>Ga0209963_1000274_pt1 | contig 134875 bp, 107 predicted proteins | sample ThiBio_1000_biof_2_FD_183957 | JGI IMG/M metagenome (GOLD analysis project Ga0209963, IMG submission 183957) | Wastewater bioreactor microbial communities from Cape Town, South Africa - Thiocy_cont_1000_biof (SPAdes) | ecosystem: Engineered > Bioreactor > Thiocyanate-remediating >... | reverse complement strand
GGCTCAATCCGCCGCCACTCCACATCGCTCAGCCAATAAACCTGCTTCGCCATCCAAGCCCCCAGATCATGGAAAGCTTGAATCACATAGCCCCGCTCGTGGGAATCCTTATTGAGTACGGACCCTAGGTCAGATTTCCGATCTTGACGTCGAAGCCAGCGCGGACGACTCCTGATCGCCTCCTCCGAGCGGCCAAGCTTCTTGGCAATCGCAGGCGTGGGACTACCCTGCTCTCGGAGGTCGGCCAACTTTGCATCTTCATCTCGGGTCCAGCGTCGTGTTGTTCTATGCATTACGATGCACAACGCCGCAGCGCAGAATATGTTCTACTTCCGAGCTAATCCGCACTTCGCGGCCGTTCCAGCGTCAACCAAATCTCGAACGGCCGTATGATGCGGGCCAGCCGTCACCGCCGGCAATGTTGTTCCTAAATGGAACACGGCATGGTAGTCCGGATGACATTCCATCTGGAGGACGAGTACCATGAGTGTCAAAACAGGCTGGATTATCGGAGGCGCGATCGTCGCGCTGTTGGTCATTCTTTCCTACGTCTACACTGGGAACGGCCAGCATTCGGCGAATATCCCAACGCAGACGCAGCCGCAGTGATGAAGAACTGTGTGCGGCTATTCCAGCACTAAGCCGCCCCCCCAACAGCGCCAAGGCCAGCAGAAACAGCCATGGCGCAAACTCGTTAGTGCGATCGCAGAGGGAGCGCTCCGTGCAAAGCCGCGAACTCGCGACAGGCCGCGGCAGGATCGTTCACGACCAATGGCTGCCGGCGGGCTACGATAAACGCGGGGTCTCCGCGCTACCCGCTTCGTGCGGCAGAGGGCATCTAAAAACCCTTCAGAACGCCTTCCATCGTGACAGGAATGCAACAGCTTCGGAAATGAGTGCGTTTTCAAAATGATGCGAGTGGGAAATAACGTAGCCTGTTTTTTGAACCGCCTCCCTTAAATTCATTCTAAATCATTGAGTTTGCGCAGGAAGTATTCCGCCGCTATTGGCCATCGGCAGGGATGGCTGGCGCCCGATCGGCTCGCCGCAATCTGAAGCGGGCAATTATTGATGTCCTGGGACCTTCACACGTTATTCGTGCGGCACTCGAAGGAGATCGCGAACGCGCTTCGCCGACGAGGGGTCAGCCCGGACAACGCGGCCGACCTGACCCAGGAAGCCTTCCTGAGGCTGCTCGCGGCGGGCCGGCCAGACCAGGCGAAATGCGACAACCCGCGCGCGTTTCTTTTCCGCGCATCCCGCAATCTGCACATCGATCAGATACGGCGTGAGCGGCAGGCGCGGCGGGTTGCCCTGACGGATGCCGAGTTCGAGGCTATTCCGGACGACATGCCGTCGCCCGAAACAACGGTGTTTGACCGGCAGCGGCTCGCGATTTCAACCGCCGCTTTGCAGGAATTGCCTGAACGGACACGTCGCGCCTTCGAGATGCACCATCTTGGCGAAAAGGGCATCGCAGCCGTGGCTCAAGAACTGGGCGTGTCCACCACGCGGGCCTGGGTCTTGATCCGCGGCGCCTACCGTCATGTCCGCGACCGCCTCCGCGAGGCGGAGGGCTAGAACCTTTCCGCTTCTGATGGAATCAGAAGCGAACCAATAGCCACTTCGCTTGAAAACGCTCTAATATCCTGATTCCGAAGTTCGCACGTCCTTCCAGCAACCCTGATCCGGCCCATAAAAAAAGCCGCCCCGAACAGGCGGCGCAGGGGAAAAACGCCGCGCCTCCTTCGTATGACTTGATGTAGGGATGTGGAGCGCCGGCACCCGGCTGGCGCAGCCCGAAGGCGTGTTCATGACCGACGACATGTCCGAAGAGGATCGCCTGTTCATAGAAGCCACGGATCTGATGATCCGGCTGAAGAACGATCCCGAAAACCCCATTCCGCGCAGGATGATCCGGGAGTGGCGCGCAAGAAGCCCGGAGCACGAAAGCACCTGGGCCGAAGTCGCGGAAATTCACGGCATGATGATCAAGATCATCACCGATGAGCGTGAAGCCGGGAAAAAGGCGGCGGAGGGCATCACGCGGCGCTCGCTTGTCATTGCCGGACTTGTGGGCGCCGGTGCGGCGGCGAGCTATCTGACGCTGCCGCGCCTGCTGATCGATGCGAGAGCGGATTTCACCACCGGCACGGGGCAAATCCGTGATGTCACCCTGGCTGATGGAAGTGTCGCCACGATGGGGCCGGACAGCGCGATGGCCGTGCGGTTCGACGAGGAGCAGCGGTTTATCCGTCTGCTTCAGGGCATGGCGTTTTTTGACGTGACAAGCGACCAGAAGCGGCCATTTCGCGTCGGCATCGGCGGGTTGGTGACAACCGCACTCGGCACCGCGTTCGAGGTCAGCGATGGAGCCGGCTATCTGTCGGTCTCGGTCGATCGCGGCACGGTGGAAGTCACCTCCATGGCAGCCGACATCGAAGCGACCCGCCTGTCGGCCGGCCAGTGGCTGGCCTTCGACGAGCGTCGGCGAATGAGCCAGCACGGCACGCGGGAGGCGAGCCAGATTGCGGCGTGGCGCGCCGGGCAGCTTTTCGCCGAGGATGAGCCAGTCTCGTCGCTGATCGCCAAGATCAGCCGCTGGCAGCCGGGCCGCACCGTCGTGGTCGATCCCGGACTTGGCACGCAGCGCGTCAGCGGCGTGTTCGACCTTGTCGATCCGCCTCGCGCGTTCCGGGCGCTCGTCCATCCATTCGGCGGTCGCGTCCGGACGGTCGGCTCCTATCTCACGGTGATCTCACCGATCTAGTGGAGTGAATTTGACATTCGCTACCCACTTTGCAGCGAACTTGTCAGGCGAATGTCAAATTCAAAACTCCACTAGAAACCTGATAGTTACTAGTGGTCCTTTGATTCTAACATTTGCAAGAACTCCCTGCGGCAACGGGATGCAAATGTTAGAATCGGACCACTAGAATTTCCAAACCGACCCGCGGGCTTGCTTTTCGGGTAAGCCCCCACCCTACCCTCTCTGCCAGCGGGAGGCAGATAAAGGGAGAGGATGGACTGCCGGATCAACTCCGGCCACGACGACTTTCAAACCCGAAAAAATTTTCGGCGAGGATGGGAAAACACCGAAGCCCCGTTCGTATGCACAAATAGGGGGGCGCGTTCCGGCAGCCCTGTTGAAGCATTCAGGGGTTGCTTTGTCATGGGGCTGAAGTTTCGGAATGTCCGCGCAGCGGCTTTTCTGCTGGCATCGACAGCGATGATATGCGGATCGTTCGCGTTGTCGCCGTCGGCGAGCGCGCAGACGGCGCAAGCATCATATGCGATCCCCGGCGGCTCCCTGAATCGTGTGTTGGCGGAATTCGGCCGCCAGAGCGGTCTCCAGATCGTTTATGTCCCTGCGATCGCGACAGGCAAGTCGTCTCCCGGCATCAACGGCGTCGCGTCGCCCGCGCAAGCGCTTGCGAGAATCCTTCAAGGCACCGGACTTACCTACTCGTTCCCGGATTCGCGAACCGTTTCGATCGCGGCGGCGTCCACTTCTGCCGGCGGAGCGAGTGTCGCGGGCGCGATCTCGCTCGACACCATCGACGTGCAGGGCGCATCGACGAGCGACCCCGGCATGACCGAGGGCACCGGCTCCTACACGCCGAGCGTGACGGCGACTGCAACCGGCCTTCAACTCAGCCCGCGCGAGACGCCGCAGTCGATCAGCGTGGTGACGCGGCAGCAGATGAACGACTTCAGCTTAAAGTCGATCAATGAAGTCGTCGATCATACGCCAGGGCTCAGCACCGTGAATGCCGGCAGCGTGATCACCTATTTCTATGCCCGTGGCTTCCCCATCGAGAGTTTTCAGTATGACGGGATGCCGGGCTCTTATACATCCGGCTACGCGGCCACCGAAACTCAAACGGACATGGCGATCTACGATCGCGTTGAAGTTCTCAAGGGCGCGACGGGCCTTATGACAGGCGTCGGTGATCCCGGCGCGACCATCAACATGATCCGCAAGAAGCCGACCCGCGCCTTTCAGGGCCACACCACGCTCAGCGCCGGCTCATGGGAGGACTATCGCGGTGAACTCGACGTCAGCGGTCCGCTGAACGAAAGCGGTACCGTGCGCGGCCGTTTCGTCACCGCCCATCAGGACAGGGGATCTTATCTCGATCATTATCATCACAAGAGTTCGGTATTTTACGGGATCGTCGAGGCGGACCTGACGCCGGACACGCTTTTGACTGTCGGCGCGGACTATCAGCGGAATGTTCCGAAAGGCTCCACGTCCGGAATGATTCCGCTGTTCAACAGCCTCGGCGAGTTCAATGAAGTGCCGCGCTCGTTCAACCCCGGCGCGCGCTGGAGCAGTTGGGCGGAGCACGCCTATAACGTCTTCACGACGCTGGAGCATCGCTTCGACAATGACTGGCGGGTCAAGCTGCGCCTCAATCGCCAGATCAGGGGCTATGATTCTACGGTAGCCTCCGCCTCCGGCGGCGCTCCGAACCCGCTGGACGGCACCGGCGTGAGGCTGTGGCGGTATAACTTCATCGGCGAAACCCGGAACGATGCCGCGGACCTTTCCGCTTCGGGGCCGTTGTGGCTGTTCGACCGCAAGCACGAACTCGTCGTCGGCGGCCGCATTTCGAGGCGTGATTGGACGAGCGATAGTTTCGACGTGGACCCGACAGGACCGGGAGCCAGCAATATCGTTTCTGATTTCTACAACTGGACCGGGAACATTCCTCAACCGAGATTGCTGCCGGTCCCGACCTCCACCAACAGACAAATCGACGATGAAAGCGGATTCTACGCGGCCACGCGGCTTCAGGTGCACGACAGGCTGAAGGTGCTGCTGGGCGGGCGCGTCGCCAACTACGAATCGCGGCAACACTTCTGGGGGAACGACGATCACTTCAAAAAGTCCGGCTTCATTGTACCCTACTATGGAGCCATCCTCGACCTCACGGATGTTCTGTCCGCCTACGCCAGCTATACCGGCATATTCAAACCTCAGGCAGCGCAGAACGAACAGGGCGCGACGCTCCCGCCGCTAGAAGGCACGAACGCGGAAGTGGGGCTCAAGTCCGCCTTCTTCGATGGGCGCCTCAATGCCAGCGCGGCGTACTTTCAGGTCAAGCAGGACAATTATCCGATCGCGACCGGCGGCTTAACGCCGACCGGATCGCCGGCCTACCGTCCCGCGGACGGTGTCATGACCAAGGGCTTTGAACTGGAAATCTCCGGCCAGCTCTCGCCACAGTGGCAGCTCCAGGCCGGGTTCACCCACAATGTCTCGCGGCAGGATAATGAGAGAGTCTCCACGCTCACGCCGGCGAACCAGTTTACGTTCTACACCACCTACAAGCTCGACGGCACGCTCGACGGCCTGACGATAGGCGGAGGTGCGCGCTGGATGGACAAGACCTGGGAAAATACTACTAATCCGGTTTATGGGAGGGTGATGTTCACAGCGCCGAGCTACTGGGTGGTGGACGCGATGGCGAGCTACAAGTTCAACGACAATCTGTCGGCCACGCTCAACATCAGGAACCTGCTGGATAACAAATACTATACGTTCTATGGCTGGTACACCGGCTACGCATGGGGAGCGCCGCGCAGCGTGCTTCTCAGCATGACCTACAAGTTCTGAGGACCAAGTTCTGAGGACCCACTGGTTCGCCGCGCTCAACGTGCGGTGCCGGTCATCAAGAAAAACGCTCAAACAATAATCCTGCGCCATGGGTGTCGTCACCTGCTGTCGACGACGGCAGCAAGAGAGCAACAGCCAACGATTGGGCACAGGATTGTCCCGATTCATTTGCAACGCATCATCCGAGCGCAAGCCCGCCGCCTTTCCCCTGTACAAATAGTCGCAGAGCGGTCATAGTCCGCGCTTGGCCCGAAGGGAGATAAGTTAACAAGACAACACGCGAGGGAGGGAATGTAATGAGCGAACGCGACCATTCAAATCGATTGATCGGGGGCATTGTCATTCTCGCTGCAGTGTTCTTCGGCAGCGTGGGTTTGGTATGGAGTTCCGGGGCCCCGCTTCCGTCGAAAGCGCTGGCAGACGTTCCACCGAAACCGAAAGCGGCAGTCGTCTCCGCGGATCAGGTCGCCGGGCTTGACAAGCGCATGGTCGCGCTTGAGGCCAAGATAAAAGATCCGCCAACGTTCGATGCCTCGCAGATCGAGGCACAGATCAAGGGGCTGGAGTCCCAGCTCGCGAGCATACACACGCAGTTGGGGACATTCAGGGCAGCGGATTTCGACGCTCTCAAGACCAAAATAGATAGCGCCGGGACAAATCCCAAGGCCGCCAAGGCGACAATAGACACCCTTCAGGCGGACGTTGGAAACCTGCGCGCGCGTTTCGATCAGCTTTCGCAGCAGGTTGCTTCTGCGGCAACGTCTGACACCAAGCCAAGCTCGCATAAATCGCACTCGAAGTCGAAATAGGGCGGCGACCGCGCGGCCGGGCTTCGCCGCAAAGTCATCGCAGCGATTTCAGACTACTCACATCCAAAGCAACTCCAGCAAAAACGCCCAGCGATTTTGCTGGAGTTTGCGTCAAACACAGAGAACGAGCATTGGCGGCGATTTCTGTCTTCGCCGGACATGCTCCGGAATCTTCATGCTTCTGATTCCATCGGAAGCGGCCCTCGCATGTTGACGCCGGATTAAAACGGCTCCGCGTGATCATGGCCGCCTCAGTGCGTTGGGCCGCCCAAAAGGTAACCCTGATCGGTCTATGGAGTCGGTGGAACTTTCACCGCAACCACGTAGGTCCGGATGGTCATCCGACGTCGCCGCCATGATCAGCGGCCGCGCGGCGCTCCGCCGTGCGTCGTCATGGCACTTGCTCATGGCACTCGCTACCGCCGCTTTCCATTCTTGAACGGGTTCCTCGCGCTGGTGTCGCATTGACGCGCGCGCGCCCTTTTTGACATAATGACGGCGGGACAAGACAACATTCCGGTTGTGAGCGGATCACCATGAAAAATGGGCTGTATTCGGTTCATGTCGCCTTGCTTGACGGGCGTGTGGGCAAGGGCAGCGGCGTCGTGATGTTCCGCGACGGCAAGATCCACGGTGGCGACGCCTATCTGTTCTATACCGGCAGCTATATCACGAAAAAAGACGGCACGTTCAGGGGAGAGGTTCTGATCCAGCGCCACACGCCGAGCCCCGACGGAAATGTATTGTTCGGCGGCGATGAACCCGTGGGCGTCGGCGTGACCGGCACATTCACGGATACCACCGGCACGGTGAACGGCACGGCGCTGGTCGGAAAGGCCAGCCAGATTTTTCAGGCAACGCTGCGCAAGCTCGCCGATACGGATTGACGCTGCGACACCCTCAATTTTGAGGACCGACGGCCCGTCGCGTGGGACCTCGTTGCGAACCGGGTGATGGCGTCGGCCATACCCGGTTCGGGCTGCTACTCCGCCGCCAGTTCCATTGGAGCGACGCGCGGCAAGACAATGTGAACTCGCGTGCCCTTCCCCGATCCCGAGTCGAGATCGAGGCGTCCGCCAAGACGGTTCGTCACGATGTTGTAGACGATGTGCAGACCAAGGCCGGTGCCACCCTGATCGCGGCGCGTCGTGAAGAACGGATCGAATGCCTTGCGGCGAACATCCGGACTCATGCCGCAACCGTCGTCGGAGAACAGGATCTCGACCTTGTTCTGGCTGACTCCCCGTACATTGATATCGACCGCGCCACCCTCGCCGTCCGGAAAGGCATGCGCCAGCGAGTTGAGGAAAAGATTTGTCAGCACCTGACCGTAAGGGCCGGGATAGCTGTCCATCATGAGGTTGGGTTCGCAATCGACCGTCAGCGTCACATTCTGCTTGCGCAGACCTGGGCGCAGACTCATGACCACCTGCTCGGTGAGTTCGCCGAGATCGAAAATCCGCTTGTCCGAATAGTTGCGGTCGGCGGCAACCTGCTTGAATGACTGGACCAGTTCAGCGGCGCGATTGAGATTGGCGACAAGCTGCGACGCAGCATCGCGATTGGTCTCGACAAAATCGTTCAGACTCGATCGTCTCAAATCTCCGCGTTTCACTTCCGAGGCGAACGCCGCGATCTTGCGCTCCAGGGACGAAGCCACTGTCAGGCTAATGCCGATCGGATTGTTGACTTCGTGAGCGACGCCCGCCACGAGACGGCCGAGTGCAGCGAGCTTCTCCGCCTCGATCAGCGAGTTCTGGGTTTCGCGCAGGTTGCGCAGCGCCGCCTCGGCGGCATCCTTGGCGCGCCGCATTTCCTGCTCGCCGCGTTTGCGATCACCGATATCAAGCGCAACCGTGACGATGTTTTCGATACGACCGTCGGCGCCGCGGATCGGCAGCTTGTTGACGAGCCATTGCCGCATCACGCCGGACGAATCTTCATACTCCTCCTCGTAGAAGCCGAGTTCCTTGCCGCTCTCAAGAACCCGCTTGTCGCTCTCCTCGGTTTTCGCCGCCCCGTATCGCGACATCAGATCGCTCGTCGTTCGGCCGATCGCCTCAGCAGGTTCGATCCCGAAGACGCCCGCCATGTAGCGGTTCATCAGCACGTAACGCAAATCGGCGTTCTTGACATTGATCACCGCCGGCACGGTGTCGACGACAAGTTGCAGCAAGCGCCGTCCTTCTGCGATCGCCTCTTCGGCGCGCCGCTGGTCGGTAATGTCACGAACCACACCCTCATAGCGGACGATGAAGCCGTTTTCATCGCGCACGGCCGCCCCGCTATCAGACAGCCAGCGGACGCTGCCGTCGCGATGGCGAACCTGATACTCGAACTCGCGAACGGTGCCGTCGCGTTCCATCCGGGATTGGTATTCAGCGCGCGCCTGCGGATCGACATAGATCGTCTGCGTTATATCGCCGATGTCGCGGATCAGATCATCCGAGGTGTCATAGCCCATGATCCGCGCCAGCGCGGGATTGGCGTCAAGTAATTGGCCGGCCGGCGTCGTGACGTAAATTCCATCTACCGAGCCTTCGAACAGTTTGCGATAACTCTCCTCGGCTAGACGCTGCTCGGCCAACGCGTGAACGGCAGCTTCCCGCGCCGAGTCGGCTTCAGCCAGCGTCCGGCGAAAGACTTCGGCCGCGCGCGCGATATCTCCGATCTCGTTATCGACCTCGGTCCCTGGGATCGATGCTTGCTTTTCGCCGCCGGCCACCTTCCTGATCGCTCGCGCGATCGCCTTCAGGGGCCGGATCGTGCGTCGCACGACGAACATGGCGGCGAGCAGGCCGGTTATGATTCCCGCGCTACCCAGAACGATGCTCTGCCATTTGGTTTCGGCCAGCGTCCGCGCGAAATCGCGCGACAGCACCCGCTCGCGCTGCGCGCTGAGTTCGCGCAACAATTTCGTGACCTGCCCTATCAGCCGGCCTTCGGCGCCCAGCACGTCCCTGTCGATGTCGGCGATCTGGCGCTCCCGCAGGGATATCGCAATAACGGCGTCGGCATAGGCCTCGACGGCCTCACGTACTACAGGCACGCTGATCGGGATGGCGCGCATTCTTTCCGCCGACTGCTCGGCAGCAGAGGGGTCATGCCCGAGCAGTGCGGCGGCGACGTCGCTCTGAGCGCGAAACAAGGTTCTTGAGGCCGACTGATCGGCGGCCTGCTCGGTCACGGTTTCAAGTTTTTCGCGTAGCAGCGGCAGGGTCTCGACCAGTTTCGCGCGGCTTGCGATCAGGTTGGTCACCCGCGCGATCCCGTCGCGGTAGGCTTCCAGCCGTTTCGTGACGCCGTCGATCATCGCCTGCTGCTCCGGCGCAAGCTCGATACGGGTCTTCTTGAGCACCTCGTTCAGCGATGATGCGGCCCCCCAGACGTCGCCGGACGGCGCGCCCGGATCGGTGACGTAATCTCGCGCCGCGAGGCGCAGCTCGCCCATGCGGCGATCGATTTCCTCCGCAAGGTCGCCGATCTTATCCAGCCGCTGCAACTCGGCGAATGTATTATCGAGATGACGCGTCGCGACGACGTTGGCCACGCTGGTTATCGCAATAATCGCCAGTACCAGCAAAAACCCGCCGAAGGTAATCTGGCCGATCGACAGCGAGGATGACCGCATCCGCTGAAAAAGTGCTCCGAACCTTGATTGCATGACGTTATGGACCGGCCTCCCGACGATCCAATATAGGCTGGATTACGGATTCGGTCGACGTCGGTAGCTGGGCGGATCGCCTATTTATGGTGAAGCTGTTGCCGCACCCGTGTTATTCCGCAGCGATCTGCCGTGGCGCCGGAGAAGTGTCCGTGAGATCGCGCGCCAATTCCGAATGACGGATTTTGGCGTCAGCCGCCGCCTTCTCTTTGACCGGACCATAGCCGCGAATGCGGTCCGGCAGCGACAACAACTCAATTGCACTCTCGATGTTGGCCGGCGAAAGCCTGTCCAGCACGAAGGCGACATCCTTTTCGTAACTCTCGATCAACTCGCGCTCCAGCTTGCGCGCGGCGCTATAGCCGAACATGTCGAAGGCTGTGCCGCGCAAACCTTTCATGCTCGCCAGCAGGCGAAATACCGGCATCATCCGCGACCCGTTATAGGATCTCTTGACGGGACGGCCGAGCGCGTCCTTTTTATTGTCGAACATCGGCGGCGCGAGGTGGAAGCTGATCCTGTAGTCACCTTCGAACTGGTCGCCAAGCTGCTTCTCGAAGCGGCCATCGGTGTAGAGTCGCGCCACCTCATACTCATCCTTGTAGGCCAGCAGCTTCGCGTAATTGACGGCGACCGCCCGCGGCAACGCGTCGCCGTAGCCGCCTCGAGCCGCCGCACTCCTGACCCGATCGACCATGACGCGATATTTTTCCGCAAGCCTTTTATTCTGGTAGTCAGCAAGATAGGCCGAGCGGTGCGCGACAATCTCGTCGAGCGTCATTTGTTCGAGCGTCTTCGCCGCTTTTAGTTCATCCGTCCCCTTCATCATCGTCGCCAGGCGGGCCGCATCGACCACCGCAAGCCGCCCGAGCCGAAACGCCTCGATATTCATCTTGACCGCGACGCCGTTCACCTCGATCGCCTGCTCGATCGCTTCCGCCGTCAACGGCAACAGCCCTTTTTGATAGGCATAGCCCATCATCATCATGTTGGTGGCAATTGAGTCGCCGAGCAATGACTCGGCCGGCGTGGTGAAGTCCATGAAAGTCGCGTCCTTGCATAACGCGGTTTCAAGAGCGCGGCCGACCTTGCCGCTTTGGAAATCGAAATCCCGGTTGAGAACGAAATCCGCGGTCGGAATGAGATGGGTATTGATGACGCCGTGAGTGCGGTCCGACGCACACAGCATCATCGTATCTTTGGCGGCCGCCACGACCTCGTCGGCGGCGATGACGAGATCGGCCGTGCCGGTAACGATCCGCGAACAGGTCACATCCGCAGGATTGCGCGATAGCCGGACATGGCTCAGAACCGCGCCGCCCTTCTGGGCGAGGCCGGACATATCGAGAATCATGCTGGCCTTGCCTTCAATATGCGCGGCCATGCCGAGCAGCGCGCCGATCGTCAGCACGCCGGTGCCGCCGACGCCTCCGACCGCGATATTGTAGGGACGCTCCAGCGACGGCCGCAACGGCGGTTCGGGCAACTCGCCGATCGCGCCGAGATCCGCCGGCGCGCGCTGGCGCAGACGACCGCCGTCGACCGTGACGAACGACGGGCAGAAGCCCTTGAGGCAGGAATAATCCTTGTTGCAGGACGACTGGTTGATGGTGCGCTTGCGCCCCATCTCGGTTTCCAGCGGTTCCACGGAAATGCAGTTCGACTGCACCGAGCAGTCGCCGCAGCCTTCGCAGACGGCCGGATTGATCAGCACGCGGCGCTGCGGATCTTCCATGGTGCCGCGCTTGCGGCGGCGGCGTTTCTCGGCGGCGCAGGTCTGCACGAACACGATCGCCGAGACGCCTTTGGTCTCCCGGCAGGTCTTCATGACCATATCGAGGTCGTCGCGATGCGCGGTTCGGCTTCCCGGCGCGATATCGGCCGCCGGATAAGCATCCGGATTCTCGGACACGAGATAAATATCGCGGACGCCTTCGGCGTGAAGCTGGAAGGTGATCCGCTGCGGCGACAGGTCACCGTCGACATGCTGGCCACCGGTCATGGCGACGGCGTCGTTATAGAGAATCTTGTAGGTGATGTTCGCCTTGGAAGCGACAGCCTGACGGATCGCGAGGCTGCCCGAATGGAAATAGGTGCCGTCACCGAGATTGGCGAAGATGTGCTTCTCATTGGTGAATGGCGCAATTCCGACCCACGGCGCGCCCTCGCCGCCCATGTGGGTGAACGTTTCGGTGTTGCGATCCATCCAGATCGCCATGTAGTGGCAACCGATGCCCGCGGTGGCGCGGCTGCCTTCGGGGACTTTGGTCGAGGTGTTGTGCGGACAGCCCGAGCAGAAATAGGGCACGCGAGCGATGGGGGCCGCTGCCTGCATTTGCGTGGCCTGGCGACCGTTGAACCAGTCGGCCCTGGCGCGCAGCATTTCGGCGATTTCCGGATTGAGGTTCAGACGCAGCAGCCGCTCTGTCAGCGATGTTGCCAGCGACGCGACGCTTAGTTCCTGCGCGAACGGCAGAAACCGCTTGTCGTGATCGTCCATCTTGCCAATGATGCGCGGCCGAACGTCGTCGCGCCAGTTGAACAACTCCTGCTTGACCTGATTTTCAACGATCTCGCGGCGTTCCTCGACGATAAAGATTTCCTCGAGCCCGACGGCGAATTCACGCACGCCCTGCGGCTCCAGCGGCCAGGGCATGCCGATCTTGTAAAGCCGCAATCCGATCCTCGCGGCGACCTGCTCGGTGATCCCGAGTTCGCGCAACGCCTGCCGGATATCTTCGTAGCTTTTTCCCGACGCCATGATGCCGAACCGCGCGTTCGGCGAGTCCATGGTGATGCGATTGATCCTGTTGGCGCGCGCGAACGCGACCGCGGCGAAGCCCTTATGGTCCTGCAAGCGCCTGTCCTGATCGTAGCGATCGTCGGGCCAGCGCAGGTTCAACCCGCCGGGCGGCATCTCGAAATCGGATGGCGTGACAAACGGGGTCAGTTCATCGGCGAGGTCGATCTCGGCGGTGGTTTCCACCGTCTCGGTGATGACCTTCATCCCGACCCAGCAGCCGGAATAGCGCGACATCGCGATGCCGAGCAGTCCCATCTGGATCATTTCATGGATCGATGACGGATAGAGATAGGGCATCAGCGCCGCAATGAATGCGTGGTCCGACTGATGCGGAACGGTAGAGGATTTGGCGCCGTGGTCGTCGCCGGCCAGACACAGCACACCGCCGTGCCTCGCCGAACCCGCGGCGTTGCCGTGCCGGAATACGTCGCCGCAGCGGTCCACGCCCGGCCCTTTGCCGTACCAGATTCCGACCACCCCGTCGTAGGCCGCACCAGGCGAGAGATGGAGTTGTTGCGAACCCCACACCGCAGTCGCCGCGAGATCCTCGTTCACGCCGGGCTGGAATTTGATGTTGTAGCGTTCGAGATGGCTGCGCGCGGCGAAGAGTTGCTGGTCATAGCCGCCGAGCGGCGAGCCCCGATAGCCTGAAATGAAGCCGGCGGTATTGAGGCCGGCGGAGCGGTCGCGCCGGATTTGCGCCATCGGCAAACGAACAAGCGCCTGAAGGCCCGTCGTGAAGATGTGGCCGGTACCTTGGGTGTATTTCTGATCGAGACTGATCGGACCCTGATCGATTCCCATTGCACCCTCTGCTCGTGGCTGCGACGGCATTGCTAGAGTTAGTTATTCCGAGCCTCCACAACCAGTCTTTAACGCTTCCTGAAAGGGAGGATTCACGGAATCCGGCAGCCCGGCCGGGCGTTCAAGGAGCGTAATTTCGTTACGAAAGGATCGCCAGGAATAACAGCTTGTGTCGTCGCGAGACCCTGCTGCGCAAGGACGTGGCGGCCGGGAATCCGGCCCGGATTGCTGCACTCGCAAACGCGATGTGATGAGCCTCAGCCGGAGAACATCGCGTTCAGTTGGCCTGCGGGATAACCTGCACCGAGCCCGTCAAAAGTACCCTTCTCCGCGATCTGCCTGGCCGCACCCAGAAAGCCGCTCCACGCCACACGCGCCAAGGCGCCGCCGACGCTGATGCGGCGAACGCCGAGATCGGCCGCTTCGGCGACGCTCAGCCCCGGCCAGCCGATCAACAGATTGAAAGGTTTCGGGTGAACCGCCTTCACCGCGGCAGCAATGTCGTCTTTCGATTTCAGGCCCGGCGCATAAAGGCAATCGGCTCCCGCGTCCGCGTAGGCCAGCAACCGGTCTATCGTCAGCTTGAGATCGGGGATCCCCCACAGGAAAGCCTCGCAACGTCCCACCAGCAGCACGCCGCTGTGATCGGCATCAATGGCTTTGCGTGCCGCGCGGATGCGTTCGATCGCCAGCGTCCTGTCGTAAAGTGGCTCGTTCTTGTCGCCTGTGGAATCCTCGATCGACAATCCGGCGACGCCCGTCTTCGTGGCGCGTGACACATTGGCTGCGACACCGTCTGGCTCGACAGCGAATCCATTTTCGAAATCAGCGTTGAAGGGAAGATCGACCGCCGCGCACAGCGTGCTCAGATGGTCGCACACATTGTCCAACGTGATGTGGTTGTCGGCCTTGCCGGTCGACCAGGCGAAGCCGGCGCTGGTCGACGCCAGCGCCTTAAAGCCCATGCCCTGCAACGCCCTGGCGCTGCCGACATCCCAGGGGTTGGGGATCACAAAACAGCCGCTTTCGTGAAGTTTGCGGAACGCAGAGCGTTTCTCGGCCGTCGACGGCATTCTGAAGCCTCCTTCCGTCACGTTCATAAGGACCAATGCCCGACGATCGCATATATACCTGCTTTCTCGACGCGAATGCTTCGGTTATGCTACGCTTGAAGCGCGATTCTGGAATTTGTATCCTGATGCGGCAGGAACTCCTGCGAATGTTGAAATCGAGGGACAACTGGCAACTCTCAGGCGTCGCGTGAAGTTTTGAATTTGACGTTCGCCTGCTGCAAGGTTGGCAGCGACGTCGAATTCACTCCGCCAGAATGACAACCTGGCGCGGGAATCCAACGCGCGGCCAATGTTGGGGTTTTGATATGCGCATCGCGGTGGGACTGATTTTTGCAGGCGCGGTTTCATTATGCGCGACGACAGCCGCGTGGTCACAGACGCCGAGGGGAGCGCCGCAACCCGCGCCTGCGGCCGTTCCAACTCCCGCGCCCACGAGCGGACCGAAGGTCGCCTGCAACGGAAACCCCGACGCGCTCGGCATCGCGCGCGTGGTGCAGATTGATACCACCGGCGGTCCGGGATTCGGCTTTGAACATTTCAAGCAGCTCGATTTCCTACGTGACAAGGAAGTGGTGCTGACCTTCGACGATGGTCCATGGCCCGGACATACGCCTGCGGTGCTGAAGGCGCTCGCCGACCAGTGCACCACCGGCATCTTTTTCTCGATCGGCAAGCACGCGACCTACCATCCTGAGATTTTGCGGCAGGTCGCCGCCGCCGGGCACACGGTCGGCGCGCACACGTGGTCGCATGCCAATCTCAACAACAAGAAGCTGTCCGAAGCGCAGCGCAAGGACGAGATCGAGAAGGGATTCAGCGCCGTCAAGTGGGCGCTCGAGGCCGCCCCCGCCCCGTTCTTCCGCTTCCCGGCGTTACAGCACCCGCCGGAGATGGTGACTTACCTCGGCGAGCGCAACATCGCGATCTTCTCCTGCGACGTCGACTCATTCGATTTCAAGTCGCACAAGGCCCAACAGGTGGTCGACAATATCTTCAGGAAACTCGACAAGGTCGGCAAGGGCATCATTCTAATGCATGATTTCCAGAAGCATACCGCCGAGGCGCTGCCGGAGATTCTGCGCCGGTTGAAGGCCGGCGGATACAAGGTCGTGCAGATGAAGGCCAAGGCGCCGGTCGAGACGCTCGCTCAATACGACGACGAACTGAAGAAAGACACCAAGCTGCCGACCGTGAGTTCTCGGCCCGTCAACAGCGTCGTCCAGACGATCTCAGAATAGCGCGCTGCGACCTGGATATGCTTCGCATCGAAGGCTACGTCATCGTATCAGCGGACGGAATGCTCGCCGATGCGAACCATGTGATGCCGCAGGCGCTGAAATTCAAAGGCGACCTTGAATTCTTCACCGCCGGGCTGGATAGCGCGAACCTCGTCGTGCATGGCCGCAATTCGTATGAGGATCAGCCTAACTCACCGCTCCGCAAGCGGATCATATTGACCCGTCGCGTCACGGATATCGCCGCCGATCCCAACAACCCGAAAGCGACTTTGTGGAATCCTGCCGGTGCCTCGTTCGAGGACGCCTGCGATCACGCCGGGGTGCGCGACGGCACGGTCGCGATTATCGGCGGGCCGTCCGTCTTCGAAATGTTTCTCGACCGATACGATACATTCTGGCTGTCCGAGGCTCCCCACGTGACGCTGCCTGGCGGCGAAGGCTGTTTCCCGCCGGTTCCCGGCGAATCTCCGCAATCCGTGCTGACGGCGCATGGGCTGCAACCCCGCGAGACCAGGATACTCGACGCGGCGAACGACGTCCGCGTCACCGCGTGGCGTCGCGGGCCATAGCGTTTGACGCGTTTTCTTCACGCGGACCGGATTCCACTTCGCTCGAAAACGCTCTACAGCAAGGCGAAGACCGTCCGTCCTATTCAACCGAACAAAGCGGGTTGCTGCCGACTCGTGCGTTCCTGCGCCTCCACCACCGCCACGGCCGTCATGTTGAGGATGCCGCGCGCCGTCACCGACGGCGTCAGGATGTGCGCGGGCCGCGCGGGACCGATCAGAATGGGCCCGACCTGCAAGCCGCCGCCAATCACCTTGATCATCTGATAGGCCGCGTTCGCCGCATCGAGATTGGGCAGGATCAGGACGTTGGCGACACCGGTGAGCCGCGAATGCGGCAGGATCAATTGTCGCGCCGATTCCGACAGCGCGGTATCGCCCTGCATTTCTCCGTCGGCCTCGATCTCCGGATGGCGTTCATGGAACAGATTGGCGGCGCGACGCACTTTACACGACGATTCTGTATGGTAGCTGCCGAAATCGGAATGCGACACGAACGCGATCTTCGGCTTGATGTTGAAGCGCTGCACATGCACCGCCGCTCGCGCAGCGATGTCGGCCAGTTCCTCGGCGGACGGGTTCGGACGAACCTGCGTATCCGCAATGAAATAAGCGCCCTTGCTTGTGATCATCAATGACAGCGCGGCGAAATCGCTCGCGCCGGGCATGTATCCGATGATTTCCCGAACGTGGCGAAGGTGCCGCATGTAGCTGCCTTCAACCCCGCACAGCATGGCGTCGGCCTCGCCGCGCACCACAGCAAGCGCGGCGATCACAGTTGCGTTGGTACGGATCGTGGTGCGGGCGACGTCGGGCGTCGCGCCGAAGCGGCCGGCGACGTCGGTATAGGACTGCACGTATGAACGGTAACGAGGATCGTCCTCGGGATTGATGAGGTCGAAATCCCTACCGGCCTTGATCGCGAGGCGCAGACGCCTGATCCGCGTTTCCACCACCGACGGACGACCAACCAGAATCGGACGCGCCAGTCGCTCCTCAAGCACCTGCTGGGTTGCCCGCAGCACCCGCATATCCTCGCCCTCGGCGTAGATCACCCGACAGGGCTGGGTTTTCGCCTGGGTAAACACCGGCTTCATGACGAGGCCGGAGCGGAACGCGAAGCGTTCGAGCCGCCCCTGGTATTCGTCGAAATTCGTAATCGGCCGTGTCGCGACGCCGGACGCCATGGCGGCCTTCGCAACCGCGGGGGCGATACGCAGGATCAGCCGGGGGTCGAACGGACTCGGAATCAGCGAACCCGGTCCAAACCCTTCGGTCTCTCCATCAAACCTGACCGCCGCATCGGACGGCGGCTCACGCGCGAGTCGCGCGATGGCATCGGCGGCGGCGAGCTTCATGTCCTCGTTGATCGCGGTCGCGCCGACGTCAAGAGCACCGCGGAAAATGAAGGGAAAGCACAGGACATTGTTCACCTGATTTGGGAAATCGGAACGACCGGTGCAGATCATGGCATCGGGCCGCACCTTGCGCGCCTCGTCCGGCATGATTTCGGGGGTCGGATTGGCGAGCGCCATCACCAGCGGCTTGTCCGCCATCTGCGCGACCATCTCCGGTTTCAGCACGCCGCCGGCCGAAACCCCGAGAAACACGTCCGCACCCGCGATCACCTCGGCCAGGGTGCGTTTGTCGGTATTCTGAGCGTAGGCCGCCTTCCACCGGTCCATCAAACGTTCGCGGCCCTGGTAGACCAGGCCGTCAATATCGCAGACCCAGATGTTCTTGCGTTGCGCGCCCATCGACACCAAAAGATCGAGGCAGGCGATGGCGGCCGCCCCTGCGCCGGAGGCAACGATCTTGATGTCCGCAAGCGCCTTGCCATTCAGGAGCAGTCCGTTGGTGATGGCGGCTGCGACGATGATCGCGGTGCCGTGCTGATCGTCGTGGAACACCGGAATCTTCATCCGGGCCTTCAACTGCTCCTCGATCTCGAAGCACTCCGGACCCTTGATGTCCTCAAGATTGATCCCGCCGAAAGTCGGCTCCAGCGCCGCAACCGTCTCCACCACGCGCTCGATGGTGTCGGCTGCTATCTCGATATCGAACACGTCGATGCCGGCGAACTTCTTGAACAGGACCGCCTTGCCTTCCATCACCGGCTTGGACGCGAGCGGGCCGATATTGCCGAGCCCGAGCACGGCCGTGCCGTTCGACACCACGGCGACCAGATTGGCCCGCCCGGTGAGCGACGCCGCTTCCGCCGGATCGGTGACGATCTCCTCGCAGGCCGCAGCCACGCCCGGTGAATAAGCGAGCGCAAGGTCACGCTGGTTGGCGAGCGGCTTGGTGGCCTGGATTTCGAGCTTGCCGGGACGCGGGTTGCGGTGGAAGGACAGCGCGGCGGAGCGGAGATCCTCGGAATACGACACGATGAACGCTCCCGCGGCTCTGATCAATTCATTGGCGGAACGGATTTGACGACAGCGCGCCACCGGCCGCCAGTCCTGAACAAGAATGTCAAATCCAAAGCTTCACCAGCAATTTAACAGCGATTCCTCGATTCCGGCATTCGCAGAAATGCCTGCGGAAACAGGTGCAATGCCAGAATCGAACCGCTAGTCCTGCGGCAGATTGAGCCGGATATGAAGCTCGCGCAACTGCTTTGGCGTCACCTCGGACGGTGCACCCATCAGCAGGTCTTCGGCCCGCTGGTTCATCGGAAACAGCGAGATTTCACGCAGGTTGGTGGTGCCGCAGAGCAGCATGACAATGCGATCGACCCCGGCGGCCATGCCGCCATGCGGCGGCGCGCCGTATTGAAACGCACGGTAAATGCCGCCGAACCGCTCGACCACCTCGGCTTCACCGTAGCCTGCGATCTCGAACGCCTTCACCATCGCTTCCGGCCGATGGTTGCGAATGCCGCCGGAAGCGATCTCGTAGCCGTTACAGGTGATGTCGTACTGGAAAGCGTTGATGGTCAGCGGGTCCTGATTGTTCAGCGCCTCCAGCCCGCCCTGTGGCATCGAGAACGGGTTGTGGGAGAAGTCGACCTTCTTCTCCTCTTCGTTGTACTCGTACATCGGAAAGTCGACGACCCAGGCGAGTTCGAACCTGTCCTTATCGATCAGGTTCAGTTCCTCCCCGAGCTTGGTGCGCGCGAGCCCCGCGAACTTCCAGAATTTCGCCGGGTCGCCGGCGACGAAGAACGCGGCATCCCCGGCTTTGAGTCCGAGTTGAGCACGGATGGCCTCGGTGCGCTCGGGCCCAATATTGTTGGCCAACGGGCCTGCCCCCGCGATCGAGCGGTCGTCCGCGATTATTCCGGGATTCCTAGCCTGCCATTCTTCAAGAGCTTTGATGGCCTCAATGATCTTGCCTTGCTTACGCAATTCTTCAACTTTATCGCGAATTAACTTCTGATCCGCGTTGTTGAGGTCCAGTACGCCTTCAACATCCAGCGGAAACATGATGTAGCCGAGTCCCGGCTGGCCCTCGCCCTGCGCCCATGAATTCATGCGGTCACAGAACGCCCGGCTTCCGCCGCCCGGCCCCGGTATCGCCCAGACCTGATTCTTCGAATTCTCCAGCATCCGGGCGAACACCTTGAAGCCAGAGCCGCGGAAGTGCTCGGACACGTCCTGCATGAGAAGCGGATTGCGCAGGTCCGGCTTGTCGCTGCCGTATTTACGGATCGCCTCGGCAAACGGAATCCGCGGCCAGTTCCGGGTCACCGGCTTGCCCTTGGCGAACTCCTCAAACACGCCGGTAATGACCGGCTCAACCGCAGCAAAAACATCGTCCTGTTCGACGAAGCTCATTTCAAGGTCGAGCTGGTAGAACTCCCCCGGCAGGCGGTCGGCGCGCGGGTCCTCGTCGCGGAAGCACGGCGCGATCTGGAAGTAGCGGTCGAAGCCGGACATCATCAAAAGCTGCTTGTACTGCTGCGGAGCCTGCGGCAGCGCGTAGAACTTGCCGGGATGGATGCGGCTCGGCACCAGGAAATCGCGCGCGCCCTCCGGTGACGATGCCGTCAGGATCGGGGTCTGGAACTCGAAGAACCCCTGCTCCTTCATGCGCCTGCGCATCGAATCAACGATGGCGCCGCGGGTCATGATGTTCTGGTGCAGTTTCTCGCGACGAAGGTCGAGGAAGCGGTACTTAAGCCTTATATCTTCTGGATATTCCTGCTCGCCGAATACCGGCAGCGGCAGCTCGCCGGCCGGGCCCAGCACCTCGATCTCGGTGACATAGACCTCAACGTCACCGGTCGGCAGTTCCGGATTCTCGGTGCCGGCCGGGCGGCGGCGCGCCTTGCCGTCGATCCGGACCACCCATTCCGAGCGCAGCTTCTCGGCCTGGGCGAAGGCAGGCGAATCCGGATCGGCCACGCACTGGGTCAGCCCGTAATGGTCGCGCAGGTCGATGAATAACACACCGCCATGGTCGCGAATGCGGTGACACCAGCCGGACAGGCGAACCGTCTGGTCGATGTGGCTGTCGCGGAGCGCGCCGCAGGTATGGGACCGATAGCGATGCATGGAAATCCTGCAAGAATTGCGTCAGAGGCGGGAATCAGAGGCCCAGCCGGATGGAGAGCGTCAGCGGTTTACCCGAGCGGGGGAAGCGCGGCAACCGAATGACGGAACCTGCGACGGCGGCTCGGGATGTCGTTCTTGACCGGAAAAGTTGGAGAAAAACAAGATCGTGCCTGCCGAATGCGGGGCGACAAGGGCAAAAAGACGGGTTATGGAGCGCTCATGGACCTCATCACGACCAGCGCGGGACTGGCATCCGTCTGCGCTCGACTCGCCAGCCACCCTGTCATCACGGTCGATACGGAATTCCTCCGCGAGACCACCTACTATCCGTTGCTTTGCGTGCTCCAGATGGCGAGCCCCGACGAGGCCGTGGTGGTCGACGCGCTTGCCGAGGGAATCGACCTGAAGCCCTTTTTCGAGCTGATGTCGAACGAGCGCGTCCTGAAGGTGTTTCACGCCGCCCGTCAGGACGTCGAAATCGTCTGGCACCAGGCCGGCATCATCCCCCAACCGGTCTTCGACACGCAGGTGGCGGCCATGGTGCTCGGCTATGGCGATTCCATCGCTTATGACGCCCTGGTCGAGCGCGTCACCGGGCATCGGCCGGACAAGACCCATCGCTTCACCGACTGGTCGCGCAGGCCGCTGACCAGGGACCAGCTCGAATACGCGGTGGCGGACGTCACCCATCTCCGTGACGTCTTCGCCGCCCTCGATGCCGACCTCAAGAAGCGAGGCCGCAGCGACTGGGTCAGCGAGGAGATGGAGGTTCTGACCTCGCCGAAAACCTACGACTTCCAGCCCGAGCGCGCATGGGAGCGCCTGAAGACCCGCATTCGCAAGCCCAAGGATCTCGCCGTGCTAATGGAAGTCGCAGCCTGGCGCGAACAGGAAGCCCAGAGCCGGAACGTTCCGCGATCGCGGGTGCTGAAAGACGACGCCGTCGGCGATATCGCAACCCATGCGCCTGCCAGCGCGGAACGGCTGGCCGCACTGCGCTCGCTGCCGAAAGGCTTTGAAAAATCGCAGTGGGGCGCCGACATCGTTGCGGCTGTCCAGCGCGGTCTCGCCCGAGACCCGCGCACGCTCCCGAAGATGGAGAAGCCGCGCAACAACTCCAACGGCGCCGCCACCGTTGAACTCCTCAAGGTTCTCCTTCGGATGACATCCGAGCGCCACGCCGTCGCCAGCAAGGTGATCGCCACCGTGGACGATCTGGAGCGGATCGCGGCGGACGACGAGGCCGATGTCGGCGCGCTGCACGGCTGGCGGCGCGAGCTGTTCGGCGAAGCCGCGCTCGCGCTGAAGCATGGCAAGCTGGCGTTGGCGATCGAAAAGGGGCGCGTGGTGCGCGTGGAGCGGGGCTGAGGTCCCTCTGTCAGATTTGCCGGATGCTCGCGAAATCAAAATGCGAGTTCGGCGGATTTTCTCCGATCCGAATCATATGATCATTCACAAAACGATAGGGCGGCACCGGAAGATTGTACGGCGCCGGCACGCCGCTGAACACGCGCCCTGCAAGATCGTATTTCGAACCGTGACAGGGACAGAAGTAGCCGCCGAGCCAGTCGGTCGCCGGCTCGCTCGCACTTGGATCCGGATAGTAGAGCGGAATGCATCCGAGATGGGTGCAGATACCGACGAATACGCCGTAATTCGGATTAGCCGAGCGGTGCCAATTTTGGGCGTATGTCGGCTGCTGCATCTCGTCGGACTGGGGATCGGCCAGCCGCTCGATCAGCTTCGGACTCTGAAGCGTCTTGAGCGCCGCGGCAGGACGGTTGACCACGAAGATCGGATGATCGCGCCAGCGGACAATCACCTGTTGGCCGGGCTGCATCTTGCTGAGATCGAGTTCGACCGGACCACCGGCTGCGAGCGTCGCCTTGTCCGGCTCCAACTGCGCCACCATCGGTACGATCGTCGCTGCAACTCCAACGGTGCCCATGGCGGCGGTAGCGATATAGAGGAAATCGCGGCGGCTCGGACGAGCGCCTGAAGGTTCTGTTATGCGCACGTAGGGAGAGCTTTCGGTCATGGCTTGCTCCACGAAATACTGGAGCCCCCATGCCGGATAATGCCCCGATGACAGGGCACGCCGGCATCACGATAACCGGCACGATGCGATTTCGAACAACCGCCGCGGTTCACAATGATGGGATCGAGAAAAACGAGCGGGACTCAACGGAGCACGATCGAACCCGAGCGGCCGACAAGGCGCGCCAGTTGCTTGAACCGGCCACCGACGCGATCGGCGACCAGATCGACCAGCCGGTGTTCGAACACAAGTTTCAGCTTGCGACCGCTGCTTCTGAAATGCGTCGCGGGCAACACGCCGGGCCTCGCCGCCGATACCAGATACGCGACACGAAAGGCCGTGCCGAGAATGCGCGCCCTCTCGTCCAGGGCCGGTGTTAGCAGATCGCGCACCATCGGGGGCGGTCGGTTTGCCTCATTCAGGCCGGCATAGCGGTAATACACGGCCAGCGCGACGAAAGTACGCCCCTGATGATCGATGTCGGCGAAATTGCCGTTCATGATCAGATTGAGCGTCTGCTCGCCGCGATAATCCGGATGGATACGCCAGCCGATGTCCGAGAGCAGGCAGGCGGCGTGGCGCAGCCGGCGATCGTCCTCGGTCTCGCGCAGTTTCACGATCCGGACCAGCCGATCGGTCCATCCGATCAGTTCGTCGGCATGAGGCGCCGAGCGCGACATCAGGCCGTTCAAAGTTTGCGCAGCGCAGATCAATCCATCCCCGGACCGCTCGGCGGCGGGCAGCATTGAATAAAGCAGGCCCTCGCGCACGCCGTAGGTTGAAAACGTGACCGTCTTCGGCTTCGCGATCCGGATGATATATTCCAGCACGAGAGCGGCATACGTCAGCAGCGGCTGCCGCGCATCCGCGACCGCCTCGATATCCGCGAGCGTATGCGACGCTGCGAGACGGCGCAGCCGCCGGACGAAATCAAGCGCATCGGCCGCGGGAATGGAATAACCGTGCATGACGCGAAGCGGGTAGCCGCTCTGGATGATGTGAATCCGCGCCAGCGCCCGCCACGTTCCACCGACGGCGTAGAAGGTGCGGCCCTCGCCGGACTTGAGCGGCGCCACGGCGGAAAGTTCTTCTTTCACGATGCGCTCGGCGCTCTTCAACGACGTCTTCGATGCGTCCTGCAATGCAAGACTGCCAAGGGGCAGCGTGACACCACGGTGAACGCGATGGCCGCGCACGTCAGTCAATTCCAGCGAGCCGCCGCCGAGATCCCCGACGATCCCGTTCGGCTTGTGAACGCTGGAAACCACGCCCAGCGCCGCCAGATGCGCCTCCCGCGATCCCGACAGGACTTCGACCGGCACGCGGCAGATGCGTTCCGCCCTGGCGATGAAATCCGCGCCATTCGTGGCGTCGCGGCAGGCGGCGGTTGCGATGGCGTAAACGCGGCTCACCTTCATCACCTTGCATAGCGCGTGAAAGCGCCGCAGCGATGTCAGCGCCTTCTTGATCGCATCGGGCGCGAGAAGGCCGGTGGATTGCACCTCGCGGCCAAGACCGCACAACGCCTTCTCGTTGAAGATCGAGACGAGGCTGCGCTCCAACGCTTCATAAACGACGAGGCGAACGGAGTTGGAGCCGATATCGATAACGGCGACGCTGGAGTCCGGCTTGCGCCGATGCGTCCGCACATGCTCCTTACGGAGGCGGCTGCCGCTCTGCGCGACGCGTGAGACGACGCGGCGAGGACTCCTTGAACGACTTTCCACGGCCGGACAGACTCGGATTCGTCATGAAATAGTTGTGCAGGTTGAAAGGCTCCTCACCCTTCGCAGCCTTCATACGCGTTGACGATCCATCCGGCAATAACTGCCAGCTCTGTTCGGTATCCTTCAGGTTCGCGACCATGATCTGCTCGAGAACCTGCTGATGCACCGTCGCATTTTGCAACGGGCACAGGATTTCGACGCGCCGGTCGAGGTTGCGCGGCATCATGTCGGCGGACGAGATATACACAGCCGCTTTCGGTCCGGGCATGGTTTGTCCCATGCCGAAGCAGTAGATCCGGCCATGCTCCAGAAACCTTCCGATCACGGACTTGACGCGAATGTTTTCCGACAAGCCGGGAACTCCGGGCCGGAGACAGCAAATGCCACGCACGACCAGCTCGACCGAAACGCCAGCCTGCGATGCTTCATATAGCGCATCGATGATGTCGGGATCGACCAGCGCATTCATCTTCATCCATATCGCCGCCGGCTTGCCGTGGCGCGCAAAACTGGTTTCGCCGCGAATGTGATCGAGAATGCGGTTGCGCAAGGTCAGCGGCGACACCGCCATCTTCTCGATGTCGCTCGGCTCGGCGTAGCCGGTGATGTAATTGAAGACACGGGCGGCGTCGCGGCCGATGGCCGGGTCCGACGTGAAGTACGACAAGTCGGTGTAGATGCGCGCCGTCAACGGGTGGTAGTTGCCGGTCCCGGTGTGAACGTAGGTCGTGAGACCTCCGCCCTCCCGTCGTACCACCATCGACAGCTTGGCGTGCGTCTTCAGTTCGATAAAGCCGTAAACCACCTGCACGCCGGCGCGTTCGAGATCCCGCGCCCAGCGGATGTTGGCTTCTTCATCAAACCGCGCCTTGAGTTCGACGAGCGCCGTAACCGACTTGCCCGCCTCCGCCGCCTCCGCCAAGGCCCGCACGATCGGCGAGTTGTTTGAAGTGCGATAGAGCGTCTGCTTGATCGCGACGACGTCGGGATCGCGCGCGGCCTGCTGCAGGAACTGCACCACGACGTCGAACGATTCATAGGGATGATGAACGATCAGGTCCTTCTGCCGGATCGCGGCGAACACATCGCCGCCGTGATCACGCACGCGCTCGGGATGGCGTGGCACATAGGGCACGAATTCGAGGTCGGGACGGTCGAGCCGTGTCAGTTGCGACAGCTCGTTCATGGCCAGGACGCCATCCACCAGCAACACTTCGTCGTCCGTGGCCGACAGCGCCCGCTGCACGAATGCACGCAGCTCGGCCGGCATCGCCGCTTCGATTTCAAGGCGGATGACGGAGCCGCGACGGCGACGTTTCAAGGCGGTTTCGAACAGGCGAACCAGATCTTCCGCCTCTTCCTCGATCTCCAGTTCGGAGTCCCGGATGATGCGGAACGCGCCCTGCCCCTTGACGGTGTAGCCGGGGAACAGCCGGTTGATGAACAGGCTGGTGGCGCCTTCAAGCGTGATCAGCCTGACGGGGTCGTCCTTGGCCGCCGGCGGCAGCCGCAGAAACCTGTCGATCTTGCCGGGCATGCGGATCAGCGCATTCATCGGCTTGCCGTCAGAGGTGCGCGCGAGCTGTAGCGCGATGGTGAAGCCGAGACTCGGAATGAACGGAAACGGGTGCGCCGGATCGATGGCGAGCGGCGTCAGCAAGGGAAAGATATTATGGAGGAAGTGATCCGCGATCCACGCCCGTTCGGCCTTGGTGACGTCCTTGCCGTCGATCAGGACAATGCCAACTTCGGTCAGCACATTGCGCAGGTCGCGCCAGATCGCCTGTTGGTCGTTTGCGAGATTGGAGACGGTCTGGTTGATGAGCGCCAGTTGTTCCGACGGCGTCAACCCGTCCGGACTGCGTTCCGTGATGCCTTCCCGCACCTGCGCCTTGATGCCGGCGACGCGGACCATAAAGAACTCGTCAAGGTTATTGGCGGAAATCGACAGGAAGCGAACGCGCTCGAGCGCGGGATGGCCGGGATTGACCGACTCCTCAAGCACCCGGCGATTGAAATGCAGCCAGGACAGCTCCCGATTGATGAACCGCTCCGGACTGGTCCGGATCGCGGAGCCCTGCTCCGGTTCTAATTTTTTACCTTCAACAACAATAGCTTGAACGGAATCCATGGGAGTATTGGGTCCATATCTCGTCGCGTCGCTGGCCGGCGGCGCAAACAGCAGCGAACCATGGGTCAGCTCGATGACGTTTCAATGACATTGACGTTCCGGAGGGCCGGCGCGTCAAGATCGGCCGAAGGAGATTGCGCGGCCGGACCTCCGCTTCTCAGTCCCGCCCGCGCAGCAATTCGGCGGCGAGCGCGCGCGTCACCGGCCGGCCCTGCCGCAATGATTCCGCATCGAGCTGGTCGACGGCGTGACGGACCGCGGCGAACGACCGCTCGGTCCGCGTGGCGATGAAGTTGACGACGGTCTCGTCGATGTTCATCTGGCGGTCGGCGCAGAACTTCACGATCAGCGCCCGAAGCAAGTGATCGTCGGGCGGCAGCAGCGTGACCGCGGGCACGGCGCGAAGCCGAGACCGCAGGTCACGCAACCCGATCTCGATTGCGGGCGGAGGCAGCCGCGCCGTCAACAGGACGAAGGCGCCGTCCTCGCGGGCGAGATTCATCAGGTGAAACAGCGCCGGCTCGTCGAAGGCAGGCGGGTTGATATCCTCGACGACGAGCGCGCCCGTCGTAAGCGTCCCCGGAACCGCCGCCGCGTTCAGGCCGTGCGCGGTTATCGAGCGAGCGCCCGCCCGCTCCGCCCAGATCGCAGCGAGGTGGCTCTTGCCGCACCCTTCGGGGCCGGCAAGCAGCATGATCCGGTTCGGCCACTCCGGCCAGCTCTCAACCAGCGACAGCGCCGCCGCGTTCGCCGATCCTTCAAGAAAATCGTCCCGCGAAAGGCTTTCAGCGTGAGGCAGCGCGAATGCGAGCTGACGGGGTCGGGGACGGCCTGCCACGCATCTCCTCCATGCCAGATCCAACGCACCATCGAGCGATTTTCATTTCTGCTCGATGGTACTCATGTGGCGTCCCCACTCCACGAGATAGAGGGAGACCGAAACCAGGGTCAAGATCGCAATGGCGGTCATCAGAACGCCCTCATAGGGCGAGGAATCGAACCCGAACCCCAGCGCGGCAAGCACCAGCGCGGCGAACGCGACCTGTGCTCCCGTGTTGAGCTTGGAGACCATCAGCGGCTTCATGGGTATCGGCTTGTTGAACAGCCAGGACACGATCACGGCGCCGACGATCATGATATCGCGCGAAACGACAAGGATCACGAGCCAGCGGGGAACGGCGCCCAGGATGCCGAGTGTCACGAAGATCGAGACCAGCAGCGCCTTATCGGCCAGAGGATCCAGGAGTGCGCCCAGTTCGCTCGCCATGTTGAAGCGCTTGGCGAGGAATCCGTCCACCGCATCGCTCACACCGGCGACTACAAAGATCGCGAAAGCGATTTCCATCTGATTGGAGGCGATAGCCCAGATAATGATCGGCACCAGCAGGATACGACCGAGTGTAATAATATTCGGAATACTCACGCGACGCTTCCCGCCCTCCGGCCCGTTTTTCGCGCCAACCGGCGCGGGATTGAGGATTCCGCGGCCCGGAACAGCCTCTTGTCTACATAGTATATTCCTTGCGGGCTTTGCGAGCCATTGCGCAGGTCCGAAATCCCACGTAACCAGCCGGAAAGTTCTGGACGCAATCGCATGACCGACCGCAAAAACGGCCTGACCTATGCCGCAGCAGGCGTCGATATCGATGCCGGCAACCGGCTGGTCGACCTCATCAAGCCGATGGTGCGCGCGACCGCTCGCGCGGGCGCGGACGCTGAAATCGGCGGCTTCGGCGGACTGTTCGATCTCAAGGCGGCCGGATTCACGGACCCGATTCTGGTCGCCGCCAATGACGGCGTGGGAACGAAGGTCAAGCTTGCGATTGAAACCGGGGTACACGACACCATCGGAATCGATCTCGTCGCCATGTCCGTCAACGATCTCGTCGTGCAAGGCGCAGAGCCCCTGTTCTTCCTCGACTATTTTGCCTGTGGCAAACTCGACCCGGAGGCTGCGGCCGCGGTGGTGGCCGGCATCGCGGAGGGGTGCCGAGAGGCCGGTTGCGCGCTGATCGGCGGTGAGACGGCGGAAATGCCGGGCCTCTACAACGACGGAGACTACGATCTGGCGGGCTTCGCGGTCGGTGCGGCTGAACGTGGCACCCTGCTGCCGCGCCCCGATATCGCCGCCGGCGACGCCGTGATCGGCCTCGCGTCGTCCGGCCTGCATTCCAACGGATATTCGCTGGTCCGGAAAATTCTGGAGATTTCGGGCCTCGGTCTCGCGGCTCCCGCGCCGTTTGCGCCGGTCACGACGCTCGGCGGTGCTTTGCTCACGCCGACCCGGCTCTACGTCAAATCCTGCCTGCGCGCGATCCGCGAAACCGGTGCGGTAAAGGGACTTGCCCACATCACCGGCGGCGGCTTTACCGACAACATCCCCCGCGTATTGCCCAAGCATCTCGGCGTGCGCATCGACCTCGCCCAGATGACGGTGCTACCGGTCTTCAAATGGCTGGCGCAACAGGGCGGCATCGCCGAGCTTGAGCTGCTGCGAACCTTCAATTGTGGCGTCGGAATGATCGCGATCGTGCGGCGCGAGGCGGTCGACGAGGTCGCGGACGTGCTGACGCAGGCCGGCGAACGCGTCGCACTGCTCGGTGAGGTGACCGTTGCCAGCGACGACAGCCGCGTCGCTTACGACAACCACCTCGATCTTGTGATCTGAGACCATCCGGCAGGATGAAAGCATGAAACGCCGTGTCGCAATCCTGATTTCCGGGCGCGGGTCAAACATGACCGCGCTGGTGGAGGCCGCGAAAGCCAAGGACTTTCCGGCTGAGATCGCCCTCGTTATTTCCAACAAGACCTCAGCAGAGGGCCTCGCCAGAGCGCAGGCGGCCGCCATTCCAACGCTCGTCATTGAGAGCAAACCGTTCGGCCAGGACCGCGCGGCGTTCGAAGCCAAACTGCAATCGGTGCTGGACGACAACCGCATCGATCTCATTTGTCTCGGTGGTTTCATGCGGCTGTTCACGGCCGATTTCGTCCGGCGTTGGCAGGAACGAATGCTCAATATCCATCCGTCGCTGCTTCCGTCATTTCGCGGCCTCGATCCTCACGGCCAGGCGCTGCGCGCCGGCGTGAAGATTTCCGGCGCGACTGTCCACTTCGTCATTCCGGAGACCGACGCCGGTCCCATTATCATCCAGGGCGCGGTCGCGATACGCGACGACGATACGGTGGAGATGCTGGCCGCGCGCGTACTGGAGATCGAGCACCGCATCTACCCGGATGCGCTACGGCTTGTCGCAAGCGGCGGCACGCGACTGGAGGGCGACATCTGCAAGACGTCGGCCAACGCCAGTCCGGACGACAGCCTGATCTCGCCGTCGGTAATTTGACCGGGTTCGGTCCGGAAAAGGACGAGTCCCCGGGTCGCGCGTTGGAGGCACGCCGCAGCGACCTGCCCCAGCCGCGGTAATGGAATTATGAGACCTTCAGATTTTCAGCCGAGGTCTTGCCGCGATTTTCGACCAGATCGTATTCGATCACCTGATCCTCATTGAGGGTGCTGAGACCAGCCCGCTCCACGGCTGAGATGTGAACGAAGACGTCCTTGTCGCCGGTCGTCGGCTTGATGAATCCGTACCCCTTGGTCGGGTTGAACCATTTGACAGTGCCCTTCTGCATCGTCTGCCTCCCCTGTCTAGGCATAAAAAAGACGCGGCCGCGCATCGCGCACCACGCTACAAACGGCCCCCTCCTGATCTCTGCTGAACCTTCGAATTCGCGAAACGCACAGACGAACGGACCAAGATCCGATTGCACCCGGATTGCAACACGAAAATTACCTCTTAGCAAGTCACCACCGATGATCATAAAACTAGCCGAGGCAGTGATTTCGAAACGGGGCGACCGCACCTGGCTCAGGATACGGCGCGTCAACGGCTCATCGGGGTACGACACGGCGGAGGCATCTGCCTCGCTTTGCCGGGCGGCATCCGGCTATCCACATGCTTGGTCGGCGGGTGAAATGCGCGCGAAGCTCTAGGACATGCCCCGGAAAAGTGGGGACCGGTTCGCGTGAAGAAAACGCGTCAAATCAAAATCATCGAGCCCCGCTTCTGATTCCATCAGAAGCGGAAAGGCTCTAGAAATGCTCGGCGGAGACATGCATCCGCCTACGCCAGAGCGAGCCTGCGATCAGCACGATGATCGCTCCCAATACGGCACAAACAATCTCCGCTCCGGCGCCGCCATCAACGGCAAATTGCGGCGCAAGGCCGAACCGTGCCAGCATCGCATCCAGAAACGCACCGGCGCCGGCGTCGAACAGCGTGTGCAGTCGCGGCGCGACCGCCGGATCGGTCGCGATAACGTCTCCCGCAATCCAACCCAGCAAAGCCGCTCCGGCCCACACCAGAAAAGGCAGGCGATTGAGCAACAGCATGATCAGCGCGGCGCCAGCCACGATCAGCGGCACGCTGATCGCCAGTCCGATGATCAACAGCGGCAAGCTGCCATTCGCGGCCGCCGCAACCGCGATCACATTGTCGAGACTCATCACGATGTCCGCGACGACCACGACCTGAACGGCGGCCCACAGATGCCCGGCCGCCGCAACCCCCTCCTCGTCCTCCTTCTCCGGCACCAGCAACTTGGCGGCAATCACGAGCAGCGCGATGCCCCCCGCCAGCTTGAGGTAGGGCAATTCCATCAGGGTTGCGACAATCCCCGTAAAGACAATGCGGAGAATGACTGCGGCGGCGGCTCCGAGAACCATGCCCCAAAGCCGCTGCGGCGGCGCCAGCCCACGACAGGCAAGCGCAATGACCAGCGCGTTGTCGCCGGACAACAGCACGTTGATCCAGATGATCTTGCCGACGGCAAGCCAGAACGCCGAATGATGCGACTCGCTTCGAAATTCGGCGAAGACCGATGTGATCGTCGCCAGATCGAAGATGTGCAGCAGTGAATCCAATGGCGCCCTTTACCTCACTGTCTAGCCGACGATCTCATTGCTTGAGAAAAACTGGGCGATTTCGACCGCAGCGGTTTCGGTCGCGTCCGATCCGTGAACGGAATTTTCGCCGACCGACTTCGCATGAAGCTTGCGGATCGTGCCGTCGGCGGCCTTGGACGGATCGGTCGCCCCCATGATCTCGCGATACTTGAGGACGGCATTGTCCCCTTCCAGTACCTGCACGACGACGGGAGCGGAAATCATGAAATCGACCAACTCTCCGAAAAAAGGGCGCGCCTTGTGCACGGCATAGAACGTCTCGGCCTGCTCGCGGGTCATGCGGATGCGCTTCTGGGCCACGATCCGCAGGCCTGCCTTTTCGATCAGGGCGTTGATCGCACCGGTCAGGTTTCGCGCGGTTGCATCCGGTTTGAGAATGGAAAAGGTGCGTTCAGTCGCCATGTCGAGATCCTTGATTGAGCGGCCGTGGGAATTGCGGCGCTTATATCGGCGCGCATCATTGACGGCAAGCGCGCTCGGCACGCCAACGCCAGGTCGGCAATGCAGAGAAACAACCTGCGGGATCGCACTCCATTGAATCCGGTGATTTCGGCGGGCAACGCGTTTTTCCCAGCGCATGCGATGGCGAAGCTGCTATAAGCCCTCGACCTTGCTATTACGACGAACGAACAGGCCTCGATAGATGAGTGGATTCAAGGAACCGAGCTTCGCCGACCGCCAAAAGGCTGCGCTTGAGGCCCGGAAAAATATTCTCGACAAGTTTCGCGCCAAGCCCGGTCCTGACGATCCCGCCGTCAAGCAAAGGCAGGCTGAACGCGAAGCCCATGCGGCTGCCCGCGAGACGGCGCGGCAGGCCCGCGAGGCCGAGAAGGCGGCGCGAAAAGTCCGCGAGGCGGAGGCCGCTGCGGCCGCCGCCGCACAGATCGCTCTGGAGAAGGAAGAAGCCGCAGCCGCCCAGGCCGCGCTCGAAGCCGAGCGCAAGGCGGCGCGCGATGCCCGCTATGCCGCCAGAAAAGGACGAAAGAAGTAGCCGGCGAGACGTCGGACGTTTGCACCATTTCTTTGCCGGATGCAGATGCGAAGAAGCGCCTGAGGCGAACCGGCCGGATGCGGCGTCTCGTCACGAACAGGGCTTGCCAAAAGTCGCCAAGACGGAAATCCGGTCAGCGAAATATATCAAGCGGCCGGCTCGATCTCGGCGAGTTCGACGCCCTCCTGCACGATGTCGCCGACCTTGCACCTGATCGCTTTCAGTATCCCCGGGTAGGGCGCGCGCAGCGTCTGCTCCATCTTCATCACCTCAAGCGTGAGAATGGGGGCGCCCTTCTCCAGCACCGCGCCTTCCACCGCGAGCAACGCGACCACGATGCCGGGCAGCGGCGCAATGATGCGGTCCTCATTGGTTTGCTCCTCGTCGTCACCGCCGAAGGGATCGACCCAGCGCAATTCGAACCGGCCGTTGCGCGTCCGCACATACACGTCGCGGCCATCGACGACAGAGACGACGCGGCTGCGCATTCCATCGAGCGAGAGCGTCAGATCTCCCGTCTCGTCCGGCTCAAACCCGAATGCAAGGTTCGTGTCTCCGACGCGCAATTGCGACGGCCCGTTGCCGTAGACAAGCGTGACTTCGTGCTCGCTCTGCCCGTGACGAAACATGAATTTCCGCTGACGGCGACCAACCGGCATCCAGCCCGCGGTTCGCCAGGGTGACGCCGCATCCTTCCGAGACGCTTCGCTTTCCGCCTGCATGATGCCAGCAACCGCGGCGGCAAGTTCGATCTCGCCCGGCGCGGGCGGCATTACAGCCAACTCTTTAAGATGTCGTTCGATAAATCCGGTATCGATCATGTTGGCGCGCACCTCGGGGTGCGTCACCAGCGCGGACAGGAACGGAATGTTGGTGACGACACCGCGGACGTCGATCCCATCCAGGGCGCGCGCGAGCCGGCCGATCGCAGCATCGCGGGTTTCCGCCCAGGCGATCACCTTGGCAAGCATGGCGTCGTAGTGTGGCGACACCGTATCACCTTTGCGGTAGCCGGAATCGATGCGCAAGCCGTCGATCTCCGGCGGCGTGCGCCAGGTGGTGATGCGGCCGACCGATGGCATGAAGTTCTTGTTCGGATTCTCGGCGTAGACGCGCGCCTCGATGGCATGGCCCTTCATGACGATCTGGTCCTGCGTTCGCGGCAGGTTTTCGCCAGACGCGACGCGGAGCTGCCATTCGACCAGGTCGATGCCGGTGATGAATTCGGTCACGGGATGCTCGACCTGCAAGCGCGTGTTCATCTCGATGAAGAACACCTCCTTGCCGTCGGACACGAACTCGACCGTGCCGACGCCGACATAGTTCACCGCGCCGGCCGCCTTGCGCGCCGCTTCGTATAGCTTCTCGCGCTGCGCCGCGTTCAGGGTTGGCGAAGGCGCTTCCTCGATCACCTTCTGGTGCCGTCGCTGCAAGGTGCATTCGCGCTCGAACAGCGACAGCAGATTGCCGTGCGCATCCCCGATCACCTGCACCTCGATGTGGCGCGGATTCTCGACGTACTTCTCGATCAGCATCCGCTCGTCGCCGAACGCCGCTTGCGCCTCGCGCCGCGCGCTGACGATCGCCGGCGCGAATTCCGTCGCCGATTGTACGATCCGCATGCCGCGGCCGCCGCCGCCGGCGGATGCCTTCACCAGAACCGGATAGCCGATGCGGTCCGCCGCGCCTTGCAGCGTGGCATCGTCCTGCGCCTCGCCGTGATAACCGGGCACCAGCGGCACCCCCGCCTTCTCCATCAACGCCTTGGCACCCGACTTCGAGCCCATGGCGGTCATCATCGCGGCGGTCGGGCCGACGAATACGATATCCGCATCGGCACAGGCTTGCGCGAAGGCAGCATTTTCCGACAAGAATCCATAGCCGGGATGAATGCCTTCCGCGCCGGTCCGGCGGGCAGCGGCGATCACCTTGCCGATATTGAGATAGCTGTCGCGGGCAGGCGCAGGTCCAAGCAGCACAGCCTCGTCGGCCATGGCGACATGCAGCGCCTCGCGGTCGGCCTCGGAATAAACGGCGACCGTGCGCAGCCCCATGGCGCGGGCGGAACGGATGACGCGGCAGGCGATCTCGCCGCGATTGGCGATCAGGAGCGTGTTGAAGCGGCGATAGCTTGGGCTATGCGCCATCGTCACATCCTGAACAGGCCGAACGTCGTCGGCTCAACGACTGCGTTCGCGGCCGCCGACAATCCGAGCGCCAGCACCAGACGCGTATCCACCGGGTCGATCACGCCGTCGTCCCACAGCCGCGCGGTGGCGTAATAGGGATTGCCCTGGCTTTCGTATTGCGCGCGGATCGGCGCCTGGAATTCACGCTCCTCCTCGTCCGACCACGTGCCGCCTTTGGCTTCGATATTCTCCCGCCGTAGCGTGCTGAGAACGATGGAGGCCTGCTCGCCGCCCATCACGGAAATCCGCGCGTTCGGCCACATCCACAGAAATCGCGGCGAGAACGCCCGGCCGCACATGCCGTAATTGCCCGCGCCATAAGAGCCGCCGATCACCACGGTGAATTTCGGCACGGCGGCGGTCGCGACCGCCGTGACAAGTTTGGCGCCGTCGCGCGCGATGCCGCCGGCTTCGTATTTCTTGCCGACCATGAAACCGGTGATGTTCTGGAGGAACACCAGCGGAATGTCGCGCTGACAGCACAGTTCGATGAAGTGCGTACCCTTCAGCGAGCTTTCGCTGAACAGAATGCCATTGTTGGCGACGATGCCGACCGGATAGCCCCAGATGTGAGCGAAGCCGCACACCAGCGTCTGGCCATAGAGTTTCTTGAACTCGTCGAATTCAGATCCGTCGACAATGCGCGCGATGATGTCGCGCACGTCGAACGGTTTGCGGCCGTCCGCCGGCACCACGCCGTAAATTTCCTCTCTCGCAAACAGCGGCTCTCGCGGTTCGCGCATGTTGAGCGGCGCGCGATGCGGCGGCTTCAAGGTCGAGACGATGCGGCGCGCGATCCCGATCGCATGGGCATCGTTCTGTGCATAGTGATCGGTGACGCCGGACTGCCGCGAATGCACGTCCGCGCCGCCGAGTTCTTCCGCTGTGACGACCTCGCCGGTCGCGGCCTTCACCAGCGGCGGCCCGCCGAGAAAGATCGTGCCTTGATCACGGACGATGATGCTCTCGTCCGACATCGCCGGCACATAGGCTCCGCCCGCGGTGCAGGACCCCATCACGATGGCAATCTGCGCAATGCCCTGCGCCGACATGTTGGCCTGGTTGTAGAAGATGCGGCCGAAATGGCGCTCGTCGGGAAAGATCTCGTCCTGCTGCGGCAGGAAAGCGCCGCCGGAATCCACCATGTAGATGCAGGGCAGATTGTTCTGCCGCGCGATATCCTGCGCCCGCAGATGCTTCTTCACGGTCATCGGATAATAGGTGCCGCCCTTGATGGTGGCATCGTTGGCGACGATCACGCATTCGCGGCCCGAGACGCGGCCGACGCCGGTGATGATGCTCGCCGAATGCACATCGCCGCCGTACATGCCATTCGCCGCCAACGGCGACAGTTCGAGAAACGCGGTGCCGGGATCGAGCAGCCGATCGACGCGGTCGCGGGCCAGCATCTTGCCGCGCGAGGCATGGCGGGCGCGTGCCGCCTCGCCGCCTCCGCCCGCGGCGACCGCGAGCTTGTCGCGCAACTCCGCGACGAGAGCCTTCATCGCATCGACGTTGCGCGCAAAATCGGACGACGTGGGATCGATACCGGAACGAAGCGCCATGGCGGCCCAGGATGGTGGCAGGCGTTGAAGCTCTCGCCTGGAGCATGTTTCTTTTAGACGGAATCAGCAACCCGTCGTGCCCGGCTTTATGACGGGCGTCCACGTCTTTGGAATTTCAACGAAAAAATATGGATGGCCGGGACCATAGGCGAGCGAGGCGAAGCCGTTCTTCAAACGGCTATGGCCGAGCAGCAACGACGCCGTTCCTCCAGCGGCCATGCCGGGCCATCCATGCCCGGCCATGGCGATTATAGGCGACGCGACCCGCGCTAATGCGTCCAGGGCTCGATGCGGCGAAATGCGAAATTATCGGCGTAGGCGGCCTTTCTTTCCGCCTTCGGCTTTGGCACGATCACCTGATAGGGAATGCCCTCGCGCTCGCAATAGGCGATGGCGTCCTCCTTTGTATCGAAGCGAAGCGTAATTTGCTGCTTCATGTCGCCGGAGCTGGTCCAGCCCATCAGGGGCTCGATAACCCGCGCCTGCTCAGGCTCATAGTCGAGCTGCCATTCCCTGGTCTGGGCGACCCCCGATTGCATCGCGTTTTTGGCGGGCTTGAAGATACGTGCTGTCATGAATCGCTGCAACCTGCTGCCGTGCTCTCCGGTAAAGGCCGGCGGACACTCTCTCAAGTATATTCATTATGCAGCGGCGTGACAATCTCGTCCTTCGCGGGGCGCGACAGGACAGCGCATCCCGGCGGTCCCCAGGACTGCCTGATCGCGGGAGGCCGTCCAACGAGCGGCTTCCGTTTTCATGGCAATCGAAAAAGCCTGCGCATGAGGCGTTTCCGAGCCGAACACGCCCTCGCCCTGATGGCGGGCGATAGTCACTTGAAAACGCCACGGATCAGAATCGTGGTTCTGATTTCAGCAGGACCGAAAGACTCTGGCGGGGCTAACGTTTCGAACTAGTGGTCCGTTTCTAACATTTGCATCCCCGTGCGGCGGGCGTTCTTGCAAATGTTAGAAATGGAGGACCACTAGCAAATATAAGTTTCTAGTAGCGCTTTGGATTTGACCTTCGCTTCTCGCATTCGCTGTAAAACGGTCGCGAATGTCAAATCCACTCTGCTAGTGCGTCATGCCGACGTGAACTTCGGTGCCAAGCGCGTTTTCCGCGACCCCGAGGGTTTCGCAGATCGCCTTCAGGCGCGCGGGCTTCGGAAACTGAATGCCGCGCATGTAGAGCGAGATGTCGCAGCGACGGAAATCATGAGCGCCACGGTAGCGCTTCGATGCTTCCCGGGCGAATTGCGCTTCCGTCCAATGTTTATCAGCAACAAGTTTCGCAAGGCGCTTCCCGAACTCAACTCGATTTGCATCAGACATCATTTTTTCTCTTCCTGACTTCCCCATATCGCACGCACCCGCGATCGGACCATGGAGGCACGTCCGAGAAGCAGATCCGCGACGCAGCTCGCCGAAACACCGGCGGGTTTTCTTCCGTCAAGGGGAGATGTATCTCTTACTATACATCGCTTCGTTTACTTCTACCGTTAGCGGTGGAGCACCCCTGCGTATCTTGCATAGCGACTTCCGCGCAGGGCGCGCATAGCGTTATCGAAGAGCTTAATCGCCCGCTGATCGTCGGTATCGTGTAAAAACCCCGCCGGACAGACGGGTTTTCTTCTTATGATCGGCGAAAAGTTTTATACGGCCACGCATTACAGCATTGCTGCCCTGTGCTGCGAGCTTGGCTCGCGGCCAGCGCGGCTGTCCTACTCGACAGGATTGCGGGGCCTTTGTTCGGACAGATACGCCGTTTGGGGACGACGACGACCCGGGGCGATATCGGGGCGTTCAGACAATCCGAAAAATCAGGGCGATCGATTCGAGCGCACGCCCCTGGTGGCGACGAACGTGCAATGTTCTCAGCGCAGCCTCTTACGCTAGCCGATAAACTCGGTGCCCTCGCCCGCCAGAAGTTCTTTCAGCTGGCTGCGCATCAGTTCCGCCCTGTCATATCGCAGGGCCGCGACGGTGACCTTGTCGACCGATACAACGATCTGGTTGCCCGCGTTCACGCATGAAATCCGGCTGTACATATCGTCCACGCCCGCAAGCGCGTTCTCCAGCGCGGCCTCCAATCTCTCAATTTCGACCCGGCCCAATGTGAGCGGGGATCCGCCGTCGATCGTCAGATCGACCGCCGCGGCGCTATCTCCTCCGGGTCGAGCAACAAGCGTCCAACTGCTCATTGCGCCGTCCTCTCCGGCCAAATCTCAACGTGTTCGTCCAATGCGGACATCGACCTCGCCCTCTCCGGATTCCACCAGCGCCTCGGGAGCCCGGGGTCGGCCGGAGTCATCCACCTGACTTAGCGTCTTCATGGTCGCAATTGATGAACAATGTCGAACCACAAGTTCGGCTCAGCCTCGGCGATCGTTTAATCCTCCCGCGCTTCGTTGTCGACCGCCATCAGCCGACGCGAACGATCACATGATAACGTTAAGGCAAAGGCGCCGATTATCACAAAATGCCGTGGAGATACTTGCTATATCGTTCTTTATCTTCGGATTGAACTATTGTCCGGCTCTCCCGACGTAGAAATGTGAAAAGTAACTTCACACTGGGTGCGATTTATCATTTCAAGCGCCACAGCTTCATACTTGTAATTTAATGGAATTTGAGGAGGTTTCCATGAACAAGACTCCCTTGGCTATTTTATTCGCGTTCGCGATCGGCGTGATTGCAAGCCCGGCCGGGGCGGCCCCCGTGGGGGAAGTGATAGCAGCGTGCGATAACATGCATAACGCGGGACAAACCTGTAACTATGGAATAAAGGGAAACGCTCTGGTCGGCTGCACCACCTCGACCGTGTTTGTTTGCCCGGCTGATGGTAGCCGGCAGTGCACGGGCTCCAAAAATACAAGCGGCAAGTGCAACGAAAACGGCACGGCTGCACGCCGGATTCCCAGCGCAAAAACGCGAAACCTGAGGGGAGAAGACCTTCTGCAGAACATGCGGATGCGATAGCTGCGGGGTTCACGTCCAGCCTGCTATCGCCGCACGTCTGCGGCGATAGCAGGAGATGATATCGGCTCCACGGGGGGTCTCCCAGGCTCGATCCGGGGCCACTATCTTGCGCAACCAACGCTCGTCGGCATGTTTCCGCCCCCCTGCTCCCGGCCGCAACCGTGAACTCCGATATTCCCTTTCCGCCTTCCGCGATCTAGAGTTCCGCAAGAGGATCGCGCCGTGCGCTTTCACGGCAGGCCGATCTTTCATTCGCTGTTGGAGGCACGATAACCATGCCCCTATTGATGTTTGGCGCGATCATTGGCTGCGGCCTGCTCTTTTATGCGAGCTATCGCTACGTGCGATCACACCCGCCGCGCAAAGAGGAAGAGGCGCCCAAAGAGATCGCGAGAGACGACTGATCGACCGCGCAGAGTATCCCGGTCGAAAAAACCATGCGCTTCAGACCGGGCGAAAGCGATAATCTACGGACTCCATTTGAAGGTTTTCGGCAGACGAAACAGACCTGGTTTGCAGGGTTCATAGACCAGAACATTCAGTATTCATTCGTCAGGCTCCGCGCCGCACGGATCCGCCCGCTGCCGACCACAGCACTGTTCGACGCCGCCCCTGCAAAGACAAAAAACCGCCCATTTGAGTCTGGATACATGCGCCGGGATGCGTATGGGGCGACGGATGCGTCAGCTTGCGGACTCGCGGCCGTGCCGTCCCCATCTCAATTGGGGAGATAGCGGGTGAGCGAAAGCGATCAGACCGACGTTATCGAGGCAGTTGTGGCTCCCGGCGACGCGCCGGACGTTTCCGATGAGCGGGATGCCGGCGAGGCACATGAACCGGAAACAACAGACCAGCCCGAACTTGAGGTGGCGGAGGACATGCCGCCAGAGTCGCCCATCGCGGCCGACCTTTCCGCGGCCGATCCTTCATCCGATGTCGCTCAGGACGACGCTTACACGAAGTTCGGGCCCGGCCCGCTCGTCGCCGTCCGCTTCAAGTGGACGGCGCGCCGCCACGACAACGGTGACTATTTCGTACACGAAACGATCGGAGAAAGCTCTTACCCGCTCGTCACGGGGCCAATGACCCGAGAAGCCGCAATCGAGTTTGTCGACGACCGCGAGCGCGACGCCCGCCGGCGGTTCGAAGAACTGCGCAGCGAGATGGCCGGCGGAGAAATCGGCCGGCGCGCCGACGAGTAACCCGTCCCCCAGCCACACCTGACTGACGCAATAACCACTCTCCGAATGGGAGGCTTTTCGTCGCCATCGGGAATGCGCGCCTCCTTTGGACGGCGCGGGGTCATGACTCGGTCGCAGGAGTGATGTGGGTCACATTCCGGAGAACCCGGCGCGGATAGGGTCGGCCTCGACAATCCGAACCGGACTGGAGGTCCCATGAAAAAGCTCGCCATCGCCGCCGCGTTGCTGCTCACCGCCTCGACCGCTCAGGCGGGTCAAAACTATTCATTCGAGATCGGCGGCCGCACCGTGCGAATCCACGCGCCGCGCGGCTGCGATTCCCCCTCGTGCATCTCGATCTCGATTCCGGGCTTTTACGACTCCGGGCGCAGGGATTTTGTCGACGACGCCTCCGACGTCCGGGATACGGCCCGATCAGGCGCGCCGGCGACCCCTGCCCGCGCCGCGCCGGCCACGCCTTCCGCAACCGCTACCCCGGCGGCTGCTCCCGCTGTCGCAACGCCAGCGCCCATGCAACAGGCCGCGACGCCGACCGCAGCTCCTGCTTCGACCGGCGCCATTATGCCGACAGCCAAGCCCGACACGACGATGTCACCAACCCGAGAGCCGGCCAACACCAGCGTCGTCGCCACCGCCGCGCCAGTCGCGGAGCCGGTTCAGCCGCCCCTCCCCCCGGCCGCCGAACCGGTCGGACCGCTCGGCGTATGGCTGACCGAGAAAAAGGAAGGGCAGGTCCGGATTGAAGAGTGCGGGACAAACCTCTGTGGATATTCGGTGGATTCCCACACCGGCCGGAACAAGGAAAAGGTTTTGATCAACATGAAGCCCACCGGCTCCAGGTGGAGCGGAAAGATCTACGATCCGAAAAGCGGCAGCACCTATAGCTCCACCTTGGCGATGAAGGGCAAGGACGGCCTGCGGGTCCAGGGCTGCGCATTCGGCGGAATGTTCTGCGGCGGTCAGACCTGGACGCGGTTGAATTGATCGGTCAGGCAATAAAGTCATCGACGATGAGAGCCCTGCCCGCGTTGGCAAGGCTCTTTTCTTTTCGTCAGCCGCCAATTTTGCCCGCGTATTGCGCGTCGGTGACGTGTTCCATCCAGGTGGCGGCGCTTCCGTCGAGGGCCTCATGCACGGCGATGTGGGTCATGGCGGCGTTCGGCGCCGCTCCGTGCCAATGCTTTTCTCCCGGCGGAATCCATACGGTATCGCCGACACGGATCTCGCGGATCGGCTCACCCTCGGTTTGCACCAGCCCGACACCCGATACGACGTACAGGGTTTGGCCGAGCGGATGCGTATGCCATGCGGTGCGCGCGCCGGGATCGAACGCGACGCTTACAGCCATGACGCGCGAGGGCGCATTCGCGGCAGCGATGATTGGCTCGACCATGACCGTGCCTGAAAAATACTCCTTGGGCCCCGGTTTCGCCGGTCGCGAGCCTGCCTGATGGATATCCATTTTGACCTCCTGAGTTGCCGCATGAGCTACGACGGCGCACCGCATTCGTTCCTGCCGCGAGGAGCCTCGCACGTTTCCGCCGATTACAACATCCTGTGAGCTTGCCATCAATAATTCATTGGAATTGCGTACGCTATTCCTGCGATGTCACCCTGGACTAAACCATTGATCGGTCATGACCGCGCCCTTGTCCCCGCCACGTCTTTTGCCAAGCGGCGATGCCGCCATCACGGTGGAATTCGGCCGCAATATCGACGATGTGGCGAACCGTCGCGTGCTCGCGCTCGATCGCGCGCTTGCGGATGCGCCGATCGAGGGTGTCACGGAAGCCGTGCCGACCTACCGGTCGTTGCTCGTCCACTACGATCCGGTTCGGATCGGTTTCGATGAACTCGGCGAACGCCTGACGACGCTTGCCCGGTTGCCTGTGCCGCCGGCAACCGGAAGCCGCCGATGGCGTATCCCAGTTGCCTACGGCGGCGAACACGGCATCGATCTCGAAGACGTCGCCAGGACGTTGAACACCACGCCGAACGACATCGTCGCGCGTCATATCGCCGGCGACTATCGTGTCGCCATGATCGGATTCACGCCGGGCTTTTCCTATCTCAGCGGCCTTGACGATTCACTCCAAATGCCACGGAGGCAGAACCCGCGCCTGCTCACACCCGCCGGCTCAATTTCGATCGGCGGTCTTCAGACCGGCATCCAGTGTCTTGCCGGCCCCAGCGGCTGGCATCTGATCGGCCGGACCGCCGTGCGCACTTACCAGCTTCACCGCGATCCGGTTTTTCTGCTCGAACCCGGAGACGCCGTTACGTTTTATGCGATAGACGGCAGGCAGTTCGTTGAACAGGATCGCGCCGCCGCGCGCGGCGAGTTCGTCGCTGAACTGGTGACGCCATGAGCAAGCTCCTCGTCACCGCCGTTGGGCCTGCGACATCGGTACAGGACGGCGGGCGCTACGGCGCACAGCGCTATGGCCTGACGCCGGGCGGCGCGATGGATCGTCTCGCTCTGGCTGTGGCCAATTGCCTCGTCGGCAATCCGCTCTTTGCGGCTGTGATCGAAGTCGGGCCGCTCAGTGCCGGTTTTGTTGCCCGCGAAGGCAAGGTGCGCGTTGCGCTGTCCGGCGCAGAAAGACACGTCGAGGTCGCGGGCCATCCGCTGCCGTTCAATCAATCCTGCACGCTCAATGACGGCGACACCCTGACGCTCGCCGCCGCGCGCGGCGGCACCTTCAGCTATCTCGCCATAGAGGGCGGAGTAAAGGGCGAGCCGACGTTCGGCAGCCTCGCAGTCAATGCGCGTGCGGGCCTCGGCTCTCCCTTTCCGCGGCCGTTGCAGGTGGGCGATGCTCTCGATGTCGATGCGGCAAAACCAGCCGCCGAGCGGCGGGTCCAGCTTCCCGCTCTCTCCGGCGATCCGATCCGTGTGGTGATGGGGCCGCAGGACAACGAATTCGGAGAGGCGAAGGGTCTGTTTCTCGAAAGCGAGTGGAAGGTTTCAGCAACGAGCGATCGCATGGGCTATCGCCTTGAAGGTCCGGCCATCACGCATCTGCACGGCTACAACATCGTTTCCGACGGCACCGTGAATGGCAGCATTCAGGTTCCCGGCAACGGACAGCCGATCGTGCTGATGCCGGATCGCGGCACCAGCGGCGGCTATCCGAAAATCGCGACCGTCATCTCGGCCGATCTCGGCCGCCTCGCGCAAATCCCCGTCGGCCGCGGCTTCCGCTTCCGGGCAGTCACTGTTGCGGAGGCGCAGGCCGAAGCGCGCGCGATGGCGGAGTTCCTGCGAACACTGCCGGACCGGGTGCGCGAGGTGCGAGATCCCGACATCACCGACGCGCTGCAGAACGCCAATATCGCAGGCTCCGCGGTGAATGCACTCGACAGCGAAACGTGACAAGCTGGGCCACCCGCTAAAGTGCAGCAATGCGCTCTTTCCATCGGAACAGAAAACTCATGACGATCGACCTCAACTGTGATCTCGGCGAAGGCTTCGGCGTCTGGCCGATGGGGAACGATGCCGCAATGCTCGAGCTTGCGACGTCCGTCAACGTCGCCTGCGGGTTTCACGCCGGAGACGCAGACACGATGAAGAAGACGGTCGATCTCGCCAAGGCGCGCGGCGTCAGCATCGGCGCGCATCCGGGGTATCGTGACCTGCACGGCTTCGGGCGGCGGCCCATCGTCGGCCTCACGTCGTCGGAAATCGAGAACCTCGTCGCCTACCAGATCGGCGCATTGCAGGCGATCGCGACCATGGCCGGGCACCGGGTCACGCATGTGAAGGCGCACGGCGCGCTTTCCAACGTCGCCTGCGAGGACGACATGACCGCGCGCGCGATCGCCTCGGCGATCAGGGCGGTCGACCCCGATCTCGTCTTCATGGTGCTCGCGAATTCCCGCCTCGTTGCCGCTGGCGAAGCCTTCGGCCTGCCAATGGTGCATGAGGTCTTCGCCGATCGCGCTTACGAGGATGACGGATCGCTGGTGCCGCGGAGCAAGCCCGGCGCCGTCCTTCACGACGCCGAAGCCGTCGCCGAACGCGCCGTGAAAATGATTCAGTCCGGAGAGGTGATCTCGATCAGCGGCAAGGCGATCAGGATGCGGATGGATACCGTCTGCATCCACGGCGACACGCCGGGCGCGGTCGATATCGCGCGGGTTCTGTGCAAGGCGCTCAGGGACAATGACATCGCGATTGCGCCGTTCAAGACGGCGAAATAACCCGCTTCGACTAGAACGGGTGGATCGACAGCGAACCAAATACAACGGCGGCAATCAGCGCCAGCGAGCCATATAACGCAAAGGTCTGGACGCGCACCATCATGCGTTCGGTCACGCTGCGAGCGCTCACGTTAACGCGAATCTCGTCCGATGGTTGGTACATCTTCGGTCTCCGGCCCAATACGCGCTACAATGAACGACGCCTCCCGCCGGCTGCAAGATCGGTGAGGAAATAACGATGGGATTGCTCAAAACCGCTGATTTCCGGACGGAAATTCTCTCACAAGCGCTCCTGCGAAAAATTCTGTTCGCGATATTTCGCCCGGCAACAGCTACTGCGGCTTGAGGATCGCGGCTCCCGTCGTCAGCCGGCCTTCGAGGTCGGCATGCGCTTTCGCTGCGTCTTTCAAGGCGTAGGCGCGGTTGATCGGAACGTGGAGCGTTCCGTTGATGACGGCGGCGAACAGCGTATCGGCGCCTTCAAGCAACTCTCTGCGCGTCGCCACATAGTCGTTCAGTTTCGGCCGCGTCGCGAACAGCGACCCGTGATTGTTGAGTTCGGTCAGCGCGAACGGCGGCACCGGCCCGGAGGCGTTGCCGAAGCTGACGAACAGGCCGCGCGGCCGCAGGCAGGACAGCGAGCCTGGAAACGTGGTCTTGCCGACGCCGTCATAGACCACGTCGCATAACTCGTTGCGGCTGATCTGCTTCACGCGCGCGACGAAATCCTCTTCCTTGTAAAGGATGACGTGATCGCAGCCGTTGGCCCGCGCGAGATCCGCCTTGGCTTGCGATCCGACCGTGCCGATGACGTTCGCGCCGAGCGCCTTCGCCCACTGACACGCCAGCAGACCGATCCCGCCGGCTGCCGCGTGGATCAGCACGCGATGACCGTGCTCGACCTTGAAGGTCTTGTGCAGGAGATACCACACCGTCAGGCCCTTGAGCATGAGCACCGCGCCCTGCTCGTAGGTGATGTGGTCCGGCAGCTTCACCAGCCTGTCGGCCGGAATGTTTCGCTCGGTCGCGTAACCGCCGAGATTGAAATAGTAAGCGACGCGGTCGCCGGGATGGAAGTCGGTGACACCAGGCCCGACCGCCACGACTTCACCGGCGGCCTCGTTGCCGACGACGAACGGTTTGGCCGGCGCCTTGTAGAGGCCGGTGCGATAATAGACGTCGATGAAGTTCAGCCCGACGGCATGTTGCAGGATGCGAACTTCGCCCTGCCCCGGCGCGGCGACATCCACGGTCTCGTAAACCAGCGCCTCGGGACCGCCCACATGATGAACGCGCACCGCCTTGGCCATCGCTCCTCTCCTGCCGCCCCTGCGCTATGGAGAGCGAAAGGCATTGAGCCTGCGTTGTCAACACAACCGCTGAAAAAACTCAGCGGCCAGCCCTGGAGCGGTTGCGCCTGGCGAGCACGTTGAACAGTTCGACCGCCGCCGAGAACGCCATCGCAAAGTAGATATAAGCGCGCGGGATATGGAAATGGAATCCGTCTGCGACGAGCGCGACCCCGATCAGAACAAGAAACGTCAGAGCCAGCATCTTGGTCGTCGGATGCTCGGCGACGAACCGCGCTACCGGTCCCGACGATACATACATGACGAAACATGCGATGATGACGGCGGCGATCATGATCTCGAGATCCTTGGCCATGCCGATCGCCGTGATGATGGAATCGAGCGAAAATACCAGATCGATGACGATGATCTGCACGATGATCCAGAAAAACGCGCTCGATTTCGAAACTTTCCCTTCCTCCGGTTCGCGCGCTTCAACCTCGCCGTGAATCTCGTGCGTCGCCTTGGCGATCAGGAACAGGCCGCCGCCGATCAGGATCACGTCGCGCCAGGAAAACGCGAATTCCTTCACCGTGAAAACCGGCGTTGTCAGGCCGATCAGCCAGACCAGAATGCTCAGCAGAAGGATGCGGAAAATCAGCGCCAGCGCCAGTCCGATCTGGCGCGCCCGCTTCGCTTGCGGTGGCGGGATACGCGACACGATCACCGACAGGAAAATGACGTTGTCGATGCCCAGCACGATCTCAAGGACCGTCAGCGTCAACAGCGCGGCCCATGCTTCCGGGCTGGTCAGCAGTTCGATCATCGGTTTTCTGGCCTCAGGACACGGATCACGGCATCGCCGCAGACAACGTAAAGCGCAATGGCGCAGAGCACGGCGGTGACCGGCGTCGCCACATTGAAATTCTTCGCGATGGTCATGATCGCCAGCACAGTCCATACGGCGATCAGCGACAGATTGAGACCGCGCAACCGCTTCACCCGCACAGGGTGCAACACCTTGACGGGCACGAATGTCAAAACGATGAGCGATGCGATGGCCAGCGTTGATATCACCGGGGATGGATGCAGCAGGAACAGGTAGAATGCGGCTGCATTCCACAGCGCCGGAAAGCCGCGAAAGTGATTGTCATCCGTCTTCATCCGGCGGTCGGCGAAATAAAGCGCACCGCTGATGACGATACCCACGCCCAGCAACGGCGCTGCGATCGGCAGCAGCAGCCCGCTCGCAACAACGGCATAGGCGGGAACGAACACGTAGGTCACAAAATCGACCACGAGGTCCAGCACCTCGCCCGACCAGTTCGGCTGCGCGGCCTCGACGTTCAGCCGCCGCGCGATCGGTCCGTCCAGGCCATCGATCACGAGCGCGAGACCAAGCCAGGCGAACATCGCCGCCCAGTGCTCCCGCACCGCCTCAAGCAGCGCCAACAGCGCGATGCCGCTGCCCGCCGCCGTAAAAACATGAACGCAGAACGCAGCGGCTCGCGACGTTCGGGGTCCGGGTGGCGGGTCCTGCCGGCTCGACTGGCTCATTGGCCATCTTGCTATCAGGAATCGTACCGGTTTGCATAACGATCGTTGCGGCGTTACGCCGCTCAAACGAGCGGGAACATGATCAGTCGCTGACAATGTTCGCCGGCGGGCTTGAAAATGCGGCTGCGAATGTTGATTGTCTGCATATGAACGAGAGTGCGAAACCGGGTACTATTTACGACGTCGCCGTGGTCGGCGGCGGGCCCGCCGGCCTGGCGGCGGCGATCGCGCTATCCGATGCCGGCGCCCGCACGGTGCTGGTCGCCCGCCACATCGCCTACGGGGATAACCGGACAACTGCGCTGCTTGGCGGCTCCGTCGATCTGCTGCGGCAGCTTGACGTATGGCCCCGCTGCGAGGCCGATGCGGCGGCTCTCCGCGTCATGCGGCTCGTCGACGATACCGGACGCCTTATCCGTGCTCCCGAGGTGCGGTTTTCATCCGACGAAATCGGACTTGATGCCTTCGGCTACAATATCGAAAACCGCGCGCTGATGGCCGCCATGGAAGCGCGAGCCGCGGAAGCCGGCAACCTCACGCGGATCGACGGCGAGGCGGAGCATGTGGCGCCGGGCGATGCCGCGGTCACCATCACGACGCGGCAGGGAGAGACATTGACCGCCCATCTCGTCGTCGGAGCCGACGGACGTCAGTCGCTTTGCCGCGAAGCCGCCGGCATCAACGTGACGCGCCGCGCGCTCGATCAGGCTGCATTGACGTTCAATGTGGCCCATGCCCGGCCGCACAAAAATACCTCGACCGAATTTCACACGCCGCACGGCCCCTGCGTTTTTGTGCCGTTGCCGGGAGACCGCTCCAGCGTCGTATGGGTCGCCTCCCCGCAGGAGGCCGCACGCCTCAAGGGGCTCAGCGACGACGACCTGGCCGAAACCGCCGAAAGGCAATTACATTCGATCCTGGGACGGCTCCGCGTCGAACCGGGCCGGAATCTGTTTCCGCTCGCGATCGAGCGGCCGGCGCGCTTTGCAAGCAACCGCGTCGTGCTGGTCGGCGAAGCCGCCCATGTTCTGCCGCCGATCGGCGCGCAAGGCCTGAACATGGGCCTGCGCGATGCTGCTGACATCGCGGACGTTGTCCGCGGCGCTCTCGCATCGGGCGAGGATCCCGGCTCACCTCGCACCCTCGCGCGTTTCGAAACGGCGCGGCGCAGCGACGTGCTGAGTCGGACATGGGCGATCGACTTCGCCAACCGGTCGCTGCTGAGCGAGTTCCTGCCAATTCAGACCGCGCGCGCGCTCGGACTGCACCTGATCAGCGGGATTGGCCCGCTCCGGCGTCTTGCCATGCGCGAGGGCCTCGCCCCGTCATGGCGGAAACCTCCCCACACGGAAACGCGATCCAGCCGGTCTTGAACCGCGGCCGATCGTCCCGGAGGATTGGCGACCCGGCGCGGTCCGGTCCGCTGACCCGAACCGAGGCTTGATTGATCAGCTTGCCTCTAGCTTCGGCCGCAATCCTGGTCTATTCGACGAGAATGGGAAAAGCGCGCACCGCCAGGTTCCAGATCGGCCAGATTGTTCGCCACCGGATTTTTTCGTTCCGCGGCGTGATTTTCGACATCGATCCGGTCTTTAACAATACCGAGGAATGGTGGCTCTCGATCCCGGAAAATGTCCGGCCGCACAAGGACCAGCCGTTCTACCATCTGCTCGCCGAAAACGCGGATTCCGAATACGTGGCTTACGTGTCCGAGGAGAACCTTGTGCCTGACGACTCCGGTGAGCCAATCCGGCATTCGCAGGTGGCCGAGATTTTCATCAAGGACAAATCCGGCGGCTATCGCCCGCGTAACCCGTCGCTCAACTGAAGCTATAGCGTTTTCAAGCGAAGTGGCTACCGGTTCGCGTCAAGAAAACGCGTCAAATCAAAAACACGGAGCTCCGCTTCCATCAGACGCGGAAGGGCTCTAAGCTTTTCATCCGTTACGGATCGACAAAAAAGGCGCTCCATCGAGCGCCTTTTCCGGTTGCCTTCTTGAAGAGTTAGAGTCTGTTTCAACTACGCTGAATCAGACTCGTCGTTTATCTTTTTGTTTGAGCATGATCTTTTTCCGAAAACCGGCTTCCGCTTTTCGGGATCATGCTCATTGCTTGGCGGCAGGGGCTGAGCCCGCATTCTGCTGGGTGGCTTCGAGCTTCGCGCGCGCTTCGGCAGCCCGTTTTTGCAGCTCCTCCTGCAACTTCTTCTGGGTCTCCTCGAAGACCTTCGGATCGGTCGGCGGACCGTCATAGGCCTTGGCGAATTCAGCCAGCGGCAGCGGCAGCGTCAGCGGCGCGCCGTTGGAATTGATCGCCTGGACGATCAGGTTCTGCCCCTTCTTGAGATGCGCGAGCATTTCCGGCGTCAGTTCGTAATCGGACATGCAGCCATTGGCGAAGCAGATCACGTAAGGGCTCTGCTGCGGCGGATTACTGTCGATGATGATGCGCGTGCCGTGGACGAGCTGCATGCCGAGCGGCAGCGTAACGCGAAGGATCTTCTTCGGCTCGCCTTCGGGCTCGATAATGACCGCTGCAATCACCGGCTGGCCGGATTCGATCCGACCGTCCTTGCCGGTGAAGCAGACCTGCTTGGCCTTCGCGTCCTGACCCTTCAGGCAGAATTTGGTCCATGGCGCATAGATCAGTTGGACCTGTTGTTCGGCCGGGGCTGCGGCCGGAGCAGCCTGGGCTGCCTTTGGCGGAGCGGCCGTCTTGCCTTTGGCGGCGGGAGCAGTCTGGGCGAGCGCGTCAGGTACAAAAGGTACAGCCGCCAGCGTCACCGCGGCCAACAGGGCGAGAGCCCGTTCGCGCGGCCGGGCCGTCGCAGCCAAGAGACGAAAATTCATTGCGGAAAACCCTTTCTGAACGATGGCGCCCGAACGCTGCGACGCAGGCACCGACACCTCGACCGTTGGCGGCTGTCTCTTAGCGAAATGAGGCGGTTACGTGACAGATGGCCCTATCACGTTCAATTGCCCGCGTTCAATACAGTGACGGTCGAAAACAGCAATGGTAACAGATGTTTTTGGTCTTTTCCGCGCCCGGCAACGGCTGTGGTAAGATTCGGCTGTGCGCCAGGCCGAATCAAACCGCAGCCTACGACTGAAACCGACGTCGCGCCGCCGTGACCTGATCTGGCTTTGCCTCAGCTTCATGGTCGCCTCTGGCGTCCTGGGATGGTCCGAGAGCGTTCCGGCAAGTCCAAGCTACGCCATCGCGATGCACGGCAAACCGGCGTTGCCGGCCGATTTCAACCACATGCCCTACGCCAATCCGGACGCACCCAGGGGCGGCCGGCTGGTGCAGGGCATTTCGGGCAGCTTCGACAGCCTCAACCCCTTCATCGTCAAAGGCGTCGCCGTCCAGCAAATACGCGGATTCGTGGTCGAGAGCCTGATGGCGAGAGGCAACGACGAGCCCTTCACGCTTTACGGCCTCCTGGCGGACAGCATCGATACGGACGAGGCCCGAACCTACGCCACCTTCCACCTCAACCCGCTGGCGCGTTTTTCCGACGGGCGGCCCGTGCTTGCCGAAGACGTGCTGTTTTCCTGGCAACTCCTGCGCGACAGAGGACGCCCCAATCATCGCCAGTATTATTCGAAGGTGGCGAAGGCCGAGGCGCTCGACGAGCGCACGGTGCGGTTCGATTTCGGCGGAACTGGAGATCGCGAACTGCCGCTGATTCTCGGCCTGATGCCGATCTTGCCGAAACACGCGATCGACGCCGCGACGTTCGAGCAGACCTCGATGACAGCGCCTCTGGGTTCCGGGCCGTATCGCGTCACCGCGGTGAAGCCCGGAGCGAGTGTCACCCTGACGCACAATCCGGACTATTGGGGACGCGCCCTTCCGGTCAATCGCGGCTTGTGGAACTTCGACGCGATCAGGCTCGACTTCTATCGCGACGCCAATAGTCAGTTCGAAGCTTTCAAGCGCGGGCTGTACGATTTCCGCGTCGAGACCGAACCGCTGCGCTGGCATGACGGCTACGATTTTCCCGCCGCCCGCAACGGTCACCTCATTCGCGAAGCCATCAAGACCGGCCTGCCCGCGCCGTCGGAATATCTGGTCTTCAATACGCGACGCCCAATGTTTTCGGATATCCGCGTCCGCGAAGCGCTGACGCTGCTGTTCGATTTCGAGTGGATCAACCGCAACTATTTCTTCGGGCTCTACAGCCGCGCCGGCGGCTTCTTCGCGGGATCGGAACTGTCAGCCTATGCGCGCCCCGCCGACGAACAGGAACGTTCGCTGCTGAAGCCGTTCGGGTCGGCCGTGCGGCAGGATATTCTCGACGGCAGCTATCGTCTGCCGGTGACGGACGGTTCGGGTCGCGACCGCACGGCGCTGCGTGCCGCCCTCGCGCTGCTGTCGCAAGCCGGTTACGAGCTTGACGGGTCGGTTTTGCGTCACCGCCCGACGGGGGTGCCCCTCGCCTTCGAGATTCTGGTGACGACGCGCGACCAGGAACGAATCGCCCTCACCTATGCGCGCGATCTCAAGCGGGCCGGGATCGAGGTGACCGTGCGCTCGGTCGATGCGGTCCAGTTCGACCAGCGGCGGCTCGCTTTCGATTTCGACATGATCCAGAACCGCTGGGATCAATCGCTGTCGCCGGGCAATGAGCAGTCCTTCTACTGGGGCAGCGAGGCTGCCGACATCCAGGGAACGCGAAACTACATGGGCGTGAAGAATCCGGCGGTCGACGCCATGATCGCCGCCCTGCTCGAGGCGAAAAGCCGGCCCGACTTCGTGGATGCGGTTCGCGCGCTCGACCGGGCCCTGATGTCCGGCTTCTACGTAATTCCGGTCTACAACGTTCAAGAGCAATGGATTGCACGCTGGAATCGGATAGAACGACCGGAAGCGACCGCGTTGACCGGATACCTCCCCGAAACATGGTGGCAAAGGCCGCCGAAGCCGAGCCAGTGACGCCGTGCTCCAGAACAACATATCGCCCACGCTGGACGAACTGTTCGGCCGCATCCTCGCCCGGCAGCCGGATCAACCGGCGCTGATCGACCCGCCCGACAAGTTGCGGGTGACTGGACAGCCGCCGCGGCGCCTGACCTTCGCGCAGGCCGACCGGGCCGTCTCGGCGCTGGCGGGCCATTTTATCGAAGCCGGCCTGCCGCCCAATTCGGTGATCGCGGTTCAACTGCCCAACACCGTCGAACTGGCACTGACCGTGCTCGCCGCTTTTCGTGCCGGCCTGATCGTCGCGCTGCTGCCCCAGCTTTGGCGACAGGCCGAACTGACCGTGGCGCTCAACCGCACCGGCGCGCGCGCGATCGTTGCCATGGGTCGTATCGACGGCGTCGATCATGCCGATCTCGCGATGAACGCGGCTGCCGAAGCCTTCTCCATACGCCATGTCTGCGGCTTCGGCAGCGATCTGCCGGAAGGCATGATTCCGCTGGATGTGGTTGCCAGCGACTTGAACGCTGACAGCTTTCGGCTCGCGGTCCAGGATTCGCGTCGTCCCGCGGTGGTGACATTCGAAGCCTCGGGCTCGGGCTTCCTCGCCGTGCCGCGAACCCATGTCAACCTGATCGCCGCCGGCCTCGCAATATTCCTCGAGAGCGGATTGCCTCAGGGAGCCACCATCCTCTCGGCCCTCGCGCCGTCGTCATTCGCCGGGCTGGCCTCCTCGTTCGTGATGTGGCTGCTCAGCGGCGGCACGCTGGCGATGCATCATCCCTTCGACGAAACCATGATGATGCAGCAGATCGAGACCGAACGTTGCGAAACGCTGATTGCGCCAGCCCCGCTGGCATTGCGGATGGCGGAAGCCGACGTTCTGTCATCGGCGCAAAGCCTGCGTCACGTCGTCGGCCTGTGGCGGACTCCGGAGCAGGTTGGCTCAAGCGCGCTCTGGCCTCAAAACGGAATCCGGATGACGGATGTTTATCTGTTCGGCGAAGCCGGCCTTTTCGGTATCCGGCGCGCCGACGACGGATCGGCCGCTCCGGTTATGCCTGGGCCTTATCGAGCCCCGCCCGAAGTCCCCGCGTCATCGACGGCCGGCGAGATCATTTTGACCCCCAAGGGGACGCTTGGGCTAAGGGGTCCCATGGTGCCGGTTGCGGCTTACGCCGTCACGGACCGGCCGGTCGATCCCCTAGCCGCGCTCGCTCCGCCGGACTATGTCGATACCGGCTATGCCGCGCGGATCGATCGGGCCACGGGCGGAATCGCCATAACGGCCCCGCCCTCCGGCGTTCTCGCCGTCGGCGGCTACCGGTTTCTTGCCGATGACCTGCAGGAATGGGCGCGGCGGCTCGGTTCGAATGCGATGCTGACGGCTCTTCCCGACCGCCTGAGCGGCCATCGCCTCGCCGGACGCACCGACGACAATGCACGCGCCCGCGAGGCGCTTGCCGAACTCGGGTTGAACCCCCTGATGGTGGAGGCCTTTCGCGATCGATCGGTTCCGGGCTGATCGAAATCAGTTCCATCCATTGACGCGGCATTAAGGACGGCAAACTAGGCTCGGGCGCGCCGGCGCGTGTTCGAGTTTGGTAAGAATGTCCCATCAAGGCCCGCTCATCGTTGTTTCCTCCGGGAGCCGCCAGCCGCTCGCTACCTCCCTGTCCTGCCTAAACATCCTTCCCGTTGTTGAGACCGATTGGCTAGAGGTTTCGAGCGCGGTTGCCAGGCTTCATCCAGCGGCGGTGTTCGTCGCCACGACAGAAGGCTGCGGCACGGCTTTCGATGATCTGGCGACCCAGGTTGCTGCAATGCAGCCCTACGTTCCGCTGATCGTCGCCGATTCCATCATGCCATGGCCGCACAACGCACTGCCGTACTCGTCCGCAAGCGGCGGGCTCGACCGGCTTGGCGCGCGTCTCAACGCCGCGCTTCGCGTGCGAACCTTGCACGCGACCGTGCTGCGGCGGCTCGCAAGCAATCCGGCTGCACCGATACGCCAGCCGGACGATGACCCGATCCATGACGCGACCGTTCTCCTGATCGGGCGCGGCGCCACCTACCCCGCGCTATCTGTTGTTTTTGGCGAACAAGTCGGCGTGGTCGGCGCGCTCAGCATCGAGGCGGCTGCGAAGCATCTCAACGCGCGCAGCCTGGACGGCATCGTTATCGGAGAAGGGTTCACCGGGCGCGTCGTCGAGGCGCTTCTCACCGTGATGGCGGAAGACGCCCGCTTTCGCAATCTGCCGATTGCCGTCACCGCCGGCAATCTCGCGGCGGCCTTTGATCTTCCCAACCTCGAACGGATGTCAGGAGAACCGGCTCATATCGCAAGCACATTCCTGCCGCTGGTTCGGCAACACGCCTTCGAGGCGCGCCTCTGTCGCACGCTGAAATCGCTCGATGCGGGTGGCCTGCTGGATCCACGAACCGGCCTGCTCACCGTGGATGCTTTTCATCGCGAACTCGACACGGCGATCGTTCAGACAAAATCCGACGGAGGGCGGCTGTCAGTTGCGCGGTTCTCGCTCGATCAAAAGCTGGATCGCCAGCTCTTGGATGCGGCGCGTATTCTCAGCCGGCTGATGCGGCGGATGGATTTCGGCACGCTCGAAGATGACGGGTCGATCATCGTGGTTTTCTCGGACGCTGATCCACGTAACGCCCACATGATCGCACGGCGGCTTTCGAGCGTGATGAAGCATACGGCGCACAGCAGCAAACGAGCCCTGCGGCTCGATCCTCATGTCGCCTTGACCGCGTCCCAGCCCCACGACTCCGCACAATCGCTTCTCGCCCGATTGAACGACGCGGCGCATCGCGCAGCGTCGTAATAGCGTCACGCCGCTTTGCGGTCTGCCGCGAGATTGGCGAGTTGGCGCATGATTTCGGTGGTGCCTGTCAGGCGTTCCTCCGGAGTTTCCCAGTTCTGGAAGAACACCACCTTCATATCGGGACGAACCCTCGCCGCCTGCCCGTGCTGGCGGATGAAATAGACCAGCCGATCGGGTTGCGCGAACTTGTTGTCGCGGAAGGAAATCACGGCCCCCTTCGGCCCGGTGTCCACCTTCTCGACATTGGCGCGACGGCAATAGGCCTTGATCGCGGCGACCTTGAACAGGTAGCGGACTTCATCCGGCAGCGGGCCGAACCGGTCACGCAATTCTGCTGCGAAATTGTCGATCTCGTCATCGGTGTCGAGGTCGGCCAGCCGGCGATACAGCGACAGCCTCACCGCGAGATCGGCGACGTAGTCTTCCGGAATCAGGACCGGCATGCCGATGGTGATCTGCGGCGACCACCGCTCGTCGTCGGCAGATTCCGTCATACCGGTTTTCAGGTTCTGGATCGCCTCTTCCAACATCGATTGGTAGAGTTCGAACCCGACTTCCTTGATGTGGCCCGATTGCTCCTCGCCAAGCAGGTTTCCGGCCCCGCGAATGTCGAGGTCGTGCGATGCAAGCTGGAAGCCTGCTCCGAGCGTTTCAAGCGATTGCAGAACCTTGAGGCGGCGTTCGGCCTGCGCCGTGATCTTGTGCGTCGAGGGCAGCGTGAACAGCGCGTAGGCGCGCAGCTTCGAACGGCCGACGCGACCGCGCAACTGGTAAAGTTGCGCCAGTCCGAACATGTCAGCGCGATGCACGATCAAAGTATTGGCGGACGGAATGTCGAGACCCGACTCCACGATGGTGGTGGAGAGCAGCACATCATACTTGCCGTCGTAAAAGGCCGACATGATGTCCTCGATCACCGTCGGCGGCATCTGCCCGTGGGCGACGGCGACCTTCATCTCCGGCACGTGCTTGTCGAGGAACTCCTTGACCTCGGCCAGATCGTCGATGCGCGGCACCACATAGAAAGCCTGGCCGCCGCGATAGCGTTCGCGCAGCAGCGCCTCGCGGATCATCAAGGGATCGTGCGGCGCCACGAAGGTTCGCACCGCGAGCCGATCGACCGGCGGCGAAGCAATGATCGAGAGATCGCGCACGCCGGTCAGCGCCAGTTGCAGGGTGCGCGGAATCGGGGTCGCGCTCAGCGTCAGCACGTGGACCTGCGCGCGCAACTGCTTCAGCCGCTCCTTGTGGCTGACGCCGAAGTGCTGTTCCTCGTCCACGACGAGAAGTCCGAGATCCCTGAACTTGATCGACTTGCCGAGCAGCGCGTGGGTGCCCACGACGATATCGACCGAGCCATCGGCAAGTCCCTTCTTGACCTGCGTCAGCTCCTTCGGCGACACCAGCCGCGACGCCTGCGCGACGTTTACCGGAAAACCGCGGAACCGCTCGGTGAATGTTTTGGCATGCTGGCGCGCCAGCAACGTCGTCGGCACCACGACGGCGACCTGCTTGCCATCCAGCGCGACGGCGAAGGCCGCCCGCAACGCCACCTCGGTCTTGCCGAAACCGACGTCGCCGCATACCAGCCGATCCATCGGCCGGCCACTTTCCAGGTCTTTCAGCGACGCTTCGATCGCACTGAGTTGATCCTCGGTTTCCTCGTAGGGGAAGCGCGCGCAGAACTCATCATAAAGACCGGATTGCACCGGCAGCTTCGGCGCTTCATGCAATTGCCGCGCCGCTGCAACCTTGATCAACTCGCCGGCAATCTCCCGAATGCGATTTTTCAGCTTGGCCTTGCGGGCCTGCCAGCCACCACCGCCGAGACGATCAAGTTCGACATTGGCCTGATCGGACCCGTAGCGCGACAACAGTTCGATGTTCTCGACCGGCAGGAACAGCTTGGTCTCGTTGGCGTAGCGCAGTTCAAGGCAATCATGCGGTGCGCCGCTCACCTCGAGCGTCTGCAAACCGGTAAAACGCCCGATGCCGTGCTCGACGTGGACGACGAGATCGCCGGCCGCGAGGCTGGTCGCTTCCGAGATGAAATTTTCAAGCTTGCGGCTCGCCTTGCGCGGTCGCACCAGACGATCGCCAAGAATGTCCTGTTCGCTGATAACGGCAACGGTCTCGGTCTCGAACCCCGACTCCATGCCGACGACCGCGAGCATCACTTCATTGCGCGGCGTGGCCTGAACCGTGCGCCACACATTGACGCTCGTCAGGTTGAGCAGCTTGTGGTCCCGCAGCATGCTCGCCATGCGATCGCGCGAACCCTCGCTCCACAACGCAACGACGACTTTCTTCCGCGCGGCCTGCAACGCCTGAATGTGGGATACGACGGATTCGAAAACGTTGACGGTGGCGTCCGCCCGCTCGGGCGCGAAATTCCGCCCCTGCCGCGCGCCGGCATCGATGACATCGACGGCCTCGTCGGGCACCGCAAAAGGCGTCAGCCGCACCAGCACGTTTTCACTGATGCGCTTCGTCCATTCGTCCGGCGTCAGATAAAGCCGGTCGGGCGGAAGCGGCTTGTAGATCGCACCGCCGCCGGAATGCTCGACGGCCTCGCGCCGCGCCTCGTAGTAGTCCGCGATCTGCTTGAAACGCTCGTTCGCTGCGTCCTCGCCCTGCGGCTCAACGGCGATGGTCGCGCCATCGAGATAATCGAATAGCGTGTCCATGCGTTCGTGAAACAACGGCAGCCAGTGCTCCATGCCGGGATACCGCCGTCCCTCGCTGACGGCCTCGTACAGCAGGTCGTCCGGTGCGGGCGCCCCGAACGCGGCCACATATCCCATCCGGAAGCGCCGGATGGTTTCGGTGACGAACTGGAATTCTGAAATCGGGACCAAATCGAGCGAACGCACATCGAGCAGCGTGCGCTGGGTTTCAGCGTCGAACGAGCGGATCGACTCCAGGGAGTCGCCGAAGAAATCGAACCGGACGGGCTGGTCGAGACTGGACGGAAACAGATCGAGGATGCCGCCACGCACGGCGTATTCGCCGGGCTCGCGAACCGTCGAGGAGCGGTTGTAGCCGTTGTGCTCCAGCCATGCGACGATCGAGTCCATCGGCACCACGTGGCCCGGCGCGACCGACAGGGCCTGAGACGCGACGATCTCGCGCGCGGGCACGCGTTGCACAATGGCGTTGACGGTCGTGAGCAGGATCAGAGGCGCCTCGCTGCCGGCCAGACGGGACAGCCGCGCCAGCGTCGTGAGCCGCTGGGCAAGGACGCCGCCGTGCGGCGAGACCCGATCGTAGGGCTGGCAGTCCCATGCCGGAAACTGCATCACTGAAATATCGGGCGCGAAGAATTCCAGCGCGCGCGCCAGTTGCTGCATGCGCGGACCATCGCGGCAGACAACGGCGAGGCTCACGGCCGAAGCCTGCCGTCCTGCCTTGGCCTTGATGGCGCGAGCGAGATCGGAGGCGACAAGCCCCTCCGCGCCTTCCGCGACGTTGGCAAGCGTCAGCGGGCGGCCGGGCGAGAGCGAGTCCGCGGGTGATCGTGCAGTCGTCTTCATGCGTCCGGCCCTGGTGGAGAAAACGACCTGATGCGATCGAACAGAGCCGTGCGGTATTGGGGAGCCAGTGGAGCGCCGCCGCTCAACGCGGCGTACAGGTCGGGGTCCGGGACCTCGATCAGGCTCTCGAAATCGATCAACTCCGCATCGGTGAGCGAGCCGATTTCCGCATCGGCAAATCGGCCGAGGATCAGGTCCATCTCGCGCATGCCGCGATGCCAGCAGCGGAACAAGAGCCGTTTGCGGCGGTCGTCAAGGCCGCCGCTCGATCGTGTCGATCCCGTCATCAATCCCATCCGAACGCCGAAAGCCCGGACGAGCCGGGCCGGCATCATATAGCGCTGGCGAATGGGGATGTCAGCACCCGTTCGCGCATTGCATAATCCGAAAATTGCATTCAAGGATTCCAGCGTACCGGACCCACCTCGCCATCCGTCGAGTCGCGCGATGCGCCCTGCACTGCTCAATCCTCTCTTTGCATCGGTGACCAGCCTGCCGGGCGTGGGCCCGAAGCAGGACAAGCTGTTCCGGTATCTGCTGGGGCGTGACCAAACCCCGCGCCTGATCGATCTGCTGCTTCACCTGCCCGCAAGCGTCATCGATCGCAGGGCGCGACCCAAAATCCGCGATGCCGTTCCCGGCACCGTGGTGACGCTGGAAGTGACAGTCGACCGGCATCGCCCCGCGCCGCCCGGACGCTCGCGCGCACCTCATCTGGTCTACGCCGGGGACGAGACCGGAAACGTCGTGCTGACCTACTTCCGCGCCCAACCGGGCTACGTCGAAAAGCTGCTTCCCGTTGGAGCCCGGCGCTACGTGTCAGGCACCGCTCAGATGTTCGACGGCACCTTGCAGATCGTTCATCCCGACCGCGTTGTCGATGAAGCGGGACTGGCAAAGCTCTCCGGCATCGACCCGGTCTATCCTCTCACCGAGGGCCTAGCGCTGGGTACGTTGCGGCGCGCGATCGCGATGGCCCTGCAAAAGCTCCCTGCGCTGCCGGAATGGATCAGCCCGGAGATCCTGCGCCGCTGCAACTTCCCGCCGATGGCGGAAGCGCTGCATCGGGTTCACGTTCCCTCGGAATTGACCGATATCCTGCCGGAAGGTCCGTTCTGGTCACGCCTCGCCTTCGACGAGTTGCTTGCGGGCCAGCTTGCGCTTGCGCTGGTGCGGGCGCGGCTTCGACGGCCGGCCGGAAGCCGGCACGCCGGCGACGGGCGCCTGCGCAGCAGGATCATCGACGCGCTGCCCTATGCCCTGACCGCATCCCAACAGCAGGCGGCCGCCGCGATCAGCGACGACCTGCGGCAACCGGTGCGGATGCTGCGGCTGCTTCAGGGCGATGTCGGCTCGGGCAAGACAGTCGTCGCCCTGCTCGCCGCCGCCGCGGTGGCCGAAGCCGGCAAGCAGACCGCGCTGATGGCGCCGACCGAGATCCTCGCGCGCCAGCATATCAAGACCATCGCGCCGCTGGCCGAACAGGCGGGCTTGCGCGTCGCGATCCTGACCGGGCGCGAGAAAGGCAAGGAGCGGCGCGAGATTACTGCGCGCCTTGCCGACGGCGACATCGACCTGCTCGTCGGCACCCACGCGCTGATTCAGGACGATGTCGCGTTCAAGGCGTTGGCGCTTGCGGTCGTCGACGAACAGCATCGTTTCGGCGTGCGCGAGCGCCTTGCCTTGACCGCCAAGGGCGAGGCCGTGGATGTGCTGGTTTTGAGCGCGACACCGATTCCGCGCACGCTGGTTCTGACCTATTTCGGCGACATGGACGTCTCCGAACTGCGCGAGAAGCCCGCCGGCCGGCAGCCGATCGATACCCGCGCCATCCCCGACAGCCGGCTGGACGAGGTGATCGACGCGGTCGGCCGTGCCGTGAAGGCCGGAAAGCTGGTTTACTGGATATGCCCGCTGGTCGAGGAATCCGAAACCGTGAACCTCACCGATGCCGAACAACGATTTGACAGCCTTAAAACGCGCTTCGGCGGCAAGGTCGGTCTCGTCCATGGCAAGATGCGCGGGTCTGAGAAAGACCGCGTGATGGCGCAGTTCGCGGCGGCCGAAATCAATCTGCTGGTCGCGACAACGGTGGTCGAGGTCGGCGTTGACGTTCCGGCGGCGACCATCATGGTCATCGAGAACGCCGAGCGTTTCGGCCTTGCGCAACTCCACCAGCTCCGAGGACGGATCGGCCGCGGCTCCGAGTCTTCAACCTGCCTGCTGCTCTACCGCGAGCCATTGGGCGAGATGTCCGATGCACGGCTGCGGGTGATCCGGGAAACCACCGATGGCTTCCGCATCGCCGAAGAAGATCTGAAGCTGCGCGGTGAAGGCGACGTGCTCGGCACTCGCCAAAGCGGCCTGCCCGGCTATCGCATTGCGCGCTCCGATGTTCACGCGCAGCTCATCGCGCAGGCCCGCGACGAAGCCCTGCGCATCATGAAGCAGAACCCGAAGCTGTCCGGCGCGCAGGGTGAAGCCTTGCGATGCCTGCTGTATCTGTTCGAGCGCGACGAGGCCCTGCCCCTGATCGGTGCAGGCTGAACGTCAGTCGACCTTTGCAGTCTCGGGAGTAAGGGCGGAATCATTCGCCGCGCGGGTCGCATTGGCCGCGTCCGCAAGAGCCGCGAGCTTCTTCTGCTGATCGGAGTTCGGTTGAACGACGCCCGCAGACATGATGAGGGTTGCCGCCTCCTCCGTGCTCATGTCGACCTCGACCACCTTGCTCTTCGGTACGTAAAAGAAGAATCCTGTGGTCGGGTTGGGCGCACAGGGCAGGAAGACCGAAATGTGCTCCTCCTGACCCGGAAGTCGCGCGGCGACATTCGCGCTCGGGACCTGCGAAATAAGGACGATCGACCACATCCCGGGCGACGGAAATTCGACCAGGCCGACCTTGCGCAGGCTCGATCCGGATCCGGAAAAAAGCGTCTCGAAAACCTGCTTGAGTCCGCGGTAGATCGCCCGCACCACCGGCATCCGGCCGAGAATCTTTTCGCCAAAATCGACAAGCGTCCGGCCGATCAGATTGGCCGTGAGGAAGCCGAGCATCGTCAGCGCGAATACCGCGACGATCAAACCCGATCCCGGCACTCCGAAAGGCAGGTACGTTTCCGGCCGATACGTAATGGGGACGAACGGCCGCACCAGATTGTCGACCCAGTTCACGAACCACCAGGTCAAATAAAGCGTTATCGCGACCGGGCCTGCGACAATCAGACCGGTCAGAAAGTAATTCCGGAATCGCGCGATGACGCCGCGGGGCACCTCCTGGGGAGGGTCGCCTGGGGCGCCGCTCGAAGAATTGTCACGGGTCATCGTGGTTCCAGATCAAGGGGTCCAAAAGGGCAGTATCTGCTCATATAGGCATTCCAGCAGACTTTGCATGCGGCGCGTTGGACCGCGGCGCTCCCCAGTCTTATTCGACTGTGACGGATTTTGCCAGATTGCGTGGCTGGTCGACGTCGGTGCCCATGACGACAGCGGTATGGTAGGCCAGCAACTGCACCGGAACCGCATAGATCAGAGGTGCAAACATCGCTGCCATGTCGGGCAGGATAATCGTCACCAGCGACTTGACGGCCGCCTCGGCGGCCCCCTTTGCGTCGGTCATGAGAATGATGTTGCCGCCGCGCGCCGCCACCTCCTGCATGTTGGACACGGTCTTTTCGAAAACGCGATCGTAGGGAGCGATCACCACCACCGGCATGTTCTCGTCGATCAGCGCGATCGGTCCATGCTTGAGTTCGCCGGCGGCGTAGCCTTCCGCATGGATATAGGAAATCTCCTTGAGCTTGAGCGCGCCCTCCAGGGCAAGAGGATAGCTGGTGCCTCGTCCGAGATACAGAACATCCCTCGTTTTGGCGATGTCGCGCGCGAGCTTCTCGATCTGCGGTTCGGTGGCCAGCGCTTCCGACATCAGCCGCGGAACCTCGATCAGGCCGTGCACGAGCCTGGCCTCGTCTTCCCCAGATAACTCGCCCCGCGCCTTGCCTGCGGCGATCGCGAGCGCCGCAAGCACCATCAACTGGCAGGTGAAAGCCTTGGTCGAAGCGACGCCGATCTCCGGCCCCGCCAGGGTCTGCAACATCCTCTCGCTCTCGCGCGCGATCGTCGACGTCGTGACGTTGACGACCGAGAGCGTGTGCAATCCCTGCTCCTTCGCGTAACGAAGCGCCGCGAGCGTGTCGGCGGTCTCGCCGGATTGCGAAATGAAGATGGCGAGATCGCCCTTGCCGAGCGGAGCCTCACGGTAGCGAAATTCCGATGCGATATCGATGTCGACGGACAGCCGGGCCAGACGCTCAAGCCAGTATTTGCCGATGTAACCGGCGTAGTTTGCGGTCCCGCAAGCCACGATCGAGACCCGCCTGATCTCACGAAAATCGAACGGGAGATCGGTCGGAAGCAACACGCGCTCCGTCGCCATGTCGACATAACGGGCAAGCGTATGCCCGACGACTTCGGGCTGTTCGTGGATTTCCTTGGCCATGAAGTGACGAAAGTTGGCCTTGTCCACCAGGGAGGTCGAGGCGCTGTGCTTGACGCGCTCGCGCTGAACGACGGCGTTCCGGTGGTCGTAGACGGTTGCACCCTGGCGGGTCAAAATCGCCCAGTCGCCGTCTTCGAGATAGCTGATCGTATCGGTGAACGGCCCGAGCGCGATGGCGTCCGATCCCAGATACATTTCGCCCTCGCCATAGCCGATAGCCAGCGGCGGTCCGTTACGCGCGCCGATCAGAATGTTATCATCGCACGCGAAAATAAAGCCGAGGGCGAAGGCGCCGCGAAGCCGCGACAGCGTGGCTTTGACCGCTTCGACAGGATCGAGGCCAGCGGCGAGATAGCCGTCGACGAGATGCAGGACCGTTTCGGTATCGGTTTCGGTCTGGAAGACCGCTCCTTTTTTTTGAAGCTCGTCGCGAAGCTCGCGGAAATTTTCGATGATGCCGTTGTGGACGACCGCCACGCGCTCGGTCGCATGCGGGTGAGCGTTGTTCTCGGTCGGCTTGCCGTGCGTTGCCCAGCGCGTATGTCCGATCCCGACGTGTCCCGCCAGCGGGTCAGCCCGCAGGCGCGCTTCCAGATTCCGCAGCTTGCCCTCGGCGCGACGGCGCGCCAGAAGCGTTCCCTCCAGTGTCGCGATGCCGGCGGAATCGTAACCGCGGTATTCGAGGCGCTTCAACGAATCGATCAACTGATCCGCGACGGGACCGCATCCCAGAATTCCGACAATGCCGCACATGCGGATCAATTTCTCCAATCGCAGAAAAAACTACAAAAACTGTCCGTGTCCTCTTAACGAATACCCCGGAGCGCAAGGAAACAATAATTATTGCCGATTGCGACAGGGTTAAATCGATCCGATCGCAAATCGTCGCGCCGGCCTTCAGCATTCATCCCGCGAGTTTCTTCACCGCGATCGGGACTCGCGCCGCGATGGCGATCCGCCGCCGGTTAACCACCCGTCAACCTTTGACGACCGCGCCCGCGTTCGACGATCGGTGGTAAAGCTCCGCGCCGCAGGTTCCCGGTGTCCCCAGTGCTGAGGATCGCTTTGACCGGCGATCGATGCAATTTTAGTGATTCCCGCAACGAGAGCCCAAGCCCTTTCTGGCACTGTGTGCGCAAGAAACAAAAAAAGTGAGGCGCGCATGAGTGAAGCCGAGTTTGAACGGATGCTGAACGCGGTGAGCGCCGCGATTGCTCCGCGCATCGAAGAGGCCGTGCCGAAGGACTCGCCGGAATTCGACGACCTCCATTTCGACGACCTGCATTTCGGCGAGCCGCCAAAGGCCGCCAATGACAACGCCGCCAATGACAACGCTGTCACCTGGCCGTTTTTCCCTTTCCCGGATGGATGGAACGGCGCCTGCTGAATGATGCGGCAAGCCGCATGAAGGCTCGCGAACCGGTTTTGCATTTCATCAAATAATCAACCTAAGCCATTGATTATGTTGATGGAGGCCACGTCCGGAATTGAACCGGAGTACACGGTTTTGCAGACCGTTGCGTAACCACTCCGCCACGTGGCCCCTTGAATCCGGATCAATATAGAGCATCAGCTAGTTAGGCAACCTTGCTCAGACTGGTTCAATGTAAATTCTGAAATTGCGTTTCTGAAGCGGCCGTTCAGACCCGCTTGCGGCGGCGGTAATCCCTCTTCGGTTTCGGCCGGGGCGCAAGTTCGGGCGTCGTCGCCTGGACTTCGCGATATTTCGCCAGCATCCGCTCGAAACTCGCGAGCAAAGTCGTCTCGATGTCCGGGCGATTTTCCAAACCAGCAAGCATCATCGCTGCCGCCTCGATCGTGGCGAGTCCATCCCGGCGAGGCTCCTTGCGAAGCTTGCCGTAGCGCGAAGGCTGGCGCGGTCCCAGAATGATGCGCTGGCATTTGAGCATCCACGCGTTGCGCCACCACAGCGCCTTGGCCTGGCTCCAGGTGCCGTCCAGCAGCACCAAGCCCTCGATATCGGCGAGAATACCGCGTTGATCCTCTTCCATCTCGCCCTTGCGATCGATCGCCACGATGGCGCGGTTGGCGCCGAAAGAATCGGCCTTGGCCGAACCGAGATAAAGCACCGCCCAGCGGGAGGGGTCATCCACCGGCCGGCCGAGCGCCTTCGACAGGCTCGGCCACGACAACCCGATTTTCAGGACGGCATCCCGGAAATGGAGCGCCGTCAGCCGGGCGGTGCCGAGCGCCCTGTCCTGCTCTTGCGGATGCTGCAGTATCAAGAGCGACGTCCTGTTGCGGACCGGCTCGACACTGTCGCAAATGCAGAGCGCCAACGGCTTGCGACACCGCGGACAATCCTCGACTGTCTCTGGACTTTTGTCGGCGGCAGCTTGCGCGGCGTTTTTGGACATGGCCCGCTATACGACGCACTCGTTCCTCCGGCAAGGAAGCCGGTCGCTTTTCGCCTATTCGGCCGGCGCGACAGCCGGAGCCACCTCGCCTCGCCGCCGCAACCGGTCGATCAGGAGATAGATTACGGGCGTCGTATAAAGCGTCAGGATCTGCGAAACGAGCAGTCCGCCAATGATGGTGATGCCGAGCGGACGGCGCAGTTCCGTTCCCGGCCCTGTCGCGAGCACCAGCGGCACCGCGGCGAAAATTGCGGCCATGGTGGTCATGAGAATGGGCCGGAAGCGCACACTGCATGCCTCGAAGATGGCGTCCGCGGACGACAGACCGCGATGGCGTTCGGCATCAAGCGCAAAGTCGACGATCATGATGCCGTTTTTCTTGACGATGCCGATGAGAAGAATGATTCCGACGAATGCGATGATCGTCAACGATGTGTTGGTGATCTGCAACGCCAGCAGCGCACCAAGGCCCGCGGAAGGCAACGTCGAGATGATGGTGAGCGGGTGCGCGAGGCTTTCGTAAAGCACGCCAAGAACAATATAGACCGCGACGAATGCGCCCAGGATCAGCAGCGGCTGCCGTCCCGACGTCTTGCGGAAATCGGCGGCGTTGCCCTGGAAACTTCCGCGGATGCCCTCGGGCATGTGCAATTCATCGACCGCGCGTTGAATATTGGCCGTCGCATCGTCCAGCTCCACTCCCGGCAGCGTATTGAAGGATACTGTCGTCGATGGGAACGACTGGGAATGATAGACGGCTAGCGGAGAGAGATCGCGCCGATATTGGACGACGGCCGATAGCGGTATCTGCACTCCATTGGCTCCCGCAACGAAGATGCGTTCAAGGTTGGACGGGTCCTGCTGAAATTGCGGATTGATTTCGAGAATGACCTGATACTGATTGCGCTGGGTGTAGACCGTCGAAATCTGCCGCTGCGAAAAGGCGTTGTTGAGCGCGTTATCGATGTCCTGAACCTTGACGCCAAGGCTGGACGCCTTCTGCCGGTCGATCGACAAGGTCAGTTGCAGGCCGCCCGACTCGCGGTCGCTGGAAACGTCCGTGATGCCTTCCACCGTCTCCATGCGCTTGGCGACAACAGGGGCCCACTTCTGCAGCAAGTCGAGATCGGTGCTGGTGAGCGTGTACTGGTAGTTGGAATCGCTCTGGCGGCCGCCGCTGCGAATGTCCTGCGCGGCGAACATGAAGAGCTTGATGCCCGGCACATTCTCGAGATTTCGGCGCATCCGGTCGATAACCTGCTGGGTCGGCAGCCCACCCCGTTCGGCCGGCGGCTTCAGCGTGATAAACATGAACCCGCGATTTGCGCCTCCATGCATGCCGCCGCCGATCGAGGAGCCGATCCCCTTCACCGCAGGATCCGCCATCACGATGTCCATGACGCGCTGTTGAAGCCCGAGCATGGACTGAAAGGAAACGTCGGCCGACGCGCGCGTCGAACCGATCACGAAGCCGCTGTCGTCGATCGGAAAATAGCCCTTCGGCGTCTTGATATACAGCGTTACCGTCAAAGCGATCGTCGCAAAAAACACCAGCAGCGTCAGGATGGGAAAATTGAGCACGACGCGCAGCGTCCGCGCGTAGAACGCCACGATCCGCGACAGCAGACCTTCGACCAGCCGATCGAAGCGGGTCGCATCGGGCGACATTCCATGTTTGATGTAGTGCGCGCAGATCATCGGCGTCACCGTCAAAGACACGATGGTCGACACCACGATCGCAAATGTGAGGGTCAGCGAGAACTCCCGCAGCAAACGGCCGACCACGCCGTCCATGAAGATGAGCGGCGTGAACGCGGCGACCAGCGACAGGCTGATCGACAACACCGTAAAGCCGATCTGCCGTGCTCCTTCGAGCGCCGCCTGGTAAGGGGGCAACCCCTGCTCGAGGTTGCGATACATGTTCTCGATCATGACGATGGCATCATCGACCACGAAGCCGACTGAAATGGCCAGCGCCATCAGCGACAGATTGTCGATGGAGAAGCCCGCCAGCCACATCCCGGCGCATGTCCCCGCCAAAGCCAGTGGAACCGACACACCGGCCGCGACGGTCGGCGTCATGCGGCGGAGAAACCCATAAACCACCACCATCACCAGAAAAACCGTCGCCAGCAGCGTCCACTGCATGTCGTCGACGCTTGCCCGGATCGAGCCGGTCCGGTCAACGATGGTCGATATCTCGACGCCGGCCGGAATCCACTGCTTGAGTCCCGGGAGCATCGCCTTCACGCGATCGACCGTGTCGATGACGTTGGCGTCGCCCTGCTTGGTGATCTGGATCAGCACCGCCGGCTGCTTGTTGAACCACGCCATCGAGCGGCTGTTGCGCGTGGCGTCCTTGACGTCGGCCACGTCCGACAGCCGGACAAAATTCCCTCCCGAGCTTTTGATGACGATGTCGCGAAATTCGGCCGCCGTTCGCATCTGCCGGTTGGTCGACAGCGTCTCGCTCAGGCGGCCGCCATTGAATATGCCGACCGGCCCGAGCGGATTGGCGTTCACGATCGCGGTCCGGACATCGTCGGTGGCGATGCCCGCATTCGAGAGCGCCACGGGGTTGAGCGCGATGCGGACGGCCGGCTGGTCCGCGCCGCTCACCGAAACCTCGCCGACGCCCGGAACCTGCGAGATGCGCTGCACGATCACGGTATCGGCGACATCGTAGATCGCGCTGGTCGACATCGTCTTTGAGGTCAGGGCCAGGACAAAGACCGGCGCCGCGGCGGGATTGGCCTTGCGGAATGTCGGCAGCGTCGGCAGGTCGCTCGGCAAATCCGCAAGCGATGCGTTGATCGCCGCCTGTACGTCACGCGCGGCGTGGTCGATGTTCCGTCCGATCGCGAACTGCAACTGGATGCTGGTGGAGCCAAGCGTGCTCGAGGACGTGATTTGGTCGATGCCCGCGATCTCGCCGAGCCGGCGCTCCAGCGGCGCGGCGACGGTGGCCGCCATGACCGAGGGGTCCGCCCCCGGCCGGCTGGCCGACACCCTGATCATCGGGAAGTCGACGTTCGGCACCGAGGCCACCGGAAGAAACCCGTAAGCAACCAAGCCGATCAGAAACAGTCCGATCGCCAGGAGCGTGGTGCCGACCGGCCTTCGGATGAATGGCTCGGAAATCGAGACCACTATTGCATTCCTTCGCTCACGCCGGGGATCGTCGGCGGCTGCGGTCCGCCGGTTGGCACGGCCTGCTCGATGCGCTTGTTCAGACGGTCCAGCGCCAGATAGATCACGGGCGTGGTGTAAAGCGTGAGCAACTGGCTGAGCAGCAAACCTCCGATGATCGAGATGCCGAGGGGGAACCTCAGCTCGGAGCCGGTGCCGCTTCCGATCGCCAGCGGCAACGCGCCGAACAGCGCAGCCAGCGTGGTCATCATGATCGGTCTGAACCGGAGCAGACATGCCTGCACGATCGCGTCGGTCGCCGACAGGCCCTGACGGCGCTCAGCCTCGAGCGCGAAATCGATCATCATGATCGCGTTCTTCTTCACGATGCCCATCAGAAGAATGATGCCGATCAAGCCGATGACGGACAGATCCTGCCCGAACAGCATCAGCGCGAGGATGGCGCCGACACCAGCCGAGGGCAGCGTCGAAAGAATCGTGATCGGATGAATGTAGCTCTCGTACAAGACGCCCAGCACGATGTAGATCGTGACCAGCGCGGCCAGGATCAGCCAGGGCTGCCCGGCGAGCGACTTCGAGAACTCCGCCGCGTCGCCGGAGAACACGCCGACGATACTTGTCGGCATGCCGATCCGGTGCTCGATAGTCTTGACCCGCTCCACGGCATCGCCAAGCGATTCTCCCGGAGCAAGGTTGAAACTGAGCGACGCCGCCGGAAACTGGGCCCGATGCGAGATCACCAGCGGCGCGGTGGTTCGGGTCAACGTCGCGACCGCCGACAGCGGCACCTGCGCGCCGGCAAGACCCGGCAGATAGAGCTTCGACAGGATCGAGGGGTCGCGCTGATACTGCGGCAGGGCCTCCAGCACCACGCGATACTGGTTTGCCTGCCCGTAAATGGTCGATATCTGCCGCTGCGCGAACGCGTCGTTCAACGTATCATTGACGCCCTGGAGGCTGACGCCGAGCTGGCCCGCGCGCGCGCGATCGATGTCAAGCGCGGCTCGCAGACCGCTCTCCTGCGCTTCCGACGAGACATCCTGAAACAGCGGATCACGACGAAGTTCGGTAACGAGCTTGCCGGCCCACTCGGCAACCTGGGCGGCATCGGTCCCCGTCAGGGTGTACTGGTATTGCGAGCGGCTCGACTGCGTGCTGATCTGGACGTCCTGCACCGGTTGAAAATAAACCGTCATCCCCGGGATCGAGGCTACGCGCTCCTTCAGGCGCGCAACGACGACAGCAACATCGTCGCGGCGCTCGCTCCGCGGCCTCAGCGTCATCACCAGGCGCCCGACATTCGTCGTGGGATTCACGGAACCGGCGCCGATGACGGATACGACTCCCGTCACATCAGGATCTTCCTTGATTGCATTGGCCGCCTCGGTCTGGCGACTTTGCATTTCGGCGAACGACACGTACGGTCCGGCCTCTGTGACCGCCGTGATGGAGGCCGTATCCTGGAGCGGCAGAAATCCCTTCGGCGCGACGACGTAAAGGACCAACGTCGCGGCGATGGTTGCGAAGGTAACAAACAGTGTCGCACGCTGGCGCCCAAGCACCCACAGCAAGCTCCGGCGGTAGAACTCGACCATCCGATCGGTAAAGCGGCTGGCCCAGGCCAATCCCGGAACCGCGCGCTTGTCTTCGGAACGCTTCAGAAGACGCGAGCACATCATCGGCGTCAAAGTCAGCGATACGACGGCGGATGTAACGACCGCGATGGTCAGCGTCAGGGCAAATTCGCGGAACATCCTCCCGACCAGTCCGGACATGAACAAAAGCGGGATGAACACCGCGATCAGCGAGACCGTCAGCGAGATCACGGTGAAGCCGATCTCCCTCGCGCCCCGCAGTGAGGCTTCCATGACGCTCTCGCCGTTTTCAATATGGCGGACGATGTTCTCGATCATGACGATCGCATCATCGACCACGAATCCGGTGCCGATCGTCAGCGCCATCAGCGACAGGTTGTCGAGGCTGAACCCGGCGAAATACATGATGCCGAAGCTGGTGATCAGCGACAACGGGAGCGCCACGCCCGCGATCAACGTTGCGCGCAGCGAACGCAGGAAAAGCAGCACGACAAGCGTGACCAGCACGGCGCTGAGGATCAGCGTGAATTGCACATCGTGAACGGAAGCGCGGATGGTCACGGTGCGGTCACTGACGACCGTCAGTTTGACGCCGGCCGGAATCGTGCGCTGGAGGTTCGGAATTGCCTCGCGGATCTGCCGGACGACCTCGATCACATTGGCGCCGGGCTGACGCTGGATGTCGATGATGACGGCCGGCGTTCCGTTATACCAGCCGCCGGTGCGGTCGTTTTCCAGTCCATCCACGATCCGGGCGACATCGCCGATCGTGACCGGAGACCCGTTGCGATAGGCGATAATGATGGGCTTGTACGCGTCCGCCGCCGTGATCTGGTCGTTGGCGGCAATGGTATAGGCCTGCTGCGCGCCGTCCAGCGATCCCTTCGGTCCTGAAACATTGGCGCCGGCAATCGCGGTCCGCAGGTCTTCCATTGAAATGCCATAAGCGGCCAGCCGCGCGAGGTCGGCTTGCACTCGCACCGCCGGCTTCAGACCTCCGAGCACGGAAACGCGGCCCACCCCGGAAATCTGGCTGAGGCGCTGGGTCAGGACCGTATCGGCAATATCGCTCATGGCACGCAGCGAGACGGTGTCGGACGTCAGCGCGAGCGTCATGACCGGCGCGGCGGCCGGATTAACCTTGGCGTAAGTCGGCGGATAGGGAAGGTTCTTCGGCAAAATCCCGGCTGCGGCGTTGATCGCCGCCTGCACGTCCTGCGTCGCGCCATCGATATCGCGGTTGAGATCGAATTGCAGGGAAATCTGACTGACGCCGAACGAACTTGTCGATGTCATCGACGACAGCGAGGGAATCTGTCCGAGTTGTCGTTCCAGCGGCGCGGTCAGCAGCGACGCAACCACGTCGGGACTGGCGCCTGGCAGCCGGGTGCTCACCTGCACCGTCGGGAAGTCGACCTGCGGCAGCGCCGAGACCGGCAGCGCCCAGTAGCCGAGCGCGCCTCCGATCAGCAGCGCGATCCCGAGCAGGGAGGTTGCGATCGGACGACGAATAAACGGTTCAGAGACGCCCATGTCTGTCAACTCGCCTGTCAACCCGCTACCGCGGGCTCGATGCTCGGCACCCTGTCTTGCGGATCACGGGCGAGCCTTTGCGTTGCCGCCCGACCGCCCGTTCTGTTGCGCCCCGCCACCCGGCTGCCTTTGACCTCCCTCGCCCCGATTGCCGCGTTGCTCGCCATTGCCGCCGTCTTGACGATTACCGCGTCTGCCTTGCCGTTTCTGCGGCGCCAGATCAGCCGTCGGCGGTTGGCTGTTCTCGCTCACGCTCACCTTCGCGCCGTCGGACAGATTGGCAAATCCCGTGGTGACCACCCGATCCGTAGGATCAATGCCCTTGGCGATCACCGCATCCTGTTCGTTCTGCTGCGTCACCGTCACCGGCTTCGCGGTTACGGTATCATCGCTTCCGATCACATAGGCGAAGGTTCCGAGCGGACCGCGCTGCACCGCCGACGTCGGTATCACCGTCGCCTGCGACAGCGTTTCCACCTTGAGGCGGACGTTCACGAACTGGCCCGGCCAGAGCTGGAAGTTTCCATTCGGAAACTCGGCCTTCAGCTTCAACGTGCCGGTTGTCGGATCGACCTGATTGTCGATGCCGACCAGCCTGCCGGTATCGGCAACCGTCGTTCCGTCGTTTCCGAAGACATCGACTTCGAGAACTCCCTTCGCCACTGCCGCATTCACACGCGTAATCTGCTGCTGCGGAAGGCTGAACTGCACGGCGATAGGTTGAAGCTGCGTTATAATGACAAGTCCGGTCGCGTCGGACGCATGGATGATGTTGCCCTGATCGACCTGCCGCAGGCCCGCCCGGCCCGAAATCGGCGCGATAATCTTGGTGTAGCCGAGCATCGCCTGGGCATTGTCGATCGCGGCCTGATCGGCCTTGATGAGCGCCTCCTGCTGCGCAACGACCGCGCTCTGCGTATCGGCCTGCTGCTTCGATCCGGCATTGGAGGCGGCCAGTTGCTGGTAGCGCTTGAGGTCGAGACGCATGTTGGCAAGCTGCGCTTCATCCTGCGCTTTCTTCGCGACCTGCTGATCGTATTGTGCCTGATAGATCACGGGATCGATCTCGCCCAGCACGTCGCCTTTCCGGACGTCCTGCCCTTCGGTGAAATTGACGGCTATCAGCTTGCCATCGACCTGCGAGCGCACGGTGACCGTGTTCAGGGCGCGGACGGCCCCGACGCCATCGAGGTAGACCGGCACGTCCTGGATGCGCGGCGTCGCGGCAAGCACCGGAACCGCAAGATCGGGCCGCATCCTTCCCTCGCGCTTGCTCTGCATAAAGGCGTTCCAGCCGAGATAGGCGAGCCCTCCGGCGATCAGAAGCGCGATCACGATCCACATCGCGCGCCCACGGCCGCGGCCCGACGCGTTGCCGGGCGCTTCGCCGCCCGCCGTTTTCACGCTTTCGTCCAGACCCGGCTTAAAGAGCATTGCCTGCCCTCTCCATTCGTGGTTCCCAGCCTCCGCCCAGGGCCTGATAAAGGCTCACGATGGCCAGCAGTCGCGCAAGCTGCGCCTGCGACAATGCATCCTCCGCCTGGAACAGCGTCAACTGCGTGTTCAGCACCGTGACGATATCGGCGGTGCCGGCCCGAAGCTGCTGTTCGGACAGTTCGAACGCTCTGCGCGAGGCGGCCAGAACCTCTCGCTGAAGGCGCAGCTTCTCCGTGGTCTGGCGGATCGCGATCAATGCGTTATCGACGTCGGCGAACGCCGAAACCACCGTCTTGCGATACGTCTGCAGCAGTTCGTCCTGCTTCGCCCTTGTGTATTCGAAATTACCGAGAATCCGGCCCCCGTCGAAGATCGGCTGCGTCAGTCCGCCGGCCAGACTGAAGAAAGCCGCATGGGGCTGAAACAGCGCGACAAGGGCCGAACTCTGATAACCACCCTGCCCCGTCAACTGAATGGTCGGAAAAAACTGCGCCCGCGCGCTACCCACATTGGCGGTTGCCGATGCGAGTTGAGCCTCCTGGCGGCGAATGTCGGGACGCTGCGTCAACAATTCCGACGGCAGTCCCGGAGTGACCCGCGGTACAGCGATCCGGTTGAGGGAACCGCCCTTGACCTTCACGCTTTCCGGCGGGCGGGCCACCAGCGTCGCAAGGGCGTTGATGTTCTGTCCCAGGGTCTCGCGAAGCGGCGGAACGGCGGCGCGCTGGTTCGCCAGCACGCTTTCCTGTTGCGCGACGTCGAGATCGCTTCCGGTGCCGGCATTCAACCGCTGCTTGATCGCATCGAGGACTCGCGCGGCGCTGGCGATGTTGCGTTCGGCGGTGCGAATGCGGTCCTGCGAAGCAAGAACCTGAAAATAGGCATTCGCGACGCTGGTGAGCGTCGTCAGCGCAACCACGTCGCGATCAAACCGGTTCGCATTCGCGGTTTCCTCCGCGGCCAGAGTGGCATTGCGGTTTTTGCCCCAGAAATCGACCTCATAGCTGGCGGCGCTCAGCGTGGACGAATAGTTCACCACCTCCCGGCCACCGATGCTGAGGCCGCTGGAACTCGATCCCGATGTGCGGGAATAGGTTTCCTGAGCGCCGATGCTGACGCTCGGAAGCAGCGCTGCTCCCGCGATCCGGGCTTGCTGGTCGGCCTGAATGATGCGCGCCGTCGCCGCGGCAATATCCAGGTTGACGGTCTGGGCTTCCTCCATCAGGTCGGTCAGTTCGGAAGAGCGAAAACCGCGCCACCAGTCGAGAGTGGGCGAAGCATCGGCCGTGGCTGGCCGGCCGGCGTTGTATGTGGCCGGAATGTCCAGCGCCGGATCGGGAAGATCCCCGGTCAGGATGCAGCCGGCCGAGGTTGCAATCGCCGCCAACCCCGCAAGGAGCATGACGGGACGCCAAATCCAGCTCGCAGCCGATTGGGGATCGATCAAGACCTTCGAGCCACTCACGCCGACCCCCAAAAGGGAGCCAGAAGCGACGACCAGGTATTCATACGAGGGCGGAGCACCCACGTACCAACCTTTTTCGATAAAAAAAACGACCCAGCCACCGGTAGTCACGCTTTCTTTTGGAACCATCCTATTCTAGCGGGCCGATGAGTGGACGGACAGTCCCGCCCGGCCAAGAACATTAGATACGTTCCAGCGCCTTCACGAGACGGCAGATGACCTGTTTCATCAAAAAACCCTGTTTTGAAAGGCTTTCTGGATGTTCGGGTCGCGCGCTGGTCCGGCAATCTTACCAAGATTTCATGCGGCGTTCTGCTCCGGACGACCTGCCGCGCCGGATTTAGTCGCCACAAAGCGGGCGAATCGAAGCGCGCGTGTATTGCGCCGGGCAGTTCGTGGAAGGCGTAGGCGGCGCCTTGACGGTTCTTCCCGACAAGGCGGACCGCGCCGCACATCCCCGTCGTGCGATCGGCCGCCTTCGTTCCCTTGTACCGCCCTCGGCTCTCAACTAGGGTTGCCGTATTCCTCCAACGGACTGACAAGATTAAGAATCTCATGAGAATCAAGAACGACGTCGTCGAAGCGATCGGCAATACGCCGCTTATCAAGTTGAAGCACGCATCGGAAACGACGGGATGCACCATCCTCGGCAAGGCCGAGTTCATGAACCCGGGCCAGTCGGTCAAGGATCGCGCCGGCAAACAGATGATCCTGGAAGCCGAAAAGCGGGGCGATCTCAAGCCCGGCGGCCTCGTGGTCGAGGGCACTGCCGGTAATACCGGCATCGGCCTCGCCGTGGTCGCCAGCGCGCGCGGCTATCGCACCATGATCGTGATCCCGGAGACGCAGAGCCGGGAAAAGAAGGACATGCTGCGGCTGTGCGGAGCCGAACTGGTCGAGGTCCCGGCGCTCCCTTACAGCAATCCGAACAATTACCAGCACATCGCAAAGCGGCTCGCGGACGACCTGCGCAAGTCCGAGCCCAACGGGGTGCTGTTTGCCGACCAATGGAATAACCTCGACAATCCCAAGGCTCACTACGTTTCGACGGGCCCCGAAATCTGGGAGCAGACTGGCGGCAAGGTCGATGGCTTCATCTGTTCAATCGGAACCGGCGGCACGCTGGCCGGGACCGGTGCTTTCCTGCGGGAGAAAAAGAACGACATCGTCATCGGCGTCGCTGACCCCCGCGGGGCCGCCATGTATGAACTGTTCAAGAACGGCGTGGCCAAGGCAACTCCGGGCGGATCGATCACCGAGGGAATCGGGCTTGGACGGGTGACGCCGGTGATCGCCAATGCCAAGGTCGACGAGGCTTACCTCATTCCCGACGAGGAAGCGGTGCCGGTGATCTACGATCTGCTTGAACACGAGGGGCTCTGCCTCGGCGGCTCGACCGGCATCAATGTCGCCGGCGCAATTCGTCTCGCCCGCCAGTTGGGTCCCGGCCACACGATCGTGACGATGCTGTGCGACTCCGGCAACCGCTATCAGTCCAAGCTGTTCAATCCCGATTTCATGCGCTCCAAGAATCTTCCCGTGCCGCAATGGCTCGAGAAACGAACCACGGTGAAGATTCCCCTCGCGCCGGCTTAGAGCAAGTTTCGCGTGCGTGTCCTGTCAGCAGACTTAGAGCGTTTTCGAGCGAAGTGGGTACCGGTTCGCGTGAAGAAAACGCGTCAAATCAGGAGCCTAGTGTCTTTCACTGTTTCCATGAAACGGTGAAAGACACTAGCCGTCCGAGGAACGGCATCGCAGCCGTTTGCCTATGAACCAAGGTCGAAGCGTGAACGCTCTTCAGAGAGCCGTCTTTCTCAACGCAGGATCTGGCTGAGAAAAAGCTGCGTTCGCGGATGTTTCGGATTAGCGAAAAAATTCGCTGGCGTGTCGGATTCGATGATCTGTCCCTCATCCATGAACACGATCCGGTTCGCCACCTCCCTGGCGAAGCCCATTTCGTGCGTGACCACGAGCATGGTCATGCCTTCCTTGGCTAGATCGACCATCGTGTCGAGCACTTCCTTGACCATCTCGGGGTCAAGCGCCGAGGTCGGCTCGTCGAACAGCATGACCTTCGGATTCATCGTGAGCGCGCGCGCAATCGCCACGCGCTGTTGTTGGCCTCCCGACATCTGGCCGGGATACTTGTTGGCCTGATGCGGGATTTTGACGCGCTCAAGAAATTTCATCGCCGCTGCCTCGGCGTCTTTCTTCGGGATATTGCGGACCCAGATCGGAGCGAGCGTACAGTTTTCAAGCACCGTCAGATGTGGAAACAGATTGAAGTTCTGGAAAACCATTCCGACCTCGCGCCGAACTTCATCGACGTGCCGCAGATTGGGTCCCAGTTCGATTCCATCGACGATGATCCGGCCTTCCTGAAATTCCTCAAGCGCGTTGATGCAACGGATCAGCGTCGATTTTCCCGAACCTGACGGACCGCAGATCACGATACGCTCGCCGCGCGCCACGTCGAGGCCGATGTCCCGCAGCACATGGAAGCTGCCGAACCACTTATTGAGACCTGCGATGGAAACGATGGCATTTGCGTCCGTCATGTCCCGTTCCAAACTTCAGATTCGCCTATCCGGATTCAGCCGATGTTCGACGAACAGCGAATATCGAGACATGCCGAAACAGAACACGAAGTAGATGATGCCTGTGAAGGCAAACCCGGTGAACAGCGTGGTTGGAGTCGCCCATGTCGGATCCGCGAACGTGGCCCGCAAGCTCCCAAGCAGATCGAACAGCGCGACGATCGAGACGAGCGAGGTATCCTTGAACAAGGCGATAAAGCTGTTCACCAGTCCTGGAATGACATGCCGCAACGCCTGCGGCATCACGATCAGTCCCGTCGTCTTCCAGTACGACAGGCCAAGCGCGCTGGCGGCTTCCGCCTGCCCCCGCGGAATCGCGGCCAGGCCGCCGCGAATAACCTCGGCGTTATAGGCGCCGGCAAACAGCGCGATTCCGATCAGAACCCGGACCAGGCCATCGACGGTGAAGTTTCCGGGAAGAAAAAGCGGAAGCATGTAGGTTGCGAAAAACAGTACCGTGATGAGCGGAACGCCGCGCCAGAACTCGATGAAGGCGACCGAAGAAATCCGGATCAGCGGAATGGTGGAGCGCCGTCCCAGCGCCAGCGCGATCCCGACCGGTATCGACGATACGATGCCGGTCACCGACACCACGAGCGTCACCAGCAGACCGCCCCAGAGACGGGTATCGACCACAGGAAGTCCGCCACGATCGAGGTGCATCACCGCCATCACCACGCCAGCGCCGAGGAACGCTATCAGGCTCGTGAGCAACGCGCGCCAGCCCGTCCGGAAGGCGCCGTTCAGAAGAAAGAGCAGCAGCGACACGATCGCGGCTGTGCATGCAAAGTCGTACCAGACCGGCTGGTCGGAATTTTGCAGCCAGTCGCGGAGCTGGATCAGCGGCCATGCCAGAAAGTTCACCGCATCGCCGATCCATGCAACGGCATCTCCCGCGAGCCGCAAAACCGAACCCGTTCCGCCCGCCTCTCCTGACGCGGCGAGTTGCCGTCCGACGCTGCCGATGCCGTCGGCGAAACTCGACAGAAAACCGACGGTCCACGTCACGCCGAATCCGCTTACGCCTCCGCCATGCAGCAGAAAAAAAGCCACGATGGGAAACGCGACGAAGAACACGCCAGCGTTGAGGCTTTTCGCGGGCAACCGCGGCACCAGAAGCGGCAGCAGCAAAACGGTGGCCAACAGGAACGTCAGATTCACCCGCCACCGCTCAGGCTCGGGATAGAAGCCATAAATGAATTGCGTGATCTTCGCCTGGACGAACGGCCAGCACGCGCCGACCGACTGTCCCGCATCCGAAGCCAGACACGATGTTCGATCCGCGCCTTCCCAGACCGCGTCCACAAAAAGAAACCTGATCGTCGGGACGATGATGACCCACATCAGCACGATACCGACGATCGTCAGCAGCACGTTGCCCGGAGAATTGAGCAGACGGGTCCGCAGGAAGGCGAAAAAGCCTGTCGTTTTGATCGGGGTCGGCCGCTCCGGAACCAGATCGGCGCGAACGAACGACTGTGCGGGATGATCGGTCATCCGCCCATGCTCCTCGTAACGCGCCAGCCGTAGAAGCTCATGATCGCGCTGGTGACCAGCGAGATCAGCAGATAAACGCCCATCGTGATCGCGATGATTTCGATGGCCTGTCCGGTCTGGCTGAGCGTCGTGCCGGCGAATACCGAGAACAGGTCCGGATATCCGATGCCGACGGCCAGCGACGAATTCTTGGTGAGGTTGAGGTATTGATTGGTCAGCGGCGGCAGAATGACGCGCATGGCTTGCGGCACCACGACCAGTCGCAGCGTGGATCCGCGCGAGAGCCCGAGCGAGGCTCCCGCCTCCATCTGTCCCTTATGGACCGAGAGAATTCCGGCGCGCACGACTTCCGCGATGAACGCCGCCGTATATGTCGAAAGTGCGACCGCGAGCGCGACGAATTCCGGTGTCACGCGCGTGCCACCGGAGAAATTAAATCCCTTGAGAGCAGGCATCTCGAATGTGACGGGAATGCCGAAGACGAGTATCGTGGCCAGCGGAACGCCGATCAACAATGCAAGAACATAGGGCCAAACCACAACGACTCGTCCGCTTTGAAAAAGCGCGCGGCGCGAATAACTGCGCAACAGCAGACAGCCGATGACGGCGGCCGCAATCGAGACCGTAAAGGCGACCAGTCCCTCATGCCCGATCGGCTTCGGAATGACGAGGCCGCGATTGTTGAGAAAGAATGCGTCGAAGATTGAAATGCTTTCCCTCGGACCCGGCAGCGCCCCCAGCACCGCAAGGTACCAGAACAGAATCTGGAACAGCAGCGGCAGGTTCCGAACCAGTTCCACATAGCCGCCGGAAATGCGCGATATCAGCCAGTTCGGCGACAGTCGGCCGAACGCCACGACGAAGCCGATGATCGTCGCGAAGACAATGCCGACCACAGATACCAGCAGCGTATTGAGAAGGCCGACCAGAAATACGCGGGTGTAGCTGTCGGTCTCGGAATATGGAATCAGAGTCTGGCTGACGCCGAAGCCGGCGGTTTGCGACATGAATCCGAAGCCGGACGCGACGTGCTGCGCCGCGAGGTTTCCTCTCGCATTGTCGATGATCTCATAGCCGATCCAGACCAGGACGGCGACGAACAGCACTTGCAGCGCAAGCCCGCCCCAGCCAGCCTTTCCGCCGAGCGCGCGTCGCAGTTTCAGGAAGATCCGCGGCGGCGGTTTTCGAGGCTCGGCGACCATCGGTTCAAGCGTTGGCGCTAGCGGATCGGCGGCGCGTACTGAATGCCGCCCTGGTTCCAGAGCTTGTTGAGCCCCCGCGCGATTCCAAGCGGCGAGCCGGCGCCGACATTACGATCGAACGACTCGCCGTAATTGCCGACGGCCGTGACGATGCGCGTCACCCAGTCCTTCGTGAGGCCGAGCTGTTCGCCGAAATTGCCATCAGTCCCGAAGACGCGCTTCAGTTCCGGCCGGTCCGATTTCGCCATCTCGTTGACGTTCTTCTGCGTGATACCGAGTTCTTCGGCGTTGATCATTGCAAACAGCGTCCATTTGACGAGATCGAACCACTGATCATCGCCGTGACGGACCATCGGACCGAGCGGCTCCTTTGATATCACTTCCGGCAGGACCGCATGATCGGCGGGAACGGAAAGTTTCAGCCGCTCGGCATAGAGCTGCGAAATATCCGATGTAAACACATCGCAGCGGCCTGATTCATAAGCCTTGACGGTCTCATCGGCGGTGCTGAAAGCGATGACCTCGTACTTCATCTTGTTGCTCTTGAAGTAGTCGGCAAGATTCTGTTCATTCGTGGTGCCGGTCTGGACGCAGACGGACGCGCTGTTCAATTCCAGCGCCGAATTGACCTTGAGGGATTTCCTGACCAGAAATCCCTGTCCGTCATAATAGGTCACGCCGGTGAAATTTCCGCCGAGCGAAGTGTCGCGCGAGAGCGTCCACGTCGTATTGCGCGACAGCACATCTATCTCGCCGGATTGCAGGGCGATAAACCGGTCCTTGGCGGACAGCGGGACAAACTTGACCTTGCTCGGGTCGTTGAATATGGCGGCCGCGATGGCGCGGCAGACGTCCACGTCCAGCCCTGTCCAGTTGCCCTTGTCGTCGGGCGCCGAGAATCCGGGCAATCCCTGGCTGACGCCGCAGGACAGCATGCCTCGCGCCTTGACTGACTCCAGCGTAGTTTGCGGCTTCGCGGACTCCTGCGCAAATGCCGGCTGCAACGAAAGGCCGGCGGCGAAAGCGAAAATGACGGCAAGTACGCATTTCATGGCAATGCCTTTCAAGAACGTCAATGGATTGTCAATTTGTCGCTGTTCAGGCGCCCGGTCGATCAGCCGAGAGCGGGAACGGGTCGAAAACGCGGCAGGCCTCTCAACAACCGGTCAGCAGCGGGGTTCGAAACACCGGGCGGGTCGAATGTCAAATTCACTCCGCTGACGGGCAGGGTCAAGGGGTTGACGAGGGTCTTCCCCTTCCTGTTACTAACGCAATCACTCCGGAAACACGATTCAACAAGTTGAGGCAGGCTGCGGCAGCGGCAAAACGCCTCCTTTGCAGCGGCAGGCAGATGACTCTTTCAAAGGGCGACGAATCCTCGGATTCGCTTCGAGCGGAAACCAGACTGGTCGTTTCGGGTCGAGACACCGAGGCCCAGAAAGGGTTCGTCAATCCCCCGGTCGTTCGCGGCTCGACCGTGCTCTATCCGACCGCGGATGATCTGCATGCCCATCGCGGAGAATTCCACTACGGACGGCACGGCACTCCGACCACCCGCGCCTTGCAGGATGCTTTGGCGGCGCTGGAAGGCCCGCAGTGTGCAGGGGTCGGCCTCGTTCCATCGGGCGTGTCCGCGATCACCACTGCGCTGCTGTCGATTCTGAAGACCGGCGACCACATTCTCGTCTGCGACAACGTCTATCGTCCCACGCGGAATTTCTGCGACGGGATCCTGGCGCGCTATGGAGTTGAAACCACATATTTCGATCCGCTGGTCGGCTCAGACATCGCCGCACTGTTCCGGCCCGATACCCGCGCCGTCATGGTCGAGGCTCCCGGCTCCCAGTCCATGGAAATGCCGGACGTCCCGGCGATCGCCGCGGCCGCGCATGCGCGAGGAGCGCTCGTGGTCGACGACAACACATGGGCAACCCCGCTGTTCCGCCGCGCGCTCGAGCAAGGCGTGGACATCAGCATTCAGGCCGCGACCAAATACATCGGCGGGCACTCCGACATCATGTTCGGAACCATATCCGCCAACGCCAAGGCCTGGCCCGCGATCTCCGAAGGCATTCGCCTGCTTGGCGTCTGCGCCGGACCCGACGATGTGTTTCTGGCGTTGCGGGGATTGCGCACCCTTGCCGTCAGGCTGCGGCATCACCAGCAAGCCGCGCTCGACGTCGCGCAGTGGCTCGCGAAACGGCCCGAAGTCGCAAGAATCCTGCATCCTGCGTTGCCCGGCGATCCCGGACACGCGATCTGGAAGCGCGATTTCACCGGCGCGCCCGGACTGTTCAGCATCGTCCTCAAGCCCGCGCCACAACAGGCCGTCGATGCGCTGCTCGATACGGTGAAGCTGTTTGGCATGGGCTACTCCTGGGGTGGCTACGAGAGCCTCATCATTCCGTTCGATTGCGCCGCATACCGCACCGCGACGAGCTGGGCGCCGGGAGGGCCGACGCTACGGTTGCACATCGGTCTCGAAGACGTCGACGATCTCAAGGCCGATCTAGAACGAGGATTTGAGGCTTTCAACGCACGACAGTGAGCATGGCCTCCGGCCCAAACCATTCGCCTGTCAAATTTGTTTCGGCGCGCCGGAATAAAAGAATTTGATCCACTGCCAAATGCCGATAGCCTGACCCTTCGACCGACATTCGTTGACAGGGAACCCATGGGAAGCCTCGTTCTTCTCGATCTGATGGGCGGCATCGCGCTTTTGCTCTGGGGCCTGCATATGGTCCGGAGCGGAATCCTGCGCGCCTTCGGTCCGGACCTGCGCTGGTTTCTGGGCAAGGCGCTTCGCAATCGTTTTGCCGCTTTTGGCGCCGGCCTTGGTCTCACCGCCCTGCTCCAGAGCAGCACCGCCACGGGCCTGATCACCAGCTCGTTTGCGGCGGAAGGCCTTGTAAACCTTGTTCCGGCGCTCGCGATCATGCTCGGCGCGAATGTCGGAACCACGCTGATCGTTCAGGTGCTGTCGTTCGATATCTCCGCGGTCGCGCCGATCTTCTTCCTGATCGGACTTGTAGCCTTCCGCAGCGGCGCCCGCTCCCGCGTCAAGGATGTCGGCCGTGTCTTCATCGGCCTTGGCCTGATGCTGCTGGCGCTCCATATCCTGCTGACGACGCTTGCGCCGGCTGAAAATGCACCGGGTGCGCGGGTTTTCCTGAACGCCATCACCGGCGATCCTGTCCTGTGCATTATCATCGGGGCCGTTACAACGTGGGCGGTACATTCCAGCGTGGCGAGCGTGCTTCTGGTCATGTCGCTCGCATATTCCCACTTCGTTTCGCCCTATGCGGCCTTCGCGCTGGTGCTCGGCGCAAACATCGGCAGCGCCCTCAATCCGGTCTTCGAAGGTGTCCGGCGCGACAATCCCGCGAGCTATCGGCTGCCGCTCGGCAACATGCTCAACCGGCTTGTCGGGGTGTTGCTGGTCGCGCCATTTCTGCACCCGATCGTGGATGTCATGCTGGCGTGGCAGCCGAACCTCGCCAAGGCAACCGCGGCGTTTCACATTGCGTTCAATGTCATGACCGCGATCCTTTTTATCGGTTTGCTCGACGGCGTGGCGCGCATGCTCGTGCGGCTTCTTCCCGACAAGGCGACGGAGACCGATCCGTCGCGGCCTCGTTATCTCGACGAGAGCGCGCTGGAAACGCCTTCGCTCGCGCTCGCCGACGCCGCGCGCGAAACGCTCCGCATGGGCGATGTGGTGGAAGCCATGCTGGGCAAGGTGATGGACGCGATGATGACCAACGACAAGTCGCTGGTCGATCAGGTCTCGCGGATGGATGACAGCGTCGACGGTCTCGATGAAGCGATCAAGCTGTACCTCACCAAGCTGACCCGCGGCAGCCTCGATGAACGCGAGGGGCATCGCGCGATGGAGATCATCGCATTCGCCATCAACCTCGAACATATCGGCGACATCGTCGACAAGAACCTGAGCGAACTCGCCACCAAGAAAATCAGGCGCCGCTTTCAGTTCTCACCCGAAGGCGCCGACGAACTTTTGGCATTTCACAAGCGAGTCATGGATTCGCTTCGTATCGCCTTCGGTATCTTCATGTCCGGCAACGCCGATGAAGCTCGCGGGCTGATCGCGGAGAAAGTCGCGCTGCGCAACTTCGAACTCGCGGCGACCGAGCGGCATCTCGATCGATTGCGCGAGGGACGCCTCGAAACGGTCGAAACGACGTCGCTGCACCTCGACGTGCTGCGCGATCTGCGGCGGATCCATTCACACATCTGCTCGGTTGCTTATCCGGTCCTCGATGCGGCAGGCCAGCTTTCCGCTTTACGGCAGAACGAAACCGATTTGTTGGGGATTTCCACGCCGGCGGATATGTCCCCACGGTAGAGTCCTTCCCCGTTTCATGAAAACGGTGAAAGACTCCAGGTTCTCGGCTTCATGCGTTTTCTTCACGCGAACCGAATTCCATCCTCGGGTCAAGCCCGAGGACATGCTTCGCTCGAAAACGCTATAGCGGACGCAGTTCAGGTCGATGACTGGCGTCCGTTGAGGATGATGAAATAGACGTTACGGAAATATACCACAAGTCCGAGAGCCTGGCCGGCAATGAACACCGGATCGCGCCGGTACAACGCGTAGGCCAGAAGAAGCGTCCCGCCTCCGATCGAGAAAAACCAGAACGCAACCGGGATCACGCTTTTTCGCGCGCGCTCCGAAGCGATCCACTGCACGACAAAACGCATCGTGAAGAGCGCTTGCGCGACGAAGCCGAGCACGACCCAGCCGTCGAACTTGGTGACGAATACATCGTAGAGATAGCTGGACAGCATACCGACCGTATCAGTCATGACCCATGATCTCGGTTGCAACAGGCGTGGATTTTTTCCGTCGGATCAGCCACCACACGCCGGCGAGGTCCATGATCCCGATCCACAGTCGATCGAAGAAGCCATAGTTCGACACGCCCGAACGTCGTGGCCGATCGGTCACGTCGACGTAGGCGACGTCATAGCCTTCACGCCGCACCAGCGCCGGCAGAAACCGGTGCAGGCCATCGAAGTAAGGCAGTGACAGGAACACCTCCCGCCGCAAGGCTTTCAATCCGCAGCCGGTGTCGCGCGTGCCGTCGCTCAGTATCCGGCTTCGCACCCCATTGGCGATCCGCGACTGAAATTTCTTGAATCCGGTATCCTTGCGTCCGACGCGCTGGCCGGCGGCAAGACCGATGCGTGCGCCGCCGTTTTCGATCGCCGCTATCAGGTCAGGCAAAAACGCCGGATTGTTCTGGCCGTCGCCGTCGAGCGTCGCAACGATCGTGCCGCGCGCCGCGCGCACCCCGGTCCGGATCGCCGCCGATTGTCCTGATGATTTTTCATGGCGGATCTGACGCACGTTGCCGCGCCGGGCCATGATCACCGCCAGCCGCTCGCCGGTCGCGTCGGTCGAGCCATCATTAACGTAGACGATTTCGTAATTCCATCGTCCGTCGAGCGCCGCGGTGATCTCCTCGACGAGAGGCGCGACATTGTCCGCCTCGTTGCGCACGGGCACAACAATGGAAACCGTCGGCACAGTCGTGCTGTTAGGCATGTCGTCGTTCATTGTTCCGATTGGTCCGCCGCTCAGATCCCCACGCAAAGTGGTCTGGCCGCGTCCGCTTCTTATGGCGCGCAAGCGCTGTGAGCAACCCTTTATGGGCCTTCCGCGAGATATCCTAACGCGTTCCCTCCGAGCGGAAGATGGCGATCGAAATCGTTTTGCCCTGCGAGAAATTATAGCCGTCGATGCGCGTCGCGACGTTGTAGCGCAATCCGATCGCTTCGGCGCGCTGCGCGAAGGCTCGTTCTGAACGGGATTCGACGAGCGCGAACCGGCAGCTTCCGTGACCAAGGAAATCGGCTGCGCCGGCGCCGTCGGTCAATAACGTCGAAGTTCCCGTCATGAAGACCAGGCTTGGCTCATGGTAGCCCGCCGCGGCGACCTTCGGCCCCACGCATACGACATTTCGCAGCGCGCGCGCGACCTCGGGACTCGGAAACAGCGGCGTCAGCGCCGCGACAATGATCCCGTAGACCGATGCACTCAGAAAAAGCGCGGCCATGACCGCATTCAGCAAGGAGCGTTCCGCATTGCCGTCATCATAGAGCCACCATGCGAACAATCCGGAGATCAGGGCCGCGGCCGCAAAGGGCCATGCCAGAAACACAGGCTGGCGCGTCAGGGTAATCGTCGCGATGATCGCGAGCACCAGGGTGATCGCCGGGATGGCGAACCACCACGCAGTACCCTTCCTGAGCCAGGATATGGACAGCAGGCGGCGCTCCAGCGCCCAGACCGACAGGATCGCGATTGGCGGATAAAGCGGCAGCACATAATGCGGCAGTTTGGTCAACACCAGTTCGAACACGATCCATGATGGAATCAGCCACGCCAGCAGAAATCGCACCTCCGGCTGCCGCCGCTCGCGCCAGACAGCGGGCGCCGCCAGCCCCGCCAGGGGCGCGCCGGGCCAGAACGTGATCCAGAACAGCAGGAAGTAGGTTCCGGGCGGCGCCCCGTGAGATTCCTGCGCCGCGAGCTTGCTCAGCATGTCGCCGCCGATCGAGTCCGCAAAAAACGTATCGCCGGCGCGCAGGAAAATCGCGACGAACCACGGCATGACGAGGACCAGCATCCACATCAGCCCCCAGACAGGCTGCAGACGCCTTAGCCACGCCGCCGAACGATCGAGAACAGCGACGGTCCCGATCGCCAGTCCCACAAACATCAGGATCAACGGACCTTTTAGCAAAATCCCCCCGGCGAGCGCGGTCCAGAAGATCGCCGGAGATATCCAGGATTGACGCTCGAGGTTTCCGCTCCTCTGCCACGATAGATAAACCCGCGCGAGCGCCCCCATCGCGGCAATCACGGTCAGCAGCAGCATGGCGTCGGTCTTTGCCAGCCGCGCTTCCACTCCGAGCAATACCGAACTGCACATCATGAGCGCGGCCAGAACGGCGCCGCGCCGCGACACGAAGGCAAGCGCCGTCCAGTAGGTCAGAAGCACCGCGCCGATCGCCCCGATCAGGGATGGAACGCGATACAACCAGATACGGATCTGCGCCCGCGGCAGTCCGAGCGACGATGCTGTTTCGACGGCGGCCGCCTGCAGCCAGTAAATGCCGACCGGCTTCTTGTAGCGCACCTCGTCCTGGAAGCGGATGTCGACGAAATCCCCGGTCTCGACCATTTGCTTGGTCGCCTGCGCGAAACGCGCCTCATCGCGGTCGATCGGCGGGATGTTGAAGAAGCCGGGCAGAAAGAACAGCAGGCCGACGATGGTCAGAAAGAGCGCCGACCTGATATGACTGGCGGCCACGAAATCGACCACAAATGCCAGTCCACGCCCCGGATTGACCGGAGTCTTCGGTTCGCGCGCTTGTCCAAATCGGGGACGGGAAAGGGTCTCGGCCATGGGGCTCCGCATACGCTGAACCCAACGCAGGGACAACCGCTTAGCCCGTCACTATTGAATTCTGATCGTAACTGTGTCCGCCGCGCCAACAGCATCCATGACGGTCAGCCGGACAAAGCCGGGCCCGGGCGGTTCGACCATCCGCTGACGGCGGCCTTCGATCTCTCCGACTGCTTTTCCGTTGACCAGCATGGTCATCGGAAGGACGCCGCCGGCGACCTTCACCGGCAGCGCGGACAGCTTTGTGCCGTCCCCGCCTCCGGAATCAATCCGCGAACCGTTCAGCGGAAACTGGATGCGGAGCCTGTGCTCGTTGCCGGTCCGGATCAGTTCGCCCGCGGGGCGAAATCGCCGTAACGGCAGCGGCAGCTTCGCATTGCCGGCGATCAGGGTTCCGCGTGGAGCTTTCGGCAATGACGCCAGCAGCTTGCCGGTACGAGCAAAAGCATCGAACAAAACCGGCGCGGCCGCCACGCGCCCGATCAGACCGGGGACCGGCGCGCCATCCGGACGGCCGACCCAGACGCCGACCGTCATACGGCCGTCAAAGCCGATCGACCACGCGTCGCGATAGCCGTAGCTGGTGCCGGTCTTGAAGGCGATCCGGTTCCGAACCGCGTTTTCCGGCGGCGGCGTCCCCAACAGGACGTTGCCCACCTGCCATGCCGCGACCGCATCCATCAACCGCAAAGGCTCCCGATTGCCGCCATCGTCGCGCACGATTTCACGCAAGGATAACACGGTGCCCAACCTCGGAATGCCGGAATAGGCCTGCACCAGGTCATGCAGCGTCACCCCGACGCCACCTAGTCCTATCGCCAGCCCCGGAACCTCGTCCTTGGGCAGCACCAGGCCCGTGCCTGCCTGTTTCAGCCGCGACGACAACCGGCTGGCGCCGACGCGGTCGAGCAGTTCGATCGCCGGAACGTTGAGCGACAATTGCAGGGCACGGCGCACCGCGACCGTGCCCTGAAACGTCATGTCGAAGTTTTCCGGCGCATAGCTGCCGAACCGGACCGGGCGATCGTCGATCAGGCTGTCGGGGTGAACGAACCCGTCTTCGAACGCCAGCCCGTAGATAAAAGGCTTCAGCGTCGAGCCCGGCGAGCGCACGGCCTGGGTCATGTCCACCTGCCCGGCCCGTCGTTCGTCGAAATAGTCGGCGGAGCCGACATGGGCCAGTACGTCGCCGGTGGCGTTGTCGATCGCGATGATTCCGATGGAAATATCGGACCCAAGCGCGGCCGCGCGATCCCGCGCCAGCGTTTCGAGCGCCCGTTGCAATCCGGACTCGAGGGTCAGCCTGATGACGCTCGCGTCCTTGACCGTCGCCAGCGCCCGATCGGTCGAATGCGGCGCCAGCATCGGAAACGGGTTGCGCCTGCGCATGACCGGCACCGTCTTGGCCTGCGCGGCATCTTCCGCCGAGATGCGTGATTCCTCGACCATGCGTTCGAGCACGCGGTCGCGGGCGGCGCGCGCCGCCGTCGGGTGCCGGTCGAGACGGCGCCTTTCCGGCGATTGCGGCAGGGCGACGAGCAGCGCCACCTCCGCGAGCGACAGCCGTTTCGGCTCCTTCCCGAAATAGGCGATGGAGGCCGCGCGAATGCCTTCAAGGTTGCCGCCGAACGGCGCAAGCGTCAGATAAAGGTTGAGGATCTCATCCTTGGACAATTCATGCTCGAGCTGAAACGCACGCACGATCTGACGCAGCTTGGCGTGAATCGAACGTTGACGGCGCGGTTCGATCAGCCGGGCAAGCTGCATGGTGATGGTCGATCCGCCCGAGACGATGTGGCCGCGGGTCAGGAGTTGCAGCGCGGCGCGCCCGAGCGCGAACGGATCGACGCCCGCGTGCGAATAGAAGCGCTGATCTTCATAACCCAGGAGCAGGTTGAGATATCCGGGATCGACGTCGGTCCTGGCATCGACCGGCAGTCGCCACCGTCCATTGGCCATGGCGAAGGCGCGCAGCAATTTGCCGTTGCGATCGAGCACCGTGGTCGAGACCTCGCGCGCCGCCGCGAGCGGCGGAGGTCCCAGCGAGACGATCCAGGCCGCCGCCGCGACGGTGATCACGACCGTCACGATTGCAATGACCATAGCCGCCAGTTTCACGCGTCGAAAGCTGCGCGGCCGTATCGTCGTCGCTGTGGTGCCGGATACGGTCATTTCGCGGCACGCACCTCGACACGGCCGGTGCCGGTGCGCCCGTAGCGCGAGGGATTGTACATATCCTCGACATAGGCTTGCGGCAGAACGTACTTGCCCGGCGACACCGCCCGCACGACATAGGCGACAGTAAACACCGCCTTGTCGTTGGCGGCGCGATCGAAGGCTGCGGTGAACCGATCGTCGCGAAATTCGGTGTTGACCGGCTGCTGGCCATCCTCGATCCAGTCGAGAGTGCCGGCGTCGCCGGACGAGACCAGGTTGGGATTGTCGATTTCGAAACCTGCCGGAAGATAGTCGGCCACCATGATGTGACCATAGGCCGGCTTGGCCTCCGTGATCTTGAGCACGACCGCGAACCGGTCGTTCTGCCTGGCCTGAGCCGGATCCGCAGGCGTACCGTCGAGGGTGAAATAGTTTCGTTCGATCGCAAAGCCGTTCGATGTCGGCGGTTCCGGACTTACCGGCGCACCGGCCACGGAAATCACCGCCTGCACCGGCGCATCGCCGGTGTTGGTGATCCTGATCGGCTTGCCGGTCATCTCATCCGCCTTGTAGCTGCGATAGAGCGCGGTCTTGACCGGGGCGCCGGCGACTTCGAGCGACATGGTCTCCTTGGCAAGCGCCCTGGCCGCCAGCACCAGCCAGGCATTCTCTTGCGTGGACGTATAAGGCGTCAGTTCTCGCGCCGCCTCGACCCGCTGCACCGCTTGCGTCACCGTGGCACGCGGCGCGTTGCCCTCGCCCGCGAGCGACACCAGCGCCGCCGCATCGCGCAGAGTCGAGCCATAATCCGTGCGGCCGAACTCGATAGCGGGTTTCGGCGCGAGACTCTGGGCCGCCGCCGCGTACACGCGTTCCGCCCGCGCCCGGTCTCCCACTAGGGCAAGCGCCGCCGCCAATTGCGCCTTGGCGATCGGCGTCGCCAGATTGTCCAGCTTGGTATCGGCGAGATAGCGGAGGTCTCCGATCGGCGCGGTCCCGTTCCTGGCGAGAACGTAAAGTCCGTAAGCCAGATCGCGGCCGCCGTCCTTCTCCGGCTCTGGCGCGTTTACTACAGAATTGCGAACACGATCGAGCGCGCTCTTGAACAGGACATCGGGAACCGCAAATCCCTTTTCGCGGGCGCGGGTCAGGAAGTCGGTGACATAGGCGTCGAGCCACGGATCGTCGCCGCCTGATGACCACAAGCCGAACGAGCCGTTCGAGCCCTGCCGCGCCAGCAGGCGGTCGATCGAACTCTTGATACGGTCATCGACGCTCGTGTCCATCGCGAGGTGCGCGCCGGCCGCAAGATCGTTGACATAGAGCAGCGGCATCGCGCGGCTGGCGATCTGCTCGGAACAGCCGAAGGGATAACGGTCGAGGGCTTTGAGAACGGTCGCCGCATCCAGCGCCGACGACAGGCTGACGGACATCGACACCCCGCCCGTACCCGCCACGAGGTCGGAGAACATGTCAGAGGTCAGCGTCAGGCTGTCGCCTTTCGCCAGCGTGCGGACCGAGCGGCGCGCCAAAATCTGGGTCGCGGGCTTGACGTCGAGATCATAGTGCCGCGCCAGCGTCAGTCCGTTCGGTCCCTTGATATCGACGTCGAATTGCGCGGTGCCGGCAGCCCCGCCGGCATCGAGCGCCAGCGCCATCGAGCTGCGCTGCCTGGCCGCAAGTTTGATGGTGGTCGCGGGATTGCCCGCCATTTTGACAGGCCCGGAGGTTTTTACATTTACGGTGTAGTCGCCCGGCGCGCCCTCGACGTTGTCGAGATCGAAGCTCAGGGTTCCCTGATCGCCGGTCAGCAGGAAGCGCGGCAAGGTCGCCGTCAGCACCACCGGGTCGCGCACGGTGACGTCGATTGTCGCTCGCCCCAGTCTGGTCGCGCTCCAGGCTACCGCCATCACGCGCGCAGTGCCGGCGAATTCCGGAATGTCGAAGCTGATCTCGGCGGTGCCGTCGGCCGCCACGGTGACGATACCGGAATAGAGCGCGAGCGGCTTCTGCGTCGGCGGGCTGCCCTGCAACTCAGCCCCCGCCGAATCGCCACCGGTCCTGAGCTGGCCGCGCGTGCCTTGCATCCCGTCGATCAGTTGCCCGTAGAGATCGCGGATTTCCGAGGTCATGCGGCGCTGACCAAGATAGTAGTCGTCAGGCGCGGGAGGCTTGTAATTGGTGAGATTGAGAATGCCGACATCGACGGCGGCAACCACGATCTTGGCGTCTTCGCCAGGGCTTAGACCGCCGATCCTCACAGGCAGCTTCAGCGTCGTCGACGGCCGCACCAGTGCCGGCGGCGACAGGCTGACCGAAAGCGTACGCGCCGCCTTGTCGATGCCGAACCATTTGATGCCGATCGCGCGGCCCGGCATCCGCCGGGCTTCAACGTCGAGCGGCCGGCGCAGCGTCGCAACCACATAAGCGCCGGTGCCCCAATCCTCGCCGATCGGAATCTTGACCTGAGAGGTGCCTTCCCTGATGTCGGCGGTCTGGGTGGTCAGCAGCCGATCGCCGAGAACGTTGATCGTGAGTTTACCGGCGGTCCGCGCATTGACCGAAACGGTCATGGTATCGCCGGACCGGTAGTCCGGTTTGTCGATCGAGGTTTCCAAAAGATCGGGCGTGTCGGCGCTGCCATCGGAATACCAGCCGACATCGAACTGAACCGAGGTCAGCGGACCATTCGGATCGGACGATTTCACATCGAGCCGGTAGCGTCCGGGCTGGGGAGAAAATTCGATCCGTGCGGGCTTGTTCGCGGCAATCGAGAGGTCGCCATCGGAAACACGTTTGGTCGATTTCACCGGCTCGTATTCCCACGCCGAATCCTGACGATACCACTGATATCTGCTTTCGAGCTTGAGCAGTTCATAGCGCAGGCCGTCGCGCGCGAGCGAGGTGCCGTCCGGCGCGACGAACGCGACGTCAAATGCCGCCTTGTCGCCTTCGGCGACGTTCCTGTCGGCAAACAGCGGCTTCACGCCGATCATGGCGGCGGCCGGGGCAACCGGAAGCACGAGCTTCCGCTCGACCGCGCGCCCGCCGGCTTCCGCCATGCGAATGAAAATCTGCGCTTCCTGCGGGCGGGTCGATGACGGCGGCGCGGCGAGGCTGACCGGAAACGTGGCGACGCCGTTTGCATCGGCTTCGGGCAGGTTCTCGATCGGCGTGCGCTCGTTGCTGGTGCTCTCCTCGTCATCAGCGACGCCGAACTGATAGCCGGCATAACCCGGGCGGCTCTCGGCGGGAGCCACCAGCATATCACCTTCGAGTTGCAGGCCGGATGCCGGCGCGCCGTAGAGGAAATGGCCGTCGACCTTTAGTTCGACCGGAGCCTCAGCCGTGATCTGCTTCGCCTTGGTTGTTAAGTCGAATTCGATCCTGTCCGGCACATAATCTTCGACCATGAAGGTGGTTTCGCCCACCGATCGCCCCTTCGGGTCGGTAAAGGCGCGAACCCGCCAGGTCCCGGTGGGCACGGCCGAGTTGAGCGGCAGGCTCAGGCTTCGTCCGCCGGCGCCCTGATCGGCCAGCACGGCGCGGCGGAATTCGACCCCGTCGGGTCGTTCGACCACGAGCGTCAGCGGCCCGCCGGTCACGGCATTGCCCTGCCCGTCGCGCAACAGCGCCGTGAGGAAGACTGTTTCCCCGGAACGATACACGCCCCGCTCGGCATAAACGAAAGCGTCGGCGCCTTCGGGCACCGTTCGACCCGAGACGCCCCGGTCGGTCAGGTCGAACGCGTTCGATTTCAGGCTGAGGAACGCATAATCGGCCTTGTCGGTACTCACCGTCAGCAGCGCCGGCGACAGCCCGCCCTCGCCGCGGGCGAGACCCGGCTCGAACAGCGCATGGCCGGATTCGTCGGTCTTGCGGGTCGCCAGAATCTCGTTGTTACGGGCGATCAGGCGGACCTCCGCCTTGCCCACCGCATCGGTCGTCGCCAGCGAATTGACGAAGACGTGGATGCCGTCATTGCCGGAATAGGCAGTCAGGCCCAGATCGGAGACGATGAACCACTGGGTCGCCAGCGAACCGGACTCGTCGTCGCTCGCCGAGCCGGGTGCTTTGGGCGCGGCCGTCATCACGTAGACGCCGGGCTGCAGGTTCCCGAGCGCCTCGTCGACGGGGAACGCGGTCGTCACATCGGCGTTCAGCGTGGAAGCTGTCGTGATCTCGCCGGACCAGACCTTGACCCCGCGCTCGTTGCCGAGGTCCGACAATTGATACCCGCTGAGCGTCTTCTGGAAGTCGCTGTCGATCACGGTGTTGATCAGATTGCGGTCGCCGATTCGGAACACCTGCACCGACACGGCTTGCGTGTTCACACTGACCAGCGGAATGCCGCGCTGACCGGTGCGTGGCAGAACGTAGGCGCGCCCGGTGAAGCGGACAAACGGCTTGCGGTCCCGCACATAGACATTGAATTCGGCGGATTTCGGCAGGCTTTCCTTGACCGTCGAGGGCAGGCCGGCACGCAGATTGATGTTGTAACGCTCGCCGTGCTTGAGTCCGTCGACGCAAAGCTGCTTGTCCTCCGACGACAGCGCCGGCTGATCGGTGCCGGCAAGCGTCACGAACGGTGAAAAGTCGGTTCGCTTGGCGAGGTCCTCCGAGAACTGGAAGCAAATCCGCGGCGAGGCGGAATCCGAATCCACGGTGTAATCAAGCAGCCGGAAGCCGTGGTCGTCGCGCATCTTTTCGTACTGCTCGCGAACGCCCGCGACCTCGCGCAGATCGAGCGACAGCCGCAGCGTATCGAGTGCCGGACGCCACAGCTTGCGCTCCGAGAAGGCGCGTCCGAGAACCGCCAGCGCGTCGGCCTCCGCACCGGGATCATGCGCCCGCTGGTAGGCGATGTAGGCGGCGGTGGAAGCCCGCTCCAGCAGGAAGGTCTGCTCCTGGCTCGTCGTCGGTTTGATCTGGAAAATCGTCCGCGCCAGCCGCAGCCAGTTGCCGCTGTCGTCGGGCGCGACGGTCGCGATCTGGCCGAGAATCTGAAGGCCGCTGCGAAAATCGGATCGCCTGAAGGCAGCGTCGGCATCGGTCCGCAGCGTCGGCGCCGACTTGGTGATGGTGCCGGCTTCGCTCTTGATCTGGGCCTCGAGCTTGATCGCTGCGTCGGCGAGATCGTCGCGCTTGAACGCCTTGTCCGCCGCATGCGCCGAAACCAGCCCAAAGGCCAGCACCGCACAGAGGACGACGGCACGAACCATCCCGGTCATGAAAAGCTCCCTGCGCGGACGCGTGCCGCCCGGTGTCATAATACCAGACGGCCTTGCCACCCCTTAAAGTCCGTAATGAATTCCAAGATTAAACGATACCAACAAACTCGTGATTCTCGAGAGGCTTAGGCCCATGATTTCCCTTGAAAGATACAAGGCATTGCAGCGATTTTTCCGAACCATCCTGCTGATGTCCAGAAATGCGCGGATAAGGTGACGGACTTAGGACCTTCCCGCTACTGTTGCCATGCACGACGGAAGCCGGGAGGAGCATGTTCGAAAGGGGTGTTCAAGCGGCCTCCAGATGACGGCATGATGTCTCATTCGCTATACGACGAACCTTGGATAAGCAGCAGGTCTCGCCCGCAGGTTCGTCGCCCGAGCGATCAGAATGGTTCGGATCGGGGCTTGGCGCGAGCACGGATTTTTCATATTGCGGTGATGTGAGCGGTCTTATGGTCCCGTAGCTCAACTGGATAGAGTAGCGGATTTCTACTCCGCGGGTTGCAGGTTCGAATCCTGCCGGGATCGCCATTTTACGACAGCGAAAACTGCTTGTTGATCAATAGCATGATCAAGCGACCTGAACCGCTCATGGTGGCTTGAAAACAGGAACAGAACGGGACGAAACGAGACCTTTGGGGATGATTCAGGACCAAAAGTCCCGAGGAAAGTCCCGAGGTCGCCCGCCGTCACAGCCGGCGGTGTTGTTCCTAAATGGAACACGGCATGGTAGTCCGGATGACATTCCATCTGGAGGACGAGTACCATGAGTGTCAAAACAGGCTGGATTATCGGAGGCGCGATCGTCGCGCTGCTGGTCATTCTTTCCTACGTCGACACCGGGAACGGCCAGCATCCGGCGAATATCCCAACGCAGACACAGCCGCAGTGATGAACTGTGTGCGGCTATTCCATCACTAAGCCGACCCCCAACAGCGCCAAGGCCAGCAGAAACAGCCATGGCGCGAATTCGTTGGTGCGATCGCAGAGGAACAGCCACATCGCCAGCAGGCACGTCAGGATGCCAAATAGCTGGAGGACGGGGCCAGCGCGGTCATGCCGGCCACCTGAATGCGATCGCGCCAGCGACAGAGCGTGGTCGTTCCCTCACCCGATGGCCGTCGTTGCCCGACTTGACGATCCAGCGACCGTCGGGAGTGCGGCCGGTGATGATCCCGACGATCGCCCCGGCATGCGGGCCATGAGCCGGCCGGCCGAACCCGGCCCACCAGCGCGCCAGGTTGCCGGCAGGATTGGCGACCCCGAGGTGCTTGCGCATCCACCAGCCGCACCAGGCGCGCGGACGACGCCAGTTGACCGCCCTCCCCGCGCCTTCGGCCATGACGCGGCGGAGGCCGGGAGGCATAGGCCTATACGTCTCGTTGGCGCGTGACGCTGCTCGTCCTTGCAGCCGCGACGTTTGTTGGAACCGGATTGTGGATGGCTGGCGTTTTTGGTGATCCGCCCGGCTCACGCCGTTACCCCGCCGGCTTTATGGTTGCGATCGGCTGACGGGGTGGGAATTCAGCGGGCAGAAGACGATTGTTCTGCACCTTCGCGACCCGGACCGCTTTCCTGCCAAAGGACCAATTGCCGTTTTGGCGGGAGCAAACCGAGCGCTGACAGGCGGCGACATATCGATTTCGCTGGCTGGCATGGATCGCAGCTTCCCGGAGGCCCTCGCCGCTATCCAGCGCTTCCGAACGCGCGACAGCGAATCGCCATCCCAAGCTGTTCCGTAAGCGATGCCATCGCAAGGCCTGACGCAAAGCAATGATCATCGCGACTCGCCATCTTGGCAAAGCCGAATGCTGATCCGCCCATTTCACGGTTGCTTGAAATTCGATCGCCAGTCACGCGTTGAGGGGAAAACCTCATTCAATTGAGCTGTCCGGTGGGTTAGTTTTGTCGTTGCGAGATTAAAATCAGCGAGGCAATTCATGTCCGACCAGAATGTTTCCGACAAGAAACCGCAACCCGACCCGGCGGAGGACAATGCGTTCTTTCCCTCAAGCTATTCGCTGAGCCAGTTCACCTCGCCGAAATCGGATTTGAACGGCGCTGATTATCCGACCCGCTATCAGGGCGGCAAGAAGGTGCTGATGATCGGCGCCGACGAGCGCTACCTGCTCACCGACAATGGCAGCTTCTTCTCAACCGGCAACCACCCGGTGGAAACGCTGCTGCCGATGTACCATCTCGACAAGGCCGGCTTCGGCTTCGACGTGGCGACGGTGTCGGGCAATCCGGTGAAGTTCGAATACTGGGCGATGCCGTCGGAGGATGCAGAGGTGAAGGGCTTCTTCACCAAATACCGTCCTCAGTTCAAGCAGCCCCTGACGCTGTCCGAAGTCATCTCGCGCGGGCTCGACGGCTATGCCGCAATCTTCATTCCGGGCGGGCATGGTGCGCTGATCGGCCTGCCCGAAAGCCGGGATGTCGGTGCCGTTCTGAAATGGGCGGCGGCGAACGACAGGTTCGTGATCTCGCTCTGCCACGGACCTGCGGCCTTCCTCGCGGTCGGCGACAGCGACATCTATCGCGGTTACGCGATCTGCGCCTTTCCGGATGCGCTCGACGAGAAGACGCCCGATATCGGCTACATGCCCGGCCACCTGACGTGGAAATTTGGCGAAAAGCTGAAGACGCTCGGCTTCAGGATATTGAACGACGACATCTCCGGCGCCGTGCATAAGGACCGCAGGCTGATCACCGGCGACAGCCCGCTGGCCGGCAATGCGCTCGGCAAGCTCGCGGCCGAGTCGCTGCTTGAAGACATCGCGGGCGAATGACGCACGCGGTCGACGAAGCCCTGTAGCAACAAGTACCGCGGCGATGACACCCTGCTCGGCTCGTTCAGAGCGAAATCAATCCGACGTCCGGTCCCCATCGGCTGGCGTCGCTCCGGCGACTGGTCAATGCACGGTTATCCAGGCTCGCGCATGGCGTTGCGCCGCGACAATCTCGGCCTCGGACATGAGAGCCGCGACTTCCCGGCGCATCGTAATCGCTTCGGCGTGGCCCTTGAGCGCCGCGAGGTTGAACCATTTATGCGCGGCCACCAGGTCGACCAGACCGGCCCGGCCGCTCGCCCAGTACAGGCCGCGCTCGAACAGAATATCCTGAATGGTGCCGGCATCCACCGGCGCCGTCGTGTCGAGATCGATATGCCCCTGAAACATCCCTCTGTTCCTTTTTTATAACCGCCCTGCTTCGAGCGCGGCCCCGTCCACTTGTTGTCGCCCCGCTGGTCCCGACCGCCGTTCACCGGCGTGCCGTCCAGACGCGCAGACCATGGCGGTAAAATTTGAAGAGCAGTTTAATCATCGCGATGAATCGAAGGTGAACGCTCCGGGCGGGAGCAGCCTGCGAAATCGAAAAAAGTCTTTGTTCTACGGGGACTTTCCTGATTTCGCAGAATTCGGTTTACCGTCGTGTTTGGCAAACCGGTAACTATCGCCAGAGGCGGTATCGTGCCCGATCCGGCGGAAGTGCAGAACTACAGCGTTTTCGAGCGAAGCATGTCGTCGGGCTTAATCCCGGGTGGATCCGCGTCCGCGTGAAGAAACCGCGCCGACACAATAATCCAGAGCTTCGCTCCTGATTCAGTCAGGAGCGAAACGCTCTGGCAACATCGTGAAAACCGCGGTCACGGCGGCGACGGCTACGATTCAAAAGACGGGGAAACAGCAACACCGGGGCTGAGCCACGCCGGCGGCAGGACGAGGGCGTCGGTGAACACGTCAGGACCAACTCTCACCGCAGCCGAGGCCGCTGGTGACTGCGGACATTTGACATCCGCATCGAACGAAGACCGCCGATGGAACTCACCGCAGTCTTCTCCCGGACCGGTTGTCACGGGACTCCCGGGACAGACGATCCGACCGTTTGACCTGATGTCTCGCCGACACCCTCTCTCGTCGACCGAAGCCTGGATTGAAAGTCCGCTCTTGGAAACAAACTCTCTCCGGCTCGTGCGACGTCGCCGGCATCTGCCGGCGATTTCAGAACGCGAGCTTACTTCTTCTTCTTGGCGACCTTGCGGGTCTTCTTCGCAGTCTTCTTCACTGCGCTCTTCGCCTTCTTGACCTTCTTCGCCTTTGCCTTCTTCGCCTTCTTGGCCATGTTGCCCTCCAGGGTTAGTGAGATGGCTTAGTCGCTGCGTGCACTCGGGAATCGAAATGCACATCCTTCGAATACACCAACACATTGAAAAAAACAGTGTCCCCACTTAAGGAAGTGTTGACGGACCAATGCCGTCGCAGCGACGGCGCAATTCATCATGATGCGCAGAGTCGGTAATGCGCGGCGCAAGTAACCCACGGAAAATCTGCGTCGTCAAATGTCAACATTTCAGGAAGCGGCTGTGCCGCAGCGGCATCCTGCATTTCATTGAGTGACGACGAACATGTGGCACGCGTCGTATCGAGTGGTCGCGCCGGTGAAGATCGTCATGGCGCGGACTCCGAGTCGTAATTTTTGGCAACAAAAATATTTTCGCGATATTCTCGGAAGTTGCCATTCGGCGCTCGTGAAGGTGCGGTTATTGCGAATCGCAAAATCCGATTCGCAAAACCGATCCGTCCATCACGAACCAACGTCTCGCGCCGTAGACGATCCCTGCTGCCGGCAAAAGCACGATCGCATTTTCAAAAATGCAGACACGACGAGACGCGACGGCGATCCGTGCGCGCGGATGCCGAGGTTCAAAGACCGAGCTTGGTCTTGAGCAGATCATTCACGGCTTGCGGATTGGCCTTGCCGCCCGACGCCTTCATCACCTGACCGACGAACCAGCCGATCATCTGCGGCTTGTCGCGGACCTGCGCGGCCTTGTCCGGATTGGCGGCGACGATGTCGTCAACCGCCTTCTCGATCGCACCCAGGTCGGTGACCTGCTTCATCCCGCGTGCTTCGACCAGCGCCCGCGGGTCGCCGCCCTCTGTCCAGACGATCTCAAATAAGTCCTTGGCGATCTTGCCGGAGATGGTTCCCTCGCTGATCAGGTCCACGATCGCGGCGAGCTGCGATGCCGATACCGGCGATTCAGCGATGACCCGGCTTTCCTTGTTGAGTCGTCCGAACAGTTCGTTGATCACCCAGTTGGCGGCCAGCTTTCCGTCACGGCGCGCGTTCGCAAGCCCCGACAGCACCGCCTCATAGAAGCTGGCGCTCTCATGTTCGCCGACCAGCACGGCGGCGTCATATGGCGTCAGGCCGAGGTCGCCGATGAAGCGCGCCTTCTTCTGGTCAGGCAATTCCGGCAGGTCGGCCTTCTGCGCCTCGACGAAGTCTTGCGAAAATTCCAGCGGCAGCAGGTCGGGGTCCGGAAAATAGCGGTAGTCGTGCGCCTCTTCCTTGGAGCGCATCGCCCGGGTCTCGCCCTTGTCCGGATCGAACAGCCGGGTTTCCTGGTCGATGCTGCCGCCGTCCTCGAGGATGCCGATCTGGCGGCGCGCCTCATGTTCGATCGCCTGGCCGATGAAGCGGATGGAATTGACGTTCTTGATCTCGCAGCGGGTGCCGAAGGGTTCGCCGGGCCGGCGCACCGAGACGTTGACGTCGGCGCGCAGGCTGCCCTTCTCCATGTCGCCGTCGCAGGTGCCGAGATAGCGCAGGATCGTCCGCAGTTTCGTCACATAGGCCCTGGCCTGCTCCGACGAGCGCATATCGGGCTTGGAGACGATTTCCATCAGCGCCACGCCGGAGCGGTTCAGATCGATCGCGCTCATGTCGGCGTGCTGGTCGTGCAGCGACTTGCCGGCGTCCTGTTCAAGGTGCAGCCGCTCGATCCCGACCGTGATGCTGGTGCCGTCGGCCAGGTCCACCACGACGTCGCCCTCGCCGACGATCGGCGACTTGTACTGGCTGATCTGATAGCCCTGCGGCAGGTCGGGGTAGAAATAGTTCTTGCGGTCGAACACCGAGCGCAGGTTGATCCGGGCGTTCAGCCCCAATCCGGTCCGCACCGCCTGCCGGACGCATTCCTCATTGATGACAGGCAGCATTCCGGGCATCGCGGCGTCGACCAGCGAGACGTGGCTGTTAGGATCGCCGCCGAAAGCAGTCGACGCACCGGAAAACAGCTTTGCGTTGGATGTGACCTGGGCGTGGACTTCGAGCCCGATCACGATCTCCCACTCGCCGGTGGCGCCTTTGATCAGGTTCGACGGTTTGACAGGTGCGTTCATGCGCGGCTTTTACCCCGGAGATTGCGACGGGAAAACCCCCGTCCAAATCAATTGAGTCGGCCGCTTGCGCCGGCTCACTTGCTGCCGACAAACGCGCGGAAAGTAGGACTCGCCCGCAATGCGTCGCGCCCGGCGGCGATCACGTCGTCCACCTGCTGCTGCGGCAAGTGAAATCGGGTCGGAACGTTCTCGAGGCGGGCGGCGCGCGCGGAATCGAGTTGATCGAAGCCGACCCGGCCTACAAAAAATTTCAGATCGTGACAGTTCCAACCCGGACGCGCGCCGTACCGGGCGCGCTCCGCTGCCGACAGACCACAACGCCAACGGATCAGGGCCGCCTGCCAGTCACCCATGGTGCGCTCGAAGGCGGTATAGCCCGCGCCGACGCTGGCATCGATCGCGGTGTCCGCCGCCGCCTTGACCAGGTCGACGCCGCTCGGGCCTTCAATGGTATTGACCCAGTTGCCTGAAACGCCGGTCTTTGCATCCACGACCACAACCAGCCCGCGCCGAATTTTGACGGCCTGCTCGGGTGACAGCGGTTCATAGGGCGCGCGCGCCGACAGCAGCGCGATGGTAAAACCGGACAGGCCGTAGTTGTCGACCAGCCCGCCGTCGAGCAGCTTGATGTAGGGCATTTCGCCGTCATGATAGCGGCTGATCGCTTTCGCAAACGCGCTCAGCATCGGCGGCGCGTTGCGATTATCGCGCGTCTTCACAACCCAGGCCGGCAGCGGATCCTTGCATCGACCCGGAAAAGTCTGAATCACCACCGGCGCGAACGCAACAGGCACCGCCGCCGACGCCGCCACCGCGTTTGCCAGCGGATAGGACGCAAGGTCGCTGCACATCGCGCTGAACGCGGTCACGCCAAAGACAAAGGGCGTGCGGTTGTAGATGTCGGAGGCATTGATCCACACCCGCGGGCGCACCGTCTTGCGAAGATCGGCGAAGGTCGCGCCATGAAACAGGTTGGCATCGAGCCAGCGCGGCAGGCCGCTGGAGTCGTTGATGCCGCCGGCGAAGGCCTTGCCAAGCGTGGCGAGGTTGAGGTTGGTTTGAAGCCCCTCCTCGGCATTGCGCAGCAGGAACTTTTCACGGAAGTCGGACAGCGCCGCGCGTTTGTGCAGTCCGAAATACGCGGCGGTCACCGACCCTCCGGACACCCCGGAAATGAAATCGATACGATCGATCATGGATGCGCCGCCGCCGCGCACCGGCGTCTGCGCCAGTTCTTCCAGCACGCCGAAGGAAAAGGCGGCCGCCCGCGTACCGCCGCCCGAAAACGACAGCGCGACCAGATCATCATCGGTGGCGGTGCGTTCCTCGAAGTTTTCGTGAAGCTGGCCCAGGAATTCGGCGCTGCTGCCCGGCTGGTTGACCGGCGTGTTCTGGATCGACGCGCAGCCGAGCAGCACCGCGCACAACCCGACGATAGCGAATGCCGAACGCATGATTATGCCGTGCCCCGCCGATATCGTTGCCCGGCGCGCATGGCCGGACAGCCTTTCCCTGATGCTGTCGCCGGCCCGTTGCATCTCAAAGAGGTTTGCGTTTGGGCGTGGTGACGGAAACAAGCTGATCCGTCATGGCCGGGCTTGCCCCGGCCAGGTTGCTGATTCCATCCAAAGGAAACATGCTCTAGCCGCCCCCGCCACCCAGCAATTCCACGACGATCTGGTTCCACTCGTCCTCGGATGTACCTTTCGCAAACGGCTTGTCCGCGCGGCGATACCAGTAGGCGGCATTGCCGATCTCGCGCCCCTCAAGCCGATGCAGATAGGCGTGCACCCACGCGGCCTCTGCCCCCAGCACCGGCTGCACGATAACGTGCGCCTTGTTCCAGTCGCCTTTCGCGGCCCACCATAATGCCGCAAGCGGCGCCGAAACGCCCTGCGGTGGCTCGGCGTTCGTCAAACTTGCCTTGAAAGCATCCGGCGTCACCACCACACCTCCGGCGTAAAGCGCCCCGCCGCCTGCTCGATGACCTCGCCGAGCGAAAGGAGCGTCTCTTCATCGAACGGACGGCCGATCAGTTGCAGTCCAAGCGGAAGACCCCGGGCATCCTTGCCCGCGGGCACCGCAATACCCGGCAGGCCCGCCATGTTCGCCGTCACGGTGAAGATGTCATTAAGATACATCTCGATCGGATCGGCGCCGGCCTTCTCGCCGATGCCGAAGGCGGCAGATGGCGTCGCCGGTGTCAGGATCGCCTCGACGCCGGCCGCATAGCAATCCTCGAAATCCTTCTTGATCAAGGTGCGGACCTTTTGCGCACGAAGGTAATAGGCGTCGTAGTAACCTGCGGACAAGACATAGGTGCCGATCATGATACGACGGCGGACCTCCGCGCCAAAGCCCTTCGCGCGCGTATTCTCGTACATTTCAACGAGATTGCGGCCATCGACGCGGGCGCCGTAACGGACGCCGTCGTAACGCGCGAGGTTCGACGACGCCTCGGCGGGTGCCACGATGTAATAAGCGGGCAGCGCGTATTTCGTATGCGGCAGCGAGACCTCGACCAGTTCGGCGCCCGCGGCCTTCAGCCACTCCGCGCCCTGCGTCCACAGCCTCTCGATCTCCGCCGGCATGCCGTCGAGCCGATATTCCCTGGGAAGGCCGATCTTCATCCCTTTCACGGATCTGCCGACCGCCTCCTCATAGTCGGGCACCGCGCGATCGACCGAGGTCGTATCCTTCGGGTCGTGGCCGGCCATCGAGCGCATCAGGATGGCGGCGTCGCGCACGGTGCGCGCGATCGGCCCGGCCTGATCGAGCGACGATGCAAACGCGACGATGCCCCAGCGCGAGCAGCGTCCGTAGGTCGGCTTGAGGCCCACGGTGCCGGTGAAGGCGGCGGGCTGGCGGATCGAGCCGCCGGTGTCGGTCGCGGTCGCGCCCAGACACAGTCCGGCCGCCACCGCCGAGGCCGACCCGCCCGACGAACCGCCGGGGACCAGCTTCGCATCGGACCCCTGCCGTCGCCACGGATTGACCACGGGGCCAAAGCGCGAGGTCTCGTTCGACGAGCCCATCGCGAATTCGTCGTTATTGAGTTTTCCGAGCATCACAGCGCCGTCGCGCCAGAGCTGCGACGTCACGGTGGATTCGTAGGGCGGCTTGAAATCGTCGAGAATTTGCGAACATGCCGTGGTCCGCGTGCCTTCGGTCGCGAACAGATCCTTGACGCCGAGCGGAATGCCATTAAGCGGCCCGCCCTCGCCTTTGCCAATCCGCGCGTCGGCCTCGCGCGCCATCGCTCTCGCCCGCTCCGGCGTCTCCAGCACATAGGCATTGAGGGCGCGCGCCCGCTCCATCGCCGCCAGATGCGCGTCGGTCAGTTCAATCGCCGTAAACGATTTAGCGGCGAGACCGTCACGGGCCTCGGCGAGCGTCAGCGAGGTCAGATCCGTCATCGATCGACCCGGCTGCAGGCGAAGACAGACAGTGTCTTGTCGTTCCGGGGATCGGCGACCCGGATTTTTTCGTCCGCCTGAATCCTGCCGAGAACGGCGTCGATCGCCTTGTCGGGATCAGCCGTCTCGCCCCGGCGCTCCATGGCATCGAGATAGTCCATATAGGCCCGATAGGCCTTTTCATCGCCGCACAGCAGACACATGGGCTCACAACCTGTTATTCGACGACCTTGGGCACCAGAAAGAAATGGTCATCCGTTACCGGCGCGTTGGCGACAATCTTGTCGGCGATGCCGCCGTCATTCACCACATCGGCCCGCTTTTTCATCGTCATCGGGATCACCGAGGTCATCGGTTCGACGCCGTCAACGTTCACTTCCTGTAACTGCTCGACGAATGCGAGAATTGCATTCAGTTCGTCCTGAAGCGCGGGAACTTCCGTCTCGCTGATCGCGATCCGCGCGAGGTGCCCGATACGGCGGACGGTAGCGGCATCGACAGACATGATACACCGAGCCCCAGACATTATATAGAGTGCAGAGCCTCGCCGTCGCTCGGAACCGCGCCCGTCAAGGTTTTCGCCGTATAGCAGAACCAGCTTTCGCGCCGCAACCGCGCGCTGTTCCTCTTGCAACCTGCAAAGGGTTCAAACGCCTCGATGCGTCCCGCCGGAGCGCCGTTTTGCCATGTCTCGCGCCCATGTTATGCGAGGCGATGCCCGCCCCCGTCCTGCCATTGATCGAAGCCGCCTTGCACTGGCCGCAGCGCGGTGCGCTGGTCGGCCTCGATCTCGGCACCAAGACCATTGGCGTGGCTGTCTCCGATCCGGATCGCCGTCTCGCCACCGGCGTCGAGACGATCCGGCGCACGACGTTTACCGCGGACGCCGCGCGACTGCTTGCGATTGCGGGCGAGCGCAGCGCCGTCGGCTTCGTGCTGGGCTTGCCGATCAACATGGACGGCAGCGAAGGACCGCGCGCGCAGTCGACCCGCGCCTTCGCGCGCAACCTGGCGCGGCTTACCGACCTCGCCATCGCTCTGTGGGACGAACGGCTCTCCACGGCCGCCGTCGAGAGAGAACTGATCGGGTTGGACATGAGCCGCGCAAGGCGCGCCGAGGTCATCGACGAGCACGCCGCGATCTTCATCCTGCAGGGCGCACTCGACCGGCTCGCGGCGCGGCGGCGATCCTGCGGGCCGGACTGATCGCGCCGGCGCCGATCATGACTGGCCGGCGATCCACAACGTCTGCAACATCGCCGCGAAATTGTTGAGGCTATGCAGGATCACGGTCAGCAGGATCGAGCCGCTGAGATAGCGCAGGTAGCCGAACAGCAGCCCGATCGAAAATACCTCGGCGAAGAAGAACCAGTCGTATTGCAGATGCATCGCAGTCCACACCAGCGACGACAGCACGACCGCGCCGGCGGGCCGCAGGACCGATTCCGACCATCCGCGATAAAGAAATCCGCGGGTCAGGAGTTCCTCGGTGACGGGCGCCACCACGCAGACTGCAATGACCAGAAGCCACAGCGCGCCCTCGGCCTGCGCCGACTTGAGTACGTCCACCATGAAACCCGCCGAGGTCTCATGTCCCATGGCATAGAACGCGCCTTCCCATCCAAGCACGAGCACGACCAGAGCGACGATGCCGAGCAGCAGATGCCGCCATGAGATCCAGCGCAGCGCGAGATAGTCGGCGAGCGGCACGCCGGACAGCCGGATCGCGATCCAGAGCGCCGCCAAGGCCATCGGCAGTCCCATGACAACCGACAGCGCGATCGTCAGGCCGTTTCCGGCGTGTTCGGTGACCTTGTCGAAACTGAACGGCGCGGGATCGGCAAGCACGAAATAAGCCAGCACCGAAAGCTGCCCGGCAAACATCGCGGCAAATATCACGAGGCCCCACAGGCTGGTGCCGATGAATTTCCAGGCTCGCGGCGAACGCGGTTGCGAAGGCAGCGGCGGCGTCACAACAGGGGGCACGGGCGCTTCGGCGGACGTCATCGACCTTCCCTTTCGTCATGGCCGGGCAGGTCTCCACCGAATTCGACACTTGCTGACGGCAGAGATTTGAGCTGTCCTACGCGGCCGGGATACGATCGGCAACCCCCGGGGCCACGCTGGAAACCGGGGCCGTCACGCGATCCATCGCGTCGGCACCCGGCGTGTCGGCATCATGCGCCGCTGACCTTCAGGAACGGCCACGACCACGCGCCCGGCAGGCCCGGCCTCTCGGGATCGCGCGGCTCATTTCGCGAGAGTAGACGTAGCCGCCATGAAGGAACGCCCCGACAACGGCGGGGGAGGTCTTGCATGGTGACGAACCAGCGCGTCCTTATTGGACGGGAGCTTAAAACTTCGCCCGCGTGGTCAGCAGGAAGTTGCGGGGCTCGCCATAATAGTTACCAGCGTACGGATTCTGATCCGTAACGTAGTAATATTTCTTGTCGAAGACATTGTTGACGTTGAGAGCGACGGACCAGTTCTTATCGACTTGGTATTGAACAAATAGATCGAACACCGCGCGGCCCGGCTCGGTAAATTCAAAGGGTGTCATAGGACCCTCATAATGTCCGTTGACGAATGTCCTTATTAACCCGCTCTGGTAGTATGAGCTTTGCGCGGTCACGCCGCCGCCGATCTTCCAGCCTTCAAGCGGACCTTGAAACGCATAGGTTGTCCATAATTTGAACAGATGCTTGGGCGTGACCGTACTGTAGCGGCCACCTTCAGCCTTATTCTCGTTGTCGTTGAAGGTGTAGCCGGCTTGAATTTGCCAGCCATCCGCGACCTCGCCGCTCACTTCAAAATCGACACCCTGGCTGATGACGCGGCCGCTGTCGAGATAACAACAATTGCTGCCGAGATCACCGGGAGTGGGTGGATATGCGCGGTCTTGTATCGCCTGACCGTTGCGCTTGATATGATACAGGGCAATCGCCGTGTTCAGTCGACCGTCGAGCAGACTACCCTTGACGCCAACCTCATAAGTACGCCCCGTGACAGGACCGAGCGGCGTGCCGGGCAAAGGTCCCTTATGATAGTTCGCCTGTGGTACGTAGGTTTCAGCAAAGCTCGCATAGGCCGACCATCGTTCGGAGAGATCGTAGACCAAACCAAGATAAGGGGTGAATACCTTGTTGTCCTCGTATCCAGCGAAGGATGTGCCAGTGACGGCCCCCGTATTCCGGTCCAAACTATCTGAGGTGCTATCGTATTTATACCAACTCAACCGCCCTCCGAGGATCAACTTCAGAGGGGCCGCAAGTTGAGCGACGAGCGATCCATAAACCCCCTTCTGAACGATCTTGTCCTTAAAACGAGACGTGGGATAGTAGGGTAGATTTGAAATATGATCGAACGGATTGTACTCGAAGATATTGGGAGACAGGGGAACGTTGGAGTCGCGCCATCTCAACGCCATGTCAAAATTGCGCTTATTGATATTCGCTCCCAAAGTCACCTTGTGTTCACCGCCAAGCAGATGGAATGAACCTTTCAGCACGGCGTCGAGCGTGTCCTGTGTATCATCGTAATTGAAATCTCTGTCTCTGAATGTTCCGGGCCCTGTGCCAGTGGCCGGATCGATGTACGTAGCCCACGACATATCGCGACGGTTATTCTTGCTTAAACCTCGCGAGGCCTCGATTCCGAGAGTCCAGTTTGTTCCAAGCTCCTGATCGATGCGAACGAAGTGCTTGGTGTTATTTCTCAGCCAGTGATCATCAGGGCCACCAAGGTAGAAATTGCGCGGCAGGCCGATATCGGCTCCATTCGAATAGCGCGGAAGGCCAAAGAGATTATATCCATCAAAATTCTGGTGCATGACATTACTGCCCACGGTCAGCATCGTGCTGTCAGTAACGTCGGCTTCGACGATCCCGTAAAGCAGATACTTTTTACTCTTGGCGTATTTATAAAAGTACTTCCGATCCTCATAGACGCCGACAAGACGCGCGCGAACGCTGCCGTTCTCGGTGAGCGCGCCGCCCACGTCCAGATCGCCTCGGTAGTTGTCCCAGCTTCCGCCGCTGACCGCCGCATTCATGTGAAGCTGCTTCGTCGGCTTCTTGCGTACCAGATTGACGACACCGCCCGGCTCGCCAGACGTGCCATAGAGCGCATCAGACCCGCGCATGACTTCGACGCGGTCATACATGGCAAGATCCAGACCCTGCATATTGTAACCATCACCGCCCCCATAGAACGGGCTGTTGCCGTCAATCTGGTAATTCGTGATCTGGAAGCCCCGGGAATAGAAGGTAAAACTATTAGTGGATGAGCGCATAGCCGTGATGCCGGGTGTGTACTCCAGCGCATCTTCAACGGTCGTCATTCTTTGGTCCTGAATGCGCTGGTGCGTTATCACCGAGACCGTCTGCGGCAATTCCCTGAGCGTCTGCCCCTTGCCGAATGACGACTGGTCCGTCGTGTAGGAACCGGTGCCTTCGGTCCTGCCGGGATCGCTCGATGTCGCGCCCTGCACGTCGATGGTGTCGAGCGAGATCGCGCCCGCCACGCTCGTGCCGCCTGTCGTCGCGCCCGGCTGGGTAATCAGTACGTTTCGCGCATCCTTGAAGGAATAGCTCAGGCCGGAGCCTTGCAGGATGCGCGCGATGGCCTGCTCGCGCGTCGCCGTTCCCTGAATTCCCGGCGAGGTCTTGCCGCTCGCAATAGACGCTTCATAGGAGAGCTGGATTCCCGACTGCCTGCCGAACGCGGCCAGGGCTTGATTCAACGGGCCGGCTGGGATGTTGAAACCGGCTTGAGCCTGCGCCAACGCCTGGCCCGGAATGACCGTGCCGCTGCCCACGACCGCCGTCGTCGCCAGCAGCGCCGCAATCAGCGCCTTGCTGACACCTTTGCAAAAATCGCTTTTGCAAAAATCGTTCCTGCGAGACCCATGCCCCGGAAACTCTTGCCCCATATCCGACCCACCCCCGAAATGTCATTCGGGACCGGCCGCTCACTCGATGCGGTCCCTTATTGGGCTTTACGAACGGGCTGTCGAAATTTTCTGTTTTTTCTGGCGGGAGATTTTTCAGACCGGCGAGATCACGGTCATGAAGCGCGAAATGCTGCGCACCTTCGCGCCGAACGGGCGAACCACGGCTTCGAGCGCTCCGACCGGATCGGCAAGATCGAACACGCCGCTCACCACGCGGGAGCCGAGAAACGGATCGGCCATGACGACGCTTCCCGGCTGCCAGCGGGCGATCCTGGCGACCATCGCGGAGACGGTCTCCCGCTCCGCCACGATCATCCCCTCCCGCCACGCCGCGATCTGCGAGACCTCCCGCGTGCCGCGGACGACCCCGTGCGAGGCGTTGTCGAAGGTGATCCAGTCGCCGGGATTCAATCGTTCTCCGAGGCGAAGTCCGGAATCGGCCGCTTTCGCCTCGACCGTGCCACGGTCCACGGAGACCGAAACGAATCCCGCGTCATTTGACACGTCGAAGGCGGTGCCGAGCGCCATCGCCGCGAGATCGCCGGACAGGACCGAGAAGGGACGCGCGGCATCGCGCGCCACGTCGAAATAGGCCATTCCCGCCAACAGTGCGATGGTCCTGCGCGCATCGGTGAAATCGATCGCGACCGCGCTATCGGGACCGAGGATAATCTCGCTGCCGTCGGACAAGGTGACGCGCCGGATTTCGGCGGTGGACGTCATGTAGTCCGCCCTCGCGCGCATGAGGGCGCGCGGCACCGCCACCGATCCAGCCGCGGCAGCGCCAACGCCGATCAGGCCGCCGATGACCAGCGTACGCCGCGACATGCCCGCAACTCCGCCCTCGGCGATCTTGCGCTCCGCTTTGCGCTCGGCCTTGCGCTGTTCGGTCAAAACCTTTCCGGTCATGCCGTGGATCGCGGCGACCCTGGCCCACGCCGCTTCGTGCCGGGGACTGCGCGCCACCCATGCCCGCACCATGTCGACGGAAACCGGATTGGCAGGGTCGTTCTGGAGGCGGATGGCGAGGTCCGCCGCTTCATGGAACAATCGGCGGTCCTCTGCTGGCGCTTCGGTCATTCCCATGTGTCCATCATCCCGCGCGAGGGCACGCGGGCAAAGCCTTCCCTATCGAAGAATACGAATGGCAGGCCAGAATTTTCAGTTTTTTGAGCGGCAGCCTATCAGAGGCCGGTCAGCCGGGCATCAATATGATCGTAGGCGTCCCGGATCAGCGACCAGATCCGCGAGGTTGAGAGATTGAGTTCGGCGGCGACCTCGGCAATCGTCATGTCGTCGAGCCGGTGCATTTCGAATGCGATGCGAGTGCGCTCGGGCAGCTCGGAGAGCGCAGCCCTGGTGAGCGCCAGCTTCTGGCGGTCGTAGACGGCGGCTTCCGGAGACGGCGCGGGGTCGACGATCGCGGCGAAATCCTCGGCCGACAGATCGACGCGACGCAACACCCGCTCGCGGCGCTGGTGATCGATGCCGAGATTTCGCGCCACCCGAAACAAATAGGCCGCCGGGTTATGAACCGTCACCGAATTGCCGGGCGGCGAGACGAGAACCTTCACGAACGTGTCCTGGGTGATGTCGGCCGCCGTCTCCTCGCTCAGTCCCCGACGCCGCAGCGCCGCGGTGATATCGCGCGCGTGTCGCACGAACAGCCGGTGCAGGTCCCAGCTCATGGATACCTCTCTGCACGCCCGACGAAAGCTGTCCCTCGCGCGCAAACGGACCCGACCGGCGACAGCGGCCGCGGACGAACAGAACGAGAAGCAGAAAAAATCATGATGCTAAAACTAAACCGCCAGGGTTTGCGACGCCGGCACGCCGTCACGGTCGCACGATCCACCGCAATCGTTTATGGGGTTCAAAATTCGTCCGCAACCGCAATGATCTAGATTGGTTCTAGAACACTGGCTTTGAGTGGATCGTCTTCACGGCAGCGCGCGCTCAAGCAGATCGCGGCTCTGCGCGGCAGACAATTCGGCCGTGCCGAACATGCGCCCGCGGCTGCTCCCGAGGCGCGTCGCGGCGAACAGCGCAGCCTGCTCCGGCGCGGTCCTGTTGAGGGCCGCAGCCGCGGCCAGTTGCGCCAGCGTCTCAACCGCCTGCCGCGCGGCTCGCTCGCCATCGGGCCGGCGGAAAGTGTTGGCAAGAAATGCCACCGCTTCCGCCGCGCCGGGCAGACTTTTAGTATCCGCCACGAAGTCTTCGAGCACGGCCGCAGCCGCCTCCGGCTCGCGCGCCAGCGCGCGCAGCACGTCGAGGCACATCACGTTGCCGGAGCCTTCCCAGATCGCGTTGACGGGCGCTTCGCGATAGTGCCGCGCCAGAATACCCTCCTCGACATAGCCGTTACCGCCGAGGCACTCCATCGCCTCATACAGAAAGCCCGGCGCGCTTTTGCAGACCCAGTATTTCACCGCAGGCGTCAGAAGCCGCATCCACGCGGCTGCCTTGGCATCCTCCGGCGCCTCATCGAACGCGCGACACAGCCGCATCACCAATGCCACCGACGCTTCCACATGCAACGCCATGTCTGACAGCACCGCCTGCATCAACGGCTGATCGACGAGATGTTTCTGGAACACGCTGCGATGGCGGGCATGATGCAACGCACGCGCCAGCCCGGAGCGCATCAGGCCCGCTGAGGCGATCGCGCAATCCTGCCGCGTGAGCTGCACCATCTGGATGATGGTGCGGATGCCCCTGCCCTCCTCGCCGACGCGTTCGGCGTATGCTTCGGTGAACTCCACCTCGGCCGAGGCATTGGAGCGATTGCCGAGCTTGTCCTTCAGCCGCTGCAAATGGATGACGTTGACCGAGCCGTCGGGACGGAAGCGCGGCATGAAGAAGCACGTCAACCCGCCATCGGCCTGCGCCAGCACGAGGAACGCGTCGCACATCGGCGCCGACATGAACCATTTGTGGCCGGTGATGCGATAAGCCTCGCCATCGCGCACGGCGCGGGTCTGGTTGGCGCGCACGTCGGTGCCGCCCTGCTTCTCGGTCATGCCCATGCCGAGCGTCATGCCGCGCTTGCCCCACCACGGCGCAAACGACGGATCGTAGGCGCGCGTCGCGATCAAGGGCATCACTTTCGCAAGCACATCCGGCTGCACCGCGAGCGCCGTCACCGCGGCGCGGGTCATGGTGATCGGGCAGAGGTGCCCGGTCTCGACCTGCGCGGCCATGTAGAATTTCGCCGCACGGACCGCTTCGGCCGCACCGCCGGCCGGCTTGCCGGCGGCCGTCCAGGTGGAATTGTGCAGACCCGCGTGCGCGCTATGCGCCATCAGTTCGTGATAGGCCGGATGGAATTCAACCTCGTCGCGCCTGTTGCCGCGCGCATCGAAGATCCGCGGCTTCGGCGGATTTTCGTTGGCAAGACGACCGCGCGCGGCCATCGCCGCCGAACCCCAGTGCCTGCTAAATTCGGACAGTTCAGCCGACGCGGCCATGCCGCCGTTCGCAGCCACCGCCTCGGTGAGCGGACGGTCCAGCGTGAACAGGTCGACGTCCTCGAACGGCGGCGACTGGTTGAGCACCTCATGGGTTCTGAAAGAGGCCTGTGTCATGCATCAACCTCCGCGGGCCGGGGTCATCCAACTTTACGCCGGAAACAGGCGCGTCATCACAATTCTTCGCGTTTACCCTAAGCGAGCATCACCGGGGGAAAACTCGCTTGGGCGCTATTCGACCTTGCTCCGCCGGGAAACTCTGCCTATAGCTCTGGCTTTAATGACATCGCCTCCGAAATCGAGCTTTGTCCTCGGACACCGGCACTTGCTGGGCATCGAGGGCCTTTCCGTCGCCGACATCACCGGCCTACTCGACCTTTCCGAAGAATACGTCGAACTGAATCGCCAGATCGACAAGAAACGCACCTCGCTGCGCGGCCGCACCCAGATCAACCTGTTCTTTGAAGCCTCGACCCGAACCCAATCGTCGTTCGAGATCGCGGGCAAGCGGCTCGGTGCCGACGTCATGAACATGTCGGTATCGTCGATGTCGACCCGCAAGGGCGAAACGCTGGTCGACACCGCGATGACGCTCAACGCCATGCATCCGGACATCCTGGTGATGCGCCATTCCGCCTCCGGCGCGGTGGAACTGCTGGCGCGCAAGGTCGACGGATCCGTCATCAACGCCGGCGACGGCGCCCACGAACATCCGACCCAGGCGCTGCTCGATGCGCTGACCATCCGCCGCAACAAGGGGCGGCTCGATGGGCTCCTGGTGGCGATCTGCGGCGACGTGCTGCATTCGCGCGTGGCCCGCTCCAACATCATCCTGCTCAACGCCATGGGCGCGCGCGTCCGCGTCGTCGCGCCCTCCACGCTGCTGCCGCCGGGCATCGAGCGCATGGGCGTCGAGGTCGCCCGCGACATGCGCGAAGGACTGAACGGCGCCGACATCGTGATGATGCTCCGGCTGCAGCGCGAACGGATGAGCGGCTCGTTCGTGCCGTCGAGTTCCGAGTATTTCCACTACTTCGGCCTCGACCAGAAAAAGCTCGCTTATGCAAAACCCGACGCGCTGGTCATGCATCCGGGACCGATGAATCGCGGCGTGGAGATCGACTCCATCGTGGCCGACGGAGCGCAGTCGCTGATCCGCGAACAGGTGGAAATGGGCGTGGCGGTGCGGATGGCGGTGTTAGAGGCGCTGGCGAGGAACCTGCCAAATGCGTAAGGCCAGCCATCATTGTTCAAACGCACGGCGAACGTTATCGCGCCCTCTCCCCTTGCGGGAGAAGGCTGCCCGCGCATCTCAACGCAGAAAGTCGGGTGGGGGGTACAGCCCCCTCACCCATATTTATTCATTGAACGGTTCTCCCGCCCTCTCCCGCAAGGTGAGAGGGCACAGTCACGCCGGCTTTGACTCGTCGAGGGGTGCGCCCGATTCGCTGAGAGGGACGAGCGTGACGTCATGGTGAGGGACCGCCGCCCCGTCCTGCTCGCCAATGCCCGCATCGTCGATCCCGCGCGCGACCTCGACGCCCCCGGCGACGTGTTGATTACCGACGGCGTCGTCCGCGATGCGCGGCGCGGCATCGGCGCCGCCGGCGTGCCCGAGGGCACCGACATCGTCAACTGCGCTGGCAAGATCGTCGCGCCCGGCCTGATCGACATGCGCGCGTTCGTCGGCGAGCCCGGCGCCGGCCATCGCGAAACCTTTGCGTCCGCGAGCCGCGCCGCCGCCGCCGGCGGCATCACGACCATCGTCTGCCAGCCCGACACCTCGCCGGTGATCGACAATTCCGCGACTGTCGATTTCGTGCTTCGGCGCGCGCGCGATACCGCGATCGTCAACATTCATCCGATGGCGGCGCTGACCAAGGGCCTTGCCGGCAAGGAAATGACCGAGATCGGCCTGTTGAAGGCGGCCGGCGCCGTCGCCTTCACCGATGGCGCGCAAAGCGTGATGAACGCCCAGGTGATGCGCCGCGCCCTGACCTATGCCAGCGACTTCGACGCCCTGATCGTCCATCACACCGAGGATGCCCATCTGGTCGGCGAAGGCGTCATGAACGAAGGCGAGTTGTCCGCCCGCCTCGGACTGATGGGCATTCCGGCGGCCGCGGAAGCGATCATGCTGGAACGCGACATGCGGCTCGTGGCGTTGACCCGCGGACGCTACCACGCGGCCTCGCTGAGCTGCGCGGAATCCCTCGACATCCTCAATCGCGCGCGGGACGCCGGACTTCCCGTCACCGCATCAGCTTCGATCAATCACCTGACATTGAACGAAAACGATATCGGCCCGTATCGCACCTTTCTGAAACTTTCGCCGCCGCTGCGCAGCGAGGACGACCGCCGCGCGCTGATCGCAGCGCTCGCCTCGGGCCTGATCGACGTGGTAATGTCCGATCACAATCCGCAGGACGTCGAAACCAAGCGCCTGCCATTCGCGGAAGCCGCGGCGGGCGCGATCGGGTTGGAGACCATGCTGACGGCGGCGTTGCGGCTCGTGCACAATGCGGAGCTGGACTTCAAGACGCTGATCCGTGCGATGTCGACGCGGCCGGCGGAGTTGCTCGGCCTGCCGGGCGGCTCGTTGCGTCCGGGCGCGCCGGCCGATGTGATCGTGATCGATCCTGACGTCCCGTGGATCCTCGATCCCGCCGATCTCAAATCGCAATGCAAGAATACGCCGTTCGACGAGTCCCGCTTCTCGGGCCGGGTCGTCCGCACCATCGTCGGCGGGCGCACGGTATTCGAACACGTCTGACGCTATCGCGTTTCGAATGAAGAATATCCGCTCGCTTGGAGAAATTAGCGGTAAATCAAAAACATAGACCCCTCGCTTCTGACGCTGTCAGAAGGAGAAGGCGCTCTTGGCTGTAACTTGCAAAAATCATTGTCTGCTCAAGCCGTTATGGTCGAATTTCGATGCTCCGGACGATCTGAAATATCTGCCGTGGCGCGACCGGGCTGATCTATGGTTTACATCTGCGGCATTGACGTCCGGAGTCCCTTTGCGATGTTTCCCAACGGCCTGATTGCCTTCGTTTTCGGCTATCTGCTCGGCTCAATTCCATTTGGAATGATCCTCACGCGGATCGCAGGCACGCAGGATCTGCGTTCGATCGGCTCGGGCAATATCGGCGCGACCAATGTGCTGCGGACCGGACGCAAGAGCCTCGCAGCGGCAACGCTCATCGGCGACATGCTCAAGGGTACGGTAGCAGTCGTCATTGCATCGCTTTTATCCGGACCGGGAGCCGCGATGGCCGCGGCATTGGGCGCATTCCTCGGCCACCTGTTTCCGGTGTGGCTCAAATTCCGCGGCGGCAAGGGCGTCGCCACCTATATCGGCGTGCTGCTCGGCCTGTTCTGGCCGGCGGCGCTCGCGTTCTGCGCGATCTGGCTGCTCGTCGCGTTCACGACGCGTTACTCGTCGCTGTCGGCGCTGCTCGCCAGCCTCGCCACACCGCTCGTGCTGTGGGGACTGGGACACCCGCAATTTGCCTCGCTGTTCACGGTGCTGACAGTGCTGCTGTGGTTCAAGCATCGGGAGAACATCAGCCGTCTTATCGCTGGCAGCGAAGGCAAAATCGGCGCGAAGGCGTAGACTTGCAGACAGCCAGCTATCGCGGGGTGATGCTGGTAATGTGGCCATCAAGGTCAACGGTGAAGGTCAGGCCCAACGCGGTGAATTGACCGCCGCGAGCGTCAATGACATCGGGATTGTTGACCCGCGTCCACTTCATGCCGCCGCTGACGACATTGATTTCCTCGATATCGAGTTTGCGAATGCTGTTGTCCATGATCGTCTCCATCCTTAGGTCGACGACTCCCGTCGACGCAGCAACAGGCTTAATGCGATGCGCCGCCCGCGGCCGTGAGGCACCTCACATTGCCAGGTTGGTCTCGTCCCGTGAGTCTTACGATAAGGATGACGGCATCCACGGGTTGTCCCCGCAGCCAGATTGGGCAAATGTTCCAGCGGCTCGGGGGCAGGCGTGGACATCGCGGATTCAGACAGGCGACTGAACGAAGCGCAGCGGCTCGACTGGCTGCGGCTGATCCGCTCCGAAAACGTCGGGCCGCGGACCTTTCGTTCGCTCGTGAATCATTTCGGCAGCGCCCGGGAGGCGCTGAACCGCCTCCCCGATCTGGCGCGACGCGGGGGCGCTTCGCGCCCGGCCAGGCTATGCGGCGAAGCCGAGGCACGGAACGAGTTGGCCGCCGCGCGGCGGATCGGCGTCAGGCTGCTGGCACCCGGCGAGGCCGGTTATCCGCCACACCTCACAACCATCGACGACGCGCCGCCGCTGCTCGGCGTGCGCGGCAACCTCGCCGTCATGGCGCGTCCGATGATTGCGATCGTCGGCTCGCGCAATGCGTCCGGCGCCGGTCACAAGTTCGCGCAGGTGCTGGCGCACGATCTCGGCGACGCCGGTTTCGTCATCGCGTCGGGACTGGCGCGCGGCATCGATCAGGCGGCGCATCGCGCAAGCCTCGCGAGCGGCACCGTCGCGGTGCTGGCCGGCGGCCATGATCGCATCTATCCGCCGGAGCATGAGGATCTGCTTGCGGCCGTATTGGAAGACGGCGGCGCGATTTCGGAAATGCCGATGGGCCATGTGCCGCGCGCCCGCGATTTCCCGCGGCGCAACCGCCTGATCTCGGGCATCGCCCTCGGCGCCGTCGTGATCGAGGCGGCGCATCGCTCGGGCTCGCTGATCACGGCCCGTGTCGCTGCCGAGCAAGGCCGCGAGGTCTTCGCCGTGCCGGGTTCGCCGCTCGATCCTCGCGCCGCCGGCACCAACGATCTCATCAAGCAGGGCGCGACGCTGATCACCGAGGCGTCCGATGTCATCAACGCCGTGCGACCGATCATGGGACGGCCGATCGATCTGCCTGCGGAGGAACCGGATTACGACGGTCCCGGAGCCGAAGAGCCGGTGGCGAGCGACCGCGCACGCATCACTGGTCTGCTCGGCCCGATGCCGATCGGGCTCGACGATCTGATCCGGATGGCGGATGCCTCGCCGGCGATCGTGCGCACCGTCCTGCTTGAACTGGAACTGGCCGGACGACTGGAGCGCCACGGTGGCGGGCTGGTCTCGCTGACCTGACGGCGACCAAGACGCCGAGGGAGCGATCGATCACCGCTTGCCTCAACCGCAAGCTCGCTCGAAGAACAAGCTCGCGCGAAGAATAAGCGCGAGACCGGAAGATGCTTATAGAGCCCCGCTTCTGATGGAATCAGAAGCGGGGCTCTGTGATTTTGATTTGACGCATTTCTTCACGCGAACCGGTTTTCCGCTTCGCGCGAAACGCTTTATTCCGAAGCCGGCTCAGACGGCCCACCGGAAACCGGCGGCGGCTCGGATGAGGTGGCGGACCCTGCCGGCGAAGATGGCTCCTTCGGAGACACCGCCGGCTTTGCCGGTTCAGCCGAGGTCGACGGCGAGGGTTGAGCCGTAGAGCCAGCGGGAGACTGTGCCGGCGTCGGGGTTGCAGCTTCGGATGGCGGCTTCACGTCGCCCTCTCCGGCCTTCGGCGCCGGCGTCACCGCCGGAACGGGATCGGCGCGCAGCGGAACGGTCTTGGGCTCGCCCGAACTCGTAGCTTCGGCCGGCCTGCTGGTATCGGACTCCCCCGCGCCGGACTTGGCCGTATCTGGCTTGGCCGTATCGGGCTTGGCCATCTCAGGCTTGGCGGCTTCGGATTTGCCTGCGTCGGATTTGCTGGTTTCGGCCGTACCGGCACTCTCGGAATTGGTCGAACCGGGATTGGACGCGTCCGGCTTGCCGGTGTTGGTCTTGCCCGCCTGCTCCGCGCCGGCTTTTTCGTCGGCCGCTTGGTCGTTGGGAGTTTTCGCTTTTGGCGTTTCGGTTTTGGATGACGCGTCTCCGGCCGTATCGCCTTTGGCGGGTTCCGCGGCCGATGGTACGCTCTTCGCCGTTTCCGGCTTCTCGACCGCTTCGTCGTGCCCGGCGGCACCAGCCTTCGGCGACTCCTCCGGCGCCTGCTTGCCGCGCTTGCCCAGCTTCTTCCTGGTTGCGGGTTTGCTCGCTTCCCTGGCGACGGAATCCTCCGAAGCCGGCCGCGCGGCCTCCGGATTCTCGGTCTCCGGTCGTGCGTGGCGGCCGTGATGCCGGCTCCTGCGACCGCGCGGTTCATCCTGCGCGGACATATCCGCGTCCGGCCGCTCCGCTTCGCGGGAAGGCTTCCTGCCCTGGCGCCCGGCCTGCCTCGGCTCGGATTCGGGTTTCAGATCGCCCGGATGCCGCCTGGGGGTCTCTGCCCTGTAGCGCTCGTCGGTCGCTCCGTTGGAGATCAGATAGGCGCTGAGCATTCGGGCCATGTCGGGGCCGGTGGTATAGTGCTGACGCAGGAAACCGGGCAACGATCCGGGCGCCACCGTCCTGAGCAATCCGCGAGCGCCTTTGTGGCAAGCGGTGCAGTTCCCTGAAAAGATCTGCGCAGCCGACTTGCCCGCTTCGAGATTTTGCGCGCGTACGCGATCCGTCGCGAAACCGACGATCACGAGCATCGCCGTCGCCAGACTGAGCGCTCGGCTCAACATTCCATCCTCCGGGGTGCGGAATCACCGCGACTGCGGCGGGCCCACCTTTTAGCCAATTACGTTGCGAATGGAAGCGCGCAGATAACGCAACCCCGTGATCACAATTCCGGGTATCCGCCCTGCGATACGTGCATTGGTGGAACGGTTCCGTCGATATTATCGTTCTTGGGGAAACGGGGATGTCATCCTCGGCCGACGGGCGACCGGCGCATCCTCGCGATGATGGTGGTTTCGATGGACCGTTTGTTACGGTTTTTTCTGAACCAGTTTGTTCAGCGCGGCTCGATTACATTCGTAACCGCAAGCGGCATGACCTTTACATGCGGCGACGGCACCGGCCAGCCGGTGCGGGTGCGATTGACCACGAAAGAGGTCGCACGGCAGCTTCTGCTCGATCCCGAGATGTCGTTCGGCGAGGCTTACACCGACGGCACGATGGTGGTCGAACGAGGATCGATCGCCGACCTCCTGGCGATCATCCTCGACCAGCCCGACATCATGCCGCGCTGGGCGAAGCTGCAATGGTGGCTCCGCTATCTCGTTCGCAACATCCAGCAATTCAATCCGCGCGGTCGGTCCAGAAACAACGTCGCGCGCCATTACGACCTCGACGGCCGCCTCTATTCGCTGTTTCTCGATGCCGACAAACAATACAGTTGCGCGTATTTCGAAACCCCGGACCTGACGCTGGACGACGCCCAGCTTGCCAAGAAACGTCATGTAACCGCCAAGATACTGGTCGAGCCCGGCCAACGCGTCCTCGATATCGGCTCGGGCTGGGGCGGACTGAGCCTTTATCTTGCGGAAATGACCGGCGCCCACGTCACCGGCATCACGCTGTCGACCGAACAGCTTCAGGTGTCGAAAGCTCGCGCCGAGGAAAAGAACCTCGCCCGGTCGGCGAAGTTCCTGCTTCAGGACTATCGCGACACGTCCGGACCTTTCGATCGAATCGTTTCGGTCGGCATGTTCGAGCACGTCGGCGTCGACCATTACGACACCTTTTTCAAGCGCTGCGCCGAACTGCTCGACCGTGACGGCGTGATGGTGCTGCATTCGATCGGCCGTTCCGAAGGTCCGGGCATCACCAATCCCTGGATCGCGAAGTACATCTTCCCCGGCGGATACATTCCCGCGCTGTCGGAGGTCCTGCCGGCGATCGAGCGCGCCGGGCTTCTGGTCTGCGACATTGAAATCCTGCGCCTGCATTATGCGGAAACGCTGAAGGCCTGGCGCGAGCGCTTCATGGCGCGACGCGAGGAAGCGGTGCGGCTCTACGACGAGCGGTTCGCGCGGATGTGGGAGTTTTATCTCGCCTCTTCGGAAATGTCGTTCCGCAAGCAGAACCTGATGAATTTCCAGATCCAGATCACCAGGCGGCAAGGCATTGTGCCGATGACACGCGACTACATCCCGCGCGGTGAAGCCAGACTGCGAAGCATCGAGCGAAAACAGCGTCCGCGGCTTCAGATCGCGGGCGAGTGAGTTGATTCGGGTGGCCGTTCGGTCGCCCGTTACCGTCAAGTTCGATACGGTTCCGCCTCAAGTTTCATTCGAGCCGGTGTGAGAATCGGGCATAAGGGAGACGGCATGCTTCCGCCGTCCCCAATGGCGCCTTATGCGTGCCCCATACTCGAAAACTCCGTCAAAATCGAAAGCCATGGCTGATTCGAAGATCCTGAAGCTTGCGCCTGATACGGCAACGCCGACCTATCGCACCGCGCCGCACAACATCGAAGCGGAGCGAGGTCTTCTCGGCGCCATTCTGGTCAACAACGACGCATTCTACAGGGTCTCGGATTTCCTTGAGCCGAAGCACTTCTACGAAGAGATCCACCGGACCATCTATGAGACCGCGGGCAGCCTGATCCGCGCCGGCAAGGTCGCAACGCCCGTCACCGTCAAAACCTTCGTTCCCGCCGAGACCGACATCGGCGGCATGACCGTGAGCCAGTACCTCGCCCGTCTTGCGGCGGAGGCCACCACGATCATCAACGCGCTCCACTACGGGCGCGCCATCTATGAGCAGGCGCTGCGCCGCGACCTGATCCGCATCGGCGAAGACATGGTCAACGTCGCCTACGACGCGCCGGTCGATTTCGCGCCGCGGGCGCAGATCGAGGACGCCGAGCGCCGCCTCTACGAACTGGCCGAATCCGGCCGCTACGACGGCGGCTTCCAGAAATTTTCGCAGGCGATGAAGATCGCGCTCGACATGGCGGCCAACGCCTACCGACGCGACGGAAAACTGTCCGGCATCGCCACGGGCCTGCGCGATCTCGACTCCAAAATGGGCGGATTGCAGCATTCCGACCTGATCATCGTCGCGGGCCGGCCCGGCATGGGCAAGACCGCGCTCGCCACCAACATCGCCTACAACATCGCCAAGGCTCATGAGTCGGAGCTTCAGCCCGACGGTACGATGAAGACCGTCAATGGCGGCATCGTCGGCTTCTTCTCCTGCGAAATGTCGGCGGAGCAACTGGCGACGCGCATTCTCGCCGAGCAGACCAGCATCGCCTCCAGCAATATCCGCCGCGGCGGCATCACCGAAAGCGATTTCGAGAAGATCCGCGATCACACCATCGAACTCGAGCACCTGCCGCTCTATGTCGACGAGACCGGCGGCCTCTCGATTTCGCAACTGACGGCGCGCGCCCGCCGCCTGAAGCGCCAGAAGGGACTCGACGTGCTGATCGTCGACTACATCCAGCTCCTGCAGGGCAGCGGCAAGCGCAGCGACAACCGCGTGCAGGAAGTCACCGAAATCACTACCAGCCTGAAGGCGCTGGCGAAGGAATTGAACGTTCCGATCATCGCGTTGTCGCAACTATCCCGTCAGGTCGAAGCCCGTGACGACAAGCGCCCGCAACTCGCCGACTTGCGCGAATCCGGCTCGATCGAACAGGACGCCGACGTCGTGATGTTCGTGTTCCGCGAGGAATATTACCTCCAGAACAAGGAGCCTCGGCCGGGCACGCCCGAATACGAGAAGTGGCAACTCGATATGTCGCTTGTGCACGGCAAGGCCGAAGTCATCATCGGCAAGCAGCGCCACGGTCCGACCGGCACCGTCGAGTTGCAGTTCGAGGGGCAGTTCACCCGCTTCAGCGATCTCGCGCACGACGGCCACCTGCCCGAGCGTATTTGATCTACAGCCCATCTAAGCACGCCGCTCGCGCGGTTGAACCGCCGTGCAGCCGAGCGTAGCATGCGGCATGAATCTCATGCCCGATTCCAGAACGACGTCCAGCGGCACGCCGGCCGACGCCGACATGGCGGTTACGGCTGACGCGGCGATCGGCACCCTCACCGTCGACCTCGACGCCATTGCAGCCAACTGGCGCAAGCTCGAAAAGACCGCCGTGCCCGCCGAATGCGCCGGCGTCGTCAAGGCCAATGCCTATGGCTGCGGAGCCGGCCCGGTGGCGCGCGCGCTGGCTGCCGCCGGATGCAAGACGTTTTTCGTGGCCACGCTCGGCGAGGCCCGCGCCGTCCGCGCCGCCGCTCCCTCTGCCGATCTCTATGTGCTGGACGGCCTCTTTCAGAATTGCAGCGACGCCTTCGCCGCGATCAATTGCCGGCCCGTGATCGGCGACCTTAACGAACTCGCGGAATGGGACGCGTTCTGCCGCCGTACCGGTTGGGCTGGCGGCGCGGCCATCCACATCGACACCGGCATGAACCGCCTCGGCCTCGCCCTCGACGAGGCGCAGGCGCTCATACCAAGAATTGTCGCCGGCGATCACGGCATTACGCTCGTGATGAGCCACCTCGCCTGCGCCGAAACGCTCCATCATCCGCTCAACGCCAGACAGGTTGCGGCCTTCCGCGAGATCGCCGGCCAGTTCTCCGGCGTTCCCGCTTCGCTGGCGAACTCGTCCGGCATTTTCCTCGGGCCGCAATATCCGTTCGACCTGGTGCGTCCGGGCGCCGCGCTCTACGGCGTCAATCCCACGCCGGAAGCCGACAATCCGATGCGGCCCGTTGTCGAGCTGAAAGCCCGGATCGTGCATATCCGGATGGTCGACAAGGGCGAAAGCGTTGGCTACGGCGCAACGTGGACAGCGCGGCGGCCGACGCGGCTCGCCATCGTTGCGGCGGGATATGCCGACGGCTATTTCCGCGCCGGCGGCAGCAATGACGGCACCCGCGGAGCGGACGTCGTGGTGGCGGGAACGCGATGCCCGGTGGCGGGCCGCATTTCCATGGACCTGCTGGCGGTCGACATCACCGACCTGCCATCTCGTGCGACGGTGCGGCGCGGCCATTTCGTCACGCTGATCGGCGAAGGCATCACCGTGGACGAACTTGCGCACCATTTCGGCACCATCGGCTACGAGGTGCTGACGAGTCTCGGCGACCGCTACAATCGAATCTACAAAGGCGGACCAGCCGGGTCGTGACCTCGGCGCCCGGCTCGATCGAAAATGGCAAAATCCGCCCTCTCCTTCGTCTGCCAGACCTGCGGCGCGGCGTATAACCGCTGGCAGGGCAAGTGCGATGCTTGCGGCGAATGGAATACGCTGGCCGAGGAGGACTTAACCGGCGCGACGACGATGCCGGTCAGCATCCGCTCCAAGCGCAAGGGCCGGCTGTTCACGCTGGAAACGCTGGCAGGCAAAACACAGGACGCGCCGCGCCTTTCTTCCGGCATGACCGAGCTCGATCGCGTCACCGGCGGCGGGTTCGTGCGCGGCTCGGTGCTGCTGGTCGGCGGCGACCCCGGCATCGGCAAATCGACGCTGCTGACGCAGGCGACCAGCTTGCTCGCCCGCGCGGGCCATCGCGCGGTCTATATTTCCGGCGAGGAAGCGGTCGCGCAGGTGCGGTTGCGCGCCGAACGCCTCGGACTTGCCGACGCGCCGGTGCAGCTTGCGGCGGAGACCTCGGTCGAGGACATCGTCGCCACCCTGTCCGAAGGCGCGGTGCCGCGCCTCGTGGTGATCGACTCGATCCAGACCATGTGGACCGACACCGTGGAATCCGCGCCCGGCACCGTCACCCAGGTGCGCGCCTCGGCGCAGGCGCTGATTCGCTTCGCCAAGAAGTCCGGGGCGGCGCTGATCCTGGTCGGCCACGTCACCAAGGACGGCCAGATCGCAGGTCCCCGCGTGGTCGAGCACATGGTCGACGCCGTGCTGTCGTTCGAAGGCGAAGGCTCGCAGCAATTCCGCATCCTGCGCGCGGTGAAGAACCGTTTCGGTCCCACAGACGAGATCGGCGTCTTTGAGATGACCGGGCTCGGCTTGCGCGAGGTGTCAAACCCATCCGAACTGTTTCTGTCGGCGCGCGACCTCGGCAGTCCCGGCACCGCGGTGTTCGCGGGCCTTGAAGGCACCCGCCCGGTGCTGGTGGAGTTGCAGGCGCTGGTGGCGCCGACCGCGCTCGGCACGCCGCGGCGTGCCGTGGTCGGCTGGGATTCGAACCGGCTCTCCATGGTGCTGGCGGTTCTCGAAGCCCATTGCGGGGTCAAGCTGTCGGGTCACGATGTCTATTTCAATGTCGCCGGCGGCCTTCGCATCAGCGAGCCCGCCGCCGACCTCGCCGCGGCGGCGGCGCTGGTGTCCTCGCTGACACATGCCCAGTTGCCGACCGACGCGGTGTATTTCGGCGAGATTTCGCTGTCAGGCGCGGTCAGGCCGGTGGCGCAGACCTCGGCGCGGCTAAAGGAAGCAGCCAAGCTCGGATTCGGTCGCGCCGTGCTTCCCGAATCAGCCCGTGGCGACATCGGCGGCGATGCCGGTCTGACGCTTGATACAGTCGCCGGATTGACGACGCTGGTGGCGGATATCGCCGCGCGCGGACAAGGCCATCCCGCCAAGGCCACCGACCCGGAGAAAAATGCCACACCGCCCGGATTCCGTCGTCAGAACGGCTAAAGCGGGCGTGACCTCCGCATCGGCCGCCGCTATACATTCGGCGCGGCCGCGAGGTCGACGATATGTTGCGCGAAGGTCCTTGCGGGACGCGTCATATGACCGTCAGCCTGGACCGGCAGTGAGACGCCGATTCGGTTACTTTGATTTACGACCTGGATTTGCGACCTGGATTTACGAGCGGACCTGAACAGCCGATGCCGATAACCATCCTCGACCTCGTTCTGCTCGGCGTGATGCTGATTTCGGGCCTGCTCGCGATGATCCGCGGCTTCATGCGCGAAATCCTGTCGATCGCGTCCTGGGGCATTGCCGCGCTGGCGACGCTCTACTCGTTCCAGAAACTGTTGCCGTTCGCCAAGACCTATATCGAGAGCGAAACGCTGGCGGCCGGGGCCGTGATCGGCGGCGTTTTCATCGGCACCCTGATCGTGGTTTCGATCCTCACGACGCGCATTTCCGACATGGTTCTGGATTCGCGGATCGGCGCGCTCGACCGCACCCTGGGTTTCCTGTTCGGGCTGGCGCGAGGCCTGCTGATCGTCGTTGTTGCCTTTCTGTTCTTTACCTGGCTGGTTCCTGACAAGCAGCGGCCGGACTGGGTCACGGGCGCGAAGTCGCTCACGGTGCTCAATTCCACCGGCGTCTGGCTGCAATCGCTATTGCCGGACGATCCCGAGAACACCATCTTAAACAAACTCAAGAAGAATAAGCCGGAAGCGGATCAATCGGATACGGAACCGACTCCCCCCGGCTCCGACGGCTACTCCAAGCCTGCCCGAGACGGCCTGCAAAAGCTGATCGACGGCAAACCGGCGGAACACTAGGGCTACTCCGGCTTTGATGGAATCGATGTCGGACTCCGGCTTTTCGACGTTTGACCTGAACCGGTAACTACTTCGCTCGAAAATGCTATAGTGCGAGGCGCAATGGACTGTCAGCAGAGCCCTTCCGGTGACGCGCGCGAGCCGGATTTCGATCTCGATGGCGACACGCTCCGCGAGGAATGCGGCGTGTTCGGCATCTTCGGCCATCCCGACGCCGCCGCCATCACCGCGCTCGGTCTCCACGCTCTCCAGCATCGCGGCCAGGAAGCCGCCGGCATCGTCACCTTCGACGGTCAGCGATTTCACTCCGAACGCCGCCTCGGTCTCGTCGGCGACACCTTCTCCCGCCGCGCGGTGATCGAAGGTCTTCCCGGCAGCGCGGCCATCGGCCACACCCGCTACTCCACAACCGGCGGCACCATCCTGCGCAACGTGCAGCCGCTGTTCGCCGAACTCAATGCCGGCGGATTCGCGGTCGCCCACAACGGCAACCTCACCAACGGGCTGACGCTGCGCCGCGAGCTGGTGAGCAACGGCGCCTTGATGCAATCGACCTCCGACACCGAGGCGATCCTGCATCTGGTGGCGCAATCCCGGCGCGGCCGTTTCATTGAGCGCTACATCGAGGCGCTCCGGGCCATTGAGGGCGCCTACGCGCTGGTATCGCTGACCAACAAGAAGCTGGTCGGCGCGCGCGACCCGCGCGGCATCCGCCCGCTCGTTCTCGGCGAACTCGACGGTTGCCCGATCCTGGTGTCGGAAACCTGCGCGCTCGACATTATCGGCGCGAAATATGTCCGCGACATCGAACCCGGCGAAATCATCGTATTCCATCGCAAGGACGGGACCATCCAGACTGAAATTCACAAGCCCTTTCCGCCGATGCCGCCGCGGCCCTGCATTTTCGAATACATCTATTTCTCGCGGCCGGATTCCATCGTCGCCGGCCGTTCGGTCTATGAAGTGCGCAAGGCGTTCGGCGCGCAACTCGCCCGCGAAAGCCACGCCGAGGTCGACGTGGTGGTGCCGGTGCCCGATTCCGGCGTGCCTGCCGCACTCGGCTACAGCCAGTTCTCCGGCGTCCCGTACGAACTCGGCATTATCAGAAACCACTATGTCGGCCGCACCTTCATCCAGCCGGCTCAAAGCGTCCGCGAACTCGGCGTGCGCATGAAGCATTCGGCCAACCGCGCCGCGATTGCGGGCAAACGCATCGTCCTGATCGACGACTCGCTGGTGCGCGGCACCACCTCGAAGAAGATCGTGCGCATGATGCGCGATGCCGGCGCCACGGAGGTGCACTTCCGTCTCGCCTCGCCGCCGATCATTCACCCCGATTACTACGGCATCGACTTGCCGGACCGTAACGGACTGTTGGCCGCGACCCACAGCCTTGAACAGATGCGCGACATCATCGGCGCGGATTCGCTGGCCTTCCTCTCCATCGACGGCATGTATCGCGCCATGGGCGAGCCGGGACGCGATCCTGCCAATCCGAAATACTCCGACCACTGCTTCACCGGCGCCTATCCCACCAGCCTCACCGACCATACCGACGTCGAACCGCAGCCGCATCAACTGTCGCTGCTTGCGGAGGCGAGCTGACCCGAGCGCGTCAGCAGTCGGCGTGGCCGCTTCCCGCCGATCGCGCCAGCCATATCGTGTGGCCGCCGCATGCTGCGTCTTCGGCAACGTAGTCGAGGACATCAAATCCGTTGGCACGCAGCAACGCTCGGTATTCGTCGGGATCGAGACTGGCGTGGTACAGCGCCTCGCCCTGATACGATCCGATCGCCTCGCCCGCACGCGGGCCGCTGGTGAACAGCAGCGCGCATCCTTCCGCAGCATGCGCAGCAAAGATCGCAAACATCGCCCGCTGATCGGGTTGTGCGAGATGAAAAAAGCTGTCCCATGCGAGAATGCCACCGAATCGGCGGCCGAGGGCGAGCCCACGCATATCGGCAACTACCCACGACTGCTCCGGAAAGCGCCTCCGGCAAATCGCGATCATCGTCTTCGACGAATCGACGCCGGTCACGTCATGCCCGGCAGCGATGAGATAACGCGCGATCGGCTCGCCCGATCCGCAACCGACATCGAGGATGGCCGCTCCGGCGCCTGCGATCGTACGAAATCGGTCAAGCCAGCCGCGTTCGAACAGGCTCCTGCCGCGCTCGCGATCGAAGACCTGCGCGTGCCGTTCGTACAGGTCGACGATCCGGTCCGAGGGCACACTCATCGAAAGATCTCCGGCCTATAGCGTTTTCGAGCGAAGTGGGGACCGGTTCGCGTGAAGAAAACGCGTCGAATCAAAAAGCTAGAGCCGCCGGACCATGAAAACCGCAGCGTTGCTGTAACCGCTCAGTTTCCGCATGAGCGCCACGTCCCGGATTTTATCGAGCGCGATCTCGCGGAAGCCGTGGCGTCTCCAGAAACCCGCGGAGCCATTGACTGCCACCAGTGACGCGGTGCCGAGCTTTTCCCTGCCCGCCTGCGCGAGCATCCGGGCAACCGCCATCGCCGCCGCGCCGGTCCCTCGCAATTCGGGCAGCAATGCGATGTCATGGATGTAGTAGGTCTCCGGGTGGCGGGGTAAGATGCCAAGCCGTGAATTCAACGCCGGCGGGTCCATGGCGCGCCACGGATGGCTGACGGCATACCCCACGATGGCCGCACCATCGTGGAAGACGAGGCAGCCGGCCGCGTAGAGCCGGAGTCGCTCGGCGAACACCTCCGCGTCCTCCGGGAAAGCGGGATGAACCTTCTCCGCGACTGTCCGGACCAGCGGCAGGTCGGCGGCCGACATCGGTCGCCATTGTCCTTTGGCTTCGCCAGATAATTCAGGCATAAGGCGCACAACTCCCCTGCTTCCCATCCTGATGATCCGGTTCTAACATTCGCATCCCGTTTCAGCAGGTTCTTTTGTCAATCCGCCCCGCCAGCACAAAGCATTCCAGTCCATGACAAAACCACTCGCCTCCCGTATCGCGCTCGTGACCGGAGCCTCGCGCGGCATCGGCTACGCCACCGCGCGCGCGCTCGCAAAAGCCGGGGCGCATGTGATCGCGGTGGCCCGCACGCAAGGCGGGCTCGAAGAGCTTGACGACGACATCGGCAAGGACGGCGGCAGCGCGACGCTGGTGCCGCTCAATCTCACCGACTTCGACGGCACCGCACGGCTCGGCGCCGCATTGAACGAGCGCCATGGCAAGCTCGATATTCTCGTCGGCAATGCCGGCATCGCCGGTCCGTCCTCGCCGCTCGGCCACATCGATCTGAAGCCGTGGCAGGACGTCATGGCGATCAACGTCACCGCGAATTTTCAGTTGATCCGCTGCATGGAGCCATTACTTCAGAAATCCGATGCCGGACGCGCGGTATTCGTCACCGCCAGCGCCGCCAGCAAGGCCAACGCCTATCGCGGTCCCTATGCGGCCTCGAAGGCCGCGCTGGATACGCTGGTGCGATGCTGGGCGAACGAGACGGCCACGACGCCGATCCGGGTCAACCTGTTCAATCCCGGGCCGGTTCGCACCCGCATGCGGGCCATCGTGTTTCCCGGCGAGGATCCGATGACGCTGGTTACGCCTGAACAGATTGCCGAATTCATCGTCCCGATGTGCCTTCCGTCCTGGAGCGAGACCGGCAAGCTCTACGACTACAAAAGCCGTAAGGTGATGAGCTTCCATCCGCCGTCTGCTTAGAGTCGTTGGCAGCTTGGCGGAATCGGAATGTCGATCTTCTTCACCTCTTCCCGCCGGGGGTGAGGGGTACCCCAACCCTCTGCACGCCCCACGATATGGCGGCTGTCTCTGGCATTCCGCTCCGGCGCACTGAACCGTTTTGGACGGTTGCCTCACAAATGACCGGAACTTGATGCGCGATGGACCCGTCTCGATCGGGTCAGGAGCTGTCGATGCGAGCCGTTGTCGAGCGCGTGATGCGTGCCTTTACCCTCAAGAACCCGCCACCCAGCGAGGCGGACGACGGTCGCCGGAGCCCGGCCGAGTTCGCGGCGGAATTGCTGGAGAATTACAGGGCGCAGCTTCTGCAACGCGCGCAGCCGCCCCGCAGCCGCTGATCCACCTTTTGCGAATACGCGCTCACGACTTGCGTTTGCGCTTGTGCGCGAACGGATTGGCCTTTTCGCGAAGCGTGATGCGGATCGGCGCGCCCGGCAGATCGAACACCTGGCGCAAGCTGTTGACGAGATAGCGCAGATAGGATTCCGGAACCGCATCCGCCCGCGAACAGAACACCACGAAACTGGGTGGCCGGGCCTTGGTCTGGGTCGCGTAGTTGAGCTTCAGCCGCCGGCCCGAGACCGCTGGCGGCGGGTTGGTATCGACCGCCTGCTGGAACCAGCGATTGAGCGCGGCCGTCGGCACCCGATGATTCCAGACGGCGTAGGCGTCCTGGATCGCCGTCATCAGGCCGTCGATTCCCTCGCCCGTCAGGCCGGAGACGGCGATGACCGGCACGCCCTTGACCTGCGGCAGCCAGTGATCGGCATCGCGGCGCAACGATGCGATCCCGCCCGACCCGCGCGGCATCAGATCCCATTTGTTGACGGCAATCACCAGCGCGCGGCCCTCGCGCTCGATCAGGTCGGCGATGCGCAGGTCCTGCTCCTCGAACCTGTTCTGCGCATCCATCATCAGCACGACGACTTCGGCAAACCTGACGGCGCGCAAGGTGTCCGCCACCGACAGCTTTTCGAGCTTCTCCTCAATGCGCGACCGGCGCCGCAGCCCGGCGGTATCGAAGATACGAAAATCGCGTCCTTCCCAGTTCAGTTCGACCGAAATGGAATCCCGCGTGGTGCCGGCTTCCGGGCTCGTCAGCAGCCGTTCCTCGCTGAGCAGATGATTGATCATCGTCGACTTGCCGGCATTGGGACGCCCGACGATCGCAACGCGGATCGGCCGCTGCGAGACATCCTCGGACGCGATGATCTCGTCATCGTCGAATTCCTCGGCTTCCTCGGCTGGCTCGGGCATCACGGCACGCAACGCATCGTAGAGATCGCCCATGCCCTCGCCGTGCTCCGCGGACACGCCGACCGGATCGCCGAGCCCCAGCGCATAGGACTCCAGCGCGCCGGCGTCGCCGTGCCGCCCCTCGCTCTTGTTGGCGACGAGAACAACTGGCTTGTCGGCGCGGCGCGCGAAATCGGCAAAGGAACGATCGGTCGGCGTCAGGCCCGCGCGCGCATCGAAGACAAACATCAGCGCGTCGGCGGCCGCGATCGCCGCCTCGGTCTGCTCCTGCATACGCGCCGTCAGCGAGCCGCGCGGCCCTTCGTCGAGGCCGGCGGTATCGATCACCGTGAAATCGAGGTCCCCCAGCCGCGCCTGACCTTCGCGGCGGTCGCGCGTCACGCCCGGCTCGTCATCGACCAGCGCCAGCTTCTGCCCGACCAGACGGTTGAACAGCGTCGATTTGCCGACATTGGGCCGGCCTATGATGGCAACAGTAAAGGACATCGGCGTGGACTGCCTTCCGCTTCTAATGGTATCAGAAGCGGAGCTCTATGTTTTTGATTTGACGCGTTTTCTTTACGCGAACCGGTAGCCACTTCGCTTGAAAACGCTCCAGCAGGATGTTGAAAAAGTCTCGACGGGCGTCAATTCCGGGACCGGAAGGTTTTCAACAACCTGTTAGAGCATGATCCCGACCCTGTCAGCGCTGGAAGCTGCCGCTGGGCACCGGCGCCGGAAACGGCGAGGCATCCGGTGGCTGTTGCGGCGCGGCCTCCTGCTGCGGCGCCGGTTCGTCCTTGGGCAGCGAGGTGGCCCGGCGATGGACCAGCCGCTTCGGCTTGCGGGGCGGCTCAGCGGCGGCGGCGTCATCCGCGCCACCAGCCGGCGCCGGCGCGCCGGCCGATCCGGCGGCTGCCCCAGATCGCCGCGCATGCCCGGTGGTGCCAGCCGGGGGCGAGGCCGTAACTGCCGCGGTGGACTGTTCCTGCTGCTGCTGTTCAACGTTGCTCTTGTAGAGATCCTTCGGCACGCCCTGCTCGATACCCGGGACACCGTCAGGGAAAACCGGCTCGCGTTTGCCCGGAAGTTTTTTCTTCGTATCGAGGAAGTCAAGCATATCGGACGGATCCCAATTGCTCATGCCGCCGCCACCGCAACCGGCGAGCGCGCCGCAGAGCGAGATCAGAACAGCGGAGGCAATCAGGCGTTGCGAGCGGCGCATCGGCAGTTCTCGTTCAAAACTTGAGTTCGGCACACCTGCTCAGCTCTTCGCAACCGGCGGCAGCAGGGCTTGCAAGGCTTCGGCGCGGCTGCGCAGGCTGGACGGCGTCTGGCCGTCCGCGCTTATCATGTCGAGCCATTTTCGCGCGGCTGCCGTATCGTTGGCACGCCAGGCGGACAACGCCAGCAGTTCGCGCGCAGTGTGGCGGAAGGTTGCCTCGGGGGCTGTCGCCGGCTCCAGCCGCTGCAGCATGTTGTTGTAGGTCTCGGTATCCAGCAGCAATTCGGCGGCCCGCACGCGCGCGAGATCACGCTCCGCGCCGTCGAATCCGCTGTCGGCGACAATCGCGTCGTAGAGCTTGACCGCCTCCTTGGGATCACGCTTGCCGGCTTCGGCCGCGGCGCGAAGGAGCGACAGGTTGCGATAACCGCGCGGCGCAGTCGCCGCCAGTTGCGTGAAGGCCGCTTCGGCTTCGGCATGCTTGTTCTGATCGGCGAGCGCCGCTGCCGCCTCGAAGGCCGAACCGGCCTCGGCGGACTTTTTGGCCTGGAAATATTCATACCCGCGCCAGCCGCCAACCGCGATAATGATCAGGACAGCGACGCCGACGATCAGCCCCGAATAGCGGGCCCAAATCTTCCCAAGCTGCTCCCGGCGCAGTTCTTCATCAACTTCGCTAAATAATTCAGACACTTGAGATTTCCCGTCCCCGTCTTCCGCGACCACGCGGCGCAGCCCCGTGTGCACATCCAGCCGATAGCGGCGGCGATACTTTAGCGATATGGCGCTGACAAGGCAAAGCGCGGGCTCGAGAGCCGGGCAGAGGCACGCGAACTCTCTTCGAGTTTAGCTCTTCGGCTTCATCGCATAAACGTGTTCGGGACCGGGAAAGGCGCGGCTGCGCACATCGCGCGCATAGCCCTCGATCGCAGCCTCGATCATGGGGCCAAGTTCGCCATAGCGACGGACGAATTTCGGCGCGCGTGGCGACAGGCCGAGCATGTCCTCCAGCACCAGCACCTGGCCATCGCAGGCTGCGCTGGCGCCGATGCCGATCGTCGGAATCGCCACATCCTTCGTGATCTTGCGCGCCAGCGGTTCTGCGACCGCCTCGATCACCATCGAGAACGCGCCGGCCTCCGCGACGGCACGCGCATCGTCCTCAATCGGCTGCCACGTTCCCTCCTCGCGTCCCTGCGCGCGAAACGAGCCCAGCGTGTTGATGGACTGCGGCGTCAGGCCGACATGCCCCATCACGGGAATGCCGCGCGCGGCGAGAAAGGCGATGGTCTCCGCCATCTTCACGCCGCCTTCGAGCTTCACCGCACCGCAGAGCGTCTCCTTGAGAATGCGCGCAGCGGAATGAAACGCCTGCTCCTTGGAAGCCTCGTAGGAGCCGAACGGCATGTCGACCACCACCAGCGCCTGTTGCGAGCCGCGCATCACCGCGCGGCCCTGCAGGATCATCATCTCCAGCGTGACGGGCACCGTGGTCTCGAAACCGTGCATCACGTTGCCAAGGCTGTCGCCGACCAGGATGACGTCGCAATAGCGGTCAACCAGCGCGGCGGTATGCGCATGGTAGGAGGTCAGCATCACGATCGGATCGCCGTTCTTGCGCGCGCGAATGTCGGGTGCTGTCCTGCGCTTCAAGGCCGACTGGACTGACATGACTAGTGGTCCGATTCCAACATTTGCATCCCGTTCCAGCGGTTCCCTGTGCAAATGCTGGAATCAAAGGACCACTAGCAAATATAATTTTCTAGTGGAGCTTTGAATTTGACATTCGCTTCTCGAACTTTGTTGCAATGTGGGTAGCGAATGTCAAATTCGCTCCACTAGGCTCGATACTCAATTGTTCTTGCGGTGATTGATTGGGGCTGATTCCTTGTGTCCGGGAGGATTTCCGGATGTCGAGGAAACGAGAAGTCTATTGGCTTTCGGATGTGGAGTGGGAGGTGATCC
>Ga0209963_1000271_pt1 | contig 136731 bp, 135 predicted proteins | sample ThiBio_1000_biof_2_FD_183957 | JGI IMG/M metagenome (GOLD analysis project Ga0209963, IMG submission 183957) | Wastewater bioreactor microbial communities from Cape Town, South Africa - Thiocy_cont_1000_biof (SPAdes) | ecosystem: Engineered > Bioreactor > Thiocyanate-remediating >... | reverse complement strand
TTCAACAAACTCAAACGCTTCCGACGCATCGCCCTGCGCTGCGAGAAAACCATTTCTGCCTTCATGGGCTTCGTTCACCTCGCCTGCGCCATCATCTGGTTACGATGAATGCAGACAACGCCTAGAGGTCCTGGATCGTCAACGCCGCCGCAGCCAGGCCACCAATCCGACGGCCAGCGCGTTGAGCGCCGCCGCGCCCGCCGCGATCCACAGCAATGTCATCGTCCGCCCGCCTGCGCAGGCGTCGCCGGCTTGCGGCACGCATTCCCCGGCGAAGGCGCTCAGCATCATCAGCGCGGCGAGCAGCCAGATCGTCACGGTGAGCGCCCATCCGAGGCTAGTGAGATTCTCGCGCGGCATCGGGCCCATCGCCTAGAACACCGGCTCTTCGCCGGGCCTGGTCGGCAGGTGGATGCCGCATTCCACTTTCTCCCAGCCGCGCCAGCGGCCGGCGCGCGGATCCTCGCCCGGCAGCACCTTCGAGGTGCATGGCTTGCAGCCGATCGAGGGATAGCCGTCCGCCTCCAGCGGGTGCCGGGGGAGTTCGTGCGTCTCGAAATAAGCGTCGAGCCGTTCCTTGTCCCAATCCGCCAGCGGGTTGAGCTTCAGCCGCCCCTCGTCGATCTCGAAGCGCGGGATGCCGGTGCGCGTCTTCGACTGGAAGCCCTTGCGCCCGGAAATCCACGCGTCGAACGGCAGCAGCGCGCGGCGCAGCGGCTCCACCTTGCGAATCTCGCAGCAGCCGTCCGGATCATAGGACCAGCGCAGGCCGTTGGCGTCCTTGCCTGCGAGGATGCGCGGATCGGGGCGATAGACGCGCAGGTCGGTTAGGCCGAGCTGCTCGGAAAGCGCGTCGCGATATTCCAGCGTCTCGCCGAACATCTTCTGCGTATTGGTGAAGATAACGGGAACGTCGCGGTCGACTCGCGCGATCATGTGCAGCAGCACGGCAGATTCGGTGCCGAATGACGACACCGCCGCGATCCGTCCCTTCAGCTCGCCTTCCAGCAGCTCCGCGAGCATGTCCTGTGTCGCGACGCCCGCGAAGTGCGCCTCATAGGCCGCCGCATCGGCGGCGGTGAACGGCGTCACGTCGATCATGTCGAGTGCGCGCGCCGCCTCAGCCATGGCGCAGCTTCCACACCGGCACGGCGTCGTCGGCGGCAGACTGGTAGCGATATTCGTAGCGTTCCAGCGAGGCGCGCAGCACCGCCGCGTCGATCGGCGCGTTGGGCGCGAAGCTGTCGAAGCCGCAGCGGCGCATATGGTCCATCTGGTCGACCAGCACGTCGCCGGTGGCGCGCAGCTCGCCCGTGTAGCCCGCCTCGCGCAGGATGCGGGCGGAGGAATAGCCGCGCCCGTCGCGGAAGCGCGGGAAATCCACCTCGATCAGCCTGATGTGATCGAGATGCGGCAGCAGCCGCCGCGCATCCTCGCCCGCCTCCAGCAGCACGGCGGAGGAATTGGTCTGGTCGAGGAAGGCGTCGAGCGTCACCGCCGGCTCCTCGGTCGGTTCGTCGTCGCGGAAGCGCAGATAATCGTCACCCATAGATCGCCTCCTTGAACGGCTCGAAGCCGACGCGGCGATAGGTGTCGAGGAAACGCTCGCCCTCCTCGCGAAGCGCCAGATATCTGTCGGTAACGCGCTCCACGGCATCGACGATGCCGTCCTCGTTGAAGCCGGGACCGGTGATCTTGCCGAGGCTGGCATCTTCCGCGCCCGATCCGCCGAGCAGGAGCTGGTAATTCTCCGTGCCCTTCCGGTCGACGCCGAGGATGCCGATGTGGCCGGCATGATGGTGGCCGCAGGCGTTGATGCAGCCCGAAATCTTGAGCTTCAGCTCGCCCAGTTCGCGCTGGCGCCCGAGATCGGCGAAGCGCGTGGCGATCTTCTGCGCGACCGGGATCGAGCGGGCGTTGGCGAGGCTGCAGTAATCGAGGCCGGGGCAGGCGATGATGTCGCTGATAAGATCGAGGTTCGGCGTCGCCAGCCCGGCCTCGTCCAATATCGTCCAAAGCGCATGGAGCTCGCGCTTCGGAACATGCGGCAGCACGATGTTCTGCGCATGGGTGACACGCAACTCGTCGAACGAATAACGCTCGGCGAGGTCCGCCATCAAATCGATCTGCTCGGCCGATGCGTCGCCGGGAATGCCGCCGACCGGCTTCAGGCTGATATTGACGATCGCATAGCCGGGCGCCTTGTGCGGCTTGACGTTCTGATCGACCCACAAAGCGAAATCGGGATCGCTGCGGTCGATCGTGTCGGGCAGGCCGGTTTCGAACGGCGGCGGCGCGAAATAGGCGGCGATGCGATCCACTTCGGCGCGCGGCACATCCGAATTGTTCCTGAGGATGTGTTGCCATTCCTCCTCGACCTGCCGGGTGAATTCTTCCTGCCCGAGATCGTGGACGAGAATCTTGATCCGCTGCTTGTGGATATTGTCGCGACGGCCGCCCCGGTTCCACACGCGCAGCGCCGCTTCCAGATAGCTGAACAGATTGTCCGCCGGCAGGAATGGCCGGATCAGCGGCGCGACGAACGGCGTGCGCCCCATCCCGCCGCCGATATAGACCTCGAAGCCCAGCTCACCGGCCTCGTTACGCACCAGTTTCAGCCCGATATCGTGCAGGCGGATCGCGGCGCGGTCCTCGTCGGCCGCCGTCACCGCGATCTTGAACTTGCGCGGCAGATAGCTGAACTCGGGGTGGAAGGTGGTCGCCTGCCGCAGCAACTCCGCCCACGGGCGCGGATCGAGTATCTCGTCCGCCGCCGCGCCGGCATATTGGTCCGACGACAGGTTGCGGATGCTCTCGCCTGAAGTCTGGATCGCGTGCATCTCGACCGTCGCCAGTTCGGCGAGGATATCGGCCGCTTCCTCCAGCTTGATCCAGTTATACTGGATGTTCTGGCGCGTGGTGAAATGGCCGTAGCCGCGATCGTATTTGCGCGCGATATGCGCCAGCATCCGCATCTGGCGGCTGTTCAGCGTGCCATAGGGGATGGCGACGCGCAGCATATAGGCGTGAAGCTGGAGATACAGGCCGTTCTTGAGCCGGAGCGGCTTGAACTGGTCGTCGGTCATCTGGCCGGCGAGGCGGCGGCGGGCCTGATCGCGAAACTCCTCGACGCGCGCGTCGACGATCGCCTGATCGTATTTGTCGTAGCGGTACATCAGATCACCCAGCTTCCGGCGTTGGGGTCGGCCGGCTTCAACGTGAGGTCGGGGCGCACGGTCGGGCCGAGCGCGCGGATGCGGTCCTTGATATGCGCGGGACGGGGGCCTTCGGGCGTCATCGTCGCGTCGATGATCGTGCCGCCGTTGACCCGGCACGCGCCGTCCTCGGCATGCAGGATCGCCTCGCCCCGATCGCCGACGTCCACGGCATCCTCGACATGGCGCGACCAGCCGTTGCCGGTCCACCAGATCACGTCGCCGGTGGGTAGATCGTTTCCGGTAAGCAATTTCACGCGATATTCTCCGCAACCCTGGCCCAGCGCGCGAGCTTGTCCTCGGCGTCGCTCAGCTCGACCACCTCGCCGACGACGATGATCGCCGGGCTGCCGACATTCTCGCGCGCCATCATCGGGCCGAGATCGGCGAGCAACGTCCTGAGCGCGCGGCTGCCGGCAAGCGTGCCTTTCTCCAGCACCGCGACCGGCATGTCCGGCGCGACGCCGTCGGCCATCAGCTTGTCCGCGATCTGCTCGGCAGTGGCGACGCCCATGTAGATGACGAGCGTGCGACCCTGTCCCGCGAGACCGGACCAGTCCTGCTCGGTCAGACCCTTGCACTGGCCGGCGACGAAGCTGACCGCGCTGGCATGATCGCGATGGGTGAGCGGCAGCATCGCCTCCGCCGCACAGCCGAGCGCGGCCGAGACGCCGGGGATCACCTCGACGGGAAGGCCGGCAGCGCGCACCGCCTCTACTTCCTCTCCGCCGCGGCCGAAGATGAACGGATCGCCGCCCTTGAGGCGCACCACCACGCTGCCGGCTTTCACATGCGCGACGATCAGCGCGTTGATCGCCTCCTGCGGCAATGTGTGCCGCGCGCGGCGCTTGGCGACCGAGATGCGCTGCGCCTCCGCCGGCGCGAGATCGAGCACGCGCGGATCGATCAGCCCGTCGTGGACCACCACGTCGGCCCGTCGCAGCGCTTCCGCCGCGCGTAGCGTGAGCAGGCCGGGATCGCCCGGCCCCGCGCCGACAAGGATGACGCGGCCGCGCGCGTCCGGATCGAGAAGGGTCGCCATAGTGGAGCGCAGATGGCCCCCGCCGGCGCGGCCGGCAAATGAGGCTTGCTTTGCGGCGGCCTAGACCAGCTTTTCTCCACCCCGGAAGTGTTATATTCCGCTGGCACACTTCAAGGATGAGGATCACGCCCTTGCGTAACTTGCTTGCCGCCGCGCTTCTGGCGGGCGCCGCCTTCGCCGTTCCCGCCGCCGCCGTCGCACAGGCGGTCCCGCCGCCCGCGCCGCAGCCGGGCGACGGGCCGGAGGACGCCGCGCTCAAGAAACTGTTCCACGACAGCGACGAGGCGAGCCTTCGCCGCAATCCGATCCAGGGCATCTTCCGCGGCGACCTGCGCTATGCAGCGCATCTCGGCAATTACCTGACCGACGCCTATTATGCCGCCGAGCAGAAGGCGGCCGAGGACGATCTCGCCGGACTGAAGCGGATCGACCGGGCGAAACTCACCCATGTCGACCAGATCGCCTATGACGTGTTCGAGAACCAGACCGAGATCGCGTTGCGCGGCTTCGCGCCGGACATCCTGACGCCGCAGAAGCTGCGGCCGCTCGATCACTTCTTCGGCTTCCAGACCTTCTATCCCGATTTCGCCTCCGGGCAGGGCGCCGCGCCGTTCAAGACGCTCGCCGATTACGAGAACAACCTGACGCGCAACCGCGAATATGCCGAGATCCTTGATCGCGCGATCGGCCTGTTCCGGCAGGGCGAGAAGGCGAACATCGTCCAGCCAAAACTGGTCGTGCGCAACATGATCGAGCAGTTCGACAACCTCATCAACCAGGGCGTCGAGGGGTCGGTGTTCTACGCGCCGGTGAAGAAATTCCCCGACGCCATCCCGGCCGCCGATCAGGCGCGGCTGCGCGCGGCCTATGCGGCGCAGATCCGCGACGTGCTGATCCCGGCGCACAAAAGGATGCGCGATTTCCTCGCCAACGAATATCTCGCTCACGCGCGTGACAGCGTGGGGCTGTCGGCGATGCCGGGCGGGGCGAAGCTCTACAGCTATCTGATCGAGGAGAATACGACGCTGCCGCTGAAGGCGGAGGACGTCCACCAGCTCGGCCTCAACGAGGTGGCGCGCATCCGCGCCGAGATGGAGGCGCAGAAGAACAAGGTGGGCTTCAAGGGCACGCTGGCGGATTTCTTCACCTTCATGCGCACCGACAAGCAGTTCCAGCCGACTTCCGCCGAGCAGCTCCGCGAAGGCTATGAGGCGATCGGCCGGCGCGTCGATGCGCGGGTGCGCGAGCAATTCTCGCTGATCCCGAAGACCCCGCTCGAGATCCGCCCGGTGCCGGCGTACAAGGAGAAGACCGAGGCGGGCGGCTCGTATAACCCCGGCACGCCGGACGGCTCGCGACCGGGCATCTTCTACTACAACACCTACGATCTCCCCTCGCGCTACATGTGGGAGATGGAGACGCTGTATCTGCACGAGGCGGTGCCGGGGCATCATTTCCAGATCAGCATCGCGCAGGAGAATGCGGCGCTGCCGGCCTTCATGCGCTTCGGCGGCAACACCGCTTATGCCGAAGGGTGGGGGCTGTATGCCGAGAGCCTGTGGCACGATCTCGGCATGGAGACCGATCCGTGGCAGCGGATGGGCGGCCTCAACGACGAGATGCTGCGCGCGATGCGGCTGGTGGTCGACACCGGCATTCACGCCAAGGGCTGGACCCGCGACCAGTCGATCCAGTACATGCTCGACAATTCCCCGATGGCCCGCACCGACGCCACCGCCGAGGTGGAGCGCTATATCGCCATTCCGGGGCAGGCGCTGGCGTACAAGATCGGGCAGCTCACCATCTCGCGGCTGAAGGCGAGCGCGAAGACGGCGTTGGGCGACCGGTTCGATCCGCGCGCCTTCCATGCGCAGGTGCTCGATACCGGCGCGCTGCCGATGCCCGTGCTGGAACAGAAGATCGATGCCTGGGTGAAGGCGGGAGGACGCTGATCCGCCCGCCCCGATCGGTCATCCCGGCGAAAGCCGGGATGGATGCGGGCGAGGCGCCTTACCCGTCCCTGAGGCCGATGCCGATCGTCGCGCGGGCGGCGTCGGCTTCGTTGCTCACCACCGGATAGGCGCAATAATCCGCCGCGTAATAGGCGCTGGGACGGTGGTTGCCGGACCAGCCGATGCCGCCGAACGGCGCCGACGACGAGGCGCCGTTGGTCGGCTTGTTCCAGTTGACGATCCCGGCCCGCGCGCGCGCCCAGAAACGGTCGAACAATTGCGGCGTCTGGCTGATGAGCGAGGCGGACAGGCCATAGCGCGTGTCGTTCGCCTCCGCGATCGCCGCGTCGAAATCGGAGCAGCGCGAGACTTGCAGGATCGGGCCGAACAGCTCGGTGTCCGGCCGCTCCCGCACCCCGGTCACGTCGATCAGCGCGGGCAGCAGGAACGGCCGCGCCGGATCGGGGCGTTCGAGGTGGCGGATCGGGCGGCCGCCCTTCATCAGCAGCGCGAGGAAGCTTTCGGCGAGCTGGTCGGCCGCGTCATTGTCGATCACCGGCCCCATGAACGGAGCGGGATTGGCGAACGGTTCATCCACCACCAGTCGCGCGATCAGCTTGCCGAGTTCCTCGATCAGCGGATCGAACAGCTTCTCCTCCACGATCAGCCGTCGCGCCGCCGTGCAACGCTGGCCGGCGGTGGTGAAGGCGGACTGGGCGACGAGCACGGCGGCCTGCCACAGATCGGGCGTGTCCCACACCACGATCGGATTGTTGCCGCCCATCTCCAGCGCGAGGATCTTCTCCGGCTTCTCCGCGAAGGCGCGGTTCAGCGCGAGGCCGGTGCGGGCGGAGCCGGTGAACAACAGGCCGTCGATGCCGTCGTGCGCGGCGAGCGCCTTGCCCTCGTCCGGCCCGCCGATGACGAGGCGGATGCAGTTTTCCGGCACCCCGGCCTCGCGCAGGCAATCGACGAGGAAGGCGCCGGTCGCGGGGGTCTTTTCGGACGGCTTGAACACCACCGCATTGCCCGCGATCAGCGCCGGGACGATATGGCCATTGGGCAAATGCGCGGGGAAATTATACGGCCCCAGCACCGCCAGCACGCCATGCGGCTTGTGGCGCAGCGCCATGCGGCTGCCCATCGGCGAATCGAGCCGGCGCTGCGCGGTGCGCTCGGCATAGGCGCTGACCGAGATATCCACCTTCGCGATGACCGAATCCACCTCGGTCCGCGCTTCCCACAAGGGCTTGCCCGTCTCGCGCGCGATGAGGTCGGCGAAGGCGTCGGCGCGGGCGCGGACGACGTTGGCGAAGCGGCGCAGCGTCTCGATCCGCACGGTGAGCGCGCGCGCCGCCCAGCTCGCCCAGCCGCCGCGCGCCGCCGCCACCTCGGCATCGACGTCGCTGATCGCGCCGCGCCACAATTCGGCGCCGCTTGCCGGCTCGAAGGAGACGAGTTCGGTGGCCATCGGTCAGTCATTCCCCCGCGAGATCGCGAGCGCGATTGTAGAGAAGATCAGGGCTGTTCGACAAGCGCGTCGCCCATCGCGCGGATGCTTGCCACCTTGGCGTCAAACGCGGACCAGTCGTCGGCTTCCGCGATGTGCGACCAGATCATCTCCACCTCATCGATCAGCATCGAGCACGGCTCGCCGCGCCAATAGGGATGCGCGCGATTGGCACGGGGGGCGTATCGCGCCAGCGCCGCGCGTGCCTCGTCCCATTCCGGGCCATATTCCGTCGGCAGGGCCTGCGCGAAGGCGTCGAAGAAGAAGCGGTCGATGCCCGCGCCGCTCGCCCGCAACGCGCGCTCGATCGCCTGCACCAGCGCGCGATCGGTGGCGGGGTCGATCGGCTTGCGACCGAGCCGCCACAGCAACGCGTCGGTGATCGCCGGCTGGTAGCGGTCGCCGAACGTGTCGAGCAGCGCGATCATCGGCTCCGCCTCCGCCAGCGGGCGCAGCGAGACGGCGAGCTGCATCACGTCCCAGTGGATCGCCTCGGGCTGACAGCCGAAGGCGTAGAGGCCGTTCTGGTCGAAATAGGCGGCGGTGAAGCCCGGATCCCAGGTCGGCGCGAACCGCCACGGGCCGTAATCGAAGCTCTCGCCGGTGACGTTGATATTGTCCGAATTGAGCACGCCATGGACGAATCCCGCCGCCATATAGCTTGCGGCGAGTCTGGCCGCGCGGGCGACGACGTGATCGAGCAGGCGGAGCGGATCGTCGCTGTCCTCGCCGTACAATTCGCGCAGGACATAGCCGACCAGCCGGCGCATCGCCTCGTCCTCGCGCAGATAGGCGAGCCGCTGGAAGCCGCCGATGCGGATATGGCCGTGGCTGAGCCGCACCAGCACCGCCGAGCGGGTGGGGGAGGGCTCGTCGTTGCGATAGAGCTTCTCGCCCGTCTCGATCAGCGAGAAGCTGCGCGAGGTGGGGACGCCGAGCGCTTCCAGCATCTCGCTCGCCAATATCTCGCGCACGCCGCCCTTGAGCGTCAGGCGGCCGTCGCCGAAGCGGCTCCACGGCGTCTGCCCCGAACCCTTGGTGCCGAGGTCCATGAGGCGGCCGTCGCGGTCGCGAAGCTGCGCGAAGGTGAAACCGCGCCCGTCGCCGATCTCGGGATTGTACACGCGGAACTGATGTCCGTGGTAACGCAGCGCGAGCGGCTGCGGCAGCGAGCCGGGGAGGGCGGCGAAGCGGCCGAAATGCCGGATCCACTCTGCATCGGTCAGCCCGTCCAGCCCCACCTCGCGCGCGGCGCGGTCGTTGCGGAAGCGCAGCCGCGTCTCGGGGAAGTCGGCGGCCGCTACACGATCGTAAAAAGCGTCGCCCAGCGAAAGGAGCGCCTGTTCGGGGCGATACGCTTGCGGGTCGTACCCTTTTTCAAGGGGGGTATCAGCGGACATGCGCCATTCTAGCGGATATCCGCCCGGCGTTAAGCTGCTTTGCGACGGTTGCCGTGCACGAAAAAGGGCCGCCCGCCGTGAGGCGAGCGGCCCTGTGATGCCTTGACCGATCAGGCGAAGCGGACGGTCGCCGCCTTGCGCTGGCGATAGCGCATCGCGCCGCCGACCGCACCGAAGCCGAGGATCATCAGACCCCAGGTCGCCGGTTCCGGCACGCCGCCAGCCGACGGGAAGAAGGTGAGCGTCCCGCCGTACTTGGAGAACGCCTGCGCATTCTTGTAGCTGACCGACAGCGTCTGCGTGCCGGCGAGCAGCGACTGCGAGATGTGCCGCAGTTCGACCCAACCGGTGCTGTCGATGTCGAAATCGACGCCGTTCAGCGTGACCTTCGTGAAATCGAGGTTGGTGAGCGTCAGCCGCAGGCCGACCGAGCCGATGGTGCCGAACAGGTCGCCGTTCGAGGGAACGGTGAACTGGTAGAGATCGGTGCCCGACCCGTGCGGGTTGAGGTTGCCGAACACGCCGCTCAGCGTGCCGGCGATCGGAACAAGGTTAATTGTGGTGACTGCCGAGGCAGGCGCGGCGACGAATGCCGCAACCGCGGCGGCGGTGACGAAGGCCATCTTCTTCATGAGGTTACTCCCCTGATTGCGAGGCACTGATGCCCCAGGTGGCTCATTAATAAAAGGTTAAGTTTGCCGGCGCGACGTCCCTATCCGGGACAGGACCGGGATCGGCCGCCCTTCGATCTCGGGCGATCGTCGGGGAAGAAAAAGGTGAGAAGCCTATTGCGGGTCGAGGGGCATCCGGCGAGATGGAGTGCATCGCAGCAAAGGTTCATGCATGACCGGCCCGCAGGATCTGATTTGGTGGTCGAAGGACGGCCTTCGCCTTCATGCCCGCGATTATCCGGGGGACGAGCGCGCGCTGCCGGTGCTGTGCATGCCGGGGCTGACGCGCAACGCGCGCGATTACGAATCGCTCGCCGCCCGGCTTTCCGGCGCGCGGCGGGTGATCGCGATCGACTTTCGCGGGCGCGGCGAGAGCGCCTATGCCAAGGACCCGATGAGCTACGTCCCGCTCACCTATGCGCAGGACGTGACCGCGCTGCTCGACGAGGCGGGGATCGACCGTTTCGTCTCGATCGGCACCTCGCTGGGCGGGATCGTGACGATGCTGCTCGCGGCGATGCTGCCGGGGCGGATCGCGGGGGCTCTGTTCAACGACGTGGGGCCGGAGATCGAGCCGGAAGGGCTGGCGCGCATCCGCGGCTATGTCGGCAAGTCGAGCGTCTTTCCCACCTGGATGCACGCCGCCCGCGCGCTCGCGGAAAGCAATGCGGACGTCTATCCGGCGTGGAGGATCGAGGACTGGCTGGCGATGGCGAAGCGGCTCTATCGCCTCAACAGCGCGGGGCGGATCGTGCTCGACTATGATCTCAGGATCGCCGAGCCGTTCCGCGTGCCGGGGGCCGAGAGCGCGCCCGACATGTGGCGCGTGCTTGCCGCGCTGGGTAATGCGCCGGCGCTGGTGGTGCGCGGCGGCAATTCCGACATCCTTTCCGAAGCGACCGCCGCGCGGATGATCGAGACCTTGCCCGATGCCGAACTGCTGACCGTGCCCGGCGTCGGCCACGCCCCCACGCTCGACGAGCCGGGGGTGGACGAGGCGATCGCGCGGTTGCTGGCGCGCGCCGAGCAGGAACCCGCCGGGGTGTGATGCGCCGGACGCCTCTCCCGCTGGCGCGACGGATCGGCTAGGGCGCGGGCATGGCCCAGCCCATCCGCATCCTGCATCTCCACTCGACCTTCGACCTGGGCGGCAAGGAAGCGCGCGCCGTCCGGCTGATGAATGCGTTCGGCGACCGCGCGCGGCACGTCATCGTCTCGTCGATGGAAGGGCGCTACGGCGCTCGTGAGCGGATCGCCAAGGGCATCCGCTACGAGATCGCGCAGGATCCGCCGCCGCTCGCCGGCAAGCCATCGGTGAAGCGGTACGAGGCGATCGCGCGCTACATGCGCGGTTTCGATCTGGTGCTGACGTACAATTGGGGCGCGATCGACGGGGCGATGGCGCGGCGCGTGTTCGGCGCTTTTGGAAAAGGGGGGGGCGTGCCGCCGCTCGTCCACCACGAGGACGGCTTCAACGAGGACGAGGCCGGCGGCCTGAAGCGCGAGCGCAACCTCTATCGCCGGCTCGCGCTGGGCGCCGCGCACGGGCTGGCGGTGCCGTCCGAGACGCTTGAGCGGATCGCACTGGAGACGTGGAAGCAGCCGCGCGCGAAGGTCCACCGCATCGTCAACGGCATCGCCACCGCGCTCTATGCCCGCGATCCCGAGCCGAAGGCGATCCCCGGTTTCGTCCGCAAGCCGAAGGAGGTGGTGATCGGCACCGTCGCCGGCCTGCGCGCGGTGAAGGACCTGCCGCTGCTGGTCCGCGCGGCCGGCGGGCTGGCGGGGAAATACCGGCTCGTCATCGTCGGCGAGGGGCCGGAGCGCGCGGAGATCGAGCGCGCTGCGATGGCGATGGGGATCGACGACAAGGTGCTGCTGCCCGGCTTCCTCGACCGGCCCTATCGCTATATGCGGCATTTCGACCTGCTCGCGCTTTCCTCGCGCTCGGAGCAATTCCCGATCTCGGTGGTGGAGGCGATGGCGGCCGGCCTGCCGATAGTCGCGCCGCCGGTGGGGGACGTGCCGCGCATGGTCTCGGCGGAGAACCTGCCGTTCGTCGCGGAATATGCGACCGAGGTGAAGTTGCGCGACGCGATGCAGCCGCTGCTGAACGATGCGGCGTTGCGCGCCCAGGTCGGCGCGGCGAACCAGGCGAAGGCGCGCGCGGAATATGACGAGGGGGTGATGATCGCGCGCTACGCCGCCCTGTATGAGGAGGCGATGGGGCGGCCGGGCGTCTTGCGCGGTTGAGGTGCGCGCGACGCTAATTTGCTCGATTCCCGGCGTCCTTGCGCTATAGCGGGCGAAATTACGTCCGAAGGGTGACAAACTGCCGTGTTCAAGGGTCTGAAGCCGATCGTCTATAACGGCCGCGAGGTGTGGCCTCTCGTCGAAGGCGGGAAAGGCGTGGCCGCGACCAATCATGCCTCCGCCGGCGCGTGGGCGGCGGCGGGCGGGATCGGCACGGTCTCGGCGGTGAATGCCGACAGCTACGACCCCGAGGGCAAGATCGTGCCCCAGATCTACAAGGCGCTGACCCGGCGCGAGCGGCATGAAGAGCTGATCGCCTATGCCGTCGAGGGCGCGGTGCAGCAGGTGAAGCGCGCCTTCGACATCGCCGGCGGCAAGGGCGCGATCAACATCAACGTGCTGTGGGAAATGGGCGGCGCGCAGCGCGTGCTGAACGGCGTGCTGGAACGAACGCGCGGCATGGTCGCGGGCGTCACCTGCGGCGCGGGGATGCCGTACAAGCTCAGCGAGATCGCGGCGTCGTACAACGTGCATTACCTGCCGATCGTTTCCTCCGCGCGCGCCTTCCGCGCGTTGTGGAAGCGGGCCTATTCCAAGGTCGCGCACCTGCTCGGCGCGGTGGTCTATGAGGACCCGTGGCTGGCTGGCGGGCATAACGGCCTGTCGAACGCTGAAGACCCGCTGAAGCCGGAAGATCCCTATCCCCGCGTCAAGGCGCTGCGCGAGACGATGCGCGAGGGCGGCATCCCGGATTCCACCCCGATCGTGATGGCCGGGGGCGTCTGGTATCTGCGCGACTGGAACGACTGGATCGACAATCCCGAACTGGGACAGATCGCCTTCCAGTACGGCACCCGCCCGCTGCTGACCAGGGAAAGCCCGATCCCCGAGGGGTGGAAGGAACGGCTGATGACGATCGAGGAGGGCGACGTGCTGCTGCATCGCTTCTCGCCGACCGGCTTCTATTCGTCCGCCGTGCGCAATCCCTTCCTGCGCAACCTGGAGGCGCGCTCGGAGCGGCAGATCGCCTTTTCCACGCAGGAGGCGGGCGACCACGTCTTCCAGCTCGATGTGGGCGTGAAAGGCAAGAACTTCTGGGTGACGCGCAACGACCTGCTGCGCGCGCGCGAATGGTTCGGCGCCGGCTTCACCGATGCGCTCAAGACGCCGGACAACACCCTGGTGTTCGTGACGCCGCAGGAGAAGGTGGAAATCCGCAAGGACCAGGCGGATTGCATGGGCTGCCTCAGCCAGTGCCTGTTCTCGAGCTGGGCCGACACCGAAACCAATTCCACCGGCCGGCTCGCCGATCCGCGCAGCTTCTGCATCCAGAAGACGTTGCAGGAGATCGCGCACGGCGGCGACACCGAGCAGAACCTGATGTTCGCCGGCCACGCCGCGTTCAACTTCAAGCGCGATCCTTTCTATTCCAACGGCTTCGTGCCCACGGTGAAGCAACTCGTCGATCGCATCCTGACCGGGGACTGATCCGCTGAAGCGCGCGCTCGTCGTCCGTCACGTCGCTTACGAGGGGATCGCGGGCTATCGCGCCCCGATCGAGGCGGCGGGCTATGCGATCGAGCGCGTGCCGGCCTGCACCACCGACTTCGCGACGCTCGACATGATCGCGCCCGACCTGCTGGTGGTGATGGGCGGGCCGATGGGCGTTTATGACACCGCCGGGCATCCGTGGATCGTGCCGGAGATAGCGGGGATCGGCGCGCGGATCGCGGCAGGGCGGCGAACGCTGGGCGTGTGTCTCGGTAGCCAGATGATCGCCGCCGCGCTGGGCGCGCGGGTCTATCCGGGACATGCGCCGGAAGTGGGCTTCGCGCCGCTTGCCGATCTCGACATGGAGTCGCCGCTCGCCCACCTTGCCGACGTGGCGATGCTGCACTGGCATGGCGACACGTTCGACCTGCCGACGGGGGCGCGGCGGCTGGCCTCCACCGCGCGCTACGCCAATCAGGCGTTCGCGGTCGGCGATCATGTGCTGGCGTTGCAGTTCCACGCCGAGATGGGCGAGGATCCGCGATTCGAAACATGGGTGGACGAGGGCGAGGCGATGATCGCCGCGGCGGGGCTGGACTCCATTGCCCTGCGCCGCGATCACGAGACGTTCGGGCCGCGCGCAGTCCGCGCGGGGCAACGGATGCTGGCCGACTGGCTCGACGGGCCGGGGTGAAACCGCGACAATTTTTCCGCGAGGTAACGGCGCCGACACGCGGTTGACGCACAAGCGGCGTAGATGCCGAAGCGTCATCGAAAGGAGACGTGCGATGAACCTCGATCGCGACCGCGCCTATCACACCCGCCGCGCCTATCAGGAAGCGGTCCGCGCGATCCGCACGCTGAGCGCCGACGCGGAAGCGAGCCACGACGAGCTTTGCCGGATGCATTGCCGCCGCTTCATCGCCGCGATGGGTTCGATCGGCGGAATCCCGGCGGCGGCCTAGGGCGGATCGACATTCAGTTCTGGCGGGCTGCAAATGGCGCTTTTGCGTGCTTCCGGTGCTCACGGACCCGTAGTCCGCTGCGCGCCGGGTCACGCAAAACCACCATTTTCGCCGCGCCATCTCCTGAATGTCGATCCGCCCTAGTCCATTAATCCCGCCTCCCTCGGCGGGAACGGAGCTTACGCCCAGCCCTCCAGCACCTGATCGGGCGGGCGGTGGCCGTCGGCCCACATACGGATGTTGGCGATCACCTTCTCGCCGGTCGCGAACCGGCCCTCGTAGGTGGCGGAGCCCATGTGCGGGGTCATCACTACATTGGACAGCGCGAGCAGGCGCGGGTCGATCTCCGGCTCGTGCCGCCACACGTCCAGCCCGGCGCCGGCGAGCCGGCCCTCCGCCAGCGCCTCGACCATCGCATCCTCGTCCACCACGCCGCCGCGGCTGGTGTTGATGAGATAGACGTGGGGGCGCATCAGCGCGATGCGCCGCGCGTCGAGCAGGTCGCGGCTGTCGTCGTTGAGCGGGGTGTGGATCGTCAGGATGTCGATCGCGCCCAGCATCTCGTCGAGATTGGGATGCCATTGCGCGCCGAATTCGGCCTCCACCACCTTCGGCAGGCGGTGACGGTTGTGATAGTGGATCGACAGGCCGAAGGCGCGCGCGCGGCGCGCCACCGCCTGCCCGATCCGCCCCATGCCGACGATGCCGAGCGCCTTGCCGCCGATGCGGTGGCCGAGCATCCCGCCGGGGCTCCACCCGGTCCACTGGCCGGAGCGCACCAGCTTCTCGCCCTCCGCCAGCCGGCGCGGCACCGAGAGGATCAACGCCAACGTCATGTCGGCGGTGTCCTCGGTCAGCACGCCGGGGGTGTTGGTGACGATGATGCCGCGCGCGCGGGCCGCCTTCAGATCGATATGGTTCACGCCCGCGCCGAAATTGGCGATCAGCTTCAGCCGCTCGCCCGCGTCCGCGATCAGCCCGGCGTCGATCGAATCGGTCATCGTCGGCACCAGCACGTCGCAATCCGCCATCGCCGCCGCCAGTTCGGCGCGGGTCATCGCGCGGTCGGCGCGGTTGTTGGTGGTGTCGAACAGCGTTTCCAGCCGATCCATCACCGCATCGGGAAGTTCGCGGGTGACGATCACCTTCGGGTTGGCGCAGCGTCGCGTTTCGACCATGAAAAGGGCTTGGCGAACGGCTCGCCCGGCGTCAACGGCATTGATCGATCGCGCGAAGCGTGAAAAGTCGGATCGCTCCGGCAACAGGGGATGAAGATGCGACGGGCGGCGGTGGTATTGGGCATGGTGATGGCGGGCGGATTGATCGCCGGCGATGCGATCGCGGCCGATCCGCCCGCGAAGCAGCCGTATTTCGCCTCGATCGCCCCGTCGCGCGCGCGGATGCGCAGCGGGCCGGGGCGCAATTATCCGGCGACATGGCTCTACGTTCGCGCCGACCTGCCGGTGCGGGTGGTCGACAGCTTCCAGGAATGGCGCAAGGTGGAGGATCCCGCCGGGGTGCAGGGCTGGATGCAGGGCAAGATGGTCAGCCCGCGCCGCACCGCGCTGGTGCAGGGCGTCGTCGCCGAGCTGCGCGAGAAGCCTGCCGTCGGCGCGAAGGTGACGTGGCGCGCGGAGCCGGGCGTCGTCGGGCGGGTCAGCCAGTGCGGCGGCGGCTGGTGCCGGCTCGACGTGCACGGGCAGGCCGGCTTCGTGGAGACCGAGCATTTATGGGGCGTCGCGCCCGGGGAGACGCTGCCATGACCTTCACGCTCGACGGATTCGATCTCGACGCCTTCGTCCGCGCGACGCTGGCCGAGGATGCCGGCGACAAGGGCGACGTCACCTCCGACGCGGTGATCCCGGCGGCGGCGCGGTTCCGCGCGGTGATGGGGACGCGCGATGCGATCACCGTCGCCGGGCTGGAGATCGCCGCCGCCTTCTTCCGCGCGCTCGATCCCGAGGTGGCGGTCGAGATGCTGGTGGCGGACGGCGCGAGCGTGCCGCGCGGCACCGCGCTGATGCGGCTGGAGGGCCGCGCGCGGGCGATGCTGACGGCGGAACGCTCGGCGCTCAATACCATACAGCACCTTTCCGGCATCGCGACGCTGACGCGCAGCTACGTCGATCGCATCGCCGGCACGGGCGCGACCCTGCTCGACACGCGCAAGACGATCCCCGGCCTCAGGCGGCTGGAGAAATATGCCACGCGGATGGGCGGCGCGAAGAACCATCGCATGGGCCTGTGGGACGCGGCGATGATCAAGGACAATCACGTCGCGATCGCCGGTGGCGTCGATGAGGCGGTGCGCCGCGCGAAGGCGGCCGGCATCCCGGAGATCATCGTCGAGGTCGACCGGATCGACCAGATCGAGCCGGCGCTGGCGGCGGGCGCGACCTGGCTGCTGCTCGACAACATGCCGCCGCCGACGCTGCGCGGCGCGGTGACGCTGATCCGCGGGCGCGTGCCGGTCGAGGCCTCCGGCGGCGTCACGCTGGAGACGATCCGCGCGATCGCGGAGACCGGCGTTACCTATGTCAGCGTCGGGCGGATCACCCAGTCCGCCCCGGCCGCTGACATCGGGCTGGATTTCGCTGCGGTCTGATCCGCTTGCGCCGGGACGAGGTGACGCTAACCTTCGGGCGCAAAGGGGGAAGAATCATGCAGCGTCCAGCCTCGATCGTCCGTTACGAGCAACTCTATCTCGCATCCTTCGTCCTCGGCCTCGTCGCCTCGGGGGTGAACTGGCAGGCGCGCGCGGCGCAGCTGGCCGCGAATCCGGCGCTCGCCAACATGCAATGGCTCGCGCCGCTCTCGCTGGTGATCGGCATCGTGATCGCCGTGACCTTGTGGTATTTCACCGCGCGCAAGCCCAGCGCGGCGGCGAAATGGGTGGTCGTGGTGTTCGCCGCGCTCTCCGTGCTGGGGATCGGCGGCAACATATTGACGCTGCTGCGCGGCGGGCCGGTGTTCGCGGTGCTGCTCGGCGTGGTCGTGTCGTTGCTCTACATCGCGGCGGCGGTATTGCTGTTCAGGCCGGACGCGAAGATCTGGTTCGGCGAGCAAGTGAATGGAGACGATCCGGCATGACCTTCAACCGCGCGCTGCTTGCCGGCGCCGCCGCCGTTATCGCGCTGCCCGGCATGGCGGGCGCGCAGGCCTATCGCTGCGCCGTGCCGGGCGAGATCGCGACGCCGCATCCCGATCTGCCCGACGAGCGCGAGCCGCAGCGGCTGCTGCCGATCGGTGGCTATACGCTGGCGATAAGCTGGTCCCCGCAATTCTGCCGCACGCGGATGCACGATCCGAAGGCGCGGATGCAATGCGGCGGCAACCGCTTCGGCTTCGTGCTGCACGGCCTGTGGCCGGACGGCGAGGGGAAGGACTGGCCGCAATATTGCGCCGCGACCGATATCGTGCCGCGTCAGGTCATCGCGGCGAACTTGTGCTCCACTCCATCGGCGCAATTGCTCCAGCACGAATGGGCCAAGCACGGCACCTGCATGCCAGGCGAGACGCCGGCGAGCTTCTTCCGCCGCTCGACCGGCATGTACGCCAGGCTGCGCTATCCCGACATGAACGCCCTGTCGCGCCGCCCGCTGACCGCCGGGCAGTTCGCGACGGCGCTGGCGCGCGCCAATCCGGGGCTGCGCGCGGACATGATGCGGATCACCGCCAACCGCGAGGGCTGGCTGGATGAGGTGTGGCTGTGCCTCGACCGGAAGTTCGCCTTCGCCACCTGCCCGGCGCATCAGGGCGGCCTTGCGGCCGATGCGCGGTTGAGGATCTGGCGCGGGCCGCGTTGAGGGCGTGGCCCTCCCCGTGAGCGGGAGGGCTTTCAGCCTAGATTCCCACCCGCAACGTGGCGCGGATGTCGCGGCCGGCGAGCGGGGCGAAATCCTTGAGCACGCTGGCGGCGCGGCGCGCGTCCACGTCGAACAGGTTGTTCGCCGCGATGGTGATGCTCGTCCGGTCATTCCCCGCGAACGGCTTGAACGAGAAGGAGGCGTTGACCATCGTATAGGGCGCGGTCTGCGTCTCGAAAGCGGCGATGCGGTTCTGGCGGAACACATGCTCCAGCTCGACGCGCGCGCTGGTGCGGTCGTCCTGCGCCTCAAGCCCGCCGAGGATGCGCAGCGGCGGGATGCGCGGCACGGGGCTGACGTCCACCACCGTCGCGCGGACGTAATCGGCGAGGATATCGGCGTTGATCCGGTGGCCGCCGATCGTCGCCAGCCGCTTCGACGCGTCGATCTCGAAGCCGTAATAGCGCGCCCTGGCCTGGGTATATTGGAAGCAGGGGAATTCCACCTCCCGCCCGGACGGCGCGGCCGCCGCCTCGCACACACCCTGCCCGGCCTGGTTCTCGTAGATATAGTCGTCGAACCAGTTGTAATAAGCCGAGGCGTCGATGCTGAAGCCCTCGCCGTGCGCGTGGAGCGTCGCTTCCAGTCCCCAGGACTTTTCGGTGCGGAAGTTCGGATTGCCCAGCTCATAGGCCTGCGTGCCGGCATGGGCGCCGTTGGCGAACAACTCCTCCGCCGATGGCGCGCGCTCGGTACGCGAGGCGTTGAGACCGATCCGCACGCCATTGGCGATGCCGTATGAAGCGCCGAGCGAGCCGGAGAAGGTGTCGAAGCTGCGCGTGCCGTTGAAGAAGCGCGGATCGTCCAGCGGATTGCGCGCGGCGAGGCTGGTATGCTCGTAGCGCATCCCGCCCTCGGCCTTGAACGCGCCGCTCTCATATTGCTGGAGCGTGAAAAGGCCGACCTGCTGCGTGTCGTTGCGCGGCAGGAACGCCTCCTCGCCGACGACATTGAACTGGCGGCTGAAATATTGCGCCCCGCTCGCGCCGTTCCAGCCGCCGTGGTTCGCCTGGAGGAACTCCATCCGGCCTTCCAGCCCCTTGTTGTAGAAAGCGGTGCCGACCTCGCCGTCCTCCTCCAGTTCGAAATGGCGGTAGCTGGCATAAGCGGCGCGCAGGCGGATGCGGTCGAGGAAGCCACCGCCGGTCTCCACCTCGCCGCGCAGGTCGAAGCGGTTCTGGAGCACGGAGAGGCGCGGCGCCTCCTGCTCCTGCCCCGGTTCGGTCGCGTAGCGGATCGGCACGCCGTAGAGGCTGTCGTAATGGCTGTATGACATGCCGAGCGAGCCGCCGTCGGTGATGAGCGCGGCGCCGACCCCGGCCGTCCACGTCTCGGCCGCCGAATTGGGCAGCCGCCCCTTCAGCCGGGCGGAGGCGGCGAAGTCGATCGGGTCGTCGGGCGCTTCGGCCGCCGCGGCCAGCGCCGCGCGGCGAGCGGCAGGGGAGAGGACATAGCCGCCGATGCGCAGGTCGTCGGCCTTCAGATAAGAACCATCGGCGTGGAGGACGAGATTCTTCGTCACCGCCACATCACCCGCCGCGCCGACCGAACGCTCGCTCGCGGCGCTGGCATAGCTGCCGATCGTGTTCAGCCGGTATCCGTTCTCCGGCACTTTGCGCGGGATGCGCGAATCGATCACATTGACCACGCCGCCCACCGCCGACGAGCCGTAGAGCAGCGCCGCCGGGCCGCGCAGCACCTCGACGCGCTCGGCGAGCAAGGGATCGATCACCACCGCGTGATCGACCGAGGTGTTCGACACGTCGACCGAGCCGATGCCGTCGGTCAGCACGCGGATGCGGTCGCCCTGGAAGCCGCGCAGGATCGGGCGCGACGCGCTGGGGCCGAAGGAGGTGGCCGACACGCCGGGCAGCCGCGCGAGCGTCTCGCCGATCGTCGGGCGCAGTTCGCGGTTGAGATGGTCGCCGGAGAGGACGGAGGTGCCTTGCAACACGTCCGTCTCGTCATGGGCGACCGGCGCCGAGACGATCACGTCCTGCGGCGTCGAGTCTTGCGCGGCGGGGGTTTCGGCGAGCGCGGCGGGGGCGGCGGCCAGCGCGGTGAGGATGGCGGCGAGCGAGCCGGCGGCGATATTTCCCTGAATCATGAAGCCCGGCTAAACGCAATGTTACATCATATCAACAGCATTTCGTCTCGCGTTATCATCGCCTTGTCGCTCAGCGGCCGCGTTCGACCGAATCCAGGATGCGCGCGGCGGCCATGAACACCGTGCCGGCGCAGGCGACGAACAGCAGCCGCCCGCCATAGCCGGGGAAGTCATGCATGTAATGTATCCCGCGCTCGACCGCGCCCATGCCGAGCGCATAGATCACGACGAACGCTTCGAATTTCGTCTTGATGACGAACAGGCGGGCGATGCGGGACCACATGCCTCACACATACGCAAATGATGTGCCAGCGGCGGATTCCCGTCGTTCGCGACGCGGACATGATGGTTAATTGTAAGTAAATTCGACACTTTCCGTCATTCCCACGCTGGCGGGAATGACGGGATGGGTCAGGTCAACGCCGTCAGGTCCAGCGCCTCCAGCAGCGCGCGGCGCGCCTCCTCGATCCGGGCGATCAGGGCGGAGTCGCCGATCGATTCCACCGCGATCGCCTCCGGCCAATGCGCCTCGATCACCGCCGCGATCCGGTCGAGCTTCGCATCGTCGACCAGGAAGCGTGGGTCGATCGTCGCCGGATCGGCCACCACGCGCAGCCGCAGGCAGGCCGGGCCGCCGCCGTTGGCCATCGATTCGCGCACGTCGACTACCTCCACCGCGCGGATCGGGCCGTTGCCAGCGACGTGAGATTGTAGCCAATCCCACACGCGCGGGTTGTCGCGCGCCTCGCCGGGGACGACCAGCGTCTGCCCGCCGGCGGGCGGGGAGACGAGCTGGGCATTGAACAGATAAGAGCGGATCGCGTCGTCGAGGCTGACGCGGCTCGCGGGAACCTCCACGATCTCCACCTCGGGCATCAGCGCCCGGAGCCGCGCGTAGAAGCCGGCCTTGTCGGCGAACGCCTCCTCATGCGCGAACAGCGTGCGTTCGTTCGCCACCGCCACCACGTCATTGTGGAAGGCGCCGGCCGCGATCGCCGCCGGCGACTGCTCGACGAACAATGTGCGCGTCGGATCGAGGCGGTGGGCGCGGGCGATCGCCTCGCTCGCCTCGCGATGCTGGCGGGCGGGGAAGGGGCCGCCGGGCTCGCCATAGACGAACACCTCGATGCCGGACGCGCCGTGCTCCGCGCAGAGCCGCATGTGGTTGGCCGCGCCCTCGTCGCCGAACGGAGCGGGGATCGGCTCGTGCACCGCGAAGGCCGCGTCGGCGAAGGCGATGCGGAGTTGCGCCAGCGTCGCGGGCCATTCGTGGCTGCGATGCGGCATGGTCATCAGGTTGGCGACCGTCAGATGGCAGCGCCCGTCGCGGCTGTCCGCCGCCGGTGAGACGGTCGCAGCATTGGCCGCCCACATCGCGGAGGCGGAAAGCGCGCGCGCCTGAAGGTGCGGCGCGGCATGGGCGTAATCGGTGGCGAGCGCCGCCAGCCAGCGATGGTCCGGCCGGGGATGCGGCAGCAGGATGCCCTGTGTCAGCCCGAGCGCGAGGTTGGTGCGCATCTTGGCGATGCCCTGCAACGCGGCGGCGCGCGGATGGGCGACATGGCCGGCATTGCGCGTCGCGGCGAGGTTGCCGGGGCTGAGGCCGGCGTAATTGTGGCTCGGGCCGACGATGCCGTCGAAGTTGATCTCGCGCATCATGCTCTCGCCATGAAAGTGACGTTGCTGTCCTCCTGCGCGCCGATCGCCTTCGCGCTCGCGGAGTCGATCACCACCGCATCGCCCACCTCGCGTACCACGCCCAGCGCGCAGCGGAAATCGGCCAGCTCGCCATAGGCGACCAGCGCCTGCGCGCCGCCCTCGTCGTCGATCGCGACGACCGGCGCGGTGCGCGCGTCGCGGATCGAGCGGACATTGTCGGTCCGCGCCGTCATCGTCGGTCCGCCGTCGAAGATGTCGACGTAATTCTCGAACGAAAAACCCTCGTTCTCCAGCATCCGCATCGCGGCACGGCCGGAGGGGTGCGGCAGGCCGATCGCGGCGCGTGCCGTCTCCGATAGCATCGCGGTGTAGATCGGATGCTTGGGCATCAGGTCGGCGATGAACTGGTGGCCGTGGGTGGCGTTATACTGGTCCGCGTCCTGGAAGTTCATGCCGAAGAAGCGCCCGGCCAGCCCGTCCCAGAACGGCGATCCGCCCGCCTCGTCGATGATGCCGCGCAGTTCGGCGAGGATACGGTCCGCGAAGCGCTGGCGGTGCATGCGGATGAAAAGGTAGCGGCTGCGCGCGAGCAGCATCCCCAGCCCGCCGGCGCGTTCGCCGGGGTGGAGGAACAGGCCGCCCACCTCGCTCGACCCTTCGAGATCGGTGGTGAGCGAGAGCATCTCGGCGCGGAAGGTGCGGCCGAGCTGGTCGCTGTGCTGGGTGAGGGTGCCGAGGCGGTAGCTGTAGAAAGGGTGGCGCTGCCCGACCTGCGTGAAAAGCTGGCAGGTGCCGCGCACCTCGCCGGTCTCGCCGTTCTCCAGGATCAGCACGAACAGCTCGTCGCCCAGTTCGCCCCCGGCGCGGGCGAAGGCGGCGTGGCTGCGATCGAGCTTCGCCTTCAGCGCGCGCCGATCGGGCGGCAGGTTGGTGAAGCCGCCGCCGGTCAGCTTCGCCATTTCGTAGAGCGGCGCGAGATCGGCGTCATGCGCGGCGCGGACGATGAAGGTCACAGCCGCCCCTCCGCGATGCGCAGCATGGTGACGGCGGAAAGCGCGGCGCGCTCGGCCAGGCTGTCGACGATCAAATATTCCTCCCCCGAATGGATCGCGCCCCCGCGCGCGCCCATCGTGTCCACCACGGGCACGCCGCACGCCGCGATATTGTTGCCGTCGCACACCCCGCCGGTGGCGCGCCAGCCGATCGCGATGCCGAGATCGGCGCCGGCGTCGCGCACCAGATCGAACAGCCGCGCCGCGCCGGGGTCGATCGGCTTGGGCGGGCGGTTGAATCCGCCGTAGACCTCGACATGCACGTCGTGCGCGGCGGCGACCTCCGCCACCGCCGCGTCGATCCGCGCGCGGGCGCGGGCGATCTCGTCCTGCGAGGCGGGACGGAAGTTGACGCGCAGCACCGCGAGATCGGGCACGACATTGTTCGGCCCGCCGCCGTCGATCCGCGCGGGATTGACGGCGAGGCTGGGGGAGCGCGCGGCGGCGAGGCGCAGCGCGATATCCGCCGCCGCGACGATGGCGTTGCGGCCGTCCTCCGGATTGCGCCCGGCATGGGCGGCGCGGCCGCGTACGACGATCGAGAAATTGCCGGTGCCGCCGCGCGCGCCGGCGAGCGTGCCGTCGGGCAGCGCCGGCTCATAGGTGAGCGCGGCTTTCTTGCCCCGCGCCAGCGAGGCGATCAGCGCGGCGGAGGAGAAGGAGCCGGTTTCCTCGTCCGAGTTGATCAGCACGTCATAGCCGATCGCGCCGCCCGCCGCCTCGACGCCCTCCAGCGCGGCGAGCATCACCGCGAGGCCGCCCTTCATGTCGGCCACGCCGGGGCCGTTGATCGTGCCGTCCGGCCGGTCGACAAGCGTCTGGAAGGGGTGATCGGCGGGGAATACCGTGTCCATATGCCCGGTCAGCAGCAATCGCACCGGCGCGCCGGGCCGCACCGCGAGATGGAGGTGGCGGCCATGCACGATCGGCTCGACCTCGCCCGTAGCGGTGACGCGCTCGGCCGGCGCCGGCTCGACCAGCCGCACCTCGCCGGGCAACGCGGAGAAGGCGTCGGCCAGCATCTCCGCGACGCTCGCCAGCCCGGCGAGATTGCCCGTGCCGCTATTGACCGCCGCCCACTGCCGCACCCGCGCCAGCATCGGCGAGGACCGCGCCCGCTCGATCGCGCGTGTTTCGTTTGCCGGCAAACCCCTCATCCGGGAGTGGTAGCGCGGTCAGAACGTATAGACCAGAGACGCCCTGCTGGTGGTGTCGGTGGTGCGCCGGCCGATCGGCGGCATGCTTTCATATTGCACGACATAGGATAGCTGCGCCGACAGCGGCCCCACCACCTTCGCCGCGAGCGCGGTAGTGCCGCTGACGGTGGAATTGTAATGCTGGAGATAGGCCGAGGCGACCTGCGTCAGCTTCAGCCCCGGCGCGAACTTCCATCCGAAATCCATGCTGCCGCGCGCGGCGATGCTGCTCTGCTCGGTCTGGTCGGTGAAGGCGGTGTAGCGATAGGCCGGGCCAAGCTCCAGATCGAGCTTCACCGCCGGGGTCTGGATCGCGCTGTAGCCCGCGCCGACCGAGGCGGAATAGCGATCGGTGTAGCCGAGGAAGCGATCGGATTCGAACTGCCCCGCGCCATAGATGTAGCGGCGCGAGTCGATCTTGTAGTTCGGTTCGTAGCTGGCGAGATAATGCTCGCGCGTGGTGATCCCCAGGCTGCGCTGGTAATCGGCCTGGAGCCGTACCTTCTGCCGCCATTGCAGCCCCTCGCGCGTCAGGTCGAGCACGCCGGTCGCGCCGACCGTCTCGCTGTTGCCGGTGGTGAGGTAGCCGCCCAGCTCCGCGCGGCCGCGCCACAGGTCGAACAGGCGCGCCTCGCGGACGCGCGTGTCGTGCGCGCGCTTGCGCTCGTCGCGCCATTGCTCCGCGATCTTCGCCACCGCGTCGCCGCTCGCCGGGTCGGCGGTGCGGGCGTATTTGACGATCGTCGTCACCTCCGCGTCATTGCCGGCCGCGATTGCCGCCTCCAGCATCGCCTTGATCGGCGGCGGGATGGTCACTTCCTCGGCCGGACGCCTGTCGCCGTCGGCGGGATGGTCGCCCGCGACGACGGCGGTGTTGGCGAGCAGCAGCGGAAAGGCGAGGAGAAGCGCGCGCATCGATATATTCTTAACCGGCATTATGGCGATTTTGGAGCAGCGGTCGGGCAGCGCTCGGCAGGATGTTGCTCAGCCGAGATGATCGGAAAAAGCCGCCAGCACCTGTTCATAGAGCGCGCGCTTGAACGGCACGATCATCTCTGGAAGATCGGCCGGGGCGGCCCAGCGCCATGCGCGGAACTCGGGATGCGCGGTGTGGATGTCGATGTCATGGTCCGCGCCGGTGAAGCGGAACAGGAACCAGCGCTGGCGCTGGCCGCGATATCTGCCTTTCCACACCTTGCCGATCAGTTCGGGGGGCAGGTCGTAGGTCAGCTCCTCCGGCGCCTCGGCGATGAGATCGAGATGATGGGAGGCGACGCCGGTTTCCTCGCCCAGCTCGCGGATCGCGGCGGCGCGGGCATCCTCGCCCGGGTCGATCCCGCCCTGCGGCATCTGCCACGCCTCCAGCGTCGTATCGATGCGCTGGCCGACGAACACCAGCCCGTCGCGGTTCATCATCATCGCGCCCGCGCAGGGGCGATAGGGAAGGTCGCTCGTCATGGTGAGGCAGCGCTATCCGATGCCGGGCAGCGCCGCCAGCCCTCAAACCGTCGCTGGGCGGCGGCGCGGCTATTTCGCGCCCGCCTCCGCGATCGCCTCCTTCACCGCCGCGAGATAGCCGGCGGCGTCCTTCGCCGCCGAGGGGATCGCCTGGCGCAGGTTGACGAAGCCGTGGATGTTGCCCTTCGCCTCGCGGAACGTCACCGGCACGCCGGCCAGCGCCAGCGCGGCGGCATAGGCGCGGCCCTGGTCGCGGATCGGATCGAGACTGGCGGTGACGATCACGGCCGGCGGCATACCGGCAAGATCGCCGGCCAGCGGCGAGCTGCGTACATGCGCGATGTCAGCCGCATAATGGTCGGCGAACCAGATCATCCCGTCGCGGGTGAGCAGGAAGCCTTCCGCGAACTGCTCGAACGAGGGATATTCGGTCGCCATGTCCGCCGCCGGATAGATCGGCGCCTGCACGATCACCGGCACCTTCGCCGGCGCGTCGCGCAGCGCCATCGCCGTCACGATCGTCAAATTGCCCCCCGCGCTGTCGCCGGAGAGGACGAGGCCGGTCACGCCGCGTCCAAGCTCGCCCGGATTGCCCGCGACCCAGCGCGCGGCCGCCTCGCAATCGTCCGGTGCGGCGGGCCACGGCGCCTCGGGCGCGAGCCGATAGTCGATCGAGACGACCGGCAGGTCGAGCTGGCGCGCCATCTCGGCGGTGAAGCTCGCGTGGGTGTCGATATCGCCGATCACGAAGCCGCCGCCGTGGTAGAACACCACCACCGGCCCCGGATCGCGGGTCGCGCGCGCATCGAACAGCCGCGCCGGAATCGCGCCGGCCGGGCCGGGGATGGCGAGGTCCTTTATGACGGCCAGCTCGCCCACCGGCGGATCGGCGATGTCCTTCATCGCATTATAGACGGCGCGCGCGTCGCCCGGCTGCTGCTCGTGCATCTTCGGGCCGGGCACGTTGTTGAGATAGTCGAGGAAGGCGCGCACGTCCGGGCGGACATAGGGCGCGGCGTCGGCGGCGGGGCGTTCGATCAGCGTGTCGGTCATCGCGTCGTCTCTCCTCACGGGTTCGCTTTTGCTACCGATCCTGCCGCATAAGACGGGCCGCGTCCATCGCCCGCGAAAGCGCGGCTTGTCATGCGGCCATATCATTCTACGTTGGATCGTGGAGAGACGAGGGCGTAAGGCCCCCACGACAACCGAAGTGCCACAGGAAATTGCCGCATGGCGACCGCCGCCCATCAAGTGACCCCCGAGGAAGCATCCGCCCATCCCCCCGCCGAATCCGTCGTCGTCCGCTTCGCGGGCGACTCGGGCGACGGGATGCAGCTTACCGGAGGGCAGTTCACGCTCTCGACCGCGCTCGCCGGCAACGACCTCGCCACCTTCCCCGATTTCCCGGCGGAGATCCGTGCGCCGCAGGGCACGCTGTTCGGCGTCTCGGCGTTCCAGATCAACTTCGGCTCGACCGAGATCGACACCGCCGGCGACGAGCCGGACGTGCTGGTGGCGATGAACCCGGCGGCGCTCAAGACCAACCTCGCCTCGCTGAAGCAGGGCGGCCTGATCATCGCCGACGAGGGCGAGTTCAACGACCGCAACCTCGCCAAGGCCAAATACGACGCCAATCCGCTGGAGGACGACAGCCTCGCGCGGTGGCAGTTGATGAAGCTCAACATCTCCCAGCTCACGCTCGACGCGGTGAAGCCGTTCGGGCTGGGCAACAAGGAGGCGCTGCGCTGCAAGAACATGTGGACGCTGGGGCTGGCGCTCTGGATGTTCGACCGTGACCGCGCGCCGCTGATCGACTGGCTCAAGGCCAAGTTCGCCAAGGCGCCGACGCTGGCGGAAGCCAATATCGCCGCCCTCAACGCCGGCCATGCCTATGGCGAGACGGCCGAGCTGGCCGGGCCGATGAAACAGCATCACGTGCCCGCCGCCCCCGCCGAGCCGGGGCTGTACCGCACGATCACCGGCGCTGAATCGATCAGCCTCGGCCTCGTCGCGGGCGCGCAGCTTGCGGAGTTGCCGATGTTCTTCGGCGGCTATCCGATCACGCCCGCCTCGGCGATCCTGCATCATTTGTCGCGGCTGAAGGAGTTCGGCGTCACCACCTTCCAGGCGGAGGATGAGATCGCCGCGATCGCCAGCGCGATCGGCGCGTCCTATGCCGGGCAGCTTGGCGTGACGTCTTCCTCCGGTCCGGGCGTTGCGCTGAAAGGCGAGGCGATCGGCCTCGCGATCATGACCGAACTGCCGCTCGTCATCGTCAACTCGCAGCGCGGCGGCCCCTCGACCGGCCTGCCGACCAAGACCGAGCAGTCCGACCTTTATCAGGCGGTCTACGGCCGCAACGGCGACGCCCCGATGCCGGTGATCGCGGCGCGCTCGGCGGCGGATTGCTTCGAGGTGGCGATCGAGGCGGTGCGCATCGCGACGCAATATATGACGCCGGTGATGCTGCTGACCGACGGCTATATCGCCAATGCCGCCGAGCCGTGGAAGGTGCCCGACACCAGCGCGCTCGAGCCATTCCCCGTGACTTTCCTCGATGAGGCGCCGGCTGGCGGTTTCCTGCCCTATGCCCGCGACGAAAAGGGCGCGCGGCCGTGGGTGAAGCCCGGCACGCCCGGCCTGCTCCACCGCATCGGCGGGATCGAGAAGGCTGCCGGCACCGGCAACATCGATTATTCGCCGTCCAACCACCAGTTGATGACCAACGCCCGCCGCGACAAGGTGGCGGGGATCAGGGTGCCCGACCAGACGGTCGAGGTCGGCGAGACCTCCGGCAAGCTGGCGGTGGTCGGCTGGGGATCGACCTTCGGCCCGATCCATCAGGCGGTGCGCCGTGCGCGCCGCAAGGGGCTGGACGTGAGCCACATCCACCTGCGCCACATCTGGCCGCTGCCCGCCAATCTCGGGCCGCTGCTCAAGAGCTATGAGCGCATCCTCGTGCCCGAGATGAATACGGGGCAGCTCAAGACCGTGCTGCGCGACCAGTTCCTTGTCGATGCCAGGCCGCTCAACAAGGTGTCCGGCCAGCCCTTCCGCATCGCCGAGATCGAAGCGGCGATCGAGCAGGCGCTGGGCTGAGCGGGGAGACGAGACAATGAACGAGATGACCACCATCGCCAAATCCTCCCCGAAGGACTGGGAGACGGATCAGGAAGTCCGCTGGTGCCCCGGCTGCGGCGACTATGCGATCCTCAAGGCGGTGCAGCGCACCCTGCCGGAGCTTGGCGCGCGGCCGGAGAACACCGTGTTCGTCAGCGGCATCGGCTGCTCCTCCCGCTTCCCTTATTACATGGAGACCTACGGCTTCCACACGATCCACGGCCGCGCGCCGGCGATCGCGACGGGGGTGAAGCTCGCCAACCCGGGCCTCGACGTGTGGATCATCACCGGCGACGGCGACGCGCTGTCGATCGGCGGCAATCACACGATGCACCTGATCCGGCGCAACCTCGATTGCCAGATCCTCTTGTTCAACAACGAGATCTACGGCCTCACCAAGGGGCAATATTCGCCGACCAGCCGGGTGGGCACGCAATCGCCCTCCACGCCGTTCGGCTCGGTCGATCGCCCGGCCAACCCCTGCGCCTTCGCGCTCGGGTCGGGCGCGCGCTTCGTCGGGCGCGGGATCGACGTGCACAAGAATCTGCCGACGGTGCTCAAGGCGGCCCATGCGCACAAGGGCACCGGCTTCGTCGAGATCTTCCAGAACTGCATCGTCTATAACGACGACGTGTTCGCGCCGTTCACCGCCAAGCCCAATGCGGCGGCGAACCAGCTCTGGGTCGAGCACGGCAAGCCCTTGCTGTTCGAGAATGGCACGAAGGGGCTGGCGATGGACGCCGACCGGCTGGTGCTCAAGGTGGTCGATGTCGCCGACGGCGACTGGCAGGCGGCGGGCGTGATCGTTCACGACCAGACCAATCGTGGGCTGGCGCACATGCTGGTCGAGATGCCGTCCGGCGCTTTTCCGGTCGCGCTCGGCGTGATCTTCGACGATCCCGCGCCGACCTTCGAGAGCGCGGTGGTCGCGCAGAACGAACGGGCGAGCGAGGGCAAGAACGCCAACCTCCAGAAGCTCTTGTCCAAGGGGCAGACGTGGATGGTCGAGAAGGAGCCGAGGGCCGAATGATGCTGGGCATGATCCTCGCGGTGGCGCTTCAGGCCGCCGCCCCCGCCGCGCCGGCTGGCGCGCAGGCGACACCCGAGCAGCGCACGCGCCTCGCACTCGCCTCGCGCGGCATGTCGCAGGCGGGCGTCGACGCGATGATCGCGGCGGAGAAGAAGCATACCGCGTCGCTCCGCAGCATCGCCGAGCGCGGTCAGGCGGCGGAGCAGAATCTGCGCGCCGCGCTGGCCAAGCGCCCGGTCGACGTCGAGGCGTTCGTCGCCGCCAATACGGCGCGCGGCGAGGCGTCGTCGGCGCTCCAGCGCGAGGCGGTGATGGTGGCGAACGAACAGATGCGCGCGCTGTCACCGGCCGATCGCGTCGTGCTGTCGCAGATCGCGGTATCGGCCTCGCAGCCGCCGCGCCAGCCGGCGAAGTCACAGCCGAAACGGTGATCCGCCGCGCCATTCCCGCCCTCGCGGGAATGGCGACGACAGCTCCGATCGAAGGGCGCGCGACCCGATTTGGCGCAGCATATTCCGACGCACCTCATGGATCGTTCCCGCCGCACTCGCTTTCGCCCTTCCGCTCGCGCCCCCAGCGGTGCAAGGCCGCGCGGGTGAATCGCCCGGGAGTCAGCGAAGCGCGGCGCGAAGACGGCCGTCTGGCGCGCGTCGTCGCGCCCTTGTTCCACCGCATCCTTGACCGGATCGACGCCGGGCTGGCCGCTGGCGCGATCGAGGCGACGCTGCCGGACGGCACGCGCCGCCTGCTCGGCGGGCGGGTCGAGGGGCCGGTGGCGATCGTCGCCATCCATCGCTGGCGCGCGCTGCGGCGGCTGGTGCTGGCCGGCTCGATCGGCTGGTATGAAGGTTGGGCGGCGGGCGACTGGTCTAGCCCCGATCCGGTGCCGTTGTTCGACCTGTTCATGCGCAACCGCGTGACGCTGGGCGAGGTGGCGCGGGCCAAGAGCGGCGTGCGGCTTGCCGGCCGGCTGCTCCACGGGCTGCGCCGCAACGACCGCGCGGGGGCGAGGCGCAACATCGCCGCACATTACGACCTCGGCAACGATTTCTACGCCGAATGGCTCGATCCGACGCTGACCTATTCGAGCGCGATCTTCGCCCCCGGCGACACGCTGGAACAGGCGCAGCGCCGCAAGCTCGCCGCGATCCTGTCGCGCACCGGCATCGGGCCGGGCGAGACATTGCTGGAGATCGGCTGCGGGTGGGGCAGCTTCGCGCTGGCGGCGGCGGAGGCGGGGGCGAGCGTTCATGCGATCACCCTCTCGGCCGAGCAGAAGGCGGTGGTGGAGCGCCGCGCGGCGGGGCTGCCCGTCACCGTCACGCTCACCGATTATCGCGACGTGACGGGCAGCTATGACGCCGTTGCCAGCATCGAGATGGTGGAGGCGGTGGGGCAGGCATATTGGCCCGACTATCTCGCGGCGATCGCCCGCGCGCTCAAGCCGGGCGGGCGCGCCGCGATCCAGCTTATCTCGATCGCCGATGACATCTGGGACGGCTATGCCCGCAACGTGGATTTCATCCAGCGCTACATCTTCCCCGGCGGCCTGCTCCTCTCCGAAACCCGCTTCCGCGCGCTGGCCGAAAGCGCGGGGCTGGCGTGGCGCGACCGTAGCGGTTTCGGCTTGGATTATGCCGAGACGTTGCGGCTGTGGCGCGAGCGGTTCGACGCGGCGGTGGCGGAAAAGCGGCTGCCGGCGCGCTTCGATCAGAAATTCATCGACTTGTGGCGCTATTATCTGATGTATTGCGAGGGAGGCTTCCGTGGCGGGGGAATCGACGTCGCGCAGGTCACGCTGATCAGGCAATCGATATAGGGGGAGCAGGGGATATGCGCTGGACGGGGCTGATCGCGGCGACATTGCTGGCGGGCGCGGCGACCGCGCAAAGCGCGCCGCAGACGAACGCTCCGCCCGCGCCGGTCAACGCCGGCGTCGCGATCACCGACCAGAACCGCGCGCACCTGCAACAGATCGGCGCGGAGATATTGTTCTGGTCGCAGGCGCAGCGCGACGAGAATTTCCCGCACATGGAGAAATTGTTCCCCGGCCATGTGGTGAGCGCGGGGAAGAAGGTGCTCGCGCTCCCGCCCGGCCCGCCGCTGCCGATCCCGGCGACCGAGGTGGACGCCTTCATGCGCGACCAGAACGTCGCGGGGCTGATCGTGGTGCAGGCCGGCACGGTGCGGCTGGAACGCTACGCGCGCGGGCTGACGCGCGAGGGGCGGTGGACGAGCTTCTCGGTCGCCAAGTCATTCACCTCGACGCTTGTCGGGGCGGCGATCCGCGACGGCTTCATCAAGTCGGTCGAGGAGCCGGTGACGAAATACATCCCGGACCTCGCCGGCAGCGCCTATGACGGCGTGACGATCGCGCAATTGCTGACGATGACGTCGGGCGTGAAGTGGAACGAGGATTATACCGATCCGAAATCCGACGTGGCGCGGATGTTCTCGATCCCCGTGCCGCCGGGGATGGACGCCACCGTCGCCTATATGCGCACCCTGCCGCGCGAGACCGTGCCGGGCGGCAAATGGGTGTACAAGACCGGCGAGACCAACCTGATCGGCGTGCTGGTCGGCAACGCGGTGAAGATGCCGCTCGCCACCTATCTCAGCGAGCGGGTGTGGAAGCGCTACGGCATGGAGCGCGACGCCTTCTGGATGACCGACGCCACCGGGCGCGAGGTGGGCGGCTGCTGCCTCTCCGTCTCGTTGCGCGATTATGCGCGGATGGGGCAACTGGCGATGGAGGGCGGCGCGGGCATCGTCGCGCCGGGCTGGTTCGCGGAGGCGACGCGCGCCCATGCCGATACCGGGCGCGGGGCCGGGTTCGGCTATGGCTATCAATGGTGGACCTATCCGGGAGACCGCTTCGGCGGAGTCGGCATCTTCGGCCAGAGCATCACCGTCGATCCCGCCAGCAAGACGGTGATCGCGATCGTCAGCGCCTGGCCGAAGGCGACCGACGATCATTTCTCGCAGGCGCGGCTGGCGTTTATCGACCGGCTGTTCGCGACGGCGAAGGCACCGCTGGCGAGGCGACCACGCCGGCGGTGAGGTTGCTGGGGCAGAGGCCTCAGACCGGCGACCATTCGATCGCGTCCTCGCCCTCATCGTCCTCGCTCACCGCGCCCGGCTCCGGCCCGATCGCCTCCAGCAGCCGGTCGAGCGCCCAGTCCACGCCGATCCCGCTCGCGCCGGAGATCGGGATCACTGGATGGCCGCTCGCCTCCTCAAGCTCGGCGGAGAGCGCGGCGATCAGTTCGTCGTCCAGCGTGTCGATCTTGTTGAGCGCGACAACCACCGGCTTGTCGTCCAGTCCCGCTCCATAGGCGGCCAGTTCGTCGCGCACGATGCGGTAGCTCTCCGCCACGTCCGGGTCGTTGGCGTCGACGAGGTGCAGCAGCACGCGGCAGCGCTCGATATGGCCGAGGAAGCGGTCGCCGATCCCCGCGCCTTCCGCCGCGCCCTCGATCAGGCCGGGGATGTCGGCGATGACGAACTCGCGCCCCTTGTGCCGCACCACGCCGAGCTGCGGCCGCGTGGTGGTGAAGGCATAGGCGCCGACCTTCGCCTGCGCATTGGTGACGGCGTTGATGAAGGTGGACTTGCCGGCGTTGGGCAGCCCGACCAGCCCGGCGTCGGCGAGCAGCTTGAGCCGCAGCCACACCCACGCTTCCTCATAGGGCCAGCCGGTGCCGTGCTGGCGCGGCGCGCGGTTGGTGGATGTCTTGTAGCTGGCGTTGCCGCGCCCGCCGTCGCCGCCGCGCAGGAATATCTCCCGCTGGCCCACGCGCACCATGTCGAGCAGCAGGGTGCGGTCCTCGTCGTCGGCGAGGATCTGCGTGCCGACCGGCACCTTGACGATCAGATCGTCGCCGCCCGCGCCGGTGCGGTTCGATCCCGATCCGCCCTGGCCGCGCTCGGCGCGGAAATGCTGCGTGTAGCGGAAGTCGATCAGCGTGTTGAGGCCGGCGACCGCCTCGAAGATGATGTCGCCGCCCTTGCCGCCGTTGCCGCCGTCCGGCCCACCATATTCGATGAACTTCTCGCGCCGGAAGCTGACCGCGCCGGGGCCGCCGGCGCCCGAACGGACGAAAATCTTGGCCTGATCGAGGAAATGCACGTCAATTCGTCCGGTCGTGAATGAGCATGTTACGCGCAAGCTGCCGCGCGCGGTTGCGCGGCAGCCCGAGCGCGCGGGTGAGGGGGGCGCCGAACAAGGCGTCGCCCAGCGCCATCAGCACGAGCTGCACCGTCTCGTCCTGGAGCGGGCGCTCGTCCTTGGAATGGCCGGCGGCCAGCTCGTCGACGAGATCGTGGATCGCCTGGAAGATCGGGTCGAGCGCATCCTCGTTACCGGTCAGGATCATCCAGCTCGCCAGCGCGCCGGCCCCGCCGGTGTCGAAGGCGTCGAATGCCAGCTCGACGATCTCCGCCGGCTCCTGATCGGTCTCGCGCTGGCGCAACACCGCCTCGCGGATCGTGCCGGTGATGAAGGCGGCCATCCGCGCGATCAGCGCCTTCTGCAAGCCGTCGGCCGAGCCGAAATGGTGAAGCAGATTGGCGTGGGTGCGCCCGATCCGCGCCGCCACCGCCTTCAGCGTCACCGCCTGCGGGCCGACCTCGACCAGCAGCGCGCGCGCCGCCTCCAGCGCGGCCTCGCGCGATTCCTCCGGGCTGAGCCGGCGGCGGGTGGGAAGGGGGGTGACGGACATGGAACGGCTGTCGGCGCTTTGTGGCGGAAATTCAATCGTGGAGTTGGCTCGGCGGTGCTCCCGGCCTCATGCCTCCGCCATTCGCCTGAGCCTGTCCAAGGGCCGCGCTCTTCATTCGGAAGAAGGAACGGCGCTTAGACAGGTTCGGCACGAATGGAGCTAAGGGCGATCACGCCGCGATCGGAAGCGAGGCCATGTCCCCCTCGTCGTCCAGATCGAGCGCCAGCACCGCGCAATCGACCTCGCCGCGATGCGCCAGCGAGTAATGCGGCTCACGCCGCACCTCGCGGAAGCCCAGCTTGGTCAGCACCTTGCGCGAGGCGGCGTTGTCGAGGTGATGGCTCGCCTCGATCCGCCGCACGCCCAGCGCGTGCCGCGCCTGCTCGATCACGATCCGCGCCGCCTCGGTGGCATAGCCGCGACCCCAGGCGTCTGGAGTCAGCCAATAGCCAAGTTCGTGGACGCCGTCCTCATGGCGCAGCCCGATGCTGCCGATCAGGCGCGGACAGTCGCCTTCATGCGCGAGGATCGCGAAGCGCGGTTCGGCCGCTCCGCGCGGCAGCGCCAGGAACGCTTCCGCATCGCCTTTCGCATAGGGCCAGGGCATGCGTGCAAGCCTGGTCGCGACCGCCTCATGCGCGATCGCCTGCGTCAGTCTCTCGGCATCTTCCGGCCACCACGGCCGCAACGTCAATCTCTTCGTCCGCGCGAACATCCGTCGCTCTCCTCACCTGTTCGCGCCGCTACGCCGCCATCATGACGGCCAAGCGACACAAGGGTTCCAGGGAGCACGAAAAAAGGGAGCCGGGGCGGACCCGTCTCCCTTGCGTCTGGCTGGTTCCTGCTGTCGGAACCCGGGTCGCCCTGGTGGGCAACCCGGCTGGTTGCCCGATGTTACTCGGCCGCTGCCTGCATAATCTCGACCGAACAGAATTTGCGGCCAAGCTTGCCGTCGTGGAACACGACACGGCCATCGACGAGCGCGAACAGGGTATGGTCCTTGCCCATGCCCACGTTGCGGCCCGGATAGAATTTGGTCCCGCGCTGACGCACGAGGATGTTGCCGGCGATGGCTTCCTGCCCGCCGAACTTCTTCACGCCGAGACGACGACCGGCCGAATCACGACCGTTACGCGACGAACCGCCTGCCTTCTTATGTGCCATTGCGATCTACTCCTTACGCTTCGGCGGCCTGGGCGGCGTCGCCCTCGGCCTGCTTGGCGGCGGCCTTCGGGGCGGCCTTCTTCTTCTCGGCCGCGCCGATCGACACGATCTTCAGGATCGTGTGCTGCTGGCGGTGGCCGTTGCGGCGGCGATAGTTGTGACGGCGGCGCTTCTTGAAGACGATGACCTTCTCGCCCTTCGCCTGCGCGATGATCTCGGCGGCGACGGTGAGGCCGGCGGTCGGCTTCAGCTCCGAACCCTCGCCCGCGAGCAGCACGTCGCCAAGCGTCACCGAGGAACCTGCGTCACCCTCGATCTTCTCGACGACGATCTTGTCTCCGGCGGCGACGCGATACTGCTTGCCGCCCGTGCGCACGATTGCGAACATGGCCCTTGTCACTTTCCAAATGCTATTACCCGAACAGGCACGCCCGTCGGGAGAAGCGGCGCGGTTAAGGCAGGCGGGTGATTCTGTCAACCGCTCTCCAGCCTCGCGCGGCTCCAATAATCAGTGCCGGTGCTCGCGCCTCAGGCTGTAGCGTCCGTCGGCATAATCGTTGAACAGCCCGGCGATCGCCGGATGGTCGATCGGCTCGTCGCTGTCGTCCGCCATCAGATTCTGCTGGCTGACATAAGCGACATAGGTCGATTCGGCGTTCTCGGCGAGCAGATGGTAGAAGGGCTGGTCCTTGCGCGGCCGGATCTTCTCCGGGATCGCCTCATACCATTCGTCGCTGTTGTTGAAGACGGGATCGACGTCGAAGATGACGCCGCGGAAATCGAACATGCGGTGGCGCACCACGTCGCCGATCGCAAAACGCGCGTGCGCGATCGGCGGCGCGGCCATGGCGGCGTCACGGGAGAACGGGGCGGCTTTGATCGTCATATCAGGCTATCTAGGGTCCAGACCCAACAGCGGCAATGCCCGGACGCCGCCGGCCCCCCGGTCGCGGACGCAACGGCCCGCTTGCACATGCCGGTCATAGCGGTTAGAGGCGCGCCCTCGATCGCCCCGCCATGCCGGCGGACGACCTCGCGGAGAGGTGCCAGAGTGGTCGATTGGGACGGTCTCGAAAACCGTTGTGGGTGCAAGCTCACCGTGGGTTCGAATCCCACCCTCTCCGCCACTATCCCGATGCAATGCCCGCTTTCCCCGCCGGCAGCGCGATCTTCGCTCAGGCTTCGTCGTACAGTAAGTTTCTCAGGACGACGGCATCGTTATGCTGTTCGTCGTGCGCGCTATAGACGAGCGTGACCATGCCGTCCCTCGCGAGGGCGCGAATCAGGTCGAGGGCGTCTGTTTGCCCGCGAAGCTCGGCGCGATAGCGGCGCTGGAATTCCGCCCAGCGTGCGGGATCGTGGCCGAACCACTGTCGCAGCCCGGTGCTGGGTGCGATGTCTTTCATCCACTCGTCGAGCGCGGCCCTGGCCTTGCTCACCCCGCGCGGCCACAGCCGGTCGACAAGGATCCGCACGCCGTCGCCCGGTTCGGCGGGTTCGTATGCGCGCTTGAGCCGGATATGTCCGGCCGGGACGGGCGCGTTGGTCATGCGGACCTCCGCGCGGCGAACGGCTCGCCCGCGATGCCGGGACTGGTGTGGATTCCGGGACGCATCGCCGCTCTCCCTGGCCGGATGATCGGTTCGACGCGGATGATCGCAAAACGATGCGGCCAACTCAATATCGCGCAGGCGCGGGCGGGGCGCTATGTTGCGGAATCCGCGATGGTTGCAGGAGCGCATGATGAGCCAACGCTTTGAAGTCGGCGATCACGTCGCCTGGAATTCGGAGGCCGGCCATGTCAGTGGCAGGATCATCGCGGTTCACACGCGGGACGTGGATTACAAGGGCTATACCCACCACGCGAGCCCGGACGATCCGCAATATGAGATCAGGAGCGACAGGACCGATCATATCGCGATGCACAAGGAATCGGCGCTGAGAAGGATCGCGGACTGAGACTCCGCTTCGCCGCTTGCCAGAGCATCACGGCAGCAGCAGCGAGGCGTCCCCATAGGAATAGAAACGATAGCCCGCCGCGATCGCATGGGCGTAGGCGGCCTGCATCCGGTCCAGCCCCATCAGCGCCGACACCAGCATGAACAGCGTCGATCGCGGCAGGTGGAAATTGGTGACGAGGCCGTCGATCCCCCGGAAGCGATAGCCGGGGGTGATGAAGATCGCGGTGTCGCCCTCGAACGGACGGATCACGCCGTCCGCGCCGGCCGCGCTCTCGATCAGCCGCAGCGAGGTGGTGCCGACCGCGATCACCCGGCCCCCGGCCACACGGGTAGCGTTGAGGCGATCGGCGGTCGGCTGGTCGATCCGGCCCCATTCGGCGTGCATCACATGATCGTCGGTGTCTTCCGCCTTCACCGGCAGGAAGGTGCCGGCGCCGACGTGCAGCGTCAGTGTGGTATGCCCAATCCCGGCGGCATCGAGCGCGGCGATCAGCGCGGGAGTGAAATGCAACGCGGCGGTGGGGGCGGCGACGGCGCCGGCCTCGCGCGCGAACATCGTCTGATAGTCCTCCGCATCGCGTGCGTCGGCGGAGCGCTTGCCGGCGATATAGGGCGGCAGCGGCATCCGCCCGGCGCGCTCGAGCAGCAGCTCGACCGGTTCGTCGCCGGCGAAGTCCAGCGCGATGCTGCCGTCCGCCCCGCGATCGCTTGCAATGGCGCTGACGCCCGCGCCGAAATCGATCGTGTCGCCGTCGCGCACCCGCTTCGCGTTGCGCACGAAGGCGCGCCAGCGGCGCGGCCCCTCGCGCTTGTGCAGCGTCGCGCCGATCCGCGCCTCGCCGCGCGTCCCCTCCAGCTGGGCGGGGATGACGCGCGTGTCGTTGAAGACGAGCAGGTCGCCGGTGCGCAACTCCAGCGGCAGGTCGGCGACCGTGCGGTCGCGCATCCCGTCGTCGCGCACGACGAGCAGCCGCGCGGATTCGCGTGGGATGGCCGGCCGGAGCGCGATTCGCTCCGGCGGCAGCGTGAAATCGAACAGATCGACGTCCATCGGCGCGCTGGCCCCGGCGGGCGCGTCAGGGCTTCTTCGGCCTGGGCGGTGCCTTGGCCGGAGCGGGGGCGGTGGGCTTGCCCGCGCCCGGCAGCGTGACCGGCCCGAGCACCGCGCCGGCATTCACAGCGGGCGGTGGTGCAGCCTGGTAGGCCGGCGGGTTGTCGCTGGCGATATAGGCGTGGATGATGCGCGTCGGGTTGGCGGGCGGCTCGCCGCGCTCGATCCCGTCGACATATTGCATTCCCTCGATCACCCGGCCGAACACCGTATATTTGTGATCGAGCGACAGCCTGGGCTGGAAGACGATGTAGAACTGGCTGTTCGCGCTGTCCTCGGACTGCGCGCGCGCCGCCGCCACCGCGCCGCGGACGTGGGGCAGATAATTGAACTCGGCCTTGATGTCCGGCAGCGTCGAGCCGCCGGTGCCGTCGCCCTTCGGATCGCCGCCCTGCGCCATGAAGCCGTCGATGACGCGGTGGAAGGTGAGGCCGTCGTAGAAATGCTGGCGGGTCAGCGTCTTGATGCGATCGACCATCAGCGGCGCGGCGTCCGGGCGCAGCAGGATCGTTACCCGCCCGCCGTCCGACAGGTCGAGCAGCCACTGGTTGGTCCTGTCGTCCAGCGCCGGCGGTGCGGCGCGCACGGCCGGCGCCTCGGTCTGGACGACCGTGTCCTTCTTTTCCTTCTTGGCGAGCGCCGGGGTCGCCACCAGCGCGCCAATGATCGCCACTACACCGATGAAACGCATCAATCCGACTTTCCAACTCGCTGCCGCGCCGATGCGCAGGCGTTGCGCCCTAAAGCATAGCGCCGCTTGCGCCAATCTGAACCTTCACGCGCCGCGCCGGCCGAGCATCTGGACGCGTGCAACCACTTCCTCGCGCACATTGGGGGTGACGAACTTGCCGATCTCCCCGCCGAAGATCGCGATCTCCTTCACCAGCCGCGAGGCGATCGGCTGGAGCGCGACATCCGCCATCAGGAAGACCGTCTCGATCCGCCCGTTGAGCTGCTGGTTCATGCCGGCCATCTGATATTCATATTCGAAATCGGCCACCGCGCGCAGCCCGCGCACGATGACCCCGGCGCCCTCACGCTCGGCGAAGTCCATCAGCAGCGAATCGAAGCTGACGACGCGGATGTCTGCGTCGATCGTCGCAACCTCGCGCTCGACGATCGCCATCCGCTCGGGCAGCGAGAACATCGGCGATTTGGAGGGGTTGGTCGTCACCCCGATCACCAGCCGGTCGACCAGCTTCGCACCGCGCCGGATGATATCCATGTGCCCGAGCGTGATCGGATCGAACGTGCCGGGATAGACGCCGATGCGGGTGGTCATGGCTCAACGATCCCTTTCCAGCACGTAATGAGCGATATCGCGCAGCAGATCCGCCTCGCGCCCGTAATGGCGCAGGTGCGCGATCGACTGGTCGACCAGCAGCCGGCAGCGCTCGCGCGCCTGATCGACGCCGAGCAGCGAGACGAACGTCTCCTTGCCCGCCTCGGCATCCTTGCGCAGCTTCTTCCCCGCCGCCGCCTCGTCGCCCTCCACGTCGATCAGGTCGTCGACGATCTGGAAGGCGAGGCCGAGATCGCGGGCATAGCCGCGCAGGCCGGTGCGCCCCTCCGGCTGCACGCGGCCGAGGATCGCGCCGGCTTCCACCGCCACGGCGATCAGCGCGCCGGTCTTGAGCGCCTGCAGCCGGCTGACGGTGGCGAGATCGAACTGCGCGCGCTCCGCCTCCAGGTCCATCGCCTGCCCGCCGGCCATCCCTGCCGGCCCGGCTGCGCGCGCCAGCTCCAGCACCAGCTCGGCGCGGACGAACGGATCGGGGTGTGTCGCGGGATCGGACAATATCTCGAACGCCAGCGTCTGCAGGCTGTCGCCGGCAAGGATCGCGGTCGCCTCGTCGAACGCCTTGTGCACGGTCGGCTTGCCGCGCCGCATGTCGTCGTCGTCCATCGCCGGCAGGTCGTCGTGGATCAGCGAATAGACGTGGATCGCCTCGATCGCGGTGCCGACCCGCGCCACGCCGTCGCGGTCGCAACCGAAGATCTGCGCGGTGGCGAAGACGAGCAGCGGGCGCAGCCGCTTGCCGCCGCCGATCGCGGCGTGGCGCATCGCGCGATACAGGCCGGCGCGCGCGTCGTCGGGAATCGTCAGCAGCGCGTCGAAGCGGGCATCGATCGCGCGCGCGGTTTCGGCCAGCGCCGCCTGGAGCGCGGGGGAGGGGTTCATCCCGCGCTGAACGGCGTGGTGGACGCGCGGCCTTCCGCGTCGAGCCGGATCGCCTCGATCCGCGCCTGCGCCGCGTCGAGCCGCTCGGCGCATCGCGCGCGCAACGCATTGCCGCGCTCGTAGAGGTCGATCGCCTCGGCGAGCGGCGTCTCGCCGGATTCGAGCTTGTGGACGATCGCTTCCAGCTCGCGCAGCGCGGCCTCGAACGTCATCGTGGCGATCGCATCTTCATCGGGGGTCGAGGCCATGGGCTGGCTATGCGGCAGGGGTTGGCCGGGGGTCAAGAACCCTAGCGCGCGTCGTTCAGCCGCACCAGCAGCGACAGGCCGAACCGGCCGAGGTTGATCGTCGCCCGCGCGACCGGCTGTGCCTCCACCACCGAATCGGCAGACGGCATGTCGAGCGAGATCAGCGGGCGGCGCTCCCCGATGCCGGCGAGGAGCAGCGCGGCGGCGATCAGCAAAAAGGCGCGGCGGCGGCGTTCCATGCGCCACGCTTTACCTTATTCGGCGGCGGCGCGAAAGGCGTCATGCGGCGAGCGGGCCGGCGGCGTGGCGCACGCGGTCGCGCCCGGCGGCCTTGGCGGCGTAGAGCGCCTGGTCGGCGTGGCGGTAGAGCGCTTTCCAGTCCTGCTCGCTGGCGATCGGCCCGGCGCAAGTGCCGAGCGAGACGGTGACGGTGAGATCGAACGGCATCCGCTCGCGCCGCACGCGCGCGAGCACCTCGGCGGCGACATCGCCGCGCCGCTCGGGCACCAGCAGCGCGAATTCCTCGCCGCCGAGCCGGGCGACCAGCGCGTCGGGCGGCGCGGCGGCGCGCAGCGCGCGCGCGACGATGCGCAACACCTCGTCGCCGCCGTCATGGCCCAGCGCGTCGTTGACCGACTTGAAATGATCGATATCGGCCAGCACCAGCAGGTGCGGCTGCCCCCGCCCGACCGCGGCGCGGAGGAAGCCGCGCCGGTTGAGCAGCCCGGTCAGCGGATCGGCGTCGGCAAGTTGCCAGGCGGCGCTCGCCCTTTCTCTCGCATCGTCGCGCTCGATCGCGATCAGGCGGAAGCGATAGGCGATGGCGAGGCCGGAGAGCAGCGCCTCCGCCGTCATTGACAGCAGGGTGGAATTGTCGAGCAGGAAGCTCCACGCGACAATCCCGAAATTCTCCGCCACCCTCATGCCGGCCAGCACCACCGGCGCGGCCCAGGAGATGACGAACAGCCACAGATAGCTGCTGCGCTCGCGCCACGCCGACCACAGGATCACCGGCACCACCGCGATCGCGATGACGAAGCTGATCGCGTGGATGCGGTCGAGCAGGTGGAAATGCCACGGCGCCAGCACGGCGAAGGCGGTCGCGGCGATACCCAGCGCCGCCATCGCGAGATCGGTCGCCCATGCCACCCAGCCCCGAAAAACTGCCGGCTCGAAGAAGCTGCGCGCGAACACCAGCACGCTGATCGTCGTGACGGAGACCATCACATAGTTGACGCGCAGCCGCTCGTTGTTCTCCAGCCCCGAGAACACCCATGCCATCGCGCCCGACGAGGAGAAGGCATAAAGCATCATCCCCGCCACCAGCACGCAATAAGCGAGCTGGAAGCGGTGGCGCAGCGCGCCCCACAAGGCGAAATTATAGACCAGCAGCGACAGGCTCAGCCCGCCGAACGCGCTGTAGAGCGCGCCGAGCAGCAGGTCCGACGCGGCGCTCTGTGCTTCGGTCGCGAGGCGCGGGGCGATGACGATGCCGCGCAGGTTCATCGAGCCGTGCACATGCCACAGCAATCGCGTCACCGGCGCCGCACGTTGCGGCAAGGCTCGTTCGAGGATCGCGCCGAGCCGGATCGCGCGGGTCGCGTCATGCCCGTTCATGCGCTGGCGCAGCACCACGCCATCGGCATAGGCGATGTAGAGCGTCGCCTCGTCCTGCCACACGCTCGCGGTGCGGACGGTCGCGGCATGGGTCGAGAGCGGGGCGGAGCGGACCCAATAGTCCCCCGCCCCGAACGATTCCTGCTCGCGCACGCAATCGTAGCGCGCGTCCGCGTGGAGCATCGCCGCCGCCGTGTCGCCGGGGCGGACCGGCGCGACGCAAGTCGTGATCGGCGTGCCGACCAGCCCGGTGCCCGCGGCCTCCGCCGGCACCGTCGCCAGCAGCGCGACGAGCGCGGCGAGCGCCGCGTATATCCATTTCAAAGCGGTGCGACCCGGCATGAGAGCGCTCTAGCGGCGAGCATCCGAACAGATCGTAAATGCGGGGAAAGGATTATTGCGCCGACAGCATTTTTTGCGATTACAGCGGGATAGGGGGTGCTCAGCCGGCGATCACGCGATCCCGGCCCTGTTCCTTCGCCTGGTAGAGCAAGGCATCGGCGCGCTCCATCGCGGCGGCGATTGAGGCCTCGTCGGGGGGCAGCGTGGTGATGCCGGCGGAGAAGGTGATCCGCCCCATCGGCTCGTCGGTTTCCCGCAGGCGGAAATGACGGTCGCCGAGCGCGAGGCGGGCCTCGTCCACCATCAGGTGCGCGGCGGCGAGATCGCCGCGCAGCACGAGCAGGAATTCCTCGCCGCCCCAGCGCCCGACGAACTCGTCGTCGAGCGAGGACTTCAGGCTCGCCGCGACGGTGCGCAGCACGCGGTCGCCGACGGCGTGGCCGTAGCGGTCGTTATAGGATTTGAAGCGGTCGATGTCGCACATCGCGATCACGCGCGGCTCGCCGTCGGCGCAGGCGCGGGCGAGATGCGCCTCGATCCCGCGACGGTTCGGCAGCCCGGTGAGCGCGTCGCGCTCCGCATCGCCCTGCGCGATCTCCAGCTTGCTGCGCATCTGCTCGAGCTGCGCGGTGGTCGCGGCCAGCTCGCGTTCCGATCGCTGCGAGCGGGCGAGCGTGGCGATCAGCAACTCGCGCAGCGGCGCCAGATCATCCTCGCTGAAATCCTCCAGCCGGAACGCCAGTTCGCGGCTGAACTCGCCGGTCACCGCCTGCGCGGAGGCGGCGAGATCGACTAGGCGCAGCGCCTGGTGGCGCAGCACGTCCGTGCCGGGAGTCGCGGGTTCCGCTGGTGGGGTAGGGGATTCACCCATCACGCCGCCGAGGAATCCGGCGTAGAGCGAATCCGCCTCCTGCTGAGTCACCCGCACGCCGCCGTCGATGATCGCGGCGATCGCCTGGCTGAGCGCCGGCAGCGTCCCCCAGCAATGAAAGAATCCGAGCGCATAGTTGCGCGGGGTCGCCGGCAGCCGCTGCTGCTCAAGAAACGCGAGCGTTCGTTCGCAAAGTTCTCTGGTCGCCTTCATGCCCCCTGCCTAGCGCAGGATGGTTAAAGGACGGGTAAAGCATTCCTCCGAAACCGTGGCATCTGCCGGGTAGCGACCGGCGGGACGGAAGGCGGCGTGGATCGTCGTCCGCGCCGCCCCCGTCTTCGCTCAGGCCTTGACCTTCTCCACGCGGCCGCCGCCCTTCTTGCGCGGCTTCTTCGGCGCGGCGGGGACGATCTCGAAGGCCAGCGCGCCGTCCTTAAGCTTCACCGTCACCTCGCCACCGTGAACGAGCTTGCCGAACAGCAGCTCCTCGGCGAGCGGCTGCTTGATCTTCTCCTGGATCAGCCGGCTCATCGGCCGCGCGCCATAGAGCTTGTCATAGCCCTTGTCGGTCAGCCACTGGCGCGCATCGTCGGTCAGCTTGATATGCACGTCGCGATCCGCGAGCTGCAGTTCGAGCTGGAGGATGAACTTGTCCACCACCCGCGCGACGACCTCCGGCGGCAGATAGCCGAACGGCACGATCGCATCGAGCCGGTTGCGGAATTCCGGCGTGAACATGCGTTGCACCGCCTGCTCGTCCTCGCCCTCGCGGGTGAGGTTGCCGAAGCCGACCGTCTCGCGCGCCATGTCGGACGCGCCCGCATTGGTCGTCATGATGAGGATGACGTTGCGGAAATCTACCGTCTTGCCGTGGTGGTCGGTGAGCTTGCCGTTGTCCATCACCTGCAACAGGATGTTGAACAGGTCCGGGTGGGCCTTCTCGATCTCGTCGAGCAGCAGCACGCTGTGCGGATTCTGGTCCACCGCGTCGGTGAGCAGGCCGCCCTGATCGTAGCCGACATAGCCCGGAGGCGCGCCGATCAGCCGGCTGACCGAATGGCGTTCCATATATTCGGACATGTCGAACCGCTGGAGCGGGATGCCCATGATCGAGGCGAGCTGCTTCGCCACCTCGGTCTTGCCCACGCCGGTCGGGCCGGTGAACAGGTAGCAGCCGATCGGCTTCTCCGGATCGCGCAGGCCCGCGCGGCTGAGCTTGATCGCCGAGGACAGATTCTCGATCGCCTTGTTCTGGCCGAACACGACGCGCTTGAGATCGGTGTCGAGCGTCTCCAGCACCTTCTTGTCGTCGCTGCTCACCGTCTTCGGCGGGATGCGCGCCATGGTGGCGATCACCGCCTCGATCTCCTTGGGCGTGATCGTCTTCTTGCGCTTGGAAGGCGCCACCAGCATCTGCATCGCGCCGACCTCGTCGATCACGTCGATCGCCTTGTCGGGCAGCTTGCGGTCGTTGATGTAGCGCGCCGACAGCTCAACCGCCGACTTGATCGCGTCGGGCGTGTATTTCACGCTGTGATGGCTCTCGAAGGCGGAGCGCAGTCCGGCGAGAATCTTGATCGTGTCCTCGATCGTCGGCTCGTTGACGTCGATCTTCTGGAACCGGCGCAGCAGCGCGCGATCCTTCTCGAAATGGTTGCGGAACTCCTTGTACGTCGTGGAGCCGATGCAGCGGATCGTCCCGCCGGAAAGGGCGGGCTTGAGCAGGTTCGAGGCGTCCATCGCCCCGCCGCTGGTCGCGCCTGCGCCGATCACGGTGTGGATCTCGTCGATGAACAGCACCGCGTGCGGCAGCTTCTCCAGCTCGTTGACGACCTGTTTCAGCCGCTCCTCGAAATCGCCGCGATAGCGGGTGCCGGCGAGCAGCGCGCCCATGTCGAGCGAATAGATCACGGCGGGCTTCAGCACGTCGGGGACGTCGCCCTCGACGATCTTGCGCGCCAGCCCCTCGGCGATGGCGGTCTTGCCGACGCCGGGATCGCCCACGTAGAGCGGGTTGTTCTTCGAGCGGCGGCAGAGAATCTGCACCGTGCGGTCCACCTCCGGCCCGCGCCCGATCAGCGGATCGACCTTGCCGGCCTTCGCCTTTTCGTTGAGGTCGACGGTGAATTGCTTGAGGGCGCTTTCGCCCTTCTGCTTGGTCTCCGCCTTCTCCTTTTTTTCCTCCTCGACGCCCTTGGGGGGCGGCGCGTCGCCGGCGGCATTGCCCTTGCCGACGCCGTGGCTGATGTAGCTCACCGCATCCAGCCGGCTCATGTCCTGCTGCTGGAGGAAATAGACCGCGTAGCTCTCGCGCTCGGAGAACAGGGCGACGAGCACGTTGGCGCCGGTCACCTCGTCGCGGCCGGAGGACTGGACGTGCAGGATCGCGCGCTGGACGACGCGCTGGAAGCCGCTGGTCGGCGAGGGATCGGTCGCGGCCTCGACCTTCAGCGCGCCCAACTCGGTGTCGAGATAATGCGCGACGGTGGTCTTGAGTTCGCCGAGATCGACACCGCAGGCCGCCATCACCTGGCTGGCATGTTCGTCGTCGATCAGCGCGAGCAGCAGATGCTCCAGCGTCGCATATTCGTGGCGGCGGGAGGATGCGGCCTCGAGCGCCTTGTGCAGCGTGGTTTCGAGAGCGCTGGCAAAGGATGGCATTACGATACTCCTGACGGGCCGCGACACACGCGCGGCCCCTTTTCCACTATGTCGGGAGGGAGGGGCCTCGCATCAAGCGCCGGGGCCTCCGCATCGGGAGCAACGTGCCGACCCGATGCGCCAGCACTCATCGCTTGAATAGCGCGTCGGCGCTTGCGCGATGGTTAACGGCGCTATCGATCTTGCGGCGGCAACGCGCGACCTCGCCTTCCAGCGCGGTGATCCGCGCCTCCAGCTCCGCCACGGAAAGACGATCGAGATCCTCGCGCAGCAGCGCGGTGAGCGGATCGTCGGGCCGGGGGCCGAGGATATCGTCCAGATCCATGTCGAGAGCGTTGACCGCCGCAGGTGCGAAGTCAATAAGCGACGGAATAATCTGGGTGGGGCGTAAGACGGATGTCCGAGATTCCGACGACGATGCTGGCGATCGATCCCGAATCGCCCGGCGGGCCGGAAGTGCTGGTGCCGGTCGAGCGGCCGGTGCCACGGCCCGGCGCGGGCGAGGTGCTGATCCGCGTCGCCGCCGCCGGGGTCAACCGCCCGGACGTGGTGCAGCGGCTCGGCGCCTATCCGCCGCCGCCGGGGGCGCCCTCAATCCTCGGGCTGGAACTGTCGGGCACGGTCGCTGCCGTTGGAGCGGAGGTCGATCCGGCGATGATCGGCGCGCGGGTCTGCGCCCTGGTGGCGGGCGGGGCCTATGCCCAATATGCCGTCGCGCCCGCCGGCATATGCCTGCCGGTGCCGGAGGTCGTGACGATGATCGAGGCGGCGGCGATCCCCGAAACGCTGTTCACCGTCTGGACAAACTTGTTCGAGCGCGCCTTCGCGGTGGAGGGCGACGCGGTGCTGGTCCACGGCGGCACCAGCGGGATCGGCACGATGGCGATCACGCTCGCCAATATCTTCGGGCTGGAGATCATCGTCACCGCCGGATCGGACGAAAAGGTCGCCGCCGCGAGGAGGCTCGGCGCGGACCATGCGATCAACTATCGCACCGAGGATTTCGTCGCGCGGGTGAAGGAGATCACCGGCGGCAAGGGCGTCGCGGCGGTGCTGGACATGGTCGGCGGCGATTACGTGCCGCGCAACCTGAAATGCCTTGCCGAGGATGGCCGCCACGTCTCGATCGCGGTGCAGGGCGGGGCGAGCGCGACGATCCCGATCTTCGACATCATGCGCCGCCGCCTGACGCTGACCGGATCGACGCTGCGCCCGCGCGACACCGGCTTCAAGACGCTCGTGGCGGAGGAGCTGAAGCGGACGGTGTGGCCTTATGTCGAGGCCGGCCGGCTGCGTCCGGTGATCGACCGCACCTATCCATTGGCGGAAGCCGCCGAGGCGCACCGCCGGATGGAGGCGGGCGCGCATGTCGGGAAGATCGTGCTGACGATGGAGTGACGCCGGGGCGGCACGCCCCGGCGAGCCCGATCAGTGGCGGAACGGGTCCACGAAGCCTAGCCCGCCCGCATCCTCGTCGCCGGCGGCTTCGGCATCGCGCGCGGCCTGCTGGCGCTCGGCGCGGAGCTGTTCGATCAGCGCCTCGCGGTCACCCTCCAGCCGGTGATCGGTCGGCGCCTGCTCGACGCCCGACGCCTTGGCGGCCTTCGCCACCGCCGCGTCAAGCTCGCGCTGCGTGGTGAGGCCAAGCGTCACCGGGTCCTTCGGCACGATATTGGCGATGTTCCAGTGCGTGCGGTCGCGGATCGCGGCGATCGTGGTGCGCGTCGTGCCGATCAGGTTCGAGATCGTGCCGTCCGAGATTTCCGGGTGGTTGCGGATGATCCAGGCGATGCCGTCCGGCTTGTCCTGTCGCTTGGAGACCGGCGTATAACGCGGCCCCTTGGTGCGGCGGACCTGCTCCGGCCCCTTGGTCATCTGGAGGCGATAGTCGGGATCCGCCTGCCCCTTCTCGATCTGCTCCATCGTCAGCTCGTGCGCGCGGACGGGATCGCGGCCGGTCAGCTTGGTGCCGGCGGTGTCGTCTGCGATCGCCTGCACCTCCAGGATGTGGAGGCCGCAGAAGTCGGCGATCTGCTCGAAGCTGAGCGCGGTATTGTCGACCAGCCAGGAGGCGGTCGCATGGGGCATGAGCGGCTGGGCCACGGGAAAACTCCGTCGGAAACAAATAGGGCCGCCCCTTACCGGAGCGGCCGTGTCACGCGGACCGACTTAGTGCGCCCCGCGTCTGAGGGCAAGCATCAAGCGGCAAGGCTCGCGGGAACCGGCGCCAATGCGGCGAGGAACTGCTCCGCGCTTGCCCGCCAGGTGTGGCGCGCGCCAAGCTCGGCGCAGCGGTGCGGATCGAGCGCCAGCGCGCGGTCGATCGCGGCCGGGAGGTCCTCGTCCATCGCCCCGCTCTCCGGCGTCAGCACGTCGAGCGGGCCGGCGACAGGGAAGGCGGCGACCGGCGTGCCGCAGGCCAGCGCCTCGATCATCACCAGCCCGAACGTGTCGGTGCGGCTCGGAAAGACCAGCACGTCCGCCGTGCGATAGGCCGCCGCCAGCGCCTCCCCGAACCGCGCGCCGAGAAAATGCGTCCGCGGGAAACGTGCCTCGAGCGCCGCGCGCGCCGGGCCGTCGCCGACCATCACCTTGCTGCCGGGATGGTCGGCCGAGAGGAAGGCGGCGACGTTCTTCTCCACCGCCACCCGTCCGACATAGAGCATGATCGGGCGCGGCAGCGCGGCGATCGCCGCATCGAGCACGCCATGCGGGCGGAACGCCGCCGCCACGCCCCGGCCCCAGCGCCGCGCGTGCGGCAGGCCATGCGCGGCCAGCGTCGCCTCGATCGTCGGGGTGGAGGCGAGGATGCCCTGCGCTGGCGCGTGGAACCAGCGGATATAGCGCCACACCCATTCCGGGTTCACCCCGGTGCGGGCCGCGACATAATCGGGGAATTGCGTGTGATAGGCGGTGGTGAAAGGCCGCCCGCGCACCACGCACCAGCGCCGCGCCGCAACGCCGAGCGGCCCTTCCGTGGCGATATGCACCGCCTCCGCCGCGAAGGCCGCGATACGGTCCCCCACCGCGCGCACCCCGGCGAGGGCGAGCCGTATCTCGGGATAGGTCGGGCAGGGCAGCGAGCGGAAGGTATCCGGCGCGACCACCAGCACCTGATGGCCCATCGCGCGCAACTCGCCGATCACCGCCTCCAGCGAGCGGACCACGCCGTTGACCTGCGGCGCCCAGGCGTCGGTGACGATCGCGATGCGCATGTCAGGCCGCCAGCGGCACGACGGTGTCGCCGGCCCGCGCCGCCATCTCGTCCGCCCAGTGCAGCACCTCCATCCGTCCGTCGAAATGCTCGACCAGGGCGGTGCAGCCCTCCACCCAGTCGCCGTCGTTATAATATCGGATGCCCGCGATCTCGCGGATCTCGGCGGTGTGGATATGGCCGCACACCACCCCGTCCACCCCGCGCGATCCGGCGGCGTGTGCCACCACTTCCTCGAAATGCGAGATGAAGGCGACGGCGTTCTTCACCTTCGCCTTGGCATGTTTCGACAGCGACCAGTAAGGCAGGTCGAGGCGCCGGCGCACGGCGTTGACCCAGCGGTTCAGCGCCATCAGCACATGATAGGCGGCGTCCCCGACATGCGCGAGCCAGCGGTGCGCCAGCGTGATCGCGTCGAACTCGTCGCCGTGCAGGACGAGCAGGCGCTTGCCGTCCGCCGTCTCGTGGATCGCCTTGCGGCGGATCGCGATGCCGCCGAAATCGAGGCCGGAGAACTGGCGGAACACCTCGTCGTGGTTGCCGGGGATATAGATCATCCGCGTGCCGCGCCGCGCGCGCTTGAGCAGCCGCCACACCACGTCGTTATGGCTGGCGGGCCAGTAGAACTTTTTCTTGAGCCGCCAGCCGTCGATCATGTCGCCGACGAGGTACATCGTCTCGCTGTCGACGTGATCGAGGAAGTCGATCAGCATGTCGGCATTGCAGCCGCGCGTGCCGAGATGGACGTCGCTGATCCAGATCGTGCGATAGCGCCGCCGTTCGGTCACCATCCGTTCGGGAAGATGCGGTCGGCTGTTGGTGAAATCGGCAAGATCGGCGATGTCCCCGGCAATCGCGGCGATCGGCAGAACGGTCGTCGGCATGGGCGGCCCTCCCTGAAGCCGCCATGCCCTGTGGGTGTTACGCGCGTGTCACGCCGCCGTGACGGTTTGAAGAAAGTTCAATCGTCCATCGCGATATGGCCGGGCAGCGCGGCGACGCGCGCCAGCCATGCCTCCACCGCCGGATAATGCGACAGGCCGAACCCTCCCTCGCCGGCAACATGGGTATAGGCATAGAGCGAGATGTCGGCGAGCGTGAAGCGTCCGGCCGCGAACCATTCCGCGCGCTCGAGATGCTCGTCCATCAGCTTCAGCGCGTCACGCCCGGCAGCCTCCTTCGCCGGGAGCGCCGCACGCTGCGCCTCCGTGAGATGCGCTTCGCCGATCAGCGCGCGCCAGAAGCGCAGCGTCGCCACGTTCGGCTCATGGTTATATTGTTCCCAGAACATCCAGCGCAGCATGTCCGCATGGTCGAAACGGTCCTGTGGGATCAGCGCGGAGCCATGGGCGAGATAGATGCACGCCGCCGCGCTCTCCGGCAGGTAATCGTCGCCGATCTGGAGCACCGGGATGCGTCCGTTGGCGTTGACCTCCGTCAGGAAGGCGGCGGTGCGCGTCTCCCCACGCCTGATGTCATAGAACCGCCGCTCGATCGGGATGCTGACATGCGCCGCCGTCAGGCGGATTTTGTAGCAATTGCCCGAAACCGGGTCTTCATGGAGGATCAGCGCGCTCATCGGCGAACGGTGATGCCGCGCGCTACCCAGCGCAAATGAAAACGGCGCGCGCGATGAAAAGCGCCGCTTGTCGCTCGCCGCTTCGCGCGATGTTAACCATCCGTGCCTAACGCGGGCGCATGTCCGCGCTCGCCCGTCTGCCGCTGATCCTGCTGCCGGTCGCGCTCTTCCTTGCGCTGTTCCATCCGGCGACGCTGGAGGTGGGCAATGTCGGCTGGCTGCTGCGCGGCAGCGACAATGGCGAGAATGCGCTCGGCACTCATGCCTGGCTGCATGACCGCGACGCGGGCTGGAGCGCGCGCACGACCCTGCTCAACGCGCCCGAGGGCGTCCCCGTCCTGTTCACGGACTCCAATCCGCTCGTCACGCTGGCGGCGAAACCCCTCGCGCGCCTGCTGCCGGCCGATGCGCAACTGGTCGGGCCGTGGGTGCTGCTGTGCCTGTTCCTGCAAACATGGTTCGCGTGGCTGCTGCTGCGCAGATATGCGCCCGATCCGCTCAGCCTGTGGTGCGGCGTTGCGCTGCTCGCCGCGCCGCCGACGCTGCTGAACCGCTACATCCACACCAATCTGTTCGCGCACTGGCTGATCCTGTGGGCCTTGTGGCTGTTCACCGATCCACGGCGCAGCCGCTCGCCGCTGCACTGGGCCGCGCTGCTCGTCGTGACGGCGCTGGTCCACAGCTATCTGCTGGTGATGGTCGCGGCGATCTGGGCCAGCGCGGTGATGATGACGTTCTGGCAAGGCGGGGGCGGGGAGCGCCTGCGGATCGCGGTCGCCGCCATCGCGACGCTGGGCGCGGTGGTATTGGTCGAACGGTGGCTCGGCGCGGGCGGCCGTTTCGCGGTCACCGGCACCTATGGCTATTTCGCGATGCCGCTCGACGCGCTGTGGAACCCGGCCAATCCGGGCTACGGCACGCTGCTTCCAGCGATCCCGCAACGCGAGGGGCGCGGGCTGGAAGGATTCCAGTATCTCGGCCTCGGCATATTGCTGCTGGCGCCGGCGGCGCTCTACGCTGCGGCGCGCGGCGCGGGCGGAGACGGCGCCACGCTGCGCCGGCTGGCATGGCTTGCGCCGGCGTTCATCGTGCTGACGCTGGTCGCGATCAGCAACTTCCCCGATTTCGCGGGAATGAAGGTCGCGCGGTTCGCGCTGCCGGACGCCTTCGCGCCGCTGCTCGACATGGTGCGCGCGTCGGGGCGGCTGTTCTGGCCGGTCGCCTATACGCTGATCTTCGCGCTGCTCGTTCTCGTCTTCCGCTTGCGTGGGCACGCGCAGTTGCTACTCGTCGGCGCGCTGGCGATCCAGATCGCGGACACGGCGGGGATCGCGGCGGCGGTGCGCTCGACCAGCGCGGAAGCGGGGCGGCACGTCGCTTATGTCCGCACGCGCGATCCGCGCTGGGACGCCGCGATCGCGGCGGCGCGCGACGTGACGTTCGTTCCCGCGAAGGCCGAGGCGGATCTCGCGCTCTTCCAGGAGGTCGCGTGGCGTGCGGTCGATCGCGGGCGGCCGGTGCGGCTCGTCTATGCCGCGCGCAAGTCTCCGGTGACCGAAGCGCGGCTGGCGAAGGAAGCCGCCGATTTCAACGCCGGGCGACTCGATCCGGACCGGCTCTACGTGCTGACCGGCGCCGCGAAAGCGCCTTCCGGTGCGCGGACCCTGGTGCTGGACGGCGTCACGCTGGTCGTCCCCCGGCGCATGGCGGCCAACCCGATCGCTTGAGAAAAGCGCGCGTCGGTGGCACGAGCGTTTGCGATGGCAGCAAATCTCCAGCGCACCCTGATCGGCGACGAGGGGTTGACCCCGACCAGCCACGCCGGCCTGACCTTCCCCTTCGGCGAACGCGGGCCGGAGCCGGGCGAGCTGCTCGCGCTGGCGGAGGGCATCCGCTGGTGGCGGGTGCCGATGTCCGGCCCGCTCAAGCACGTCAACGGCCTGATCCTCGACGACGGCGCGCACGAGGCGCTGGCGATCGACACCGGCACGGCCTCGCCGCGCTCGACCGAGGCGTGGAACACGATCCTCGACGGGCCGCTCGCCGGCACGCGGATCAGCCGCATCCTCGGCACGCACCTGCATCCCGATCATATCGGCCTCGCCGGCTGGCTCTCGCGCCGCTTCGACGATGCGCCGGTGGTGATGACGCGCACCGAATGGCTGATGGCGCGGATGCTTTCCGCCGACGCCCGGCCGGAAGTGCCGCGCGAGCAGCTCGATTTCTGGCGCGGCGCCGGGTGGGACGAAGCGCAGGTCGCGCGTGGCGCCGCGAGCGGCTGGTCGAACTTCGCGAAGATGATCTCGCGCCTGCCGCTTACCTATACGCGCATCCGGGACGGCGAGGTGCTGCGGATCGGCGGCGACGACTGGCATGTCGTCACCGGCAGCGGGCACAGCCCGGAGCATGCCTGCCTCGTCAGCTACGAGCGGCGCATCCTGATCGCTGGCGATCAGGTGCTGCCCAAGATCAGCTCGAACGTCTCGCTGCACGTCAGCCAGCATAACGAGGACCCGCTCGGCGACTGGCTCGAATCGATCGCGAAGTTCAAGCGGCTGCCGGAGGACCTGCTGGTGCTGCCGGGGCATGGCGACCCCTTCCACGGCCTCCACACCCGGCTCGACGCGCTCGATCGCGAGCATCGCGAGCGGCTCGACGCGCTGGTCGAGCTGATGGCGGCGGGGCCGATCCGCGCGGTCGATTGCTTCACCACCCTGTTCCGCCGCCCGATCGGACAGGAGGTGATCGGCATGGCGACCGGCGAGGCGCTCGCCCACCTGCGCCGGCTGGAGATGGAGGGCCGCGCGGTGCGCGAGGCGCGCGACGGCGTGTGGAGGTTCCACCGCGCCTGACGCGCGGCTTCCACTTCGCCCGCCAGCGGCTATGATCCGCCGCGCGCCGGGGGGCGAATCGGGAGACCAGGACATGACCGATCCGTCGCTGCGCGAATCCGCCGTCCGGCTGTACGACGACTTCACCCACGAGCATCGCGACCGGCGCACGTTGCTGCGCGAGATGACCGCGCTGGCCGGCTCGGCCGCCGCCGCGGAGGCGCTTATCGCGGCGATCGGCGCGTCGCCCGCCGCCGCGGCGATCACCGCGCCCGACGACAGGCGTCTGCTGACGCAGACGGTAAACGCCACCGCCGCCGGCAAGCCCTCGATCGCCTATCTCGCGCGGCCGAAGGCGGGCGGGCGCAAGCTCGGCACGGTGATGGTGATCCACGAGAATCGCGGGCTGAACGATCATATCCGCGATGTCGCCCGGCGCATCGCGCTGGCCGGCTTCCGCGCCGTCGCGCCTGATTTCCTTGCCCCGTGGGGTGGGACCCCCGCCGACGAGGACAAGGCGCGCGACATGATCGCCAAGGTCGATTACGATCTCGTCATCGCGCAGGGCCTCGCGATCCTCGCCGAGGCGAAGCGCGGGCCGGAAACGAGCGGCAAGGGCGGCGTGATCGGCTTCTGCTGGGGTGGCGCGCTGGTGAATCGCCTCGCGGTAGCCGGCGGAAAGGCGATCGACGCGGCGGTGGCCTATTACGGCCCCGCCCCTGCGCCGGCGGAGGCCGCGAGGGTCGAGGCGCCGATATTGCTCCATTACGCCGGCAAGGACACGCGCGTCGCGCAGACCGGCGAGCCATGGGTCGCCGCGCTCAAGGCAGCGGGGAAGAAGGTGGAGAGCTTCACCTATCCCGGCGTGGATCACGCCTTCAACAACGACACGTCGGCGGAGCGCTACGACAAGGCCGCGGCGGACCTCGCCTGGGGGCGGTCGATCGCGTTCCTGCACAAATATCTTGACGGCTGACGGACAGAAGTTCCTATTTTGTTCATGTCGAATCGACAGGAGACGATGATGAGCGAGCTGGCTTTCTACACCAATCCGATGTCGCGCGGCCGCATCGTCCGCTGGATGCTGGAGGAGATCGGCGCGCCTTATGAAACGGTGCTGCTCGATTACGGCACGACGATGAAGGCGCCCGACTATCTCGCGATCAACCCGATGGGCAAGGTGCCGGCGATCGTCCACAAGGGGCGCGTCGTCACCGAAGGGGCGGCGATCATCGCCTATCTGGCGGAAGCGTTCCCGGAGGCGGGGCTGGCGCCGGTCGCCGACGAGCGCGCGGATTATTATCGCTGGATGTTCTTCGCCGCCGGGCCGGTCGAGGCGGCGACCACGGACCGCTCGTTCGGTGTCCAGCCGGATGCGCGACAGCAGACGATGGCGGGCTATGGCACGCTCGATCGCGTCGTGGACGTGCTGGAACAGGCGGTGAGCGCGCATCCCTATATCGCCGGGGAGCGGTTCACGGCGGCGGACGTCTATGTCGGCAGCCATGTCGGCTGGGGGATGCAGTTCGGCTCGCTGCCGAAGCGGGAGGCGTTCGAACGCTATGTCGAGCGCATCATGAGCCGCCCGGCGGCGGCGCGCGCGCGGGAGATCGACGATGCGCTGATCCCGCAGCAGGAACCGGCCGGCTGATCGCTGCGCGGGGTCGTAACCGGGGCCGGGCGGCGCGAAGGGGCGCGTCGCTCCACGGCGTTGCCATCGCGGAGCGGCGATGACATTCTGCGTGCGCCCGGATAAGGGGCGGCAGAATCAGTCAGAAGAGACAGGTCATTCGCCAGATCGCCGCGCTTCCCTATCGCATCGACGGATCGACGCGGGACAGCGAAGTCCAGGTTTTGCTCGTCACCTCGCGCGGCACGGGGCGCTGGGTCGTGCCCAAGGGGAATATCGGCCCCGGCGCGACGCTCCATTCGGCCGCCGCGCAGGAGGCGGAGGAGGAGGCCGGCGTGTGTGGCGCTTTGTGCCCGGTGCCGCTCGGCGCCTATCGCTATCGCAAGCGGCGCAGCAGCGGCGCCTCGCTGATGGTCGACGTGGACGTCTTTCCGCTGGCGGTGACTCGCGAGCTGCCGAAGTGGAAGGAGCAGGCCGAGCGCGACCGCCGCTGGTTCTCGCTCGCCGACGCCGCCCATGCGGTGGACGAGCCGGACCTGCGCGAGCTGATCCGTTCCTTCGCCCCGTCGCAGTTCGAGGCGGCGGTGCGGCGGCGCCCTTCGCTGATCAGTCAACAACCCATTTCCGGAGTCCGCTCGATGTTCGCCTGGTTCCAGCGACTGCTGCCCAAGACCGGCAATTTCTTCGACCTGTTCGAGGCCCATGCCGCGACGGTGCTGGCCGGCGCGGAAGCCACCGCGCGGCTGCTGGAGGGCGGCCCGGCCGCGCGCGAGCATATCACCGAGATCATCGAGCGCGAGCATGACGCCGACCAGATCACCCGCGAGGTGCTGACGACGGTGCGGACCACCTTCCTCACCCCGTTCGATCGCGGCGCGATCACCGCGCTGGTCGGCGCGCTGGACGATACGATCGACGAGATGCAGGCGGCGGCGAACGCGATCGACCTGTATCAGGTGACCGAGTTCGCGCCCGAGATGCGCGACATGGCGGGGATCGTGCTGGACGCCGCGCGGCTGGCGGCGGAGGCGATGCCGCTGCTGCGCGACGTGAGCCGCAACGGCGCGCGGCTGCACGAGCTGACCGAGCGGCTGGTGCGGATCGAGGGCCATGCCGACGATATCCATGCCGCCGGGCTGAAGCGCTCGCTGGAAGCCTATGGCCGGACCGACACGTTGCGCTTCGTCGTGGAGCGCGAACTCTACAAGCATCTGGAGCGGATCGTCGATGCGTTCGAGGATGTCGCCGACGAGATCGACGGCATCGTGATCGACCACGCCTGATCGCCCGCGATGCACGACCTCGCCTTTCCGCTGCTCGTCGGGCTGATCCTGGTCGCGCTCGCGTTCGACTATCTCAACGGCCTGCACGACGCGGCCAATTCGATCGCCACCGTCGTCGCGACGCGGCTGCTGTCCCCGGTGAAGGCGGTGGCGTTCGCCGCCTTCTTCAACTTCGCCGCCTATTTCCTGACGATCGCCTTCCCCAGCCTCCATGCCGTCGCCGAGACGATCGGCAAGGGGCTGGTCGACAAGGATATCGTCACGCCCGCGGTGATCTTCGGCGCGCTCGGCGGGGCGATGTCGTGGAACGTCATCACCTGGCTGCGCGGCATCCCCTCGTCGTCCAGCCACGCGCTGGTCGGTGGGCTGATCGGCGCGGGGGTGGCGCATGGCGGCATCGGCGTGGTGAAATGGGCGGGGCTGAACAAGACGTTGCTCGCGATCGTGCTCTCGCCGCTGCTCGGCATGATGCTGGCGATGCTGGTGATGCTGGTCAGCAGCTGGGCGCTGCACCGCGCGACGACCTTCCAGGCGGAACGCTCGTTCCGCGCGCTGCACCTCGTCTCCTCGGCGACCTATTCGCTCAGCCACGGCCTCAACGACGCGCAGAAGACGATGGGGATCATCACCGTCCTGCTCTATTCCACCGGCTATCTCAGCGGCCCGTTCGCGGTGCCCCACTGGGTCGCCGTGAGCTGCTATATCGCGATCGCGCTCGGCACGGTGACGGGCGGGTGGAAGATCATCGAGACGATGGGCTCGCGCATCACCAAGCTGTCGCAGCATCAGGGCTTCAGCGCCTCGCTCGCCGGGTCGATCGTGCTGTTCGGCGCCTCGGTGCTGGGCGTCCCGGTGTCGACCACCCACACGATCACCGGCGCGATCGTCGGCGCGGGGACGGCGCGGCGCGCCTCCTCCGTGCGCTGGGGCGTGGCGAGCAATGTGGTGGTGGCGTGGATCATCACCATCCCCGCGTCGGCCGCGATCGGCGCGGCCTTCTATCTGGCGACGCGGCTGTTCTGACGGGATCGGGCGGGTGACGCCCGCTCCCGTCAGAACATCTTGCGCAGCGACACGCTGATCGTCCGCCCGAGCGGATCGAGATAGCCTGGTTGATAGGCGAGCGGCGTCGCGCCGGTCGCGTCGGTAACGCGCTGGCGGCTGTTGAAGATATTGTCGACGCCCAGCGACAGCCGCAGCCCGCGCGCCCATTTCTCGTGCGGCACGCGATTCTGGATGTTCGCGAACAGCCGCAGGTTGAAGGTCGCGAGCGAGGAGAAATGCAGGTCGCCGACCGCCGGGGTTGCGGAGGTCTTCGTCGTCGCCGCGCCGCGCCAGCTTCCGCTCAGCCGCAGGCCGACGCCGTTGTCGACCACGCCGGCGTTGAACGAGATCTGATGACGCGGCTGGGTGATCGCGCCGATCGTGTCGCCCGCGAGCAGGTCTAGCGGCTGCGTGCCGTCGCGCAGGATCAACGTGTCGCGGATCGACCATGTGTGCCAGATCGAAAGCTGGAGCCGCGCCTCGTTGCCGCCGCCGCCACGGAACCCGCCGCGGAAGCCGCCCCGGCCGCCGCCACCGCGCCCGCCGAAGCCGCCGCCCGCGCCATCGGCATGATCGAAGCCGCCCGGACCGCCCGGACCACCGGGGCCGCCCGGTCCGCCGAAGCCTCCCGGCGGCGGGCCACCCGGCGGCGGCCCCATGTCGTCGGGCGGTGGGGGAGGGGTGTCCATCCCGCCGTCGCGGCGCTGGCCGTTGACGACGACATCGCCCGGCGCGCCGGGAGCGCCGTCACGGAATTGCGGGGGCGGGCCGCCCTCCGCGCCGGATTGGCCGAGGCCGCGCCCGGTTTCGCCGCCCGCGCGCCGACGCTCGCGCCACGCCGCCCAGCCGCCCGGCGGCGGCGCCGGACGCGTCGCGGCGCGTAGCACCTTGGAGAAGACGATGCCCCAGCGGAACTGCTCCTTCTCCTCGCGTGCGAAGTTCAGTGGCCGCGTGTCGATGCTTTCCAGCTCGCCGCTGTCGGGATCGCGGAAGAACAGGTTGGGGAAGGCCTGCTGCGCCACCAGGCTCGCGCCGGAGAGGCTGCCGATCGGATTGTTCACCCGGCTGCTGAGGTAATTGGCGTTGATCGTCAGATCGAGCTTCGACGCCGGCTTCAGGGAGAAGCCCAGCTTGAACACATGCCGGTCGTCGGCCTTCAGGTCCGGATTGCCGCCGGTGATCTGCGACACCTGCACCGTCTGCCCGGTGACGAAATCGAAGATGCGCACGTTCGGCGTGACGAGCAGCGGCCCGCGAAGCTGTTGCAGCGTCGGCGCGACGCGATCCTCGTTGACCGAGGCGATCACGGTGATCCCGGTGCGCGGCGTCCAGTTCAGCCCATAGCCGAAGGTGCCGAGCGTGCCGTAATCGGAAAGCTGGTTGATCTCGCCGTTGACGTTGGCGGTGAGCGTGCCGATCGCGCCGCCGAAGCCGGTCTTGGCGCTGGTGATCGGCACGTCGAAGCTGAGCTGGGCATTGCCGGTCGAGCGGGTGACGGCGTTCGACATGGTGGTGCCGCCGCCGAGCCGGTCTGTGGTGGAGCTGAGCTGGCTGGCGTTGCCGCCGAACTGGAGCGAGGTGCGCAGCTTGCCGGCGGGCAGCGAGAACAGCGGGCCGGAGACGAGCACCGACGCGCCCGCGCTGTTGCTGATCGCCGTGGTATGCTGGTCGCGGATCGCCGCGCTCTGAAAGCGGTCGGTGTCGCCGCGCATGTCGCTGTGATCGTAGGTGCCGGTGAACGACAGCTTCCAGCTCGTCGACAGATCATAGTTCAGCGTCACCCCGCCATGCGCGGTGAAGGTGTCGCTATCCTGCCGCAGCGCGGCGATCTCGTCCGGGTCGAGCGCGCCGGAAAGCGGCGCGGCGCCCGCCAGCCCGCGGCTCGTCTGATAGCCGGCGGTCGCGTTCAGCGAGGCGGTGAGCTTGGGCGAGATCTGATAGGCGTAGGTTCCGTTGACCGAATAGTTGCGCGTCGAAGGGTTGAGCGTGCGATAGTCCGGGTCGCTCGCGAGGGCGTTGGCGGGATCGCCCGCCGCCGGATCGGCGACGATGCCGCGCTGGCTTTCGAGCAGCGCCGCGCTGGTCTTGGCGCGCGCGACGACGTTCAGCCGTTCGTTGTCGTGAATGCGGGTGATGCCGAAATCGCCGTTGACGTTGCCGCCGCCACCATCGGTCGCCACGCCCGCCCCGGCCCCCGCGACATGCGCGCGGAAACGGCGGCGCAGGATGATGTTCACCACCTTCTGCGTCGCGCTATAGCCGTATTTGAGCGCCACCTCCTCCGGCAGGATATCGAGCCGCAGGATCGATTCGGTCGGCAGATCGCCCACCTCGTTGATGCCGGAGATGCGCTTGCCGTTGACCAGCACCACCGGGCCGCTGCTGCCGCGCCCCTGGATGCTGGAGGTCTGGTCGGAGATCTGGTCGAGCAGGTCGCTGACCGAATCGACGCCATAGGCCGCGATATCGGCGGGTGTCAGGCGGTTTTCCGGCGGAATGTCCCCGATCACCGCGCCGGGCAGTGCCTGCCCGGTGACGACGATATCGTCCTGCTCGGTCACGTCCGTTTCGGCCGGGGCACTGCTCGCCTGCTTCGCCTCCTGCGCGTTCGCGGCGGGCGCCAGCGCGAGCGCCCCCAAGGCGAGGGCGAGCGACGAATGAAGTGCGTGACGCAAGGCAGAAGATGAGGTGAACATGATTTCCCGGTGATGACGCAGGCAAGATGAATGGAGGCTGGTCGCGCCGTTCAGCCTTGCGGCGGTTCGCGGTCCCCGTCTCCGCCGCCCTGCGGCGGGGGGCGGTGGAACGGGCGCTCGCCGCCGTATCCGCCACGCGGCCTGCCGTATCCGCCGCGCGAGCGCGTGTCGATGGCGGGAAGCTCGCCCGGCGTGATGAAGCCGTCGCCGTTCTTGTCGAGCAGCAGGAAGCGCTGGTCGGCCGCCTGCTGGAACTCGTTCGCATCGACGCCGCGATTGAAATTGGTGTCCGCCGCCGTCACCGGCTCGGGGAGCGCGAGATAGCTCCAGCGCGCCGCGCCCTGCGCCTGCTCGCGCGCCGGCCGTGGCGACGAGCCGGAGGGCTGGCCGCCAGCTCCGCCACCGCCACCGCCACCGAAGCCGCCGCCATGACGGCCGCCGCCGCCGCCGTGCCCGCCGCCACGGCCCCCGCCGCCCCCGCGTCCGCCGGACCAGCCCGCGCCGCGCGCGCCGCCGCCCGCGTCGCGCACGCGGATTTCGGGCGCGATGCGGTTCTCGTAGATGTCGATCTCGTCCGGATCGATCTCGCCGTCGTTGTTGCGATCGAGCACATGGAAGAAGCGCATCGCGTCGGCGCGGAACTCGGCGCGGTCGATGCGGCCGTCGTGGTTGGTGTCGACCCCGGCGAACCACGCCTTTTCGGGATGCTCGACGCGGAACGGCTCGCCCATCGGGCTGATGAACAGATAGTGCGGCTCGCCGTCGCCAGTCGGGCGGTGGCCGTGCGGGCCGCCGTGATGCGGCGGCGGCGGGCGATCGGTGGCGCAGGCGCCGAGCAGCAGCGTCGCGGCAAGGATATGGTATCGGATCACGCGGCACCCCCGGTTGCGGACATGGATGCGCGTTTCGCGGACGATCGTCTCGAAGGTATTACAGCCCTGTAATGATTGTCGTGGTTGCGTAACGTGCGGCCCTTGCGCCGATGCGGGCGAGCGCGGATAGCGGCGGGCGAAAATCCCCTGCCGCCGGAGCGCCCGTGCCGACCGCCTATGACCTGATCCGCCCCGCGATCTTCCGCCTCGATCCCGAGCGGGCGCACCGGCTGACGATCGCCGCGCTGCGCCTGATGCCGCGCCGGGCCGTGCCGGCGGCCGACCCGGCGCTGGCGGTGGAGGTGGCGGGGCTGCACTTCCCCAATCCGGTCGGCATGGCGGCGGGGTTCGACAAGGATGCGGAAGTGGCGGACGCGCTGCTCGCGCTCGGCTTCGGCTTCGCGGAGGTGGGGACGATTACGCCGCTGCCGCAGCCCGGCAACCCGCGCCCGCGCCTGTTCCGGCTGAGCGAGGATCGCGCCGTCATCAACCGCTTCGGTTTCAACAGCAAGGGCGGGGCGGCGGCGGCGAAGCGGCTGGCGGCGCGCGCCGGGCGGCCGGGGATCGTCGGCGTCAATCTCGGCGCGAACAAGGATTCCGCCGACCGCATCGCCGATTATGTCACGATGGCGCGGCTGACGGCGCCTTACGCCAGCTACCTTACGCTCAACATTTCCAGCCCCAACACGCCGGGGCTGCGCGCGTTGCAGGATGTCGGCGCGCTGCACGATCTGCTCGATCGCGTGCTGGCGGAGGTGGCGGGCGCGGTGCCGGTGTTCCTGAAGGTTGCGCCCGATCTCCAGCCCGCCGACGTGGACGCGATCGCGCGCGCCGCGCTCGACCGGCGGCTCGGAGCGTTGATGGTGAGCAACACGACGATCACGCGCCCGCCGCTGCGCTCGGTACATGCGGGCGAGGCGGGGGGCCTGTCCGGCGAGCCGCTGCGCGTATTGGCGCTGGAGCGGCTGCGCGATTTCCGCGCGGCGACCGGCGGCGCGCTCCCGCTGGTCGCGATCGGCGGCATCGCCACCGCCGACCATGCGTGGGACAGCATCCGCGCCGGTGCGAGCCTCGTCCAGCTTTACAGCGCGATGGTGTATGAAGGCCCCGGCATCGCCCGCCGCGTCACGCGCGGGCTGGCCGAGCGCGTGCGGCGCGAGGGGCTGCGCTTGATCGCGGAGGCGGTGGGGTCGCGGAGCCGATGATCCCGGCGCACGGCCTTTGATGCCGTTCTGTTAACCAATTCCGCGCGGCATTCTGATAGCGAGGGTAGGATGGGGGATATTCTCGCACGGATAACCGCTCGCTACGGTTTCGCGGGGCCGATCGTCCAGGCGTACGAACTGCCGGCGCTGCTGGTCGGGATGGCTATCACGCTGGTGATAGCGATCGGCCTAACGACGGGAATCGTCGATTGCAACGCGGCTCAACTGGCCGGGATCTTTTTCGATATCGCGGTGATTTGGGTCGGTGGCGCGGCGATCGCGATCTTCGGTATGACCCGCCTGGGACACTTCGCGCGGCTGGCCGCCGTCTTTATCCTGCTGCTGGTTTCGACCGCCTGGGCCAGCGATGTGCTGGCGCTCGTCAGCCTTCCTTACGCGGATGCTATGTTCGCCACAGCGGATGCGCGCCTGTTTGGCGGGTTCGACTGGCCGACGATGGCTGCGGCGGTGCGGCCGCACACGAACGCCCTGACAGTGCTCAGCTACGCTTATGCATCGCTGGACTGGCAGCCGATTTTATTGCTGACGATGCTGTGCTGGTTCCATGAATATAAATTCGCATGGTGCTTTCTCGTCGCTTGGGCAATCGCACTCGCTTTTTGCTTGATGGTTTTCCCGTTCCTCCCTGCGGTCGGTGGATATGTTCACTTTAATATTCATCCCGAGGCTATGCCGGGTGTGGAAGTGATGTCTGCGTGGAAGTATCCTGTATTACTGGAGAAATTGCACTCTGGTGTGTTTAGAACCCTAAATTATGGTAGCCTCAATGGTATTATCGCCATGCCCAGTTTCCACGCGGCGTCGGCGGTTCTGCTCGCTTGGGGCTATGGCGGGGTGAAATGGCTCCGCTGGCCGTTTCTTGCGCTCAATATCGTCATGCTCGTTTCCGCGGTGCCGATCGGCGGCCATTATCTTGTCGATATAGTCGCGGGCGTTGCCGTGGCGTGCCTGTCCATCCTTCTCGCCAATGTCTGGGCCGGAAAGCCCGCCTATCGCGCCGCCTTCGCGGCCGGGCGATAGCCTGAGCGGATGGAGCGCGATTCGCAGCCGTCGGCTTTCCCCGCCATCGCGCGGGCGCTGCTGCCGCTGCTGATCGGCTGCGCGGGGTCGCTTGCTTATTGGCCCGGCCTCGTCACCTGGGATTCGCTCAGGCAATACGATCAGGCGCTGAGCGGCGATTTCGATGACTGGCATCCGCCGGCGATGGAGTGGCTGTGGCGGCAGTTGCTGCCGCTCGCCCACGGCCCCGCGCCGATGCTGCTGGCGCAGCTTGGGCTATACGCGCTGGGCTTCGCGCTGCTGATCGTCGCGACGGCACGGGCCGGGGCGGGCAGGCGCGCGCTGGCGATCGGTTGCGTCGCGCTGCTGCCGCTGTCGGTGGCGCTGATGGCGACGATCATCAAGGACAGCCTGATGGCCGGCGCGCTGATCGCGGCGGTGGGACTATGCGCGCTCGCCGACCAGCGAGCATCCGGCAAGGGGATGAAGCGGGCGGCGGCATTCGCGCTGCTGCTGTTCGCCTCCACCCTGCGCTTCAACGCGGTGTTCGCGACGCTGCCGCTGGCCTTGTGGACCTTGCCGGACGCGTGGCGCGCGCGGCCGGCGCGGATGGCGGCGGGCGGGGCGGTAATGCTCGCGCTGCTCGCGGCGGCGATGCCGCTCGCCAACCGGCTGACGGCTGCGAAGCCGAGCCATGTCGAGCTGTCGCTGATCATCTTCGATCTCGGCGGGATTGGCTATCATTCGGGCGAGGACCAGTTCCCCCCGGTGGGGGTGAAGGACGCGGTGGCAGTCAACCGGCATTGCTACGATCCGGTCAAATGGGACAGCTATGCCTGGTGGGTGGACGAGCCGTGCCCGATCGGGTTCGAGCAGGTGCGCGATGCCTTCGCGCGCCGACATATCGAGCCGCACCTGTTCTGGCTCGGCGCGCTCCTGCGCCACCCGATCGCTTATGCGGAGCATCGGCTGGCGCACTGGAACGTCGAGACGCGGTTCCTCGCGCACGATTCGGTCGATCGGCCGGTGCAGGTTGCCGCGCCGCCGAACGAATGGGGCTTCGCCGTCGCGCCGAACCCGATCGTGCGCGCGGTCGACTGGCTGGCGTGCCGCAGCGGGGAGACGCCGCTCGGCTGGCCGTGCGTGTGGATCGCGGCGATGATCGGACTGTTGTGGGCGGGCGGGGCAAGCTTCCCGACGCGCGTGCTGGCGTGGTCGGCGCTGCTCTATGCGCTGGGTTATGCGCCGCTCGGAGTGGCGGCGGAGCTGCGTTATTATCTCTGGACCATGATCGCGGGCGCGGTGGCGCTGGCGCTGGGCGTGGGCGCGCGCACGAGATGGGCGCGGCTGGTCGCGCCGCCGGTGGTGGTGGCGGTGATCGCGATGGGGTTTCGGTTGATTGGGTGAGGGAGGCCCGACGCGGCGAAGCCGCGTCGTCGGACGGGTTCGGCCTTGCCGACCCGCCGGCCGGGCTTGGCGGTCTCGCGGATAGTTCTGCTATCCGCGTGCCGCCTGCGCCTTACTTGCTCCGCTCGACCTGCTCGAAATCGAGCTCCACCGGCGTCGCGCGGCCGAAGATCGAGACGGAGACCTTGACCTTCGACTTGTCGAAATCGAGCTCCTCGACCGTGCCGTTGAAGCTGGCGAACGGGCCGTCGAGCACCTTCACCGAATCGCCGATCTCGTAATCGACCTTCACCTGATGCTTCGGCGCGGCGGCGGCTTCCTCCTTCGAGTTCAGCATCCGCGCGGCTTCGGCGTCGCTGATCGCCTGCGGCTTGCCGGAGGCGCCGAGGAAGCCGGTCACGCGCGGCGTGTTCTTGACGAGGTGATAGACGTCGTCGTTCATCGCGAGCTTGGCGAGCACGTAGCCCGGCATGAACTTGCGCTCGACCGACACCTTCTTGCCGCGACGCGCTTCCGTCACGGTTTCGGTCGGCACCTCGATCTGCTCGACGAGCTGCGAGAGGCCGAGCCGCTCCGCCTCGGTGATGATGGCGTCGCGGACCTTGCCCTCGAAACCGGAATAAGCGTGGATGATGTACCAGCGCGCCATGTGCGTGAAACCTTGTCCCTTATTTCGCTAGGCTCAGCAGCGTCTTCACGATCTGATCGAAGACCGTGTCGATGCCGAGGAAGAACACGGCGAGGACCGTCGTCATGATCACCACCATCAGCGCGGTCATTGCCGTCTGGCGCCGCGACGGCCAGACGACCTTGCGGGTCTCTGCCTGAACCTGACGGATGAATTCGATCGGGGACGTCTTCGCCACTGTACGCGCCTTCGCAAACGTGCCGAGCGAGGCATAGGTCCGCCACCGCTTCCCTGTCATCAGGGAAACGGTGAAGCCCGTCCTCGCTGTCGGATGGGTCGCGGAAATAGCGTCGCCGCCGCGCGAAGGCAAGGGGCGTGGGCAAACCATGCCGAGGCCGGGTGGGCGGGCGCGTCAAGCCGCTTGCGCACGCGCGCGCTTGCCATCATCGTCGCGCGCGATGGCGACCGTCGCGGCCAACCCCTATCCGCCGATGCTGCTCGATGCCGCGCTCGCGCTGCATGATGGGCAGCTTCACGTCGCGGAGCCGCTGCTCAAGCAATATCTGAAGCGCGATCCGTTCGACGCGCGCGCGATCCGTATGCTGGCGGAACTGGCCGGGCGGATCGGCCGCAACCGGGATGCGGAGAATCTGCTGCGCCGCGCGCTGGAGCTGGCGCCGGCCTTCACCGCCGCGCGCGCCAACCTCGCGCTCGTGCTCTATCGCCAGAATCGCGCGCCGGAGGCGCTGGTCGAACTGGACGAGCTGCTCGCGACCGAGCCGGATCATGTCGGCCACGCCAACCTGAAGGCCGCCGCGCTCGGCCGGCTCGGCGGGTTCGGGGAGGCGATCGCGCTCTACGAACGCGTGCTCGCCGCCGCGCCGGAGCAGCCGAAGGTGTGGATGAGCTTCGGCCATATGCTCAAGACGGTCGGTCGGCAGGCGGACGGCGTCGCCGCCTATCGCCGCGCGATCGCGCTCCAGCCGACTCTGGGGGAGGCGTGGTGGAGCCTCGCCAACCTCAAGACGGTGCGTTTCGCCGACGCCGATATCGCCGCGATGGAGCGCGCGCGTGCCGCCGCCGGGCTCGGCGCGGACGATGCGCTGCATCTCGATTTCGCGCTTGGCAAGGCGCTGGAGGATCGCGGACAGGCGGACGCCGCCTTCGCGCATTACGCCGCCGGCAATGAGGCGCGCCGGGCGCAGCTCGGCTATGATCCGGGCCTGACTGCCCGCATGGTCGACGCGCTGACCGGGCTGGTCACGCCCGAATTCTTCGCCGAGCGTGCCGGCTGGGGCTGCCCGGCGGCGGACCCGATCTTCATCCTGGGAATGCCGCGCGCCGGATCGACGCTGATCGAGCAGATCCTGTCGAGCCACAGCGCGGTCGAGGGGACGACGGAACTGCCCGACATGCCGGCGATGGCGCATCGCGTGGCGGATTATCCGCATGGGCTGGCGGCGCTGACGGCGGCGCAGGCGCGCGAGCTGGGCGAGGAATATCTCCGTCGCGCTGCGGTGCAGCGGCGCAGCGGGCGGCCGTTCTTCATCGACAAATTGCCGAACAACTGGCTGCATGTGCCGCTGATCCGGCTGATCCTGCCCAATGCGCGGATCATCGACGCGCGGCGCGATCCGCGCGCCTGCTGCTTCTCCAATTTCAAGCAGCATTTCGCGCGCGGGCAGGCGTTCAGCTACGGGTTGGAGGACATGGGGCGTTATTACCGCGACTATGTAAGGCTGATGGCGCATGTCGACGCGGCGCAGCCCGGCGCGGTCCGGCGCGTGATCCACGAGGAGCTGGTCGACGCGCCGGAGGCCGGCATCCGCGACCTGCTCGACCGGCTCGGCCTCGCGTTCGAGCCGGCCTGCCTGTCGTTCCACGAGACCGAGCGCGCGGTGCGCACCGCCAGCTCGGAACAGGTGCGCCAGCCGATCTTCCGCGGCGGCGACAGCGCATGGCGGCCGTTCGCGGCGCATCTCGGCCCGCTGGAGGCGGCGCTGGGCGACGTGATCGACTGCTACCCCGGCGCGCCGGCCTTCGCGTGAGCGACGCGGGCAGCCCGGAGCGCGATTCGCCGCGCTGGCGCCGCATCCTGCGCCATCCGCTTTCGCAGCTTGGCCCCGGCGTCATTACCGGGGTGGCGGACGACGACCCCAGCGGCATCGCCACCTATTCGCAGGCCGGGGCGCAATATGGCTTCGACATGCTGTGGACGATGCCGCTCGCCTATCCGCTGATGTCGGCGGTGCAGGTGATGTGCGGGCGGCTCGGTCGCGTCACCGGCAAGGGGTTGTCGGCCAATATCAAGACCACTTTCTCGCCCGGCCTGCTGCGCGCGCTGGTGCTGCTGCTGCTGATCGCCAACATGCTCAACATCGCGGCGGACGTGGCGGTGATGGGCGAGGCGGCGGAACTGGTGACGGGGATCAGCCAGCGCTGGATGACGCTGGCGTTCGTGCTCGCGACGCTTGGGCTGCAGGTGTTCGTGCCCTATCACCGCTACGTCAAGTTCCTGAAATGGCTGACCGTCTCGCTGCTCGCCTATGCCGGCGTGCTATTCACGGTGCACGTCCCATGGGGCGAGGTGCTGCGGCATACGGCATGGCCGCGTTTCCGGCTGGACGGCAGCGCGGCGACAATGGTGGTCGGCGTGTTCGGCACCACGATCAGCCCATATCTGTTCTTCTGGCAGGCCTCCGAGGAAGTGGAGGAACTGCGCGGCGCGCCCAGCCTGATCGACGCGCCCTCAGACGCCCCGGCCGAGCTTTCGCGCATCTCGTGGGATACGTGGAGCGGGATGGCCTATTCCGATCTCACCGCCTTCTTCATCATGCTGGCGACCGCCGTGACGCTCCATGCCGGCGGGGTGACGACGATCGAGACGGCGGCGCAGGCGGCGAGCGCGCTGCGCCCGATCGCGGGGGATTTCGCCTTCCTGCTGTTCGCGCTCGGCATCCTCGGCGTGGGGATGATCGGCGTGCCGGTGCTCGCCGGATCGGCCGCCTACGCGATGGCGGAGGCGATGGAATGGAACGGCGGGCTTGAGCGCAAGGCGAGCGACGCGCGCGGCTTCTATTCGGTGATCGCGGTGTGCGTGCTCGCCGCGCTGGTGATCCAGTTCTCGCCGATCAACCCGATGCGCGCGCTGTTCTGGAGTGCGGTGATCAACGGCGTCGTGGCGGTGCCGCTGATGATCGTGCTGCTGCTGCTCGTCTCGCGGGAAAGCGTGATGGGCGCGTTCGTCGCGCCGCGCGCGATCCGCTGGCTCGGCTGGGGCGCGACGCTGCTGATGGGCGCGGCGGCGGTGGTGATGATCGCGGCGATGTTCTGAGCGGCTCACGGGTCGTTCCGCCAGCGTTGCAAATCTGTCACGGTCGGCCGGCATTGTTGCGTTGCGCAAAACACGCGATTGACCGGCGCGCGATGCCGCAACAATCTTGCAACAAGGCGTCATCCCAGGGGGGAAAGATGGCAAGTTTCAAGAACCGTATGCTGGTTTCGTTTCTCGCATCGGCGGCCTTGTCCGCGCCCGCGATGGCCCAGACGACGGATCAGCAGCCTTCCCGCGCATCCAACGACGCGATGAGCGACATCATCGTCACCGCGCAGAAGCGCGACGAGAATATCCAGACGGTGCCGATCTCGATCCAGGCGCTGTCCACGCGGAAGCTCGATCAGCTCAACATCTCGAACTTCAACGAATATACCCAGCTGCTCCCGTCGGTCGCGTTCCAGACGTCGCAGCCGGGCGTGACGACCGTCTATATGCGCGGCGTCGCCTCGGGCGGGGACGGCAATCATTCCGGCTCGCTGCCTTCGGTCGGCAGCTATCTCGACGAGCAGCCGGTGACGACGATCGGCGGCACGCTGGACATCCACATCTACGACGTGGCCCGGATCGAGAGCCTGTCCGGCCCGCAGGGCACGCTCTACGGCGCGTCGAGCGAGGCGGGCACGATCCGCATCATCACCAACAAGCCCGACACCTCCGGCTTCTACGGCCGCGTCGATGGCGAGCTGAACACCGTCCACAAGGGCGGCGTCGGCGGCAAACTGGAGGGGATGATCAATACGCCCTTCTCCGATCGGGTCGCGCTGCGCGTCGTCGGCTTCTACCAGAAGGACGCCGGCTATATCGACAATGTGCCCGGCACGCGCACCTTCTGCGGCACGCCGACCTATGACGAGAAGGGCAATGTCGACGGCTGCATCAAGGACGGGATCAGCGTCAACAACAGCGCTCTCGTGAAGAAGGACTACAACGATACCGAGACGTGGGGCGGCCGCGCGGCGCTCAAGGTCGATCTCGACAACAACTGGACGATCACGCCGACCGTTCTCTATCAGGAACAGCGCAGCCACGGCAGCTACGGCTTCGATCCGCAGGTCGGCGATCTGGAAGTCCAGCATTTCTACCCCGAATACCGCCGTGATCGCTTCATCCAGGGCGCGCTGACGATCGAGGGCAAGCTCGGCAACTGGGACCTCACCTATGCCGGCGCCTATCTCGACCGGCGCGACACGCAGTCGACCGACTATACCGATTACGCCGAAGCCTATGACCAGATGTATCAATCGGTCGGCGGGCTGGCGAACTACTTCAATTATCAGGATGCTTCCGGCAAGACGATCGATCCGCGCCAGCGCGTGATCGGCACCGATCATTTTAAGAAGATGAGCCAGGAGTTCCGCGTCGCTTCGCCCAGCACGGAGCGGTTCCGGCTCGTCGCCGGCGCCTTCTACCAGCGCCAGTCGAACGTGATCCATCAGGATTATCAGATTCCGGGCCTCGGGCCGCAGGTGTCGGTCAATGGTTGGCCGGGCACGCTGTGGCTCACCCAGCAGTATCGCGTCGACAAGGACTATGCGATGTTCGGCGAGGCGAGCTTCGATATCCTGCCGAAGCTGACCGTCACGGCCGGCGGGCGCGCGTTCATCTACGACAATTCGCTGGTCGGCTTCTTCGGCTTCGGGCGCAATCCCGGCGCGGACGAGAGCGGCATTCCCTATACCGCGTCTCCCTATAACGGTGCGGGCAGCTCGGGCACGGGCGTTGCCGGCTGTTTCCTCACGAACGGCCAGACTTTGGGGCAGATGGTCAACGGCGATTCGCCGCAGTACCCCGCGCCCTTCGCGCCGGTCACTGTGGCAGGCGGTCCGTGCACCAATCTCGCCAATCTTTCCGGCGGGCAACTCATTCCCAAGCGCACGCAGGGGCAGGGCGTCACCTACAAGTTCAACCTGACGTGGAAGCCGAGCGACCAGTTGATGCTTTACGCGACCTGGTCGCGCGGTTTCCGGCCCGGCGGCATCAACCGGCGCGGCGACGTGCGCGATTATGCGCCTGACTATCTGACCAACTACGAGGTCGGATGGAAGTCGACGCTGATGGGCGGCATGTTCCGCTTCAACGGCGCGATCTATCAGCAGAACTGGGATACGTTCCAATTCTCCTTCCTCGGCCAGAACAGCTTCACGATCATCGAGAACGGGCCGAGCGCCCGTATCCGCGGCGTGGAGATGGACGCAACGCTCAACACCGGGCCGCTTACCGTGACGGCGGCGGGCGCCTATACCGACGCCAAGACGCTCAACGATTTGTGCGCGACGCTGGTATGTACCGGGGAAGAAGGCAATCTTCTCGCCCCTTCGGGAACCCGTCTGCCGATCACGCCGCAGTTCAAGATCAACGGCACGGCGCGTTACACCGTCCCGCTCGGATCGGCGAAGGGCTATATCCAGGGCCTGATCGCGCATCAAAGCTCCGCATCCTCGGACATTCGCACCATTCCGGCCGGGGAGCTTGGCCGGCTGCGTGCCTATACCACCGCCAATCTCGCAGTGGGCGCGGAACTGACCAACTATAATATCGAGGTTTTCGTACAGAATCTGTGGGATGAGCGCGGCGAGATCTCGCGCTTCGAGGAGTGCGGGTCGTGCGGTCAGCGGCCCTATATTGTGCCGATCCAGCCGCGCACGATCGGCATCCGCGTGGGCGCGAAGTTCTAGAGCGGTTGTCGATCCGATTGCATCGGATCACCGCTCTATTTTCCTTGTTTGCCGCGATTTCCGAGCCGGCAGGTGATCCACCTGTCTCGAAATCGCTCTAGGGGAGGAGCCTGACGCCACGGTGCGTCAAGGTTCAAGGGGAAGGGCGGGGCGGCGACGTCCCGCCCTTTTCCATTGGCGAATCCGCGTGGAATGCGGAGAGACCACGCAAGAAAAAAGGCGCCGGTTGCCCGACGCCTTCTTACCTATCGCAACCGGCAGCGTGTCAGGCGAAGCGCACCTGCGCCTTGCGGCGGCGCATCGCCGCGCCGACCAGGCCGAAGCCGGCGATCATCATCGCCCAGGTCGCCGGCTCGGGCACGCCGCCCGCGCCCGCGACGGCCGACACGCTGCCCTCGGTCAGCCAGCGCGATCCGGCGAGCTTCTGCGTCTCGCTGGTGGTCTGGTCCAGCATCGCGCCGGCAGCGGTCAGCGCGCTGCTGAAGAAAATGTTGAGCTGCGAGCCGCCGGCGAACTTCGCCGAAATGCCCTGCGCGGAGGTCCAGAACACCGGGTTGATCGCATCGGCCATCGTATAGGTCGTGCCGGTGAACACGCCATAGGGCCAGCCGTTGCCGCCCGCCGAGGTGATCGAGAAATCCTCCAGCACGGAAAGATCGTCGCTGGTGGTGAACGAGCCGGTCAGCGTGCCGCCGTCGACCAGCTTCACATTGTCGAGATTGAACACGACCGCCGCCGAAGCCGGCGTCGCCATCGCGATGGCCGAAACGGCCGACAGGGCAGCAGCGGCTACCAACTTGCGCATAATCTAACTCCCACGTCCAATCAGTTCCGGCGGCGGCGAATCAGCTCGCTGCCGTGATCGAGGCTGGCTCCTGACGCAATTAGGCGCGTAGTTACAGCGTATTAATCATTTTTCCGAGAGCTGTACCGAAATGGGACGCTGGGCCGCTTCATCGATGAGCGATCTGTTCGCCCGCGCCTGCGAGAGAGGCGACCGGCCGGAATCAGGGAAGGTGGCAGGGGAGCTCGGATTCGAACCGAGGGCCTTCGGTTTTGGAGACCGACGCTCTAACCAGCTGAGCTACACCCCTACGAGCGAATGCCCCTAACGCGAGCCGGCGGCGGCGGCAATAGGGGAGCGAGCGCTGGCGATGGGTTCGCTCACCGAAAGCGAGATGGACCTCACGCTGCGATATAGGCGTCGGGGCGATGCCGGCCAGCGAGCGAGCGCGCTTCCTCCACTGGCAGCGGGCGGCCGAAATAGAAGCCCTGGATCTTGGAGCAGCCCAGCTCGCGGATCATGGTCAGTTCCGCTTCGGTCTCCACGCCTTCCGCCGTCGTCGCCATGCCGAGGCTGCGCGCCAGCGCCACCACCGCGCAGATGATCGCCAGCGCCTCCGGCACCCCGCGCGACGCGCCCTGCACGAAGCTGCGGTCGATCTTGATCGAGGAGAAGCGGGTGCGGCTGAGATAGCCGAGCGAGGAATAGCCGGTGCCGAAATCGTCGAGGCTCAGCCGCACGCCAAGGTCGAGGATGCGCTCCAGCACCTTCACCGCCCCGGTGCCCTCGCGCAGGAAGACGCTTTCGGTCACCTCCAGCTCGAGCCGGCTGGGCGAGATGCCGGACGTGGCGAGCGCCTGTGCGACGACGGTGACGAAATTGGGATCGTGGAGTTGCTCGGGCGAGACGTTCACCGCGACGCGCACGTCGTCGGGCCAGCGCGCGGCTTCGGCGCAGGCGGTGCGCACCACCCATTCGCCGATCGGGCCGATCAGCCGCGCCTCCTCCGCCAGCGGCACGAACTTGGCCGGGCTGACCATGCCGAATTGCGGGTTGTTCCAGCGCAGCAGCGCCTCGAAGCCGGTGAGGCGGCCGCTCTCCGCTTCCACCACCGGCTGATATTGCAGGTGCAACTCACCGCGCTCGAGCGCCTTGCGCAGCGCGATCTCCAGCACGCGCCGCTCCTCGGCGTTGACGTGGAGCTGCGGATCGTAAGCGTGGAACACCCCGCCGCCGGCGTCTTTCGAGCGATAGAGCGCGAGATCGGCCGAGCGGATCAGGTTCTCCGCCGTGCGCCCGTCGCGCGGCGAGGTGGCGACGCCGACCGAGGCGCCGATCCACAGGGTATGCTGATCCACCTCATAGGGGCGGGAGAGCGTCTCGATGATCGTCCGGGCGAGTTGCTCCACGCGCTCGCTGTCGGTGGCGTCGCGCACCACCACGGCGAATTCGTCGCCGCCGAGCCGGCCGACCATCTCATTGTCGGTGACGAGCTGCGCCAGCCGCTCGGACACGCGGCCGAGCAGCCGGTCGCCGATCGGATGGCCGAGCGTGTCGTTGACTGCCTTGAAGCGATCGAGGTCGATCATCATGAAGGCGCAGCGCGACCCCCATTTCTCCGCCTCGACCAGCGCGCGGCCCAGCGCCTCGTTGATGAGCAGGCGGTTGGGCAGGCCGGTGAGCGTGTCGTAGCGCGCCATGCGGTTGATCTTGTCGGCGGTGGTGCGCTGCTCGGTGACATCCGAGCCGACCCCGCGGAAACCGACGAAATCGCCGCGATCGTCGTAGCGCGGGCTGGCGGCGATCTCCCACCAGCGCTGCTCGCCGTCGACCATTACCGGCAGCACGAGATCGCGGAAGCTCTCGCGGTTCTTTAGCTTCTCCGCGAGCTGGCGCAGCGCGGCCGAGAAATTGCCCGAATCCCACGAGGGGCCGGCGAGCACCTGAAGCAGCGGCAGCCCCTCGATCGCGCTGGGCGCGACGCCGAGCGCGATGGCGAAGCGACCGTTGGCCCGGACGATGCGGCGCTGGACGTCGGTTTCCCACAGCCAGTCGGAGCCGGTGTCCTCGAACTCGCGGAGCAGCAGGCTGACCGTCTCGTCGCGCTCGGTGAGCGTCAGTTCGGAGCCGCGCAGCAGGACGAGCGCCTGCGCGCGCGAGACGCAGGCGATGATCAGGATCGCCGCGAACAGCACGGTCCCCGCCGCTGCGACATAGACCTGCGCGAAGACGAAGGCGGCGGTCACCGCGAGCGCCACCCCGCCGATGAAACCCAGCGCCGCGAGGACCAGCGGCGCCAGCGCCAGCGCGGCGGCCGACATCAGCACCGACAGGACCATCCACAACGCCAGCGGCGTCGCCGAATCGCCGTAGCGCCCGAACAGCAGCACCGGCACGCTCCACGCCACGGCCAGCGCGGCGCCCTCGAAACCGGTGCCGCGCAGATCGTCGACCGAGGCGAGCGCATCGGGTTCCGGGCTGATCCGCAACCGGCGGACCGCGACGATGGTGGCGATCAGCATGACGCCGACCGTCCAGATGCCCAGCCAGACCGGTGGCACGAAATGGGAGAGCAGCATCACCACGATCGCCGCGCCGATCAGGTTCGCGCCGAGCATGAACAGCGCGAGCTGCCGCCCCGCGTGCAGCGTGGCGCCGCGAATCCGTGCCCAGGCGGCGGGATCATCGCCTTCGGAAAGGCCGAGCAGCGGCCCGATCGGGACCGCCGGGTGACGAACGGTGGGGGGGACTGGGACACTCACGCCCGACCGCATACGCGATCAGGGGTTGACCAATCGTTTCCGTGCCGCGCCGGCCGTTGTTCGAAACAGCGCGTTCAGGCGGCGATGGCGTAAGGCTTGATCTCGCCGGAGAGATAGAGGTTGCGTGCCTTCGCCCGGCTGAGCTTGCCCGAGCTGGTGCGCGGCAAGGTGCGCGGCGGGATTAGCTCCACCACGCAGTTCATGCCGGTGACCGCGCGCACCCGGTCGCGGATCTCGTCGCGCAGGCGGGTGCGTTCTGCATCGTCGGAGGTGCGGCACTGGACGAGCACCGCCGGCGTTTCCTCGCCGCCGGGCGTGGTGATGGCGAAGGCGGCGATGTCGCCCTGCTTGAAGCCGGGGAGCTGCTCCACCGCCCATTCGATGTCCTGCGGCCAGTGGTTGCGGCCGTTGACGATGATCATGTCCTTGGCGCGGCCGACGATATAGACGTAGCCGTCGGACATGTAGCCCATGTCGCCGGTATCGAGCCAGCCGTCGCTCATGCAGGCCCGGGTCGCGTCGGGGTCGCGGAAATAGCCGACCATCACCGAAGGGCCGCTGCACCACACCTTGCCGATCGCGCGCTCGGGAAGGGGGGTGCCATCCTCCTCCCGGATCTCGACCTTCATGTCTCTGACCGGCTTGCCGCAATTGACGATCGCGCGATAGCGTTGCGGGCGATCCTGCCCGGCCGGGACGCCGGAAAGCTGCGTCTCCTCGACCAGCTCGACACGAATCCCCTCGCCCGGCGGCATGATCGACACCGCCAGCGTCGCCTCGGCAAGGCCGTAGCTCGGCAGGAAGGCGCTGGCCTTGAACCCGGCATCGGCGAACGCGTCGACGAAACCCTGCATCACATCCGGCCGGATCATGTCCGCGCCATTGCCGGCGAGCCGCCAGCGCGACAGGTCGAACCGGTCCGATGCGCGCGTCTGGCTGGAGATGCGGCGGGCGCAGATGTCATAGCCGAAAGTCGGCGAATAGCTGATCGAGGTGCCCTGGTTGCGGCTGATCATGTCCAGCCACGCCAGCGGGCGGCGCGCGAAATCCTCGGTCTTGAGATAGTCGGTGGAGACCTGGTTGGCGATCGGCGAGAGGAAGCAGCCGACCAGCCCCATGTCGTGATACCACGGCAGCCATGAGATGCAGCGGTCGCTGTCGACCAGCTTCATCCCGTGCGAATGCGCGGCAAGGTTATTGAGCAGCGCATGATGCGTGATCGCCACGCCATGCGGAAAGCGCGTCGAGCCGCTGGAATATTGCAGATAGGCGATATCCTCGCCCTTCGCCGGCGGCAGCGCGACCGGCACGGCCTCGACGGCGAGCAGTTCGCTCCAGTCCACGCCCTCGACGCCACGCCCCTCGGCCGCCGCGCCTGCCATCGCGGCCAGCTCCGGCGGATAGATCAGCATCTTCGGATCGCAGCTCGCGAGCTGGACGCTGAGCTGATCGATATAGGATTCCCTGCCCCCGAAGGAGGTGGGCAGCGGCAGCGGCACCGGCCACGCGCCGGCATAGACCGTGCCGAAGAACAATGCCGCGAACTCCGGCCCCGTCTCCGCGACGAGCGCGATGCGGTCGCCCGGCGCGACGCCCGCCGCGACCAGCCGCCACGCCGCTGCTTCCGCATCCCTGCGCAGCTCGGCGAACGGATAGGCGCGGGTCAGTGCGCCGCGCGCATCGTGGAAGTTCAGCCCGCGCTTGCCCTGCGCCGCATAATCCAGCGCCTCGCCCAGCGTCGCGAAATCCGCGAAGCGCCGTGGCAGCGCGTCCTGCGTGGGAGTGGGATCGAGGGTAGTCATTCCAGCATTTTACCTTTCGCGCGCCCCTGGCGGGTCGCAAGCCTGCTCATGGCAGCACCTGCGCGCCTCGCGCGTTTAAATTCGTTCGTCAGTGTGGCAACAACATGGCCGTGCCCCGCGAACCTCGCCTCGCCCGCCCGCTCGACGCCGCCGCGCTCGATCGGCTGGCGCTGCGTTATGTCGAGCGATTCGCCACCACGCGCGGCAAGCTGGCGGATTACCTGCGCCGCAAGATGCGCGAGCGCGGCTGGCACGGCACGCCGGTCGATCCCGTGACGGTGGCGGAACGGATGGCCGCGCTGGGCTATGTCGACGATCGCGCCTTCGCCGACATGCGCGCGGCGGCTTTGGCGCGGCGCGGGTTCGGCACGCGCCGCGTGGCGCAGGCGTTGCGCGCGGCGCATGTCGGCGAGGAGGATGCCGTCGCCGCGATCGAGCCGGCGGCGGAGCGGCCGCTCGACGCCGCGCTGGCCTTCGCGCGCCGCCGCCGCTTCGGCCCGTGGGCGAAGGCCGCACCCGACGAGCGGCTGCGCGAGCGGCAGGTGGCGGCGATGGTGCGCGCCGGCCATGCCCCGGCGCTGGCGCGACGGATCGTGCTTTCGCCTCCCGGTGTCCCGTTCGAGGGCGATGAATGACGCATTCCGCGTGGTTTGCCTGTTGTGCCGGATCGTAACCATGCTAGCGTGGGACGAACCCGGGGGGGATCACGTATAAGTGCGTAGCGACATGTCTCGCGATGCGGATGACCGCGAACAGGAAGAGGGTGTGCCCGGCGCCGAGGAAGGCGTGCGGGTGGCCGGTACGCTCAAATGGTTCGACGTCACGCGCGGTTTCGGTTTCCTCGTGCCCGATACTGGCGACACGGGGGATGTGCTGATCCATTTCAGCGTGCTCCAGCCGCTCGGCCGGCGCAGCCTGCCGGAGCGTTCCCGCGTGGAGGCGATCGCGGTGAAGCGCGAGCGCGGTTTCCAGGCGGTGGAGATATTGTCGGTCGATACCTCGCAGGCCGTTGAACAGGGGGCGCCGCGCGACCGCGCGCGCATCGATCCCGCCAGCATGATCGACGAGGCGGGCGACTGGGAACCGGTGCTGGTGAAATGGTTCAACCGGCTGAAGGGCTATGGTTTCCTGGTGCGGCCGGCCGGGGACCAGGATATATTCGTCCATATGGAAACGCTGCGCCGCGCCGCGATCCATGAGGTGGAGCCCGACCAGCCGCTGCGCGCGCGCGTGGTGGAGGGGCGCAAGGGCCCGCTCGCGGTGGTGGTCGATATCGCGCCGGAGGAATGAGATGTTGCGTATCCTGGCCGCCGCGGCGCTTACGCTGCTCGCCCCCCCCTGCTCGCGCGGCGATGCCGGCGCCGCCGAAGGCGCGGGCACGGCGAAGCGGGTGACGCTGACGATCGCCGGCCCCAAGGGATCGCACGAATTCAGGGTCGAGGTGGCGGCCACCGCTGACGCGCAGGAGCGCGGGCTGATGTTCCGCACCGATATTCCGAAGGACGGCGGGATGCTGTTCGCCCCCTATCCGCCCGATGGCGGCCCGCCGAAGCCGGCGATCTTATGGATGAAGAACACGCCCAGCCCGCTCGACATCTTGTTCATCCGCCCGGATCATACGATCGCGCGGATCGCCGAGAACACGGTGCCTTTCTCCGAAACGCCGATCCCCTCGGGCGAGGCGGTCGCCGCGGTGCTGGAGATCAACGGCGGCCGCGCCAACGAACTGGGCATCGACGAAGGCGGCAAGGTGACGTGGGAAAGCGGGCCGGGCGAGAGCAAGGCCGGTTGAAGCGCGCGGGCTTCGAGGGTAAGCGCGGCGCATGGGCATCAATCTGAACCCGTTCACCTGGTGGAACGGCGCGACCATCGGCACCTGGTTCGGCCTGCGCGGCAAGACGCGCGTGGGCGAGGATTCGCTCGGCAACGTCTATTACGAGGGCGGCGCCGACACCGCCGGCCAGCCGCGCCGCTGGGTGATCTATCAGGGCGCCAACGATGCCAGCCGCGTGCCGCCGGAATGGTTCAGCTGGCTGCACCATCATGTCGACGAGGCGCCCGATCGCGCGCTGCCCGCGCCGCGCCGCTGGGAAAAGCCCGCCGTGCCGAACATGACCGGCACGTCGCTCGCCTATCGTCCGGCGGGCGCGCTGGAGAAGGGCGGCAAGCGCGCGCCCGCGACCGGGGATTATGAGGCGTGGAGCCCCGAGGCGTGAAGCGCGCGGTGGCGGCGGGCGGCGCGCTCGTCGTCGCGCTGGCCGGCGTGGGCCTGTGGCAAGGGCGGCACTGGCTCGCCGACGCCGCGCCGACGCCCCGCGCAGCCGCCCCCGCCGCGTCGCAGGCGGTGCCCGCCGCCCGCCCCGCGCCGGACGGCGTCACGGCGGTCGACGGCAGCGACCAGACGGCCGACGCCGGCACGACGCCGATGGCGGAGCGCGTGGCGGTGATTGGCCTTCTCAACAAGCGCAACGGCGTCAGTCGCGACCTGACGATGAAGCCTGGGCAGGCGCTGCGCGTCGGCGACACGATCGTCCGGCTGCGCGCGTGCGAGAAGACCGCGCCGTGGGAGCAGGAGCAACTGACTGGCGCCTTCGTCCAGCTCGACGTGAAGGGCGCGGACAATGTGTGGCGGCGGGCCTTCTCGGGCTGGCTGTTCAAGGAGCGCCCGGCGCTCAACGTGGTGCAGCACCCGGTCTATGACGTCTGGGCCAAGAGCTGCACGATGTCCTTCCCGGCGAAAGGCGCGGATACCGACGTCATCGCCGCCTCGACCGCGAAGAAGTCGGCGGTGGCGTCGGATGCCGATGCCAGCGACGGCGCCGACGACGCGCCGGTCGCGGAGACGAGCGGCCCGAGCGCCTCGCCCAGCAACACCATGTAATCGGCCCGGTCGATCTCCACCGCGCCCAGCGAGGCGAGGTGTTCGGTCATGAACTGGCAGTCGAGCAGGGTGAAGCCGCCCGCCCGCAGCCGCGCGACAAGCGCGGCGAGCGCGATCTTCGAGGCGTCGGCGGCGCGGCTCACCATGCTTTCGCCGAAGAAGGCGCGGCCGAGCGCGAGGCCGTAGAGCCCGCCGACCAGTTCCTCGCCGTCCCAGCATTCGATCGAATGGGCGTGGCCGGTTTCGTGGAGGTGCAGGAAGACATGCTCGATCGAGCGGTTGATCCACGTTTCCGGCCGGTCGCTGGCGGCTTCCGCGCACAGGCGGATGACGGCGGGGAAATCGCGGTCGGCGGTGATGCGGAAACGGTCGGCGAGCAGCTTCTTGCGCAGCGAGCGGGAAAGATGGAAGCCGTCGAGCGGCAGGACCGCGCGGCGGCGCGGCTCGACCCAATAGACGCCGGGCGCGTCGCGGCCGTCCGCCATCGGGAACACCCCGACCGAATAGGCCCCGAGCACCATCGCCGGATCGAGCGGCTCGAACTTCATGAAGCGAGTCGTCGCTCGATCCTTTGCCAGATATCGAGGAAAGCGGCCGCCGCCGCCGATCGTGGCGCCACCTCGCCAACGGCCCGGTGCGCGGCGGCGGACGCTTCCACCACACTCGCCATCGGGACCACCGGCCAGTCGGGGTGGGCGGCGACAGCGTCCATATGCATCCGCCGGCGGCGATCGACCATCGCGTGAACGGGGAGCGTCGGCGTGCGCCCGCCGAGATGCCGTTCGATCTCCTCATAGGCGCGTTGCGCCAGCGGGGAGGGGACGACGGGGACGACGATCAGGTCGGCGGCGCGCGCGACCTGCTCCGCCGTCTCGGTGAGGCCGGGCGGGCAATCGAGGATCACGCGGTCATAGTCGCCGAGCCCGGCGATCAGCTTGCTCAGCCGTTTCTTCTTGTCCATCTCGCGCAGCAGGTGATCGAGATCGCGCAGCGATGCGTCGGCGGGGAGCAGGTCGAGCCGCTCGACATCGGTGGGTCGGATCAGCTTGCGCGCGTCCACCTCGCGCGAGAAGGCGGCCTGCGCGCGGTCGTGCTTCGCCTCGCGCCCCAGCATCCAGCTTGCCGCCGCCTGCGGATCGAGATCCCACAACAGGGTGCGGCGCGCCGATTTCGTCGCCGCGCACCATGCGAGGTTGATCGCCAGCGTCGTTTTCCCGACGCCGCCCTTCAGGCTGTAAACCGCGATCGTCGCCATGTTCGCGAAGGTGCCGTGCCGCGTGGCGGGAGGCAAGCGCCACCGATTAAAAAGGCCGGCGCAACGGGTGCGCCGGCCTCGAAAGCTGGATGATTGCGGAAAATCAGGCCTTGCAGGCCTGCTCGCCCTTGCCCGGCTGCGTCAGGGTGATGTGGCCGGTGTCCCCGGTCAGCTTCCAGCCGCCGTCGGCGACCAGCGGATCGCCCGCCTTGTCGGCCTTCAGCGTGGTCGGCGAGCCGTCCTTCTTGGTCTTGACGATCGCCTGCTTGTCGCCCTGGAAGAAGGTGACATAGACGAGGCTGTTGTCCTTGCAGCGGAAGGTCTTGTCCGCCTTGATCGCGGGCGGCAGCTCCACCGCGCCCTTGTTGGCCAGTTCGGCGGCCATGGGATCGGGGTTGGTGTCGACGACTTCCGGCTTGCTCGGCTGCGAATTGCAGGCGGAAAGCGCGATCAGCGCGGCGGCGGCAGGGAGGAGAAGGTGGCTTTTCATAGCAGAGCGACGCCATACCCCCGGTGTCGTCTCCGTCAAGGGCGCGATGAAATTTTGTATCCTGCGCCGCTTATTTTCGAGCGCGGGAATCAGCCGGTAAAGGCGGCGAGCGCGTCCCACGCCGGCTGCTTCGCCGCGACGCCGACCGTGTGGAGCGGGCTGGAAGAAGGAAGCGCGACCAGCGCCACCGCTTTCGTCGCCAGCAGCGGGCGGCCGAGTCGCAGCGCCGTGCCGCCGTTGAACGCCACCGCGCGCAGGCTCGCGAGCGAGTCGACCAGCGCCGCCAGGTCGTTGGCGGCATGGTCGCGGATCGCCGCGTCGCTGCTGCCCGGTCGCCGCGCCGAGGCGACGACGTCCCACAGCCCGATCCGCGCCTCCAGCAGCGCGGCGAGGCGCGCCTCATAGGGGAGCGCGGCGAGATCGCGTCCGATGACATGGCCGACGAGGCGCCAGAACTGGTTCTGTGGATGCGCGTAATAGCGTTGCTCGGCGAGACTGCGCTCGCCCGGCAGGCTGCCGAGGATCAGGACGCGCGTGCGATCGTCGACGACCGGCGGGAAGGAGGATTTGCGCGCCACATCACTGACCATGCGATCAATCACGCTATCCGCCGCTAAAGCGCAAGCGTGGTTGCCGCGAACAGCGCGGCGGCGCACATATGCGTTCATGCACACCGCCTCCGACACACTCTCGCTCATCGGCAACACTCCGCTCGTCCGGCTGAAGGGGCCGAGCGAGGCGACGGGGTGCGATATCTTCGGCAAATGCGAATTCGCCAATCCCGGCGCCAGCGTGAAGGATCGCGCGGCGCTGTTCATCGTCGAGGACGCCGAGGCGCGCGGACAGCTCCAGCCTGGCGGCACGATCGTGGAGGGCACGGCGGGCAATACTGGGATCGGCCTCGCGCTGGTCGCCAATGCCAAGGGCTACCGCACGATCATCGTGATGCCGGACACCCAGTCCAAGGAGAAGATGGACACGCTGCGCGCACTTGGCGCGGAGCTGGTGACGGTGCCGGCGGCGCCTTATTCCAGCCCATGTCATTTCGTGCACACCTCGCGACGCATCGCCGAGGAGACGCCGGGGGCGATCTGGGCCAACCAGTTCGACAATATCGCCAACCGCCGCGCGCATATCGTCGGCACCGCCGAGGAGATCTGGGCGCAGATGGACGGGCGGGTCGATGGCTTCACCTGCGCGGTGGGCACCGGCGGCACGCTCGCCGGGGTCGGCATGGGGCTGAAGGCGAAGGACGATCGCGTGACGATCGCGCTCAGTGACCCGCACGGCGCCGCGCTCTACGAATATTATGCGCACGGCGAGTTGAAGGCGGAGGGCAATTCGGTCGCCGAGGGGATCGGGCAGGGGCGGATCACCGCCAACCTCGAGGGCGCGCCAATCGACACGCAATATCGCATCCCCGATCAGGAAGGGCTGGACTGGGTCGAGCGGCTGCTGCGTGAGGAGGGGCTGTGCCTGGGCCTGTCGTCCGGCATCAACGTCGCCGGCGCGGTGCGGCTGGCGCGCGATCTGGGGCCGGGCAAGCGCATCGCGACGATCCTGTGCGATACTGGTTTCCGCTATCTTTCCACGCTCTACAATTCCGAATGGTTGTCCGCCAAGGGGCTGGAACGGCGGTTGCCACTGTAAAAATTCGACATCCGCGCGATATGACGTTAGTCTCGCGCGACGGATGAGTACCGAAACACCCACATCGAGCCAGACGGTGCAGCGTGTGCGGGTGGGCCTGATCGGCCTGGCCGCCGTGGTGCTGCTCATCGGCCTTGCCAGCGCGATCTTCAGCGCCGCCAGCCGGGAAAAGCCGGTTGCGGCGGTCGATGCGCCCAAGGCGGAGGCCGTCGCTAACATGACGCTCGCCAACAGCGAACTGCCCGCCGCCGCGCCGAACGAGCCGCTGGCCGAGCTTGGCGTCGCCCCCGCCACCGCCAACGGCGCCGCCCCGGCCGCGCCGCGCCAGTGAATCCAGCCATGACGTTCGTGGAATCGCCGGGGAAATCCGGGGGGCGGTCGGGGATTCCCCGGCTCACCCCGGATTCGGCCCGCCGTTTCCTGCGAACGGAAACGGAACGCGTGCGTTTCGCCGTGGCGGAATCGGGAGGAAAGCCGTCCGGCTGACCGCCTTTTCCCCGATTTTCCCCACATTTCCCTTCCCATCCCCGAGAGGCCCTGATATCTATCGGGCTACAGAGGGGCGGACTCGCTGTATCTTGTCTTCGCGCTAGCCGGGCGGCCGAACGGGCTGATTTCCGGGCCGGAGAAGCGCGTCCGCCGCGGGCGAGGTGGGCGTGTCGGAAAGGATCGACTATCAGGGAAAGGGTATCGCGCTCGTCGACGACAAGTCGCGCGTGGCGATCCCGAACACCCTGCGCGCCATGCTCGCGAAGAATTCCCCGCGCGAGGACGGGAAGGATGGCGGCACCGTCATCATCGCGCCGCACCCCGAGCACCGCTGCCTGATCGCCTACGATCCGCGCTTCGTGCCTTTCTGGAAGGCGCGGCTGGAGCAACTCGACGCCGCCCAGTTCGAGAAGTCCGGCCGGACCGACTACAACATCCTCGATCGCGCAGGCGGTGCGGAGCCGCTGCCATTCGACGGCAGCGGGCGTTTCATCATGCCCGCGTTCGAGCGCAAATACGCGCGGATCGACACGCTCGCCGTCTTCTACGGGTCATTCCACTGGATCACGATCTGGAGCCCGAAGATCCTGATCGAGACGCCGGGGATCGACCCGTTCCTCAAGGAATATGTCGAGTTCGCCTGCGAGGAGAAGGGGTATGCGCTGTGACCGCGCAGGCTGATCCCCATATCCCGGTGCTGCTCGACGAAGTGCTCGCCGCGCTTACCCCCAGGCGCGGCGAGACCGTGGTCGACGGCACGTTCGGCGCCGGCGGCTATACGCGCGCGCTGCTGGCGACGGGCGCGCGCGTCATCGCCTTCGACCGCGATCCCGATGCGATCGCCGCCGGACGGGCGCTGGAGGCGTCGAACCCGGACCTCATCCTCGTGCCGGCCGAATTTTCCGCCATGGCCGGCGAGCTTGAGGCGCGCCGCGAGGCGCCGGTCGACGGGGTGGTGCTGGACATCGGCGTGTCGTCGATGCAGCTCGACCAGCCGGCGCGCGGCTTCTCCTTCCAGGGGGACGGGCCGCTCGACATGCGCATGTCGCAGGCGGGGCCGTCGGCCGCCGATTTCCTCAACACCGCCGACGAGGCGCTGATCGCCGACGTGCTGTGGCGCTACGGCGAGGAGCCGCGCTCGCGCCGCGTGGCCAAGGCGATCGTCGCGGCGCGGCCGCTCACCACCACCGGGCAGCTCGCGCAGGTCGTGCGCCGCGCGCTGGGGCATCGGCCGCACGACAAGAAGGACCCGGCGACGCGCGCCTTCCAGGCGATCCGCATCCATGTGAACCGCGAGCTGGAGGAGCTGGCGCAGGGCCTGGCCGCCGCCGAACGCGTGCTGGCGCCGGGCGGCCGGCTCGCGGTCGTCACCTTTCACAGCCTGGAGGACCGGCTGGTGAAACGGTTCCTGCGCGAGCGCAGCGGGGCGATGCCGGCCGGGTCGCGGCATCGTCCCGAAGCGCGCGAGGCGCGGGCGCCGAGTTTCGAGCCGGCGGCGAAGGCGGTGCGCCCGAGCGCGGCTGAAGTGGCGCGCAACCCCAGGGCGCGCTCGGCGACGCTGCGCGTGGCGCGGCGCACCGGGGCGGCGGCCTGGGCGGGCAGCGTCGAGTTAGTGGAGGCGTAACGATGGCAGCGACGTACAGATTGAAGGGTTTGGGCTGGTTCGGCGGCGTGGTGATCGTGTCGCTGGGCTTCTACCTCATCTCGCTTCAGGTCGCGGCGGAGCGCAAGCGGCTGGAGCAGCTCAACGGCAGGATCAGCTTCGCCCAGCGCGACATCCGCGCGCTGGAGACGGAGTTCGACGTTCGCTCCAACCTCGCGCAGCTCGAACGCTGGAACGGCGACACGCTGGCGCTCGCCGCGCCCACCGCCGGCCAGTTCGTGCGCGATGAAGGGCAGCTCGCCTCGATCAGCTTCGATCGCGCGGTGCCGGTGCCGGGCGGGCAGCAGGGCGCGATCCGCACCGCCGCGCTGGTCGTGCCGTCCCTGCCTTCGCCGGTCCACGCCCCGGCCGCGCCCACTCCGGTGATCGACGAGACGCCCGCGGTGGCGGCGGCGGCGCGCCCCGCGACGCTGGTGAAGGTCGCCGCGCGCACCGCCGACGCACCCCGGCTCACCCCGGCGGTGTTGATGCACGGCGATCTGGCCGAAGCGACCCCGGCGGCACACAAAGGCAAGGTGGCCGCCGATCGCGCCGCCGCGCCGAAGCTGACCGCCGCCGTGGTGATGCGCACCGAGGTCGCGGCCAGCAACGCGCCCGTCTCCCGCAAGGGCAAGGCGGTGGCGATGCTCGACAAGTCGCTGCTCAGCGACACCACGCTGGGCGATCTGATGAGCGGCGCGCGCGCCGAGGCACGGCGGCCGCGTTGACCACGCTGGTCGCGCGCCCTGCCCGATCGGTGAAAGCCAGCGAGCAGCGCCATGCGCTGCTCGCGACACAGCATCTGCGCCTGATGATGCTGATGCTGCTATTCGCCGCCGCCGTGACGGTGGTGGTCGGGCGGCTGGCGTGGCTGGCGATCGAAGGCAAGCCGGAGCGCGCGTCCATCCTCGGCGCCGCGCCGCGCGGCGATATCGTGGATCGCAACGGCGAGCCGCTGGCCCGCACGATCGACGCCTGGGCGATCGGCGTCCACCCCGATCGCCTGCTCGGCGATCGCAGCGAGATCGCGCAGCGGCTGGCGGACCTGATGCCGGATATCGGCAGCCAGCAATGGTTCTATACGCAGATCAGCAAGAAGGTGCCCTTCACCTATCTCAACCGCCGCGCCAGCCCCGCGCTGGTGGAGGCGGTGAACGCGATAGGCGAGCCGGGCATCGTCTTCGAACGGCAGACGCAGCGGCTCTATCCGCAATCGACGCTGGCGGCGCATGCGCTCGGCTATCTCTCCACCGATAGCAAGGGAATGGGCGGGATGGAGCGCGCGCTGGAAGCGCGGCTCACCGATCCCGCACAGAACGGCACCCCCGTCGCGCTGTCGATCGACAGCCGCGTGCAGGCGGCGATGGAGAGCGAGCTTGGCCGCGCGATGGGCGACATGCAGGCCAAGGGCGCGGCCGGCATCGTCATGGACGCGCATACCGGCGAGGTGATCGCGATGGTCTCGCTGCCGATGTTCAACCCCAACCGGGTGGGCATGGCGGGCACCGAGGAGCTGCGCAACAACGTCACCCAGTCGGTCTATGAGCTTGGCTCGACCTTCAAGCCGATCGCGATGGCGGCGGCGATCGATTACGGCGTCGTCACCGACATGAGCCGCCGGTTCGATGCGACCGTGCCGCTGAAGGTCGGCGGCTACACGATCCACGACGATCGCGGGCATGAGCAGAAGCGCTGGCTCAACATCCCAGAAACATTGATCTATTCCTCGAACATCGCGACCGCGCGGATCGCCGACCTGGTCGGTGCGCAGCGGATGCAGGAGATGTTCCGCAAGCTCGGCTTCGACCGCAAGCCGGATATCGAGCTGGTCGAGAAGGCGCGCCCGCTGTGGCCGACCTATTGGGCGCGCACCACGGTGATGACCACCGCCTACGGCCACGGCATCGCGGTGACGCCGCTGCATCTCGCCAGCGCCTATGCCGCGCTGGTCAACGGCGGGATCTGGCATCCGGCGACCTTGCTCAAAGTGCCGCAGGGCACCGAGCCGAAGGGGCGCCGCGTGATCCAGCAATCGACCAGCGACCGGCTGCGCCAGCTCCTCCGGCTCGTCGTGCTCGACGGCACGGGGCGCAAGGGCGAGGCGCCCGGCTATCGCATCGGCGGCAAGACCGGCACCGCCGAGGTGGCTCAGCGCGGCGGCTATGCCCGGAACGCCAATGTCTCCACCTTCGCCGCCGCCTTCCCGATGGACGCGCCGCGCTACGTGGTGATCGCGATGATGGACTCGCCCAAGCGCGTGCAGGCAAACTCGTTCCAGACCACCGCCGCCTATACCGTCGCCCCGGTGGTCAGCCGCGTGGTGAGCCGCACCGGTGTGCTGCTCGGCGTCATCCCGGACGATCATCGCGACATCGACGAAAGCGATCTCACCCCGCTGCTGTGGAAGGCGCCGGGCGCGAAGGAAGAAAAAGGGAGCGCCGAATGAGGCTGGGCCAGCTCACCGGCGGCCCGGAAACCGCGCAGGTGACGGGCTTCGCGATCGACCACCGCAAGGTCGCGCCGGGCACGGTGTTCGGCGCGTTCGAGGGGCAGCGCGTCAACGGCGAGGATTTCATCCCCGCCGCCGTCGCCGCCGGCGCGATCGCCGTGGTCGCGCGGCCGGAGGCGAAGGTCGAGGGCGCGGCGCATATCGCCAGCGACAATCCGCGCGCCGCCTTCGCCGGCATGGCGGCGAAATTCTTCGCGCCCTTCCCGGAAACGGCGGTTGCCGTCACCGGCACCAACGGCAAGACCTCCACGGTCGAGATGACGCGGCAGCTCTGGCGGATGGCGGGGCATCACGCCGCCTCGATTGGCACGCTCGGCGTCACCACCGCCGATGAAAGGGTGGTGACGGGCCTCACCACGCCCGATGTGGTGACGTTCCTCTCCAATGTCGGCGGGCTGGCGCGCGAGGGCGTGACGCATCTCGCCTTCGAGGCGTCGAGCCACGGACTCAGCCAGTATCGCACCGAGGGCGTGCCGGTGATCGCGGCGGCCTTCACCAATCTCGGCCGCGACCATCTCGACTATCACGGCGACATGGCGGCCTATTTCACCGCCAAGCTGCGGCTGTTCGCCGAAGTGCTGGCCGACGAGGGGACGGCGGTCGTGTGGGTCGACGATCCGCAATCCGAGCGGGTGATCGACCTCGCGCGCGCGCGGCGCAACAAGCTGGTCACGGTCGGCGAGCACGGCGACACGCTGCGGCTGGTGTCGCGCGATCCCACGCTGCTCGGGCAGGGGCTGGTGATCGCCGTCGACGGGCGCGAGCATAAGGTGACGCTGCCGCTGATCGGCGCCTATCAGGCGGCCAATGCCCTGATCGCGGCGGGGCTGGTGATCGCGACCGGCGGCGATGTGACGCAAACGATCGCCAATCTCGCGCGGCTCCAGCCGGTGCGCGGGCGGCTGGAGCGGGCGGTGATCGCCCCGTCCGGCGCGCCGGTCTATGTCGATTACGCGCACACCGCGGACGCGCTGGAGGCGGCCATCGCGGCGCTGCGCCCCCATGTCGCGGGACGGCTGATCCTGGTGTTCGGCGCGGGCGGCGACCGCGATCACGGCAAGCGCGAGCCGATGGGGCAGGTCGCCGCCGCGCAGGCGGACGTGGCGATCGTCACCGATGACAATCCGCGCGGGGAGGACCCGGCGGCGATCCGTGCCGAGATACTGGAGGGCGCGCCCGGCGCGATCGAGATCGGCGACCGGCGCGCGGCGATCGCCCGCGCGATCTGCATGGCGGGGGCCGAGGACATCGTGCTGATCGCCGGCAAGGGGCATGAGCAGGGCCAGATCGTCGGCGATCTCGTCCTGCCGTTCGATGACGTCACTGTCGCAAGGGAGGTAGCGTGAAAAGGAAGATCAACATTCCCGTCCGTCCGTTCACTCCGGCCGATGGCGAGAAGCGCCCGCGCGAGCGGCGCAAGCTGGGGCTGCGGTACGAGCTGGTCAGCGGCGACGCGGTCAGCGGGCTGCGCTGACGCGACCGTGATTGCTATAGGCCCGCCATGACCCTCTGGACCTCCGCCGAGATCGCGGCCGCCACCGGCGGCACCGCTTCCGCCGATTTCGCGGTGGGCGGCGTCGCGTTCGACAGCCGGGAGATCGGCGCGGGCGACCTGTTCGTGGCGATGAAGGGGACGGCGGCGGACGGGCATCGCTTCATCGACGGCGCCTTCGCGCGGGGCGCGGCGGGTGCGCTGGTGTCGGAAGGCACCGCGCACCCTAACGTCCGCGTCGGCGACACCTTCGCCGCGCTGGAGGACATGGGCCGCGCGGCGCGCGCGCGGATGGCGGGCAAGGTGATCGGCGTCACCGGCTCGGTCGGCAAAACCTCGACCAAGGAGGCGCTGTTCGCCGCGCTCGATCGCGGCGCGCCGGGCGCGGTGCATCGTTCGGTCAAGAGCTACAACAACCATACCGGCGTGCCGCTGAGCCTTGCACGGATGCCGCGCGAGACGCGCTTCGGCGTGTTCGAGATGGGGATGAACCACACGGGCGAACTGGCGCATCTGACGACCCTTGTCCGCCCGCACATCGCGCTCGTCACCGCGATCGCTCCGGCGCACACCGAGTTCTTCCGCGACGAAAGCGCGATCGCCGATGCCAAGGGCGAGATATTCCGCGGGCTTGAGCCGGATGGCGTGGCGATCGTGCCGCACGACAGCCCGCACCGCGACCGGCTGATCGACGCCGCCGCGCCTTATGCCGCGCGGATCGTCACCTTCGGGCTGGACGAGGAGGCGGACGTGCGGCCGCTGGAGACGATGCGGCTCGATGCCGGCACCTTCGTCACCGCGAAGGTGGGCGAGCGGGAGCTGAGCTTCACCGTCTCGCAGCCCGGTATGCACTGGGTGTCGAACGCGCTGGCGGTGATCGCGGCGGTCGATGCGGCGGGCGGCGATCTCGGGCTGGCCGGGCTGGCGCTCGGCGAGCTGGGCGGCCTCGCGGGGCGCGGCGACAGGTTCACGGCGGCGGTCAAGGGGGGGGAGGCGCTGGTGATCGACGAAAGCTACAACGCCAATCCGGCGTCGATGGCGGCGACGCTGGAGGTGCTGGCGCACGAGCCGGGGCGGCATGTCGCGGTGCTGGGCGAGATGCGCGAGCTGGGCGCGGGCAGCGATGCCTATCACGCCGCGCTGGCCGGGCCGCTGCTCGCCGCGCGCGTCGAAACGGCGCTGCTGGTCGGTGAAAGGATGGCGCCGTTGGCGCAGGCCCTTGAGGGCCGCGTCGATTTCGTCCATGTGCCCGACGCCGCGACCGCGCTTGACCGCCTGAAACAGGTGATCGCGCCGGGCGATGCGGTGCTCGTCAAGGGATCGAACGGGGTGGGGCTGTCGCGGGTCGTCGCGGCTCTCGCCGGGGGCGTTTCATAGTGTTGTACCTGATCGCCGAAAGCCTCGGTTTCCCGAGCGTCCTCAACCTCATCCGCTATCTGTCGTTCCGCACCGGCGGGGCGGTGGCGACGGCGCTGTTCATCGGGCTGGTGATCGGGCCGAAGTTCATCGGCTGGCTGCGCCTCAGGCAGGGCAAGGGCCAGCCGATCCGCGCCGACGGGCCGCAGACCCACCTCGCCAAGCGCGGCACGCCGACGATGGGCGGGCTGATGATCCTCACCAGCCTCAGCCTCGCGATCCTGATCTGGATGGACCTGCGCAATCCCTTCGTCTGGGCCAGCCTGTTCGTGACGCTCGGCTTCGGCGCGATCGGCTTCATGGACGATTACGACAAGGTGACGAAGGCGACCACCGCCGGGATACCGGGGCGCGTGCGCCTGCTGCTGGAATTCCTCATCGCCGGGGTGGCGGCGTGGATCATCAGCCAGGAGAATGGCACCGGCCTGTTCCTGCCCTTCACCAACCGTTACTATCTGGAACTGGGCTATTTCTATCCGTTGTTCGCCGCCTTCACGATCGTCTCGTTCGGCAATGCGGTGAACCTGACGGACGGGCTGGACGGGCTCGCCACCATGCCGGTGATCATCGCGGCGGTGGCGTTCATGATCATCGCCTATCTCGCCGGCAACGTGAAGTTCGCCGACTATCTCGGCATCCCGCATGTGCCACGCGCGGGCGATCTGGCGATCTTCTGCGGCGCGATGGTCGGGGCGGGGCTTGCCTTCCTGTGGTATAACGCGCCCCCGGCGGCGGTGTTCATGGGCGACACCGGCAGCCTCGCGCTCGGCGGGGCGCTCGGCACGATCGCGGTGATCGCGCATCACGAGATCGTACTCGGGATCATCGGCGGTCTGTTCGTGGTGGAAGCCCTGTCCGTCATCATCCAGGTCGCGGTCTATAAGCGCACCGGCAAGCGCGTGTTCCGCATGGCGCCGATCCACCATCATTTCGAGCAGCTCGGCTGGAGCGAGCCGACCGTGGTGATCCGCTTCTGGATCATCGCGCTGGTGCTGGCGCTCGCCGGCCTTTCGACGTTGAAGCTCAGGTGATCGTCTCCTCCCACTGGCGCGGCAGACGCTATGCGGTGCTCGGCCTCGCGCGGACCGGCGCGGCGACGGTGCGCGCGCTCGTCGCGGGCGGTGCGCAGGTGGTGGCGTGGGACAGCGACCCGGCACGGCGCGAGGGCTTCGAGGGCGTGGAGATCGCGGAGCTCGATGACGTGGATTTCGCCGGGATCGATGCTTTGGTCGTCTCGCCCGGCGTGCCGCTCAACACACATCCGCTGGCGGCGAAGGCGCGCGCGGGCGGCGTGCCGATCACCGGCGACATCGAACTGTTCGCCGAGGCGCGCGCGGACCTGCCGCCGCACAAGGTGGTCGGCATCACCGGCACCAACGGCAAGTCCACCACCACCGCGCTCGTCACCCATATCCTCCAGACCGCCGGCATCCCCGCGCTGATGGGCGGCAACATCGGCCTGCCGATCCTCGGGCAAGAGCCGCTTCCCGCCGGCGGCGTCTATGTGCTGGAACTGTCGAGCTATCAGATCGACCTGACGCGGACGCTGGATTGCGACGTCGCGGTGCTGCTCAACATCACGCCCGACCATCTCGACCGCTATGACGGCTTCGACGGCTATGTCGCCTCGAAGGCGCGGCTGTTCGCGATGCAGTCGTCGCGCCACGAGGCGGTGATCGGCATCGGCGACGCCGCCTCGGCCTCTATCGCACGCTCGCTGTCGGCGCGGGGCGAGCATCTGACGAAGATCGCGCCGGGCGTGTGCCTGGACCAGTCGCGCTGGCCGAGTCTCAAGGGACCGCACAACGCGCAGAACGCGCTCGCCGCGATTGCGGTGGTGAAGGCGCTCGGCGTCGGCGAACGCGATATCGACCGCGCGCTGGAGACTTTCACCGGGCTGCCGCACCGGATGGAAAAGGTGCGCGAGCTGGCCGGCGTCGCCTATATCGACGACAGCAAGGCGACCAATCCCGAAAGCACCGCGCCCGCGCTCGGCGCCTTCCCGCGCGTCCACTGGATCGTCGGCGGGCGGGCGAAGGGCGACGATCTCGACGCCTGCCGCCCGTTCTTCGATCATGTCGTGCGCGCCTATACGATCGGCGAGGCGGGGCCGCGCTTCGCCGCGATCCTGAAGGACGCGATGCCGGTGGACGAGGCGGGGACGCTCGCCGCCGCCGTCGCCGGAGCGGCGCGTGAGGCGAAGCCGGGGGATACGGTGCTGCTTTCGCCGGCGGCGGCTTCCTTCGATCAATTTCGCGATTATGAGCATCGCGGGCAGGAATTTCGCGACGCGGTGGGGGCGCTGGCATGAGCGAGGAACAGGCGGAGATCGTCAGCGAGGCGGGTCTGCGCGCGCGGCTGAAGGGGCGCGGCGGACGCGGCGACCGCTCGCCGCTCGGCACCTGGTTCTGGGACACCGATCGCGTGCTGCTGCTGCTGACGCTGGCGCTGATCGCGGTCGGGCTGCTCGCCGTCGCCGCCGCCAGCCCGGCGAGCGCGGTGCGCTATTCGGGCGAGCATGTGAAATTCCCGCCGCTCTATTATTTCTGGCGGCAGGTGATGTGGGTGGCGGTGTCGTTGCCGGTGCTGTTCATCACCTCGATGCTGCCGGTGAACACCGCGCGGCGGCTGGCGGTGCTGGGCTGCGGGGTGTTCGCCGTCCTGCTGGCGCTCACCCCGCTGATCGGCGTGACGGTCAACGGCGCGCGGCGCTGGATCGGCTTCGGGCTGGCGCAGTTCCAGCCTTCCGAGTTCCTCAAGCCGTGCTTCATCGTCACGGTCGCGTGGTTGCTGTCTTTGCGCGCGCGGGACGAATCGCTGCCGGTGACCGCGATCACCTTCGGCCTGACCGGGCTGGTCGCGGCGATGCTGATGCTCCAGCCGGACCTCGGGCAGACGATCATCTTCTGCGCGGTGTGGCTCGCGCTGCTGATGATCGCGGGGACGCCGTGGCGGACGATCGCGGCGTTCGTGGCGATGGCGCCGGCGGCACTAGTCGCGGCCTATGTCTTCTACGGCACGGCGCGCGCGCGGATCGACGCCTTCCTGTTCCCCGACGCGGAGGGGACGGGCGCGAGCGACCATTTCCAGACCAACGCCGCGCACGCCACGCTGACGGCGGGCGGCTGGACCGGCACCGGCCCCGGCGGTGGCCGCGTCAAATTCGGGCTTCCCGAAGCGCACACCGATTATATCTTCTCCGTCATCGGCGAGGAATTCGGCTTGATCGTGTGCATGGTGATCGCGGTGATGTTTCTGGCGATCGTCGTGCGCGTCTTCGTCAAGCTTCTCGACGAGCAGGATAATTTCAAGCTGCTCGCGGCCGGCGGACTGGCCACGCAGTTCGGCGCGCAGGCGCTGGTCTCGATGGCGGTCAACACCGGCCTCGCGCCGTCCAAGGGCATGACGTTGCCGTTCATCAGCTACGGCGGCTCGTCGATGATCGCGCTGTCGATCGGGATGGGGCTGCTGCTCACCTTCACCCGGCGCAATCCGTTCCTGTTGCGCAGCCCCTATGTCACCCGCTGGGGGACTTTATGACGCGCGCGCGACACTTCGTCCTCGCCGCCGGGGGCACGGGCGGGCATATGGTCCCCGCCGCCGCGCTGGCGGAGGAGCTGATCCGGCGCGGGCATCGCGTGGCGCTGGTTTCCGACGAGCGCGGCGTGCGCTTCCCCGACCTGTTCGATGGGGTGCAGACGCATGTGCTTCCCGCCGGGCGGCTGAGCGGCGGCCCGATGGGCTGGGCCAGAGCCGCGCGCGAGATGTGGCGCGGGCGGGCGATGGCGCGCGAACTCTATCGCACCTTCCAGCCGGCGGCGGTGGTCGGCTTCGGCGGCTATCCCGCCTTCCCGGCGCTGGCGGCGGCCTTCGCGGAGAAGATCCCCACCGCGATCCATGAGCAGAACGCGGTGCTCGGCCGCGTCAACCGGCTGGTCGCGCGGCGGGTGGACGCGATCGCCACCTCCTATGCCGAGACGGAGCGGCTCAAGCCCGCCTTCCTCGCCAAGACGCATTGCGTGGGCAATCCGGTGCGCGACAGCGTGCTGGCGCTGCGCGCGAAGCCCTATCCGCTGCTGGAGGAGGACGGCATCTTCCGCGTCCTCGTCACCGGCGGGTCGCAGGGGGCGAGCGTGCTGAGCAAGGTGGTGCCGGACGGCCTCGCCATGCTGCCGGTCGCCTTCCGCCGCCGCCTGCAGGTGACGCATCAGGCTCGGATCGAGGATATCGACGCTGCGCGCGCCAAATATGCCGAGCTGGATATCGCGGCGGACCTCGCCACCTACCTGCCCGACCTGCCCGAGCATCTCGGCTGGGCCCATGTCGTGATCGCGCGCGCGGGCGCATCGACGCTGGCGGAACTGACCGTGGCGGGTCGCCCCGCCATCCTCGTGCCGCTGCCGACCGCGACCGACGATCACCAGACCGCCAATGCGCGCGAGATCACTCTTGCGGGCGGCGCGCGCACCATCCCGCAGAGCCGCTTCACCCCGTCCGAACTCGCCAAGCAGATGCAGAAGCTCGGCCTCGATCCCGAGGCGCTGGCCAATGCCGCCGGCCGCGCGCGCGCCTGCGGCAAGCCCGACGCGGCGCGCGACCTTGCCGATCTGGTCGAAAGCCTCGATGCGCCGCGCTCGGCGCTGCCGGTCGGCCCGGTGGTGCGCAAGGAGGCATTTGCGTGAAGGGCGTTCCCACCAACATCGGCACGATCCATTTCGTCGGCATCGGCGGCATCGGCATGTCCGGCATCGCGGAGGTGATGCACAACCTCGGCTATCAGGTGCAGGGATCGGATGTCGCCGAGGGTTATGTCGTGGAGGGCCTGCGCGCGCGCGGCATCCCGGTGGCGATCGGGCACAAGGCGGAGAATCTGGGCGAGGCAGCGGTGGTCGTCACCTCCACCGCGATCAAGCGCGGCAATCCGGAGGTGGAGGCGGCGCTCGAACGCCGCATCCCCGTGGTGCGCCGCGCGGAGATGCTGGCGGAACTGATGCGGCTGAAGTCCACCGTCGCGGTGGCGGGGACGCACGGCAAGACGACGACCACCTCGATGGTCGCGGCGCTGCTCGATGCGGGCGGGGTGGACCCGACCGTCATCAACGGCGGCATCATCAACAGCTACGGCAGCAATGCCCGCCTGGGCGACAGCGACTGGATGGTGGTGGAGGCCGACGAGAGCGACGGCAGCTTCCTGCGCCTCGACGGCACGATCGCGGTAGTGACCAACATCGATCCCGAGCATCTCGATCACTATGGCGATTTCGAGCGGGCGAAGGAGGCTTACGTCGAGTTTGTCGAGAACGTGCCCTTCTACGGCGCGGCGCTTTTGTGCCTCGATCACCCGGAGGTGCAGGCGCTGATCCCGCGCGTGCGCGATCGGCGCATTGTCACCTATGGCTTCGCGGCGTCGGCGGACGTGCGCGGGGTGAACGTCACGCCCTATCCTGGTGGCAACCGCTTCGAGGCGATCATCCGCCACCGCGACGGCGCGGTCCGCTCGATCGAGCAGATCGACCTGCCGATGCCCGGCCGCCACAATGTCCAGAATGCGCTGGCGGCGATCGGCGTGGCGCTGGAACTGGGGATCGACGATGCGACGATCCAGAAGGGCTTCGAGAAGTTCGGCGGGGTCAAGCGGCGCTTCACCAGGGTCGGCGAGGTCGCGACCGAGGGCGGCGTGGCGACGGTGATCGATGATTACGGTCACCACCCGGTCGAGATCCGCGCGGTGCTGGCGGCGGCGCGGGAAAGTGCGCAGGGCCGGGTGATCGCAGTGGTGCAGCCGCACCGCTATTCGCGGCTCGGCAATCTGATGGACGATTTCCAGAGCGCCTTCAACGACGCCGACATGGTCTATGTCACCCCGGTCTATGCCGCGGGCGAGGCGCCGGTCGCGGGCGTCGATGCCGAGGCGCTGGTCGAGGGGCTGAAGCGGCGGGGGCATCGCGCAGCGTCCGTGGTCGCCGACGCGGAGGCGCTGGCCGATGCGCTGGCGGGCACGGTGCGCGGCGGCGATCAGGTGGTGTGCCTCGGCGCGGGCGATATCACCAAATGGGCGGCCGGCCTCGCCCCGGCGATCGAGGCGCGACGATGAATGTTGCGCCCGTCCTTTCTATGGCTGCCATGCCCGAGGTCGCGGGGAAGCTCACCCCGAACGCACCGCTCGCGCCGCTCGTCTGGTTCAAGGCGGGCGGTGCGGCGCAATGGCTGTTCGAGCCGAGGGACGCCGACGATCTCGCGCAATTCCTCGCGCGGCTCGATCCGGACGTGCCGGTGATGGCGCTGGGGCTGGGATCGAACCTGATCGTGCGCGACGGCGGCGTGCCGGGCGTGGTGGTGCGGCTCGGCAAGCCCTTCGCGCGCGTCGAGGCGCTGGACGCGACGACGCTGCGCTGCGGCGGCGGGGCGAGCGGTATCCTCGTTTCCTCCACCGCGCGTGACGCGGGAATCGCGGGGGTGGAGTTCCTGCGCTCGATCCCCGGCACGGTCGGCGGCTTCGTGCGGATGAACGGCGGCGCTTACGGGCGCGAGACGGCGGACGTGCTGGTCGAATGCGAGGTGGTGCTGCGCTCCGGCGAGCGGCGCGTGCTGGCGGTGGGCGACCTCGGCTATAGCTATCGCCATTCCGAATTGCCCGAGGGCGCGGTGGTGGTGAGCGCGACCTTCCGTGGCGTGCCGGGCGAGTCGGAAGCGATTCAGGCGGAGATGGACCGCATCGCCGCCTCCCGCGAAGCCTCGCAGCCGCTGCGCTCGAAGACCGGCGGCTCGACTTTCAAGAACCCGCCCGGCGAGAAGGCGTGGGCGCTGGTCGACGCGGCCGGGTGCCGCGGCCTGCGCCGAGGTGACGCGCAGGTGAGCGAGAAGCACACCAATTTCCTGCTCAACCTCGGCAACGCCACCAGCGCCGATATCGAGGGGCTGGGCGAGGACGTGCGCGCGCGGGTGAAGGCGGCGAGCGGCGTCACGCTCGAATGGGAAATCCAACGCGTCGGGGTGGCGTCGTGATGCGCGTCTCGCCTGCCCTGAAGAAGTCGTTCGTATCGCAAGGAGTATCGCGTGCCTGACCGTCCCCTCCACATCGTCGTGCTGATGGGCGGCTGGTCGGCGGAGCGTGAGGTGTCGCTGTCGTCCGGCGCGGGGATCGCCGAGGCGCTGGAGTCGCTCGGCCATCGCGTCACGCGGATCGACATGCAGCGCGACGTCGCCGCGCGGCTGGCGGAGGCGCGACCGGACGTGGTGTTCAACGCGCTGCACGGCTCGCCGGGCGAGGACGGCACGGTGCAGGGCATGATGGACCTGCTCGGCCTGACCTATACCCATTCCGGCCTCGCCACCTCGGTGATCGCGATCGACAAGGTGCTGACCAAGAACCAGCTCGTCCCCCACGGCATCCCGATGCCGGGCGGGCGGATCGTCAAGTCGGCGGAGCTGTTCGCGGGCGATCCGCTCGCGCGCCCCTATGTGTTGAAGCCGGTCAACGAAGGCTCGTCGGTCGGCATCGCGATCGTCACGGCGGACGGCAATTACGGCTCCCCGATCGGGCGCGACGTGCAGGGGCCGTGGCAGGAGTTCGAGGAACTGCTCGCCGAGCCTTATGTGCGCGGGCGCGAGCTGACCACCGCGGTGCTGGAAGGGGCGGACGGCCCGCGCGCGCTGGGCGTCACGGAGCTGCGGCCGAAGAGCGGCTTCTACGATTACGACGCCAAATATACCGACGGGATGACCGAGCATCTCTTTCCCGCGCCGGTGCCGGACGAGATCGCCGAGACGTGCATGTCGATCGCGCTGGAGGCGCATCGCCTGCTCGGCTGCAAGGGATGCAGCCGAGCCGATTTCCGCTGGGACGACGAGCGCGGCGTGGATGGGCTGTTCCTGCTGGAGGTCAATACCCAGCCGGGGATGACGCCGCTCAGCCTCGTCCCCGAACAGGCGAGGCATACCGGCATGAGCTATGCCGAGCTGGTGCAGGCGATCGTCGACGCCGCGCTGCGGGAGGGGGGCGCATGAGCCGCCAGCCCGTCCGCCGCTCGCCGCCGCGCCGGCCGGGTGCGCCGAAGCGGCGCAAGACCTCGCTCGGCGACCGGCTGATCGCAAGGCTGCCGGTCAGCCACGACACGCTGCGCCGCGCGGTGACGTGGAGCTTCCTCGGCCTCGGTGGCGCGGTGGCGATCGCGGCGGCGACATGGCTCGGCGTGCCCGGCATGGTCGGCGATGCGGTGGCCGAAGGGGCCGGCCGCGCCGGGCTGCGCGTCGAGCAGGTCGATATCACCGGCCTCAAGCGGATGGACCGCGAGACGGTCTATGCCATCGCGCTGGAGAACCAGACGGCGGAACGTCCGCTGCTGGCGGTCGATCTGGAAGCGGTGCGCAAGCGCCTGCTCGCCTATGGCTGGATCGCGGACGCCTATGTCTCGCGACGCTTCCCGGACCGGCTGCTGATCCACATCGTCGAGCGCGAGCCGGCGGCGATCTGGCAGAACGAGGGCCAGCTCACGCTGATCGACGCGACGGGGACGTTGCTCGACCCGGTCGACCCGAACCATATGCCGCCGGGCCTGCCGCTGATGATCGGCCCCGGCGCAGCGCAGCAGGAGGACGGCTATCAGAAGCTGCTCGCCGCCGCTCCGGCGCTGCGCCCACGCGTCAAGGCGGCGACGTGGGTCGGCAATCGCCGCTGGGACCTGACGTTCGACACCGGCGAGACCTTGCTGCTGCCGCAGGACGGCGCGGCGCAGGCGCTAGTGAGGTTCGCCGAGATGGAGGGCGCGAAGCCGCTGCTCGGCAAGGGCTGGGTGCGCTTCGACATGCGCGATCCGACCAAGCTGGTCGCGCGCAAGCCGGGGCCGGAAAGCAATCGCGCCGATGCAGAGCCGGGGGAAAACGGCGGCGGCACCACCAGCGAGATGCGCGTCGCGCGCGTCGGCGACGTCTGACGAAGGGGAACGGGGACATGGCGAAGGCGGCACCTGAGGGCCTAATCACCGCGCTGGACATCGGCACGTCCAAGGTGTCGGCGATGATCGCGCAGAAGGGCGACGGCGGCGAGCTGATCGTGCTCGGCACCGGCCAGCGCGAGTCGCGCGGGGTGAAGCGCGGCTATATCGCCGACATGGCCGCGACCGAGGTGGCGGTGCGCGAGGCGGTGGAACAGGCGGAGCGGATCGCGGGGATCAACATCGAGAATGTCTGGGCGGGTTTCTCCGCCGGAGGTCTCGTGTCCGACGAGGCGTTCATCGAATCCGAGCTCAACGGCCACCGTATCGAGCAGGCGGATATCGACGCGCTGCTTCAGGAGGGCCGTCAGTCGATCGATCCGCAGGGGCGGATGGTGCTTCACGCGCAGCCCGCGCTCTACACGATCGACGGGCTTGAGGGGGTGAAGAAACCGCTCGGCCTCCATGCCGACCGGCTCGGCGTCCATATCCATGTCATCGCGGCGGACGGCTCGCCGGTGCGCAACCTCGACCTGTGCGTGCGCTCCGCGCATCTGGAGGTGAAGTCGATCATCGCCTCGCCGGTGGCGACCGGCTTCGCCTGCCTCTCCGATGAGGAGCGTGACCTCGGCGTCGCACTGGTCGAGATCGGGGCGGGGATCACCAATGTCTCGCTGTTCGCGGGCGAGATGCTGGTCGGCCTTAAGTCGATCCCGATCGGCTCGGCCGACATCACCGACGACATCGCCTCCGCCTTCGGCACGACGCGCGGGCAGGCGGAGCGGATGAAGTGCTTCCACGGCTCGGCCAATGCGTCCCCGCGCGACAACCACGAGATGATCACCATCCGCACCCCGGCGAACGAGGAGGACGGCGACGCGCTCCAGATCACCAAGGCGGCGCTGATCGCGGTGATCCGCACCCGGCTGGAGCAACTGGTCGGCGAGGTGCAGGCGGCGCTCAAGGAACTGAAGTTCGAGGGGCCGATCAACCGACAGGTGGTGCTCACCGGCGGCGGCGCGGAGTTGAAGGGCATCGCCGATTACGCGCAGCAGGCGCTGGGCCGCTCGGTGCGCATCGGGCGGCCGCGTGGGCTGACCGGATTGCCGGAGGCGCATGCCGGGCCGGGCTTCGCGGCGCTGGCGGGGCTGGCCTTCTTCGCCGCAAACGATCCGATCGATTTGCGCGGGCTGGTGCCCCAGCAACAGCAGCAGGTTTACCGGCCGAAAGGGTTGCGGGCGCTCAAACGCCTCTTTCAAACGGTGAAGGCCAATTATTGAGGCTGCGACGACGGTTTTCGGCTGGCACGGCCGGGCGCTATGTTGCAGGAAGGTTAATCGACACGTCCGGCGATGGGGAAGGCCGGACAGGCGGAGAAAGTAGGCGATGGGAATCGAATTCATCACCCCGGAAACGGATGAGCTGACGCCGCGCATCGCGGTGATCGGCGTTGGCGGCGCGGGCGGCAACGCGATCGCCAACATGATGCGTGCCGAGGTGCAGGGGGTTGATTTCCTTGTCGCCAACACGGACGCGCAGGCGCTGAAACAGTCGACCGCGCCGGAGAAGATCCAGCTCGGCGCGAAGATCACGCAGGGCCTGGGCGCGGGCAGCCGGCCGGAGATCGGCCGCGCCGCCGCCGAGGAGACGATCGAGGATCTCTCCAAGCGACTCGAGGGCGCCCACATGTGCTTCATCGCCGCCGGCATGGGCGGCGGCACTGGCACGGGCGCCGCCCCCGTCATCGCCAAGGCGGCGCGGGACATGGGCATCCTGACCGTCGGCGTCGTCACCAAGCCGTTCGCGTTCGAGGGCAACCGCCGCTCCAAATCCGCTGAGGCGGGGATCGAGGAGCTGCAGAAGTACGTCGATACGCTGATCGTCATCCCCAACCAGAACCTGTTCCTGATCGCCAACGCCAACACCACCTTCAAACAGGCTTTCGAGATGGCCGACGAGGTGCTGCAGCAGGGCGTGCGCGGCATCACCGATCTGATGGTGATGCCGGGCCTCATCAACCTCGACTTCGCCGACGTCCGCTCGGTGATGCAGGAGATGGGCAAGGCGATGATGGGCACCGGCGAGGCCGACGGCGACGACCGCGCGCTGGTCGCCGCGCAAAAGGCGATCGCCAACCCGCTGCTCGACGGCGTGTCGATGCAGGGCGCGAAGGGCGTCATCATCTCGATCACCGGCGGCGAGGACATGCGCCTGCTCGAGGTGGACGAGGCCGCCAACCACATCCGCGAGCTGGTCGATCCCGAGGCGAACATCATCTGGGGCTCGGCCTTCAATCCGGAGCTGGAGGGCAAGATTCGCGTCTCGGTCGTCGCCACCGGCATCGAGGCGGAGGCGCGCACCGACGCGCCCGTCCCGGAACCGGCGCGCGCGTTCAGCTTCTCCGCGCCGCGCCGCGCCGAACCGGCGGCGCCGGCCGCTCCCGCCGCCCCGGCGGCCGAGCCTGCCCCGGCCGCCGAACAGCCCGCCGCCGCCGCGCCCGGGCAGCCGGAAATCGAGCTGACCGATGTCGTCGCGCCGCAGCCTGAAGCCGCGGCCCCGGTGGAGGACGAACTGCTGCTCGGCAGCGAAACGATCGTGCCCGAACCGGCGCCTGCCGACCCGGTCGCCGAGGAATCGGCGCCGCAGGTGTTCGAGGACGATACGCCTGCGCCGGCCGGCCGACGCCGCTGGTTGTCGTCGGGCGCCGATGCGGGCGAGGAAGCCGCGCCCGCGCCACGCGTCAAGCTGGGCGGCACCCTGTTCGAGCGGATGCAGAACGCCTCGCGCGGGACGCAGCGCGCGGCCGACGGCGAGGACAAGGATTCGCTGGATATCCCGCGCTTCCTGCACCGCCAGAACAACCAGTAAGCGAGCGTGCCGGGGCGGCCTTTCCGCGCCGGCCGCGCCTCGCCGGGCGGCCGTCGGTGATCGCCGCGCGGCCGCGACGGGCATGTCCGGCGCGCGGCGATGGTGTTCGCCGCTTCCCGCCCCCGGATCGGCGCGCGCGGGTTCCGGCCCGGCGCGGCCGATGCCATAGCGTGGCGGCATTCCGCCGCACCAGATGAGACTTTTCCCGACGCGATGAAGCGCATCACTCCCTTTGCTTTCCTGGCGCTGGCCTCCGCCGCCGCGCTACCGGCCCTCGCCGCTCCCCAGATGGTCCAGCCGCTGCCGCAGGCCGGCTCCGACGCCGATCAGCTCGCCGCCGCGATGCGCACGGTGGGCGCCAATCCGCGCGACCTCAATGCGCTGATCGAGGCGGGCGAGTTGTCGCTCAAGCTCGGCGACGCGAGCGGCGCGGCGGCGCTGTTCAAGCGCGCCGACGAAATCGATCCGATGAATGGCCGGGTGAAGGCCGGCATGGCGCGCATCCTCGTGCAGCAGGAGCGACCGGGCGAGGCGCTGCGCTATTTCGATCAGGCGGCCGGCTATGGCCTCGATCCGCGCAGCTTCGCGGGCGATCGCGGTCTCGCCTATGACCTGATCGGCGAGCAGGAGCGGGCGCAGCGCGACTATCGTCTCGCGCTCAAGGCCGGGCCGCAAGACGAGGTGCAGCGCCGCTATGCGTTGTCGCTCGCCATTTCCGGGCGGCAGGAGGAGGCGCTGAAGGAGATAGAGCCGCTGCTGCGCGGTGGCGATCGCGGCGCGTGGCGCGCCCGCGCCTTCATCCTGGCGATGGGCGGCGATGTCGCGGGCGCGGAGAAGATCGCGACGACGATGATGCCTGGCGGCATGGCGAGCGGGCTGGCGCCGTTCTTCCAGCGGCTGCCGTCGCTCGGCTCGGTCGACAAGGCCTTCGCGGTCCATTTCGGCGAGGTGCGCGCGAGCGCGGCGCGGCTGGCCGATGCGCGGCTGACGCCGTCGCTCCCGCCGCTCGGCCCTGACGCCGGCGCGCCGGTGCGCGTGGCGACCGTGACGCCGCCGCCGGCGCCGCCTCCGGTGGCCGAAACCGTGCGCAACCGTCGCGACCGGAACCGGGGCAAGCCCGCCGCGCCGGTCGCGGTGGCGGCCGCCGCCACGCCGGCGCCGCCACCGGCCGCCGCGCCACCGCTGCCTCAGCCGCCGTCCTATCCCGGCAAGGGCGTGGTCTTCGCCGCGCCGAGCGAGGTCACGCAGAAGCTGCCGCCGCGCGCGCCCTATCAGGCGGTGCCGGCTTCGGAGGCCGCGCAGAAGCCGCTGCCGCCGATCGAGGTCGCTTCCGTCATCAATCCGCCGCCCGCCCCGGCCGAGCCGCCGCGTCCGCGCCGTTCGTCGCGTCGCGCGCCGCCGAAGGGGGGTGAGGATTCGATCCTCGCGAAGATCATTGCCGGGATCGCGGTGCCCGAATCGGAGATGGCCGAGGCGCGTCCGCCCGAAAAGAAAGCCGAAACCGCCGCCACACGCCGCAAGGCGAAGGCGGAAGAAGCGGTCGAAACGGCTGACGCGACTCCGCCGAAACGCGGGCGGGGCAAGGCCGGCGCCAGAACCGAGGAACCGGCCGAGACCGCCGAGGCGACTCCACCCAGGCACGGCCGCGGAAAGACTGGTGCACGCGCGGAGGAGCAGGCGGCCGATGCCGACGACGTCAGGCCGAAGAAGCTGACCGCCGCGCAGAAAAGGGCCGAAGAAGCGAAGAAGCTCGCCGCCGCGAAGAAGGCGGAGGAAGCGAAGCAGGCCGCCGAGGAGCGCAAGGCGGCCAAGGCGGAGCCGGCGCGCATCTGGGTGCAGGTCGCGGGCGGCGCGAACGAGAGCGATCTGCCCAAGGCGTGGGCGGCGGTGAAGGGCAAGACCCCGACGCTTGCCGGCAAGCACGCCTATACGACGAAGCTGCGCGCCACCAACCGCGTCGTCACCGGCCCGTTCAAGACCGAGGCCGAGGCCCGCGCGATGGTCAACAAGCTGGCGAAGGAGGGTGTGTCTGCCTTCACCTTCACCAGCAATGCGGGCCAGAAGATGAACAAGATCGAGGGCAAATGACCGCTCCGCCCGCGCCCTGGGCGTCCGATCCGGCGACAGGGCGCGGGCGACTGCATCGCGAATCGACCGGCGCGCCGCGTGGTCCGCGCGATGATTACCAGCGCGACCGCGATCGCATCATCCACTCGATCGCGTTCCGGCGGCTGCGCCACAAGACGCAGGTGTTCCTCGCGCCCGACGGCGATCATTTCCGCGTCCGGCTCACCCACAGCCTGGAGGTGGCGCAGATCGGCCGCACGATCGCGCGCGCGCTGGGGCTGAACGAGGATCTGACCGAGGCGGTCTGCCTCGCGCACGATATCGGCCACCCGCCGTTCGGCCACGCCGGCGAGGACGCGCTGAAGGCCGCGACGATGGCGGCGGGCGGGTTCGATCACAACGGCCATGCCCTGCGCACGTTGATGCGGATCGAGCGATCCTATCCACGTTTCGACGGACTCAACCTGACGTGGGAGACGCTGGAGGGGCTGGCCAAGCACAACGGCCCGGTGCGCCACCCTGGCTGGGCGCTGGCGGAAGCCGATGCCGAGGCCGGACTGGAGCTTGGGACATGGCCAAGCCTTGAGGCGCAGATCGCGGCGCTGGCCGACGACATCGCCTATGACAATCACGATATCGACGACGGTCTGCGCGCCGGGCTGCTGACGCCGGCGCAATTGCTGGAAGTGCCGCTGGTTGCGCGCGGCTGGGCGGCTGCGAAGGCGCGCTTCCCCGATATCTCCGATCGGCGGCTCTCGCGCGAGCTGGTGCGCCAGCAGATCGGCACGATGGTGCTCGACCTGATCGAGGAGACCAGGCGCCGCCTCGCCGAATCCGGCGTGGGCGACGTGGCGGACGTGCGCGCGGCGGGGCGGGCGCTGGTCGCCTTTTCGGACGCGATGCGCGAGGAAGAGCGCGACCTCAAGCGCTTCATGTACGCCAACCTCTACCACCATCCGCGCCAGCTCGAAGCGGCGGCGGCGGCGCATGACGTGGTGGCTGGCCTGTTCGCGGCGTTCCGTGCCGATCCCCAGCTCATGCCGGAGGAATGGCGCGCCGCGCTCCCGGCGGAGGAACCGGCGCTGAGCCGTCATATCGCGGACTATATCGCCGGCATGACCGACCGGTTCGCGATCCGGGAATATGAGCGCGTGGTGGGGCCGGCGGCGATGCCGGAGGGGTTTTAGGATCTGGAATCGAGCTTAGAGCGGAAGCCCGAAACGCGGGCCGAGCCAGACCATGATCGCGTAGAGCGTCACCGTCAGACTGCAACCGGCGATCAGCGCTGGCCAGAAGCCGACGCCGTGCCGGAGGAGCGTCGGAAGAACCAGGAACATCGGCAGCGACGGCAGCACATACCAGAATGTCGCGCCGGCGTGGGCGGCCATGTTCTCTGCATCGGGCCGGTCGTGCCACAGCCACATCATGCCGAGTACAGAGACGAGCGGCAGCGAGGCGATCAGCGCGCCGAACCCAGGGTAACGCTTCGCCAGCGTCGAAGCGATCGCGATCAGCACGCCGGAGACGGCGGCCTTGAACATGAGATGGAACATCTCAGCTCTTGAGCTTCCAACCCCGCCGCAGCAGCACATAGCACAGCACCCCCAGCACCACGTCGATCGCGAGGATCACCACGCTGCCCACCAGCACCGGCGAATCGGCGGTGCCGAGGAAGCCGTAGCGGAAGCCGGAGATGATGTAGAAGAACGGGTTGGCGTGGCTGAACGCGCGGAAGGCGGGAGCGAGGTTGTCGACCGAGTAGAAGGTGCCCGACAGCAGCGACAAGGGCGCGATCACGAAATTGGTGACCGCCGCCGCGTGATCGAATTTCTCCGCCCAGATCGAGGTCAGCACGCCGAGCAGCGACAGGAACGCCGCGCCGAGGAAGCCGAACCAGATCACCGCCAGTGGATGCAGCGGCGTGACATGCACGCCGGGATAGAGCGCCATCGCCGCCCAGCAGATCAGCCCGACGAGGAAAGCGCGCGTCATCGCACCGCCGACCAGCGCGATCAGCAACTCGGCATTGGAGAGCGGCGGCTGGAGATAATCGACGATCGTCCCCTGGATCTTGCCGACCAGCAGCGAGAAGCTGGCGTTGGCGAAGGCCGGGCCCATCATCCCCTGGCTGATGATCAGGCCGGGGGCGATGAAATCCGAAAAGGGGATGTCGACGCCGCCGACATGAACGGGCCGTTTCGCGCCGGTGGCGATGGTGAAGACGATCAGGAACAGGAGCGTGGTGGCGGCCGGCGCCCATATCGTCTGGAGCTGCACCTTGAAGAACCGGCGCACCTCCTTCACATAGAGGGTCTTCAGGCCGCCCCAATTGACGTTCCGGATCACCGGGACGCCGGGCGCGTTCCTGATCGCCGACGGAATTTGGCCGATTGGGGGATGGCTGCTCATCGCGCATGCGGGTAGACGCTGCGGCGGGCGCCTGCAACCCGGCCGCCAACGAGGGAAGAACGATGTCGTGGACCGAGGAGCGTATCCAGACGCTCAAGACCATGTGGGAAGGCGGGCAGACCGCGAGCCAGATCGCCGAGGCGCTGGGCGGGGTGAGTCGCAATGCCGTGATCGGCAAGGCGCATCGCCTGGGCCTGCAATCGCGCCCGTCGCCGGTCGTCCCCAAGGAAGCCGAGGCCAAGCCGGAGCCGAAGCCCGAAGCGAAGGCCCCGCCCGTCGCGGCTGCGCCGGTGCGCGAGCCGGTCGCCGCGCCTCCCCCGCCGCAGCCTGCCGCGCCGGCGATGCCGCGCGCGTCGGAGCCGAAGCCGATCACCATCACCACGGATCTTTCGCCGCGCCAGCCGAACGAGAATCAGCCGGTGCTGCGCTCGGTCGGCCCTGGCGGCTTCGTGCGGCAGGCGCCGGGCGAGCAGCAGCCGCCGATCGCCCCGGCCCCGCCGCGCCGCCTGGTCCCGGCCAAGCCCTCGCCGGAGATCGCCGGCAAGACCACCTTGCTCGATCTTAGCGACAAGGTGTGCAAATGGCCGCTCGGCCACCCCGGTGAGCCGGATTTCCACTTCTGCGGCGAGAAGGTGAATCCCGGCTTCCCTTATTGCGTCGCGCATTGCGGCCATGCCTATCAGGCGCAGCTTCCGCGGCGCGACCGGCGCGCGCCGCCGATCCCGTTCGGCGGGCCGCGGATGCGCTGATTTTACGCGGAATCGCGCCATTTCGGTGCGATTCCGCGAACTTATCGGCGCGCCGCGCGCCGTGTTTCGCGCATTTCGGCGCGATCCCGTGCACGGCGGCGCCTTAAGGCGGCGGCGCGATCCTGCGCCGTGCCATGAAACGATCATCCTCTTTCCCGCCCGTGCCGCTGCTCCGCGATTCGCGGGGGGCGGCGATCGTCGAGTTCGCGCTGCTCGCGCCGGTGCTGCTGATGATCCTGCTCGGGATGCTGGGCTACGGCCAGTATTTCCTGCTCGCGCATAGCACGCAGCAACTCGCCAACGATTCGGCGCGCGCCACGATCGCCGGGATGAGCGCGGCCGAGCGGCTGTCGCTCGCCAATGCGACGATGGCGCGCGAATTGCTGCGCCTGCCCGAGATCCGCCCCGGCACCGCCTCGCTGACGGTGGCGGAGGCGCCCCCGACGATCACGGTCAGCGTGCGTGTCGATGCCAGCCGGATCGGGCTGTTCCACGTCAAGCTGCTGCCGATGCCCAACCCGGTGATCGAACGCAGCGCGGTGATCCAGCAGGGGGGCGTGTTGTGAGGCGGCTGGCGGCGGATCGGCGCGGGGGCGTCGGGATGCTGCTGGCGGCGGCGATGCCGATCCTGATCGGCATGGCCGCTTTCGCGGTCGATGTCGGCTCGGTGCAGCTCGACACGCGGCGCCTGCAGGGAATGGCGGACGCCGCCGCGCTCGCCGCCGCCTCGGGGGATGCGGCGGACGGGCAGAAGGCGGCGGAAGCGATGGTCGCCGCCGCGCGCTTTCCCCACGCGGTGACGACGCGGGTGACGCGGGGCAGCTACAGCGCCGATGCGACGATCGCGCCCGCCGCGCGCTTCGTCGCCTCGCCGACGGGCAGCGGCGCGGCGCGGGTGGAACTGCGCTCGACCTCGCCGACCTTCCTCGCCGCGATCTTCGGGCGGCGCGAGGTGGCGATCGCCCGCACCGCCACTGCGGCGCGGCAACGCTATGCCGCCTTCTCGATCGGGTCGCGGCTGGCGAGCCTCGATGGCGGGCTGCTCAACAATTATCTCTCGGCGCTGACCGGCAGCAACATCTCGCTTTCGGTGATGGACTATAACGCGCTGGCCGGGGCGGACGTCGATCTGCTGCGCTACCTGCCGATGCTGCGCACCAGCGCCGGGCTGAAGGCGGTGACCTATGACGAAATCCTCAAGAGCAATGTTTCCACCCCGCAGGCGCTCGACGCGCTGGCCGGCGCGCTGAGCGCGGACGGCAAGGCCGATGCGGCGAAGGCGATCAACCGCCTGCTCACGCTGGTCGGCGGCCGTTCGCTCACGCTGTCCGCATTGATCGACGCGGGGCCGTTCGCGCGGCAGGGGGAGGGCGGCACCGGCATCGCCAAGGTAGATTCGCTGGCGATGCTGACCGCGATCCTGCAACTCGCCGCGAAGGACCGGCAGGTGGCGCTCAACCTTGGCGCGACCGTGCCGGGGCTGACTGCGACCCGCGTGTCGCTGGCGATCGGCGAGCGCGAGGCCAATTCGCCATGGATCACGATCACTGACACTGGCGCACCGATCGTCCGCACCGCGCAGACGCGGCTCTATGTGCGCACGCAGATCGGTTCGGTCAGCCTTCCCGGCATCGGATCGCTGGCGACGATCGACCTGCCGCTGTTCGTCGAGATCGCCGGGGCGGAGGGGCGACTGGCCGCGATCGATTGCGCCGGCGCCAATGCGCGCGGTGTGACGCTGGAAGCGCGGACCGACATCGTGCGCGCGGCGATCGGCAATATCGACGAATCGAAGCTCGCCGATTTCAAGACCGCGATCACGCCGAGGCGGGCGACGCTGGTCCACACCTTGCTGGCCGATGTCACCGGCCTCGCCGACATCTCCGCCGGGGCGAGCGAGCCGTGGCAGAGCCTGCGTTTCGACGCTGCGGCGATCGCGGCGGGCGAGCGCCAGAAGGTGCGCGCGACCTCGCCGGTCGGCGGGCTGGCGACCTCGCTGATCTCGCGCGCGTCGGTGCAGGCGGTGCTGCTCGGCATCCTGCCGCTGCCGCTCGATCCGCTGGTGCAGGCGGTCGGCGGGGCGCTGTCGCTCGTCGCGCCGGCCCTCGACGGGCTGCTGATGAACCTCACCGGGCTGCTCGGCGTCGGCATCGGCGAGGCGGATCTGCGCGTGACCGGCGTGCGCTGTGGCACGGCAGTGCTGGTGGGATAGGGCGACGGGCTTTGCCCTCGCGCCGCGCGCCGATATAGCGGGGTATGTCCGACGATCTCTTCGACCCTTCCGCCTCCACCACCGGCTCCGCCAACAGCTATGACGCCTCCTCGATCGAGGTGCTGGAGGGGCTGGAGCCGGTGCGGCGGCGGCCGGGCATGTATATCGGCGGCACCGACGAGCGCGCGCTGCATCACCTCGCCGCCGAGGTGCTCGACAATGCGATGGACGAGGCGGTCGCCGGCCACGCGACGCGGATCGAGGTGACGCTGGCCGCCGGCAACCGCCTGACGATCGTCGACAACGGGCGCGGCATGCCGGTCGATCCGCATCCCAAGTTCCCGGACAAGAGCGCGCTGGAGGTGATCCTTTCCATGCTCCATTCCGGCGGCAAGTTCGCCGGCAAGGCCTATGCCACGTCGGGCGGCCTGCACGGCGTCGGCGTGTCGGTGGTCAACGCGCTGTCGTCGGACACGGTGGTGGAGGTCGCGCGCGACCGCCAGCTCTATCGCCAGCGTTTCTCGAAGGGACAGACGCTCGGGCCGCTGGAGAATGTGGGCAGCGCGCCGAACCGGCGCGGCACCTCCGTCGCCTTCACGCCCGACGTGGAGATTTTCGGGACCGAGATGCACTTCAAGCCGGCGCGGCTCTATCGCCTCGCGCGGTCCAAGGCCTATCTGTTCGCGGGCGTCGAGATCCGCTGGAAATGCGCGCCCGAGCTGATCGCGGACGATACGCCGGCCGAGGCGGTGTTCCAATTCCCCGGCGGCCTCGCCGATCACCTGCGCGAGCAGGTCGCCGGGCGGGAATGCGCCACGGCCGATTTCTTCACCGGCACGCAGGAGTTTCCCGCCGAGCAGGGCCGCGTCGAATGGGCGGTGGCGTGGCCCCTGTGGTCGGACGGCAGCTATAGCTGGTATTGCAACACCATCCCGACACCCGACGGCGGCACGCACGAGCAGGGCTTGCGGCAGGCTCTGGTGCGCGGGCTTCGCGCGTTCGGCGATCTGGTCGGCAACAAGCGCGCGAAGGACCTGAACGCCGATGACGTGATGGTCGGATCGGAGCTGATGCTCTCCGTCTTCATCCGCGATCCGCAATTTCAGTCGCAGACCAAGGACCGCCTCACCTCGCCGGAAGCGGCCGGGCTGGTCGAGAAGGCGGTGCGCGACCATTTCGACCATTACCTCAGCCACAACATGGATCGCGGCAAGGCTTTGCTCTCCTATGTGCTGGAGCGGATGGACGATCGCCTGCGCCGCAAGCAGGAGCGTGAGGTCAAGCGCAAGACCGCCACCTCCGGCCGCAAGCTGCGCCTGCCCGGCAAGCTCACCGATTGCGCGGCGGACAGCCCGGAAGGGACCGAACTGTTCATCGTCGAGGGCGATTCGGCTGGCGGCTCGGCCAAGCAGGCGCGCGACCGCAAGACGCAGGCGATCCTGCCGATTCGCGGCAAGATCCTCAACGTCGCCTCCGCCACCTCCGCCAAGATCCTCGCCAATCAGGAGATCGCGGACCTGATCCAGGCACTGGGCTGCGGCACGCGCAAGGATTGCGTGGCGGATAACCTGCGCTACGAACGCATCGTCATCATGACCGACGCCGACGTCGACGGCGCGCATATCGCGACCTTGCTGATGACCTTCTTCTTCCAGGAGATGCCGGACATCGTGCGACGCGGGCATCTCTATCTCGCGCAGCCGCCACTCTACCGCCTGACCGCTGGCAGCAAGTCGCTCTATGCGCGCGACGATGCCCACCGCGCGGAAATCGAGGCGGGGCCTTTCCGTGGCAGGAAGGTGGAGGTCGCGCGCTTCAAGGGCCTCGGCGAGATGAACCCGGGCCAGCTTCGCGAGACGACGATGGACCCGGCGACGCGTGGCCTGATCCGCATAACCCTGCCGCAGGAATATGAGGAGCGCGCGGGCGTGAAGGACCTGGTCGATCGCCTGATGGGTACCAATCCGGCGCACCGCTTCGCCTTCATCCAGGAAAATGCCGCGCGGATCGACGAGGAGACGATCGACGCATGACCGTGCTGCGTCGATCTTCCCATTCCGAAGGTGTATTGATCGTATAATACACTTCTGCTAGCTCGGCGGCGCAGCATCTCATGGAGAGGAATCATGCGCCCGGCTATCATCGGCGTCGCGCTCGGAATCGGACTGGCGGTGTCGGCCGGCGCGGCGCAGGCGCGGCAGTTCGATCCGCGCGCGCATCGCGATTTCGCGGGGGCGCCGAGCGAGGTGCTCGTGCTCGGCACGACGCATCTCTCCGGCCTGCCGGCCAGTTTCGCGCCGGCACAGCTCGATCCGCTGCTCGACCGGCTGGCGAGGTGGAAGCCGGCCTTCATTACGATCGAGGCACTGTCCGGTCCGCAATGCGAATATCTGCGCGGCTATGCTCCGCTCCATCCGGGCGCGGCGGAGACCTATTGCTCCGATCCGTCGTCGGCGCAGAAGGCGCTGGGGATGGACATGGCGGCCGCCACGGTCGCGGCGGAGCAGGTGTTGGCCGCATGGCCAGCCAGCCCGTCGCCGGCGCAGCGCCGGCATCTCGCCGCGCTGTTCCTCGCCGGCGGCGACCGCGCGTCGGCGCTGGTGCAATGGCTGCGGCTCGATCCTGCAGAGCGGCGCCCCGGCGACGGACTGGATGAGGCGCTTGCCGCCGAACTGGACAAGATGCGGACGAAGCATAACGAGAATTACCTCATCGCCGCTACGCTGGCCGCGCGGCTCGGGCTGGAGCGCGTTTATCCCGTCGACGATCACACCGCCGACGACGATTCCGGTGACGATCCGGCCTTCGAGAAGACGATCGAGGCGGTGTGGAAGAATGCAGCCGTCGACGCGCGCCGCGCGTATGAAACCACATTGGAGGGGCGGATCGCCGAGCCTGGCGGAATGCTCGCGCTGTATCGCTATCTGAACAGCCCCGAAGTGGCCGAGGTGGCGTTCAGGAGCGATTTCGGCGCGGCGCTGGTGGAATCGTCGCCGCAGCATTTTGGGCGACGCTATGTGGGCTGGTGGGAGACCCGCAACCTGCGGATGGTGGCGAACATCCGCAGCATTCTCGCGCGGCATCCCGGCGGCCGGGCGCTGACCATCGTAGGCGCCTCGCACAAGGGATATTTCGAAGCCTATCTGGGGATGATGCACGACATGAAGCTGGCCGATGCAGCCGCCGTGCTGCGGTGATGTTGACGCTGCGCCATCCCCCCCGGTAATAGCGGCTTCCGGGCGGCCCTTTCCGGGCCGCCCTTGCTCTTTTTCAGGAGATGCCCCGTGACCATCACCGCACTGATGCCCGTCTATCCGCGTTGCGGGGTGCGGCCGGTGCGAGGCGAGGGGGCGTATCTCTACGGCGAGCGTGGCGAGAAGTATCTCGATTTCGCCAGCGGCATCGCGGTCAACTGCCTCGGCCACGGCCACCCCAAGCTGGTGAAGGCGATCGCCGACCAGGCGGCGACGCTGATGCACGTCAGCAACCTCTACGGCAGTCCGCAGGGCGAGCATTTCGCGCAGCGGCTGATCGATGCCACCTTCGCCGACACGGTGTTCTTCACCAATTCGGGCGCGGAAGCGGTGGAGTGCGCGATCAAGACGGCACGGCGCTATCATTTCGCCAACGGCCATCCCGAGCGGCATGACCTCATCACCTTCGACACCGCCTTCCACGGGCGGACCTTGGGGACGATCTCCGCCACCAATCAGCCGAAGATGCGCGACGGGTTCGAGCCGCTGCTGCCGGGTTTCAAATACGCCAGTTTCAACGACCTCGCCGGTGCGCTGGCGCTGATCGACGGCAACACCGCCGGCTTCCTGCTGGAGCCGATCCAGGGCGAGGGCGGCATCCGCCCGGCGACGCAGGAGTTCCTGCAGGGGCTGCGCCAGGCGTGCGACGAGCACGGCCTGCTGCTCGTGCTGGACGAGGTACAGGCGGGCTACGGCCGCACCGGCAAATTGTTCGCGCATGAACTCTACGGCATCACGCCCGACATCATGGCGGCGGCCAAGGGCATCGGCGGCGGCTTCCCGCTCGGCGCCTGCCTCGCCACCGAGGAAGCCGCGAAGGGCATGGTGATCGGCACGCACGGCTCCACCTACGGCGGCAACCCGCTGGCGATGGCGGCGGGCGAGGCGGTGCTCGACGTGATCCTCGAGGACGGCTTCCTCGAGAATGTCGAGAAGATGGGCAACCGGCTGCGGCAGGCGCTGGAGCAGATGATCCCGAACCACGATCATCTGTTCGACAGCGTGCGCGGGCACGGGCTAATGCTCGGCATCAAGCTCAAGAGCGATAGCCGGCGTTTTGTCGCCCATGCGCGCGACAACCACGGGCTGCTGCTGGTGTCGGCCGGCGACAATGTCGTCCGTGTGCTGCCGCCGCTCAACATCGACGAGAGCCATATCGCCGAATGCGTCGAGCGGCTCAGCGAGGCGGCGCGGGTGTACGTGCCCGCCGCCGACGATTGACATCGCGCCCCGCGCGCCGGCCGATCCGGCAGCGGGGCGGATTCTCCGGGGGGAGATAGCATGACCATCCGTCACTTCCTGAACCTCACCGATGCCGGCGCGGACGGCATCGCCGCGATCCTCGCCGACGCGATCGATCGCAAGGCGGCGCGCGCCGGCCTGCCCAAGGGCGCGCCCGACGCCGACGCGCCGCTCGCCGGCCGCGCGCTGGCGATGGTGTTCGAGAAGAACTCGACCCGCACGCGCTTCAGCTTCGACATGGCGATCCGCCAGCTCGGCGGCACGCCGATCGTCGCGGACGCCGGGACGATGCAGATCGGGCGCGGCGAGACGATCGCTGACACCGCGCGCGTCCTCTCCGGCTATGTCGACGCGATCATGATCCGCACCGACGATCACGCCAAGATCGAGGAGATGGCGGCCCATGCCAGCGTGCCGGTCATCAACGGCCTGACCGACGCCTCGCATCCGTGCCAGATCGTCGCGGACCTTCAGACGATCATCGAGCATGGCAAGGCGCTGCCGGGGCTGAAGGTTGCCTGGCTGGGCGACGGCAACAACGTGCTCGCCTCGATCATGGAAGCGGCCGGGCTGCTGCATTTCGACGTGATCGCGGCCTGTCCGCAGGGCTTCATGCCCGCCGACGCCGATGTCGCGCTGGGCAAGGGTCGCGCGCGCGTCGTCGCCGATCCCGCAGAGGCGGCGGCGGGCGCGGACGTGATCGTCACCGACACCTGGGTGTCGATGGGCCAGGCCCATGCCGAAACCAAGCTTAAGGCGATGGGGCCCTATCAGGTGACGCGCGAGCTGATGGCGAAGGCGAAGCCCGACGCGGCGTTCCTCCACTGCCTGCCCGCGCATCGCGGCGAGGAAGTGACCGGCGAGGTGATCGACGGCCCGCAGTCGCTGATCTGGGACGAGGCGGAGAACCGGCTTCATGCCCAGAAGGCGATCCTGCGCTGGTGCTTCGGCCAGATCGGTTGATCGCGGGCCGATCATCCCCACTTAGGGCCGGCACCGGCGCTGGCCGGTTCTTTCTGACAGGCACGGACTGGCGATGTCCCGCGTTCGGGCGGGACGAGGGGTGATTTTCAATGGCTGACGTTTCCGGAACCGATCTCGATCGCGCGCTGGGCTTCGCGCTTCCCGAGCGCAACGCGCGCGGGCGCATCGCGCGGCTGGGACCGGTGCTGGACGAGATACTCTCCGCCCACGCCTATCCGCCGGCGATCGAGGGGCTGCTGGCCGAGGCGCTGGTGCTCGGCGCGCTGATCGGCTCGACGCTGAAGGACGACGCCGGGCAGCTCACGCTCCAGGCGCAGACCGAGAATGGCGTCGTGCGCCTGCTGGTGGTCGATTATCGCGGCGGCGAACTGCGCGGCTATGTCGATTTCGATGCCGAGCGACTGGCGGAAGGTCCGGCCGAGCCGACATTGTTCGCGCTGTTCGGGCAGGGCTATCTCGCGATCACCTTCGATCTCGCCAGCACCGGCGAACGCTATCAGGGCATCGTCCCGCTCGACGGCGCATCGCTGGCCGAGGTGGCGGAGCGCTATTTCGTCCAGTCGGAGCAGATCCCCAGCCTCGTGCGCGTCGGCGTGCGGCATGAGGGCGGCCATGTCGTCGCCGGCGGCCTGTTCCTCCAGCACCTCCCCCACGGCGAGACGGGGCGCGAGCGGCTGCATATTCGTCACGATCATCCCGAATGGGAGCATGTCGCCGCGCTCGGCGCGACGATGGGGGCGGACGAACTGGCCGATCCGGCGCTGCCGCTGGAGACGCTGATCTGGCGGCTGTTCAACGAGGAGCGCGAGGTGCGTGTGCTGGCGGAGAGCCGGATCGCGCGCGGCTGTCGCTGCACGGCTGAGCACATCCGGTCGGTGCTCGCCAAATTCCCGATCGAGGAGCAGCGCGAGATGGCTGATGCGGAAGGGGTGATCGCGGTCGATTGCCGCTTCTGCTCCACCGTTTTCCCGGTTCGGATCGATTCCGCCGCCGTATGACCGGCGAGACGCGCTTGCTCTGCGACGAATCGTGATATGATTACGGTTGTGAAAAGATTCGCCCTTCTTCGTCCGGCGGCGCTGCTGCTTGCCGCTGTCGCCGCCGGTGCGGTCGCGCAGGAGGTGCGGATGATCGCGCTCGGCGGGGTCGAGCCTGGCGCCTGGTCGCTGCACGAGATCGGCAACAGCGCCGCGGCGCCCCGCGCGATCTGCGTCCACGATCCAAGGCTGCTGCTGCAGCTGGTCCATGGGCCGGCGCAATGTGCGCAATATGTGATCGAGGATCAGCCCAATCGCGTGACGGTGCAATATCGCTGCCCGGGACAGGGCTATGGCCGCACCACGATCCGGGTGGAGGACCGCAACCTGATCCGCGTCCAGACGCAGGGGCTGATGAAGGGCGCGCCGTTCGATTTTGATTACGAGGGGCGCCGCACCGGGAAATGCTGATCGCCGCGTTAGCGGGGCGTTAACACTCCAGGGGTATCAAGGGACGTGCTTTTCTTGGGCACGCTTTCTCCCTGATCCGGCCCTTCGCGGCCGGTCTCCTTCTCGGGTCGCCTTCGGGCGGCCCTTTTTCTTGCGCGAGCGGCGGCAAGGGCCTAGCTCGTGTCGGCTTATGGCAAGCCAATCCCCGCTGGCGGTCGTCCTGGTTTCGGGCGGCCTCGATTCCATGGTTTCCGCCGCCCTCGCGCGGGAGGCCGGCTTCCGCGTGCTGGCGCTGTCGGTCGATTACAATCAGCGGCATCAGGTGGAGCTGGCCGCCGCGCGACGCGTTGCCCGGCTGCTCGGGGCGGAGCGTCATGTCGTGCTGCCGCTCGACCTGCGCGCGTTCGGCGGATCGGCGCTGACCGACGATATCGCCGTGCCCAAGGACGGCGTGGGCGAGGGAATACCGGTCACTTACGTGCCCGCGCGCAACACGATCTTCCTCAGCCTCGCGCTCGGCTGGGCCGAGGCGAGCGGCGCGCGCGACATCTATGTCGGCGTCAACGCGCTCGATTATTCGGGTTATCCCGATTGCCGCCCGGAATTCATCACCGGCTTCGAGGCGCTTGCCGAGCTTGCGACCAAGGCCGGAGTGGAGGGCGCGCCTTTCCGTATCCGCGCGCCGCTGCAGATGATGACCAAGGCCGATGTCGTGCGCGAGGGCGCGCGGCTCGGGCTGGACATGGGCGTGAGCTGGTCGTGCTACGATCCGGCGCCGGGCGGGCTGCATTGCGGGCTGTGCGATAGCTGCCGGCTGCGCCACAAGGGCTTCGAGGAGGCCGGCGTGCCCGATCCGACCGCTTATGCGGTAACACCCCCGGCGCCGTGATGAGCTACGCCGTCAAGGAGATGTTCCTGACGCTCCAGGGCGAGGGTGTGCAGGCGGGGCGGCGCGCGGTGTTCGTGCGCTTCGCCGGATGCAACCTGTGGTCCGGGCGCGAGGAGGATCGCGCGAACGCGATCTGCCGCTTCTGCGACACCGATTTCGTCGGCATGGACGGGCTGGGCGGCGGCCGCTTCGCCGATGCCGCCGCGCTGGTGGCGGCTGTCGTGGAGATGTGGGCCGGCGCGGCGACGGAGCGTTTCGTGGTGCTGACCGGCGGGGAGCCGATGTTGCAGGTGGACGACGCGCTGGTCGATGCGCTCCATGCCGCCGGTTTCTTCATCGCGATCGAGAGCAACGGCACGCTGCCCGTCCACCCCGGCATCAACTGGGTGTGCATCAGCCCCAAGGCCGGAAGCGAGACGGTGCAGCGTTCAGGCGACGAACTGAAGCTGGTCTGGCCGCAGCCGGGCAGCGAGGTGGATGCGATGGAGCGATGGGATTTCACGCACCATCTGATCCAGCCGCTCGACGACCCTCAGGCGGACGCCAACCGCGAGGCGGCGGTCGCGCTGGTCATGGAGCGGCCGCGCTGGCGCCTGACGCTCCAGACTCACAAGATGCTGGGGCTGCGTTAGATCCTAATCCCGCTAGTTCAGCGTTGGGCGATGCCCACGCCGGCGGGCGGGAAATTTTGCGCGCCGCATTTCTTCACCTGCCAGTCGCCATTCTTCCAGCAGATCGGATCGAGGCGCGGCAGGGGCGGCGACTGCGTATAGATGTAGCGCGGGAAGCGCTGCTCGCCCCACGGCGTCAGGCTGTTGCGCAACTCGCGGATGCGGTTGAGCGCCACCGTGCCGAAGCTGCCGCGCGGCGCGAACACCACGTCGCGACCCACCGCATTGGCGGTGAGGCAGAAATTATACTGCGCGGAGACGGTGGTGAAGCTTGAATAGGTCCGGGTGCCGAACTGGTCGAGCGCGTTCTGCGCAGCCTTGGGCGTCTTGTTCATACGCGCGAAATACTTGCCGAGCGTATCCCACGAATGCTTCAGCTCGGCCTTGTGATCGACGAGCATCGCATTGTAGTTGCTGACGGCGGTCAGCGTCGGCTCGAACTGGCATTGCAGCGCGGCGACGTTGAGCGCGGCGCGCACGTTCCAGACGATCGCGGCCTTTTGCTCGTCCAGCGTCGCGCCGGGCAATTCCGGCCCAAGACCGGACTCGTTCCCGACCACCGGCGTACCGGACAAGTCCTTGGCCTGCATGAAGAATTGGGCGGCGGCCGGCGTCGCGCCGACAAGCGCTCCCGCGGCAAGGCCCGCAGCGATGATCTGCCCCAGCGACACTTCAACTTCTCCCACGCAACGCGCGGGATTCTAGGCCTTTTGCACCGTTAACCCAAGCCCGATTCGTCACATTGCGGACTCGGTCTGCCGCATTGTGCTTGCCCGGATGAATGCGCGGCAAGGCGCGATCGGAGCGAGCAAGGAAAAGGCCGCCCGGATACCGGACGGCCTTCCCCGTAATCGGTGCCTTTCGGCGGATTACTGGGCGTTGCCGACCGGCGCCGCCGCGTTCGCGTCCGCCGCGCCCGTGTCGTTCGCCATCGCGCCGGCGTTCATCGAGCTGTCGACCGCCGTCATGTTGTCGGTGGTGGTGTCCATGCCCTCGGTGGCGTTCATGTCGGTGATGGTGGTGTTCTCGGTGGTGGTCTCGGTCTTCGAGCCGCAAGCCGAAACGGCCAGAGCCGCCGCCACAATGGCCGAACCGGTCAGGATCTTGGAAATAGCACGCATTGAAAGCTCCCTAGACAGTGGATTTGGAAGGGCGCGTAGCCATTAATCCCCAAATCGGGGTGGACATTAGACGCATCCGGCCCTCCCCTCAAGTCTCGTTTTCGCGAGCGCCGGAGAGGGCGTTGATGAAGTCGTCGCGCGTCAACGCAAGAGCGGCGTCGAAAGTTGCAAGATCATGTGGCGCGTCAAGCGCTTCCGCGCTGGTCACCGGATAGTCGGCGATGCCGCACGGCACGATCCCGCCGAAGTGCGCGAGGTCGGGCGACAGGTTCACCGAAAAGCCGTGGAACGTCACCCAGCGCCGCACGCGCACGCCGATCGCGCCGATCTTCGCCTCGCGCCCGGCGTGGTCGATCGTCCAGATGCCGATGCGTCCGGGCGCGCGGAAGCCCTCGATCCCGAGCCGCGCCAGCGCCGCGATCACCCAGCCCTCGAGCGAATGGACGAAATGCCGTACGTCGCGCCCGCGCCGAGTCAGGTCCAGCATCAGATAGCCGACGCGCTGCCCCGGTCCGTGATAGGTGTAGCGCCCGCCGCGCCCCGCGCTCACCACCGGGAAACGCGGGTCGATCAGTTCGGCCGGATCGGCGCTGGTGCCGGCGGTATAGACCGGCGGATGCTCGACGAGCCAGATCAGCTCGCCCGCTTCCCCCGCCGCGATCGCGGCGGCGCGCGCCTCCATCTCGGCGAGCGCGGCGGCATAATCGGTGAGGCCGGGCGACACGCGCCATTCGATATCGGCTGAATGGTCCACGCCCGCCAGATGCGGTCGATACGCTCGATTGGCAAGCGTGGGCGCGATGCGCTACGTCTCTCGCCGCAGACAGGAGTTCTTATGGTACGGATCGGCACGGTATGGGATCGGACGACCGAGGTGATCGCCGGCCGGCTGGGGATGCTGGCGTGGCTCGCCGGATTGTTCCTGTTCGCGCCTTCCGTGTTGCAGGCGATCATGCGCGTGATGGCGCTGGGCAGCAATTCCGGCGGCATACGCCTGCTCGCCGGGCTGGTCGGGCTGGCGGTGGCCGTATTGGCGATATGGGGCACGCTGGCGATGACCGCGATGGCGAGCGATCCGGCGGTCGACCGGCATGAAGCGATCGCGATCGGGCGGCGGCGGCTGCCGGCCGGCATCGCCGTGCTGCTGGTGGCGGTGGTCGCGACATGCGTGTTGGTGATCGCGCCGCTCGCATGGCTGATGGCGGGGAGCGTCGATATGGCGCAACTGGAGCAGGGGATGCCCTCGCCCTCCCTCGATCCCTCGCGCGCGGCGGCCGCCATCCCGGTGCTGCTGGCGCTGTGCGCTTTCATGCTGTGGCTCAGCGCGCGGCTGCTGCCGCTGTTCGCGGTGATAACGAACGAGCGGCGCGGCTTCGGCGCCTTCGCCCGCGCCTTCGCGCTGACGCGGGGGAGCACGATGAAGCTGATCGGGCTGATCCTGCTCTACGCGCTGGTCGCGATCGTGTTGCTGACCGCCGTGACCTGGGTGCTGGGCAGCGCCACGCAGATCGTGTTCGGTGACGAGGGGCGAGCGTGGAGCGCGCTGCTGCTCGCGCTCGTCACGGGCATCATCGCCGCCGGCCTCAGCGTCCTGCAGACGACCTTCAGCGCGCAATTCTACATCGCCGCGCGCGAACGCCTCGACAACGCATGATGCTTTCCCTTGGCCGCGTCCTCGCCGACGCATGGACGATCCTGCGCCGCGAGGGCGATCTGGTGGTGCGCCTCGCGGCGCCGTTCGTCTTCCTGCCCGCTTTCGCGGTGCAGTTGCTCGTCGCCCCGCCCCCCGCGCTGCCGCAGACGCCGGGCGACCAGACGGCGATGCAGGCGTGGCTGGAGCGGTTGTCCGCCTGGGGGCAGGCCAATGCCGGCTGGTATCTGCTGGCCGACCTGATCGGCATCTATGGCCTCGCGGCACTCGTCATCCTGCTGATTCACCCGGCGCGGCCCGATGTGAAGACCGCGCTGGTCACCGCCGCGCGGCGTTTCGGGCGGTTCCTGCTCGCCGATCTGCTGGTGTCGATCCCGGTCGGGCTGGGATTGTGGCTGTTCGTGTTGCCGGGGCTGTACGTCCAGGCGCGGCTGGTGGCGACCGTCCCCGCACTGGTGGTCGAGGCGCCGATCGGCGCGACGCGCGCGGTAGGGCGGAGCTGGCGGCTGACGCGACGCGACTGGTGGGGCGTGCTCGCCGCGATCGTCACGCTGTTCGTCGCGCAATATCTGGTGCTCGCGCCGCTGATCGGCGCGGATGACATGCTGCGCTCGCCGGAGCATCGCAACCCGATCGTGCTCGCGCTGGTCGACGCGGGGATGGCGGCGGCGGCCACCGCCTATCACATCGGCGTGCTGGCGATCGGGATCGCCGTCTATCGGCGGCTGGCGAGCAAGGGAATCTGAGGCGCCGCGTCGGCCGGCAGCAGGCCGAGCAGGCGCGGATCGGGGAAGGTCTCGATCGTCCGCTTCACCGCGACGAAGCCCTGCGCGCGATAGAAATTAAGCGCGGAAGGATGATCGAGCGTGCAGGTGTTGACCGTCACGCGCCGCACGTCGGCGCGCCACGCCCGCGTCAGCGCCTCGCTCATCAGCCAGCGGCCATGGCCCTTGCCGGCAAGCTCCGGCACCAGCCCGAAATAGGAGAGTTCGCACGTCGCCGGATGGGCATGGTCCAGCTCCAGCATCCCCACCTCGATCCCGGCGCGATCGACGGCGGCGAAAACGGAGACGCCGGCGGCGTGGACGATCTCCGCGAGCCGCGCGTCGTCCATCGCCAGCCTTGAATACCATAGCCACGGCCCGCCGACGCGGCGGAACAGGGCGCGATATTTGTCCAGGTCCGGCGCTGGCCAGTGTACCAGCCGCAGCGGCGTATCCGGGGCGGGACGCAGCGGCGGGCGGCGCGTCATCTCCAGCGACGTCACGATCGTCGCGAGATGATCGCCCGGCACGGGGGTGAGGCCCATCGCCGGCTCAGCCCCAGGTGGCGACCGGAGGCAGGCTCATCAGGATCGCGTCGATGTTGCCGCCGGTCTTCAGCCCGAACAACGTGCCGCGATCATAGACGAGGTTGAACTCGGCATAGCGCCCGCGCCACTCGCGCTGCGCCGCCAGCTCCGCGTCGGTGAAGGGCAGCTGCATCCGCCGCCGCACGATGCGCGGGAATATGTCGAGGAAGGCGCGGCCGACATCCTGCGTGAAGGCGAAATTCGCGGCGAAGTCCCCTTCCAGATGATCGTAGAAGATGCCCCCGACGCCGCGATGCACCTTGCGGTGCGGGATATAGAAATAATCGTCGGCCCATTGTTTGAAGCGGGGATAATGGCCGGCGTCGTGCGTGTCGCAGGCGGCCTTCAGCGCGGCGTGGAAATCTGCGGTGTCCTCCGCGATCGGCAAGGGCGGGTTGAGGTCCGCCCCGCCGCCGAACCAGCGTTTCGTCGTGACGAGGAAGCGCGTGTTCATATGCACCGCCGGGACGTGCGGGTTGGCCATGTGCGCGACGAGGCTGATCCCGGTGGCGAAGAAGCGCGGATCGTCGCCCGCGCCGTGTATCGTCTTGCCGAACTCGCCCTCGAACGCGCCGCCGACGGTGGAGACGTTGACGCCGACCTTCTCGAACACGCGGCCCTTCATCACTCCGCGCACCCCGCCGCCGCCGGGCGCGCCATCGGGATCCGCGCGGTCCCAGGCGATATAGTCGAAGCGCGCGTCCGATCCCGCCTCGCGCTCGATCGCCTCGAACTCGGCGCAGATCAGGTCGCGCAATTGCTCGAACCAGGCGCGCGCGGTGGATTGCTGTTCGTCAAGCGGCTGCATCGGGAAGGCGGTAAGCGCCGGTCGCGGGGCTGGCAACTCCCGCGCGGCCTTTGCCTGCGCGCCAATCGCCGAACAGCGCATTTCCTATGTTCATTCCATCTGTTACGCCCCCGCATCGAGGAATGCCATTGAGGGGGAGTGAATGGGCAGCCTGTTACGCCGCAAGATCATCGTGGAGCAGCCGCCGGAGCGCGCGCTGGCGCGCACCCTGTCGTGGCCGCATCTTGTCGCGCTGGGCGTCGGCGCGATCGTCGGCACCGGCATCCTGACGCTGATCGGCGTCGGCGCGGATCGCGCCGGGCCGGCGGTGATCCTGTCCTTCGTCATCGCCGGCGCGATCTGCGCCTGCGCCGCGCTCGCCTATGCCGAGATGGCGACGATGATCCCCGCCTCGGGCAGCGCCTATACCTACAGCTACGCCGTGCTGGGCGAGATCATCGCCTGGGTGATCGGCTGGTCGCTGATCCTCGAATATTCGCTCGTCGTCTCCACCGTCGCGGTCGGCTGGTCCGGCTATGCCGCGCCGCTGCTGACGCCTTACGGCTTCCCGGTCGAGCTGACCAACGGGCCGGCGCTGGGTGGCCTGATCAACCTGCCGGCGATCTTCATCATCGCGGTGGTGGCGGGGATGCTGATGTTCGGCACGCGCGAGAGCGCGACGCTCAACGCCATCCTGGTGGTGGTGAAGATGATCGCGCTGGCGGTGTTCGTCGGCATCGCATTGCCGCATTTCAACGCCGCCAACCTCGAGCCGTTCATGCCGTTCGGCTTCGCCAAGCACGCCAGCCCGGACGGGGTGGAGCGCGGCGTGATGGCGGCGGCGGCGATCATCTTCTTCGCCTTCTACGGCTTCGACGCCATTTCAACGGCGGCGGAGGAGACGCGCAATCCGGGGCGCGATCTCGCCATCGGCATCGTCGGATCGATGGTGGCGTGCATCGCGATCTACATGCTGGTCGCGGTGGCGGCGGTCGGCGCGCTGTCCTTCACGCGCTTCGCAGACAGCCCGGAGCCGCTGGCGCTGATCCTGCGCGAGATCGGGCAGAAGGGCTTCGCGACCTTCCTCGCGGTGAGCGCGGTGGTGGCCCTGCCGACGGTGCTGCTCGGCTTCCTGTTCGGGCAGAGCCGCATCTTCTTCGTGATGGCGCGCGACGGGCTGCTGCCGGAATCGCTCGCCAAGGTCTCGCGGCGCGGCGCGCCGGTGCGCATCACCGCGCTGACGGCGGTGCTGGTGGCGATCATCGCCGGGCTGATGCCGCTCGACGCGATCGCGGCGCTGGCCAATGCGGGCACGCTGGCGGCGTTCGTCGCGGTCTGCGTGTCGATGATGGTGATGCGGGTCCGCGCGCCGGATGCGCTGCGCACCTTCCGCACGCCGCTGTGGCCGGTGGTGGGCACGATCGGCGTGCTCGGCTGCATCTATCTGTTCTTCAGCCTGCCGCACCGGACGCAGGAATATTTCCTGATGTGGAACGCGCTGGGGCTGGTGCTCTATTTCGTTTACGGCCGCGCCCGCGCCAACGCAGGGGAGGCGTGAGCGACGCATAAGCCCTCTCCCTTAAGAGGAGGGCGCGGATACGAAAAAGGGCGGCCCGTCGCGAGACGGACCGCCCTTTTCGCGTCAGCGCGACCGATCAGGCGGCGAGCTTGCGCAGCACATATTGCAGGATGCCGCCGTTCAGGAAGTATTCCAGCTCGTTGACGGTATCGATGCGGCAGCGGGTCAGGAAGGTCTCGCTGCTGCCGTCGGCGCGGGTGAGCGTCACTTCCACGTCCTGACGCGGGCGCAGGCCGGCGACATTGTGGATCGTGAACGTCTCGGAGCCGTCGAGCTTGAGCGTCTTGCGGTCCACGCCCTCGGCGAACTGGAGCGGCAGCACGCCCATGCCGACGAGGTTGGAGCGGTGGATGCGCTCGAAGCTCTCCGCGATCACCGCGCGCACGCCGAGCAGGTTGGTGCCCTTCGCCGCCCAGTCGCGCGAGGAGCCGGTGCCATATTCCTTGCCCGCGACGATGACGAGCGGCACGCCGTCCGCCTTGTAGCGCATCGCCGCGTCGTAGATCGGCATCACCTCGCCGTCGTACCTCGACATGCCGCCCTCGACGCCCGGCACCATCTCGTTCCTGATGCGGATGTTGGCGAAGGTGCCGCGCATCATCACTTCATGGTTGCCGCGGCGCGCGCCGTAGCTGTTGAAGTCCGCCTTGGAGACCTGATGCTCCTGAAGGTAGATGCCCGCCGGGCTGTCCGCCTTGATCGAGCCGGCCGGGGAGATGTGATCGGTGGTGATCGAATCGCCGAGGATCGCAAGCGGCTTCGCCTCGACAATGTCGGTGACCACCTTCGGCGTCATCTCCATGCCCTCGAAATAGGGCGGGTTGGCGACATAGGTGGAGCCTGCGCGCCAGCCGTAGGTGTCGCTGCCCTCGACCTGGATCTCGCGCCACTTGGCGTCGCCGGCATAGACGTTGCCGTAGCGCGCGCGGAACATCGCATCGTCGATGTTCGCGGTCATCAACGCGTTCACCTCGTCGTTGGTCGGCCAGATGTCCTTGAGATAGACATCCGAACCGTCCTCGCCCTTGCCGATCGGGGTGGCCACCATGTCCTCGGTGACGGTGCCCTTCAGCGCATAGGCGACGACCAGCGGCGGCGAGGCGAGGAAATTCGCCCGCACGTCCGGGCTGACGCGGCCCTCGAAGTTGCGGTTGCCGGAGAGCACGCTCGCCGCGACGAGATCGTTGCCGTTGATCGCCGCCGAGATCGGCGCGGCCAGCGGGCCGGAATTGCCGATGCAGGTGGTGCAGCCATAGCCGACGAGGTTGAAGCCGATCGCGTCGAGGTCCTCGCTGAGGCCCGACTTGTCGAGATAGTCGGTCACGACCTGCGAGCCAGGCGCGAGCGAGGTCTTCACCCACGGCTTCGGCTTCAGGCCCTTCGCCCGCGCCTTGCGCGCGACGAGGCCGGCAGCGACCAGCACCGACGGGTTGGAGGTGTTGGTGCAGGAGGTGATCGCGGCGATCACCACGTCGCCGTCGCCGATATCGTGCGCGCGGCCCTCCACCGGCACGCGCACCGGGGCGGGCTTGCTGTAGAGCTTGGCGAGGTCGGCGTTGAACACGTCGTCCACCGTGTCGAGCGTCACCTTGTCCTGCGGGCGCTTCGGGCCGGCGAGCGAGGGGACGACGCTGCCCATGTCCAGCTCGAGCGTGTCGGTGAACACGGGATCGGGCGACGCGGCGTCGCGCCACATGCCCTGCGCCTTGCTATAGGCCTCGACTAGCGCGATCTGGTGATCGTCGCGCCCGGTGAGGCGCATATAGTCGAGCGTGCGGTCGTCGACCGGGAAGAAGCCGCAGGTCGCGCCATATTCCGGCGCCATGTTGGCGATGGTCGCGCGATCGGCGAGGCTCATCGAGGCGAGGCCGGGGCCGTAGAACTCCACGAAGCGGCCCACCACGCCCTTGGCGCGCAGCATCTGCGTGACGGTGAGCACGAGGTCGGTGGCGGTGATGCCCTCGCGGAGCTTGCCGGTCAGCTTGAAGCCGACGACCTCGGGGATCAGCATCGACACCGGCTGGCCGAGCATCGCGGCCTCCGCCTCGATCCCGCCGACGCCCCAGCCGAGCACGCCGAGGCCGTTGATCATCGTGGTGTGGCTGTCGGTGCCGACCAGCGTGTCGGGATAGGCGATCGTCGCGCCGTTCTTCGCGAACTCGCCGGTCTCCTTCGCGGACCAGACGGCCTGGCCGATATATTCAAGGTTCACCTGATGGCAGATGCCGGTGCCCGGCGGCACGACCTGGAAATTGTCGAGCGCCTTGCTGCCCCATTTCAGGAATTCGTAGCGCTCGCCGTTGCGGGCATATTCGAGATCGACGTTGTCGGCGAACGCCTTGGGGGTGCCGAACTCATCGACCATCACCGAGTGATCGATGACGAGGTGCACGGGCACCTGCGGGTTGATCTTGGCCGCGTCGCCGCCGAGCTTGGTGATCGCGTCGCGCATCGCGGCAAGGTCCACCACGCAGGGCACGCCGGTGAAATCCTGCATCAGCACGCGCGCCGGGCGATACTGAATCTCGCGGTCGGAGCGGCGCTCCTTCTGCCAGTCGACGATCGCCTGCACGTCATCCGGCGTCACGGTCACGCCGTCCTCGAAGCGCAGCATGTTCTCCAGCAGCACCTTCATCGAGAAGGGCAGGCGGGAGATGTCGCCATATTTCGCCGCCGCCGTGGCGAGCGAGAAATAGTCGTAAGACTTGCCGTCCACGGCGAGCGTGGAGCGAGCGCCGAGCGTATCGTGGCCGATGGCGGTCATGCGGGTCCTTTCCCCTTGATGTTCGGGCCTTGCCGGGCGCGGCGGGGAGGCGGCGGCCGCGACAGGTGCCGGGCCGCCGCGCGAGCGCGCCCGGTCGGGCGGATGAGCGACGTATTCCGGGTGGCCGATAGCAGCGGGTGCGGCGGGGGGGAAGGGGCGCGACGCGGGTTATCGCACCCCCGCGAAGCCCCTCAATCCAGCCGGCGCGCCAGTTCGGAGTTGAGCGCCAGCGCGACCAAAGTGCCGATCGCCCCGGACAGCAGATAGCCGCCCGCCGCGATCAGGCCGAACTTCTCCGCCAGGATCAGCGCCGCGAACGGGGCGAAGCCCGCGCCGAACAGCCAGGCGAGGTCGGAGGTCAGCGCCGCGCCGGTGTAGCGCGCGCGCTTCGGGAAATTGTTGGTCACCGCGCCGGAGGACTGGCCGAACGACAGGCCGAGCAGGATGAAGCCCAGCACCATATAGGCCGCCTCGCCCCCGCCGCCCGCATCGAGCAGCTGCGGCGCGAAGCCGGAGAACACCGCGATCGCCGCCGCCGTATAGCCCAGCACCGCACGCCGCCCGATCCGGTCGGCCAGCATCCCCGAGGCGACGATCGCCGCGACGCCGAACGCGCCGCCGATCATCTCGATGAACAGGAAGCGGGTGATGCTCTCCTGCGTGAACAGCGCGACCCACGACAGCGGGAACACCGTCACCATGTGGAACAGGGCGAAGCTCGCCAGCGGCGCGAAGGCGCCGATGATGATGTTGCGCCACTGTGCCTTCACCGTCGCGGTGACGCGCGAGGGGGTCAGCTCGCGCGCCTTGAACAATTCGGTATATTGCGGCGTCACCACGATGCGCAGCCGCGCGAACAGCGCCACCACGTTGATCGCGAAGGCGACGAAGAACGGATAGCGCCAGCCCCATGACATGAAATCGTCGACGCCGAGCGTGCCGACGAAGAAGGCGAACAGCCCGCTCGCCACGATCAGGCCGAGCGGCGCGCCGAGCTGCGGCACCATCGCATACCAGCCGCGCCGGTTCGCCGGGGCGTTGAGCGCGAGCAGCGAGGCGAGCCCGTCCCACGCGCCGCCCAGCGCGATGCCCTGCCCGATGCGCAGCGCGCCGAGGATCAGCGCGGAGGCGATGCCGACCGAGGCGTAACTGGGCAGGAAGCCGACCGACACGGTGGAGGTGCCGAGCAGGAACAAGGCGATGGTGAGCTTCGTTCCGCGTCCGTGGCGGCGATCGATCGCCATGAAGATCTGCGTGCCGATCGGCCGCGCGAGGAAGGCAAGCGGGAACAAGGCGAACGAATAGAGCGTGCCGGTGACGCGATCGACGAACGGGAAGATCACCTGCGGGAACACCAGCACCGAGGCGATCGCATAGACGAAGAAGTCGAAGAATTCGGAGGTGCGGCCGATGATGACGCCGATCGCTATCTCGCCGGGCCGGACGGGATCTCCGGCATGGAGCGCGCGGGCATCGCGCTCAAGGCTTGCGGAATTGGCAATCGCTTCGGCCATCTGGCATAAACTCTCGAAAGAAAATCACGCTCCCTTAGGCTCGCCGTCCGGGGGCGGGGATAGGACAAATTGTCCTATTTCGCAGTTGCACAATCCAATCTAGCCGGGAGCTATCATGCACATGAATGCTCGAAACTGGAAGTGGCCCCGTGCGCTGCTCGCCGCGCCGCTGCTCGCGGCGCTGGGCGGTTGCGGCATGGTCGTCATGGACCCGTCCGGCGACGTCGCGCGGCAGGAGGCGGATCTCGTCCTGTGGTCGGTGTGGCTGATGCTGCTCATCATCGTGCCGGTGATGATCCTGACGGTCGTGTTCGCATGGCGCTATCGCGCGTCGAATCGCGAGCGCGAGGCGGATTACCGGCCGGACTGGGACCATTCGACCGGGCTGGAGCTGGTGATCTGGTCGTGCCCGCTGCTCATCATCATCGCGCTGGGCGCGCTGACCTGGGTGTCGACGCACACGCTCGATCCCTATCGCCCGCTCGGGCGGATCGCGCCGGGCAAGCCGGTGCCGGCGGACCAGAAACCGCTGGAGGTGCAGGTCGTCTCGCTCGACTGGAAATGGCTGTTCATCTATCCCGAACAGGGCGTGGCGACCGTCAACGAGCTGGTCGTGCCGGTCGATCGCCAGGTGCGTTTCCGCATGACTTCGTCGGGGGTGATGAACACCTTCTACGTGCCGGCGATGGCGGGCATGATCTACACGATGGCGGGGATGGAGACGAAGCTCCATGCCGTGCTCAACAAGCCGGGCGATTATGCCGGCATGTCCGCCAACTACAGCGGCGCGGGCTTTTCCGGGATGAGCTTCCGCACCCATGCGGTGGACGATGCGGCATTCGACCGTTGGGTCGGCAAGGTGAAGGCGAGTGGCGGCGCGCGGCTCGACGCGGCCAATTACCTCAGGCTGGAGCAGCCGAGCGAGCGTGTGCCGGTCACCTATTTCCCGGCCGTCGAGCGCGGGCTGTTCGATCGCGCGGTGAACCTGTGCGTCAAGCCCGGAACGCCGTGCATGAGCGAATCGATGCACGGCCATGTCGCCGCGCAGCCGGAGGCGCAGACCATGCCCGTGCCCGCGACCGGCGCCCAACCATCATCACATCAATCGCACGACGCGCACGCGCCGGCGACGGGGGCCTGAGGCAATGTCCGACGCCTTGACCAAATTCATCTTCGGCCGGCTGACGCTGGACGCCATTCCCTATCACGAGCCGATCCTCGTCGCGACCTTCGCGGCCGTGGCGCTGGGCGGCATCGCGCTGGTCGGCGCGATCAGCTACTTCAAGCTGTGGGGCTATCTGTGGCGCGAATGGTTCACCACCGTCGACCACAAGCGCATCGGCATCATGTACATGGTGCTGGGCATCGTCATGCTGCTTCGCGGCTTTTCCGACGCGGTGATGATGCGCATCCAGCAATCGATCGCATTCAACGGCAGCGAGGGCTATCTGCCCGCCGAGCATTACGACCAGATCTTCACCGCGCACGGCGTGATCATGATCTTCTTCGTCGCGATGCCGCTGGTGACGGGGCTGATGAACTACATCATGCCGCTCCAGATCGGCGCGCGCGACGTGTCCTTCCCGTTCCTCAACAACTTCAGCTTCTGGATGACCGCCGCCGGCGCGATGCTGGTGATGGCGAGCCTGTTCGTCGGCGAGTTCGCGCGCACCGGCTGGCTGGCGATGGCGCCGCTGTCGGGGCTGGATTTCTCCCCCGACGTGGGCGTCGATTACTACATATGGTCGCTGCAGATCGCGGGCGTCGGCACGACATTATCGGCGATCAACCTCATCACCACGATCGTCAAGCTGCGCGCGCCGGGCATGACGATGATGAAGATGCCGATCTTCTGCTGGGCGACGCTGGTCACCAACGTGCTGATCGTCGCGGCCTTCCCGGTGCTGACCGCGGTGCTCGCGCTGCTCGGGCTGGACCGCTACCTCGACACGCATTTCTTCACGAACACCTTCGGCGGCAACCCGATGATGTACGTGAACCTGATCTGGATCTGGGGCCACCCGGAGGTCTACATCCTCGTGATGCCGGCGTTCGGCGTCTATAGCGAGGTGGTCTCCACCTTCTCGGGCAAGCGCCTGTTCGGCTATACGTCGATGGTCTACGCCCTGATCGTCATCTGCATCCTGTCCTATCTCGTGTGGCTGCACCATTTCTTCACGATGGGATCGGGCGCGACGGTCAACAGCTTCTTCGGCATCACGACGATGATCATCTCGATCCCGACGGGGGCGAAGATCTTCAACTGGCTGTTCACGATGTATCGCGGCCGCATCCGCTACGAGCTGCCGATGATGTGGGCGGTCGCCTTCATGCTGACCTTCGTGATCGGCGGCATGACCGGGGTGATGCTGGCGATCCCGCCGGCCGACTTCGTGCTGCACAACTCGCTGTTCCTCGTCGCGCATTTCCACAACGTCATCATCGGCGGCGTGGTGTTCGGCATGTTCGCGGGGATCAATTACTGGTGGCCAAAGGCATTCGGCTTCAAGCTGGATCGCAAATGGGGGCTGGTGAGCTTCTGGAGCTGGGTGATCGGCTTCTGGGTGGCGTTCGCGCCGATCTATGTCGTCGGGCTGATGGGCATCACGCGGCGGCTGCGCACCTTCGACGATCCGAGCCTGCAGATCTGGTTCGTCATCGCCGGGATCGGCGCGGCGATCATCGCGGTGGGCATCCTCGCCTTCCTGATCCAGATCGTCGTGAGCATCAAGAACCGCGAGGCGCTGAAGGACGTGACCGGCGATCCGTGGAACGGCCGCACGCTGGAATGGTCCACCTCATCGCCGCCGCCGGACTATAATTTCGCCTTCACGCCGGTGATCCACGATCTCGACGCCTGGGCCGACATGAAGAAGCGCGGCTGCGAGGTGCCGGCGGCGGGGTGGATCGACATCCACATGCCACGCAACACCGCCGCCGGGATCATCCTCGCCGGGCTGTCGGCGGTCGCCGGCTTCGGGCTGATCTGGCACATCTGGTGGATGGTCGCGGGCGGCATGCTGGGGGTGATCGGCACCGCGATCTTCCACAGCTTCAACTACAACCGCGATTATAACATCCCGGCCGCCGAGGTGGCCGCAACGGAGACCGCGCGCCTCGATGCGCTGGCGGCGAGGGCCTGACGATCATGGCGCACAGCAACCTGACCGCCGCCGACGCCGCGCCGGTGTTCTGGGAAACCGAGCCGCATCATCACGCGGAAGGCTCCAGCACGATGCTGGGCTTCTGGCTCTACCTGATGAGCGACTGCCTGATCTTCGGCATCCTGTTCGCGTCATGGGGCGTCTATGGCCGCAACTTCGCGGGCGGGCCGACCAGCCACGAACTGTTCGACCTGAAGCTGGTGGCGGTGAACACCGCCCTGCTGCTGCTGTCGTCGATCACCTACGGCTTCGCGATGATCGCGGTGCACGCGCATCGCAAGGCCGCCGCGCTGCGCTGGCTGGTCGTCACCCTGCTGTTCGGGCTGGGCTTCCTCGGGATCGAGCTGTTCGAGTTCCACCATCTGATCCACGAAGGGGCGGGGCCGGGGCGCTCGGCGTTCCTCTCCAGCTTCTTCACCCTCGTCGGCACGCACGGGCTGCACGTCACCTTCGGCTCGATCTGGCTGGTGGTGCTGATGGTGCAGGTTTCCGCCAAGGGGCTGATCCCCGCCAACGTCAGGCGGCTGGAATGCCTGTCGCTGTTCTGGCACTTCCTCGACGTCGTGTGGATCGGCGTCTTCACCTTCGTCTATCTGCTGGGATCGATGGCATGAGCGCGCAGGAACATCATCATCACGATGCGGGCGGCGCGCCGCACGGCACGCGGCGCGGCTATCTAACCGGCTTCCTGCTGTCGGTGCTGCTCACCGCCGTGCCCTTCGCGCTGGTGATGAGCGGCGTGATCGCCGACCAGCGCATCACCGCCGCCATCGTCGCGGGGCTGGCGGCGGTGCAGATCGTCGTCCACATGATCTACTTCCTGCACATGAACACCCGGTCGGAGAACGGCTGGTCGCTGATGGCGCTGATCTTCACCCTTGTCATCCTGGTGATCGTGCTGGCCGGGACATTGTGGGTGATGATCAACATGAACCATTACATGATGCCGCCGATGATCGAGCAGCCGGCGGCGCATACGATGGACATGAGCGGGATGTGAGATCGGCGCTCGCGAAGCTGCTGACGATCGCGGCGATCCTCGGCTTCGTCGGGCTTGGCGTGTGGCAGCTCGAGCGGCTGCAATGGAAGCTGGCGCTGATCCGCCATGTCGAGGCGAAGCTCGCCGCCGCACCGGTGACAGCGCCGCCTGCCGCCTGGCGGGCGACCGCCGACGACACCTACACCCGCGTCATCGCGCGCGGGCGCTGGCTTTCCGGGCATGACGCCTATGTGCAGGCGCTGACCGATCTCGGCGGCGGCTATTGGGTGATGACGCCGCTCGACACGGCGGGCGGGCGGATCCTCGTCAATCGCGGCTTCGTGCCCGCCGCCATGCGCGGCCGCGCGCCCGCCGCGGATGGCGAAGACGCGGTGACGGGGCTGCTGCGGCTGACCGAGCCGGGTGGCGGCTTCCTGCGCGCCAACGATCCCGCCGCCGGCCGTTGGTATTCGCGCGACACGGCCGCAATCGCGGCGGCGCAGCGGCTCGGGCCGGTCGCGTCGTGGTTCATCGACGCCGGGCCGAACGGTGCCGGCTGGCCGCGCGGCGGGATGACCGTCGTCACCTTCCGCAACGCGCACCTGAGCTATGCGCTGACGTGGTTCGCGATGGCCGCGCTGCTCGCGGTGCTGGCGTGGCGCGCGTGGCGCAGGGGCGGGCGATGAGCCTGCCGCCCCGCCCGCAGGACGCCGCGCGCCGCAACCTGCTGCTGCTGATCCTGCTGCGCTGGCTGGCGGTCGGCGGGCAGCTCGCGACGATCCTCGTGGTCGAGTTCGGCATGGGCATCCGCCTGCCGCTCGCGCCGATGCTGACGACGCTCGCGGGGCTGGTGGTGCTCAACCTCGTCCAGCTCGCCACCGCGCGCTTCCCGGTCACCAATGCCGAATTGCTCGGCGCGCTGCTGATCGACGTGGCGGCGCTGGGCGTCCAGCTCGCATTGTCCGGCGGGGCGACCAATCCGTTCGTCACCCTGTTCCTGCTTCAGGTGGTGCTCGGCGCGGTGCTGCTGGAGGCGTGGTCGAGCTGGCTGCTGGTGGCGGTGACGAGCGCGGCCTTCGCCCTGCTCGCCTTCGTCCACCGCCCGCTGCCGCTGCCGCCGGAATTCGCCAGCCGGCTTTCCGTGCCCTATATGCTGGGAAGCTGGTTCAACTTCACGCTGGCGGCGGTGCTGGCGGTGCTGTTCGTCACGCGCGGCGCGGCGAACCTGCGCCAGCGCGACGCGCACCTCGCGGCGATGCGCAGCCTGGCGGCGGAACAGGAGCAGATCGTGCGGATGGGATTGCTGGCGAGCGGCGCGGCGCACGAGCTTGGCACGCCGCTCTCGACCCTTTCGGTGACGCTGGGCGACTGGCGGCACGAGGCGGAGGCGCGCGCCTTCCCGCGCCTCGCCGGCGAGATCGCCGAGCTGGAGGCGGAGGTCGCGCGCTGCAAGGAGATACTCGCCGGCATCCTGTTCGCCGCCGGGGAAGTGACGGGCGAGGCGCCGGCGCGCACCACCTTGCGCCGCTTCATCCAGCGCATCGTCGAGCGCTGGGGGCGGCCGGAATTGGTGACGCTCGACGATTGCCTGTGGCGCGATCCGCCGATCGTCGCGGACCGCGCGCTGGCGCAGACCGTCGTCAACCTGCTCGACAATGCGATCGAGGCTGGGGCGAGCCGTGTCACGCTGACCTATGCGCTGGACGATGCCGGTAACAGGGCCGGCGACGGCGGCGAGGAGGAGATCGTCATCGCCGCGCGCGACGACGGGCGCGGCTTCTCGCCCGAGTTCCTCGATCGTCTCGGCCGCCCCTATCAGAGCAGCAAGGAACGGCGCGGCGCCGGGCTTGGCCTGTTCCTCGCCACCAACGTGCTGCGGACGCTGGGCGGATCGCTGGAGGCGCGCAACGATCCGCGCGGCGGCGCGGTGGTGGTGCTGCGCCTGCCGCTCGCCGCGCTGTCGCTGGAGGAGAAGGGATGAGCAGCGGCCGGTTGCTGATCGTCGAGGACGACGCGGTGTTCGCACGCACGCTGGCGCGTTCGTTCGAGCGGCGCGGCTATGCCGTGGAAGCGGTGCACGGACCGGACACGCTGGAGGAGGTGGCGCGCTGCTTCGCCCCCGATCATGCGGTGGTGGACCTGCGCCTAGGCGGCGGCGCGTCGGGGCTGACCTGCGTGCGGCAGCTTCATGCGCTCGATCCGGCGATGCGCATCGTCGTGCTGACCGGCTTCGCCAGCATCGCGACGGCGGTGGAGGCGATCAAGCTCGGCGCGACCAACTATCTCACCAAGCCGGCCAACACCGACGACATCGAGGCCGCCTTCGCTCGCGTCGAGGGCGATCCCGACGCCGACATCGCGACGCGCACGACCAGCATCAAGACGCTGGAATGGGAGCATATTCACCAGACCCTGGTGGACACCGATTTCAACATTTCGGAAGCGGCGCGCCGGCTCGGGCTGCACCGGCGGACGCTCGCGCGCAAGCTGGAGAAGCGGCACATCTGACGCGCCGGGCGTCATCCAGCTCGCGCGCGTGCCGTTCAGAAGGCGGCGATCCCCGTTATCGCCCGTCCGAGGATGAGGGCATGGACGTCGTGGGCGCCCTCATAGGTATTGACGGTCTCGAGGTTCATCAGGTGGCGCATCACCTGATAT
>Ga0209963_1000269_pt1 | contig 137919 bp, 125 predicted proteins | sample ThiBio_1000_biof_2_FD_183957 | JGI IMG/M metagenome (GOLD analysis project Ga0209963, IMG submission 183957) | Wastewater bioreactor microbial communities from Cape Town, South Africa - Thiocy_cont_1000_biof (SPAdes) | ecosystem: Engineered > Bioreactor > Thiocyanate-remediating >... | reverse complement strand
ATCGTGTCCGACCTGGAGCGCGTGGCCTCCGAGATCGCGTTCCTGCACGAGGGCAGGTTGCTGCTGCGTTGTGGCGTGGACGAGGCCAAGGAACGCTACGCCCGCCTGTGGCTGCCGGCCGCGGCAAGCTTCACCGCACCGATTCCCTCGCTCAGCCGGCGCCGCCATGACGACGGCAGCCTCAGCCTGGTGGTGGCGCGCGATGCCCGCGGTCACTGGCCGGAAGCGGCGAGCCTGCCCGGTGCGCGCGTCGATGCACTGGGCCTGGAGGATCTGTTCGTGGAGATCGCGGAGTGACGTCGTTCCTGCAATTGCTGATGCTGCCGTGGATGGCATGGTCGCAGCGCACGCGGCGCATCATCGTGTGGACCTTGCTGGTGGTCCTCTGCCCTGCCATTGCCGGCTATGTCCTGCTTTGGCGCTCGGCCGGGGCAGGGCCCGGTCTGGCGCATGGCCTGGCCGTCCTCGACTGCCTGTTCTGGGCCGCCGTGGTGCCGCGTGCGCTGGTGCTGGCGAACGAGGCACGCCGGCTGCGCTTGCCGGTGCTGGAACGCGCCGCGGCCATCAGCACCGTTTTGTATGCCGCGCTCACCATCGCCTTGCCCGCCGCCGTGGTGGCGATCCTGCTGGCCATCGGCCGTCGCGGCTGGCGCGCATTCTGGTGCCAGCCGCATCCGGTCCTGCCGCATGGGTGAAGCATGACCATGACGAACGCCCGTTCCCGCAAGGTGGCGCCGACCATCGGCGGCCTGCCGGGTTGACCGCAGCGTCTCCGCGCAGCCGGGGGCAGGTGTGGATCCGGGGTGGGAGTTGCGGAGTCGTCACCAACGAAGAAGGCCCGTCACCGACGGGCCTTCTTCGTTAATGCCGCGCTGGCGTCAACGAAGCAGCGAGCGCAGCATCCAGGCAGTCTTCTCGTGCTCCTTGAGACGGCCGGTGACCATGTCGGCGGTGCCGTCGTCGCCGGCGGCGTTGGCGGCCTTGAGGGCGTCGCGGGCGGTGGCGGCGACGATCTCGTGGCCTTCGACCAGTTGGCCGACCATTTCCTGCCACTCCGGCACGCCGGGCTCGTCCTTGATCGAACTGAGCTTGGCGAACTGGGTGTAGGAGCCGGGCGCGAACACGTCCAGCGTGCGGATGCGCTCGGCGACTTCGTCGGCGGCCAGCCACAGCGCGTTGTACTGGGTCTCGAACATCAGGTGCAGGCTGTTGAATTGCGGGCCGGTGACGTTCCAGTGGAAGCTGTGCGTCTTCAGGTACAGCGAATAGGTGTCGGCCAGCAGTTTGGACAGGTGCTTGGCGACCGCTTCGCGATCCTTCTTGGCGATACCGATGGAAATGGCCATGGCGTGCTCCTTTCAGGTTGGATGCAATGACTCAACAGTAATGGCTCGGCGCCTGCGCGGGAAATGAATCCTTCGGATGTTGGCGATAGCCGTCGGCTATCGGGATCGGTCTGCGCAACCGCTATCATGCGCAGTCCGATGAATGACCGCCATGCGCCCACACCCCAGGCCGCCGCTGATCCGGGCTTGCGCCAGTTGCGCCGGCAGCTGGAGGTGGTGTGCAGCCGCGACTTCGGTCGCCTGCTGGGGCGCTGGCGCACGCTGTCGCGTCGACCCGACGAGCAGAAGATGGGGGCGCTGGCCGCCGACATCGAGCGCTCCGCGGCCAGACGCCGCGCCCGCGCCGCGGCCAAACCCGGGATCAGCCTCGACGAGTCGCTGCCGATCAGTGCGCGCGGCGAGGACATCGTCAAGCTGATCCGCGAGCATCAGGTGGTGGTGATCGCCGGCGAGACCGGCTCGGGCAAGACCACCCAGTTGCCGAAGCTGTGCCTGGCCGCCGGTCGCGGCGAGGCCGGCATGATCGGCTGCACCCAGCCGCGCCGGCTGGCCGCGCGCTCGGTGGCGCGCCGCGTGGCCGAGGAACTCGGCACGCCGCTGGGCGAGGTCGTGGGTTTCCAGGTACGCTTCAACGACCAGGTGTCGGATCGCACGCTGGTCAAGTTCATGACCGACGGCATTTTGCTGGCCGAGACCCAGGGCGATCCGTGGCTCAGCGCCTACGACACCCTGATCATCGACGAGGCGCACGAGCGCAGCCTCAACATCGACTTCCTGCTCGGCTACCTGAAGCGGCTCGCCGCCAAGCGCCCCGAGCTGAAGATCATCGTCACCTCGGCGACCATCGACACCGCAAGGTTCGCCGAACATTTCGGCGGCGCGCCGGTGGTGGAGGTGGAAGGGCGCGCGTACCCGGTCGAGTTACGCTGGCGGCCGGTGGGCGGCGATCGGGGTCAGGTTCATTTTTCGCAAGCGAAAAATGAACCTGACCCCAAACAAGGCAGCGCCGAACACATCGCCGCCGTGCTCGACGAAATCACCCACGACGATCCGCGCGGCGACGTGCTGATCTTCCTGCCCGGCGAGCGCGAGATCCGCGATGCGCACCAGCTGCTGTCGCGCCGGCAGTACCGCGAGACCGAGATCCTGCCGCTGTACGCGCGACTTTCCGCCGGCGACCAGGACCGCGTGTTCAAGCCCGGCGTGAAGCGCCGCGTGGTGCTGGCCACCAACGTGGCCGAGACCTCGCTCACGGTGCCGCGCATCCGCTACGTGATCGACACCGGCATCGCGCGAGTCAAGCGCTACAGCCAACGCAGCCAGCTCGAACGGCTGCACGTGGAGCCGATCTCGCAGGCGGCGGCGGACCAGCGCAAGGGCCGCTGCGGCCGCGTGGGGCCGGGCATCTGCTACCGCCTGTACGACGAGGCCGATTTCGCCGGCCGCGCCGCGTTCACCGATCCGGAGCTGCTGCGCTCGTCGCTGGCCAACGTGATCCTGCGCATGCTGGCGTTGAAACTGGGCGAGGTCGATGAGTTCCCGTTCCTGGAAGCGCCCGACCCGCGCGTGGTCGCCGACGGCTTCCGCCGGCTCACCGAGATTTCCGCGATCGACGACGCGCGCCGGCTCACCGCGATTGGCCGCACCCTGGCGCGGCTGCCGATCGACGTGCAGCTGGCACGCATGCTGGTCGAGGGTGAGCAGCTGCATGCGCTGCGCGAGCTGCTCGTCATCGTCGCCTTCCTCAGCATCCAGGACCCGCGCGAGCGTCCCGGCGACGCACGCCAGCAGGCCGACGCCGCGCACGCCGTGTTCGCCGACCCGAAGTCCGATTTCGTCGGCGTGCTGAACCTGTGGCGCACCTATCACGACGCGCACGAGGAACTGACCCAGTCGAAGCTGCGCGACTGGTGTTCGCGGCATTTCCTCAGCTTCATGCGCATGCGCGAGTGGCGCGAGCTGCACCGGCAGTTGTTGCTGGTGGTGGGGGAGCTGGGGTGGAAGCTGGACGCTGGCGGCTCTGCTCCTTCTCCCCTCCGGGGAGAAGGTCGGGATGAGGGGGCAATCTCGCAGAAGGGTGGCAAGGAAAGGCGGGCTTCGCATGCGCGTTCCGGCAAGCCCCAGCCCCTCACCTCAATCCTCCTCCACCCACAAGGGGACTCCCTCCGGTCGCCGCGGGGGAGAGGAGGCGAACGCGAGGAGCGCGTCATTGATCAACAGGCAGCGATGGACCGCCTCTATGAGGCGGTCCATCGCTGCCTGTTGGCCGGCCTGCCCACCCAGGTCGGCCGCAAGGACGAAAAGGGCGTCTACCAGAGCACGCGCGAGCGCAAGTTCCAGGTCTTCCCCGGCTCGGCGCTGGCCAAGGCGCCGCCGAACTGGGTCTTCAGCGCGCAGATCCTCGACCTGGGCGGGCGCGTGTGGGGCATGATGAATGCGCGGGTCGAGCCGCTGTGGATCGAGCAGCAGGCCGCGCACCTGCTGCGCATGCATTGCCGCGACGCGCACTGGTCGAGGAAGCGCGGCGGCGTGGTGGCGTACGAACAGGTCAGCCTGTTCGGGCTGGTGCTGGTGGAGAAGCGGCCGGTCACCTTCCAGGCGCAGGACCCGGCGCTGGCCCATGCGATCTTCCTGCGCGAGGCGCTGGTGCGCGGCGACCTCGACACGAAGGCGGATTTCGTGCGCGCCAACCAGCGCGTGCTGGAGGAGGCGCAGGGCATCGAGGCGAAGCAGCGCCGCGAGGGACTGATCCGCCACGAGGACGAGCTGGTCGCGTTCTTCGAGGGCAAGCTGCCGCAAGACATCGCCAGCAGCCGTGCGCTGGACGCGTGGTACCGCCAGGCGCGCCCGGCCGAGCGGGCGGCGCTGCGCTGGTCGCTGGACGACGTGCTGGCCGGCGGCGCGGGGCTGGATGCGAAGGCCTTTCCCGCCACGCTGGAGATCGGCGCGCAGCGCTACCGGCTGGAATACCGCTTCGTCCCCGGTGACGAGGCCGACGGCGTCACCCTGCAGCTGCCGCTGGCGATGTTGAATGCGCTGCGGCCCGCGCGCGGTGAATGGCTGGTGCCGGGTCTGCTGGCCGACAAGGTGGCCGAGCTGATCCGCGGCCTGCCCAAGGCGCTGCGGCGCAATTTCGTGCCGGCGCCGGATTTCGCGCGGGCGTTCGTCGAGGCGGAGGCGCCGCGTGATGAACCGCTGGCGAAGGCACTGGCCGCCTTCCTGCAACGCGCTACCGGCGTCGAGCTTGCCGCGAGCGAGTTCGCCGCCGTCGAACTGCCGCCGCACCTCTCGATGCGCTACCGCCTGCACGACGAGCGCGGCAGGACGCTGGCCAGCGGCCGCGACCTGGCGCCCCTGCGGGGGCAATGGGAAGGGCAGGCGCGCGCGGCATTCTCGCGCAAGACCGACCTCGAGCTGACCCGCGAGGATGTGGCCAGCTGGGATTTCGAGGAGATTCCGGCGCAGGTGCGTTCCGAGGGCGGCATCACCGCCTTCCCGGCGCTGGTCGACCTGGGCGAGGCGGTGGCACTGCGCGTGTTCGAGCGCAGCGACGAGGCGCGCGCGGCGCACCGGCAGGGCGTGGTGCGGCTGCTGCGCAACGCGCTGGCCGGCGAGGCGAAGCAGGCGCGCCGGCGGCTGCCGATCGGCAATGCATTGGCCTTGAAATACGCGCCGCTGGGCAGCGTGGACAGCCTGCGCGAAGACCTGCTTGAAGGCGGCTTCGCCGACCTGCTGCAGCGCCATGAGCTGGACGTGCGCACCGCCGGCGCGTTCGAGGCGCTGCGCACGCAGTGCGCGCGCGCGCTGTTCGGCGCCGGCGTCGAGCGGCTCAAACTGGCCGAACCGATCATCGAGGCGCAGGCCGAGCTCAAGCCGTGGCTCGAGCCGCCGCTGCTGGGCTTCGCCCGCGCCAGCTACGACGATCTGCGCGAACAGTTCGACGCGCTGCTCGTGCCCGGTTTCCTGCGCGAGCTGCCGCCATCACGGCTGGCGCATTATCCGCGCTACCTCAAGGCGATGCGCCTGCGCGGCGAACGCTTGCGCCAGGACCCGGCGAAGGACCAGCAACGCATGCTGCAGGTGCTGCCGTACTGGCGCGCGTACCTGCAGCAGCGCGCTGCCGGCGCCGATCCCGCGCTGCTGGCCGAGTTGCGCTGGCTGATCGAGGAGTGGCGCGTGTCGCTGTTCGCGCAGGAGCTGAAGACCGCCGAGCCGGTGTCGGCCAAGCGGTTGGCGAAGGCGTTGGCGGCGCTCGCCTGACCGACCGGATCAGCGCACGCGTTCGACGTGCACGCTGCCGTTGCAGCCGGACACATACATCAGCCAGTTGCCCATCATCGAGGGTTTGACCTTGGTCGAGGGATTGTCGGCGGTCATGCACAACACATTGTCCGAGCCGATCTGTCGCCAGACCTGACCATTGTCCAGGGTGTACTCGTTGTGGCCGCTCCAGCCGTCGAAGTGGCCCTTGATGCGGGTCTGGATCTTTTCGCGCTTGGCGTCGTTTGCGTAGAACACCGGCTTGCCGCTGGGGGTGACCATCCTGGTCGTGGTCTTGGCGTGCCCGCGCAGCCAGGTGTCGAGATTCTGCAATTCCTGCGGCGAGAGCTTGTCCAGGCCGGCGGCCTTGAACTCGGAAGGACTCATGCGTTGTTGCAGGCCTTCGGGCGTTTGCTGCGCGTACACGGCGCAGCACGGGAGGGCCAGCAACAACGGGAGACAGCGTGCGCGGAAGGACATGGGGATTTCCTCGAAGCCGGAATGGCGAATCCCGATTCTGCCCGCCAGGCGGCCCGAGGCCAAGCGCCGCGGGCTGCCCCCTGCGGCCATGCCATTACAATGGCCGCCACCATGGCCCCGCGCACCCATTCAGCCAGCCTCGCCGCATGGCGCCAGCGCGCCGACGAGTTGTCACCCGATCTGGCCGAAGCGCTGGCGGCTTGCGGCGAGCGCCCGGTCGACCAGGCCGAATGCGGGGACACCCTCGACCTGCTCGGCATGCTCGGTTGTGACGCGTCGACCCAGTCGGCGGCGTTGTGGTTCGAACTGGCACGCGTCGACCCGGCGTTGTGGGCAGCGCGCGGCCCGGGTCTGCCGGCGGAGGTGCAACGCCTGGTCGCCGGCCAGCAGGCGGCCGAGCAGGTGTGGACCTTGCACGCGCAGCGGGCGCCGGGCGGTGCCAACGAAGGCCTGCGCCGGCTGTTGCTGGCGATCGTGCGCGACCTGCGCGTGGTGTTCGTGCTGCTGGCGCGTCAGCTCGCGCGGATGCGCGCCGCGGCAGCGCTGCCCCCGGCGCAGGCCGCCGCGCTGGCACGGTTGAGCCGCGACATCCATGCCCCGCTGGCCAACCGGCTCGGCATCTGGCAACTGAAATGGGAGCTGGAGGATCTGGCGTTCCGCTACCTGGAGCCGGACACCTACCGCCGCATCGCGAAGCTGCTCGACGAGCGCCGGGTCGATCGCGAGGCATTCATCCGCCAGTCGCTGGACGAGCTGCAACAGGCGCTGGACGCCGCCGGCCTGCACGCCGAGCTGGCGGGGCGGCCCAAGCACATCTATTCGATCTGGAAAAAGATGCAGCGCAAGTCGCTGGATTTTTCCGACCTCTACGATATCCGCGCGGTGCGCGTGCTGGTGGACAGCATCGCCGACTGCTACGCCGCGCTGGGCGTCGTGCACGGGCTGTGGCCGCACTTGCCGAACGAGTTCGACGACTACATCGCGCGACCCAAGCCGAACGGCTACCAGTCGCTGCATACCGCCGTGGTCGGCCCGGCCGGCAAGACGCTGGAGGTGCAGATCCGCACCCACGCCATGCATCGCGCCAACGAACTGGGCGTGGCCGCGCACTGGCGCTACAAGGAGGGCGGCGGCAGCGACGCCGAGTTCGAGGCCAAGATCGCCTGGATGCGCAAGTTGCTGGAGCCGCGCAGCGGCGACGACAGCAACCTCGCCGCCGAACTGCAGACCGAGCTGCTGGAAGACCGTGTCTACCTGCTCACCCCCAAGGGCGAGGTGTTCGACCTGGCGCGCGGCGCCACCGTGCTGGATTTCGCCTACCTGGTGCATACCGAAGTCGGCCACCGCTGCCGCGGCGCCAAGGTCAACGGCCGCATCGTGCCGCTGACCTTCCAGCCGCAGAGCGGCGACCGCGTGGAGATCCTCACCACCAAGGTTGCCGAGCCCAGCCGCGACTGGCTGTCGCCGCACCACGGCTACCTCAACACGGCGCGCGCGAAGGACAAGGTGCGCGCCTGGTTCCGCCGCATCGCACACGACGCCAACCTCGGCGTCGGCCGCGCCATGCTCGAGCGCGAACTGAAGCGCCTGGCGCTGCCTGCCGCCGACATCGGCAAGCTGCCGGCGCAGTTCCACCTGCAGACGCAGGACGAGCTGCTGGTCGCGCTGGCGCTGGGCGAGGTCACTCCCGGCCAGATCGCCCGCGTGCTGCAGGAGGCTGCGCAACCGCCGCCCCCGGCGCCGGCACCGCCGCCGGCGCGGCCCACCACGCTGGACCACGGCGCGCTGAGCATCGAAGGCGTCGGCAACCTGCTCACCACCCTGGCGCGCTGCTGCCAGCCGCTGCCGGGCGACACGGTGCGCGGCTACATCACCAAGGGTCGCGGCGTCTCCGTGCATCGCGCCGATTGCGGCAGCCTGGCGCGGCTGGCGCGGCGCGACCCGGACCGGGTGATCGACGTGAGCTGGGGCCACGTCGCCAGCCAGGCCTACGAGGTGGACATCGAACTGCGCGGCTACGATCGCAAGGAGTTGCAGAAGGACGTCACCAATCTCATCAGCAACGCCGGCACCCACATCATCGCCTCGTCCAGCCGCTCGCGCCCGCAGACCGGCGAAGTGGAGATGCGCTACACCCTGCGCGTGCGGGATTTCGAACAGCTGTCGACCCTGCTGGGCAAGCTGCTCGCGTTGCCCAACGTCACCGAAGTGCGCCGCGTCAGCGCCTAGCAGCGTGGGCGCCGCGCCACCCTCGCCAGCAGCGCTGGACGCTGAACGCCGGTACCGCGCAGGCCGGGCTGCCCGGTCGCGCGATGTTAAGCTGCGGCCGCTAGTCGCCAGTGCCACGAATTCATGAGCAGTCGCCGCAACCCCCCTGATGTCCGGCCACCGAACCGCAGCGAGCCCACCCTGGGCGACCTCGATCAGGTGGAAGGCAAGCCGCGCGCGTCCGCTGCCGATGGCCTGCCGCGGGTCACCGTGGAAAGGCGTCGCGCCCGCGGGATTCGCACCGCGGCATCGCGCGGGCGTCGCGGCTGGATGTTGCCGATACTGATCCTGCTGGTCGTCGCGCTCGGCGCGGCACTCTGGCTCAGCCAGAACCGCCTGCGCGGCATGCTGCCGCGCACCGACCTCAACAGCGTGCTGGCACAGGCACAGCAGGCGCTGGATGCGGGCCACCTGGACGGCGAGGACGGCACCAGCGCGCGCGAACTGTTCCAGCAGGTGGCCGCCAGCGAGCCGGACAACGATCGCGCCCGCGACGGCCTGCGCCAGGTCGGCCAGGCCGAGTTGTCGCAAGCCGATGCGGCGCTGCAGGCAGGCCGCCTGGATGAGGCCACCCAGCGCGCAACGGTCGCGCGCGAACTGCTCGGCGGCGGGCGCGACGTGGACCGTCTCGACATGCTCATTCGCCAGGCGCAGGCGGGCCAGGTGCAGACCGGCGACCTGGTCGACCAGGCCAAGCAGGCGCTGGCGCAAGGCAAGCTGCAGGGTGCCGACGGCGCCGGCGCGCTCTATCAGCGCGTGTTGCGCACCGACCCGGACAACGCGGTGGCCGCACACGGGCTGGACCAGGTGGCCAACGCGCTGGCGGTGCAGGCGCACGACGCGCTGGAGGCAGGCGACCTGGCCAAGGCCGATCCGCTGGTGCTGCAGATCGCCGCGTTGCGGCCGAACAACGGCTCGCTGCCGGCGCTGCGCGCGCTGCAGGCACAGCGGCGCCAGCAGCAGGATGGCGCGGTAAAGGACGCCATCGCGCAGGGCCGCGAGGCCTTGCGCGATGGCCGCATCGCCGGCCCCGGCGACGACACCGCGCTGGCGCGCTTCAAGGCCGCGCTGGCGCTGGATCCGGACAGCGAGGGGGCCAAGGCCGGGCTGGGCGACGTGGCGCAGGCGCTGACCGTGCAGGCGAACGCGGCGATGGATGACGGCGATCGCGCGCAGGCGGCCAAGCTGCTCGACGAGGCGAATGCGCTGGCGCCGAAGTCGGCCGATCTGGCCGCCGCCCGCGCGCGGCTGCAGAGCAAGCCCGCGGCGGGCAAGCCACCGGCGGCCAAACCGGCCGATGCAGCGGGAACGGGCGAGGAGGCCCCGGTGGTCGCCGCCGCGCTGTCGCCGCAGCAAAGCGCCGCCGTGGCCCAACTGGTGCACCGTGCGCAGCAGGCCACCGCCAGCGGCAACATCATGATGCCGCCCGGCGACAGCGCGTACGACCTGTACCGCAGCGCGCTGGCGATCGACGGCAACGACGTGCTCGCGCGGCAGGGCCTGCAGGCGTTGCCGGCCCGGGTGGAACAGTTGTTCAAGCAGGCGCTCGCGGCCGGCCAGCTGAAACAGGCCGACGACATGCTGGCCAACCTGGCCGAATTGGCGCCGGGTGATCCGGCCCAGTTGGGGCTGAGCAACCAGCTGGCCAGCGCCTGGGTCGACCGTGCCCAGCAGCAGCTCGACGGCGGCGACCGCATCGGCGCCAGCCAGTCGCTGGCGCGCGCGCGCAAGCTGGCGCCCGATCACCCGCGCGTGACCGAGCTCGCCGCGCGACTGCAAGGCAATCCGTGAGGCCGGCATGACGGTGCTGGTCGTTGGCGGCAGCAGCCAGATCGGCCACTTCCTCCTGCCGCATCTGCGCGCCACCGGCGAGCCGGTGCTGGCGTTGAGCCGGCATCCGCGGCCCACGCGCGACGGCGTGCAGTGGCTGCGCGGCACCCTGCCGCACGACATGCCGACGCTGCCCGAACTGTCGGCAATCATCAGTTTCGGTCCCCTGCTGGCGCTGGCTGAATGGTTGGCGCACGCCAACCGGGTCGGCGCGCCGAGGGTGGTGGCCACCAGTTCGATGAGCGCCGAAAGCAAGCGCGATTCGGTGGTGCCGGCCGAGCGCGCGATCGCGCGCCAGTTGCGCGAGGGCGAGGCCGCCCTGGCCACTGCCTGCGCCCGCCGCGGTTGCGCGTGGACGGTGCTGCGGCCCACCCTGGTCTACGGCGCCGGGCTGGACAAGAGCCTCACGCCGATCGCCCGGCGCGCGCTGCGCACGCGATTGTTCCCGATCCCCGCGGCGCGCGGCCTGCGCCAGCCGGTGCACGCCGACGACATCGCGCAGGCGGTACTGGCTGCGCTGGACTGCCCGGTGTCGGCCGGACGCATCGTGCCGATCGGCGGCGGCGAGCGGCTGCCGTACCCGGAGATGTTCGCGCGCGTCCGCGACAGTCTGCCGCGTGCCACCCTGACCGTGCCGCTGCCGGCCTGGCTGTTGCGGCTGGTCGCGCGCACCTGCTCGCCGCTGCGCGGTCCGCTGAGCCGGCTGGACAGCGATCTGGTCGCCGACAACAGCGAGCTGCAAGGTCTGCTGGGTATTCGCCCGCGGCCGTTCCGGCCGGATGCCTCGACGTGGCAGCCACCCGCGTAGGCAGCCCGCGGGGTCAGAGTCACTTTTCGCTGGCGAAAAGTGACTCTGACCCCACGGGCAGTTCCCGCCCTACCACCCACATGCCCGCAATTTGCCCGCAAAACCGCCGCAGCGTTCATGGGCGCGCCGGGATGCACGCCCTATCATCCTAGAAACCTGATTGCCGGATTCCGCCGCCCTTGAGCTTCCTCGACCGCACCCGTTCCCTCGCCCGCCGCAGTTGGCCGTGGCTGCGCATTCCGTTCTGGATCAGCCTGGGTCTGCTGGTCGGTTTCGTGTTGCCGTACGTGCTGGTGCTCAACAAGCGCGTGCAGGACCGTTTCAACGACCTGGTGTTCGCGGTGCCCACGCGCGTGTATGCGCGGCCACTGCCGCTGCAGGCCGGCGAGCCGATGACCAGCGCCGCGCTGGAGCTTGAACTGACCTTTGCCGGCTACAGCCATGACGGCAAGGGGCAGGTTCCCGGCAGCTGGATGAAGCAGGGCAGCCGCTACACGATCTCCTCGCGCGGCTACGCCGGCCCGGACGGCGGCGAGCTGCCCAAGCGCATCGTGGTGACGCTGAGCGGCGGGGAGGTGGCTTCGGTGCGCACCGCAGCGGACAACCGGTCGATCAAGCAGACCCACCTCGATCCGGCGCGCATCGCCACGTTGTACGGCGCCAGCCAGGAGGAGCGCCGCTTCGTCCAGTTGCGCGACGTGCCGCCGCTGCTGGTCAAGGGCCTGCAGTCGGTCGAGGACCGCAATTTCAAGAACAACATCGGCATCGACTTCGGTGCGATCGCGCGCGCGGCGCTGGCCAACCTGCGCGCCGGCCACACCGTGCAGGGCGGCTCCACGCTGACCCAGCAGCTGGTGCGCAACCTGTTCCTGAGCCGCGACCAGACGCTGACCCGCAAGATCAACGAAGCGCTGATGTCGCTGCTGCTGGAGGCGCATTACAGCAAGGGGCGCATCCTCGAGGCCTACGTCAACGACGTGTTCCTCGGCCAGCAGGGCGCGCAGGCGGTGCACGGTTTCGGCGCCGCGTCGGAGTTCTATTTCGGGCGCCGGCTGCAGGAGCTGCGGCCGCAGGAGATCGCCCTGCTGGTCGGCCTGGTGAAGGGACCGAGTTACTACGACCCGCGCCGCGCGCCCGAGCGCGCGCTGGCGCGGCGCAACCTGGTGCTGCAGGAGTTCTTCGACACCGGCCTGATCACCGCCGCGCAGCTCAACGCGGGCCAGGCCGCGCCGCTGGACGTGATCAAGAACGGCCAGCTGCCGCACAACCGCTTCCCCGCCTTCATGGACCTGGTGCGCAAGCAGATCACCACCGACTTCGACGAGAAGGCGCTGCGCGAAGGCAACCTGTCGATCTTCACCACGCTGGACCCGGCCGCGCAGCTGTATACCGAACAGGCGATCACCAGCACGCTCAAGGGCCTGGGCAAGCGCGGCGATGGCGTGCAGGCGGCGGCGGTGGTCACCAACGCGCAGACCGGCAACGTGCTCGCCATGGTCGGCAGCCGCAACCCGGGCGAGCCGGGGTTCAACCGCGCGCTGGACATCCGCCGCCAGATCGGTTCGACGATCAAGCCGTTCGTCTATCTCGTCGCGCTGACCCAGCCCGAGCGCTGGAACCTGGCCAGCATGATGGACGACAGCCCGATCAGCATGCGCCAGCCCAACGGCAGCGTGTGGACGCCGCAGAACGACGACCATCGCAGCCACGATCCGCTGATCATGGTCGACGCGCTGGCGCATTCGTGGAACCTCGCCACGATCCATCTCGGCATGGCGGTGGGCCTGCCGCGCATCCGCGCTTTCCTCGAATCGTTCGGGCTCACCGACGTCAATCCCAGCCCCTCGCTGCTGATCGGCGCGCTCGACCTGGCGCCGCTGCAGGTGGCACAGCTCTATCAGTACCTGGCGGCGGATGGTCACGCCTTGCCGCTGCTGGCGGTGCGCGGCGTGCTCGACGGCAGCGGCCGCACGATCAAGCGCTACCAGGTGCAGCCCGGTCCCGGCGAATACCAGGAGGCGGTGCGGCTGACCACCTGGGCGATGCAGCAGGTGGCCGAGTACGGCACCGCCAGCGCGATCGGCAACTCCGCGCTGGCCTCGCTGCACGCCGCCGGCAAGACCGGCACCAGCAACGACATGCGCGACAGCTGGTTTGCCGGTTTCACCGGCCAGCACCTGGCGGTGTTCTGGATGGGTCGCGACGACAACAAGCCGACCACGCTGTTCGGCGCCAGCGGCGGCTTGCGCGCCTGGCGCGACTTGTTCGCCAAGCTGCCCACCACGCCGTTGTCCGCCGCACCGGGACCGGGGCTGGAGATGGCCTGGATCAATCCGGAGGACGGCCGCCGCACCGAACCGCAATGCCAGGGTGCGCAGGAGGTACCGGTGGTCGCCGGCAGCCTGCCGGCCGATACCGAGGGCTGCTTCTGGCAAAGCCTGTTCGGCAGCGATGCATCCAGCCCCGCTCCTTCCACCACCCCACCGTGAGCGTGCCCATGACTTTCCGACGTTTCGCGCCGCTGCTGCTGTCGGCACTGCTTGCCGCCCTGGCCGGCTGCGGCGCCTTCCGGTCCGCGCCGGCACCGGCGCCGGCGGTCGCGCCGGATCATGACGCCGTGGCCGCGATCCGGGCCGCCGGTGCGCACGACGATTCGGTCATCGACGTCAAGCCGCTGCGCGACCCGGCGGTGGATGCGCTGATGGCTCAGGCGGATCATGACGAACGCAGCGGCAACTACACCGCTGCCGCTGCCGCGCTGGACCAGGCGCTGCAGATCAGCCCCGACGCGCCCGACCTGCTGCAGGATCGCGCCGAGATCGCGATCCGGCTGAAGAATTTCGTCCGCGCCGAAAAGCTGGCGCACAAGTCGTGGACGCTGGGCCCGCGCCTCGGTCCGCTGTGCGCGCGCAACTGGCAGACCATCGTCGAGACCCGCTTGCAGGCGAACGACAAGGTCGGCGCGTCGACTGCGCGCAAATGGGTGCAGCAGTGCCGCAAGGCGGGTGTGCCCAGGTATTGAGCGGCGGAGCCCCGGCTGCTCAGAGCAGCGCCACCAGCAACAACACGATGCCGGCGAGGCTCACCGCCCAGACCAGCGTGCGCAAGTAGGGGATGCCGGCGGCGTACACCGGCAGGTAGAGCACGCGTGCCCAGAAATAAAGTTGCGCGCCGAGCACGGTGAGATGATCGTGCTGCTGCATCACCTGCGCGGCCAGCACCGCGGCGGCGAACAGCGGAAAGGTCTCCAGGAAGTTCGCGCGGGCGCGATCGAGTCGCCCGCCGATGCCCGCCAGCGGCGGCTTCACCTCGTCGCGCGCGCTGGCGGCCCAGTTCAGCCCGCGCTGGCCGACCGAGCAGGATGCCGCCAGGGTGATCTGCACCAGCCCCAGCACCACGCTCCACAGCAGCATGCAAAGTTCGGTCGTCACGACGCACTCCTCCGGCGGTAGTCGCGCATGGTGAACCGGGCGGCGGCCGCTCGCCAGTGGCCACCCGGCTACGCCGCGCGCCGGCTGCGATCCTGCCGCAGCAGAGCCTCGACCCGCTGCAGCGGGATGCGGTCGCCGGCGTCGCGGCCGTAATAGGCCTCCACGATGCGGCCGCGGCCGTCGATCAGGAAATCCGCCGGCATCAGGTTGCCGGTGTTGAGGCCGGCGAAGCCGACCAGGCGCAGGCCGCGAAGCAGGGTCGGCACCCGCGTCACGATCGCCTTGAACTTGCGCCACGGCGAACGCTCGATGCCGTAGACCTCGTGCGCACGCGAGGCGGGATCGGCCGCCAGCGGAAACGGGCGCGGGCGCTGGCCGGCGAAGCGCAACACTTCTGCCTGCGAGGCGCTGAATACCGCGACCACGTCCAACCCCCGCTCGGACAATTCCTGGTGCCGCTGGGTCAGCTCGTAAATGCGGAAGTTGCAGAACGGGCAGGCCGCGTCGCGGAAAAACGAGAGCAAGGTAAGCCGTCCGGGTTGGCTGGTCGCGATGGCCTGGCCGTGGATGTCGACCAGGTCGAGTACGGGTGCGGTTTCGGGTGCGAACAGTCTCACGGCTGCCTCCTGGGAACGACGGGCGGGTCGCATGCCAGTGGATGCGCCGGGCGCCGCCGCGGTTCCCGCGCCGCTTTGTCGACGACGGTGGCTCGGCCATAATCGGCGGATGATCGCTCCCGACGACACCGCGTCCGACGACGACGTCGGCGCCTTGCTCGGTGCCGACGGCCCGTTCGCCCGCGAGCTGCCGAACTTCGCGCCGCGGCTGGCTCAACAGGCGATGGCGCGGGCGGTGCAGCAGGCCATCGCCGGACGCGACACGCTGGTTGCCGAGGCCGGCACCGGTACCGGCAAGACCTACGCCTACCTGGTGCCGGCGCTGCTGTCGGGCGAGCGCGTGATCATCTCCACCGGCACCAAGGCGTTGCAGGACCAGCTGTATTTTCGCGACCTGCCGAAGGTGCGTTCGGTGCTGGGCGCGCGCCTGAAGACGGCGCTGCTGAAGGGCCGCGCGAATTATCTCTGCCTGTATCGGCTCGACCAGACCGTGCGCGATGGCGGCAGCCTGGCGCCGGCGCAGGCCGCGCAGCTGGCCGCGATCCGCGCCTGGTCGGGGCGCACCCGCCGCGGCGACCGCATGGAGCTGGCCGAGGTGCCGGAGGAGTCGCCGCTGTGGCCTCGCGTCACCTCCACCGCGGAAAACTGCCTCGGCGTGGAGTGTCCGTTCTACGAGGACTGCCACGTGTTCAAGGCGCGCCGCGAGGCGATGGAAGCCGACCTGGTGGTGGTCAACCATCACCTGCTGTTCGCCGATCTGGCGCTGAAGCAGGAAGGCTTTGGCGAGATCCTGCCCGGTGCGGCGGCCTTCATCCTCGACGAAGCGCACCAGATCCCCGAACTGGCCGGCCAGTTCTTCTCGCAGAGCCTCAGCGCGCGCCAGCTCGCCGACATGGCGCAGGACACGCTCACCGAATGCAGCGGCATCACCGGCGCGATCGGCCTGCTGCTGGAGCCGGTCGAAGCGCTGCAGGATGCGCTGCGCAAGCTGCGCCTGGCGCTGGAGCCGTTGCCCGCGCGCGGCGCCTTCGCGCTGCTGGACGATCGCGCCGAGGTGCGCGCCGCGCTGCACGAGCTGGGCGAACTGCTGGCCACGCTGGCCGAACTGCTCGCCTCGCAGGCCGAGCGCTCGCGCGGCCTCGCCAACCTGCACGAGCGCGCCGAACTGTTCGCCGAACGGCTGCAGCGCATCGTCGAGACGCACGGCGATCAGGACGTGCGCTGGTACGAAACCTTCCCGCGCGGCTTCGCGCTGTACGCCACGCCGCTGGATCTGGCCGCGCCGATGCGCGGCCTGCGCGAGCGCACCCAGGCGGCGTGGATCCACACCTCGGCCACGCTGTCGGTGGCCGGCAACTTCGACCACTTCGCGCGCCAGCTCGGCCTGGACGAGCCGCAGACGCTGAGCCTGGACAGCCCGTTCGACTACGCGCATCAGGCACTGTGCTACCTGCCGTCGGGGCTGCCCGACCCGAACGCGCGCGACTACACCGAGCAGGTGATCGCGGCGGTGCTGCCGGTGCTGCAGGCGTCGAACGGCCGCGCGTTCCTGCTGTTCACCTCGCACCGCGCACTGCGTCGTGCCGCCGAGCTGCTGCAGGACCGGGTCCCATGGCCGCTGTTCGTGCAGGGCAGCGCGCCGCGGCCGCGATTGCTTGAGGAGTTCCGCGCCAGCGGCCACGGCGTGCTGCTCGGCGCGGCCAGTTTCTGGGAAGGCGTCGACGTGGTCGGCGAGGCGCTCAGCGTGGTGGTGATCGACAAGCTGCCGTTCGCCGCGCCCGACGATCCGGTGCTGATGGCGCGCCTCGCCGCGCTGGAACAGTCCGGCATCAACCCGTTCATGGGCTGGCAGGTGCCCAGCGCGGTGATCGCGCTGAAGCAGGGCGCCGGCCGCCTCATCCGCAGCGTGCACGACCGCGGCGTGCTGGTGCTGTGCGACCCGCGCCTCACCGGCAAGGGCTACGGCAAGCTGTTCCTGGCCAGCGTCCCGCCGATGCCGCGCACGCGCGAGCTGGCCGACGTGCAAACTTTTTTTGCCGGCGCCCCGTAGGGCGCCGGGGCTGGATACGATGGCCGGATATCCGACACAGCGGGGGCAACGACATGGCCAAGGTCACCGGACTCGGCGGCATCTTCTTCAAATCGCGCGACCCCGCCGCACTGTCGGCCTGGTACGCGAAACATCTCGGCCTCGATGCCGAGGCATGGGGCGGCGCGCGCTTCGACGAGAACGAACAGCGACCCGGCTATACGCTGTGGTCCCCCTTCGCCGCCGACACCAGCTACTTCGGCGCGGGTCTGCAGCCGTACATGATCAACTTCCGCGTCGACGACCTCGATGCGCTGCTGGAGCAATTGCGGGCCAAGGGCGTCCAGGTGGACGAGCACGTCGACGAAAGCGAGTTCGGCCGTTTCGGCTGGATCACCGATCCCGAAGGCACCCGCATCGAACTGTGGCAACCGCCGGCCCAGGCCCCGACGGCGGCTTGAAGTTCGCCGCTGCCGCCTGCATCTGGGAAAGACGTGCCGCTGCGCACGCCATCCCGCCGCGCCTGTGACGCGACGTCCGCTTCACCCAAGGAGACATTCATGAAGCTTTACAGTTTTCCCGGCTCGTGCGCGCTGGGCGCCAACATCGTGCTCGAATGGATCGGTCAGCCCTACGAGTTGCAACTGCTGCAGAAGGATGATCTGGCGAGTCCGGCGATCCGCGCATTGAACCCGAACGGCCAGGTGCCGATCCTCGTCGACGACGGCTGGGCGCTCAACGAGAACGCCGCCATCCTCAACTACCTTGCCGACAAGTTCCCCGCCGCGAAGCTGGGCGGCGACCCCACCCCGCGCGGCCGCGCCGAGGTGAACCGCTGGCTGGCAATGATCAACTCCGACGTGCACCCGGCGTTCAAACCGCTGTTCGGCGCCACCAGCTACCTTGGCGACGAGGCGATGATCGAGAAGAGCAAGGACGCCGCGCGCCGGCAGCTGCGCACCTGGTTCGAGCGCCTGGACAAGCACCTGGACGGACGCGACTGGCTGGCCGACGAGCGTTCCATCGCCGATCCCTACCTTTTCGTCACCGTGCGTTGGACCCACGCGGTGAACGTCGACCTTGGCGGCCTCGCCAATTTGCAGGCATTCGAGCGACGCATGCGCGCCGACCCCGGCGTGCAGCGCGCGCTCAAGATGCAGAAGCTCGACCAGGCACACGCTTGACCGCATCACCGCGGCAAGGCCGTCCCGCGCGGCCTTGCCGTGGAACGGCGAACGCAGGCGGCGATACCATCAGCCGACCCTTCGCGCAGGAACAGTCCGCCGATGCACCCTTCGGTCGAACCCGAACCCGAATCCGATCCCGTCACGCCGCCGGAATTGCTGGGTGTGCTGCAGGCCCTGCGCAAGCGCGAGCCGATCTTCCACCGCCCTGAGTTCGGTCGCACGCGTGTCGACTTCGAACGCATGACCGCTGCCGACTTCTTCGAGATCGGCGCCTCCGGCCAGCGTTACAGCCGCGACCAGGTGCTCGACGTGCTGGAACACCGCACCCCCGATCCCGCCGAACACAGCTGGATCACCCGCGGCTTCCACTGCCGAGAACTCGGCGCGCACACCTACCTGCTCAGCTACACGCTGGAACAGGGCGAGCGCGTCAGCCGGCGCAGCACGATCTGGCGACACGATGGCAACGACTGGATCATCGTGTTTCACCAGGGGACGCTGGTCGCGTAGCCGCGATCGGCGCCATGGGTTCGGCGCGCTGGGGTACCGGCTGCCCAAGCGGGCGCGCCATGCCGACATTGTGGCAAAAGCGAGATCAGAGCATCCCTAGGCCATCGCGACCTCGACCGTCACGTGCACCAATTCCTCGTGCACGGCCAACTGCCGGCGGACTTCCTCGGCGCTGATCGCCGAGGTGGCCACCAGGCCCAGGATGCAGGCGTAGCTGTCGCGGCCGACGCGCCAGACGTGCAGGTCGCTGACCGCCGCCGTGGCGAACTGATCGCGCACCACGTCGCGGATTTCCTCCACCACCGGCTGGTCCATCTCGGCATCCAGCAGGATCTTGCCGGACTCGCGCAGCAGGCCGAACGCCCAGCGCGCGACCAGGATCGAGCCGACAATGCCCATCACCGGATCGAGCCAGGCGGCACCGTAAAGCTTGCCGCCGACCAGCGCGACGATGGCCAGCACGGAGGTTGCCGCGTCCGCGATGACGTGCAGGTAGGCCGCGCGCAGGTTCACGTCATGGTGATGATGGTCATGGTCATGGTGCCCGTGCCCGTGTGCGTGGGGATGCTCGCCCTTCAGCAGCCAGGCGCACAGCAGGTTCACGCCCAGGCCGAGCACCGCGATCAGGATCGCGTCGTCGTAATGGATCGTGGCGGGCACGAACAGCCGCTCCAGCGACTGCACCAGCATCAGCGCGGCCACCACGGCGAGCAGCAGGGCACTGCTGTAGCCGCCGAGTATCTCGATCTTCCAGGTGCCGAAGGCGAAGCGGCCGTCCTTCGCGTAGCGCCGGGCCAGCGCATAGGCCATCACCGAAAGTCCCATCGCCAGCGCATGCGAACTCATGTGCCAGCCGTCGGCCAGCAGGGCCATCGAGTTCAGCCAGTAGCCGCCGACGATCTCCACCACCATCATCGCCGCCGTGATGTACACCACGCGCCGCGTGTTGCGCTCCGCCTTCGCGTCGATGTGGTTGAACTGGTGGCTGTGGGTGAATGCGGAGACGTCGGGGGCGGGCATGATGCGTGCTCTGGTCATATACTCCCCCGCAGTATAGGACGGGAGGCGGTCGCCGTGTCGCATATCCGGGAAAACCGCAAGAAGCTGGTCGCCCGCGTGCGCCGCATCAACGGCCAGCTGGCTTCGCTCGAACGCGCCATCGAGGGCGACACGGAATGCGGGGCCGTGCTGCAGCAGCTGGCCGCCGTGCGCGGCGCAGTCAACGGGTTGATCCTGCAGGTGATGGAAGGCCATCTGCGCTCGCACGTGGCCGGCCGCGGCAGCAGCAAACGGCAGGACGAACTCCTCCCGGTACTGGCGGTGTTGCGCAGCTACCTCAAGTAGCGGCGGTGCCTGCAACGGCATTTGCGGGCACCGAAGGACAGACCGCCATCGGCGGGTCTGATGGCCAGGTGCGGCAAGCCGGATTCGACCGCCTCGCCGTTTGTCGCGATTTCATGCGTTTCCGCAAGCTTTTGCGAATCAACTACTTGCATGCGTTTTTTTGACGGCTGCACGGATTACTCGCCGCCCTTGCGTGTTAGCGTCGAGGACTGGCGAGGCCAGGGATTTGTTGGGTGGGACCAGGGCCGCGTCACGGGATTCCGATCCGTCAATGACCGGAATTTTTCTGTTCGCACCATCAATCTCGGGGATCAACCATGCAGATGAAGAAGACTTCGCTGTGTCTGGCGATGGGGGCAATCTGGGCGCTGGCATCCACGGTCGCAGTGGCGGCCGGCGTCGACTCGACGTGGAAGACGACGGCCACGCATGCACACGTGCCGGCCGCGTCGGTGAACATGAGCAGCCTGGTGGCATCCAGCATGCCGCTGCACGTGCAGGTCGCGCTGAAGATCCGGAACAAGGGCGCGCTCGACGATTTCATCGCCGCCGCGCACAACCCGGCCAGCCCCCTGTTCCACGCCAAGCTGCAGTCGAGCGACGTGGCCGCGAATTTCCTGCCGAGCGTGGCGCAGGCTCAGGCCGTGGCCGATTACCTGAGCCAAGCCGGCTTCAGCCAGGTCAGCGTATCGGCCAACCGCCTGCTGGTTTCGGCGGACGGCACCGCCGGCAACGCGCGCACGGCGTTCGGCACGCGCTTCGTCAAGGCCACTGACGAGCACGGTCGCGCCGCCTACGCCAACATCGATGACGCCAAGGTGCCGGCGGCGCTGGCCGGCGTCGTGCTGTCGGTGAGCGGCCTGCAGACGGTGACGCATCCGCACACCATGCTGGCCAAGGCCTCGACGCAGGGGCGCGTGGAGAAGGGCAGGCCGGGCGGTGGCGGCGGCGCTACCCTGGTCGGCCACAACCCGACCGCGTTTCCGACCATCTACAACGTGGGCAGCACCCCGTCCGCTTCCACGATCACGGTGGGCATCATCAGCGACGGCGACATGACCCAGCCGCTGAAGGATCTCAACCAGTTCACCAGCACCAACGGCCTGCCGGCAGTGAACACGCAGGTGGTGACGGTGAGCACGCCGGGTACCGACACCAGCGGCACGGCCGAGTGGGATCTGGACAGCCAGGACATCGTCGCGATGTCCGGCGGGGTCGGCAAGCTGATCTTCTACGCCGCCAACTCGCTTTCCAACAGCGATCTCACCGCCGCGTTCAACAAGGCGGTGAGCGACAACCAGGCGCAAGTCGTCAACGTCTCGCTCGGCGAATGCGAAACCAGCGCCTACCAGGACGGCTCGATGGCGGCGGACGACCAGATCCTCGCGCTGGGCGTGGCGCAGGGCCAGACGTTCTCCATCTCGACCGGCGACTCCGGCTCGAACGAATGCACCAAGAAGCCGACCGGTACCACGCCGAGCTACCCGGCCAGTTCGCCGTACGTCATCGCCGTCAGCGGTACTTCGCTGAGCACCGGCGCGTCGAACAGCTGGGTGAGCGAGACGCTGTGGAGCGGCGCGGGCGGTAGCCCGAGCACGGTGGAACCGAAACCGAGCTGGCAGACCCAGGGCGGCGGCACCACCCGCGACGTGGCAGACGTGGCCTTCGACGCCGATCCGAACTCGGGCGCGATCATCATCGTCAACGGCAGCAACGCGCAGTACGGCGGCACCAGCCTGGCGGCGCCGCTGTTCGCCGCCACTTGGGCCCGCATGCTCGCCGCGCATCCGACGCTGGGCTTCGCGGGGCCGCATCTGTACAGCGTATCCACCGCCAGCTATCACGACGTCACCTCTGGCAGCAACGGCGGTGAAACGGCGACGGTCGGCTGGGACTACGCCAGCGGCTTCGGCAGTGGCATCGTCAGTGCGCTGAACGCGGGCCTGTAAGTTCAGCACTGCTCCTGCGAGGGCGTCCGTCGGGAGGCGGGCGCCCTCGTTGCGTCTGGATGCTTCTGCAGTCGAGGGCAAACGTGATTCAAGGGCACGCGCGATTCGAGGGCAAGCGCGGTCGACCGGGGTGCGCCACGTGGTTCTCCTCGGCCATTCAGTCGATGTAATCCACCTGAACCCCGGTGCGCCGGCTGAACTGCGCGGCGTTGGCCTGGACGGTGTTCAGGTCGGTGCCGCATTCCCCGCGCGATATGTGCACGACTCGCACTTGCGACGGGAGCATGCGCACGCGGCGGAAGATGTGTGCCTCGATCAGCAGGTGGTTCTCCGCGCTGTCGGGCCGCGGGTTGCCGTTGCGGGCGGAGGCCAGCAAGTCGGCCACCAGGGCTTTTGCATTGGCCAGGTGGGTCGCGCTGGGGTTGGCCAGATACTGCGATCGGGTCGCCAGCAGGATGGCGCCGCCGAACGTGTTGAAGCTCACCTGGTAAAGCTTGCCGCGATCGCCCTTCGCCTTGAAGCCGCTGCCGTTGGAGACCGGCGTGAAGGTGTCCATCGCAAAGTAGATCGCGTCTTTCTTGAAGCCGTCGTCCAGCTCGAACACGCTCTTGCCGTACTCGGTATTGGCGCCATGCAGTCGGCGGCCGTAGTTCAGCGCCGCAAATACCTGGGAGTCCACCGCCGCACCGGGCGCAGGCGCATGGTTGGGGGAGTAATGCATGGTGGGCGGCGCGGTGGTGCCGCCCTGCTTCTTCACGTGCGGCAGCACCAGGCCGGCGGCGCCGACCTTGGCCTTGCCGTCGGCGAATTGCCCGTACAGCGCATGGCGATCGGCCTTGGCCCGCACATGGGCCGGGTTTTTCGGGTCCTGGTTGGCGGTCAGCGCCGCGTCGGTGGTTTGCCGATCCCACATGGTGATGTATTCGTCGAAGCCGGGTCCGCCGCCGAACCAGCCGGTTGCCTTGAAATTGATCGTCAGCGGCGCCTGGTTGGCCAGGTTCTGCAGCGGGGTCACCACGTTGGCCTTGAGCTCCTGCAGCAGATCCGTGCCCAGGCCGGCCTCGCTCTTGCCGCCGAGCACGCCACCGACCTTGCGCACCAGGCCGCCCGCGGACTTCACGCCGTTGCGCAACACCAGCATCGTGCGCCAGCGATCCTTGATCTTCTTCGCCTTGCCGCCGAACGCTTCGCTCCACAGATCCCAATCGTCGATGAGCTGGAACACGTCGGCGGCCAGCGTGTTCGCCGGCCAGTAGCTGTCCACCTGCGTGATCCGACCGCCCACAAAGGTCTGTGCCGCAGCACTGCGCCATTCTCCAGTCATGGAATCCCCCCCGGGTAAAGTGACGAAACGGCCACCCTCGCGTGACGCGGACGGCCCCACGATCAGCCGGGCGATGGTACGCCGATCTGCGTTCGGTGGGCACGCAACATGCGTTTCGCCCCCGGGCGGCGGCCGCCCTGCGAAGCGTCAGTCCAGCGCTGCGCCGAACCGGTCCCGGCGCGGCAGGAGATGTCGCTGCGGGTCGAGCGACATCACCACGTGTCGCGTGCGTCCGACGATTTCGCCGCGCGGGAAGAAACCGAGGTAGCGCGAGTCCAGGCTGTTGTCGCGGTCGTCACCCAGCAGCAGGTATTGGCCGGGCGGAACGCGCACCGGGCCGAAATTGCTGGCTGGGCTGGAGCGATGGTCGGACAGCCGGATCGCATGGCGCAGCGTGCCGTAGCGCTCGATGGCGTAGTGGGCGGGATCGGCGAGATCGTCGTGGATGCCGGCGTAGTGGTTGGCCACGTAGCGGGCTGCGCGACCGTTGATGAAAAGCACGTTGCCGCGCATCGCCACCGCGTCGCCGGGCAGGCCGATCACCCGCTTCACCAGCCGTTCGTCGGCGGCGCGGGAGTCCAGCACCACGATGTCGCCGCGTTGCGGGTCGGCCAGATGCAGCAGCGAGACGTGGGTCAGCGGCAGGCGCACGTCATAGGCCAGCTTGTCCACCAGGATGCGGTCGCCGATGCGGATCGTCGGCTGCATCGAGCCGGTCGGCACCACGCTCCAGTCGGCCACCGCGCTGCGGAACACGACCATGCACAGCATGAAGGTGAGCAGGCCCCGGTTGCGGAGCAGGAACTTCGCGATCTTGCGCATGAGGCTTTCCCCGTGGCCGCGTGGCCGATTTCACAGTGACCGCGTCGCCGGTGCGGAAGTTTCGCCGCCCCTGGTGCGTCATGCCGTGAGCTGTTGCAGCCCGGCGCGCCTTTCGATGGCGCCGGCAGCCCAGGGCTTGCGCGTCGCTCAGTGCGGCGCCGGTCGATGCCCGCGCACCTGCCGCGCCACCGGCGCCAGCGCCAGCAACGCCACCACGGCGAAACCGGCACTGGCGAGGAAGGTGGCGCGCGAGCCGAACGCGTCCCACAGACCGCCGGCCACGACGCTGGCCGCCAGCAGGGCCAGTCCGCCGACCAGGTTGAACATGCCGTACGCCGTGCCGCGCAGGTCGGCCGGCGCGGCGTCGGCAACCATCGCCGCCAGCAGGCCCTGGGTCATGCCCATGTGCAATCCCCACAACGCCACGCCCAGCGCCAGCCCCGCCAGCCCGCCGACGAAGGCCAGGGCGAGATCCGCCAGCATCAGCACCAGCACGCCCAGCGCAAGCAGGCTGCCGTGGTCGAAACGGTCGGCCAGCACGCCGACCGGATAGGACGACAGCGCATACACCACGTTCAGCACCACCAGCACCAGCGGAATCAGCACCAGCCCCAGGCCCAGTTCCTGCGCGCGCAGCACCAGGAAGGCCTCGCTGAAACGGGCCAGGGTGAACACCGCGGCGATCGCCACCACGCCCCAGTACAGGGCCGGCAGGCGCGCCAGCTCGGCGCGGGACAACGGCGAGCGCGCCGGCTTGTTTTCCCGGCTCCCCGAGGCGTCGTGCACCCCGAACACGACCAGCGCGAACGCGGTAAAGCCCGGCAGCACCGCGAACCAGAACACCAGCGGGATGTTGTCGACGGTGAGCCACATCAGCGCGATCGCCAGCGCCGGGCCGAGGAAAGCGCCGGTGGTATCCAGCGACTGGCGCAGGCCGAACGCGGCGCCGCGCAACTGTGCCGGCGCCAGGTCGGCGATCAGCGCATCGCGCGGCGCGCCACGAATGCCCTTGCCGACCCGATCCACGAAGCGCGCCGCGACCACCCAGTCGAGCGTGCTCGCCAGCGGAAAAATCGGCTTGGTGCACGCGGCCAGCCCGTAGCCGATCGCCACCAGCAGCTTGCGCCGGCCGAGCCAGTCCGACAACGCGCCGGAGAATACCTTGGTGATCGCCGCGGTGGACTCGGCGATGCCCTCGATCACGCCGACCGCCAGCGCCGAGGCGCCGAGCGCGCCGACCAGGTACACCGGCAGCAGCGCGTGGATCATCTCCGAGGAGGTGTCCATCAGCATCGAGACCAGGCCCAGCGCCCAGATGCCGGCCGGAATCCGGCGCAGCACGGAAGGCGGCGTCGCCGCAGCGTGGCGCGGCGCTTTCGGGGGCGGGCTCATCGCGGTGTCTCCTGCGAGTTCATGGGCGACGCAAGTCGCTCGACGCCCGGGCAGGGTATCGCCGAAATCGAGGTTGCGCTTGCCGGCATCGCGCAAGCGCTTCCGCGCAGCCTCGACTGCGGCATCCTTGCCGCTGCCTTCCCTAGTGCTTGGCGTCAGCTGGTGATCTCCAGCGCGAACGAGGCCGTCTCCGCGTAGTCGTAGCTCTGGATGCGGCCGCTGCCGGTGAAATGCTTGGCGTACACGTGCAGGGTCACGCTGAAGGTGCACTTGCTCAGCACCACGGTCGGCACCTGCGTGGTGTCGGTCAGCATGGTCTGGAACGTCTCGCTGCCGGAGGACACCGCGCCGCCGGTCTCGCCCACGTCGGTGTGGTTGTTGCCGCCCGACGGTGCCGGTCCGAGCGCACCGCTGTTGCCGTTCAGGCCGCGCTGCCAGCCGATGCCGTAGTGCCACATGAACGAATTGCCGTCGCCGTTGCCGGCGTGCTCGACGCCGTGCACGTGATAGGCGCGGAAGCCGATGGCGAAAGTGCTCGCCGCCGCTCCCGTCATGAACTGGCACTGGCCGGTGTTGGCGACGCCGTTCTTGCGCAGGTCGACGATGTCGCCGCCTACCGGCGTGTTGTCCACCCAGAACACGTGTGCCGCGTCGGCGAACGGCACCGGGTCGGTATCCACCGCGGACATCCAGCGGCGGAACTCGAACGGTTGCGCCGTGCCCGGACCGCTCGCGCCGTTGGGCTTCACGCGGTTGCCGGCGGCGTCGAACACTTCGATGACCAGCATGTACTTGCCGTCGGGGAACCGGCTTTGCGCCGTGTTCCAGCCCTGGTGGAACTGCCCGCTCAGGTAGCGGTGGTCGGGCGAGCTCCAGTACGGCACCTTGAACAGGTCGCTCTCGGCACCGACGGTGGCCGGGCCCAGCAGTTCCGGTGCGCGCACCACGTCGCCGGGAATGTCCACCAGCTTGTCCCAGGTGACCGAGTCGTTCAGCACGATCGGCGCACCGACCGGCGTGCCGGCATCGCTGACTGCAAAAACCTTCAGCCGGTAGTACTTCACGAGCGGCTCCAGCTCCGGCGAGAACCACAGGCGCAGCCCCAGAGCGCCGCCCCATGGGCAGTCCGGTGCATACGAGGTGGTGAAGGTTCCGTCGTCCGCATCCAGCGCGCCGACCTGCGACACCCCGCTCTGCACCGGGAAGTTGAAGTGGAAGCTGCCGTAACTGCCGACGTGTTCCAGCATCACGAACGGCAGGTTGCCGTTCGGCGGCGGCTCGCCCGGACCGTCGGCGCAGACGCGCGCCTGCGGATCGTAGCTGTGGATGTCCGCCGTGCTGCCGGCCGCGAAATACTGGTGTGCGGCCAGCCCGTCGTAGACGACGTGCCAGGCGCCGTTGATCATCTGCCGCACGCGGTAGGCGTAGGTCGTCACGCAATGCTCGCGCGCCAGATGGAACGGCGATCGCCGGTAGCAAAGATCAAACCGGCCGCCGGGCTGGATCATCGTCTCGCCGACCTTGCGCACCGAGCAGTGGCAGAGGATCGGATACAGGTAGGGTCGCGCCAGCACGTACTCGCGCGCCGCCTCTTCCGGCATCGCACGCAGCGCGAGGAAATCCTGGTGCAGGTTTTCCGGTGGCGTGGCGGCAAGATCGAACGTCGCCTTGCGCTGCTGGATGTCGCGCGCCGCGGCACGCAGCGAACGCGGGTCGAAGGGCGCCGGGTCCGGCCCGGGGATCGGGTCGGGGATCGGGTCCGGCAGCGGTATCGGCAGCACCGCAAGAATCTCGCGCAGGCGATCCAGCAGGTCCGGGATGCGGAACCAGCGGCAGCAGCATTCACGTTCGTAGACTTCCACCACGCCATCGCACAATGTCTCGCAACGCAGCGGGAAGCGCAGATGCGGGCTCAGCTCCGCGGTGATCGGCTTGATGCGCGCGACCTGGGCCAGCGCATACATCGGCTGCAGCCGGATGTCGTCGAGCAGGTTCCAGAACCACGGCCGGCATTTGCTCACGGTGCCGCCGACGCACTGGAAACGGAAGTGGAAGCGGTTCCAGATATCCGGCCCCAGCACCAGCCCCTGCTTGCGCCACAGATCGACCTGCTGCGCCACGCGGTAGCTCGCCAGACTTTCCGTCGGCAGCGTCCTGAAATCCTCGACGTCCGGTCCGAGGGCGATCGCGCTGGCCTCACCCGGGTCCAGCCGCAACAGCTTGCCGTCGTAACTGCCCAGCTTCCTGATCGGGCGGCCGCTGACGTCCACCTTGTATGCCGTGAAGCGCGGCGGCGGCTGTCCATCATCGAGTCCGACAAAGGTGACTGTCAGATCCAGCGGTTTTTCCTTTTCGTTGCGACTGGCCATCGTGATCTCCGTGAAGCCTTGGCTGAAGACAGGTTCGTGGTGGCGCGCGTCCCTCGACAGGCATCGGTGCGATCACGATGCGCGGACGGGCGATGGTCGGCCTCGGGTTCGATGCCGCCATGGCGATGGAAGAGCAAACCGTGTGCCACGTCCGTGCGTGCCGCGCGGGCGCGCCACGCCTGCGTCGTGACGCCGCCCGGTGCGGGAGCGTGGGGCAGGGGTGACCCGGTTTCGATATGCGCTGGGTGGCGCGTCACCCGCGCACATTCAGCGCCAGGAGCGGTCGATCGCCTTCGGCAGCCGAGTCAATTGCTCTTTGCGTGGCCGGGCCAAAAAGCAAGCAAGCAAAGAGAAAGCCATGCCGCTGGCGCTTGTCGTAAATGGCGAACCGAAGCGGCGACACCATCGGCCGATCCCTCACGCAGGAGCAACCCGCGGATGCACCCTCCGGTCGAATCCGATCCCGTCACGGCGCCGGGACTGCACGATGTGCTGCAAGCCCTGCGCGAGCGCGAACCGATCTTCCATCGCCCCGAGTTCGGTCGCACCCGCGCCGACTTCGAGCGCATGACGATCGCTGACTTCTTCGAGATCGGCGCCTCCGGCCAGCGCTACAGTCGCGCCCACGTACTCGACGTGCTCGAACATCGCGTGCCCGATCCCGCCGAGCACACCTGGAAAACCAGCGACTTCCACTGCCGCGAACTCGGCTCGGACACCTACCTGCTTACCTACACGCTGGAGCAGGGCGAGCGCGTGAGCCGACGCAGCACGATCTGGCGACGCGACGGCGACGACTGGGTCATCGTCTTTCACCAAGGCACGCTGGTCGCATGACCGAGGCCGGGGGCGCGTGCCGAGACTGGTCGAGGAACTGGACGCGTGTGCACGGCGATCACCGCGACACATCCCACCCCGGCGCCGCAAACGCTTCAACAAGAAAATCCACCAGCCTTCGCGTCTTGATCGGCAGATGCTTGCGCGAGGGATACACCGCGTGGATGCCGAGGGTCATCGCGCGCCAGCTCGGCAGCAGTTCGACCAGGGCGCCGCGGCGCAGGTCGTCGGCGATGATGAAATCCGGTTGCAGGATGATGCCCTGGTGTTCGAGCGCGGCGGCGCGGCAGGTGTCGCCGTTGTTGGCGTGGATGCGGGCGTGGGTGCGCACCACGACGGTGCTGTCGTCGGGGGCGGTGAAGGTCCATTCGTCGCGGGCGGCGAAGTAGCTGTAGGAAATCACTTCCTGCTGCGCCAGGTCGTCGGGGTGCGCGGGCGTGCCGTGCTGCGCCAGGTAGGTCGGGGAGGCGCAGCAGATCATGCGGGTCGTCGCCAGTTGCCGGCTGACCAGCTGCGAGCTGGACAGGTTGGTGATGCGCACGGCCAGGTCGTAACCCTCCTCGACCAGGTCGACCACGCGATCGCTCAGTTCGATGTCCAGCGACACCTTCGGGTACAGCTGCGCGAAGCGTGGCCACAGCGGAGCCAGCTGCAACACGCCGAAGCTCAGCGGCGCATTGATGCGCAGTCGCCCGCTGGGCTCGCCACTGCGCGAGCTGATTTCCGATTCCGCCTCGTCGACGGCGGCCAGCATCTCTTTCGCGCGCGCGAAGAACAGCTGGCCGTCGTCGGTCAGTGACAGCCGCCGCGTGGTCCGGTGCAGCAGGCGCGTGCCGAGGCGCTGTTCGAGCTCGCCGACGTGCCGCGACACGGCCGCCTTGGACAGCCCGATCGCGTCCGCGGCGCCGACGAAGCTGCCGGCCTCGACCACGGCAACGAAACTGGCCATTTCCTGGAATTTGTCCACGGCGCCGTCCTTTTGTCTCGAATACCGAGACAGTTAGTCAATCAAAGGCCAATTTATCCGCATTCCATTGGCCAATAGAGTACTCCCCATGCCCCGGATGTCCCGGGCCACAGACGGAGACCACGCATGAACATCACCCTCATCGGTACCGGCAACATGGGCTCGGCGCTCGCCAGGCAACTCACCCGCGCCGGCCATGCCGTGCGCATCACCGCGCGCGACCTGGCCAAGGCGCAGGCCCTGGCGACCGCCAATCCCGGCGCGGTGGCTGCCGCCCCGGCCGAGGCGCTGGCCGGCTCGGATGTCGTCATCGTCGCCACCGGCTATGCCGACGCGGTGCCGGCGCTGCGTTCGCTGGGTTCGCTGGTGGGCAAGGTCGTCGTCGACATCACCAATCCGTTGACCGCCGACTACATGGGCCTGACCCTGGGCCACGACACCTCGGCCGCCGAGGAGATCGCCAAGGCCGTGCCCGAGGCGGAGGTGGTCAAGGCGTTCAACACGCTGTTTGCGCAGGTGCTGGCCGACGGCCCGCAGTTTGCCGGTGGCCAGGTGGCGCCTGTGTTCTTCGCCGGCGACAGCGAACGGGCGAAGCAGACCGCGAAGGCGCTGATCGAAAGCCTCGGCTTCACGGCGGTCGACGCCGGTCCGCTGAAGAACGCGCGCTATCTCGAACCGCTGGCCGCGCTGAACATCTATCTCGGCTACGGCGCCGGCCTCGGCACCGCGATCGCGCCGACCTGGATCCGCAAGGCCTGACGCATCCCGCGTCGGCCGCCCCTCACTCTCTCATTCAAGGAATTCCCATGAACGCTCCGCTCACGTTGGCCGGCCGCGTCGGCCTCTCGCTCATCTTCATCATCTCCGGCTGGGGCAAGATCGCCGCCTACGCCGGCACCCAGCAGTACATGGAATCCGCCGGCCTGCCGGGTGGCCTGCTGCCGCTGGTGATCGCGCTGGAACTGGGCGGTGGCCTGGCCATCCTCACCGGTGCGTTCACCCGCTGGATCGCGTTGGCGCTCGCGGCGTTCTCGCTGGCCAGTGCCGCGGTGTTCCACGCCAACCTCGCCGACGCCGCGCAGGTGATCAACTTCTGGAAGAACGTGGCGATGGCCGGCGGCTTCCTGATGCTCGCCGCCCACGGTGCCGGTGCGCTCAGCCTGGATCACCTGTGGAACAAGCGCCGTAGCGCCTGACTTCCGACGTGCCGTCCCCTGCAACGGGCGCATCGGCGCCCGTTGCCTTTTCAAGGAATCGCCATGACCGCTCCCTCGATCTTCATCTCCCACGGTTCGCCGATGTTCGCGCTGGAGCCGGGCCTGCTCGGCCCGAACCTGCGCGCGATCGGCCAATCGCTGCGCGGCATCGCCGCCGTGCTGGTGGTGTCGCCGCACTGGCAGACGCAGGGCGTGCGCGTCGGTGTCAGTGCCGCGCCGGAAACGATCCACGACTTCGGCGGCTTCCCGCCGCCGCTGTACCAGTTGCAGTACCCCGCGCCGGGTGCGCCGGGCATGGCGCAGGACGCCGCGCGCCTGCTGACGCTGGCCGGCTTCCCGGTGACGTTCGACGAGCGCCGCGGGCTCGATCACGGCGCCTGGGTGCCGTTGCGCTACCTGTTTCCGGACGCCGCGGTGCCGGTGTTCCAGGTGTCGCTGCCGCACGACATCGACGCCGCTGGCGCGCTGCGCCTGGGCCGGGCGCTGGCGCCGCTGCGCGAGCGCGGCGTGCTGGTAGTCGGCTCCGGCAGCCTCACCCACAACCTGTACGAATTCCGCCAGCACATCCGCGATCCGGAGTACGCGCAGCAATTCGTCGACTGGATTCGTGCTGCGGTGGCTGCGCGCGACGTCGAGGCGCTGGTCGACTACCGCCGCCGCGCGCCGCACGCACAACGTGCGCATCCGACCGAGGAGCACTACCTGCCGCTGCTGGTGGCCGTCGGTGCAAGCGCCGACACGGACCCGGCGCGGCTGGTCGAAGGCGGCATGACCTACGGCGTGCTGTCGATGGATTCGTTCGCCTTCGGCTTGCCGGACGCCGGCCCCGGCTGAGCACGGCCGGCAGCCGCGCCTTGGCCCGCACGCGCACGTTGCGCCAAACTGATGGCGAACCCATCGACGACCCGCCCATGCGCATCTTCTCCCACACCTGCTCCAACACCGAGATCGTCTGTGCGCTCGGCTGCGCCGACCAGCTGGTCGGCGTGGATGCCGATTCCGACTACCCGCCCGACGTGGTGGCGCAGTTGCCCAGCACCGGGCGCGATCTGGATCTGGACGTGGGGGCAGTGCAGGCGCTGGAACCGGATCTGGTGCTGACTTCGCTGACCGTGCCCGGGCATGAGCAGGTGGTCGATGCACTGCACTCGGCGGGACTGGCCACCCTGGTGTGCGATCCGCAGTCGCTGGAGGACGTGTACGCGGATATCCGGCGCATCGCCGGCGCGCTGGGCGTCGCCGAACGCGGCGCGGCGCTGGTGGCGTCGATGCGTGCGGCGATGTCGGCGGTGGAGCCCGCCGGAGCGCGCCCGCGCGTGCTGGTGGAATGGTGGCCCAAGCCGGTGATCGCGGTGGCCCGGCATTCCTGGGTGAACGACATCATCCACCTTGCCGGCGGCATCAACCCGTGGGGCGAGGTGGATGCCCGCAGCGTGCCGCTGCACTATGCGGAGGCGGCGGCCGAGCGCCCCGACATCGTGGCGATGAGCTGGTGCGGCGTGAAGGTCGAGAACTATCGCGCCGACAAGGTGCGCGAGCGCCCGGACTGGGCCGACGTGCCGGCGGTGCGCCACGATCGCATCCACGCGATCAGCGAGGCCTACCTCGGCCGACCCGGCCCGCGACTGGTCGAGGGTTACCGGCAGTTGCGCGCCGCCATCGCGGCGGTCGGTTCCTCCGCGAGGCCATGACTCGGCCCGCATCCCGCCCGCCATCGCCCGCGGCAAGGCCGCATGCACTGGTGTGATCGACGCTCCGCCAACGGGGAGCGAATGCGATGGGCAAGTGGACACAGACAGTGACCGCCAAGGTGCTGGGGGTCGGGCTGCTCGCGTTGCTGATGACGATACCGCTGCTGCAGGTGCGCGAGCTGGTGGGCGAGCGCCAGCAGCTGCGCACCGGCGCGATCAGCCAGATTGCGCAGGGCTGGGGTGGAAGGCAGGTGCTGGGCGGTCCGGTGCTGGTGGTGCCGACGCAGCGGCTGGTGACGGCGGAAGGCCAGGCGGCGCCGCGCTGGCAGGCGGGCAGCGAAAGCATGCTGGCCGATGCGCTGAAGCTGGACGTCGCGATGGCGGTGACCACCCGCAGCTATGGCATCTACAGCGCGCCGGTGTTCGTGGCCACGATGAAACTCGGTGCACGGTTCCGGGCGCAGGACATCGCCCAGTATCGCCACGCCAGCGATGCACGATGGCAGGGCGGCAAGGCGGAACTGCGGCTGCCGGTCGGCGACCTGCGCGGCCTGCAGGAGGTCGGCGACTTGCGCATCAACGGACAGCCGGCGCGATTCGAATCGTCCGCCGACCGGCTCGGCCACTGGTCGAACGTGGTGGTGCCGATCGACCTGGATGCGCTGGGCGACCAGCCGATCGACGTGCAGGTCGATCTCAAGCTGGCCGGCACCGAGGCGCTGCAACTGCTGCCGCTGGCGCGCAGCACCGATGTGACCATGCGCGCGCCATGGAGCGATCCCAGCTTCGTCGGCGCGGCCTTGCCGCAGACGCACCGCATCGATGCCGACGGTTTCAGCGCTCGCTGGCATCTGCTCGATCTCAACCGCAGCTATGGCCAGCACTGGACCGACCGCGAGAACATCGACGCCGCGCTGGCGGCGTCGAGCTTCGGCGTGCAGCTGTACCAGCCGGTGGACGTGTACCAACGCAACGTGCGCGCGGGGAAGTACGGGCTGCTGTTCATCGCGATGACCTTCGTGGCGTTCTTCCTGTTCGAGGTGCTCAAGCGGCTGCGCGTGCATCCGGTGCAATACCTGCTGGTCGGCGCGGCGCTGGCCACGTTCTACGTGGTGCTGCTGGCGTTGTCCGAGCAGATCGGGTTCGGTCCGGCCTATGCGCTGGCTGCCGCGGCGGTGGTGCTGCTGGTGGGCGGCTATGCGATGGCGGTGCTGCGCGCGCAGCTCGCCGGTGCGCTGCTCGGCGGCGTGCTCGGCCTGATCTACGCGATGCTGTACGGGTTGATCGCCGCCGAGCAGTACGCGCTGCTGGTCGGCGCGCTGGTGTTGCTGGCGGTGGTCGGCCTGATGATGTTTCTGACCCGGCGCATCGACTGGTATGCCTGCGGTCCTGCGTCGGGCGAGTCGCCAGCCGCTATCATGGAGCGACCATGAACCTGCTTGCGATCGACACCGCCACCGAAGCCTGCTCCGTCGCCCTGATCCACGGCGAGGAACTGATCGCCCGCAGCGAAATCGCGCCGCGCCGGCACACCGAGCTGGTGCTGCCGATGGCCGACGCGCTGCTGGCCGAAGCCGGCATCGGCCGCCACGCGCTGGACGCGATCGCGGTGGGCCGCGGCCCCGGCGCGTTCACCGGCGTGCGCCTGGCCGTGTCGCTGGCGCAGGGCATGGCGTTGGCGCTGGACCTTCCGGTAGTCACCATTTCCTCGCTGGCCGCGCTGGCGCTGGAAGCGCCGGAAGAAGCGGGCACCGCGATCCTCGCCGTGATCGACGCGCGCATGGGCGAGATCTACGCCGCCAGCTATCGCCGCGACGACAGCGGCGGCCTGCTGGCGCTGGACGAGGAGCGCATCTGCACGGCCCAGACCCTGGAGCTGCCCGCGGCCGCCGCCTGGCAGGTAGTCGGCAGCGGCTGGGCCACCTATGCGCCGACGATCAGCCAGCGCCTCAGCGGTGCACTGCATTCGGCCGATGGCCTGCGCTATCCGCAGGCCGCGCACGTCGCCGAACTGGCGCTGCGCGAATTCCGTGCCGGCCGCGCGCTGGCGCCGGAACACGCCTTGCCGGTGTACCTGCGCGACAAGGTGGCGCTGACCCTGGTGGAGCAGGGGCGGGGGTAAGCCTCCCGCGGCGAGCATCGCCGCATAGCATGTTCCGCGCCAGCGACGCTCGGCGAGGCACCCGTTTCCCGGAATTTATTTTCTGTCGAGGGTCAGCCGGCCGCCGAGTGGCGCGCGCATACTCGCGCGGTTGGGCCGCCGCCACAGGCGTGGCGGCGGAGACCCGACACCATGCGGGCAGGATCGTCGATCCTGCGGGGAGGACTCATGAAAGGCATTGCACTGAGTGTGTTGTCTGCGGGTTTGCTGTTGGCCATGGGCGGCGCAGCCGCAGCCGACTCGCCCGCGAAAGTCTCGCGCATCTACACCGACACCGTGGCACCGGCGAGCCAGCAGGCGTATCTCGCCGGCATCAAGAGCTACAACAAGTGCCTGGCCGAGCACGGCTTCAAGTACGCCTGGACGGCACTGACCCATGAGACCGGCGACGTCTACGCCTATTCGTATGTCTCCGACCCCGTCAGCTGGGCGGATTTCGACGCGATGCGCACGCAGGGCAAAGCCTGCGACGCGACGTTCCAGCAGGAGGTGAATCCGCACCTCAAGGGCGAGATCAGCGTCTTCATCCAGGAGGAGGCCGAGATGAGCCACAGCGCATCGAAAGGCATGTCAGGCGACCTCATGGAGATCACCTACTTCAAGCTCAAGCACGGCTACATGCACGACAAGACATTCGTCGACATGGCGAAGAAGATCGCCGCGGCGGCAGCGAAATCGAAATGGGCTTACCCCTACCGTTTCGTGCGGGTCATCGACGGCGGCGCAGATGCACCCGACTTCATGGTGGTGAGCTATGCGCCCAGCTGGGCCGAACTTGGCGCCGACGCCAACCCCAGCCTGTGGAAGATGGTCGAAGGTGTCTACGGCAAGGATGCGACAACGGACCTCCGCAAGACGCTCAGTGAGGTGACCGAGATGAACGCGTCGCACATCGACCGGCGCGACGCGGAGCTGACCTACACCCCCGCCCATTGATTGCCCGCATGAAGCCCGGGCCGCTTTCCCCGCGCGGGGAAAGCGGCCCGGAAGATCGCCGCGGCACCACGCATGGTCGTCCCGGCGCCCTGTACACCTCGATCGAATGGCGTAGGATGACCTCGAGGGGCCTCGCCCGGCATCGCGTGGATAGCTGCCACGCATGCGCCACGGTGCGGCGGCGAGCCTGGTCCGCGGCGTGAAGGTGCGCTGCGCCGATGACGCCGACGACGAGGGAGGAAACCATGCGCTACGACCTGTTTGCGAATCGCAAAGACGAGTTGCTCCTGCTGGCCCGCATCCTGCTCATGGTGCTGTTCGTGAAGTTCGGGCTGGACAAGCTCACCGGCTTCACCGCCACCGTCACCTACATGACCTCCACCGGCATGCCGCTGCCGGGTCTGCTGACCCTGATCGCGGTGCTGATGGAGTTCGTCGTGGGCATCCTGATCGTGCTCGGCTTCTACACCCGGCCGCTGGCACTCGCGCTCGCCCTGTACACCTTGGCCGCGGCGCTGATCGGCCACCGCTACTGGAACATGGAAGGCATGGCCCACTACCTGAGCATGATCAGTTTCTACAAGAACATCAGCATCGTCGGCGGCCTGATCCTGCTGAGCATCACCGGGCCCGGGAAATATTCGCTGGACAAGCGCTGATCCGGCTGCCCTGCGCTACTACAGCTTCACCGAATCCCGAAAAACCCCTACAGCCGCCCGATCAGCAACTGCACCAGCAAGCTGCTGACCGCCACCGCGATCCACACGCCCAGCCCCAGCAGGATCGGCCGCGCGCCGCTGGAGACCATCTTGCGCAGGTTGGCGGAGAGCCCGATCGCGGTGAGCGCCACGATGATCATGAACTCGGCCAGCATGTGCAGCGCCGGCTGGATCGCGACCGGCACCAGGCCCAGCGTGCGGATGCCCGAGGCCACCACGAACCACAGGATGAACCACGGAAAGATGCGCGCCAGGCTGAAGCCGCCCGCATCGCCCGCCTGGGCATGCTGGCGCTTCTCGCGCGCCGCCACCACGAAGGCGAGCACCAGGCAGATCGGGATGATCAGCGTGGCGCGAGTCAGCTTGACAATGGTGGCGTAGTCGCCCGCGGCATGGCTGTAGCTGTAGCCGGCGGCCACCACCGACGAGGTGTCGTTGATGGCGGTGCCGGCCCACAGGCCGAAACCCAGGTCGGACAGGTTCAGCAGGTGGCCGAGCAGCGGAAACAGCAGCACCGCGATCACGTTGAACAGGAAGATGGTGGAGATCGCGAACGCGGTGTCGTGGTCGTCCGGCTTGATGATCGGCGTCACCGCCGCGATCGCCGAGCCGCCGCAGATCGCCGTGCCCACGCCGATCAGGATCTTCAGCTTGTCGTGCACGCCCAGCCAGCGCCCCAGCAGCCAGGCGCTGAGAAACGCCACGCTCATCGTGATCAGGGTCACCCACAGCGACTCCAGCCCGGTCTTCGCCACCTGGGTCAGGCTGAGTCCGAAGCCCAGCGCGATGATCGACCACTGCAGCACCTGCTTGCCGCCGAACTGGATGCCCGGCGTGAAGCGCGCATCCGGCGCGAACACGTTGCGCACGATGATGCCCAGCACGATGCCGAACACCGGCCCGCCGATCAGCGGCACCCAGCGCCCCAGCAGCAGCGCCAGCACGCCGATCGCCACGGCCAGCGCGAGGCCGGGCGCGCGGCTGCGCAGGGTGGGGTGGGGGACGGCGGCGGTGGAAGTGTTCATCGGGGACTCCGTGGCAAGCCGCCATTGTCGGCGGGGTGGTCCATCAATAGAACTTTGAACTGTTGATTGGATGTATAAGGTGATCTGATGGTCAACATCAGTCCGCGCCAACTCGACGTGTTCGTGCAGGTCGCCGTGCTCGGCAGCGTGCGCGCGGCGGCCGAACGCCTGCACCTGACCCAGCCCGCCGCCAGCATGGCGCTGGCCGAGATGGAGCGCCAACTCGATACGCCCGTGTTCGACCGCCAGCGTGGCCGCTTGCACCTCAACGCGCGCGGCCGCGAACTGCTGCCGCTGGCGCAGGAACTGCTGGAGCGCCACGCCGAGTTCGGTCGCCGCGCCCGCGTCGACGGCGCCGCGCTGGCCGGCGAGCTGCGCATCGGCGCCAGCAACACGGTGGGCAACTATCGCGTCGGCGAACTGCTGGGCGCCTTCGTGCGCGCGAACCCGCAGGTGGCGATCCGCCTGCGCGTGGCCAACACCGAAACGATCGCCGCCGCCATGCTCGACCACAGCCTGGACATCGGCTGCGTCGAAGGCCCGGTGACCCATCCGCAACTGGAAGTTCGGCCATGGCGCGACGACCTGCTGGTGGTCTGCGCGCCGCCGGAACACCCGCTGGCGCGCAAGCGCGGCCTGAAGCCAGCTGACTTCGCCCGCGCCCGCTGGGTGCTGCGCGAGCCCGGCTCGGCCACCCGCGCCACCAGCGAACGCGTGCTCTCGCAACTGCCCCCCGGCGAAACCGTGCTGGAACTCGACCAGATCGAGGCGATCAAACAGGTCGTGGTCGCCGGTCTCGGCATCGCCTGCCTGCCCGCCGTGGCGATCACCGACGCCGTCGCCGCCGGTCACCTCAAGGCCCTGCGCACCCCCTTCCTCGACCTGCGCCGCAAACTGTCGCTGCTGCTGCACCGGCAGAAATACCGCGGCGCACTGCTGGATGCGTTTCTGGAAAGCACGGGCTTTGGTCGCGTCGATTGATGCATCGAAGAGCCCCGGAGGCGGGCAGGCCGCGGATCAGCTCGCGTGGCAATACCGGTCGCGTTTCGCTGGCGCGGCACGCAACACGTTCCGGAAGTAGTAGTCGAGCAGGGCGCGGCCGAGTGCGTGCTGGTTCGCGGGCAGCAAGGGCCCAAGGTCGTGCTCCCACCCGGCCGCGCAGTCCGCGACCGCCGCTTCGCCGGCGGCGCAGGCGAGCAGCTTGTCGAAGGCGAGGCGATAACGGGCGAACTGCGCATGCGTCATCGGCGCGCCATGCCCCGGCACCAGCAGATCGAAGGCTTGTGCATCCAGCCGACCCAGGGCTTCGCTCCAGCCCTGCGGACACGCGGTGTCGAAAAACGGCGCGGGGAAGTTCACCAGGTCGCCGGACAGCAGCGTGCGCATCGATGGATCCAGCAGCCACACGTCGCCACCGCTCACCGCGTTCTTCTCCAGCCCGAGCTGGAACGGCATGCCCGCAATGCGTACCGGTCCGGAAGCCAGCACCGGGTCGGTCGGATAGAGCTTCGGCCCGGCATCGATCCGGGCCAGGCTGGCGCGTGCATAGCCGGCTTCGGCGCTGTTCGCCGGCAGCGTGGCCAGCCGGGCGGCAATGCTCTTGCGCGAGTCGGCCAGGAAGTGCCGCATGGCGTCCTCGATCGCGGGGCTCGCGTACACCTTCGCCCGTGGCCAGCGCGCACGCAGCGGCACGTTGCCGCTGACATGGTCCAGGTGCCAATGGCTGTTGACGATCGCCGCCACCGGCAGCTGCCACGCGTCGGCGGCGGCGATGATGCGGCCGGTGAACGCCTGCTCGTGGCGTCCGGTATCGAACACGATCAGCCCCTGCGGCGCGCGGATCAGCACGCTGTTGCCATCGGGCTGTCCGTCGCCCCGCGCGGGATCGTAGTTGCCGGGCAGGAGCACCATGTCCCTATTCAGCGCCTGCATCCCGGGCGGAGGGGGCAGGGGCGGGCTGGTGGCGCAGGCGGCCGTCATGCCGGCCAGCACCCAGGGAAGCATCCACTTCGGTGTCATGCGCATGTCGGCCTCCCCGGATGCCGATCATGCTGCGCGCCCGGCCTCCATCTGGCAACCGGGGCAGGGAAGTCATGTCGCCGGTGAAGCGCGCATTCGCGGCTCGGTGCCGTGGAGCCACCTCGGCGGACAGGCGAGCTCAGCCCACCACGGCCGCCAGCATCGCCGCCACCTCTTCGTGCGTGTGCGCACGCAGCAGCGCCGCCTTGTGCCGACGCAGCCGCGCGTGGTCGAGGGCGGCGAGGCGGTCGCGCACCTGCAGGATCTGGCTGGGGTGCATGCTGAACTCGTTGAGGCCGAGCATCAGCAGCAAGGCGGTGAAGTTGACGTCGCCGGCGATCTCGCCGCACAGGCTCACCGGCTTCTTCGCGCGGCGGCCGGCGCCGATCACGTGCGAGAGCAGGCGCAGCAGGGCGGGTTGCAGCGGGGTGTAGATATTGTCCAGCGCGTCGTTGCCGCGGTCGGCGGCGAGCACGTACTGGGCCAGGTCGTTGGTGCCGATGGCGAGGAAGTCGCTGTGCTCCAGCAGCGCACGTACGTTGATCGCCGCGGCGGGCACTTCGATCATCGCACCCAGCGGCAGTTTCTCCGGCAGGTCGATGTTCTCGCGCTTGAGCTCCTGCCGCGCGAGCTTGAACAGGGTGCGCACGGCGATCATCTCGTCCGGCTGGGTCACCATCGGCACCAGCACGCGCACCGGGCCGTAGCAGGCGGCGCGCAGGATCGCGCGGATCTGGGTGGTGAACACGGCCGGGTAGCGCAAGGACAGGCGCACGCCGCGCACGCCGAGCGCGGGGTTGTCCTCGCCGCGCAGCGACAGGCCGGCGGCGTCTGCCTTGTCGGCGCCGAGATCCAGCGTGCGGATCGTCACCGGCAGGCCGCCCATGCCCATCACCAGGTCGCGATAGGCGATGAACTGCTCGTCCTCGGAGGGCAGCGCGCGTTTGCGCAGGAACAGGAACTCGGTGCGGTACAGACCCACGCCGTCCGCGCCGCGGGCGCGCGCCATCGCCACGTCGGCCGGGGTTTCGGCATTGGCCAGCAGGGCGATCTCGACACTGTCGCGGGTGCGCGTGGGCGCGTTGGCCAGTTTGGCCAGACGGCGTCCTTCGTCGGCGGCTTCGCGCTGCCACGCGCGGTAGCGGGAAAGATCCTGCGCGGTGGGGTGTACCACCGTTTCGCCGCGCTCGGCGTCGAGCAGGATCAGGTCGTCGTCGTGGATGTCGGCCAGCGCGTCGCGCGTGCCCACCAGCATCGGCAGACCGAGGCTGCGCGCCAGGATCGCGCTGTGCGAATAGGCGCTGCCGGAGCTGGCGACCACGCCGAGCAGGCCGGCGCCGGCCAGTTGCGCCATGTCGGCCGGGGCGATCGAGTCGGCGATCAGGATCTCGCCGACGCGGGCGGCCAGCTTGCGTTCCTCGGGACTGGTCTGGCGCTGCAGCGCGGAGATCACCCGGTTGATCACCTGCTCGACGTCCTCCTTGCGGCTGCGCAGGTAGGGGTCGTCCATCGCCTCGAACACCGCGGCCAAGCGGTCGCGCTGTTTTTTCAGCGCCGCGCCGGGGCGGTAGCGGCCGATGCGCACCAGGTCGTCCAGCCCGCGCAGTAGCTCGGCATCGTCCAGCAGCAGGCTGTGCGCGTCGATGAACTCGTTGACCTCGCGCGCCAGCGCGCCGTGCAGCTTGCCGCGCAGTTCGCGCAATTCCTGCCGCGCGGTTTCCAGCGCCCGGTGCAGCAGCTGCAACTGCTCCTCGACCTCGCCTTCCTCCAGCGGGCGGGTGTCGACCGCGTAGCGACTGGGCTGCACCAGCCGCGCGCGGCCCAGCGCCATGCCGCGCGCCGCCAGGGTGCCGGGGAGGACGTGTCTCACGATTGGCCCCCCTGGGGGCCAATCGCGGGAATAGGGGATAGGGAATAGGGAATAGGCAAAGCAGAAAGCAAGGTGCTTGCGGGAAGCGGGGCGCCCGTGGGCACTCCGCTTCTTACCATTTCCGATTCCCTATTCCCGATTCCCTGCATCTCAGGCTCCCTCGTCGAACTTGCGCTCGAACAGCGCGATCACCGCCGCCAGGGCGGCTTCCTCGTCGGGGCCGTCGGCACGCACGGCCAGCGGCGTGCCGATGCCGGCGGCGAGCATCATCACGCCCATGATGCTTTGTGCGTTGACTTCACGGCCTTTGCTGACCAGCCAGACGGTGGATTTGAAGCCCTGCACCAGTTGCACCAGTTTGGCCGAGGCGCGTGCGTGCAGGCCGAGCTTGTTGGAGACGACGATTTCTTGTTCGAGCATGGGCAGTGTCAGGCGTGGTCGATGAAGATGCCGCCGCGGCCACCGCTGGCGGCGATTTCGGCCAGTTCGTCGAGCGGCTTCTCCGCGTAGTTGAGGACGCGCAGCAGCATCGGCAGGTTCAGCCCCGACACGCAGCGCAGCCGCACGCCGAGCGCGCCCAGCGACAGGCCGATGTTGCACGGCGTGGCACCGTACAGGTCGGCCAGGATCAGCACGCCGCCGCCCTGGTCCAGCTCGCGTGCATGGTGGGCGGTGAGCGAACGCATGACCTCCGGGTCGGCTTCCGGCGGCACTTCCACCGCGGCCACCCGCAGCGGCAGTTGCGGCATCACGTGGCGCGCGGCAGAGATCAGCGCCTGGCCGACCGCCTCGTGGGTCATCAGCAGCACGCCGACGCTCATGGGAATGACGGCCTCTGGAAGCAGTTCGTGCGCATCGTCATTCCAGTTCGCGGTGGAAGGTGAGCACGCCTTCGCGCCGGCTGCGATAGTGCGCGGCGAGTTTCTCCACCAGGTAGACCGAGCGGTGGCGCCCGCCGGTGCAGCCGATGGAGACGGTCAGGTAGCTGCGGTCGTCCTGCTCGAAGCGCGGGATCCAGCGGTCGAGCCAGCCGGCGGTGTCGGCGAAGTACTCGCCCACCATGGGCTCGGCGTCGAGGTATTCGCGCACCGGTGCGTCCTTGCCCGACAGCGGCCGCAGATGTGCCTGCCAGTGCGGGTTGGGCAGGCAGCGCGCATCGAACACGAAATCCGCATCCAGCGGCAGCCCGCGCTTGTACGCGAACGACTGGAACATCAGGGTCAGTCCCTCGGTGGCCTGCGCGTAGCCGGTGGCGACCAGCCGGCGCAGTTGATGCACGTTGAGGTCGCTGGAATCGATCACCTTCTCGGCGATCGCCATCAGCGGGCGCAGCAGCCGGCGTTCCTCGACGATGGCATCGGCCAGCGATACCCCGCGCAAGGCTAGCGGGTGGCGCCGGCGGGTTTCCGAGTAGCGCTTGATCAGCACCTCGTCGCGGCAGTCGAGGAAGATCAGGTGCGGCTCCACCCCGGAGGCGGCCAGCTCGGACAGCACGGTGGGCAGGTGGGCGAAATCCTCGCCGCGATTGCGCACGTCCATGCCCACCGCGATGCGCCGGCGCCGGCTGCTGCGATCCTGCAGCACGGCCTGCACCAGGTGCGGCAGCAGGCTGCCGGGCAGGTTGTCGACGCAATAGAACTCCAGATCCTCCAGCGCGCGCAGCGCCACCGTCTTGCCGCCACCGGACAGGCCGGTGAGCACGATCAGGTGGATGCCTTCGCGGGCGTTGAAGGGAGTCAGCGGTGGCTCGTTCTCGGTCATGGGTTCACCACGGGGGCAGTCGGCGCAGCTGGTGCGCCTGGCGGTCGATGAAGGTTTGCGCCGGATCGATGCCCTTGCTCTTCAGCGCGTGGCTGCGTACCGCGGCTTCGACCAGCACCGCGATGTTGCGGCCGGAGGCGACCGGGATGGTGATCATCGGCACCTGCACGTCGAGAATCTGGCGATGGCCGATGTCGCCGGTGAGGCGGGTGAGCGCATCGACCTCGCCGTCGTCGCGCAACGGCTTCAGGTGCACCACCAGGCGCAGGTACTTGGACGTCTTCACCGACATGTGGCCGAACATCTCGCGCACGTTGAGTACGCCCAGACCGCGCACTTCGAGCAGGTCCTGCAGCAGCTCGGGGCAGGTGCCGTCGATCACGTCCGGCGCGATCAGGGTGAACTCGGTGGCGTCGTCGGCGACCAGTCGATGGCCGCGGCTGATCAGCTCCAGCGCCAGCTCGCTCTTGCCCGAGCCGGCCTCGCCGGTGATCAGCACGCCGATCGAGAACACCTCCAGAAAGACGCCGTGCAGCGTGGTCTTGGCCGCCAGCATGCGCGCGAGGTGGTATTGCAGGTAGGTCAGCAACTCGTGGCCGCGCTTGGGGCTGATCCACAACGGCATGTCGGTTTCCTCGGCGACCTCGCGCAGGTCGGCGGGAACGGATTGATCCTTGGTCACGATCAGCGCCACCGGCTGGTAGGCGGCGATCTTGTGCATCACTTCCCAGCGCTGGCGCGAGTCGAGCCCGTCCAGGTAGTTGAGCTCCTCCGAGCCGATGATCTGGATCTTGTTCGGGTAGATGATGTTGAGGTAGCCGATTAGCGACGGTCGCCGCGCCTGCGCCACGCCCGGCTCCAGCAGCCGCGATTCGCCGCGCATGCCCGACACCCAGCGCAGTGCCATGCGCTCGTGCACGCCGTCGTAGAGTTGTCGCGCGCTGATCCGATCCAAGGCTGCGGCCCTTGTGTCGCGTGATGGGCGACAAGCGGCCGCCCGAACCGCCACCATTGTGCCAGCTTGCGACTTGCGCAGCGTGCAGAGGCAAGCACGGCCCGCCGGAGAACCGGCGAGCCGTGCTGATGCGAAGGGTCTCAAGCCGACGCGGATGGATCAGCCGTACTGGCGCTCCTCGCGCGCCTCGCGCTGATGCTTGTCGGCGACTTTCTCGCGGTACTTGCGCAACTGGGCGACCAGCTTGTCGAACAGCACGTCGATGGAGGCGTACATGTCGGCCTCGGTGGCTTCGGCGTGCAGGGTGCCGCCGACCACGTTCAGGGTGCCGTCGGCGCGCTGCTGGAGCTTGTCCAGCGAGAGCACGATCACGAGGCTTTTCAGCTTGTCGTCGAGGCGGGTGAGGCGGTCGAGCTTGGCGGTGGCGTGGTCGCGCAGCGCCGGGGTGACTTCAATCTGCTGGCCGCTGAGTTGGAATTGCATGGAGGCGCCTCCTCTGGTGGTGCAGTGCCGCGTTTCGCGGCGGGTGGACGTGCCGCGATCGGCTCGACCTGGCACGCCTTTCAGTCATCTCGTCTACAACACATGGGAACACTTTGGCGACAAGCAAGTTCCCGCCCGCGCCATGCCGCGACCGATCAGCCGGCGCGCTGGCGTTCGCTGGATGTGGGTATGCGCAGCCCCTCCCGGTATTTGGCCACGGTGCGGCGGGCAACCTGGATGCCCTTGGATTGCAATTCCTCGGCGATGGCCTGGTCGGACAGCGGCTTGCGCGGATTCTCCGCGTCGATGAGCTTGCGCAGCATGGCCTGGATCGCGGTGGCCGACGCGCTGCCGCCGTCCTCGGTGGAGACGCCGCTGGAAAAAAAATACTTCAGCTCGAACGTGCCGCGCGGCGTGTGCAGGTATTTGCGGGTGGTGACCCGCGAGATGGTGGACTCGTGCATGCCCACCTCCTCGGCCACCTCGCGCAGCACCAGCGGGTGCATCGCTTCCGGGCCGTAGTCGAGGAAGGCGCTCTGCCGGCGCACGATCGCCTCGGCCACCTTGAGCAGGGTTTCGGCGCGCGATTCCAGGCTCTTGATCAGCCAGCGCGCCTCCTGCAGCTGGCCGCGCATCCAGCTGGCATCTTCGCCGCGGGCCTTGGCGATCAGCCCGCAGTAGTGCTGGTTCAGGCCCAGCCGGGGCTGCGAATCGGGGTTGAGGCTGACCCGCCAGCGCATGCCGTCGCGGATCGCGTAGGCGTCCGGCGCCACGTATTCCACCGGGGTGGCGTCCAGCGCCGCGCCGGGACGCGGGTCCAGGCTGCGGATCAGCACGGCGGCCTCGGCCACGTCGTCGGGCGAGGCGTGCAGGCGCCGCGCCAGCCGCGCGATGTCGTTGCGCGCCAGCAGCTCCAGTTCGCTGTCGACGATGCGCAGCGCCAGGCTGCGATGCGGCGTGTCGGCATCGAACTGCTCCAGTTGCACGCGCAGGCAGTCGCGCAGGTCCAGGCTGCCGACACCGGCCGGGTCGAAGCCTTGCAGCCGGCGGCGTACCGCCTCCACTTCCTCGACGCTGGCGTCGAAGCCGGCCGGCAGCGCGGCGAGCACCGCCTCCATGCCCTCGGCCAGGTAGCCGGCGGGATTGAGCGCGTCGATCAGCACCGTGGCGATCAGGTGTTCGCGCGGGTTGAACGAGGCCAGGTTGAGCTGCCAGGTCAGGTGTTGCTGCAGGGTTTCCGGGGCGGCGTTCTGCGGCTCGAAATCCTCGTCCCCGCGCGAACCGCTGTTGCTGCCCGGGCTGTTGCCGGAGAAGTCGATCGGCGATTCCGCCGCGCCGCCGCCGTCGGCCCAGTCGACGGCGCCCTCGTCGTTCTCGCTATGGCTTTCCGGCGCCTTGTCCGAGAGCTGGAAATCGCTCTCGGCGGCATCGAGGCTTTCGGTTTCCTCGTCCTCGATCTCCTCGGCAAACTCCAGCAACGGGTTGCTCTCGGCGATCTGCCGCAGTTCGGCTTCCAGCTCCAGCTGCGACAGCTGCAACAGGCGGATCGCCTGCTGCAGTTGCGGCGTCAGGGTCAGCTGCTGGTGGAGGCGAAACTGTAATGCGGGTTTCATGCCAGCCAGGTCGAAGGAACGTGCGGCCATCCTAGCGCGTGGCCGGAGACGCGGCCAGCGCGGCCCGTCACGTCCTCACTCAGAGCCGGAATTCGCGGCCCAGATAGACCTCGCGGACCTTTTCGTCGGCCAGGATGTGCGCCGGCGTGCCCCGCGACAGCACCTCGCCCTCGTTCAGGATGTAGGCGCGGTCGCAGATGCCCAGGGTTTCGCGCACGTTGTGGTCGGTGATCAGCACGCCGATGCCGCGTTCCTTGAGGTGCCGCACGATGCGCTGGATCTCGCCCACGGAGATCGGGTCGACGCCGGCGAACGGTTCGTCCAGCAGCATGTAGCGCGGGTTGGCCGCCAGCGCGCGGGCGATTTCCACGCGGCGGCGCTCGCCGCCGGACAGGCTGATGCCTTTCTGGCCGGCGATGTGGGCGATTTTCAGCTCGTCGAGCAGGCTTTCCAGCTCGCTGTCGCGCTGCTTCGAGGTCAGCCCCTCGCGCAGCTCCAGTACCGCCATGATGTTGTCCGCCACGCTGAGCCGGCGGAACACCGACGCCTCCTGCGGCAGGTAGCCGATGCCGAGCCTGGCGCGCGCATGCATCGGCAGGCCGGTGATGTCGCGCTTGTCCAGGGTGATCGTGCCGGCGTCGGCCTCGATCAGGCCGACCACCATGTAGAAGCAGGTGGTCTTGCCGGCGCCGTTGGGGCCGAGCAGGCCGACCACCTCGCCCTCGCGGATGGAGAACGCGAAATGGCGCACGACCTGGCGCGACTTGAAGCTTTTCTGCAGACCTTCGGCGGAGAGCATGGGATCAGCGTTGTCCCTGCGGCGCCGGGCTGCTGGCCGCGGCGGCCGGCGCCGCGGCGGAAGACGCGGGGGCGGTGGTGGCGGAGTGCGCGGGAGCAGGCTGCGGCTTGGGCAGGAAAATCATGTGCACCATGCCGTCGTTGCCGCTGCTGCCGGTCATCTCGCTGGTCTGCGTGTTGTAGGTGAGGGTGTCGCCGTGGGCTTCGCCGCGACCCTGCTGGTGCACCGCGGCCTGCCCCTTGAGCGTGGCGATGCCCTTGATGTTGTCGTAGTCGAGGGTGCGCGCGTCGCCTGACATCAGGTTGCCGGCGTCGTCCAGTTGCTGGATGTGGGCGTTGCCGGTGACCACGATGCGGCTCAGCTGCTGGTTGCCGTCGACATAGATCTTGGCCAGATCGCCGGTGATCTTCAGCGTGCCCTGGCTCAGCTCGACGTGGCCGTTGAGCGTGGTGACGCTGTTGGGTGCGTTGAAGCCGCTGAACGAATCGGCATGCACCACCCGCATCGGCTGGCTGCGGTCATCCTTCCTGGCCAGGGCGGGCTGCAGCAGCAGCACCCCCAGCACGAGCAGGGCGAACCGGAGCATTCCGTGGCTGCGGAAAGAGGATGCCGTGGACGTCATGGAGAAGTTCCAGGTGGTTGTCAGAGAGATTGGCGCGCATGCCGACGCCGTTCATTCTACTGTCGCCCTGCGTGAGCTGGGCGGGTTGGGCCGTTTCCAGGCGGTTTTCGCGCGGCCATGCGGTGACATCCGAGGTCTTCACGCCGGCGTCGGGACGGCTTGTGCCCTGCGCGTCGGTGAAGGCGTCGCGGTGCAGCTCGACCGGCCCCTGCAGCTTGAGCACCGTGCCCGGCTTGTTGACCCAGCCGTAGCGAGACTTGCCGCGCCACGGCGGCACGCCGGCCTGCTCGGCCGGAATCTGGAACGTGGGCGAATCGAGGTACAGCGACTCGTCGCCTTCGCGCCGATCCACCCGCGGCGCCTGCAGGTACACGCTGGGTTTGCCGTCGACGCCGAACTCGGTGACGCGGGCATCGTTCAAGGTGTAGCTCGAACGCGGCGGGCCGACGAAGTCGCGCGCGCGCGGCGCCGGGCCCAGCCACCACAACAACAGCTGGCTGGCGCCCGCGGCGAGGCCGACCAGCACGATCGCGGCCGGCAGGCGCCGGTCGCGCAGCCATCGGCGCAAGCTCACCGCCAGTACTCCCGCTCGGCGTCGTCGTGGCCCTGCGCATGCAGGATCAGGTCACATACCTCGCGTGCCGCGCCTTCGCCACCGGGCGCGCGGGTCTGCCAATGGGCCGCCTCGGCGATCCACGGGTGCGCATTGGCCACCGCCACGGCCAGGCCCGCCATGCGCATCGGGGCGAGATCGGGCAGGTCGTCGCCGACGTAGGCCACCTGCGCGGGCTGCAACTTCAGCGCATCGAGCAGTTCGGCCAGGCAGGCGCGCTTGTCGCCCTGGCCCTGGTAGACGTGGGCGATGTCCAGCTCCTCGGCGCGCAAAGCCACCGGATGGCTGATTCGCGCGGTGATCAGCGCGACCTGCACGCCGCGGGCCTGCAGCCGTTTCAGGCCCAACCCGTCGTGCACGTGGAACACCTTGGTCTCGCGACCGTCCTCGCCGTACCACAGGCGGCCGTCGGTGAGCGTGCCGTCGACGTCGAACACGGCCAGGCGAATTTTCGCGGCGCGGGCGAGGATGTCGGCGGGGAGGTTGGCCAGGTAGTTGGGCACGGCGGGATTCTGGAGAGCCAAGATCAAGAGCGGCGTGTTTGATTTTTCTGATGCGGCAAGCCGCATCAGACCACGCGCGCACGAAGCAGATCGTGAATGTTCAACGCGCCGACGACGTGCTGTTCGTCATCGACCACCAGCAGGGCGTGGATCTGGTGCTTTTCCATCAGCTGCGCGGCCTCGGCGGCCAGGCGTTCGGCGCCGATCGTCTTGGGTCCGCGGGTCATCAGGTCGGCGACGCGGGCGCCGCGCAGGTCGACTTCCTCGTCGTCCAGTGCGCGGCGCAGGTCGCCGTCGGTGAACACCCCCAGCAGGCGCTGCTCCGCATCCACCACGGCGGTCATGCCCAGTTGCTTGCGGGTCATTTCCATCAACGCCGTGGTGAGCGAGGCATCGGGTGACACGCGCGGCACGTCGTCGCCGCTGTGCATCACGTCGCTGATGTGCAGCAGCAGGCGCCGGCCCAGCGCGCCGGCCGGGTGCGAGCGGGCAAAATCGTCGGCGGTGAACCCGCGTGCTTCCAGCAACGCGATCGCCAGCGCATCGCCCAGCACCAGCGCCACCGTGGTGCTGGTGGTCGGCGCCAGCCCGAGCGGGCAGGCTTCGCTGGAAATGCTGCCATCCAGGTGAACTTCGGCTTCGCGCGCCAGCGAGGACGTGGCGCGCCCGGTGATCGCGATCAGCGGGATGCCCTGGCGCTTGATGACCGGCAGGATGAACAGCAGTTCGTCGGTCTCGCCCGAGTAGGAGATTGCCAGCACCACGTCTTGCGGCAGGATCATGCCCAGGTCGCCGTGGCTGGCTTCGCCCGGATGCACGAAGAACGCCGGAGTGCCGGTGGAAGCCAGGGTGGCGGCGATCTTGCGCGCCACGTGGCCGGATTTGCCCATGCCGCTGACCACCACGCGGCCCTTGCAGCCCAGGATCAGCGTGCAGGCCGCGGCGAAGTCGTCGCCGATGCGCTGCTCCAGCGCAGCGATCGCAGCCGCCTCGGTGGCGATCACGGTGCGGGCGCTGTGGATGATGGCGTCCGTGTTCGGGGTATTCGGCGCGGGCGGGGCGATGCGTGCGTTCATGGGAGCTCGGGTGGGGGAGGGGCGCCGATGTCGTTTCTGTGCCAGAAGAATTCCATTACCATGGCATATTCGCATTTTAACGTCTTTGCCCGCCCCATGGTGCCGCCGCGCGCGCCAACCCATGGTTTCGCCGGCACGACTCCGTATGGAACGCCCATGGACCCCAACCGCATACAGGCGATGATCGAAGCAGGCCTGCCCGGCGCCCGGGCCGAGGTCGAAGGCGCCGATGGCGTGCATTTCGAAGCTACCGTCGTCGCCAGCCAGTTTGCGGGCAAGCTGCCGCTGGCGCGACACCGGCTGGTCTACGCCACCCTCGGCGAGCTGATGGGCGGCGCAATCCACGCGCTGGCGCTGAAGACGCTGACACCGGAGGAGGCCGGGAACAGGGAATAGGGAATGGCAGAAGCCGTTCCCTCCCAAGCTCTCGCATCCCGGCATTTCCGATTCCCTATTCCCCATTCCCTATTCCCAGCTCTCCATGGCCAAAATCCTCATCAACGGCGGCGTGCCACTCCATGGCGAGGTCGGCATTTCCGGCGCCAAGAACGCGGTGCTGCCGATCCTCGCCGCCTGCCTGCTGGCCGACGAGCCGGTCAGCATCGGCAACGTGCCGCACCTGCACGACGTCACCACCTTCATCGAACTGCTCGGCCAGATGGGCGTGCAGCTGGTGCTGGACGACCGCATGAAGATGCACGTCGACCCGCGTACCACCAGCACCTGCGTGGCGCCGTACGACCTGGTGCGCACCATGCGCGCCTCGATCCTGGTGCTGGGTCCGCTGGTGGCGCGCTTCGGCCAGGCCGAGGTCTCGCTGCCGGGCGGCTGCGCGATCGGCTCGCGCCCGGTCGACCAGCACATCCGCGGGCTGCAGGCGCTGGGCGCCGACATCACGGTGGAGAACGGCTACATCAAGGCGAAGGCGTCGCGGCTGAAGGGTGCGCGCGTGACCATGGACATGGTCACCGTCACCGGCACCGAGAACATCATGATGGCCGCCACCCTGGCGCAGGGCACCACCATCATCGACAACGCCGCGCAGGAGCCTGAAGTGGTGGACCTGGCGCACTGCCTGATGGCGATGGGTGCGCAGATCGAGGGCGCCGGCAGTTCCACCATGGTGATCCACGGCGTCGAACGCCTGCACGGCGCCGAGTACAGCGTGCTGCCCGACCGCATCGAGACCGGTACCTTCCTGGTCGGCGCGGCGATGACCGGCGGCAAGGTGCGTGCGCGCCACGCCCGCGCCAACACGCTGGACGCGGTGCTGGCCAAGCTGGAGGAGTCCGGCGCGCACATCTCCACCGGCGAGGACTGGATCGAACTGGACATGGGCGGGCGCCGGCCCAAGGCGGTCAACATCAGCACCGCACCGTACCCCGCGTTCCCGACCGACATGCAGGCCCAGTTCACCGCGCTCAACTGCGTGGCCGAAGGCACCGGCGTGGTCACCGAGACGGTGTTCGAGAACCGCTTCATGCACGCGCACGAGCTGCAGCGCCTGGGCGCGGACATCCGCCTGGAAGGCAATACCGCGATCGTGCAGGGCGTGGACCACATGAGCGGCGCGCCGATCATGGCTACCGATTTGCGCGCCTCGGCCTGCCTGGTGCTGGCCGGCCTGGTCGCCAGCGGCGAGACCGTGGTCGACCGCGTGTACCACATCGACCGCGGCTACGAGAACATCGAGGAGAAGCTCGGCGTGCTCGGCGCCCGGATCCGCCGCCTGCCGAGCTGATCCGACCCTTCGCGCAAGCCGCGCAGGGCGGGCAACGCCCGCCGCTTTTGGTGACACATCGAAAACCGGCGGGCGTTGCCCGCCCTACGCCGCGGCGGTCATTGCGGGGTGTAGCTCACCAGCTCCATCGTGAGGTCGCCGCCATCGTGCTGCGACAGCTTGACCGGCAGCGGGTAGCGATCGGGTGCATACCACGCGCTGAAGCCGCGGTCGGCGTCGGTGCGGTCGATCCGCTCGGCGCGGAAGCTGCCGGCGGGGACCCGGATGGCCTCCGTGCCGGCCACCTTGAACTGCTGGGTCTCCACCTTCTGGCGCACGGCGACGGCCAGCGCCACCTGCCGCTGGCCGCCGCGCAGCGCCACGCCCAGCGCCAAGGGCAAGGTGTTGCGCTCGACGATGCCCGGCTGGGCCGGGTAGGTCTCGCTGCCCTTGTTCCCTTCCACGTGCACCTGATTGGTGTTCCAGTCCACGCGCAGGTGGCGCTGCTTGTCCTTGATCCCCGTCTGCAGCTCGTAGTCGTAGCTGAGGGCCTCGGGCAGCTCGCCCTTCCAGCGGAAACGTGAGGTCTCGTCCACGCTGGCGCCGAGCAGCGCGGCGAGGCCGCCGGTGCCCTTGACCGCCTTGCGGTAGGTCCACTGGCCGTTGCCGTCGTCGTGCAGGCTCACCGTGGCGGTGCCCATCGGGCTGCCGTCGCGTGACACCTGGTAGGTGGCAGTGAAGGCGCCCGGCGTGGTGGCCGCGGTGGCCGCGGTGGCGCTGCCAAGCCAGAAGGCAAGGGTCAGCAGGATGGCGAGCGGGGGGCGCATGGTCATGCCCGGAGTCTGCCCGCGCCGGCCTGAATGGCGCATCACTCCAGGCCGCGGTCGCCCAGCAGCAGCGGGGCCGCCAGCGGCTGCCCGGCGTAGTGCGCCGCGTCGTTGCGCCATTGCAGCCGACCGCTGGCGAGCAGCCCGAGCACGGCCGGCAGCAGCCGGTGTTCCAGCGGCAGCAGCCGCTCGGCCAGGCGTTGCTCGTCGTCGCCGGCCTCGATCGGCAGCCGGGCCTGGGCGATCACCGGGCCGCCGTCGAGCTCGGCGGTGACGAAATGCACGCTGGCGCCGTGTTCGGTGTCGCCGGCTTCCAGCGCGCGCCGATGGGTGTGCAGGCCGCGGTACTTCGGCAGCAGCGAAGGGTGGATGTTGATCACGCGGCCGACCCACGGGCGCAGCGCCTCGGCGTCGATCACGCGCATGAAGCCGGCCAGCACCAGCCAGTCGGCGCCGCTGGCCGCGACGCGGGCGAACAGCTCCAGGTCATAGTGGCGGCGGTCGGGATAAGCCTTCGGCGACAGTGCCAGGGTGGGGATGCCGGCCGCCTCGGCCAGGCGCAGCGCGCCGGCGCCGGCCTTGTCGCTGGCGACCAGCACGAACTCGACCGGCAACTCGCCGCGTTCGCGTGCGCCGATCAGCGCGGCGAGATTGCTGCCGCGACCGGAGGCGAGGACGGCGATGCGTGGTGGTGAAATCATGTTCTCCGCCGTTCGCCCTGAGCCTTGACCCGCAGGGTCGGAGTCGAAGGACCCTTCGACGTCGCTGCGCTGCGCTCAGGGTGAACGGTGTTTCGGCGCAACGCGGATTGGCACGATACCTCAGCCGATATGCACGCGGTCCTCACCCTGCGTCTTTACCACCGCGCCGATCACCGAGCTGGCCAGGCCGTGCCGGGCCAGCAGCGTGGACGCGTCGGCCACGGCCTCGGGCGGCAGGATCACGGTGAAGCCGATGCCGCAGTTGAACGTGCGCCACATTTCCTCGCGCGCCACCTTGCCTTCGCGCATCAGCCAGTCGAACACCGGCGGCAGCACGATCGCCGACGCATCCAGCGCGAGGCCGAGGCCGTCGGGCACCACGCGGATGATGTTTTCCCTGAGGCCGCCACCGGTGATGTGGGCGAGTCCGTGGACCACGCTTTCCTTCAACAACTCCAGCATCGGCTTCACGTAGATCGTGGTCGGCGCCATCAGCGCATCGGCCAGGGCCACGCCGCCGAGATCAAGCTCCCACGGGTTGCCGGCGCGCTCGAGGATCCTGCGCACCAGCGAATAGCCGTTCGAGTGCGGTCCGCTGGAGGCGACGCCCAGCACCACGTCGCCGGCGACGATCGACGCGCCGCTCAGCATGCGCGACTTTTCCACCGCGCCGACGGTGAAGCCGGCCAGGTCGTATTCGCCCGGCGGGTACATGTCGGGCATTTCGGCGGTTTCGCCGCCGATCAGCGCGCAGCCGGCCAGCTCGCAGCCCCTGGCGATGCCGCCGACCACGGCCACCGTGGTGTCCACGTCCAGCTTGCCGGTGGCGAAGTAGTCGAGGAAGAACAGCGGCTCGGCGCCCTGCACCAGCACGTCGTTGACGCACATGCCGACCAGGTCGATGCCGATGGTGTCGTGGCGGCCCAGCTGCTGGGCGAGCTTGAGTTTGGTGCCGACGCCGTCGGTGCCGGAGACCAGCACCGGTTCCTGGTAGCGGCCGGAGAGATCGAACAGCCCGCCGAAACCGCCCAGCCCGCCCATCACTTCGGGGCGGAACGTGCGCTTGACCAGCGGCTTGATGCGTTCGACCACGGCATTGCCGGCGTCGATATCGACACCGGCGGCGCGGTAGGTGAGGGCGTCGGACATGGCGGAAACCGGCGTGGAAGAAACGCGCAAGTTTAGCAGGATGCGCCGCGGAAACCCGCTGCTCCCGGTCTCCACCGCGCCGCATGGATGGACGCTGCGGGCGGGATTGGGCAGACTTCACCGGTGTTTTCTCCAGGAAGATCGCCGTGCCCATGCGCCTGCACCGCCTGTGGATCGTGTTCCTGCTGCTGGGGTTGGCGGCGCTGCCGCGCCTGCATGCGCAGGCCGGCGGCTCGCCGTATTCGGTCACCGTGCCGGTGACCGACACCAGCGACGAGCAGCGCGATCAGGCGTTCTCCACCGCGCTGGCGCAGGTGATGGCGCGGGTGGCCGGCGGCCAGGACCTGCGCAGCAACCCCGGCTATGCCGAGGCGCTGGGCAGCGCCAGTTCGCTGGTGCAGAAGTTCCAGTACCAGCGCGCCGCCACCGGCCTGGTACTGGACGTGGATTTCGCGCCGGCCTCGGTGCGACGGTTGATCGGCAAGCTGGGCGTGGCCAGCGCGGGGATCAAGCCGCCGGTGTTGTTGCTGGTGCAGCAGGCCGATGGCAGCGCCGTCGATCCGTCGCAACTGGCCAGCCTGGCCACCACCGCCGCCGCGCGCGGTACCACGGTGGTCTTTCCCGAGCCCGGCAGCGAACCTGATCCGGCGCTGGTCGCGGCGGCCGATCCGGCCACGCTGGCGCGCGTCAACCGGCAATACCACACCGGCCTGGTCCTGCTCGGCAAGCTGCATGACGGCACGGCGGACTGGACCCTGATTTCCGGCGGGCAGGCGCAGCGCTGGAGTAACCAGGGCGCGGACGAGGATGCCGTGCTGGCCGACGCCGGCAATGGCCTGGTCGACCGGTTGGGCAAGCAGCTCAACGTGATCGGCTCGGCAACCAGCGAAGGCAAGTTGTGGATCAGCGGCTTGGATTCGGCCGACGAGTACGCCAGCCTGCTCGCCACCCTCGACCACGATCCCTCGGTGCGGCAGGTGACCACGATCGGCGCGGTGAATGACGGCGTCCTGCTCGACGTCAGCGCGTCAGTGCCGATCAGGGCGCTGGCCACCAGCCTCGCCGCGGGCGGCCGTCTGTTGCTGCAAGGCGAGCCGCACGAAGGCGCGGACGCCAACCTGCGCTGGCTGCGGTGAACGGAGTGGAGCGAGTGAATCAGGACAAGGAGATCTCGCGGCGCTGGCAGCTGTTCGCGCTCGCCGCCGTCATCGTCTACCTGCTCTGGCTGCTGGCGCCGGTGCTGATGCCGTTCGCGATCGCCGCGATGCTCGCCTACCTGGGCGATCCGCTGGCCGACCGGCTGGAACGGCTGGGGCTGAAGCGGATGTGGGCGGCCACGATCGTCTTCGTGGTGATCCTGGTGGTGGTCGTCGGCGTGCTGCTGCTGCTGATCCCGATGATCGTCCACCAGATCGAGAACCTCGTCGGCAACCTGCCGCGCTACGGCGACTGGGCGCAGAACGTGGCCTGGCCGTGGCTGCAGGCGCGACTGCACCTGGACCCGCACACCTTCGACAGTGAGCGCCTGCTGGCCACCGTCAAGGCGCACATCGGCTCGATCGGCGGCGTCGCCACCGCAGTGATCGGCAAGGTGTCGCGCTCGGGCGTGGGCATCGCGATGTGGCTGACCAACCTGGTGCTGATCCCGGTGGTGGCGTTCTACCTGCTGCGCGACTGGGATCGCCTGGTGGCCACCATCGACGGCATGCTGCCGCGCTCGGTGCAGCCGACCATCGCCCACCTGGCGCGCGAATCCGATGCCATCCTCGGCGCCTTCGTGCGCGGCCAGCTGCTGGTGATGCTGGCGCTGGGCGTGTTCTACGGCACCGGGCTGGGGCTGGTGGGGCTGTCGGTCGGGTTGCTGATCGGCATGGTCGCCGGCCTGCTCAGCTTCGTGCCGTATCTCGGTTTCATCATCGGTTTCGTCGCCGCGATCATCGCCGCGCTGGTGCAGTTCGGCGACTGGACCCACGTGCTGATGGTGTGCGGCGTGTTCGCGCTGGGCCAGCTGCTGGAAGGCTATGTGCTGGTGCCCAAGCTGGTCGGCGACAAGATCGGTCTGCACCCGGTGGCGGTGATCTTCGCGGTGCTGGCTGGCGGCTACCTGTTCGGTTTTCTCGGCGTGCTGCTGGCCTTGCCGGCCGCGTCGGTGATCGTGGTGCTGCTGCGCTACCTGGTCGAACGCTACCGGATGAGCGAGCTGTACAACGACGAGGGACCGGCCGATCCGGTGATTGCCGAGGTCGAAGTGGCCGTGCGCGCCGATGGCGACGTCGCCGCCCGGACCCAGGCGACGCCCGCGCCCGGAGACCGGCCGGTCGAATGAACCCGCAACTGCCGCTCGCCCTGCGCTGGCCGCGACGCCAGCGCTTCGAGCACTTCCACGCCGGCGCCAACGCCGCGGTCCTGGCCGCGCTGCGCCGCTTCGCGGTCGAAGCCGGCGCGCCGTGGATCTACCTGCATGGCGTGTCCGGCAGCGGCCGCAGCCATCTCCTGCTGGCCACCTGCCAGGCCGCCACCGCGGCCGGTCGGCGTGCGCAATACCTGCCGCTGGCCGCGATGGAGGACCCCGCAGCCGCCTTGCGCGGCGTGGCCGGCAGCGAACTGCTGGCGCTGGACGATCTTGGCGCCATCGCCGGCGATCGCGAGGCGGAACATGCGCTGTTCGATCTCTACAACCGCATGAAAACCGAAGGTCACGCGCTGCTGTTCGCCGCCGAGGCCACGCCGGCGCAGCTGGGCATCGACCTGCCCGACCTGCGCTCGCGCCTCGGCGCCTGTACCCAGTTCGCGCTGAAGCCGCTGGACGACGACGAACGTCGCGCGGTGCTGAAAGCGCAGGCGTCAGCACGCGGCATCGAGCTGGACGACAGCGTGCTCGACTGGCTGTTTGCCCGCTACGCGCGCGACCTCGGCGCCTTGCTCGACCTGCTCGACAAGCTGGACGCCGCCTCGCTGGCCGCGCAGCGGCGCATCACCATCCCGTTTCTGCGCGATTTCCTGCGCGAGGGCGGCGCGGCCGCACCCTGAATCCGCCTCAGGCCTCGCCTGCCTCGGCGTCCAGTCGCGCCATCACCGCGTCGGAGACGCGGGCGCAGCGGCGGCCCATGAAGGCGAACGCCTCGCCCACGGTGGTGGCGAGCTTGTCGTGCAGGGCGGCGCGCAGCTGGCGACGCGCGCGGTGCAGGCGGGTTTTCACCGTCTCCGGCTTGATGCCGAGCTGGCTGGCGGTTTCCTCCACGCTGCATTCCTCCACCTCGCGCAGCATGTAGACCACGCGGAAGGCCGGCGGCAGTTCGTCGATGGCGTGCTCCAGCAGGTGGCGGATCTGCGCGCGGGCGGCCGAGGACGCGGGGTCCTCGCTGCCGAAGGCGGAGGGGAAGCGGATGATCTGATGGGTATCGTCGGGTGCAGCGTCCACCTGTTCCAGTCCCACCATGGTGTGGCGCTTGCGCAGGCGGCCGCGGGCCTCGTTGAGCACGATCGTGGTCAGCCAGGTCGAGAGGGTCGCCTCGCCGCGGAACGAATCCAGCTTGTGATAGGCACGCATATACGATTCCTGCAGCACGTCTTCCGCTTCCGCGTCGTCGCCGATCACCGCGCGCGCGACGCGGAACAGGCGCTGGTTGCAGCGCTGCATGATGTGTCGGAACGCCGCGCGTTCGCCGCCACGGACGCGCGCCACCAGCGCGTGGTCGTCCAGCGAGGCGTAGTCGACGAGTGCAGTACGGGCTTGATTGGGCATGGTGTTCTCCTTCTACACCCGATCGGATGCGTTTGCATGCCGGGAGGTTCCCGCGCGTGGGTCAGGCCGGGCGGGAACCGTGGCGCCGCTGCTGCATCAGATGGGCACGGGCGGCCGCTGCGTGCCGCCCATCCATGCAAGGAACCCATCATGAACAAACCGCTGTTTGCCCTCGTCCTCGGTCTGGCCCTGGTCGCCGGACCCGCCATGCACGCCGAGGCGGCCGCGCCGGCGCTCAACGACGCGCAGGTCGCGCACATCGCCTACACCGCCGGTGCGATCGACATCACCGCGGCCAAGCAGGCGCTGCAGAAGTCGCACAACCCCGCGGTGCGCGCCTTCGCCGAGGAAATGGCACGCGACCACGCCGCGGTGAACGAGCAGGCACTGGCGCTCGTGAAGAAACTGGGTGTGACGCCCGAGGACAACGCGACCAGCCAGTCCCTGGCCAGCGCCGCCGCGGCCGAGCAGACCAAGCTCGCCGCATTGAGTGGCGAGGCTTACGACAAGGCCTATGTCGCCAACGAAGTTGCCTTCCATCAGACCGTCAACGGTGCCTTGAGCGGCACGCTGATCCCGGCGGCGCAGAACGCGGAGCTGAAGTCGCTGCTGGAAACCGGGCTGAAGCTGTTCCAGTCGCACCAGATGCATGCCGAGCACCTGGCGCAGAGCCTGAAGTAAGGAGCGCGCCATGCTTCGCATGATGCTTCTGCTCGGCATCGCGCTGGCGCTGGTCGGCGGAACCGCGCCGGCCAGCGCCGCCGGCGCGGCGTCCGCCCCCCGCGTGCATGTGGTGGTGATCGACAAGATGGCCTTCGGCCCGATGCCTGCCGACGTGCGCGCCGGCGACATCATCGAATGGGCCAATCACGGCATCCTCGAACACAGCGCCACCGCCCGCGACGGCAGTTTCGATGTCGACCTCAAGCCGGGCGCCACGGTGCGCATGACGGCGAAGGCCGGCAGCTTCGTCGTCTTCTGCAAGTTCCACCCGACGATGCAGGCGAACCTGGTGGTGAAGTAAGGCCCCGGCCGCTGCTCGGGGCCGTTCAGGCCTTGAGCAGCGCCGGCGTCGCCTGCTGGCCGATGGCCTCGACCATCGCCTTGGCCACGTTGAGGTTGCCGGCGATGAGGTTGCCGCTGGCGGGGATGCCGTCGCGGCCGGCGAAGTCGCAATAGCGGCCGCCCGCTTCATGCACCAGCAGCACGCCGGCGGCCATGTCCCAGGGCTTCAGGCCGATCTCGAAATAGCCGTCGTAGCGACCGGCGGCGACGTAGGCCAGGTCCAGTGCGGCGGAGCCGGAGCGGCGGATGTCCTCGGCCTGGCCGAGGATGGCGCGGGTCATGTCCAGCTGCGGCACCAGGTGCTCGCGCTGGCGGAACGGGAAGCCGGTGGCGATCATTGCGCCGCCCAGGTTCTCGCGCTTGGAAACGCGCATGCGGCGGTCGTTGAGGTAGGCGCCGTCGCCCTTGCTGGCGGTGTACAGCTCGTCGCGCAGCGGGTCGAAGATCACCGCGTGGATCGGCACGCCCTTTTCCAGCAGCGCGATCGACACGCAGAAGTGCGGGATGCCGCGCAGGTAGTTGTGGGTGCCGTCCAGCGGGTCGATCACCCAGGTCAGCGGTCCCTTGCCGGTCGCGCCGCTTTCCTCGGCGAGAATGGCGTGGTCGGGGTAGGCGCGGCGCAGTTCCTTGACGATCTCCGCCTCGGCCAGCTTGTCGACCTCGGAGACGAAGTCCATCTGCTGCTTCTCGACCACGTGCAGGCCGTCGATGCGGTTCATGTAGCGCAGGATCACATTGCCTGCGGAACGCGCGGCGCGCGCCGCGATCGTGACGTGTGGTCTGGCCATGGGTATCGACTTTGGAAGAGAGCGGGGGTTTGCGACCGCCGATTCTAGCAGGCCGCCCGCTGCTGCGGGCAGAAAGCGGCCGGCGCCGGCGCTTGTCCGTTATCCTTGCCTGTTCCGCCCGCCACGCCGATCCGCGCATGCCCGACACCGCCGACCTCGCCTCCCGCCTCCGTTTCGTGCTGGTGCGTACCTCGCACCCGGGCAACATCGGCAGCGCGGCGCGGGCGATCCGCACGATGGGTTTCGCGCAGATGGAGCTGGTCAGTCCGGCGCATTTTCCCGACCGCGAGGCGAACGCGCTGGCGGCCGGTGCCGATGACGTGCTCGAACAGGCCGGCGTGCACGGCGAGCTGGTCGACGCGCTGGCCGGCTGCAGTTTCGCGCTGGGCCTTTCCGCGCGCCGGCGCGGCATCACCCTGCCGGAACTCGGGCCGCGCGAAGCCGCGCGACAGGCGCTGGCTGCCGCGCAGCGCGGCGAGCAGGTGGCGCTGCTGTTCGGCAACGAGCGCAGCGGGCTGGCGAACGAGGAGCTGGCGCACTGCCACGCGATGGTGCGGATTCCCAGCGTGGACGATTTCAGCTCGCTCAACCTGTCGCAGGCGGTGCAGGTGATGGCGTACGAGTTGCGCATGGCGGCCTTGGGCGACGACGTGCCCGCACCACCGCCGGAGCACGACGAGCCGCTCGCCGACGCCGCCCTGATGGAACAGTTCTACCGCCATCTGGCGCAGACATTGGACGACATCGAGTTCCACAAGGGCCGCGAGCCGACCACGATCATGCTGCGCCTGCGCAAGCTGTTCCAGCGCGCCCAGCCGGATCAGCGCGAGCTGCGTGTGCTGCACGGCATCCTGGCCGACGCGCAGCGCATGGCGGGACTGGCGAAGAGCGAGAAGTGAGGAATGAGGAGCGAGGAGTGAGGAGTGAGGAGTGAGGAGTGAGGAGTGAGGAGTGAGAGAAAGCCACAGCCGGTTCCGCATCAGCCTTCTCTCACTCCTCGTTCCTCTTCACTCACTCCTGCCTGTCAGCCAGTCTCCTCACCGCCGGCGTCGTTCGCCGAGGGCGCCGGGGTGACCAGCAACTTGTCGATGCGCGCGCCGTCCAGGTCGACCACCTCGAAGCGGATGCCGCGCCAGGCGAATACTTCGCCGACCAGCGGCACGTGACCCAGCGCTGTCATCACCATGCCCGCGACGGTGCGGAAATCGTGGTCGTCCTCGCCCGGCAATTCGCTGGTGTGCAACAGTTCGCGCAGGTCGTCGGTCGACAGGCTGCCGTCGATCAGCCAGCTGCCGTCGGCGCGCCGCATGATCGGGCCGTCCTCGTTGCCGCTGCCGTGGCCGATCTGGCTGGCGCCGACCACCGCCGCCAGCAGGTCGTTGACGGTGACCACGCCCTCGATGTCGCCGTATTCGTCGACCACCAGGGCCAGCGGCGTTTCCGCGTCGCGGAATTCCTCCAGCAGGTCCAGCGCGCGCGCCGTGGCCGGCACGAACAGCGGCTTGGCCAGGTGGCCGAACAGCTCCGGCGTGCCTTCGGCGAAACCGTGCAGCAGGCGCTTGACCTCGACCACGCCGACCACCTCGCTCTCGTCGCCGCGGTACACCGGGTAGCACGAATACGGAGTCGCGCGCAGCACCTCGATGTTTTCCTCGCGGGACGCGGCGATGTCCAGCCACGCGATACGCATGCGCGGCGTCATCACGCTGTCCACCGTGCGATCGCCGAGGCGCAGCACGCGGTTGACCATGTTGTGCTCGTCCTCGTCGATCACGCCGGCCTCGACGCTCTCGGCGACCAGCAGGCGGATCTCCTCCTCGGTCACCACGCCGCGGCCGTGCGTGTCGATGCGCAGCAGGCGCAGCAGCAGGCCGCTGGAGGCGTTGAGCAACCACACGAACGGCGAGGTGATCCGCGCCAGCACCAGCATCGGGATCGCGGCCCAGGAGGCCACCTTCTCCGGCGCGGCGAGCGCCAGCCGCTTGGGCACCAGTTCGCCGATCACGATCTGGATATAGGAGATCAGCGCGAAACCGAGCACGATGCCCGCGCCGCGCGCATACGGCAGCAGCCAGGCCATGTGCTCGCCGGTCAGCGCGGCGGCGATGTGGGCGCCCAGCGCGTCGCCGGCGACCGCGCCGGTGACCAGCATCACCAAGGTGATGCCGACCTGCACGGTGGAGAGGAAGCGCTCGGGTGTCTCGGCGTGGCGCAGCGCTGCCGCGGCCTTGCGGCTGGTGCGCGCCATCTGCTTGAGGCGGCTGGGCCGCGACGCGACCAAGGCCATCTCCGACAGCGCGAAGAAGCCGTTGCACAGTGCAAGCACGAAGACGAGCGCGATTTCGGTCAGCATCGCGGCGAAGGTGTCGGAGGGTGCATGGGCACAGTGTAAGGGCAGGGCGGCTCCGCTTCACGCGGATATTGATGCACGGCAACACGGGCATCCTGTAACATTTCCGTCATTCCGCTCCTTCAGGCATGACCAGCATGTTTTCGTTGCAGACGATTTTCGGCAAAGGCGACAAGTTCTACGGCTTGCTTGAACAGAGCGCCAGCGCCGCCAGCGAAAGCGCCCAGGCCCTGCACGACCTGCTGACCAAGCCGGACCAGGGCTCGGTGATGGCGCGCTTCGCCGCGACCCGTGCGCGGGAGAAGGAACTGGCCGCGCAGATCAGCGAAGGGCTGGTGAACACCTTCGTCACCGCGCTGGATCGCGAGGATATCGAGGCGCTGAACTCCTCGCTGTACAAGATTCCCAAGACCATCGAGAAGTTCGCCGAGCGCTACGAGATCGTCTCCGCCCGCCTGGGCGGCGTGGATTTCGCGCAGCGCGCGCAGGTGCTGCTGCATTCCAGCGAGGTGGTGGCCGAGATGGTCGGCGAGCTGCGCAACGGCCTGCGCATCGACCGCGTGAAGAAGCTGCAGGATCGCCTGCAGGCGCTGGAATCGGAGGGCGACCGCATGCTCCTGGCGCCGTACCGCACCTTGTACGTCGAAGGCAGCGACGCCATGCGCGCGATGCTGGCCAAGGACCTGTTCGAGCTGATCGAGAAGGCCATCGACAAGTGCCGCGACGTGGGCAACATCGTCTACTCGATCGTGTTGAAGAACTCCTGAGGGCCTGCTCGTGACCCTGCGCCTTTCGCCTCGTTCGGCCGCCGGCCGTGGTCTTGCCGCAGGTGTTGGCGCATGAGCGTCGTCATCGCGGTGGTGGTGATCGCGCTGGCGTTCACCTACATCAACGGCTTCCACGACACCGCCAATTCCATCGCCACGGTGGTCGCCACCAAGGTGCTCAGTCCCGGTCAGGCCGTGCTGATGGCGGCCGGCACCAATCTGGTCGGCGCGTTCCTCGGCACTGCCGTGGCCGCCACGATCGCCTCGGGCCTGATCAATGCAGGCGTGCTGGAGGTGAGTTCGCAGTTGCTGATCTGCGCGCTGCTGGCGGCGATCGCGTGGAACCTGATCACCTGGTGGCTGGGTCTGCCGTCGAGTTCCAGCCATGCGCTGATCGGCGCCTTGGTCGGCGCCGCGCTGGCCGCCTCGGGCAATGACTTCGACGCGGTGATCTGGGTCCACGGCAGCTGGCTCAAGGGCAGCGGCGTGATCCCCAAGGTGATCATTCCGATGGTGCTGTCGCCGGTGGGCGGGTTCATTATCGGCTTCATCGTGATGGGCGCGCTGTACGCGCTGCTGGCGTGGTTCGCGAACCGGCGCGGCTGGTCGCGCCGGCTCGGCCGCACGCCGTTCGTCAACGCATTCTTCGGCAAGGCGCAGATCCTCTCGGCCGGCGCGATGGGCGTGGCGCACGGCATGAACGATGCGCAGAAGAGCATGGGCATCATCGCGCTGGCGCTGGCCGGCGCCACCGCGGCGCATCAGTTCGACCATCTGCCGTGGATGCTCGGCTTCCTGCGCATCGACGAGAACCCCGCCGGCGGCTTCGTGATCCCGGTGTGGGTGAAGGTGGTCTCGGCGCTGACCATGGCGGCGGGCACCGCCGGCGGCGGCTGGCGCATCATCAAGACGCTGGGCCACAAGATGGTCAAGCTGCATCCGATCAACGGTTTCGCCGCCGAAACCAGCGGTGCGCTGGTGATCCTCAGCGCCTCGGTGTTCGGCATCCCGGTGTCGACCACCCACATCGTGTCGTCCTCGATCATGGGCGTGGGCGCGGCCAAGCGCTTCAGCGCGATCCGCTGGTCGGTGGTGGAGCGGATGGTGTGGGCGTGGATCCTGACCCTGCCGATCACCGCGCTGCTGGCCTACGGCTTCGTGATGGCGTATCGCGCGGCGTTCTGAGCCGCCGCTACAAGGCATCCTCTTCGCTGGCGATGACCTGCTCCAGTCGGTCGCCCAGCTTGCCCAGCACGCGGATCACCCGGTCCAGCTCGGCGGCGTCGAGGAATTCGTACAGACGGTTCTCGCACAGGTGCAGGTAGGGCGAGCCGTCCAGGTCGGCCACGGCCAGGAAACCGGTACGCTGTTCCCAGTTGAAGCGCAGGCAGCGCTGCGGATCGGTGCCGGCGAGCGGGCCGATCGGGGTGGACACGCGCAGGTAGCGACGGCCGGATTCGCCCTCCAGCTCGGCCAGGTAGATGCCCTGGTAGCGGCCCTGGCCCAGGGCCAGGTCGAAGCTGATCAGGTACGGGTCGTTGTGGTGCAGCTGGTGCGCGCCGGCAAGGTGGGAGCGCACGGCTTCGAAGTGGCGCATGGTGCCATTCCCGTGGGACAGAGCCCGAGGTTACTCTGTCGGGCCTCGCCTGCCGAGTCACCCCACCTGGTCGGAACCGCCATGCAAGACCGCAACGCCCGCATCTATGCCGCCATCGCCGCGATTCCGCCCGGCCGCGTGGCCAGTTACGGCGCGATCGCGGCACGCGCGGGCCTGCCGGGGCGGGCGCGGCTGGTCGGTCGGCTGTTGGGCGAGGTGCCCGACGGCATGGAGTTGCCGTGGTTCCGCGTGCTGCGGGCCAGCGGCCACGTCGCGATGCCGCCGGGCAGCCGCGGTTTCCGCGAGCAGTGCCGGCGGTTGCGCGCCGAGGGTGTGGAGGTGGTCAATGGCCGCGTGCCGCTGTCGCGCTTCGGCCTGGACGGCGACCTCGACCACGAGTTGTGGGGCTGGCCCGGCGCCTGAGCCGTTGCGCTACTTCGCGTCGCCGCGGCGGCGTCCGGCGGGCTTGTACGGCTGGTCGAACTGGCGGATGAAGTCGCGCACCTGCGGGTAGACCGTCTCGCGCCATCGCCTGCCGCTGAAGATGCCGTAGTGGCCGGCGCCTTCGATCACCTTGTGCGCGCGGCGCTTCGCCGGGATGCTGCTGCACAGGTCGTGCGCCGCTTCGGTCTGGCCCAGGCCGGAGATGTCGTCCAGTTCGCCCTCGATGGTCAGCAGCGCGCTGTGCCGGATCGCGGCCGGCTCCACGCGTTCGCCGGCCACATCCCACAGCCCGCGCGGCAGCAGGAACTGCTGGAACACCTTCTCGATGGTGTCGAGATAGAACCGCGCCGGCATGTCCAGCACGGCGTTGTACTCGTCGTAGAACTTGCGGTGCGCCTCGGCGTCGTCCTGGTCGCCGCGCAGCAGGTCCTGGTAGAAGTCCCAGTGCGAGCTCATGTGCCGGCCGGGGTTCATCGCGATGAAGCCGGCGTGCTGCAGGAAACCCGGATAGACCTCGCGCCCGTGACCCGGATAGTTCGGCGGCACGGTATGGATCACGTTGCCCTTGAACCACGACAGCGGCTGGCGGGTGGCCAGGTTGTCGACGCTGGTGGGGCTGCGCCGCGAGTCGATCGGGCCGCCCATCATGGTCAGGCTGCGCGGGGTGGCTTCGCCGCGCGCGGCCATCAGCGACACCGCCGCCAGCACCGGCACGGTCGGCTGACACACGGAAATCACGTGCAGCGATGCGGCGCCGATGTGGCGGATGAAATCCTCCACGTAGGCGACGTAGTCGTCCAGGCTGAAGGTACCCTCGGCGGCCGGCACCATGCGCGCATCGACCCAGTCGGTGACGTACACCTTGTGGTCGCGCAGCAGCGTGCGCACGGTGTCGCGCAGCAAGGTGGCGTGATGGCCGGACATCGGCGCCACCACCAGCACCACCGGGTCCTTCTTCATCTTCTCGATGGTGGCCGGGTCGTCGCTGAAGCGCTTGAAGCGCTTGAGCTGGCAGAACGGCTTGGCCATGGCCAGCCGCTCTATCACCGCGATCTCCTGGTCGTGGGCCTGGGCCACGTGGATGTCGAACGCGGGTTTCTCGTAATCCTTGCCCAGCCGGTAGACCAGTTCGTTGGCGGCGGCCAGCCGCTGCACGCCGGGCCAGGCGGCGAACGGGTTGCCGCGGTCGCCAAGCATGCGCGCGGTGGCCTCGGCGTAATGGCTCAACGGGCCGAGCAGCGAACGCTGCCATTCATGGATTTGATAAAGCATCGAGTCGGATGGCTGGTCGAAAACTCAGCATCTTAGCGGGAATGGCCGCGTCGTGTTGCGATGCGGCAGAGACCGGGGTCTCAACTTGCGCGGCGGCAACGCAGCAGCACCTCGTCCACTCCGCCGGTGTCGCCCAGGCCCTCGCGCCAGCGTAGCGGCTGCTGGAAACGCAGGCCCAGCGGCATGAACACGCGGTTGTACCACCACATCGCGCGTTCGCGCTGGTGGTCGAGGAACCACTCGGCCAACGCCAGCAGATACGGCGAATGCGGCTGCATGCCGTACACCGCGCTGTGTTCCAGCACGAAGCCGTGCCCGGCCAGCAAGGCGAGGATCTGCGCCGGCTCGTAGCGGCGACAGTGGCCCACGCAATCGTCGAACGCCGTCCATGCGTGCGGGTGCAGCGGCACCGACAGCAGCACGCACGCGCCGGGCGCCGCCACGCGGGCCAGCTCCGCCAGCGCACCGCGGTCGTCGGCGACGTGTTCGAGGATGTCCAGCGCGCAGACCAGGTCGAAACTGGCGTCGCGCCAGGGCAGTGCGCCGATCAGACCATGCACCGCGGTGGCCCCGCGGGCCTGCAGCCGCTGTACTGCGGCATGGCTCAAGTCGACGAAGCAGGTGCCGCGCAGCGGCAACCGCGGGCGCAGCCCGGGCGCCACTTCGAGCCGGCGCGGTGCTTCGTCCGCCAACGCCTGCAGCAAGGGCCAGGTATTGAAGCGCGAGGGTTCGACCAGGTTCGCCCGCGTCCACAACGGCTCGTAGAAGCCACGGTTGCGGCGGATCGACTCGTCGTTGTTGCAAGGCTCGGCGGCGGGCAGGGAGGGCATTGGCCGATTGAACCGCGACCGCGCTGTGCAATACGTGAAGCTCAGCGGATCTGGCGCAACTCGGTGCCCGCGACGAGGTCGTGCAGCGCGCGCCGGCGCGGGTCGAACATCGCGACGGCAAACCATGCAGCCCACGCTGCCAGCAGCAGCCACAGCGTGGTACGCAGGCCCAGCGTAGGCGCCAGCATCAGCAGCAGCATCGGCGCGGCCGCGACCAGCAGACGCAGCACCGCCTGCTGCAAGGTCGGGCCGGAGCCGTCGCGGCCGGTCACGCGGATGTGCCATGGCCGCATGCCCACGGTCTGGCCACCGCGCAGCCACGAGCCGATGAAGTACGCCGACACCACCAGCCCCTGCAGCGGCCGATACCACGCCGGCACCTGCGTGTGATCGGCGCCCTGCACCAGTTGCCCGCCGGTGGCCAGCTGGCTGAGCAGGCCCACCACCATCACGATCGCCACCACGATCAGCAGGTCGTAGACCAGCGCCAGCAGGCGTCGCCACAGCGGGCAGGGCGGGGCGGTGGGCGCGTCGGAACGGTCGGGCATCGGCATCGGATCGCTTGCGTGGAGCGCGCGCGATGGTCAGCATCGTGCGCATGGACAAGGAAGAAAACCCCGCCAGTATCGCCGAAGCCGATCGCCGCGGCATTGCGCTGTTCATCGAGCGGGTGTGGTCGGAGGACGGCCTGGCCGAGCGCACGCTCGAAGCGTACCGGCGCGATCTGGAAGCGCTGGCGCGCTGGCTGGCCACGCGCGGACGCAACCTGCACACGGCCACGCGCGAGGACATTTCCGCCTACCACGGTACGCAACCGGCGGCCGTTCGCTCGATCGCGCGGCGGCAGTCGGCGTTTCGCCGCTACTACGCCTGCGTGGCCCGCGACGAGCCGGATTTCGTCGACCCCACCTTGCTGATCGAACGGCCGAGGATGCCGCGCAGCCTGCCCAAGGCGCTGGCCGAGCGCGAGATCGAGGGCCTGCTCGGCGCGCCCGACACCGGCACCATGCTGGGCCTGCGCGACCGCGCCATGCTGGAGCTGATGTACGCCTCCGGCCTGCGCGTATCCGAACTGGTGGAGCTTCCGCTGGCGGCGCTGAACACGCGCCAGGGCGTGCTGCGGATCACCGGCAAGGGCGGCAAGGACCGGCTGGTGCCGGTGGGCGAGGAAGCGCTGGCGCGCATCGGCGAGTATCTCGCCGGCGCCCGGCCGGCGCTGGCCCGCGGCCGGCAGCCCGCGGCGCTGTTCCTGAGCAAGCGCGGCGAGGGCATGAGCCGGCAGATGTTCTGGACCCTGGTCAAGCGCTACGCGCAGCAGGTCGGCATCCACGCCAGACGCATCTCGCCGCACGTGCTGCGCCATTCGTTCGCCACCCACCTGCTCAACCACGGCGCCGACCTGCGCGCGCTGCAAATGCTGCTCGGCCACAGCTCGCTCAGCACCACGCAGATCTACACGCTGGTGGCGAAGGAAGGGCTGAAACGTCTGCACGCACAGCATCATCCGCGCGGGTGAGCGGCGCTTGTCGATTCACGGGGATGCCGTTCGTCGTTGGGTGGAAGCCCCCTATTCGCGAGGAATCCTCAACCATGAAGCTCTACTGGTCCGACGTGTTGAAGCCGCGCTCCGCGTGCGCGGTCGCGAAATACCTGGAATCCCCGGTTGAATACGTCTATGTCGACCTCGGCCGCGGTGAGCAGCGCCGCCCGGATTATCTGGCGCTCAATCCCAACGGCAAGGTGCCCACCCTGGTCGACGGTGCGCTGGCGCTGTGGGAGGCGGACGCGATCATGTGCCACCTCGCCGCGCGCTGCGACTCGGAGCTGTGGCCGCAGGACGCACGCCAGACCGAAGCCATCCGCTGGTTCAGCTGGAACCACCAGCACTTCACCCAGCCCGGCGGCGCGCTCTACTTCGAGCACATCATCAGGCCGCGCTTTGGCCTGGGCGAAGCCGACGCCGCCGAAGTGGAGCGGGCTTTGCACGAATGGCGCCGCGCCGCGGCGGTGCTGGACGGCCATCTGCAACATCGCAACTACGTCGTCGGCGACTCGCTCACGCTGGCCGATTTCGCGCTCGCCGTGGCGCTTCCGCACGCGACCCGCGCGCACATTCCGCTGGCCGAATTCCCTGCCGTCCGGCGCTGGCACGAGCGCATGAACGAGCTCGAGGCCTGGCGCGAACCCTTCCCCGAGATCGCCGTGGCCGCCTGATTCGCGCTGATTGTCGATCTGCGCCCGCGCCGTTCGTCATCCCTGCAGGGCGCCCCACCGGAGAACACCGATGCAACTCGTGAGCTACCTGTTTTTCAGGGACAACGCCGCCGAAGCCTTCGACTTCTACGCCCGCTGCCTGGGCGGCCAGATCGCGATGAAGGTGACCATGGGCGACATGTCCGGCGATGCGGCGCCGCCCGCCACCCGTCACCTCATCGCCCACGTGCGCCTGCAGGTGGGCGATGCCGTGCTGATGGGCTCGGACTGGTGCAATCCCGACAGCGGCCCGTATCCGGGCATCCATGGCAACGCCGTTTCGCTCAGCGTGGACCAGCCGCAGGAAGCCGAACGCCTGTTCGCCGCCTTGTCCGACGGCGCGCAGGTGAGCATGCCGATGGCCGAAACGCAGTGGGCACTGCGCTTCGGCATGCTCACCGACCGCTACGGCGCGATGTGGATGATCAACTGCAACCGGCCGGCCTGAACGCAAGGTCTCCGGCCCACGACAGGCGGTTGCGTCTGCGCCTCGATGCACGCGATGCATGCATCGAGGCCTCGGAGGGAGGACGCGCGGTGCGCGCGGCTACCGGCGATCAGTCACGCCTGGCTGCCGACGAGGCCAGAACAGCAGGCCCGTGGCCAAGAGCACATTGAGAAGAGCGATACCCGCCAGGATGAAGATGTCCTTGTCGGCGGCGCCGGCCGAGTACGTCGCCTGCAGCAAGGAAGCCGCGCCGGGGCGAAGGCCGAAGGCATCCTGAGCAACGTTGGTGGCGACATGAAAGCCCAGGGCAAGTGGCAGGCTTCGCCAACGCGCAAAGATGGCCCCGAACACCAGACCCGCCGTCAAGACTGCGGCGAGGACACTCAGCCACGGGATTCCCGCCTGAAGGTGCAGGAGGGCGAATGCACCCGACGTCGCCACCACGGTTGCGGGTGCGCCCCAGCAAGCCGTCAGGCGAACGAAAAGATATCCCCGGTAGACCAGTTCCTCACCTACGTTATTGAAGAAGTGGAAGAGCGAGGCGAGAACAAGGGCGCTCACATCAAAGGTCGGGTTGGGCCTCCATGATGCACCCGTTGCCACGGTGACCATGACCATCCACAAGCCGGCGAGGATGGCACCGGCCATGAGCCCGTGGGCGAAACGAGCGGTCTTTCGCTGGCCGGCGCCGAGGCCAAGCGTGGACCACGGCAACCCATCGCTCCGCAGGGCGCGGCTTGTGAGCCACGAGGTGGTCGTGGCGAGGACGATGACGGGGAAGAGCCCGGCCGTGGGGCCGCGAAGACTCGTCGGAGGGAAGTTGAGGAGAAACAGGTAGAGCAAGACGCAACCCACTGCGCCCAGCACGAAGAGGAGGGGATGTTTCCAGGATGTGGTCATCCAGGGCTCCAGGTGCGAGTGAAGGCCTGAGGCTTGGATCAAACCGGGCCGCGAAACGGATTCGGATGGGCGCCTGCGCCAGAACGATGACGGATGCCGGTGTACGCGGCTGCTGTCAACGTCTGGAGCGCCTTGGAATCCACCGTTTGCCCTGGCCTGAGCTTTACGTGACGCATGAACTTGCCGGTGCCTTCCAGCAAGTGTCCCGGATCTTCCAGCTCCGGGCCGAGGAAGAAGCCGACGTTGACATGGTGGGCGAATGCATTGACGTAGCCGAACGCCGCGTCACCGACGCACGCGGTGGGATGCCCGTCGTGCAACAGCTCCCGGACATCGTCACCGCAGTTGCGCATTACCTCGAACCATTGTCGCGCAATGGAGCCAAGAGGCCCGGCATGTTCCTGCATCCAGGTATCGATGGCCGGGTCGCGCCTGACGGCACTCGGAAATCGCATCAGTCGAGTCATGGCTATCCTCCTGGCGCAAATGGAGCATGGCCTGTCAAGGAAGATCTCAGCAGGCTGTCATCGTATTGGGTGAGGGGGTAGCTTATGAAACTGCTCGGAACCAATTTAATTGGCCACGTCCCCTTTATTGGCCCGTCCCCTTTATTGACTTCAATTGCCGAGTCAGCGTGCGCGCCGGTAGTGCACGGCGACCGCCCCGTTGCGAAGCGGCGTGGCCGAGACCAGCTCCAGTCGTCGTGTGCCGGGCAGCCCTTCCTGGTACAGGGTCGGGCCATGACCGGCGATCCTGGGATGGACGAGGAACTTGTACTCGTCGATCAGCTCCAGCCGATCCAGTTCGGTCGCAAGCTTGCCGCTGCCGAGCAGCACGCCGGCTGGTGTCGCGTCCTTGAGCTTCTGCACGCCGGTGCGCAGGTCGCCGGCGACATGGTGGCTGTGGGTCCAGGGGAAATCCTGTCGCGTCGAAGACACCACGTACTTCGGCTTGGCCTCCAGCTTGACCGCCCACTCGCGCATCGCCGGCGGCGCTTCCACCTCGCCGCGGGCGACCGCCGGCCAGTACCTCTCCATCATCTCGTAAGTGACGCGGCCCCACAGCATCGCGCCACTCTTGTCCATGAGCCGGGTGAAGAAGGCGTGTGTCTCGTCGTCGGCGATGCCTTCCTGATGGTCGACACAGCCGTCCAGGGTGACGTTGATGCTGAAGGTCATGAGGCCCATGGTGTCGTCCTTATGGGAGAGCAGAACAGAGTCGGATTCTGAGGCTTACCCGATTTAACTTGCCACGTTCCCTTTATCCGGACGGTTGCAAAGCAACATGCTAGGACGACAACGACTGATCATGGCACCAATCTCTGCTATTTCGCCCCAATTTTCCGCAGATACCCTACGGCAACCGCTAAGAGTAAGCCACCACAAAATAATTCCCAGATTACGGCAAGGGAAAACAAAAGCGGGCTTGTCTCAAGGCTAACGCTCGAACCAGGTCCGCCACGCGATCTCACTGTTGCGGACCCGACGCTGATTTGATGAAAGACCAAGATCATTACACCGGCGCCTAGACAAGCGAACATCAACCCCGCAACCAGCCAACCGAAACGCTTCATTCGTTCAAGGCCTTTTAACGATAGACGATCACCGAAAGCCCCGATAAGAAGCGTGCCAACCACGAACGTGAAAAAAAGACACACGCCGGAATACAACAATATCTTTGCCAGCATTGCGACTATCTCCGCCATGCGTAGTAAACTTGTCCGTGGTGCGCTGCCCGAGTGAAGAGCGCAGAAAGCAATGGGCTAGAATTTTCGCTTGCAGTCTAACGCCGTAAATCAGTGGCGCGGGAACCGCGTCCGCTGGATTGACCTGTTAGGCAGCAGCTCACGGAGCCTCCGCCTTAAACGCCTTGCCTACACGCAGATATTCATTACGATATTTGACCACAGCGGCAGCATAGTCTGTATCTCCGGCCTCCATGCGCGCGATGTAGTACCACCAAAAATCTTCGGTGTTCATGAGTTCCGTGAGTTGCGTAGACTTCAAAGTAAATAGCTGGTCCTCTGCACGTGACGTCTTGACAGGCGCGGTGGTTTCCAGGTGGTGCCTTGCGGATGTAAGACACGCGGATGCAAGACGCACACAGTCGCGGCTGGCGCGTGTGCTTACAACCTTGGTTGGCACTTGAATGGATCCATCCTCAGCTTGATCCGTGTACATGGATGGCTCACGACCACGCTGGAGCTCGACCATGAGTTTGGCGGAAGGCTCCGCGTTACCTCGCGGGTTTGCCACAAGAAACCCGATAAATGCTGACCGAATCTTGGCAGTGTGGTCGTTGAGTAGATTGCGCACCTTTGAAACCACAGCTGGATCGCAAAGGTTCCTACCTCGGGCGTTGTGTGCAATAACTGCCTTGCCAGTTTCCTCGATGGCGGCAACCGCTAGAAAGTAGGCGCGTGCATAGTGTTCATTGGCACACAGCAGTGAAGCCTCCTCAAGGAGCAATGCGGCATTATCTATTGCCGCCGATGAGTATGCTTCCAAGTTGCCTAATGTCGTGGTCATGCTGCCTAACGCTGGAATTGAGCGGCGGCGTAGCCGTCCGCCTCGAATGACTGGTTAGCCGCTGGGCTACAGGCCATGATCGTTTGCGACCAACTCACCATCCACGAACACACTGTAACTTTGCGGCCTGACACCGGCGACGAGTAATGAACGTGTCTTTTCGACCCGCACCTGATGACCAGAAATACTACGTTGCCAAGAACGTTTAAGACGAAACGAGAAGTGAGTGCTGGGTTGTAAAGGGTGCTGAAGCCAAATGCTCTCTGACGGAGTGACCAACTTCATACCACCGAGGAACCAGCCACGAACTAGCTTTGCTGAGACGTTCCCGATCGAGAAATCAATTTCCATGTGACCTCCATGAAGCGGCTAACGCTGGAATTGAGCGGCGGCGTAGCCGTCCGCCTCGAATGAGTGGTTAGGCATGGACGCCAAGTGTGTTGTTGTAGACAGCAACAGCCGACCAAGCCATGACGAGTACAAGAACGCCGACGAGCGAAATTTGATTGATGTGCCGCTGAGCATCGAGGCCTTGCGGATACTGCCCAAGCGTGACAAGAAGCAGTGTCACGCGACCAAGGTTGAACAGAACGAACGACCAGATGATGTAATACGCGATGAACTTGATGACGGCAACAACGCCATTGGTGATTTCTTCCTGCATGGCTACGTGATGCCTAACGCTGGAATTGAGCGGCGGCGAAGCCGTCCGCCTCGAATGAGATGTTAGACCTCACCGCGTGGTTTGAGAGACAAAGTAACGATGTTGCCCGAAGCAGAATGTTGCTTGCTCTTCGCCGAAGCGGCGCGGAGAAGGCTTGGAGCCACTGTCCAGCGCTGACCATCGTCCGTGAGAACAGAGACCGACTTCTTGTTGTACCGAATAATTACGCCGACGACCGGGCCGCGCATGTCTGGCTCAAACGTGACGCGATCGCCGATGCTGAAGCGAAGCATGGTTGCGTGGGCCCGTGCTTGTTGCATAAAACGTAGCCTCTCAACAATTCGATTGTTGAGATCGATGAGCTCGGGTTCAGAGAGTTTGTCGATATCGATGATCATGAGGTCTAACGCTAAGTAGACCCCAGATCGGGCCATATGCACGCCATGCTCCGCGCTCGCTGCGGCACCGTCAAGTCGGAAGTTCTGCAGCCTATCAAGGAGTTGCCTCGCCATCTCGGTGCGCCATTCGGTGCACGCTGGCGTGCATATCTCGCGAAACGAGGCTTGTATGCGTTATCACCTCGAAAACGCCGATATGCATGCTGCCGCGGCACGGTCGATTCTGCTTGCGGTCAACCGCATGCCGGGCCACGGTTTGATCGGCCTTAGGCTGTCGAGGGCGGCTTGCGGGGATGACGGACGGGAATTCGACAGTTCGGGATATTTCTCGCGCCTTGCTGCCTCGGCGGTCCGTGGTGGCTCTCCCGTGCGCTTGCCATCGTAAGCGGGTCCCGCGCCAACCGGATCAGGAGCGGAGCATCGCCGCCCGTCAGGTCACGCAAACTTGCCGCCGGCCTTGCAGTTCCCAGCGCGGCTTGCTCTACGCGCCGCTACGGCGCCGGCACCACATCCACCCTTTCCACATAAATCAACTCACACGCCCCCGCCCCCGTGTCGTCGCGGGTCATCGAGGTGTTCCAGTGCCACCCACCAGGCCGGCTGGCGTCGACCAGGAAGCCTTCCAGGTGGACGACTTCGCCGGTGCGCACTTGCTCCAGCTGGTTTTTCACGTCGGCGTCGGCGGGGATCATGTGCATGTTGGCGCTGGAGGTTTCGATCTCGCGCCGGGGGATCGGGAACTCCTGCACGTGCCAGTAGTAGAAGCGGCCGGACTGGCTGATGTCGATGTGCTGCAGTACGTCGCTGTCGGACATGCGGCCCCAGCCCATGGCCAGGTCCAGCGGCACCAGCTCGCCGTCGGTACCGCCGTAGTCCTTGCGCGAGAGCACGCGGGCGGTGATGTCGAAATGCGCGCGGGTGGTGAGGGTGGTGTCGCCTTTCTGCAGTTGTGCGCCGTGGTCGAGGTCGACCTGCTCCGGCGCAGCGGGGGCCAGCACGCCGGGGCCGGGCTGCACGGCGGCGCGCCCGTGATGTTTGAGCACGCCGAGCAGCACCAGCGACGCGGCGGCGACGATCAGAAGTTTGCGCATGGGGCCCCGACCCTCGGTCTGCGCGGAGTGTACGCGATGCGGGCGCTGCGCTCAGCCGCCGTCGGTGGCGGATGCCTGGGGTCTCGTCGCCTTGCGGCCGCGACGGGTTGCCGGTGCCGATACTGTCGGCGAGGCCGCCGAATGCGCATCGAGCAATTCGGCGGGCAGTTGCCGGAATACCTCGGCCAGGCGCTGCAGGAAGGCGTGCATCGCCGAACTCTTGCGCCACACCATCGCGATGCGGCGGCTGGGCGCGTGGCCCTTGAACTCGATCAGGTGCAGGCCGTCCACCGGCGCCACCGGCGGCTGCACCGCCATCACCGGCAGCAGGGTGATGCCGACGTTGGCCGCCACCATCTGGCGCAGGGTCTCCAGGCTGGTGGCGCGGAAACCCGCGTGCTCGCCGGCGCCGGCCATGTGGCAGACCTCCAGCGCCTGGTCGCGCAGGCAGTGGCCGTCTTCCAGCAGCAGCAGGTTCTGGTGGGACAGATCGCGCAGCTTGAGCTGCCCCTGCTGCTGCGCCAGCGGGTGCGCCTCGGACACCGCCAGCAGGAACGGTTCCTCGAACAGGAACTCGCTGTGCAGGCTGTCCTCGTGCAGGGTCAGGGCGAGAATGCCGGCATCGAGCCGGCCCTCGCGCAGCAGGCGCAGGATCGCCTCGGTCTTTTCCTCGACCAGCAGCAGCTCCAGTTTGGGAAATGCGGCGCGCACCAGCGGCAGCGCATGCGGCAGCAGGTACGGCCCCAGCGTGGGGAAGATGCCCAGTCGCACCGTGCCGGATTCCGGATCGCGCGTGCGCCGCGCCACCGCGCGGATCTGATCCACGCCGCCCAGCACGTCGCGCGCGCGGCTTGCGATGTCGCGGCCGACCTCGGTCAGCAGCACCTTGCGCGGCGCGCGCTCGACCAGCGACACGCCCAGTTCCTCTTCCAGCTTCTTGATCTGGGTGGAAAGGGTGGGCTGGCTGACGAAGCAGGCGGCCGCCGCGCGACCGAAATGACGGTGCTCCGCCAGGGCCACGAGGTATTGCAGATCGCGCAGGTTCATCGCCGCTCCCGGTTCCGCCGAAAGATAGATCATAGCTATGAAGCGCCGCGCGAATAATCAACGTTGGCGATGCCGCAGGCCGCCAGCCATGCCTTATGGCACTGGGTCGAAAGTCACGCCGCCCCCTAGCGTGGGGCTTTGCCCGCCCCGGAGTGAAGCCATGCGCCGCCTTGTCCAGACCGCCTTGTTCACCGCGCTCGCCGCCTGCGCTGCATCGACATGGGCCACTACCGCCGAACAGGTGCCCACGGGCCGCTTGCCCGGCTGGGCGGTGCCGCAGTCGTACCAGCTGGCGTTCAAGGTGGATCCGGCGCAGAAGGATTTCTCCGGCACCACCACGATCAAGGTGAAGCTTGAAAAGGCCTCCGATCACCTGTGGCTGGACGGCGCGGACCTGACGGTGTCGAAGGTGCAGATCACCGACGCCGCCGGCACCGTGCACGCCGGCAAGTACGTGGCGGCGGACCCGCGGGCCGGCGTGGCGCGGGTCGATTTCGGCAGCACGCTGCAGCCGCAGCAGCTCACCTTGACGATCGACTACACCGCCCCGCTCAACGCGCAGTTGCAGGGCCTGTACAAGGTCAGCGCCAAGGGCAAGCCCTACGCGATGACGCAGATGGAGCCGATCAGCGCGCGCTTCGCCTTCCCCGGCTTCGACGAGCCCGGCTTCAAGACCCCGTTCGACATCTCCATCACCGCGCCCGTCGACGAGACCGTGGTGGCCAACACGAAGCCGGTGAGCGAGCAGAGCGCGGGCAAGGGCTGGAAGACCGTCACCTTCGCCCGCACCGTGCCGCTGCCGACCTACCTGGTGGCCTTCGCGGTCGGCCCGTGGGACGTCGTCGCCGGGCCGGACATCGCGCCCGATGCGTACCGCGCCAAGCCGCTGCAGCTGCGCGGCGTCGCCGCCGAAGGCGAGGGGCATCGCATGCAGCACGTGCTTTCCGAAACGCCGAGCATCATCCACGCGCTGGAGAACTACTACGGCTTCGGCTACCCGTTCGACAAGCTCGACCTGCTGGCCGCGCCGGATTTCTCCGCCGGCGCGATGGAGAACCCCGGCCTGGTCACCTTCCGCGACTGGCTGCTGCTGCTGGACAAGGATTCCCCCGCGCGCAACGTGCGCGGCTCGTTCAACGTCACCGCGCACGAGCTGGCGCACATGTGGACCGGCGACACCGTCACCACCGAGTGGTGGAACGACATCTGGCTCAACGAGGCGTTCGCCACCTGGATGCAGCAGAAGGTGACCATGCAGGTGCATCCGGAATACCGCGCCGATCTCGACCGCGTGCGCGGCGGCCAGCGCGCGATGGGCAACGACAGCTTGGTCAGCGCGCGCAGCGTGCGCCAGCCGATCACCGGCAACGGCGACATCACCACCGCGTTCGACGGCATCACCTACCAGAAGGGTGCCAGCGTGCTCGGCATGTTCGAGAACTACGTGGGCGAGGACACCTTCCGCAAGGGCATGCGCGCGTACATCCAGGAGCACAAGTTCGGCAATGCGACTGCCGATGATCTGGTCGATGCCATCGCCACCGCGGCGGGCAAGGGCGCGCCGTTCAAGCATGCGTTCCAGAGCTTCCTCAACCAGTCCGGCGTGCCCTACGTGCGCAGCAAGCTGGAATACAAGGACGGCCAGGCCGTGCTGCGGCTGAGCCAGGACCGCTACCTGCCGCTGGGCAGCAAGGGGCAGGCGCAGCGCCTGTGGGGCGTGCCGGTGTGCGTGCGCTACGGCACCGCCGCCAGCGGCGAAGACAAGGCGCCGTCCAGCAAGGTGGAGTGCCAGATGCTCGACCGGGCCAGCGGCTCGATGGCGCTGCCCGGCGCCGGCAAGCCGACCTGGGTCATGCCCAACGCGAACGCCAGCGGCTATTACCGCTTCAGCCTCGACAAGCCGCAGCTGACCCGGCTCACCGCCGTGGTCGGCAAGCTCAGCGACGCCGAGCAGCTCGCCTATGCCGACGCGGTCAGCGCCAGCTTCCGTCACGGCGATCTCGACGCCGGCGAGGTGATGGCCGCGTTCAAGCCGCTGACCGCCTCGCCGATCTCCGACGTCGCCACCGCGCCGCTGGGCCAGCTCGCCTGGATCGCGCACCACGTGGCGCGCACCGATGCACAGCGTGCGCGTGTGGACGGCTGGGTCCGCGAAGCCTATCTGCCGCGGCTGCAGAAACTCGGCTACCGGCGCGTGGCCGGCGAGGAGGACACCGCCGCCTTGCTGCGCGGCACGCTGGCCGGCGCGCTGGCGTTCGACTTCCGCGTGCCCGAGGTGCGCGCGGCCTTGCTGCAGCAGGGCGAGGCGGCACTCAAGCCCGGCGCAAACGGCCGCCTGGACCTGGCGGCCGCCAACCCCGACCTGCTCGGCGATGCGCTGGGCGTGGCGGTGCAGACGCACGGCAAGTCCGCAGTGGACGCGCTGATCGCCGAACTGCCCCGCACCAGCGACCCGGCGCTGCGCAACGGCATCCTCGACGGCTTGTCGTATGTGCAGGACCCGGCGCTGGCCGAACAGGTGCGCGACTTCGCCCTGACCGACGCGGTAAAGGTGGGCGAGATGGGCCGGCTGCTGATGGGCGAGCGCGACACCATCGCCCAGCGCGATGCGATGTGGCAGTGGTTCACCGCGCACTACGCGCAGATCCTCGCCCGCACCGGCAGCTTCGCCGGCGGCCGCCTGCCGTCGCTCGCCGCCGCCGGCGGCTGCAGCACGGCCGAGGCCGCACGCCTGCATGCCTTCTTCGGTCCGCGCGTGGGCGACGCGGCCGGCATCGCCCGCGGCCTGGCGCAGACCGGCGAATCGATCGAGCTGTGCGCGGCGCTGAAGCAGGCGCAGGACCCTGCAGCGATCCTGAAGTAGCCGCGCTGGCGCTCGCTCAGCATGTGTCATGTGGCGCGCCGGTTGTCTGGCCGATGCGCCATTCTTTTGATTGAAAGACATGACGTGGCTGCCGGGCTTTCGACAGGCCTCCCACCTCATCCCCCCACTCCGTCATGCTTGCGAAGGCGGGCATCGCACTTCTCACAAGAACGGTCGATCCCTCGCACTTGTAGGAGCGCGCTTGCGCGCGATGCTTTTGGCTGAATTCAAAGCGAAGAGCGGTCGATCGCCTTCGGCGACCGAGTTACTTTCTCTTTGCGTGCTCAAAGAGAAAGTAACCAAAGAGAAAGAGCACCCCGCTTGGCGCTTGCCGGGCTCCTGCCCGGCAAGTCCGTGAGCCGGGGCCGGGCTTTTCGACAGCACATCCATGTGCTGGCGAAAAGGCATCGGCATCCCTGCCGATGCCCGCTGCGCGGCCTGTCGACCCCGACTCACCGCCGCACAGGGGCCCTGGGTAAAGCAGCGGGCCATCGTGGCCCGCACTCTTCAGAAAAGCAGCGCAAACGCCGAAGCAGCGTGCTGGCCATTTCCTTGTTTGTTTAACTTCCTCCATCCCGGCTTCAGTGCAAGGGAGGCGCCGAGGTCGTGCTGCACGACGGGGCGCGGCTGGATCTCAGTCGGCGGTTTCGGGCGGGGGTGCGGGCGATGTTGGGGTTGCGCTGAGCCGCGTGCGGATTTTCGGAGGCACGCGCATCACTCGATGCGGCCTCGCCAGACGGCAGGAGCGCGTGAGTTGCCTGGGTCGCACCAGTTCCTGCGCACGCGGGATAGCTCGGCGCGTAGGACGGGCAATGCTCGCCGCGGTTGCGTGAAGGGTCGGCGGACAGTGTCCGCCCTACGAACCTCAGGCGTCGCGCTGCAAGGGATAGACTACAAGGCGCACCATCACCGGCGAAGTAGCGATAGATGGCGGAGCGACAGGGAGAGGTTCATGCTGTTTTCGTCTTTGCACGACCTTCGCGGCGGCTTGCCGAAACGTCTGACGTTGCCAGCGATCGCGTTTGGCCTGGTGCTTCTCTATTTTGTTTCGCTACATCCCGCCACTGGCTTCCTGGGAGGCGCCTTCTTCCTTCTCCTAGGCTGGTGGTTCATCCCGTCCGCCATTAACCTTCTGTTGGCGGCTTGGCTCGCGTCGCTCTTCAAAGTTCACAAGACATTGCGTGCCGCCATTTTTGTTGCGGCATCGTTTTTGTTGGGAATGAATACGTTGCTGCCTACTTTGCTCAGATCGCGCTCAGAGGCAAGCAGTTCCGCCAACATACTTCGCGTCATCCGAATAAAGTCCGGTGAGACAGTCGATGCTGGCTTGATGACTGCCAGACTGGCCGATGAGGCTTCCTACCCCTCAGCGCCAAGTGCGTTGGGCGTGAGGGTAGGCGAGAACGAAGGATGCATGTGCATGTGGTGGGCACCCTCGCGGGGGCCGTCCTCCGAGTGGCAGGTCTGGGGTGTCATCAACGCATATCTCCATCGACCCAACGGCATAGAAGGCCCGCTCTACATCGGAATGGGAAACATGGCCTTGGGAAAGGCACACTTCGACGTCAGATTCATGCGCGGCGCAACTCCAAAAACCGTCAACCTCTTGCTTACGATCTACGACGGATGGGATGTGACTGCCGTTTACAGGCAATCGGCGATTCCCGTAGAAAGCACCTCGCCACCGAAAGCACACGGAGCCGGACTGGGCGATCACTTCTATCGGAATACCTTGAGCATGTTGGTGCGGCAAAATTTTTGGGTATTTCTCCTCGACAATCAGATGTCCGGGTTTTCGGCTGAACCGTTGAAGTCGTTCCTCCGTCGCGCAGTGATTGTGGAGTAACGGTGTTGCCCCTAACTGTAATGACCCAGCTGAAATGTCCATTCACCGCCGAGATCCCTTAGCTCTCGCAACCACGCAGCGGTTGCGCACCGAGTGCGGGCCAGGATGGCCCGCTGCTCTACCCGGGGCCCCTGTGCGGCGGTGAGGCGGGGTCGACAGGCCGCGTAGCGGGAGCCGACAGGGATGTCGGCTCCTTTTCGCACGGGCAGGATGCCCGCTCGAAAAGCCCGGCCCCGGCTCACGGACTTGTTGGGCAGGATGCCCAACAAGCGCCAAGCGGGGTGGCCTTTCTCTTTGGTTACTTTCTCTTTGGCCACGCAAAGAGAAAGTGACTCGGTCGCCGCAGGCGATCGACCGCTCTTGGCTTTGAATGCGGCAAGAGCATCGCGCACAGGGTGCGCTCCTGCAATCGCGCACGAAAGTAATTCGGCTGCCGCAGGCAGACGAAAGCTCTTGCTCCGCTTGCAAGCTACGTTGCAAATATGACGGCCGAAGTGCGATGCCTGCCTTCGCAGGCATGACGAGGTGTGAGGGGTACGGGCCTCGACCCCATTTCGCCGCGTGCTGCGTTCAATCCAGAGTGTGACCGGCACACCCGCATGTCACTGCCACCAATGGCGCGGGCCGCTTCGTGCGCCCGACGCATTCCACTTACACTGTGCCCGCCGACCGGCCTACAGGGGTAAAGCAGCATGCTTCGTCGATGGTGCATTTTGCTGGGATTGGGCTTGCTGCTGGCCGCGCCGCTGGCGGCGCAGGACATTCCGCCGCCGTTGCGCGACTGGCAGGGTTGGGTGCTGCACGACGTGCCCGGGCACGCTTGCCCGTTCCTGGCCAACCAGGCGCCGGGTGGGGACAGCTATCGCTGCGCCTGGCCGGGCCGGCTGGAGCTCGATGCCGACGAGGATGGCGGGCGCTTCAGCCTGGAGGTGCATGTGGATGCGCCGAGCTGGGTGGCCTTGCCGGGAGACGGTCGCCACTGGCCGCAGCAGGTGAGTCTGGGCAGTCGGCCGGCGACGGTGCTGGAGCACCAGGGCGAACCGATGTTGTGGCTGGAGCCGGGCGATTACCGCATCCAGGGCGCGCTGCCGTGGACGTCGCGCCCGGCGAACCTGAGCGTGCCGGAGTCGATCGGCCTGGTGGCGCTCAGTGTCGATGGTGCCAAGGTGACGCGAATCGAACGCGATGGCCGGCAGCTCACGCTGGGCGAAGCGGCCAGCGCACAGCGCGCGGCCGATGCGCTTTCGCTGCGCGTGTATCGCCGCCTGGCCGATGGCTTGCCGGCCACGCTGGAAACGCGGTTGCAGTTCAACGTCAGCGGCAGCGCGCGCGAGCAGGTGCTGGGGCCGGTGCTGCCCGCAGGTTTCGTCGCCACCTCGCTCGGCGGCGAGCTGCCTGCGCGGCTGGAGAACGACGGTCATCTGCGCGTGCAATTGCGGTCGGGCCAGTGGACGCTGACCCTGCTGGCGCGCAGCGTCGCGCCGCTGGCCAAGGTCGGCGTGACCCTGCCCGCCGCGCCGTGGCCGAAGCAGGAGGTCTGGAGCTACGCGGACGACAACGCACTGCGCAGCACGCGCGTGGAAGGCCAGGCGGTCGACGCGGCGCAGGCCGGAGTGCCGGATGACTGGGCCAGCCTGCCGGCCTATGCGCTGGACGACCGCAGCGCGCTGAGCGTGGAGCAGGGCAACCGCGGCAACGAAGGCAGTCGCGGCGACGCGCTGCACCTGCAACGCGAAATGTGGCTGGACTTCGACGGCGCGCATTTCAGCGTGGCCGACCGCCTCGGCGGCGAGTTGCGCCATCACCAGCGGCTTGACGTCACGGCACCGTGGCAGCTGCAGCGTGCTTCGGAAGACGGCGAGCCCCTGCTCGTCACCAGGGATGCGAAGGGCCGCGCGGGTATCGAGTTGCGCGATCGCCACATCGACGTGGCCGCCGGCCTGCGCGTGCCGGCCGCGGTCGGCGCGATGCCCGCTTCCGGCTGGCAGCTGCCGCTGGACGGCATCGATGCCACCGTGCACCTGCCGCATGGCTATCGGTTGCTCGGCGCGATCGGTGCCGACCGCTCGAACGATTCCTGGGCCGCGCAATGGAGTCTGCTCGACCTGTTCGTGGTGGCGCTGATTGCCTTGCTGGCCGGGCGCCTGCTCGGCTGGCCGTGGGCCTTGCTGGCGGCGGGCTACCTGGCGCTGGCGCAGCACGAGGCGCTGGCGCCGCTGTGGACGCTGGCGCTGGCACTGGCGCTGGCTCTGCTGCTGCACGCTTTGCCCGAAGGTCGCCTGCGCGTGTTTGCGCGCGGGGGCGCGCTGGCCGTGTTCGCACTGGCCGTGCTGTGGGCACTGCCGTTCGCGGCCGCGCAGTTGCAATACGCGCTGCATCCGCAACTGGAGCATGGCAGCGCGCCGCGGATGGTATCGGCGGCGTATGCCCCGCAGGCCGTCGTCGCCGACAAGATGGCGGCCGGCGTACCGGCACCGCCGCCGCCCCCGGCGCCGTCCGCACGCGCCGTGAACGAGATGAGCGCGAATGCCGTGCAATCGTCGCCCGGCACGCTGGACAGCGTGGTGGTCACCGGTTCGCGGATCAGTGCCAGCCAGCTGGTGGCGAGCGAGCAGGACAACCGCACGGTGATCCAGGCGGGCGTCGGCACGCCGCAGTGGGATGAGGGCAACACCTATCGGCTCGGCTGGTCGGGACCGGTGACGCCGCAGCAGACCACGCGGCTGCTGATCGCGCCGGCGTGGCTGGTGCGGTTGCTGCGCGTGCTGATGGTCGGCCTGCTGGCGGCGATGCTGGGTCGTCTGGCGATGAACCTGTGGCGACCGGTGCGCGGCCGCTGGATGCCGTCGCGCGGCGCCGGCATGGCCGGTGCGGCACTGTTGGCGATCGCCTTGCTGCCCGCCGGCGCGCGTGCGCAGGCGCTGCCGGACGCGCAGTTGCTCGAGCAGTTGCGCAGTCGCCTGACCGAGGCGCCGAAGTGCGCGCCGCAATGCGCCGAGGTGGCGCAGGCGCAATTGCGGGTCGACGGCACGGTGCTGGAGGTGGTGCTGGAAGCGCATGTCGGCGCCCGTGTGGCGCTGCCGTTGCCGACCTCCGACCAGGCGCTGCCGTTGGTCGACGCCGGCCTCGATGGCCAGGCCGATCCGGCGCTGCGGCGCGACGGCGATCAGCTGCTGCTGCGGCTCGACCGTGGCGTGCACCGCGTCAACCTGCGCTATCGGCTCGACGCGGTTGACAGCGCCGCGCTGCATTTCGCCTTGCCGCCGCAGCGCATCGCCTTCAGCGGCCCCGGCTGGTCGCTCGACGGCGTCGATGGCGGCCGCGTGCTGGGCGACAGCGTCACCTTGCGCCGCGTGCAGACGGCAGCCGACGGCAAGCAACTGCCGGCCGCGCAGAGCTTTCCGCCGTATGTGCGGTTGACCCGCAGCATCGGCCTGGGGCTGGACTGGATCGTGCTGAACCGGGTCGAACGCATCGCGCCGCAGGAAGGCGGCTTCAGCATCAGCCTGCCGCTGCTGCCGGGCGAGCATCCGCGCGGCGAGGGCGTGCTGGTCAAGGACGGCAGGATCAACGTCACCTTCAAGGCCGGCGAATCGATGGTGAGCTGGAGCAGCCAGCTCGATCGCTCCGCGAAGATCACCCTGGAAGCACCGCCGCTGGGCGAGCGCGCCGAGGTGTGGGAAGTGGGCGCGGCGCCGATGTGGCACGTGGATGCCGAAGGCGTGCCGACCAGCGCCAGCGATGACGGCCTGCGGTTCGATCCGCTGCCGGGCGAGACGCTGCAGCTGGCGATCACGCAGCCGGTGGCCGTGGCCGGCGACAGCCTCGCCATCGACGGCGCGCAGTTGACCGTCCGTACGGGAGAACGCGCCAGCGAGCTGCAGCTGGACCTGCACGTGCGCAGCACCCGCGGCGGCGAGCACGCCATCGACTTGCCACCCGGCAGCGAGTTGCTCGATGCCCGGCGCGACAACCAGCCGATCAACCTGGCGGTGCGCGACGGCAAGCTGAGTCTGCCGCTGCTGCCCGGCGCGCACGACTACGCCGTGCACCTGCGCGAACCGCTGGGCGTGGCCGCGCGCGTGCGCACGCCGGCGCTGGACCTGCATGCGCCGGCGGCCAACATCGGCCTGAACCTGCAACTGCCGCAGGACCGCTGGGTATTGTGGACCTGGGGTCCGACCGACGGGCCGGCCGTGCTGTACTGGTCGCAGGTGTTGGTGCTGTTGATCGCGGCCTGGCTGCTGGCGCGTTACGCGCCGACGCCGCTGCGACTGCGCCACTGGGTACTGCTGGGGCTGGGCTTCTCCGCCTTCGCCTGGAGTGCGTTCGCGCTGGTGGTGGTGTGGCTGATCGCGCTGGGCCTGCGCGCGCGGATGCGGGCGCCGGAGCAGGTCGAGCGCCTGCGCTTCAACCTGTTGCAACTCGGCCTGGCGGCGTTGACCGTGCTTGCGCTGTGCGTGCTGATCGGTGCCGTGCCGCAGGGCCTGCTGGGGCTGCCGGACATGCACGTGGCCGGCAACGGTTCGTCGGCGTCGAACCTGCACTGGTTCGCCGATCGCAGCAACGGAGCCTTGCCGCTCGCCGGTGCGTTCAGCCTGCCGCTGTGGATCTACAAGCTCGCCATGCTGGCGTGGGCGCTGTGGCTGGCCAATGCGCTGATCGGCTGGCTGCGCTGGGCCTTCGACGCGTGGACGCACGGCGGCTACTGGCGCAAGCGCGAGCCGAAGCCGGGCGTGGTGCCGCCGCAACTGCCGCCTTCGGCGAGCGGGCCGGGGCGCAATGCCTGACGTGCGCGAGGCGCTGGCGGCGGCGACGCAACGGCTGGGCGAACGCGCCGAGGCCGAACTGCTGCTGCTGCACGTGCTGCGGCAGCCGCGAAGCTGGCTGTTCGCGCACGCCGACGATCCGCTTGAAATGGACGTCCAGACGTCTTATCAGCAATTGCTGGCCCGCCGCGAAGCAGGCGAGCCGGTGGCCTACCTCGTCGGCCACCGCGGCTTCTGGACCCTGGACCTGGAGGTCACTCCGGCGACGCTGATCCCGCGCCCGGAAACCGAGCTGTTGGTGGAACTGGCGCTGCAGCGCCTGCCGCTCGTCGCTGCCTGCAGCGTGGCCGACCTCGGCACCGGCAGCGGCGCGATCGCGCTCGCGATTGCGCGCGAGCGCCCACGCGCCCGGGTGGTCGCCACCGACGCCAGCGCCGCCGCGCTCGCCGTCGCCCAGCGCAATGCGCAACACCTGGGGCTCGGCAACGTGGTCTTCGCACATGGCGACTGGCTGGCTCCGCTGGCTGGCCAGCACTTCGACCTGATCGTTTCCAACCCCCCGTACATCGAGGCCGCCGACCCGCACCTCACGCAAGGCGACCTGCGCTTCGAGCCACCCGCGGCGCTCGCCTCCGGCCCCGACGGCCTCGACGCCATCCGCCACATCGTGCGCGACGCCCGTGCCCATCTGCACCCTGATGGCTGGCTGCTGTTCGAGCACGGCTGGAACCAGGGCCCAGCGGCCCGCGCGCTGCTCACCGAAGCGGGCTACGCCGAGGTGTTTACCGCGCAGGATCTGGAGTTGCGCGATCGGGTGAGTGGCGGGCGAGTCTGAGGGTCGGCCGGATCATTGCCGCGGGAACCCGCTCTCTCAGCGTGTGTGCTTGAAGTCGTAGTCGGCATCTATCAGTGCACAAGCCAACTCGATATCGTGCGCTTCCAGTTCCTTTGCTGCCATGAGGCCAATATCGACCCAGTCACGCTTTGGGGTGGGTGCAAGATAAGGATGGCCTAACTCCACCAGCATCCGGCCAAGTTGTTCTTTGGCGTGAATGTAAACCCCGTAACCGGCGTTCCGTTGCATACGCTCGTCAAGCATCGCCAATGCTTTCCTGATGGAATTGATGGCTTCACTGCGCCCGGTCATTGCCACCCTCGATGAGGCCGAAGGCGCTTCCTTGTGCTGCCAACGTCTGAACGTCCTTGCTTTCTGCGGCGATGGTCCATCCGGGGATGGACCATGTACCGATAATTGTCGCTGCGGTAGGTCTCAAGACTTCGACGTCGCGGTCGATGACTTCCGTCTGACCACCGGGTTTAAAGTCCAAGGTCGCTCATGAATTTGCGTTCCCCGGACAGGTACTTGGCATAAAATGGCTCGTTGTTGGAGCTTATTTCTTGCGCATATTCTGAAACGAACTCAAAGATTTGCCGTATGGCCACCTTGATGTAGATGTATATCCCGCTGGACTTGATGGATGCGTTGCCGCCACCGGTGTCGAGGTGGTACTTGTCCTTGATCGCTGCGAGCTCACTCATGTCGGCTTCGAATTTTCTCGCAGCCAAGATTCTTGCAGACATCCCGATTTCGAATTTTTGGCCGTTGCGGCTCAGATAGGCGAGTATTGACGGCTGATAGCTTTTTTCGGTTGATATCGTCAAAGAGTACGTCTGGCCCGATAGCGTTGTTTGGCAGTCGCTGTCGCTCTCGATGGCAAGCTTCAGACTCGCAAAATCGCGAAGGACGGCCTTGATGACTTCTCCGTATGGTTCTATCACTTGATTGCCTCAAGGTTTAGTCATCAATCCAGTTGATGGGTTGTAATGATAGCCGCTGCTGGTCAGGTATTTTATTTCCCGACCGAAGCCAGTGAGACTTCCGTCGGATCTCAGCAAAACATCTGCACTTGGCTTGGTGGCTAGGTAGATCGGATCGCCTCGTTGGATTGCGGCATCCAGGAATGGTTTGTTGACGTCAGTCCAGAACTGTCTTGGTGTTCGGCTCTTGAACATGCCGTCGGGAACATTCAGTACGTTGTATCCACCGGGTTTGGTGCCAAAGTTCGTTGTCTTGGGATATGTCAATTCACCATTGATGATGTTGTCCATGTCTGATGAATAGCTTCCCAATATCGTGGTTGTTTTGCCATCGGTCGGCCTGATGACTGCTCCGCTGGAAGTGTGGATTTCCTCCGGTACATCACCGAACTTGGTGCTTTTGGTCGATGTTTTTTTGTTCCCCTGTGTTGCAATTTGCGGATTTTCGTCTGGTTTTGTAGTGTCGCGTCGCGCTGATCTCGATGCGGTTCGTGCGTTGTTCGACACGCCCGAGCCGAGTGCCTCTGTTTCTGTCTCTTTGCGAACTCGAAGTCTAGGCTCCGCCCTGAGCTTACCTTCGTTCCTCACCATCCACTCCGCGAACCTCGGCCCGACCTTGCTGCCGCGCACGCTTTCGGCCAGTTCGGCCATGCTGCCGCGGCCTTTGGCCAGGTAGGCGACGATGCCCATCAGCAGGAGGACGAATACGGCGACGTGGGCGCGGGCGATCTTCTCGGCGGCGTGGTGGAGGGCGAGCTGGTCGATGCGGACCGGTTGTTGCGGCAGCGGCGGTGCGGTGGCGGCTTGCCAGGCCTGATGAATGCCGGCCCAGTAGTCGCGGGTGATCCCGGGCATGTCGTTGACGACGTACTCGGCCAGCGCCTTCAGGCCCATGGCGATCAGTATCCACTCGCCGACCTGGGCGCCAGCGCCGGCGCCGATGACGACACCGGGCACCGCGCCGGCCCCGACGCCACCGATACCCCCGGCGATGCCGCCGATCAGGGCGCCGCCGCCGGTGGTGGTCAGCATGACGATGAGGCACTGGCGCAGCACTTCGACGATGTCGTTCACGACACCCTGGAGATTCAGGTCGCGGAAGTCGCGCAGGATCCAGTAGACCGCCAGGCCCTCGGAAAGCCTGATGGCTTGCCGCACGCTGTCAGCGCGCGCCGAGACCAGCCTTGCCTTGCCGCGGATGCCGACGGTATGCCGGTCGGCCCAGCGTTCCAGCTGCTGCCACGGATCGAGCATCCCGCCCATCGACACCATTGCCACTCCCTGTGCGCATGATTCCCGTGCCAGGGCTGCAAGATAACCCGGCGGCGTTGGCAGATACTCCGCCGCTGTTCACGGAAATGCTGTAGGTCGATGGCGCGTTCGCCATTCCGCGTTTGCCGCTGCCGCGTCGATGGGAGCGTGGCCGCACGGGCAGTCGGTGTGCCCGTCGGCCTGGCGACGGGCTCAGGCGCTGGCCTGGCTCAAGGTTCCCGCCTGCGGGAAGCGCGCACGGATCGCGTGGCGGATGCTCGGCAGGTCCAGTCCGGCCATGCCCAGCACTTCCTCGCGGCTGCCGTGTTCCAGATAGACGTCCGGCAGGCCCAGGTGCAGGATCGGCAGCACGATGCCGTGCGCGGCGAGGCATTCGGCCACGGCGGAGCCGGCGCCGCCGGCGACCGCGTTGTCTTCCAGGGTGACGAAGCCATCATGGGTCTTCGCCAGTTCCACCAGCAGCGCCTCGTCCAGCGGCTTCACGAAGCGCATGTTGACCAGGGTGGCGTCGAACTCGGCGGCGATCGCGGCGGCGGGTGCCAGCATCGCGCCGAAGCTCAGCAGGGCCAGGCCATGGCCGCGCCGGCGCAGCTCGGCCTTGCCGATCGGCAGGGTATCCAGTTCCGGATGGATCACCACGCCCGGCCCGGTGCCGCGCGGGTAACGGATGGCGGCCGGGCCGGCGTGCTGGAAGCCGGTGGAGAGCATCATGCGGCACTCGTTTTCGTCGGCCGGCGCCATGATGACCATGTTCGGCAGGCAGCGCAGGTAGCTCAGGTCGAAGCTGCCCGAGTGGGTGGCGCCGTCCGGACCGACCACGCCGGCGCGGTCGATCGCGAAGGTCACGTCGAGGTTCTGCAGCGCCACGTCGTGGATGGCCTGGTCGTAGGCGCGTTGCAGGAAGGTGGAGTAGATCGCCACCACCGGCTTGGCGCCTTCGCAGGCCATGCCGGCGGCCAGCGTCACCGCGTGCTGTTCGGCGATCGCCACGTCGAAGTAGCGCTCGGGGTACTCCTTTGAGAACCGCACCAGCCCCGACCCCTCGCGCATCGCCGGGGTGATGCCGAGCAGGCGCGGGTCGGCGGCGGCCTGGTCGCACAGCCAGTCACCGAAGACGTCGGTGTAGGTGGGCTTGGCCTTGCCGGTTTTCTTTTTGACGCCGGCCAGCGGGTCGAACGGACCGACCGCGTGGTACTCGATCTGCGCCTGCTCGGCCGGGGCATAGCCCTTGCCCTTGGTGGTGATCACGTGCAGCAGCTGCGGGCCGGGCAGGTTCTTCACCGTGCGCAGCGCCTGCAGCAGCTGCGGGATGTTGTGGCCGTCGATCGGGCCGGTGTAGTGGAAGCCCAGTTCCTCGAACAGCGTCGAGGGCACGAACATGCCCTTGGCGTGTTCCTCCCAGCGCTTGAACCAGCGGCCGGCGAAGGACTGCTTGGGGATGGCCCGCTTGGCCCGCTCGCGCAGCTGGTTGAGACGGCGGCTGGCCATCGCGCGCGCCATCATCTTGGTCATCGCGCCGACGTTCTCGCTGATCGACATGCCGTTGTCGTTGAACACCACCAGCATGTCCGGCTCGACGTCGCCGCCGTGGTTGAGCGCCTCGAACGCCATGCCGGCGGTCATCGCGCCGTCGCCGATCACCGCCACCACCTTGCGGTGGTCGCCCTTGCGCTGCGCGGCGATCGCCATGCCCAGCGCGGCCGAGATCGAGGTGGACGAATGACCGACGCCGAAGGTGTCGTACTCGCTCTCCTCGCGGCGCGGGAACGGGGCCAGGCCGTCCTTCTGCTTGATCGTGGTGATGCGGTCGCGGCGGCCGGTGAGGATCTTGTGCGGGTAGCACTGGTGGCCGACGTCCCACACCAGGCGATCGTGCGGGGTGTCGAACTCGTGGTGCAGGGCCACGGTCAGCTCGACCACGCCCAGGCCCGCGCCGAAATGGCCGCCGGAGCTGGCGACAGACTCGATCAGGTACTGGCGCAGCTCGTCGGCGACTTGCGGGAGCTCGCTGTCGGGCAGCCGGCGCAGATCGGCGGGCACCTCGATCGAAGCCAGGCGGGGATAGCGGCTGAGGTCATTCATCCCCATATTGTTGGCCCAGCGGCGGGGCGGAGCAAGGGCGAAACAGTGAAGAAGGCCTGATCGCGACCGGCGGCGCCTGCACGTGCGGCACACAACGGGCATCGCATGCTGCGGGCAGATACCATCGCGGAGATCCGTCCATGGCCAGTGTCTCGCAGGCTTTTCGCCGCTTTGCGGAAGCTACCGCGCGCCAGTCCGGGCGACCGGCAACCTTCCTGACGGCCGTGCTGATCGTGGCGGTGTGGGCGGCGAGCGGGCCGTTCTTCCACTTCGGCGACACCTGGCAGCTGGTGATCAACACCGGCACCACGATCATCACGTTCCTGATGGTGTTCCTGATCCAGAACAGCCAGAACCGGGACAGCGCGGCGCTGCAGATCAAGCTCGACGAGCTGATCCGCACCACCGCCGCCCACAACGGCCTGCTTGACCTCGAGGACATGGACGAGGACACCCTGGAGCGCATCCGCGAGAACTACCGCAAGCTGGCGGCGAGACGCGAGCACGAGGCCGCGGGTCGGCAGGGAAAGCAGGGACAGCAGGGACAGCAGGATGATGTGGCCAGGGACAAGGACGAGGCCGAGGAGGCGTGCGAGGAGGTCGACGAAATCGACCGGGAGCTGAAGGAAAACCGCGAGACGCACACGCAGGACGAGGAGACCGCCGGCGCGCCGGCGCGCGGGGGCTGACAACCGGTTCCGCTACGCGTATTCCGCCATCGGGCGCCGTTCGCGCGGCAACCGGCTGACCAGGAACTCCATCTGGTCGGCGAGGATGTTGCGATTGGACAGGATCAGGTGCTCCACCCAGCTCGGCCGGTAGGGCACCGCCAGCAGCGGCATGTTGGCCTGCTGCGGCGTGCGGTTGCTCTTTTTCAGGTTGCATGACAGGCAGGCGCTGACCACGTTCTCCCACTCGTCCTTGCCTTGCCGGGAGATTGGCAGCACATGGTCGCGAGTCAGTTCCATGCGGGTGAAATGCTCGCCGCAGTACATGCAGATGTGCCGGTCGCGCGCGAACAGCGCGGTGTTGGTCAGCGCCGGCGACGGGTCGACCGCATGCTCGCGGCAGTGGCCGGTGCTGGCGACGATCGGATGCAACTGCAGCAGGCTCTGCGCGCCCAGCGCGCGGTTGTGGCCGCCGTGCACGGTCAGGCAGGGATCGCCCAAGGTCCAGGCGACCACGTCGCGGACATACAGGCACACCGCGTCCTGCCAGCTGATCCAGTCCAGGATGCGGCCAGCGGCGTCCAGCGACAACACGCGCGTCGCCTGCAGGTCAGCCGGTTTGACAGCGTCCATCAGCATGCAGTCCGTCCTTTCGCCGGGGGCATCGAGGGAACCAGCGGGCATGGCGCAAGGCCAGCCCGATCGCAGCATAGAACACTTTTCCGCCGTTCCGAAGGCGCCGGCCCGGCGGGATTCGCAGGCATCGGTGCCCGCTGATATGATCCCGGGCTCGACATGAAACCCACGCCGGGTTCGACAGGGCCGCCGCCGTGGCGGTCCGGCGCGACGGGGGACCAAAGGTGGATCAACGTGGCTGAAGTCATTTTCTACGAGCACCCGGTGGCGCTGAACCGGACCGAACACAAGAATCTTCGGCTCAAGGGCGTGCCCAACATGAAGTTCGCCATGAACACGCACTCGGTGCCGTTGACCGGTGCGGAGTTCGGCATGGCCGCGCGCGACCTGCTGATCGTGTTCGCCGGCACCGACGCCGCCAATGCCGGCCCGATCGCCTTGCTCGGCCTGCGCCAGAACGAGAACCTCTATGTCGACGCCGCTGGCCAGTGGGCGCCCAACACCTATGTGCCGGCCTTCGTGCGCCGCTACCCGTTCGTGCTGGCCGAGAAACCGGCCGGGCAGGAGGGCGGCGATTTCGCGGTGTTCCTCGATCAGGGCTTCGAGGGTTTCAATGCCGTCGACGGCGAACGCCTGTTCAACGAGGACGGCACCGACACCGAGCTGCTGAAGAACGCCGTGGGCTTTCTCGGTGAGTTCCAGCAGAACATCGAGCGCACCCGCATCTTCATGCAGTACCTGGTCAAGCATGACCTGCTGGAAGCGCGCAACGTGCAGCTGCACAAGGGCGAGCCGGATTCCGGCCACGGCATCACGCTCAATGGCCTGTTCATGGTCAACGAGGAGAAGCTGCGCGCGCTGGACGAAAAGGTCACTCACGAGCTGCTGCGCGAGGGCGTGCTGGCCTGGATCTACGCCCATCTGCTGTCGCTCGGCAACATCGACCGCCTGGCCCGTCGGCTGGACGAGCGCGAGCAGGCCGAAGCGGCGGCCAGGACCACCAACTGAGCGGACTTCGTTTCGTCATGTCGCACGCAACAGGCCGCCTGCGGGCGGCTTGTCGTTTGCGCGCCTTCAACGCACCGGCTTGGCCAGCTTGATCAGGTCGGTCGCATAGCCGTTGGCTTCGTACAGCGCGCGGGCGCGCTCGTTGCCGGGAAACACCGCCAGTGTCACCAACTGGCACTGGTGCTCGCGTGCCCACTGTTCGGCATGCGCCAGCAAGGCCTTGCCGATGCCGTTGCCCTCGTGCTGCGGGGCCACCGCGAGATCGGAGATGTGGCAGTTGCCGCGGCCGCTGAAGAAATCGGCGGTGCGCTGCAGGTGGATGAAGCCCACCCGTTCGCCGTCGCCGTTCTCGGCCACGAACAGGAAGCTGTTCGCTGGCTGATCCTCCAGCTGGTGCAGCAGGTCCCGGCGGATGCCCTCGACGCATTCGTGGCGGCGGCGCCATGCCGGCAGCGCGAAGTCGGCGAAGCGTGGCACCAGCGCCAGGATGAAATCGTCGTCGTCGTCGGCCAGGCGGATCAGCAGGGGCGAGTCGTTCATGGGTGGTCGGATCGGTGGGCCTGACGGCTTTCTACACCGCCTCCGGCGTGGACGAAAGTCCGCCGGACGCGACATGTATATTCGCGTACAGCCGGCAGCCATCAAACGGAGGAACCGTGACCACGACGCGACGCATCCGCCTGCAACCCGCGGGCAGTGCCGTGCTTGCGCGGGGCATGGACGAGATCCGGCAACAGATGGACCTGCCCACCGCCTTTCCGGCCGAAGTCGAAGCCGCCGCGGCGGCAGCCGCGGCGAACCCGCGCCTGCCCGGGCTGGATCGCACCGAGCTGCCGCTGGTCACCATCGATCCACCGGGCGCGCGCGATCTCGATCAGGCCATGCATGTGCAGGCGCAGGGCAACGGCTGGCGCGTGCATTACGCCATCGCCGACGTCGCCGCCTTCGTGCAGGCCGGCGACCCCGTGGACCTGGAGGCACACCGGCGCGGCGAGACGCTGTACGGCGCGGATTCGAAGATTCCGCTGCATCCGAAAGTGCTGTCCGAGGGTGCTGCTTCGCTGTTGCCGGATCAGGTGCGTCCGGCGTTGCTGTGGACCGTGGATCTGGACCCGGCCGGCCGCATTGCCGCCATCGACGTGCGCCGGGCGCGCGTGCGCAGCCGCGCCCAGCTCGACTATGCCGGCGTGCAACAGGCCATCGACGCCGGCAGCGACGATCCGATGTGGACCGTGCTGCGCCGGATCGGCGAGTTGCGCGAGCAGTGCGAGCGCGCGCGCGGCGGCGTGAGCCTGCCCCTGCCGGAGCAGGAAATCGACGTGGTCGACGGCCGCTGGACACTGGCGTTCCGCGCGCGCTTGCCGATCGAGAACTGGAACGAGCAAATCTCGCTGCTGGTCGGCATGGCCGCGGCGCAATTGATGGTGCAGGCGAAGGTGGGTCTGCTGCGCACGCTGCCGCCGCCCGATCCGCATGCCCTCGCGCGCCTGCACGTCACGGCGCGGGTGCTCGGCATCGACTGGCCGTCCGCTCTGGACTACCCCGGTTTCATCCGTTCGCTGGACCCGTCCAGCGACGTGCAGGTGGCGATGCTGACCGCCTGCACCACGGTGTTGCGCGGGGCCGGCTACGCGGCCTTCGACGGCAGCTTGCCGGCGCAGCCGATGCATTCGGCGCTGGCCGCGCAGTACACCCATGCCACCGCGCCGCTGCGCCGGCTGGTCGATCGCTACACCGGCGAGGTCTGCCTGGCGCTGTGCGCGAAGCAGCCAGTGCCGGCGTGGGCGCTGGCCGCCTTGCCCGGCCTGCCCGCCACCATGCAGGCTTCCGGCCATCGCGCGGGCCAGTACGAGAGCGCCGTGCTAAACCTCGCCGAGGCCGCCGCGCTGGCGCCGCGGGTGGGCGAGGTGTTCGACGGCGCGATCGTCGAGGTCGCGCATGACGATCCGGCACGCGGCACGGTGATCGTGCGTGATCCGGCGGTCGAGGCCGGCGTCACCGGCCATGCGCGCCTTCCGCTCGGTGCCGACGTGAGAGTGAGCCTGGTCGAGGCCGACCCGGTCAAGCGCGTGACGCGCTTCGAACTGGCCGGCTGACGCATGGGCACCGCAATCGACGCTCGCCCCCGGACCGGAGGCAACGCGGCCACCCCGGGCGTCCGCGCTGCCGCCAGCCGGCGGATGCGACTCAGGGAGTCGTCGTGGCGACCGCGCCGGCGCCGGTGGCGTCGACGGTGAGCGAGACGCGGCGGTTGTCGCGGCCCTGGTCGTGCGTGGCGCCCTTGGCGACCTGGCGGTTGCCGTCTTCGCCGTAGCTGACCGCGCGTACCTGGTCGGCGGACAGGCCGCTGCTGACCAGGAAATCGCGCACGGCTTCGGCACGCTGCATGCCGAGCCTCTTGTTGTACGCACGCGAACCGGCCGGGTCGGCGAAGCCTTCCACCGTGACCAGCACGCCGGGGTGGTACTTGCCGATGGTCGAGGCAAAATCCTGCAGGGCGGGCTTGTCCTGCTCGTCCAGGGTGGCGCTGTTGAACGCGAAATGCGCCACCGTGTCGATGCTGACGCGGCCCTGCATGGCGGTGATCTGGCTGTCGTACTTGGCGAACTGCGATTGCATCTGCTGCTTGATGGCGTCGATCTGCTGCTGCTGGTCGGTCTGCTTCTGCTGCAGCTGCTGGATGGCCGTGTTGAAATCGGATTGCTTGACGTATTGCGAGCAGCCGGCCAGGCCGATGGTGAGCAATCCCGCCGTCAATGCGGCCGCGCGAGTGATCCTCGTGTTCATCCGGGTCTCCTGGTTTGTTCGGGGGGTGCACGCAGGCGCTGATGACAGCGGAGCGCCTGCAGGGCGAACGAAAAGGTGCCGTCACTGCTGTCCTCCCCGAACCTAACCCATCGAGGCGGCAAGGACACGTAAACGCGGCATATTCCGGGTCGCGTCGTTCAGGTCAGGTTGCATTGCCGCTCGCGTCGACGTCACGAAGCGAGCGGCTCGCGCGATCAGTCGGGTGCGATGACGGTGCGCACCACGCGCGAGAAGTCGGCGCCGGGCGGCGCCGCACGGGCGCGTTCGCTGATGCGTGCATGCTGGCGCAGCGTTCCGATCGGCAGGTGGCGATCGAGGGCGCCGATGCCTTGCAGGTATTCGGGCAGGTAGCCGGTCAGCAACAGGCGCATGTCCCACGGCAAGCCCGGGTCGATCTGTCGCGCCATGCGATGGACAAGGGTGGTGCAGTTGGAGGTGAAGGTGTTGTAGAACGCCGGCCGCGCGGCCAGCCGGTTGGCCGCATGCACGTACGAGAGCAGCAGCGCGCGCAGCGTCGCGCGTTCGAGCTGCAGCGGATACAGGTAGACGTCCTCGCCGCGCACGTTGGTGCGCACACGGATGATGTCGTCCTCCTCGGCGCCGACCAGGATCGTCTCGAATTGCTTGAAGAAGCCGCCCACCGAGGAATACTCCTGGTCGCGGCTCTTGCGCACCTCCACCGAGAACACCAGGTGGCGGCCGTCGTCGAAACCGAACGAGATCATGGCGTGGGCGATCGCCCGGCTGCCCCAGTGCGAGAGCACCGCGTCGGTGCTGGCCAGTTGCGCCAAGTCGTACTCGTGCCGCTCCCAGCGGATGTCGTAATCGTTGTCGCTGCGCCAGGCGAAGTGGCGCACGTTGTCGAGCACCAGGCGATCGCCGTGCACGCTGCCGGTCAGCATGCGGGCCACCTCGTCGCGCCAGTCGCGCGCGCCGGAGGGCCTGATCGCGACCCACCACAGCAGGACCATCGCGTACAGCGCGGCATGGACGACCAGCGGCAGCCAGCTGCGTCCGCCGATCGCGCAGGCGTACAGCGCGGCGGTCGCGATCACCCAGAGCGCACTGCCCAGCGTGCGCCCGACGCAGCCGCCGGGCAGCCGATACCACAGCGCCAGCGCGGCCCAAGCGCCGGAACAGAACACGATCGGCGTCATCACGATCACGACGGCCAGGCGACCGATCATGCCGAGCTTGTCCATCATGCCCCCGGTGCCGCCACGATCCATCTGTCCAGCGTGCCGATTCCGCGGTCGGAAAACAACGCGCGGCCCGCAACGGATGCCGGGCGGCCGGCAAGTTGGCAAGCCTGTTGCATTACTTCGGGCATGAACGACATCGCCTATGACATCTCCCATCTGCTCGACATCGAACCCCAACAGGCCGATGTGCCTGCGCCGCGGATCGTGCGGGCCGTCCCCACCGTCCCGGCACGGGCTGCCCGCTCCGGCGTGGCCGAGGCGCAGGAGGCGCTGGCCCGCGAGCTGATCCAGTGCGCGCCGATCCACGACGCCATGGTCCAGCAGTACCTGCGCGTGAGCGGCGAGACCTACCGCGAGAGCTGCGCCAGTTGAACGCCTGCCCGGCTGCCGTGGTCACTTTTGAGCAAAAGCTGACCCGCCGGGACATGTGACGTGCCGCACATGGCCGTACTTTGGTCCATGACTGCCCTGAATACCAAAGAGCCCGGCATCGCCGGGCTCTTTGGTGCGGGGTTGCGTGCGGCTCAGTCGATTGCCGGCAGGCTCCCCACGCCAGCCTCGATCGCGGCCTGGTGGGCCAGCGTGCGGGGCAGCAGGCGGCTGAAATAGAACGCCGCGGTGTCGCGCTTGGCCTGCCTGAACGCGGCCGGCTGGTTGCCGGTCTCGGCCGCCAGCACGCTGCGCGCCCACAGGTAAGCCAGGGTGACGTAGCCGGAGTAGTACAGGTAGTCGGTGGCCGCCGCACCCAGTTCCTCCGGGTTGCCCCGGATGCGCTGGGCCAGTGCCACGGTGAGCTCGCTCCAGTTGCGCGCGGCTACTGCCAGCGGGCCGATGAAGGACTTCAGCGATGCGGTGTCGGCATGCTGCTGGCAGAACGCGCTGATCTCCTCCAGGAAGTGCTTGAAGCCTACGCCCTGCAGCTGGAGGATCTTGCGGCCCAGCAGGTCGGCGGCCTGGATGCCGGTGGTGCCTTCGTACAGGGTGATGATGCGGGCGTCGCGCACGAACTGCTCCATGCCGTTCTCGGCGATGTAGCCGTGGCCGCCGTAGATCTGCAGCGCCTCCTTGGTGCACTCCTGCGCCAGCTCGGTGACCATGCCCTTGGCGATCGGGATCAGGAAGGCGACCAGCTCGCCGGCCTTCTGCCGCGCCGCCTCGTCGCTGGCGCGATGCTCGATGTCGGTCTGCAGCGCGGTATACAGCACCAGCGCGCGCGAACCTTCGACGAACGCGCGCTGGGTCAGCAGCATGCGCCGCACGTCCGGCTGCACCAGCAGGTTGTCGGCCGGCTTGTTCGGGAACTTCGGACCGGACAGCGAGCGCGACTGCAACCGCTCGCGCGCATAGTTCAGGCTGTTTTGCAGCGCACGCTCGGCCAGCGCCAGGCCCTGCACGCCGACCGACAGCCGCGCCGCGTTCATCATGGTGAACATCGCCATCAGGCCCTTGTGCGGCTTGCCGATCAAATAGCCCTCGGCGCCGTCGAAGTTCATCACGCAGGTGGAGCAGGCGTGGATGCCCATCTTGTGCTCGATCGCGCCGGCGGCCACGCTGTTGCGCTCGCCCAGCGAGCCGTCCGCGTTCACCTTGAACTTGGGCACGATGAACATCGAGATGCCGCGGCTGCCTTCCGGGGCGTCGGGCAGGCGCGCCAGCACCAGGTGCACGATGTTCTCGGTGAGGTCGTGCTCGCCGGCGCTGATGAAGATCTTGGTGCCGCTGATTTTCCAGGTCGGGCGGCCGCTGGCGTCGGCCTTGCCCGGTACCGCGCGCGTCTTCAGCAGGCCCAGGTCGGAGCCGGCCTGCGGTTCGGTCAGGCACATGGTGCCGGTCCAGCGGCCGGCCACGATCGGCTTCATGTACAGCTCGCGCTGCCACTCCTCGCCATGCTGTTCCAGCGCATGCGTGGCGCCTTCGGACAGCAGCGGGTAGAGGCTCCAGGCCAGGTTGCCGGACTGGAAGATCTCGGTGGTGGCGGTGCCGAGCACGCCGGGCAGGGCCTGACCGCCGTACTGCTCGGGGTTGGTCAGCCCGGTCCAGCCGCCTTCGGCGAACTGCCGGAACGCGTCCTTGAACGAGGCCGGCGTGGTGACCTTGCCGGTGGCCTTGTCGAACCGGCAGCCCTCGGCGTCCGCGGGCGCATTGGTCGGTGCCAGCAACTGCTCGCTCAGGCGGCCGGCTTCTTCCAGCACGGCATCGAGCAGGTCGCGGCCGTGCGCCTCGCCGCCCTGCAGCGAGGTGAGTACCGGCTCGGCGCCCAGCACATCGAACAGGGTGAAGCGCAGGTCGTCGAGGGGGGCCTTGTAAGCGGTCATGGGAACTCCTGGGATGGCGGTTTAGCGGAAGGTGTGCGCGATGCCCGGCACGGCTGAAATCCAGTCCTTGCCGCTGAAATCGAACGCACGCGGCTTGCTCTCCTGCTCGGGCTTGGCGGTCGTGCTGCCGCTGATCGAATAGGCCAGCGAGGCGGCGCTGCCCTTGTCGGCGATAGCCTGCAGGGCCTGGCTCATGGCGGTGGTGGGCCAGACCTTGAGCTGGACCACGTCGCCGGCGAGCTGCGGGATGGCCAGCTCGAACGTGCCGTGCAACCGCACCGGCGCCAGCGCGGCGACCTGCAACTGGCCGTCCAGTGACTGGAAGTCCATCCCGGCATAGCTGTTGTTCTGGATGCGCAAGGTCAATTCCCACTGTCCGTCGGGTAGCACCTGCAACTGCTGGATGCTCACCGTGGGCGGAAACACGCTCTTTTTCGCCGGGCCGCAGGCGGCCAGGCCGATGATGAGCAGGACGGGAATGACCCAGCGCAACAGACGCATCGCGGCTCTCCAAACGATCGTTTGAATCCTGACTCTACCCGCGATCGGGGTATCCGCGCCAGTCGATCGCGCAGGCTGCAGTCGCGGTTCGTGCCGGAGGCGCGGTGGCGCCCCGAGGTTTCGCAGCGACGCCCGAACAGGCATCATCGGCGGCTTACCTTCCTGTCCGGGTTCCACTGCATGTCACGACGTTTCGTTGCTCGCCGCTCGCCGATCCACGGCAACGGCGTGTTCGCCACCGCCCCGATCGCCAAAGGCGAGGAAATCATCGAGTACAAGGGCAAGCTGCTGACGCCGGACGAGGCCGATGCGCTGTACGGCGACGGCGGCGAAACCGGGCACACCTTCCTGTTCACGCTCAACGAGCAGTACGTGATCGACGCCAACCAGCGCGGCAACACCGCGCGCTGGATCAACCACAGTTGCGCGCCCAACTGTCGCGCCGTGGTCGAGGAAAGCGCCAGCGGCGACCCGCGCCGGGACAAGGTGAAGATCGAGGCGCTCCGCAACATCAAGCCGGGCGACGAGCTCACCTACGACTACGGCATCGTGCTCGAGGTGCCGCACACCGCGCGGCTGAAGAAGCTGTGGCAGTGTCTGTGCGGCTCGCCGAAGTGCACCGGCACCCTGCTCAAGCCCAAGCGGTAGCCGCGCCTCGAACATCGCTTCTATACTCGCCGCAGTTGCCGCCGAGGGGGGCGGCAACATGGACGGTGACGGGGGAATGCGATGGAAACCAATCCTTATGCCGCGCCCGAGGCGACGGTCGATGATCTGCGCGCGTGGGACGCCCAGGGCCTGGAGGAACGCAAGGCCGGCCGCGGCAAGCGGCTGGGGGCGGCGCTGCTCGACGGGGGGATCAACCTGGTCTGGGCCCTTCCGGTTGGCTGGGGCGCCATGATGGCGGTCGACGTCAATCGGGGAATCAAGCCGGCAGCGCCGATGGTCGGTTTGATGCTGCTGGGTTTCGCCCTGTTGGTGGCGATCTTCGTGGTCAACTGCGTCATGCTGCACCGGAGCGGCCAGACCATCGGCAAACGCACGCTCGACATCGCCATCGTGCGTACCGACGGCAGCCGCATGGGCCTGTTGCGCTACCTCTTCATCCGCGTGCTGCCGGTGGGTCTGCTCGGCGCGATTCCCTACATCGGCTGGGTGGTGTCGCTGGTCGACCCGCTGCTGATCTTCGGCAACGAGCGCCGCTGCCTGCACGATCTCATCGCCGATACCATCGTCGTCGACGTCTGATGCTCGGCACTCGATGATCGATACCGTCCGCGAGATCGAGACCGCCGAAGGCATCTCGCTGCGCCTGCGCGCCGCCGGGGCGCTGCCGCGGGCGCAGGCGTGGGTGCTCGACCTGCTGTTGCGCGGCGCATTCTTCATTGTGGCGATGATCCCGCTGTCGATCTTCGGCGTGGCCGGCAACGGCCTGGCCATGCTGCTGCTGTTCGCGCTGATGTGGGCGTATGCGGTGGTCTGCGAGGTGTGGATGGACGGCCAGACGCCGGGCAAGCGCGCGCTCGGCCTGCGCGTGGTGCATGCCGACGGCACGCCGGTGACGTGGCTGCCGTCGGTGGTGCGCAACCTGCTGCGCGCGGTGGACATCCTGCCCGGTGTCTATGGCGTGGGTCTGGTCAGCACCCTGGTCGATCCGCATGCGCGCCGACTCGGCGACATCGTGGCCGGCACCATGGTGGTGCATGCGCGTGAGCTGCCGGCCGGCCAGCAGGTGCCGGCGGTGCCGGCGCTGCCGCTGCCGCTGGTGTTGTCCGCCGACGAACAGGCCGCGCTGGTCGACTATGCCGAGCGCGCCGGCCAGCTCACCGTGCAGCGCCAGGAGGAGCTGGCCAACCTGCTGACGCCGCTCACCGGCCTGCGCGACACCGCGGCGATCCGGCAACTGGTGGCGCACGTGAACTGGCTGCTGGGGCGCGCATGAAACAGGAACGCTTCGTGGCCCTGCACGGCAAGGCATGGGATCGTCTGCAATCCTGGCTGCATGCGCTGGACCGCCAGCCGCGGCGCACGCTGCGGCAGGAGCAGGCGCTGGATTTCCCCGCCGAGTACCGGCGCGTCTGCCACCACCTGGCGCTGGCCCGCGGGCGCGGCTACAGCCACGAGGTGACCGACCGGCTGCAGCAGCTCGTGCAGCACGGCCACCGCGTGCTGTACCGGCCGCCGCCGCCGCGCTGGCATCGGGTGGCGACTTTCCTGCTGGCCGGCTTTCCGCGCCTGGTGCGCGCGCAGTGGCGCTGCATGGCGCTGGCGGCGGTACTGTTCTACGTGCCGGCGCTGGCGATCCTGCTGCTGCTGCAGTTGCGGCCGGAGTTGGCGCACACGTTCTTCAGCAGCGCCCAACTGGCCCAGTTCGAGAAGATGTACGACCCGGCCAATCCGCACATCGGCCGCAGCAGCGGCACCGACCTGCAGATGTTCGGTTTCTACGTGATGAACAACGTCGGCATCGCGTTCCGCACGTTCGCCTCCGGGCTGGTGTTCGGCGTCGGCGCGGTCTACGTGCTGGGCGCCAACGGCGTGCTGATCGGCGGCATCGCCGGCCACCTCACCGCGATCGGCTACGGCGGCCCGTTCTGGCGTTTCGTCGCGGGGCATTCGCCGTTCGAGCTGACCGCGCTGGTGATCGCCGGTGGCGCCGGCCTGCAGCTGGGCCTGACCTTGCTGGCACCGGGTCGGCGGCGGCGCGGCCCGGCGCTGGTGGAGGCCGGTTGGGTCGGCGCGCAGCTGGCGCTGGGCGCATTCGCGATGCTGCTGGTGGCGGCGTTCATCGAGGCGTACTGGTCGTCCATCGCCAGCCTGCCCGACCCGCTGCGCTTCGGCGTCACCGGCGTGCTGTGGCTGCTGGTGCTGGGCTGGTTGTGGCGCGGCGGCAGGGCGGTGCGGCGTGGAGCTTGAACGCATCGGCGTGGTATTGCGCCCGCGGGTAACGCGCGAAGCGCTGGATCTCGGCGCGGCGATGCTGCGCACGCATGCGCGGCCGGTGTGGTCGGCCTGGTTCGCCTTCACCCTGCCGCTGTTCGTGCTGTGCAACGGCCTCGGTGTCGCGCTCGGCTGGCCGTGGCTTGGCTGGGTGCTGATGTGGTGGCTGAAGCCGCTGTTCGACCGGCTGCCGCTGTACGTGCTGTCGCGGGCGGTGTTCGACCAGGCACCGGGCTGGCGCCAGACCCTGCGCGGCCAAGCGCGCTGGCCGTGGCGACGGACGCTGGCCGCGCTGACCTGGCTGCGCATCGACAGCAACCGCGCGCTGCGCCTTCCGCTGGATCTGCTCGAAGGCAGCACGCGGGCGCAGCGTTCGGCGCGCTGGAAAGTGCTGCGCCGGCGGCTGGTGGGGGAAACCAGCCTGCTCACCTATTTCTGCCTGCTGTTCGAACTGGTGTTGTTCCTCAGCGTGTGGCTGTTCGCGCTGCTGCTGATTCCGCACGAGTGGCGGCCGCAATCGCTGATCGAACTGGGGCGCGGCGACACGCAGGTGATCCCGACCGCGTGGGTTCTGGTCGGCGCCGGCGTGGCCTATCTGGCGACGAGCGTGATCGAACCGCTGTACGTGGCCTGCGGTTTCGCGCTGTATCTCAACCGGCGCACGCAGCTGGAGGCGTGGGACATCGACCTGGCCTTCCGGCGTTTGCGCGCGCGGCTGCAAGGCGTCGCGCTGCTGGCGGGCGCGCTGCTTTGCTTCGGCGCATGGACGCCAGCCGCGCAGGCGCAGGCGACGGCCGAGGTGCACACCGTGGCAGTCGACAAACCGGCCAGCGTGTCGCTGGACGCGGTGTTCGGCACGCGTGCGGATGCGTCCGACCCGCGCCTGGCGCAGGCGGCCGCGCAGGCTTATCGCGACCCGCGCTTCGGCGGCGAACACACGGTGCGGCGCTGGGAATTCAAGTACACGCCGAAGCCGGCCACGGCGACGGTCAATCCGCTGTTTCCCTGGCTCGGACACCTGCTGGGCGGATTCTTCCAGCTGCTGTTGTGGCTGCTGCTGATCGGCGTGCTCGGCGGCCTGATCTGGCTGGGCTGGCGCTGGCGCGGACGCTGGCTGGTGCGCGAGGAGGAGGCCGCGCCGGCACTGTCGCCGCCGATATCGTCGATGGCCGACGCGCCCGCCGCGTTGCCCGCCGACCTCGCCGGCGCGGCACGCGCGCTGTGGCAGGCACAGCGCCGGCGCGAGGCCCTGGCGCTGCTCTATCGCGGCTGCGTCGAGCAGACCGCGCGCGAGTTGCGGCAGCCGCCCGCAGCGGACGCCACCGAGGCGCACTGGTTGCGCCAGGCGCGCGCCATCGACGATCCGCAACGCAGCCGCCGCGTGATCGAGATCGTGCGCACCTGGCAGTTCGCCGCCTACGCCGGACGCTATCCGGACGACGCCACCGTCGAGCAACTGCTGGCCGGCTGGCCGGCGCAGCCCGGGGCCTCGACATGAATCGCAAGTCGCTGCTGATCGCCGCCCTGATCGGGGCCGCGCTGGCGCTGCTGGTCGCCGGTTTCTTCGCCACCTTCGAACGCAAGGACGTCAGCGAGGCGATTCCGCCGCACGGCGCGGCGCGCAGCAACCGTTTCCTCGCGCTGGAACTGATGCTGCACGAGCTGCAGTTGCCGGCGCGGTCACTGACCACGCTGAGTGCGGCGCGATTGCCGCTGCGCCCTGGCGATACCGTGCTGCTGGGCGAAAATGCCGGCCGCGTCGATGCCGCCGCGGCGGCACGGCTGGTGGCGTGGGTGCATGGCGGCGGTCACTTGCTGCTGTCGCCGGGATCGGCCAGCGTGGCGCGCACGCCGTTGTTCGATGCGCTCGGTCTGCTCGATCCGCGCTCGGCGTCGTTCGAGTGCGTGGCCCTGCACGGCGCAACGGCGAGCAAGCGCGACGACGTCGCCCTGTGCGGTTCGCGCTTCCGGCTGCAGCCCGGCGCGGTGGCGAAACTCGACGCCGCGATCGGCACGCCACACGACGGCTATCTGTACGCGCGCCTGCCGCTGGGGCAGGGCACGGTCAGCGTGCTGTCCAGCTTTGCGCCGCTGGCGCGCAGCGCGCTGAAGCAGACCGCGGCACAGGAGTTTGCGTGGCGTCTGCTGCAGCCCAATCGCGGCCGCGGCGCGGTCTATCTGGTGTATGCGCTGGACGGTCCGCCGTTCCTGAAGTTCCTCGCGATCCAGGGCTGGCCCGCGCTGCTCGCGCTGGCGCTGCTGCTGGCCGCGTGGATGGCGATGCGCAGCGCCCGGCTCGGCCCGTTGCTGCCGGCGCCGCCGGCGCATCGCCGCGCCCTGCTCGAACACGTGCAGGCCGCCGGCGAATTCCTCTATCGCCGCGACAGCGGCCGCAGCCTGCACGCGCTCGCCTGCCAGGCGGTGCTCTCGCGCCTGCGTCGGCGCGATCCGGCCTGCGTGATGCTGCATGGCGAGGCGCTCTACGCGCGCCTGGCCGAGCGCAGCGCGCTGGATGAGGCGCGCGTCGCGCAAGCGTTCCAGTCACCGGCGAACGCGCAGGCGTTTCGCACTTCCATCCTCACCCTGGCCCGACTAAGGATGCTCTGAATGATTCCAGCGCAGGCGGCATGATGTCCAAAAGGCCCGCAGATTGTCGTGCGAGGCGCCGTCCAGACTGGCTGTCTGGGCAAGTCGCGCGCGGCGATATGCGGGCCTTTTGGACATCACCCCGTCACTTGAATACAAGCAGTTGGGGCCGCGCTGTCTGCCCGCAGCTCACCGGCCCACCGCCTCGACAGACGGCCAGTCTGCCTTCGGCGTCGCGCCGGCGATCTGCGGGCAGACAGCGCGGTGACGCCTACGCTGGAATCATTCAGAGCATCCCAAGGAACCGTCCATGACTCTCGATACGCTCGCCGCGCCGGCCTTGCCGCCGCCTTCCACCGCCGAACTCGGCGACCACGTGCGCGCGTTGCGCGAGCAGGTTGGCCGCGCCTTCATCGGCCAGGCCGAGGTGTTCGACCAGGTGCTGCTGGCGCTGCTGGCGACCGGCCACGTGCTGATCGAGGGTGTGCCCGGGCTGGGCAAGACCCTGCTGGTGCGTGCGTTGGCCGCGTCGGTCGGCTGCACTTTCGGCCGCGTGCAGTTCACCCCCGACCTGATGCCGGCCGACGTTACCGGCCACGCGATCTACGATCCCAAGACCGAACGCTTCCAGATTCGCCGCGGCCCGGTGTTTGCCAACCTGCTGCTGGCCGACGAGATCAACCGCGCGCCGGCCAAGACCCAGGCCGCGTTGCTCGAATCGATGCAGGAGGGGCAGGTGACCATCGAGGGTCGTCGCTTCGCGCTGCCGGCACCGTTCATGGTGGTGGCCACGCAGAACCCGATCGAGCAGGAGGGCACCTATCCGCTGCCCGAGGCGCAGCTGGACCGCTTCCTGATCAAGGTGGTGATCGGCTATCCGGGGCTGGAGGACGAGCGGCGCATGGTCGCGCGCGTGATCGACGGCAAGGTTGCCGCCGACCTCGACGTGTCGCAGGTGCAGCCGGTGCTGAGCCAGGCGCAGTTGCTGGCGGTGCAGCAGGCGGTGGCATCGATCCGCATGGATGCCGCGGTGACCGACTACGCGGTGCGCATCGTGCGCGCCACGCGCGAATGGCCGGGCGTGATCGGCGGCGCCGGTCCGCGCGGTGGCCTGGCGCTGGCGCGGCTGGCGCGCGCGCAGGCGGCGGTCGACGGCCGCGATTTCGTCACCCCCGACGACGTGCGTGCGGTCGCGCTGCCAGCGCTGCGCCATCGTCTGCTGCTGGCGCCGGAAGCGCTGCTCGAACGCCAGCGTCCCGACGACGTGCTCAAGGCGCTGCTGCACAAGGTGCCGGCGCCGCGCCAATGATGCGGCCGGCGCCCGCGCTGCTGTGGCTGCTGCTCGGCTGGACCGTGCTCGGCGTGCTGGCCAGCCTCGGCTGGCTGCCGCTGGCGGCGTGGCTGGCCGGCGGCGGCGCGATCGCGCTGCTGGCGTTCGTCGACGGCTGGCGTCTGCGCCGGATGCCGTCGCCCGAGCTGTCGCGCGAACTGGCGCCGGTGCTGCCGCTGGGGCCGGAGGCGCGGGTCGGCCTGCACCTTCGCGGCACCACGCGGCGCGCGCAGAAGCTGCGCCTGCACGACCTGCATCCGGGCGGCTGGGCAGTGCGCGGCATGCCGCACACGCTGCGGCTGCCCGCGGGCGGCGACGTGCGACTCGAGTACGCGGTCACGCCCGACGCGCGCGGCCAGTTCGCCTTCGACGGCTGCCACGTGCAATTGCATTCGCCGTGGCGTTGCTGGTCGGTGCGCCGCGTGCTCGGCGCGGCATCGACGGTGCGCGTGTATCCGAATTTCGCCGCGCTGGTCGAGCTGGCGGGCTTGAGCGTGGAGTTGGCCTCGCGCAGCGTCGGCGCGCGGTTGCAGCGGCGCCGCGGCGAAGGCACCGAGTTCCAGGAACTGCGCGACTACCGCGTCGGCGACAGCCTGCGCAAGATCGACTGGAAGGCCACCGCGCGCAGCAGCCGGCTGATCTCGCGCGAGTACCGCGACGAGCGCAACCAGCAGGTGGTGCTGATGCTCGACTGCGGTCGCCGCCTGCTGGCGCAGGATGATCGCCGCGTGCATTTTGATCACGTGCTGAACGCCTCGCTGGCCCTGGCCAGCATCGCGCTGCGCCAGGGCGACGCAGTCGGCCTCTTGGCCTGCACCGGCCAGCAGCAGCGCTGGTTGCCGCCGCAACAGGGCAGCGGCGGCATGGACATGCTGCTCGGCGCCGGCTACGACCTGCACGCGATGCCGCTGGCTACCGACTACCTCGCCGCTGCCAGCGCCCTGCAGGCGCACCAGCAACGTCGCGCGCTGGTGGTGCTGATCACCAACGTGCGCGACGAGGACGACGCCGAACTGCGCGCCGCGGTGACCATGCTGTCCAGGCGTCACCTGGTGATATTGGTCAGCCTGCGGGAACTGGCGCTGGACCACGCCGCCGCCGACCCCGGCGACGAACTGGAAGGCAGCATCCGCAGCGCTGCCGCCATGCACTATCTGGCCGATCGCGAACGCACCCACGAGGCGCTGCGTCGCGAAGGCATCAACACGCTGGACGTGAGCTGCGGCGAACTGTCCGGCGCGCTGATCGAGCGCTACCTGGCGATCAAGCGGGGCAATCGGCTGTAGGGGAAAGGTAGGCGCGCTTCGCGCTTGCCTTCAGGTAAACGTCGTTCAAATCCGATCAGGGGGAAATCATGGAAAATCCGTACCAGAGTCCCGGTGCCGTGCTGGAGCTTCGCGAAAAGCGCAGCGCGTCGCTGGACGATGTCGCTTCCGGCCAGAAGCTGGTGATCTACGCCATCCTGCTGTACTTCCTCGCCGCCGCGCTGCGCGCCGCGGTAGGCCCGATCGCCTTGCTCGCCTTGCTGGTCTGCCTGGGGATGTCCTGGACCGGCATCTACAGGATCGCCCGCGGCCTGGACTACCCCGTCTGGGGGCGCATCGTGCTGCTGGCGCTGATGCTCGTGCCGCTGGTCGGTCTGCTCGTGCTGGTCATGCTGAGCTCCCGGGCCACGTCGCGGCTGCGTCAGGCCGGTTACGCGGTGGGGCTGCTCGGGGCCAGGGATTACTAGGCTGCCGGTTGGCGCGGAACTTCACGGGTTCGGCGTCACGCGTGCCGAGACGGCATGGTTCGACCTGGGCTGTCCTCCAGGCGCGCGCTGAAAGGCGCGCGCCATCGGGGCAGTGACTCATCCCGGTTCGGCTTTGGGCGACCCACTCAGTGGGAGTGATCGCTTGCACCCGGTGCGGTGGACGGCGGCGGGTCCGCCTTGATCATCTTGCCGACGGTCACCGTGCCGAACCATTGCGCGTCCCGCGCGGCAAAATAACGGTTTGCGTCCAGCAGCGACGGGTCGTACCTGCCGCATCCCTCGCGGGGAATCTCCACGCCGCCGAGGACGAGACGGTTGCCGCCGCAGTGGGTCGGATTGTCGGCGTTCAACCCCATGACCTTGACGCCGGAGTCGTGGCCCAGGTGCGATCCCGTCAGCGAGTTCCTGGCCGAGATCAGGGCCAGCTTCATCCTCGGCTTGGCCACGGCGTCGCCGAACTCGGCCATCAACGCGGCCAGCATCGTGTTCGCCTGCGTGTGTTGTGCGGGTGTCAGCGCGGCGCAGATCTGGTCGCGCGCGTTGACGTAGGAAGGGTAGCCACGCTCGGCGGCCAGCGTGATCCAGGCGCAGGCACTGGCCCGGTCTTTCCTCACGCCCCGGCCGTTGAGATACATCATCGCGATGCTGAGCTGGGACATCTTGTCGGCGTAGCGCGAACCGATCCGGAAGTACTTCATGGCGCCCTGGTAATCGCCCTCGAACAGGCGCCGCATGCCGGCAAACTGGCCGAAGAGATCCGGGTGTCCCTGGGTGGAGGCGTCGTCCATGGCGCGCAGGGTGCGCTCGATGTCAGGCGTCTGCCGTGGCGGTGGCGGCGCGTCCGCGGGGGCGACATGAGTCGAAGCCGGCCGTGCGTTGGAGCCGTCGGCCGACTGACCGGCCAGGCAAAGGGTGGAGACGCATGCCAGCAGCAGGCATGTCGGAACGAGCAGCAGTGACTTCATCAGCAATTCCCTTGGCTGGTGGTGAACTGGATAGTGCTCCGGCATCGTAGCGTGGTGCGCCGGCAAGAGGCCAGCCGATGCACTTCAATCCTCCTCCGCGCGCGGCTTCCATGCCTCTCCCAACTGCTTCTGCACGGTGGCGGGGGCGGCTTCGTAGTGGCTGAGGTCGAGGCTGTAGCGGCCACGGCCGCCGGTCATGGATTTCAGTTCGGTGGGGTAATCGATCAGTTCGGCCAGCGGGGCCTGCGCCTTGATCACCAGCTCGCCGCCACGCTGCGCATCGGTGCCCAGGATGCGCGCGCGCTTGCCGGCGAGGCTGCCGGTGACGTCGCCGACGTGGCGCTCGGGGATCGCCACCTCGACATTGACGATCGGCTCCAGCAGCACGGGATGCGCCTTGGTCACGGCGTCGAGGAAGGCCTTCTTGCCGGCGCTGATGAAGGCCACCTCCTTGGAGTCGACCGCGTGGTACTTGCCGTCGTAGACGATCACGCGCAGGTCCTGCAGCGGGTAGCCGGCCACCACGCCGCGCTCCATCGCCTGGCGCACGCCTTTCTCGATCGCCGGCAGGAACTGGCCGGGGATCACGCCGCCCTTGATCGCATCGACGAACTCGAAGCCGGCGCCGCGATCGAGCGGCTCGATGCGCAGGAACACCTCGCCGAACTGGCCGGCACCGCCGGTCTGCTTCTTGTGCCGGTGGTGGCCTTCGGCGAGGGCGGCGATGGTTTCGCGATACGCGATGCGCGGCGGGCGCGTCTCCACTTCCACGTCGTAGCGTTCGCGCATGCGCTCGAGCATCACTTTCAGGTGCAGCTCGGAGAGCCCGCGCACCACGGTCTCGTTGAGTTCCTTGTGGTGCTCGACGCGAAAGCAGGGATCCTCCTCGGCCAGGCGCGCCAGCGCGTTGGAGAGCTTCTGCTCCTGGCCCTTGTGCCGCGGCTCCAGCGCCAGGCCGAACATTGGCGCGGGAAAGGTCGGTGGCGCCAGCGCGATGCGGTCGTCGTCGTGCGAATCGTGCAGCACCGCGTCGTAGTGGATTTCCTCGACCTTGGCCACCGCGGCGATGTCGCCGGGGATCGCCGCCTCGATCTCCACATGGTTCTTGCCCTGCAGGCGGAACAGGTGGCCGACCTTGAACGGCTTGCGGCCGTCGTCGACAAGCAGCTGGCTGTCGCGCCGCACGGTGCCCTGCCACACGCGGAACACGCCCAGCTTGCCCACGAACGGATCGTTGATGATCTTGAACACATCGGCGATCACCGGCGCCCGCGCATTGCCGCTCACGCGCAGCGGCATGCCGTCGCCGCGCACGAAGGGCGGCGGATTGCCCTCGGCCGGATTCGGCAACAGTCGCGCGGCGACGTCGAGCAGTTCCTTCACGCCCGCACCGGTGCGCGCGCTGGTGAAGCAGATCGGCACCAGGTGGCCTTCACGCAGGCATTGCTCGAAGGCATCGTGCAATTGCTCGGCGCCCAGTGCCTGCTCGCCCTCGTCCAGGTAGCGGCCCATCAGCGCTTCGTTGATCTCCACCACCTGGTCGATGATCTGCTGGTGCGCCGCGGCCAGCGAGGAGAAGTCGGTGGCACCGTCGTCGTGGAAGAAGCAATCCAGCACGCGGTTGCCGTGTTGCGCCGGCAGGTTCACCGGCAGGCACTGGCTGCCGAATTCCTCGCGCAGCGTATCGACCAGGGCGGCGAGGTCGGCACCATCGAAGTCGATCTTGTTGATCACCAGCATGCGCGCCAGGCCGCGCTGGTGGGCGTGCATCATCATGCGGCGCGTGCCGTGCTCGATGCCGTTGATCGCGTTGACCACGATTGCCACGCTCTCCACCGCCGCCAGCGCGGACAGCGTGCCGCCGCGGAAATCGGCGTAGCCGGCGGTGTCGATCAGGTTGATGCGGCAGTCGCCGTGCTCGACCTGGGCGATGCAGCTGTCGATGGAATGGCCGCGTGCCTGTTCCTGCGCGTCGGTGTCCGAAACGGTGTTGCCGCGCTCGACGGTGCCGGTGGACTGGATCGCCCCGCCGGCATGCAGCAACGCCTCGAACAGCGTGGTCTTGCCGGCGCCGGCGTGGCCGGCGAGCGCGATGTTGCGGATGCTTTCCGTGGTGTAGGACACGATGCGACCCTCCTCATGCTAAGGGCGCAGCCTCGTGGCATGAACGGCACCGCCCGAGGCCGCGCGGGGCGGCTGGAAAAGCGGGCCGTCATGGTCGTCCTGCGCGATGCAGCGGCGAGGGCGGTCATGACGGGGGATCGGCGCGGGGCGTCGATGGGCTAGCCTTGTGCCATGCGCAAGTGGGGTCAAGCTGCACTGCGGGGAACCGTGCGGCGTCGGCGGCTGTCTGTGCCAGGTGTCGCGCGCCCCGGCGACGCGATCGTCACGCCGGTCGAGCGGGGTTCAATCGCCTTCGGCCATGCTGCGACCGCCCACCGATTTCCACGAGGCACCGCCATCGCCGTTGCGCCGCAGCCCCAGCCAGCCACGCCCGAGCCGCCCGAACCCGAGCGGCGCGAGCTCGTGCCCGCGGCTGGCGACTGGCGAGCGCGGGCCACGCGGCAGCGGCATCGCTGGCACGAGCCACGGGTCGAGCGGGCCACGCATCGCTGGACGCTCGCCGCGGTACTGCTGTTGCATGCGTTGTTCGCGCTGGTGGCCTGGTACGGCACGCGCCCGCCGGTACCGCGCGAGGCGGCGGCCCCGGAGCAGTTCCTGCAGATCCGCCTGATCGACGACACGCCGGCAAGCCATGCGCCGCCGCCGCTGGCCTTGCCGCCGGCGCCGCCCGCCGCAGCGCCTCCGCCGCGGGTGCGGCCGGAGCCGCCGGCCAAAGGCGCGATGGTGGTGCAGCCCCCGTCGCCGCGGTTGTACGACGAGCATGGCCAGCCGCTGCTGCCACCGGCGCCTGCCTCCAGCGCGCCCGTGCCCGGCTACGTCCAGCGCATGCCGCAGGGCGATACGCAGATCATGCGCCACGACAGCCCGATCAAGTACAAGCCCACTCGCTTCGCGGACGACTGGGAGAAGGGCGGCAGCTCCGTCGACAGCGCGTTGCAGAAGCTGGTGGACAAGACCACGAAGAAAACGACAATCCACCTCCCCGGCGGCATCCGCATCCATTGCGCGGTGTCGCTGGCCATGCTCGCCGGCGGCTGCGGTGGCGACCCGCCGCCGCCGCCGTCGGCGAAGAGCGGCGACATGCGCCTCAACATGGCCCCGGCCAGCACGCCCGACGGCCGCACGCACGGTTTCATTCCGCCCAGCGTGGAGAGCTGCATCGCGATGTATCGTGCCGGCAAGCCGCTGGCCCAGGGCTGTCCGGTGGACACGCCCGACCGCGCCGTGGATCAGGAGTTGCGCGAGCGCAAGGCCGCGCGCGGCACCGGCCATTGATGGCGCCCGCTACACTGGCCGCATGCCCGCGCCGTCCCCGGATTCGCCCTCCACCGGTCGCGCCGCCAACCCCGCGCGGGTCCTGCTGGATTCGCCGTTGGCGGCGGCCACGCGCGGTCGTGTCTACCATTTGCGCCGGCGCGCGCCACCGCCGTCGCGGGGGCGTCGTGCACTGGCCTTGCTCGGCACCTTGCTGGTGCATCTGTTGTGCCTGTTCGCGTTCGTGCTCGGTCCGGCCTACGAGCCGACCGTGCTGCCGGACAACGCGCGCGAACCGCTGCTGCAGGTGCGCCTGATCGAGCCGCCCGAACCGCCGCCACCGCCGCCGGTACATGGCACGCCGCCGAAGGAACGCGGACCGCGCCAGCAGGGCAGGCAGCATCCCGCGCCGCGCGTCGAACCGAACGCCAATGCCCTCGCGCTGACGGCCGCCGTCACTCCCGCGAAGCCCGTGCCTCCTGCTGCACCGCAGCCGCCGGCGAGCCTGCCGGCGCCGACGCCGCTGCCGCTGCCCAAACCGGCGGCACCGGCCGTGCCGGCGCCTCCCTTGGCGCTGACCCTGCCGGCGTCGGTGGCTCCCGCGCAGCCGGCGCCCCAGCCCGAGCTGCAACGTCCGCCGCAGGCCGAAGGCAATCGCCCGATCCTGCCGCCGGCCGCGCTGGCCTTGCCGCAGGCGAGCGTGCCTGCGGTCGCCGCACCGCCGGCGATCACGCTGCAAGTCGCGGCGCCGACCACGCTGGCCCCGCTCAGCGAAGCGCCGGAACCGGCGCCCGCGCCACCGCAGGTGCCGCGTCCGCAACCGCAAACCTTGGCGCCGGCCGCGCCGGTCGCCCCGCCAGGTCCGCGCCTGGTGCCGCAGCTGCCCCAGTCCGTGCAGCTGGCCGAAGCCACGCCGGTCGAGGTGGTCGCACCGCCCCGCGCGCTGGCACCGACCCAGGTGGAATTGCAGCGTGCTTCCCCTGCGCCGGCAATGACGCCGGCGACCTTGCGCCCGACCTTGCAGGCCCCGACTGCGCTGGCGGCGGTCACGCCCGCGCCCGCCGCTTCGGCCCCACCGCTGCCGGCTACTGCCGAGATCAGCCGCGCGCCGGAGGCCAGTCCGCAAGGCAGCGACACCGCCACGGTCGGCGAGCCGGCCGGCGCCACCAGCGTCGCGCCGCCGTCGGCACCTGCGCCGGCGGTTCGTGCCGCCGCCAGTACCGGCAGCCAGCACGCGCCCTCGCTGGCCGCGGGCAAGCTCGGCGGCGATCGACCCGGGGCAGCGCAAGGCGAGGAGCACGGCGCGGTGGGCGACTACGTGCAGCTGAAGCCGAGCGGCGATACCGAAATCATGCGTCACCGCACGCCTGATGTCGGCTACCGGCCCACCCGCTTCGAGCAGGACTGGACGCCCGAAGACGAAAGCTCGGTCGATACCGCGCTGCGCCGCGCGGTGGAAAAGACCACGGTCAAGCGCACCTTCCACTTGCCGCGAGGCGTGCGGGTGGAGTGCGCGGTGAAACCGCTGCTGCCGATCGCGCTGTTCGGCTGCCGCAACCCCGATCCGCCGCCGGCGCCGGTCGCCGCCAGCGCGTATGCGCCGCTGCACCTGGCGCCCGCCGCACCGCTGGCGCCGGCCGCGGCCGCCAGCACGCCGGCACCGGCAGTCTCCACGCCGATGGTGAAATTCGACAACGCCGCCGAGTGCGCTGCCGCCCGTGTCGCCGGCGGCCCGCTGCCGCCGGGCTGCGTGTCGGAGCTGTCGCCTGCCGCGCCGGTTCACGCACCCGCTGCCGCCTCCAGCTCGTGGGTTCCGGCGAACGATCAGTTTCATTGAAGCCGGGATTCGGCAACGCCACGAAGGCTCGCGCCACAGGCCAGGCAGGGCGGGTACTGCCCGCCGGCGCTTGCCTGCCGGGACGGGAAGCGGCGGGCGGTGCCCGCCCTCCGGGGCCGCGATCGTCGCAGACACCTGTTCATTCCCCGCGCGGTTCGCGCAGCGTGTCCATCGTCAGCGTCGCCAGTTGTTTTAGGCGCGCGCCGCCGGCATCGGCGAGCAGGGTCTTCAGGCGTGCCTCGGCGTCGTCCTGGTCCAGCGTCTGCCGCTCGGCCAGCGAAGCGGCGAGGGCGCGGCCCATCGAGTCGAAGATCAGCGCGTAGGCAAACGCGTGCAGCACGCCGCCGCCCAGCGTGCCCAGGCCGGGGAACGCCTTCAGCGCATTGCCGGCAACCGCCAGCACGATCGAGCTGCCGGTGCGCAGGGTCAGCCGGGCCTGGCGCACGAAGTCCTCGATCTGCACCTCGCTGAGCTTGACGCCGTACAACTCGGCCAGCGCGCGCGTGAGACCGGTCGCCAGCACGCCCTGGATCACCAGATCGCTGCCCGGCGCCACCGCCGCCATCGCGCCGACGATCGCGCGGCGGGCGTACTGGCGCACGATGCGTTCGGCGGTCTCGGCGCGGGTCTGCGCTTCCAGCGTGCCGGTGCGCTGGTGCAGGCCGGCGAGCACCGCCTGCTCGCGGCGCGGCTCCAGTCCCTCGGCGCCGGCGGCGGTGAGCCGGGCGAGCGCGCGCAGCAGCGGTTCGATGGCCGGCTTGCGCTGGCGTTCGACCGATTCGGTGCTGCCGTCGGCGAGCCGGCGCTGATAGCGCTCGCTGCCGCCGGCGCTGATCGCCACCACCGCGCTGGCGATGCCGCGCGATTGCGCGCGCAACTTGTCCAGCAGTTGCGCCAGTTCCGGCTCGCCCCACTGGTCGGCCTTGTTCAATGCCAGCAGCAGCGGCTTGCCGAAATCGGCAAGCCAGCGCAACTCGTCGACCTGGCCGCGGGTGAGATCGCCGGCGCACAGGTAGATCACCGCGTGAGCGCGCAGGGCTTCTTCGCGCGCCTCGCGTTCGCGCGCTTCGCCGCCGCCCTCGCGGCTGCCGGGCACGTCGGCGAGCACCAGACTGCGGCCGTCGGGCAGGGTGCTGTCGTAGTGGCCGACCGCGCGGGTGGTGCCGCCGCGCGCATCGCTGGCCAGCGTTGCCTGCGGTGCCAGCGCGCGGATCAGGCTGGATTTGCCGGTGGAGATTTCGCCGAACAGCGCGACGTACAGGCGCGCGCCGAGCCGGCGCTGGTCGAGTTCGCCCAGCTCGGCAGCGAGCGCGCCGGTGTCGGCGCCGTGTTCGCGCAACTTGTCGATGCGCTGCTCCAGGCTGGCGCGGTCAGGCACCGGCAAGGGTCGGCGCCGGCGGCGCGGACGCAGCAGCCACCACAGCACGGCGAGACCGGCGGCGGCGAAGGTCGCCAGCACCAGGCCCAGCGTCCACTGCAACGGTGCGGGCAGGGCGAGGAAGCGTTGGGCCAGCGCGAGGAAACGTTCCGCCGCGGCAAACAGCAGCCACAGCAGTGCGGCGATGGCCAGGGCGGCGAACAGCAGGCGCAGGCGTCGGGACATCCGGCGATTGTAGGGGTTCGTGCGCCGCGTACGCCCATGGCCGATGGCCCTTTCGCCGCACCACGGCATGCGCGGTACGATCCGCGCATGCCGTGCGGCAAGCCCCTTCCCCAGGACGATGCGACATGAGCAAGGCGGACACCACCTCCCGCTTCAAGGCGAAAGTGCTGCGCCCGGCGACACCGGACGATGCCGCGTGGGCCTTCGTGGTGCTGCCGCGGCCGGCGAGCGAGAAGCTGCCGCGGCGCGGGCGCACCACGGTCGACGCCAGCATCAACGGCCGCCGCTTCCAGGCGACGCTGGAGCCGGATGGTCAGTTGAGCCACTGGCTGAAGCTGGACAGCCGCCTGCTCAAGACTGCCGGTGCGCAGGTGGGCGACACCGTGGCGCTGGAGATCACGCCGGTGAAGCACGAACCGGAACCGGCGCTGCCGGCCGACTTGCGCCAGGCGCTGGACGATGCGCCCGCCGCCCGTGCCGGTTGGGATGCCACCACCACGATCGCGCGCGTCGACTGGATCCACTGGATCGTCTCGGCCAGGCAGGCGAAGACCCGCGCGCAACGCATCGCCGCTGCCTGCGACATGCTCGCCGCCGGCAAGCGACGCGTGTGCTGTTTCGATCCCTCGGGTTTCTACAGCAAGGCATTGGCGGCGCCTGAAGCGGCGGAATAACGCGCGTCGCGTGAAACGCATCGCTCCGGGGCCGGCGCGATGCTCGCCGCCAGGGACCCGATTTGGCATGATGGGGCGGATCGGGGGAATCTGCGCATGCTTGCATCGCTCATGTTGGGTGCGGTTCTGGCGGTGGCCACGCCGGGGTCTGCGGCCGCCGGCGGCGCCAGCATGGCGGTGGCGATGCCGGCCGGTGGCGCGAGCATGCCGGCGACGCCGCAGTTCCGTCGTTATGGGGTGGCCGACGGCGTGCCCAGCGGTTCGATCTACGCGGTGGCGCAGGATCGTCGCGGCATGATGTGGTTCGGCGCCGATGGCGGCCTGGTGCGCTTCGATGGGGTGACGTTCAAGGTGTTCCGGCATGCCAGCGGCGATCCGCTGTCGCTGCCGAGCAACCAGATCTACACCCTGCTCGCGGACAAGGCCGATCGCATCTGGGCCGGCGGTGTCTCGGCGGGGCTGACCGTCTACGACCAGCACAGCGGGCGTTTCCGCCATTGGGTGCACGCGGATGACGATCCGCACAGCCTCAGCAACGACGAGGTGTGGAGCATCGCGCAGACGAGCGATGGCCGGATCTGGGTGGCCACCCAGGGCGGACTCGACCGCATGCGCCGCGACGAGAGCGGCTTCGATCCCGTGCCGCTCGATGCCGGCAGCGAGCAGGCGGCTTCCTTCGGCGCTACGCGCGCCCTGCTGGCCGACAGCCAGGGGCGGTTGTGGATCGGCAGCGAGCGCGGCCTCTACGTGCGCTCGACCGACGGCAAGCTGCGCCGCGTGGCGGTCGATCCCGCGTTCGGCGGCGATGTCGGCGCGGTGTGGCGCATCGAAGGCGATGGCGAGGAGATCCGCGTGGCGGTCAGCGGCGGTCTGCTGGTGGTCGGCGCCGATGGCGTGGCGCGGCCGCTGGCGAACCGGCAACTGGCGAGCACGCGCATCCTGAGCAGCGTGCGCGACAGCCAGGGGCGCTTGTGGCTGGGCAGCCTCGACGGCGTCTGGCTCGAATCGGAGCCGGGCCGGCTGCAACACATCACCGGCGCGCCGCTGTTGCCCGGCGGCTTGCCCAGCGATCGCCTGTGGCAGATTTTCCGCGATCGCGAAGGCGGCCTGTGGTTCGCCTTCGACCAGTCCAGCATCGCCTATCTGCCGCCGAGCTGGAACGGCTTCGCGCGCTTCACGCACATTCCGGACGATGCGGACAGCCTGTCCAACACCGCCGCGCTGTCGGTGCTGACCGGGCGCGACCACGAGCTGTGGGTGGGTGGCTACAACGGTTGGGTCGACAAGCTGGATACGGCAACCGGCGAGGTCAGCCATGTGCTGCACGGCCTGCACGGCAATCTCACCTCGCTGGCGGAGGATGCGCGCGGCCGCCTGTGGATTACAGGGCCCGGGCGCATCTACCGCTACGACCACGGCAAGCTGCTCACGCTGAGTCCCGAACAGACGCACATGAAACGGCCGCTCGCGCTGGTCGCCGGCGCGGACGGCCATATCTACGGGGCCTCGTGGGGCGAGGGCGTGTTCGCGATCGACCCCGACACGCTGGTGTCCACGCCGCTGCTGGCCGACGATGCGCCGGACGGCGCCCGTTTCTTCGACCAGTTGCGCGTGCATGACGGCGCGGTGTGGTACGCCAGCATGGCCGGGCTGATGCGCAGCGAAGGGGCCGGACAGCCGCTGGCCTTCGTGCCGGGCGTGTCGCGACGGGAGATCTACAGTTTCGCGTTCGATGACGACGGCTTCTGGATCGCTACCGAAACCGCGCTTGAGCATTATCGCCTGGCGGACGGGCGCGCCACGCGCGACGACAGCGTCGACATCAGCCGGATGGGCCTGATCGCCGACCTGCGCACCATGCTGGTCGACCGGCAAGGGCAACTGTGGCTGTTCAGCAGCCCCGGCCTGCGCCGCTTCAACCCGCTGACCCACACGTTCACCCAGTTCGGCGCGGCGCAGGGCCTGAGCAATGCGGAGTTCACCAACGGCTCGGCGGTGATGGCGGCCAACGGCACCTTGCTTGCCGCCAGCAGCGGCGGGGTCATCGCGTTCCAGCCGGCCGAGCTGGCGCGGCTGGAACGGCCCGGCCCGCTGCCGCTGCTGTCGCTCACCCGGGTCAGCGTGCGCCGCGCCGGCAAGACCATGGCGCTGTCACCCGAGCAGCCGGTGCACCTGGGCTGGCGCGATCGCGACCTGCGCGTGGAGGCGCGCATGTCGTCCTACGTGGACCCGGCGGCGAACAGCTACTTCTTCCACATGGGCGGTTTCGACAGTGGCTGGGTGAGCACCGGCAACCAGGGCCAGCGCGAGTTCGTCGGGCTCGGCGCCGGCAGCTACACGCTCGAAGTGCATGGTCATGGTGCCGATGGTCAGTGGGGCAAGGCACGGCCGCTGCTGGTCACGGTGCAGGCGCCGCCATGGCTGCGCTGGTGGGCGTGGCTGGGTTACGTGCTGCTGGTGGCAGCGGTGGTCGCGCTGGCCCTGCGCAGCTGGCGCCGACGGCTGGCGCAACGCCACCAGATCCAGCTGGCCGAGCAGCAGCGGCAGATGGCCGAGGCCGCCAGCGCGGCGAAGACGCAGTTCCTGGCCACCTTGAGCCACGAGATCCGCACGCCGATGACCGGCGTGATGGGCATGGCCGAATTGTTGCTGAGCACGCGGCTGGACCCGCTGCAGCACGACTACACCCGCGCGATGCAGCGCTCCGGCGGCATGCTGCTGAAACTGCTCAACGATGCGCTCGACCTGGCCCGGATCGAGGCCGGTCGGCTGGAGCTGGAGCCGGCGCCGTTCAGCCCGCGTCAGTTGCTGGAGGACGTGGCGCAGCTGGAACAGGGCCTGGCGCACGCGCGTGGCATCCGCTTCGTGCTGGAAGTGGCCGACGACCTCCCCGTGCAGGTCGTCGGCGACGCGGTGCGCATCAAGCAGGTGCTGCTGAACCTGGCCAACAACGCGCTCAAGTTCACCGAGCGCGGCCACGTGACCTTGCGCGGCGAACGCATCGCCGACGGTTTGCAGTTCGGCATCAGCGACACCGGGCCGGGCATTCCCGAGGCCAGCCAGGCGCGATTGTTCCAGCGCTTCGAGCAGGCCGATGGCCCGCAGCGTGCAGCCGGCAGCGGCCTGGGCCTGGCGATCTGCCGCGAGCTGGTGGACATGATGGGCGGCAGCATCGAGCTGGAATCGCGCGTGGGCCATGGCAGCACCTTCCGCGTGCGCCTGCCGCTGGCCGAACCCGCCGAGCCGGCGCCGATGCCGGCGCCGCTCGCCGGCGGCGGCAGCCATCGCCTGCTGCTGGTGGAAGACGACACCATCGTGGCGGCGGTCATCCGCGGCCTGCTGGAGCGCGAAGGCCACCACGTGGTGCACGTGATCAACGGGCTGGCCGCGCTGGCCGAGCTGGCCCACGCCAGCTTCGAGGCGGTGCTGCTGGACCTGGACCTGCCCGGCGTCGACGGCTTCCAAGTCGCGCGGCTGATCCGCCAGCGCGAACCCGACGCCCGCCACCTGCCGATCATCGCGGTCACCGCGCGCTCCGGCGGCCGCGACGAGGCTCGCGCCCGCGAGGCCGGCATGGATGGCTTCCTGCGCAAGCCGGTCAGCGGCGAACAACTGGCCGGTGCGCTGGCCCGGATCCTCACCTCGGCGAGCGATGCCACGGCCTGAACCGCGGGAGGCGATGCTCGCGCTGGCTGTGGGGCTTTGGCATCATTGGCCGGGACGGGGCAGGCCACCATGGCGCATCGCTCGCATGCAGCGCGGTACAGGCCGGCGAGGAAACCCGAAGGGGACATCTGAATGTTTTCGGCAGCCTTGCTGACCCTGGCCCTCGGGCTGGCCGCACCCGTCGCGGGTGGGCCGGCCATCCCGACTGCCGCGAGTCGGGCCGATCCGTTGCCGACGCCGCAGTTTCGCCGCTACGACACCTCGGACGGCTTGCCCAGCACCAATGTCTACGCCGTGGCGCAGGATCGCAAAGGCGCGATCTGGTTCGGTACCAAAGGCGGCCTGGCGCGTTTCGACGGCGTCGGTTTCACGGTGTTCCGGCACGCCGAGAACGATCCGGGCTCGCTGTACGCCAACGGCATCGCCACGCTGATGGTCGATCGCCGCGGGCGCCTGTGGGCCGCCGGCCTGAACGCGGGCCTGAACCGCTACGAGGAAGCCGGCGACAGCTTCCGGCACTGGGGGCACGATCGCGCCGACCCCGACAGCCTGTCCAGCGACCGGGTCTGGGCCATCGCGCAAACCGCGGACGGCAGCTTGTGGATAGGCAGCGCCGGCGGCCTTGACCGCATGCACCCGGACGAGCGCGGCTTCGAGCACGTGGTCGACCCGCAGCTCGGGGCCACGCCAGCGGCGGTCGGCACCGTCGCCGCGCTGTATGTGGACGGGCGCGGCCGATTGTGGATCGGCAGCAGCCACGGTGTGTTCGTGCGCAAGGCGGACGGCACGATCCGCCGCGTGCCGTCGACCGAGCCGCAGCAGAGCATCGACGCGTGGCGCATCGATGGCAGCGGCGACGAGGTGCGCATCGCCGCCACCGACGGCCTGTGGATCGTCGGCGCGGACGGCATCGCGCGTCGCTTCGGCGTCGGCGTGATTCCCGACACCAATGTGATGAGCAGCGTGCGCGACAGCGCCGGGCGCTTGTGGGTCGGCACGCAAAAGGGGCTGTTCCTGCAGGCGCGCGCCGATGGGCCGGTGACGGCGGTGACCAACCAGCCGGTGCTCTACGGCAATCTGCCGGGCGCGTGGGTGTGGCAGCTGATGGTGGATCGCGAAGGCGGCCTGTGGGCCGCGCTGTTCGATGGCGGCGTGGCCTACCTTGCGCCGGGATGGAACCACTTCAGCCGCTTCACTCATGTGCCGGACGACCCCGCCAGCTTGCGCGACGCGATCGCCACCACGATGGCGCGCGGCAAGGACGGTCGCCACGTCTGGGTGGGCCAGCGCGGCGGCCGGGTCGACCGGCTCGATCCCGTGACCGGCGCGGTCGAGCACGTGTTGTCGGGCCTGCGCGGCGACGTGGTCGGCCTGACCGAGGACGCGAAGCAGCGCTTGTGGGTGGTGGTGCAGGGCGCGCTGTACCGCGATACCGACGGGCGGCTCGACCGGGTCGACCCGGCGGGCGCGCTGCTGCAGCGGCCGCTGGAGGTCGAGTCCGGGCCGGACGGCCAGATGTATGCGCGCACCTTCGGCCAGGGCCTGTTCCGCATCGACCCGGAGACGCTGGCGATCCAGCCGGTGCCGATGGACGGCTCCAGCGACAAGGTGCGCTGGGGTAGCCAGATGACCCTGCGCGATGGCGTGTTCTGGTACGCCAGCGACGGCGGCATGATGTGGCTGGACGCGGCGCGGGATCGTTTCGTGATGGTGCCGGGTGGACCGGCCGGGCAATCCGTCGACGCCTTCGACTTCACCGCCGACGGACTGTGGATGGCCAATGCCGACGGGCTGGTCCACTACCGCCGGCGCGAAGGCGGCATCGTGGCCGATCGCCGGGTCGATGCGGCGCATGGCTGGCCGTCGGTCAGCGTCACCGACCTGCGGGTCGATGCCGCCGGCCGGGTCTGGGTGTTCGGCCACGACGGCCTGTGGCGGTTCGAACCGGACACCGGCGCATTCCGTTCGTTCGGCCTGCAGGACGGCCTGACCAACGGCGAGTTCTTCCGCGGCTACGCGCGGATGCCCAGCGGCTACATCTACGCCGCCACCCTGGGCGGCGTGGTGGCGTTCAACCCCGACCGCAGCAACCGGCAGACCAGCGTGCCGCAGATGGCGCTCACCCAGGCCCGGGTGCGTCATCGCGGCGCCACCCAGGTACTGCCGATCGGCACGCCGCCCCTGCACATGGACTGGCACGACAGCCAGCTCGCGATCGAGGCGCGGGTGTTTTCCTACATTGCGCCGTCCGCCAACCGCTACCGCTTCCGGCTGCACGGCTTCGACAGCGACTGGGTGGACACCGGCAACCGCGGCGAGCGCGATTTCAGCGGGCTGGGTGCCGGCGACTACACGCTCGACGTGAAGGCCGCCGGCGCCGACGGCCTGTGGGTGCGCCTGGCCACGCCGCTGCGCATCCACGTCGAGGCGCCGCCGTGGCGGCGCTGGTGGGCATGGGCCATCTACGTGTTGCTGGGTGCGGCGCTGGCGGCGCTGATCCTGCATGCCTGGCGCCGACGCCTGGCGCAACGCCATCAGATCCAGCTGGCCGAGCAGCAGCGGCAGATGGCCGAGTCCGCCAGCGCGGCCAAGACACAGTTTCTGGCCACCTTGAGCCACGAGATCCGCACGCCGATGACCGGCGTGATGGGCATGGCCGAGCTGCTGTTGAGCACGCCGCTGAACCCGCAGCAGCACGACTACACCCAGGCGATGCAGCGCTCCGGCGGCATGCTGTTGAAGCTGCTCAACGATGCGCTCGACCTGGCCCGCATCGAGGCCGGTCGGCTGGAGCTGGAGCCGGCGCCGTTCAGTCCGCACCAGTTGTTGCAGGATGTGGCGCAGCTGGAGCAGGGGCTGGCCCACGCCAAGGGCATCCGTTTCGAGCTGGCGCTGGGCGACGACCTGCCGACACAGCTGCTTGGCGACGCGGTGCGGATCAAGCAGATCCTGCTGAACCTGGCCAACAACGCCTTGAAGTTCACCGAGCACGGCAGCGTCGTGCTGAGCGCACAGCGCACCGCCGACGGTTTGCAGTTCGGCATCAGCGACACCGGGCCGGGCATTCCCGAGGCCAGCCAGGCGCGCTTGTTCCACCGCTTCGAGCAGGCCGACGGCCCGCAGCGCGCGGCCGGCAGCGGCCTCGGTCTGGCGATCTGCCGCGAGCTGGTGGACATGATGGGCGGCAGCATCGAGCTGGAGTCGCGCGTGGGCCGCGGCAGCACCTTCCGTGTGCGCCTGCCGCTGGCCGAGCCGGCGGACGAAGCGCCGACGCCGACCGGCGCCGACCGCCGCTACCGCTTGCTGCTGGTGGAGGATGACACCATCGTGGCGGTGGTCATCCGCGGCCTGCTCGAGCGCGAAGGCCATGCGGTGGTGCACGTGGTCAACGGGTTGGCCGCCCTGGCCGAGCTGGCCCACGCCAGCTTCGATGCGGTATTGCTGGACCTGGACCTGCCCGGCGTCGACGGCTTCCAGATCGCGCGGCTGATCCGCCAGCGCGAACCCGACGCCCGCCACCTGCCGATCATCGCGGTCACTGCGCGTTCCGGCGGTCGCGACGAGGCGCTCGCCCGCGAAGCCGGCATGGATGGCTTCCTGCGCAAGCCGGTCAGCGGCGAGCAATTGGTGACGGCCCTGGCGCGCGTCCTGGCGACGCCGGAGGCGGTGCTGCCGGAATGACATGGCGCGCATCGGGATGCCGTTGCAGCCGGGATCTCGGGCAACCGCGAGCCGCGGTTACATGTCGAACTTGTTCACTTCGAAACCGCGTCGCTGATACTCGCGCCAGCGTTCGCGCGAGCCGTCGCGGGCGTCGGGGTCGGCGGGTACCACTTCGAGCACGCGCTCGCAGGGCTGGTCGGGGCAGCGCTCGCGCAGATTGATCAGCAACGGACGGTCGGGGGTGTCGACGCCGGGCGGCACGATCAGCACGGCGGTGTATTCGTCGTCGTCGTCGCCGGCCAACTGGTGCGGGATCATCGCGTCGTCGTCGAACGCCCACAGCAGTTCGTCGATGTCGTGCGCCTGTTCGTGGTCGCGCGCCAGGATCAGCGTCGGCTGCTGCGCCGCATACGCGCGCTTCGCCAACTCGCAGACGAGCAGCAGCGGCTGCTCGATGAAGCGCGGCTTGTTGGCGATCAGGTAGAAGTCGGCGCGCATGGGGCTGGGAATCGGGAATAGGGAATAGGGAATAGTAAAGGCAACAAGCCGCCGTGCCGCGCTCTTCCGAATCCCGAATCCCGAATCACGAATCCCGGCTCAACAGCCACTGCGCCAGCAGCGTCACCGGCCGGCCGGTGGCCATGCCCTTGCGGCCGTCTTCCCACGCGGTGCCGGCGATGTCGAGGTGAGCCCAGCGCTGACCGTCGGTGAAGCGCGACAGGAAGCAGCCGGCGGTGATCGCGCCGGCAGTCTTGCCGCCGATGTTGGCGACGTCGGCGAAACCCGATTCCAGCTGCACCTGGTAGTCGTCCCACAGCGGCAGGCGCCAGGCGCGGTCGAGGGTTTCCTCGCCGGCGGCGAGCAGTTCGGCGGCGAGGTCGTCGTGCTTGCTCATCAGGCCGCTGGCGTGCTTGCCCAGTGCCACCACGCAGGCGCCGGTGAGGGTGGCCGCGTCGACGATGGTGTGCGGCTGGTAGGTCCTGGCCGTCCAGGTCAGCGCGTCGCACAGGATCAGCCGGCCTTCGGCGTCGGTATTGAGCACCTCGATGGTGAGGCCGGAGAGGCTGGTGAGCACGTCGCTGGGGCGGTAGCTGTCGCCGCCGGGCATGTTCTCCACGCTGGGCACCACGCAGACCAGGTTGCGCTTCAAGCCCATCTTCACCGCGGCCACGAACGCACCGAGCACGCCGGCGGCGCCGCCCATGTCGAACTTCATGTCCTCCATGCCGGGGCCGGGCTTGAGGCTGATGCCGCCGGAGTCGAAGGTGACGCCCTTGCCGACGAAGGCATACGGCTTGTCGTCCTCGTTGCCGCCCTTGTATTCCAGCGCGATCAGCCGCGGCTTGTTGGCCGAGCCGCGCGCCACCGCGAGCAGCGAGCCGAAGCCCAGCTCGGCCATCTGCGTCTCGTCCAGTACCTGGCAGCTGACCTTGTCGTGCAGGTCGGCAAACGCCTGGGCCTGGGCGGCGATATAGGCGGGGTTGCAGATGTTCGGCGGCAGGTTGGCCAGCTCGCGCGCGAAGCGCACGCCCTCGGCGATGGCGGTAGCCTGTTCCAGCGCGACCTGCGCCTCGTCGCCCGCGGCGAAGGCGAGCGTGGCCAGTTCCGCCGGCTTGGGCTTGTCGCGCGGCTTGAAGGTGGCGGTGTAGCGGTAGGCGGCGAAATCGCTGGCCAGCGCCGCCACGCGCACGCGCCAGGCGGCGTCGCGGCCGGGCACGTCCACGTCGGTGAGATAGGACACCGCCGCGTTCAACGGCAATCGGCCAAGTGCGCGCGCGGCTTCGATGTTGACCTTCTGGAAGCGCGCGCCATCGAACGATTTCTGCGCGCCCAGGCCGACCACCATCACGCGCTTGGCGGCGATGCCGGGTGGGGCGAACAGCACGCTGGTGCTGCCGGCCTTGCCGCTGATGTCGCCGCTGTCCAGCTGCTGGCGGAGCAGCCCGCCGGTGGCGCGATCCACCGCTTCGGCGGCGCTGCCCAGCACCGCCTGCTCGTACACGCCGACCACGATGCATGGGCTGTCGACGGCGGTGGCGGCGGTGGTGGTCAGGCTGAACTGGAGAGTCATCGGATGCGTTCCCGTGTGGGCCCGGCCGCGGCCGGACAGGCTAGACTTGCGGTTCGCCGCTCACGCTCCCGTGGCGTCACCGCACAAGCCATCAAGTTTATCGCATGCTGAGCATCCTCGACCGCTATTTCCTGCGTGAGCTGGCGCAGACCGTCGCCGCCACGGTGGTGGTCCTGCTGGTGATCGTGGCCGGCAGCGCATTCGCCAAGGTGCTGCAACAGGTGGCCAGCGGCAGCTTTCCGGCCAGCGTGATGTTCCAGGTGCTGGGACTGCGCACGCTCGACGGCCTGACCAACCTGATGCCGCTGGCGAGTTTCATCGGCGTGCTGATGGGGCTGGGCCGCATGTACCGCGAGAGCGAGATGCACGTGCTGTCGTCCTCCGGCATGGGGCCGGCGGGCCTGCTGCGCCCGGTCGCGGTGCTGGGCGCGGTGCTGGTGGCGATCACCCTGCTGGTGGCGCTTTGGCTGGGCCCGTGGGCGGTACGCACCAGCGATGCGCTGGTGGCCGCGGCCAACCGTTCGGTGATCGCCGCCGGCCTTGACGCAGGACGTTTCACCAGCCTGCCGGGCCAGGGCGGCATCATCTTCGTCGACAGCCTGAGCCGCGACGGCACGCGCCTGGGCCGCACCTTCGTCGCCACCCAGCGCAACAGCAAGGGCGGCGGCGCCCACCTGAAGGTGGTCAGCGCGGCCAGCGGCCAGCTGTACCAGGAGAGCGACGGCGAGGGCCGCTTCATCGCGTTCAAGGATGGCTGGCAGTACGACATTCCGCTGGGCGCGGACAACTGGCGCCAGATGCAGTACCGGCGCAATGACACCTCGCTGTCCAGCGTGCAGGCCGACGAGGACGAGGATCCCGCGCATTCCAAGACCAGCTGGGCGCTGTTCCAGTCCGACAACCCGGAAGATCGCGCCGAGTTCGCCTGGCGCAGCAATGCGGCGCCGCTGACCCTGGTGCTGGTGCTGCTGGCGCTGCCGCTGGCGCGGCAGAGTCCGCGCGAGCCGAAGTACGGCCGGTTGCTGCTGGCGGTGCTGGCGTTCTATCTCTACTACCTGCTGCTGGCGCTGGGGCGCGCGCAGATCGGCAAGGACCATTGGCACAGCCAGGCGCCCCTGTGGGGCTTGCACCTGCTCGCGCTGGGGCTGGCCGGCTGGTTGCTGTGGAAACAGTATTCCCCGCGGCGCGTGCGCACGGCGACGAGTGCCGCGTGATGGGCGTGCTGCGCATCAAGCGAGTGGATCGACTGGTGGCGTTGAGCGTGCTCGGTTCGCTGCTCACCGTGTGGCTGGTGCTGACCGGTTTCGACGCGGTGACCCAGTTCCTGCGCCAGCTCGGCAATGTCGGCAAGCATGGCTACACGGTGACCGATGCGACGGTCTACGTGCTGGTGACGTTTCCGCGCCGCGCCTACGAGATGTTCGGCAATGCCGCGCTGATCGGCGGCCTGCTCGGTCTCGGCGCGCTGGCCGGCAGCGGCGAGCTCACGGCGCTGCGCGCGGCCGGCCTCTCGCGATTGCGCATCGCCGGCTCGGCCGCGGGCGTGGTGGCGGTGCTGATCGTGGGCGTGGTGATCCTGGGCGAGACGGTGGCTCCGTGGGGCGACCAGCAGGCGCAGGCGATGCAGCTGCGCGTGCGCTCGGGCAACCTGGGCCTGGGCGATGGCAGCGGGCTGTGGGCGCGCGATGGCCATGACATCATCAACGCGCGCGGCACGTCGCTGAAACAGCGCGATGGGGTCAGCGAAGTGCAGTTGAGCGACGTGCGCGTGTTCACCTTCACCGACGATGGCAAGCTCAGCCGTTTCCAGTGGGCGCAGAGCGCCACGCATGACGGGCACCAGTGGATCCTGCACGACGTGCGCAGCACCACGCTGGATGCGAGCGGCACGCATTCCACCACCGCCGCCAACGAGTCGTGGGCGTCGAGCCTCAACCCGCAGGTGCTGGCGCAATCCGTGGTGCAACCGCAATATCTGTCGATGCGTGACCTGCGCCGCAACATGAGCTATCTGGAGAGCAACGGCGAGAGCCCGGGCAGCTACGCGGTGGCATTCTGGGGTCGTGCGCTGTATCCGCTCAACGTGCTGGTGCTGGTGCTGTGCGCGATGCCGTTCGCGTTCGGCACGCTGCGCTCCGGCGGCCTGGGCAAGCGCCTTTTCATCGGCATGCTGCTGGCGATCGGCTGGTATTTCATGCAGCAGGCGATGGTGAATTTCGGCACCGTGTACGGGTTGCCGCCGTTGCTGGCCAACCTGCTGCCGGCGATGCTGTTGGCGTGCATTGCCTGGCTGTATTTCAGGCGGAGGGTGTGATGGTACGGGGAATCGGGAATAGGGAATGGCAGGAGCAACGGCAAGGGCAACGGCTACGGCGGGTGGAATGATGAAGGACGTAGTGGATCTGCGCAGCGACACGGTGACGCGGCCCACGGCGGCGATGCGCGAGGTGATGCTGGCGGCGGCGGTGGGCGACGACGTCTATGGCGAGGACCCCACGGTCAATGCGTTGCAGCAGCGGCTGGCGGATGACCTCGGCTTCGATGCCGGGCTGTTCGTGCCCAGCGGCACCCAGTCCAACCTGCTCGCCCTGCTGGCGCATTGCGAACGCGGCGACGAGTACCTGGTCGGCATGGATGCGCACACCTACAAGTTCGAGGGCGGCGGCGCGGCAGTGCTGGGTTCGATCCAGCCGCAGCCGATCGTGCAGGCGGACGATGGTTCGCTGCCGCTGGAGCGGATCGAGGCGGCGATCAAGCCGGTCGATCCGCACTTCGCGCGCACCCGCCTGCTCGCGCTGGAAAACACCTGGCACGGCCGCACGCTGTCGCTGGGCTACCTGCAGGCCGCGCATGACCTGGCGCGCGAGCGCGGCCTGGGACTGCACCTGGACGGCGCGCGGCTGTTCAATGCCGCCATCGCCTGCGACGTGCGGCCACGCGAGATCGCGCGGCATTTCGACACCGTCTCGATCTGCCTGTCCAAGGGGCTCGGCGCGCCGGTCGGTTCGGTGCTGCTCGGTTCGCATGCGCTGATCGACAAGGCGCGCCGCTGGCGCAAGGTCTGCGGCGGCGGCTGGCGCCAGGCCGGGATGCTGGCCGCGGCGGGCATGCACGCGCTGGACCACCACGTGGCGCGGCTGGCCGACGACCATCGGCGCGCGGCGTACCTCGCCGGCCGCCTGCGCGGGGTCGCCGGCGTGCAACTGCTTGGCCAGCACACCAACATGGTTTTCGTCGCCGTGCCGGCCGACCGCCTGCGCGAACTGGACGTCCATCTGCGCGAGGCCGGCATCCGCATCAGCATCGGCTACCTGCCGACCTTGCGGCTGGTTACCCACCTGGACATCGACGACGACGGCATCGAACGCACGGCGGCGGCGTTCGCGGCATTCTTCGGGGCGCATTGAGCGTCGCTTGCCCACACCACCAAAAGGATTTCCCGGATGAGCACGATGCGTTCCCTGCTGCTTGCGCTGGCCTGTCTCGCGGTCGGTGGCTGCCTCCCCGAACCGCCCTCCGGCGAAGCCGGTCAGGCGCCGGTGGCAACGGCCTCGCCTGCACCGGCGGCCTCCGCACTGACCTCCGCGCCGACTCCCCCCGTGGTTCCCGCGGCGACAGCATCGGCACCGACCAAGCCGTTCGCGTTCGCGGTCGAGGCGGCATCGACGGGCGCCACCTGCGAGTTCACCGGCCTGCAGCTGCCGGCGTCCACCAAGGTCTACGCAGCCGGCGCCTACGGCGGCAGCCGGCAGGATTTCCAGATCGACCAGAGCGGGCACCAAGCCACCGCCATGCAGGTGGCGGTGAACCAGCCGGATGCGCCGGTGGTGCTGATGTTGGGCAGCTACGAGCCCACGGTGTGGAGTATCGGCTGGACACCGGGCACGCGCGTCGTGGCGGTGCTGGTGAGCGGCTATCACAGTCAGCAGGTCACCGGCCTGCCGGCCAGCGTGCCGGTGCGGATCAGCACGTACGACAACAAGGGTGCGTGCGGGTACTTCTATGTGGCACCGAAGAACGCAGGCCGGCTCAACCCGATCGCGCGGCGCGTGTTTGGTCGGCCGGTCGACATGCTCTATCCCGCGCACGACGGCAAGGTGGTGGTCGGCGAGCCGCTCGCCGCCGGCACCGCTCTGGTTACGGACGGCAGCGCCAGGGCCGTCCCGGAGTTCCGTCTGCCGAATTCGTCGCTGGCCGGTCAGGCCGGTCTCGAGCAGGGCGTGCGCGACGGCTTCCTGCGCGAGGCGGACGCCTCCGACGCGGCGGCGTGGGTCGCTGCCCGGCGGGCACGGCCGCGCGCGCCGGCGGATGTGCCGCCGATCGCCGGCGGTGCACCGACGCCGGCCACGCCCGGGCTGTTCCATGCCTACGTGGTGTTGAAGGCGTACACGCTTCCGGCTGGCTTGTACGGCGCCAACTCCGCCACATTCTTCGTGCCCAGGGGCGTGCCGCGCCCCACCGGCAAGCTGGGCCACTCGACCCTGTACGACTTCAACACGCTGAGCTGCGCGGGCGTGCGCTGCGGAATGGACTGAGTCCGGCGCCGGCCCCGTGTGGCGGGCCGCTGGGGCTGCGCGGGGTGAAAGCGTACGCGTCGTCCCGATCCCGACGCTCCCCACGCCGAGGGTCGGGCCTACGCGGTGTCTGCGGTCTCACCAACCCCATTTGCTAGCATTCCCCGGATGCATCAGACGCCCCTCGATATCCTTCGCAACACCTTCGGTTACCCAAGCTTCCGCGGCCAGCAACAGGCCATCGTCGAACATCTGGGGGAGGGTGGCGACGCGCTGGTGCTGATGCCCACCGGCGGCGGCAAGTCGCTGTGCTATCAGATTCCCGCCCTGCTGCGGCAGGGCACGGCGATCGTGGTATCGCCGCTGATCGCGCTGATGCAGGATCAGGTCGACGCCTTGCGCGAGGCGGGCGTGGCAGCGGCCTACCTCAACTCCAGCCTGGCCGCCGACGCGCAGCGCGAGGTCGAGCAGCAGTTGCTCGCCGGCGCGTTGGACCTGCTCTACGTGGCGCCGGAGCGGCTGCTGACGGCGCGCTTCCTCGATCTGCTCGAACGCACCGAGGTGGCGCTGTTCGCCATCGACGAGGCGCACTGCGTGTCGCAGTGGGGCCACGATTTCCGCCCCGAGTACCGCGAGCTGGCGATCCTGCCGCAGCGCTTTCCCGCGGTGCCGCGCATCGCGCTCACCGCCACCGCCGACCCGCGCACACGCGAGGAGATCGTCGAGCGTCTGGCGCTGCAGGACGCGCGCCAGTTCATCTCCAGTTTCGACCGACCCAACATCGGCTATCGCGTGGGCCTGCGCCACAACGCGAAGCGCCAGCTGGGCGAGTTCCTGCTCGGCCACGAGGGCGAGTCCGGCATCGTCTATTGCCTGAGCCGGCGCAAAGTGGACGACACCGCGCAGTGGCTGGCCGAGTCGGGCATCGAGGCCTTGCCGTACCACGCCGGGCTCGACGCGGCCACGCGCGCGAAGAACCAGCAGCGCTTCCTGCGCGAGGACGGCGTGGTGATGGTGGCCACGGTCGCCTTCGGCATGGGCATCGACAAGCCCGACGTGCGCTTCGTGGCGCATCTGGATCTGCCGCGCTCGATCGAGGGCTACTATCAGGAAACCGGTCGCGCGGGCCGCGACGGCCTGCCGGCCGAGGCGTGGATGATCTACGGCCTGTCCGACGTGGTGACGATGAGCCAGATGATCGCCCAGTCCGAATCGGCCGACGAGCGCAAGCGCGTCGAGCGGCAGAAGCTGGAATCGCTGCTGGCCTACGCCGAGGCCACCGACTGCCGCCGCCAGCTGCTGCTGGGCGCGTTCGGCGAAACCTATCCCGGCCCCTGCGGCCACTGCGACAACTGCGTGGCGCCGCCGAAGACCTGGGACGCCACGGTGCCGGCGCAGAAGGCGTTGTCGGCGGTGTACCGCACCGGCCAGCGCTTCGGCTCCGGCCACGTCATCGACGTGCTGCGCGGCGAGGAGACCGAGCGCGTGCTCAGCCTCGACCACCATCGCCTGAGCACCTTCGGCGTCGGTGCCGAGATGGACGAGAAGCAGTGGCGCTCGGTGTTCCGCCAGCTGCTCGCTGCCGGCCTGCTGGAGGCCGACGCCGAAGGCTACGGCACCTTGCGCCTGACCGCAGCCAGCCGTGCGGTGCTCGGCGGCGAGCGGCAGGTGAAACTGCGCGAGGACGCCCGCCCCGAACGCGCCAGCCGGCGCAAGCGCGAAGCCAGGCGGGTGACCAGCGGCAGCCTGGGCATCGAGGCTTACGAGCAATCCACCTGGGACGCGCTGCGCGCCCTGCGCACGCAGCTGGCGAAACAGCAGGGCGTGCCGCCTTACGTGGTGTTCCATGACGCCACCTTGCTGGCGATGCTGCGCGCGATGCCCGCCAACGAGGACGAACTGGCCACCATCAGCGGCGTGGGCGAAGCCAAGCTCAAGCGCTACGGGCGCGATTTCCTTGCGGTGATAAACGCCGCGCAGTGATCGGTTACGGACGGGCTTCGATCCGGCGCTGCCGACCCGGTTTGTCGGGGCGGTTCCCCGCACCCGCACAGTCGGTTATGCTGCGCTTAACTGACAGCGCTGTCATTTCGTAATCGTGGATTGGCCGTAATCGTTTACCGCCACATGGCGCAAGCGATGGCGGGCGGCGCGGCGCTGCATACGTATTCAAGCGGACAGCACGCTGCATGCACCGCAGAATCGGGGCACGGCGACCTGTCATGACCGGGGGAAGGCAATGAGTTCGACGAGCGCGACCGATGGGCTGGGCCAGCACGCCACGCTGCGGGTGATCCTGATCTCCACCGCCGCCGCCCTGGGCGGCTTCCTGTTCGGTTTCGACACGGCGGTGATCAACGGCGCGGTCGATGCGATCCGCGCCCATTTCGGGCTGAACGCGGGCGAGATCGGCATCACCGTGTCCTGCGCGCTGCTCGGTTCGGCGGTGGGCGCGTGGTACGCCGGCATGCTGGCCAACCGCTTCGGCCGCGTGCGCACGATGCAGGTAGCCGCGGTGCTGCTGGTGGCTGCCGCCGCTGGCTCGGGCCTGGCGATGGCAGTATGGGACCTGGTCCTGTGGCGGCTGGTCGGCGGCATCGGCGTGGGCGTGGCCTCGGTGATTGCACCGACCTACATCGCGGAAGTGGCGCCGGCTCGGATTCGCGGCCGGCTCGGCTCGATGCAGCAACTGGCGATCGTGCTGGGCATCTTCGCGGCCTTGCTCAGCGACGCCTGGCTGGCCGGGGCGGCCGGCGGCGCGGCCGAGGTGCTGTGGCTGGGCCTGCCCGCATGGCGCTGGATGTTCCTCGCCGCGGTCACCCCGGCGCTGATCTACGGCGTGCTGGTGCTGGGCGTGCCCGAATCGCCGCGCCACCTGGTGGCCAAGGGGCGCCTGGCCGATGCGCGCGTGGTGCTGCAAAAAGTGCTGTCGATGCACAGCGCCGCGGCGCTGGACAAGAAGCTCGGCGACATCGAGGCCAGCCTGCGTTCGGAACACAAGCCGCGCCTGCGCGACCTGTGCAGCAAGGGCACCGGGTTGCTGCCGGTGGTGTGGATCGGCATCGCGCTGTCGGTGTTCCAGCAGTTCGTCGGCATCAACGTGATCTTCTATTACTCGGCCACGCTGTGGCATTCGGTGGGCTTCAGCGAGGCCGACTCGTTCACCATCACCGTGGTCACCTCGATCGTCAACGTGCTGGTCACGCTGGTGGCGATCGCCCTGGTCGACAAGATCGGGCGCAAGCCGCTGCTGGTGATCGGCTCGGCCGGCATGGCGATCACCCTGGGCGTGATGGCGTGGTGTTTCTCGCAGGCGGTCGGCAGCGGCGCCGAACTGAGCCTGCCCGGCGCGGTCGGCATGGTGGCGCTTGTCGCCGCGAACGCCTACGTGGTGTTCTTCGGCGTGAGCTGGGGACCGGTGGTGTGGGTATTGCTGGGCGAGATGTTCCCCAACCGCATCCGCGCCACCGCGCTGGCGGTAGCGGCGTCGGCGCAGTGGCTGGCCAACTTCGCCATCACCAGCACCTTCCCGGCGCTGGCCGAGTTCGGCCTGACCTTCGCCTACGGCCTGTACGCGGCGTTCGCCGTGCTGTCGCTGGTGTTCGTGCTGCGCGCGGTGCGCGAAACCAAGGGTGTCGAACTGGAGGACATGCACGCATGAGAATCCTGGAGCACGGCTTCAGCACCGGTGCACCCGAGCGGCTGCAGGTCAGCGTCTGTCCCGGCGTCGAGGCGCGCCGGGCAGTCTACGACGCGCGGCGCGCAAAGCAGCTACGATGCGGGAACGGCGATGGCCCGGCTACGGTTCATCGCGCGCGATTGAACGAGGTGCTGACGGATCGGGTCGCGGATGAAGGGCAAGGCCACATCGATCGACATTGCACACCTGGCCGGGGTGTCCCAGGCCACGGTATCGCGCGCCCTGTGCGGCAGCCCGCTGGTCAATGAGGAAACCCGGCGGCGCGTGCAGGCCGCCGCCGAGCAGCTCAACTACAAGATCGACAAGAACGCCTCCAACCTGCGCCGGATGCACACCGGCACGCTGGCGCTGCTGTTCTTCGAGGACCCGACCGCCGACGAGTCGCACATCAACCCGTTCTTCCTGTCGATGCTCGGCTCGATCACCCGCGCCTGTGCGCTGCAGGGCCACGACCTGCTGATCTCGTTCCAGCAGCTGTCCGACGACTGGCACGCCGACTTCGCCGACAGCAAGAAGGCCGACGGCCTGATCCTGCTCGGCTACGGCGACTACCTCGCCTATCGCGACAAGCTGGAGAAACTCGTCGCCCAGGGCACCCGCTTCGTGCGCTGGGGTGCGGTGCTGCCGGACCAGCCCGGCGTGTCGTTCGGCAGCGACAACGTCTGCGGTGGTCGGCAGGTGGCCGAACATCTGCTCGAACGAGGCTGCCGGCGCATCGCCTTCCTCGGCGACGCCTCCAGCCACTACCCGGAGTTCTTCGGCCGCTACAATGGCTACGTCGACGCGCTCGACGCCGCCGGGGTCGAGGTCGACCCCGCGCTGCAGGAAAACGCCGAAAGCACCGAGCACTCCGGCTACGAGGCCATGCGCCGCCTGATCATGCGGGAGGTCGGTTTCGACGCCGTGTTCGCCGCCAGCGACCTGATCGCGATCGGCGCCATGCGTGCGCTCAGCGACCACGGCCTGCGCGTGCCGCAGGACGTCGCCCTGGCCGGCTTCGACGACATCGCCACCGCCAGCTTCGTCAACCCGCCGCTGACCACCGTGCTGCAGGACACCGGCCAGGCCGGTGCCGTGCTGGTCGACAGCCTGCTCGGCCTGATCCGCGGCGAGGCGGTCGAGAGCGAAGTGCTGCCGGTGAAGCTGATGGTGCGCAAGTCGAGCTTGCGCTGAGCCCGCCGGCGTTCATGGCCACTCGTTCGCGTGCGCTCCGAGATGCCCGCGCTGCGGTCGCACCACGCAGAAGCGGTGGCCGGTAGGGGCTTCCATTACCACCCAGGTGCGGATCGCCTCGATCTTCCTCGCGCCGAGGGCTTCCAGTCGTTGCACTTCCGCCTCGATGTCGTCGCTTTCGATGTCCAGGTGCACGCGGCTGGGGTGGGGCACTTTCTGCAGTTCGATCACCGGCTCATCGTCGTGGGTGACCAGGCCGACGTATTTCTCCTGCGCGGGGTCGGCACCCTCCTTGATCGGGCGGCCCAGTGCCTGCGACCAGAAGCGGGCGGCTTCGCCGAGGTCATCGGTGCGGCAGTCGATCATGAGACTGCACAGACGGCTGTGGTGCATGGGGAACTCCTTGGGGAGTCGGGAATGGGGAATAGGGAATCGTAAAAGCAGGAACGAATGCAACAGCATGGCACGCATCGCATGCGATGCTGTGGTGAATCCCGAATCCCCTGATCACACCCCGAGACCGCGCATGCATGCCCTTGCCGAACTGATCCGCGACGTACCCGACTTTCCCCGCTCGGGAGTGATGTTTCGCGACGTCAGCCCGCTGCTGGCCAGTGCCAAGGGGTTCGCGCGCTGTATCGAGGCGTTGGCCGCGCCGTGGCGGGATAGCGACGTGCAGGTGGTGGGTGGGGTGGAGGCGCGCGGTTTCATTTTCGGCGCGGCGCTGGCGCTGCGGCTGCGCGCGGGCTTCGTGCCGCTGCGCAAGCCGGGCAAGTTGCCGCCGCCGGTGCGCGCGGTGGACTACCAGCTGGAGTACGGCGAGGACCGGCTGGAACTGCGCGGCGACGTGCTGGAGCCGGCGCAACGCGTGCTGCTGGTGGACGACGTGCTGGCCACCGGCGGCACGTTGTGCGCGGCCGCGGAACTGATCGCGGGGGCAGGAGCGACGCTGCTCGGCGCTGCGGTGGTAATCGAGCTCGATGCCCTCGGCGGGCGTTTGCGCTGGGCAGAACGCGGCCTGCTGCACAGTTTGTTGCGTTGCTGAACCGCCTCGCGCGCCGTTTCGTCGCAGACAGCGCAGCGGCGCCGGCGCGCCATGCGAGAATGGCATGCTGCCGCGCGCGTCCCGCCTGCGGCGCGCAATGCATTGAGGCTGGCGATGTTGAAGAAGCTGTTGTTGTTGGGTGGGCTGGCATGGGCCGGTCAGGCGCTCGCCGCTGCGCCGGCGAACGCGCCGGTGGTCGGCCCCACGATCACGCCGGCGGCGGTGCAGATGGTGCAGCAGGCCATCGCCAAGCTGTCGTCCAAGGTGGTGGTCGACTCGATCCAGCCGGCACCGCTGCCCGGCTTCTACCAAGTGATCGCGTCGGGCCAGATGGTCTACATCAGTACCGACGGCAAGTACCTGATGCACGGCGACGTGGTCGACCTCACCCGCCGCGAGAATCTCAGCGACGATGCCTGGGCCAGGTTCCGCGTGGCCGCGCTGGCCAAGGTGCCGGCAGCGCAGCGCGTGGTGTTCGCACCGGCGCAGCCGAAGTACACGGTGACCGTGTTCACCGACGTCAACTGCGGTTTCTGCCGTGCGCTGCATGAGCACATTGCCGCCTTCAACAAGGCCGGCATCGCGGTGGAATACCTGGCCTGGCCGCGCGAGGGCGTGACCACCACCGCCGGAAACCTCACCCCGACCTACAAGGAAATGGTCTCGGTATGGTGCGCGAAGGACCCCAGGGCCGCGCTCACTGCCGCCACCAAGGGCCACGCGCCCCCGGCGGCGACCTGTACCAACCCGGTGAAGCAGCAATTCGACCTGGGCGTGAAGCTGGGCGTGAGCGGCACGCCCACGATCATCGGGCCG